>Ga0172379_10000135_pt1 | contig 200472 bp, 200 predicted proteins | sample GrowelOW334metaG_FD_119756 | JGI IMG/M metagenome (GOLD analysis project Ga0172379, IMG submission 119756) | Groundwater microbial communities from an aquifer near a municipal landfill in Southern Ontario, Canada - Groundwater well OW334 metaG | ecosystem: Environmental > Aquatic > Deep...
AGTGGTGCCGGAAGCGATAGTGAAAGTGTAGGCACCACCACTGGGCTTGTTGAAAGTAACTTGGTTGAATGCTACTCCGGAAGCATCGAGGGAATAATTGTCACTCATCGCGCTGTCGAAAGTGAGCGTACCACTGTTTGCATTAAATGTGGGTGTTCCACTTTTAGTAAAAGATTGAGCGAGGGTAAAAGTTCCAGACGCATTTGGCGCAGTGAATGTTCCACCGGAAATAACAAAATTTCCATTTATATCCAAAGCAACAGCTCCAGCTGTCCAAGTACCACCTGCTTGAGTAAAGTGTGATGCTCCTATTGTAGTGGTCGCGCTCTGGGTAATTTCTCCGACATATCCGGAATTCATATTTATTCCGGCTACTGACCAAGATGAACCGATAGATGCGCCGTTATCACAGTCTGCATCAAAGACAGCAATATCCGAAACTCCCGGCACCGCTCCAGCATTTCCTGCTCCGTCGGCACAGGTAGAAGGATTACTTGTGGACCAATCATTCGCATTTGTATTGACACTGTCACCCGCTCCACCCACCCAATACAATGTTGCCGCATGAGATAAATTCGGGAACAAAAAGAAAAGTATAAAAATACCAAATGCAAAAGAAAAATATTTTAGGTTGTTGTGTTTTGGTTGCACTGTGTCTTCTAATTATATCTTAATTAATTGCTCCTGTGTATAGCAAAAATAGCTTCAAAAAACAAAAAATTGTTTTCTAAAAATTACTGATTAGTATATAATAAAGAGAGTAAACTATGGATCCAAAAAACTTGAATTTAAAGAAGGACGCTAGTATTCGCTATCATTTTGATGAAAAATCTGGCGCTTGGCAGTTTTCAATAGTAGATGTAATAGCAATGACGACTAAAAGTTCTGATCCACGGAATTATTGGAAGGTTCTAAAAAGTCGTTTAAAAAAAGAACATAATCAGTTGGTTACAAACCTTAACCAACTCAAAATGAAATCGAGCGACGGTAAATTTTATTTAACTGATGCCGGAGAGGCGGAAACTATCTTGAAAATCTTAAAATTAATATCTTCGGAATATGTGCTCCCTTTTAGAGAGTGGTTTGACTATTTAGAGCAAAAAAACTTTCCTGTTCTTGATACTGGGAAAATTACTCCGTTATCAGATAAAACCGAGAACCTGAGTTATCCACAGAAGGATTATGTTTTACCAATAAATGGGTATCGGGAGAAAAATCTTTTTATCATTCAAGCTTTCACTGCGGGAGTAGAAACGGACAAACTTTTAATTTTAGCAACCTGTAAAGAGATAACGATCAAAGGAGAATATGAAACAAAAGAAAAAATCTTGGTGAGGGATTATCATAAACAAGAATTACCTTACGGGAAATTTTCTCGTTCAATAATCTTGCCGGAAGAAATTGATATCGATCAAGTGGAAGTATTGGAATTTCATGGACTCATTACCATCAAACTTCCAATCATAAATAAAAACCGTTCGAGGTTGTTGAAAATTAAATCTATTTAAAAAAATATTATGAGGTGGGAGAAACTTCGGGTTTAGGCTCCGGAGCAACCTCTGGCGTTGGTGCGGGTTCTGGGGTAGGTTCAGGTTCCGAAATTGGAACTATTTCTGTAGCTGGAATTTCTTCTGGCACAATTTCAGGAACTAGTGTTGCCTCCGTGGTTGTATCCCCCGTTGGAATAACTTCCGGTTCCAAAGAAGTAGGAGAAGCTTCCGGAGTTGATTCTGCTTGCGGTAAGTTTTCTTGTCCTGAGTCTGTCGAAGGAGTCGAATCTGTGGTTGATGCTGGTGTGGCAGAATCTAATGGGCGCGCCAGTAAAATTAAATTATGAATATCATCTTTTGTTAAACATTCACCATCGACACAAATTTTTTCTTTCGCATTAAATACGTTGGCAAAAATATCTCCGATGCCGTTCGTCGCATCCGCGAGCCAGACACCAATTGTACTTTTAACATTTGCGAAAAAAGCTGTTACGAAAGATTCTGTCTCTGAACCTGTGAGTGGAGTAATTGTCCCGGAGAGAGCTTCCAAGCTTAAATATAAATCATTGTTCGGCCCGTTGTAGTATCCTTGTTCAATAAACACCATCACTTTGTCGGCTTTAGAGCCCGGCGCCCAAGCTTCGAGTGCCTTACCGATCACGAACCCGAATTTTGTTGCCTTGATGGCTTTTCCAGAATCATCTGACGAAGTTAAGTAATCCCCCGGTTGTATCGCTTCCGAATTATTGGAAACTTTTACCGGCACACGTCCCGAGAGCGCTATCGGCATCGGATTATCCGTATCTTTTATATTGTAACCGGAAGAAGTAAAGTCTCCATGGTTGTCTACAGCAATACCTATCACGTTGCTGTTGTATGCTTTGTCCGATTTCACTAGTTTAGTAATTTGGCTCTTAACTTTATTCCAATCTATATTTCCGTCAGTGGTATCATATGTATTCACCATATCCGTGCCGGTCATGACTATGTCTCCGTAGGTAATTCCGTCTTCCACTGGGTACATTTCGGCATAGTCGGCCACCGGCGCACCGCTACAATCGCGAATTTCATAAGCAGTTCCTGCCGTAGGACCCGTGGCATTTGCCAAACTGGAACATACCGCCGTCGTGGAAGCTGTGGCCGAAAGCCCCATACTTACCACACCTGCGCTGGTAACTTTAAATTTTTGAACACTATTGTTTTGTAAATCAAGAAAATTGCCAGAAAATGTTCCTGTCGTCTTCGCCATATCCATTAAAAGCCCAGCCCCAGTGAATGTAGAAGTATCATGATAAATTTGCGCGATAGCAACCGCAGAAGTCATCGAGCCGGTATAGAGCCTTAAAATATCTCCTTGTGTTGTTCCTGTGCTCTCGCCATAAATAGCGGCAGGTAAAGATACACCTCCGGCAGCAGCATTGGTAAGGGCTTGAATACCGAAAGTAGCGCCTGTCGTACGGATACCGGTATTTGTTCCCGCAGTATTACTTCCAGCATTAGAGACTATTTCAATTCCGCGGACCGTGTTGGCAAGCGCAGTATTGTCTATGCTTCGGATGATTTGATTTACTGCCGTGTTTGTACTTGATGTGGGCGCGTTGTTCACGACGAAACGATTGCCGACCTGCGTACCACCGCCGGAAGGATTGAAAGTATACTCACCATGTATCCCGGCAATCGCCGTCGTTGCACCACTGGAAGCTATGGAGCTCACAATATTTAATTTCGAAAGAGAGCCTGTAGTTTCCGTGGCTGCACCTATTAACACTTGACCTGTATCTCCCTGAACCACCAAAGAAGAAGTGTCTACGGTGAAATCGTCTCCGGAAGCTGTGCCTAAATTAATATCAAAGACTCCGCCAGTATCTATGGTTAGAGATCTGGAAGCCAACAAAGTAGTGCTACCTAAATCAAGCGATGTACCCAATGCTGCCCCTATTGTCGGTGTTGTCAAAACTGGTGAAGTTGAAAAAACTAAGTTGGTGGAAGTAGTTCCCGTCGCTCCACTTGCCGTGTACCCTGTTATATTATTAAAACAAGTAATGGATGCGGAAGTACAGTTAGTGCCTCCTTGGGCAACAGTTACAGCAGCTGCGCTGGTTAAGATAGTCGCTGAAGCATCAGGCAAGGTGAAAGTTTTTTCGGCTGTGGTTGGACCTGTGAATTTAGTAAATCCATTTCCTGTTCCACCGTAAGTGGAAGCAATGACTTGAGTGAGCGCGGCAGAACCATCAAAATTGTTGCCGTAGATTGCTCTTGGTGTGGTGAGGGTGGCTGCACTGCCGGTGGTGTTTTGGTTTAGGGTTGGAAAATCTCCGGCGACAGCGATACTTGGTACACCGGTGGTAGTTGTATTTTTAAGGATACCAGTAGCTAATCCTGACATTAAAGTTCCATTGATTTTCACGACCGTGCTGGCATTCCCTACAGATGTTACATCTCCAGTTAAGTTGGCATTAGTCGTGACTGTCGCTGCATTGCCTCCGATGTTAAGTGCAGTCGCTGTTCCCGTTAAGTTCGTAGCAACTCCTGATGACGGTGTCCCCAAGGCTCCGCCAGAGTAAAGCAAGGTCGCGGAAGCATCAGGTAAGGTGAAAGTTTTTTCAGCAGTAGTTGGTCCGGTGAATTTAGTGAATCCATTTCCGGTACCTCCATATGTAGAAGCGATGACTTGAGTGAGTGCAGCGGAGCCGTCGAAATTATTTCCATAAATTGAACGCGTGGTTTGGAGAGCCGTAGCTGTAGCGGCATTACCAGTAGTGGAGCCGGAAGAACCGGTGACATTTCCAGTCACATTGCCAGTCAATCCTCCCGTAGCTGTAGCTGTGCCGAGCACAATAGTTCCTCCAGCAAAAGTAAGAGTATCTGCTGAGTGAGTTAAAGTGACGTCTGGAGTTGAAGGTGCAGAATTAAAAGTAATTACACCTCCGCTACCAAGGAACAAATCAGACCAGGCTATGGCAGTGGTTCCGAGAGCATCGGTATTATCGGTATCGGAAATAAGAGTTGTATTGATAGCCACAGAAGCTAAGTTGTCTAAGGCAGTAGTCGCTCCCCCGCCTCCTCCGGCAACATCAGCTGAACAATCCCAAGTATCAGATGATTCTACCCATTTTAATATTTGTCCATCAGTACAACCTTGAAGAAGAGATAGCGATCCAGAATAGTCGGCAAGACCGGAAGCCGAAGAAACTCCGGTACGTCCATCGAGAACAGAAGTTAAAGTGAGAGCTGTCGCATTTCCAGTCGAAGTGACGATACCGGTTAAGTTTGCATTAGTAGTAACTGTCGCCGCGTTGCCAGTAATACTTCCTGCAATTGCATTTGAAACTTCTAAATCTGTGAACCAACCTTTTAGAAGTCTTGCCCCGGTAGTTCCAAGTGAACCGGTGATGGTTAAATTATTGGCACCGAGGGCTAAAGTTCCGGAATTTAAAACTGGAATTTGATTTCCTGTTGGAGTTTGCGATGGTGTAAACCCTCCGACTGTTTTCGAATTTATCGCATATCCGGCTGATACCACTCTTTGCCTAGGAGAAAGTGTTTCGTATGAACCAGAGGAAACTGGTGCACAATCTCCGGCAACAGAATCCGCCACTTGCACATTAAGATAAACTTCGTCCGTACTATTAAAATCAAAATCCAAGGTATCTCCTTCGCCTATTACCGATGTGTCTCCGATGTCGGTATTAATAATTCCATTCTTCACATTCACGGTCATGTAATTCGGTGAACCGGACGGCCATAATTTTGTTCCACCTGGAGGAGTATCCGTATCGTATAAAGAAAATTTAAAACAATAATTGGTACCGCCCGAACCGCCGAGCAAGTTGCCGGTTGAATCGAGTAAGCGTCCTTGGTGGTGTAGTAGAGTCGGTACTCCAGTCGCAGCCAAAACTGGATTAAAAATTAAAATAGAAAGAGAAAAAATCGTTACTAACACAAAAGTAACCTTTTTCTTCGAAAGAAATTGTTTTAAGATTTTTTTTATAATAAAATCCATTTTTGGATGGGTAGACAGACTACTCACCACCTATATATTATAAGGCAAATATATAACACAAGCAAAGAAAAAAGGCTTGTTTTATGTGGATAATTACCCTTATGGACAAAAGTCTAATTTTTTTCTATAGAAACGATCCTACCGTCATCCAAATTGATTATCCGCTCGGCAAATTTGCTATATTCCGTCTCGTGGGTAACCATTATTATGGTTTGTCCCCCCTTATGAAGTTCCTTAAAAATCTCCATAATGAGACGGGAAGATTCGTTATCCAGATTTGCGGTCGGTTCATCGGCAAAAAGTATCTTGGGTTCGTGGGCGATGGCTCGGGCAATACTAACTCTTTGCTGTTCTCCTCCGGACAACTTTCCGGGAAGATTATTTAATCTTTTTTCAAGCCCGACTTTTACTAGAGCCTCGGTCGCTTTCGCGTAAGCTTTTTTTTCAGATATCCCTTTCATTAAAAGTGGTAAGACAACGTTTTCGAGCGCCGTCATTTCAGGCAGAAGCGCATAATCCTGAAACACATAACCCAAATCGGAAAGACGAAAATAAGTTTTTTCGCTTGCGGAAAGTGACATCATATTTTTTTCGTCAATAAAAATAATTCCTTCGGTCGGTTCATCGAGTAAACTCATCTGGTATAAGAAAGTGCTTTTCCCTGCTCCCGAACGTCCCATGATAGCGACAAACTCTCCGCTCTCCGCGACGAAATCTATACCTTTTAAAACTTCTGTCGTGGTATCCCCGTCTTTGAATGATTTTTTTAAATTTCTGACTTCAATCATAAAATTAATTTCTACCTAATATAGAATCAAGGGTATTCTTTCGGACGACAAGGCGCGCAGGAATAAATCCGGCAATAATCGTGGTACCCATGAGTAGCGCGATTCGAAGCAGTGTTCCACTAATCGGAGCCACGAGTATACCGTCACTAAAAGGAAAATCGATCGGATGCGCCGTCATAAATGGTTGTAAAAATGCATACAATACAATAATCCCAATGACTGAACCACAAAAAGCGTAAAAGAAAGATTGCAAAATATAAGATATCTCGATAGCTGATTCATTAATACCAATACCTTTCAATATACCGATAAACTTTCTACGAGTTATCGCGTTAATAAAAATCACAATAAAAATTGTAATCGAGGCGACGACAAGTCCGATCGAGGAAAGCATATTTCCAAGCAGAGCAAAAGTGTCCACCATGTCTTTGATAAATTTCGGTTGAGCATCGGCGTAGGTCTGGACTTTGGCGACTCGATCAATTCCGTTTTGTTTTAAAATATCCCGCACCAAATTGGGGTCACTCCCCGGCTTTAATTTTATGGCTATTTCGGCCACGTTGTTGTCACTGCGCCCAATCAGACTCCTGACCTGTGAATCCACCATGAAAACCCGCATACTTAGCTCGTCCACCTTGGCTTTGATAATACCTTTGATGGTGACCTCTCGCTCTACTCCATGCACTTTTAGGCGAATTTTTGTTCCTGGGCTGACATTATTAAGAGCTGAAAATCCTGGCGAATCTATCGGTAAATATTTTTTATCAAGGTAGGCCCCCAATAATATCTGGTCATAATCACCCGGCAAAAGATATTGTCCCTCAACGATAAACTTAGAAAGATTGGTGACCTCGTCTTCCGCGGTAGGGTCTATGCCGGTAATGGAAGCTACGGCGGTGTTTGGTTTCTCTTTTTCATTCGTGCGAGTTTTGTAGTTTGCTTCCAGGGTACCTCCGTCCAAATATCTAGCGGACATTACTTCGACTTGAGGCAATGATTTTACGATGCTAATCACCTCCGGACTATTTTCAATATAAGTTTTATTGTTCAAGGAAGAAATTATCACATCACTCGTATAATGCGTACGCACCGCATCTATCGCGCCTTGAATGAGCCCAACCAAAATTCCACTTACCACCACCAGATTCAAAAAAGTAAAAAACATCACGAAAATTATCAGCACCGTAGTCCATGGATTTGATCTTCTTATCTGGCGTTTTGCTAAAAAAAAGCCAATGCGAATATTTAATGAAGAAAACATAATTTATTTATTGTGCTTTTGGGTTAAGAACAACTTGGTCTCCGTCTTTTAAGCCCGAAATAATCTCCACTTGTCCTAAAGAAGAAACACTGCCTATTTGGATTTCTCTGTCGGTTATTTTGTCACCGACTTTTATTTGTACAAATTTTTTGCCGTCTTTGTTGATCACTACACCTCCGGGAAGTACTATCACATTTTGTTTACTAAAGGTTGCAATGGCGACATTGGCCGTCATGCCGGACTTTATACGGTCATCTTTACCGCCAAATTGAAGCTTTATTTTATAAGTCGAAACCCCATCGCGAATAGTCTCCGCCGGGTCTATCGATACAACGTTGGCGTAGAATAAAACGTCGTCTCCATATGCATCCAGGGTTACTTTAGCCGCATCACCGAGTTTAATCAGGGCAATACTAACTTCCGGCACATAGCTCTCTATCTGAAAAGTATCAGCGCTCATTATGGTAACTAAAGAAGTGTTGGGACCGGCAATTTCTCCCAGTTTGGCATCCATGGTAGTGATTAAACCGTCAAACGGAGCTCGAATATAGTAATCCGACAATTTATTTCTGGCATCCTGTAAAGCATTTTCTTTCTGTTTAATTGACAACAAAGCATCTTGTGTATCCAAACCGGCATCAGAAAAGGCATCTTTATAGTTTTTAATATTTGTTTTTACCGAAAGAAGGTTGGCTAGGTGTCCATTGATCAAGTCGGTATATTCGGACAAAGTACTTTTCGCCGAACTATAATTCGAGGCATTTCCGGTATCATCTGCTAAATAGTCCACGAGATTTTTAGTGCTTTTAATTGCGTCTGTAAAAATTTTTGTCGTGTTGTATGTTTCGTTAATGATAGCCTCTATGTTTTGATTTGTGGAATTTCTATCGGATAACCTAAACTCACTGAGATTTTTTCTGAATGCATCAGACGCTTTATTAAAAAGCGATTCAGCTTCCCTTTTATAATTGACAGCAAATGTTCCACTCATTCGAGCAATATTATCTGACACAATATCTTCGGCCAATATATCTTCGAGGCCGTTAATACTGGTAGATAAATCCAAAAATGCATCCGACACTTCGGTAAAACCATCATCATAGGCTTTTATCAAGTTGGCGTTCAAATTGTCATTAGAGTTTTGAAGTTTTAGTTTGTCGAGAGCCAATCTTGCGCTCTCCAAGCTCACCTCCGCATCATGCACGGATTTTTCGGCGTCTTTTGCGTCAATTTTAACGATATAATCTCCGGTTTTCACATTTTGCCCAACTTCTGAAAAAATTCGTTCGATTTTTCCTTCATTTTTAAAGCCTAAATTTACTTCTTCCGACGCCACGACTTTCCCTGAAATAGAAACCTCATTGGTAAAATCAGTGTGGCTGATCATAATAGTGTCATTGGTTGCTTGTTTATTATTAAAAACAAATACCCCGCCGATCACGAAAACCACGCCTATGGCAATATAGACGTATTTCTTATTTTTAAATAAGTTTAAAATTTTTTCCATTCGCATAACGTTAACAGTATAACAAAAATAAAACTATTTTTCAAATGAAAAAATATGGTATTTTTTCATTTTACGTTAATATATTATCTAATCATTATCACAGAATTTTCTTCGGATATTTCATCGTGGGGCACAAAACCGAGACTAGTGACTATTTTCATGATTCTGGTATTACTATTTCCTACTCTGGCCCAGAGTCTGATATTGGGATTATTTTTTAGATAAATATTTATACTAAATTCTGTGAAATTGGTCATCAAATCTTTCCCTCGAAAAGGATTATAAGATCGCCAGCCAATCGTATGCCAATTGGCATTGTTTCCCGAGAGGGGCATTGGTCCAAACCATACCAAGGCAACTAGAGTATCGGTCCTTTTATGAATGAGACAAAACGGCGTACGGTTTTTTGCATACCAATTTTCGTAAGACCCGACACCGAAACGCTTCAAGTCCTCCGTATTGGTTTGTAACTCCATATCATTCTCATCCAACGAGAGTTGTGTCAACTGTTCTACGTATTTTTCTTCAAGTCCAACAAATACATCGAATTCTTCGCCTTCTTTTGAGATAGCGTCCGCTAAATGAATCGAGGTAAAAATCGGCAATGGAAAAGATAAACTGGGTAAATTGTCTTTATGTATAATTTTCATAGGTCACTCATCTAAGATTTCAAAATCGTTCCCGGCCCCTCTGATTCTACTCTTTTTGCGAACAAAATACACCGCACTTGCCCCGGCACCGACAAAAATAGCGGAAACAATGGGTATAAACGGGGATGAAGATACGCCATCCATTTCCTGGTTTAGGACATCACTCTCCAACGCCACTGCTTCTAGGTTCAATGCTGAATTTTTGTTTTCTGTGTTTACTAAAATAGTTGTCCCCTCCCTTGCAGAGACGTTTGGATTTGATGTAGCCACTTTAGATGCCAAAGAAGAAGTATAATCAAATGCCACCATTTTTTGCGGATTGAGAAGCTGAAGGGTATCTTTATCATTTAGAGAAAAATTTGTAATGCGTCCGGAAATCAACATAGTTTTCTTCGGCGCTAAAACAGTATTATGCGGAATAGTGAATATTTTTGTTTGACTGGCTAAAAACCAATTTGAAAGATCGGCCGGATAATTCGTGTTGTTTGTGAGTTCCACAAAAAAATCTTGCACATCGCCAACCCTGGAGATCGAGACACTGGCTGACACTACTTTGACAGCAACTTGACTAACCGCATCGGGGACAATCGAATAATATTCGGGATAATATTCAAAGATAATAGTATATTCACCTGGGTAAAAATAGGTGTGATAAAACCTGTCTGTATTGATTATTTTTACTTCCCTGGAATCTCCATCACCAAAATTCCAAAAATATTTTCCGTCAAATAACTGTTCTCCCTGTGTTCCAAAAGCGTTACCCTCTATCATAAAAGGAATGCCGACATAGGCCAAAGGTTTGGTGGTTATTTCTGTTTTAATTTTGTGTGTAACTGGAACTTTTTTGGCAGAAGTAATGCTGTTCGAACTTTTAGAAGATGTGCTGGTAGACGTAGTGGTGTCTGTATTGTTGTTGGTGTTATTTGTGTTTGTGTTATCCGTATTGTTATTGTTGTCGTTTGAACCGGAGGTTTGATTGAGTACACGAGGAGTAGGGTTCGACACAATCCAGGAACTGTCTACAAGTTGAAGGGATTTGCCGTCTCCTGAGGCGCCCTGCGTGGAATTGTAGACGATTGAATCAAGTGGAACATTTTTATCTCCGTTGTTTATTTCCACCTTGCCCGTATCGTTCGAGAGAGTGTAAGCGCTAGTAAAAATATTTCCGGAACTCCCCCATTTAGAATTAAAAGCCGACACTTGCGATGTCGGTACGATGACTCCGTATTCCCCCTGATGTAAAACTGAAGAACCGGAGGATGACGCGATGCCGTGGTTGGATGTTGAGTTGCTGATTAAAAGTTTTAGCGTGGTTAAGTCCAAATCAGTAGAATCCGGATTATAAATTTCTACCCAGTCAATATCCGAACCATCCAAGTCATACATTATTTCATTAATAATGGGAGATGCAAAAACTACACGAAACGATGAGAGTAAAATAACACCTGTCAAAACTAAAATTAGTTTTTAGACATATTATTTTCAATATTTTTTAATGTGCTATAATCATAGCATGGAAAATAATTACGACTTGGTGGCAATTGGGGATATCGTCATTGATACATTTATTAAGCTAAAACAAGCTGATATTGTCGGCACTCCTGACACTCCGGACTATAAGATTTGCATGCCTTTTGCCGAAAAAGTACTCTATGAAGAAGTATACATTGCCCCCGCCGTCGGCAATGCTCCGAATGCAGCTGTGTCTTCCGCCAGACTGGGCTTAAAAACTGCTTTAGTAACGAACTTGGGTGATGATCGTGAAGGCGGAGATTGTGTGTCCGCTCTTCTGAAAGAAAATGTCAGCACTGCCTTTGTAAAAGTAAATAAGGATATAAAAACTAATTCGCATTTCGTATTGTGGTACGATGCCGAGCGAACTATTTTAATCAAGCATGAAAATTACGAGTACTCCCTTCCGGATTTTGACGACCCGAAGTGGGTTTATTTCAGCTCGGTCAATGAAACTGCTTTCCCTTTTCACTACAAAGTTGCGGACTACCTAGATTCTCATCCGAACATCAATTTCGCTTTTCAGCCCGGAAAATTCGAAATAAAATTGGGAAAAGAAAAACTCTCACGATTATATAAGCGAGCTAAAATATTTTTTTGCAATGTGGAAGAAGCGGAGAAAATTTTAGGTATTCAAAGTTTGGATAAAAAGGAATTACTGACAAAAATGCATGAGCTCGGCCCGGAAATTGTCGTCATCACCGACGGACCCAAGGGCGCTTATGCTTACGATGGAAAAGATTATTGGTTCATCCAACCTTACCCGGATCCGAAACCGCCATATGAACGTACCGGCGCCGGAGATGCTTTCTCTTCAACTATTGTCGCGGGGATGATTGCCGGAAAAACTTTACCCGAAGCCATGGCTTGGGCAGGAATTAATTCTATGGCCGTGGTACAAGAAGTTGGCGCTCAGAAAGGACTCCTCTCTCGAGAAAAACTTGAAGAATATCTGGCTAAAGCTCCCGCAGAATATAAAGCGAAGCAAATTTAATTTAAACGAAAACACGCTCGAGCGCGATGCTCGAGCGTTTGCGTTTTTGGACGATTGCCCTACAGCTTCGATGTCGGTGCGGTGAGATCCGGAGTGCCAGGCGCCGGAATCTGTCCGGGCAGACCTTCGTCGACGACGGGACCACTCCCGCCGGTGCCGTCGAGGGTATCGAGCCCTTCATCCCGACCGACAGAGGCATTCCCCCACTCGAACCAGGGCTCGCCTCTCTCTTTCATCGCGTCAACGTCGCCTTGATTGTTGGATGGATTCTGTACCGACCCCTCCCATCCAATGATGGGGTCATCTACATGCTCAGACATTTTTGTGCTCTCCTTCAAACACAAGGATAACATACAAAATTATTTTTTCAAGTTAATTAGTTTTTCCTGGCGAGGACTTTTTTCACTGCTTCCTTAATAGAATTTTTACCCATGCCGTAGTGTTCCACTAGTTCGTCCGGTGTTCCCGACTGCCCGTAGAGATCATGCATACCGACGAACTCCATCGGCACGGGGAAATTCTGCGCTAAGACTTCAGCGACAGCCGAACCCATGCCTCCGGCAATTTGATGTTCTTCCACGGTCACAATTTTTTTAGTTTCTTTGGCTAGAGCAATCACTGCCTCTGTATCCATCGGTTTAATAGTTGCCAAGTTTAGCACTTTGGTTTTAATTCCTTCGGCTTCTAATTCCTTGGCCGCAAAAAGCGCACGGGCCAGAAGTCCGCCAGTCGCAATGATACCGACTTGCGCCAATCCTACTTCCGGCATCCAATAAATTTCCGCTTTGCCGATATTGAAAGGGGTTTCTTCTGTCGTTATTATTGGAGTTTTTTCTCGCGCTAATCTCAGGTATGCCGGCTTGCCGGTTTTAGCTATGGCGAGCGTCGCTTTTTTCGCTTCTATTGAATCACAAGGAGAGACAACTTCCATATTCGACAGGACACGCATCAATGCAATGTCTTCCAAGGCTTGATGTGTCCCCCCATCGGGTCCGACGGAAACACCGGTGTGACAACCGATAATTTTCACCGGTCTATCGTTATAAGTTATGGTAGTTCTAATTTGTTCCCAGTTGCGCCCGGGGTTAAACATTGCGTACGAAGCGCAGAACGGGATTTTACCCATGGCTGCCATGCCGGAAGCGACAGTCACCAAATTTTGTTCGGCGACACCAACTTCGATATATCTCTCCGGAAATTTTTCCGAGAAAAGATTCATCTGTGTGCTTTCCACTAAGTCCGCGCATAATCCAACGACGTTAACATCCATCTCGCCAGCCATCAGCAACCCTTGCCCGAAACCTTTGCGGTTTGGAACTTGCTCCACATCGTCATTAAAAATTTTGGGGTTTAATTTTAATTTTGGATTGAGCATATTATTGATGTTCAGATTTTATTTTCCCGCCCAGGGTACGGAGCTCATTTAGGGCGTGCATATAATCTTCTTTGGCTTTTTTACTGTCCGGATCATAGCCATGCCATTTATAATTCCTCTCGAATTCCGGCACTCCCTTCCCGGGAATAGTGTGCGCGATAATGACCGTCGGCTTTTCGAATATCGCCTGCGCTTCTTCCACTACTTCATTCAAATATTGAAAATCGTGTCCGCCAACTTCTATCACATGCCAATTGAAAGATTTCCATTTGCTGTGTATGGGCTCGAGTGGCATCACGTCTTCGGTAAAACCATCTATCTGGATATTATTTCTATCCACCACCACAATTAAATTATGTAATTTGTATTTACCTGCGAGCATTATCGCCTCCCAAGAATTTCCTTCGTTCAGTTCCCCGTCCGACATAAAACAATAAATAAATCGGCTTTTATCTTTTTGATTCATTTTATCCGCGAGCGCCATACCGACTGCTTGCGAAAGCCCGGAGCCAAGAGGTCCGGAAGAAGTCTCGAGCATTGGCAGAGTTTCCCGCCACGGATGTCCTTGCAGGCGCGAGCCAAGTTTACGTAAAGTTTTTAATTCTTGGACTGAAAAATATCCGGCATGCGCCATAGTGGCGTATAAAACAGGACAAATGTGACCGTTACTAAGTACTACGCGGTCACGCTCTTCCATGGTAGGATTTTTCGGATCGTGTTTTAAAATATGAAAATAAAAAAGAGTGAAAATATCCGCCATGCCGAGCGGGCCGGCAGTGTGTCCGCTTCCTGCCTCGAGCAACATTTCAATAATAGACACGCGAATGTCATTTGCTTTTTGTGTCAACTCTAAAATTTTTTCTCCGGACAAGAATGCCATTGAGTTAATTATACTCCTAATGTAAAAATTTCCAAAATAAATCATGATATAATAGTTAATTATGGACAACGAACCACAACCAGAGACCTTAACTCTTGATTTAGCTATTGAATTCGCAACCAGAAAATTTAAGGAAGCCGGCCTTGAGAACCATTTTCCACGTGTACTTACAGTTTTACAAGATGAATTTCATATAACAGATACAGATATTCTCATTGCAGCAATTCTTCATGATACGCTGGAAGATACAAATACCACACGAGAAGAACTGGAAGAAACATTTTCTAAAAATATAGCGGATTTAGTGGATGAAGTTTCTCATCCAAAAGATTACAATCATGCGCAAAAAATTGAATACTATCAGAAACTGAACACCATTTCGCCAAAAGCCAAGGTAATAAAATTAGCAGACTTCGCTGACAACTTGAGAAATATGATAAAAGAAAGAAAAGGAAACCTTGAATCTCCTTATCACAACCAATACATTCTTTGGATTAGAGATTTTTTAGAAAACTGCCCAGATTCGAGTGCCAAAAGTACGGTTTTTGAATTAACAAAGGAATTGGAAAAATACGTTACTGAATAAAATTCACCAATTCTCCTTTTTCAATTCACTACGATATACTGTGGTGAAATATAAATACAAGAAACAAGCTATGCCACATGTATCCAGTAAAAAATTAAACTCAAAACTTTTAGGAAAGCTCCTTCAAAAACTTCTTGAGATATTAAGTAGGCCACACGACAAACAAGGGCTTTCCCTAGTACTAAATGAGCTCCTAACTCGAACAGAGAAAATCATGCTAGCAAAACGATTTGCTATTATTTTAATGCTTGCAGATAATATTCCGCAAGACAAAATCACAAAAATCTTAAAGGTCAGCCCTACCACGGTCGCCAAGGCTTCTCTTAAAAGAGATATTGGAAAATACAAACATATTCTTCAGATATCTAAAAAGGAGAAAGTTGATCTAGAAAAATTAGTTTGGAATATTTTGACCGTATGGGGAATTATGCCTCCAAAAGTTGGAAGAAAGTACTGGAGAAAAACCCGTAAAAAATATTCTTAATTTACTACAATATATCGTAGTAAATTGTAAATAATAAACTTATACTAAATCCTGCAAAGTTTGGAGTGTGCCAAGGGGGTCTCCGCTTTTCCAAATACCGGAACCTACGGTCAAGCGGTCGGCGCCGGCGCCCAGTATCATTTTTGCATTTTCTAGATTTACGCCGATATCTACAGAGATAACTAACCCGGGTAAACTTTTTCGTAAAAACTTTATATTTTCAAGCGCTTTGTCGGTAAAAGTTATACCGATTCCCTGAAAACCGACTTGGTCCGAACCCATGCAGTGCAAGAAATCTACTTTATGCGAAAGTCTAGACACTAGCGCTAAATCATCACTCGGGCGAAAAGCGAGCCCAATCTCTACATTGTCTCGGACATACATATCCAAGCCTTCCAGAAAATTTTCAAAGTCTTCGATGCTTTTCTGCGCAAATAAATGAAAAATCATTCTCTTGGGTCCGAGCTTCATATAAATATCAAAATTTTCCACGGCATCTGCAACCATTAAATCAAATTCAAAATCAAATTCTTGCCAATACGGCATCCCTTCTTTTTCGTTCACTATATTTTGAAAATCATAATCTTCAAAACCACCCAAGTGACCTGAGCCAAAAGGCCAGGTAGTATTCGGCACCGCAATGCCATCACAAATATCCACGTGGATGCATTTTGTGTGCTCGCGCAGAGACGTGATTTTATTTTTTATTTCACTAAAACTTTTTTCTAAAATTGAAGGAGTGATATCGGCCATATTAATCAAGTTTTTGAATTCTGCGAACGTGTCGTTCCTCGTCTAAAAACTTAGTCGCCATGAAAAGTTCGATGGCAAATTTTATTTGATCTTCTGAAAGAAATCTTGTACTTAAAGAAATTATATTTGCATTATTGTGAACTCGAGCTAATTTAATAATTTCATACGGATCTTTGCTATTTTGACCATTGATATCTATGGTGGTTTGCGGAATGGCTTCTGCATAAAAAACCATCGCCCTAGCGCCCGAGACTCTATTCGCGCACATGGCTTCCCCTTCTCCGGAACCACCTAAAATAATTCCGAAACTTCCTGTGTTCTTGGCAACCGCTTCTGCTAGTGGACGAACGAAATCAGGATAATCGTCATTTGCATCATATGCCGACGCCCCCTTATCAATAACCTCATACCCCAACTCAAGCTCCGAGAGATAAGTTTTTAATTTATTTTTTAATTCATACCCCGCATGGTCCGCACCAATATAGATTTTCATATACTAATTGTATCACTTATTCACTTCTCTGTGCAATTCGGAAAAAAGAGCCACGGTTCGGCCGAAATCACGCTCGGCTACAATAAAAACAAGCTCGGTGGGAGTGGAAATAAGTTCCTCTAAATTTATGCCGGCGCGAGAAGTAATAGACAGGAGTGAGAAAAATACATTGGGGGTGCCGAAAACTTCCGGACCATAAGAAACTCCAATCGCTGCGAAGTTGTGATTAATAATTTTCGGTTTGCTTTTAAAATGTTTTAAGATCTTTGCTTCCAGGCTTGCGGAACAGATAATATCTACCTCCGAAAGTCCTTTGGTTACCGTAAAAAAATCTTCGTGTGCTACGGAAATATTTCTTTGCAAGGATTCGAGCTCCTTGGTCAAGTTGGTATTGTTCTCGTAAGCTATTTCCGTTAAAGGCAACTTTGTGGTTATGTTCGTTATATGCACATCGTGAATTAAGGGCTTAGCCTTTTTAATTTCTTTGCGTATGCGTGACAAAGAAACCACTAGGCTCGTAATCGTTACTTGTTTTTTCGTAAGTTCTTCAACTTTTGATTTGATACGATGAGCATAGCTACTCATATTCATATAGCCATTGCTAAGCGCAAAATAGGCTTCAAGTTCTTTCATGACTATCTCCCGCACAATCGGTTGGATTTTGATCATTTTAGTATTTTAACAGATTTTACAAAAAGTCCAAAATGAGATTTCTTATTCCCGGAATTTTATAGTATTATTAAAAGCATGCCTGAGGGAAATTTTCAAAACACTCCAGTAAAGGAAAAAACTAAACTGCAAAAATTGAGAGAGGCGGAAATCCGAGAACAGATAGTGTCTGATCAAGAAGGACGTCCTCTGGCCTGGAGACCTAAAAAATTATTGGAAAAATTCGGCGACAGGGTTATGGCCGGGACTAGCGCTCTCGGAATAGAAGGATATGACACCAGCGCCCCGATTAGAATTACTGAAAAAAAAGATAGATTTTCAAATAATTCTCTCCCCGGAAGATTCGGAGCCGGTAGAGCTTTAGTTCGCCTACTCGCTGCTCTTAACCCAGAAAGAAAACTGGACACCCATAATATTATCAAAACAGCCTTAACTCACGGCAAAAAAGTTGTTACCGTTGATGAAAATTATTTAAAAGCAAACAAAGATGAGCTTGCTCATTATGAGGCTGACGGATTAGTAACTAATTTGGGGGTGGATAAAGTAATATTATTTGTAGCCAATGCCGATTGTCCTTCAATAACTGTCTTTGCTCCTGATGTAAACGCAGTGGGCCTGGGACATTGTGGCTGGAAAGGATTAAAGGCGGGCATGGTGACAGAATTAATACAAAAAATACACACAGAATACGGCGCAGACATTTCTAAATTGCACTTTGTTGTGAGCCCAAACGCCGGCGAATTGGAATATGAAGTAGGTGAAGATGTATATCATGATTTTACGAGTCAAGATTCGAAGTTCGCGCAAGCTTTTATTGAAAAAGCCGCCAAAGATGACGAAAAGAAATTCAGCTTTAATTTAAATAAAATAATAGAACTGGAAGCATTAAAAGCAGGAATCGACCCAGCGTCTCTGGAGGTTTCACGATTAAGCACTATTGAATCAGATTTTTTTGCCTCATACAGAAGACAGGGTTCTTCCAGAAGCACCAATGTCTCACTTGCCGGCCTTTTGAAGTAAAACACTATTTTAATAGATTTTACAAAAAGTCCAAAATATAAGATGGATGTTAAAAAACTTAATATTTATTTATGTTTTTATTAAACTAAACTTCGGAGGCTCCAAATTATGTGCCGAGAATGCAACGAAAACAGGAAGTTCTATCTTCTGCCCAGTGACCAATCAGAAAAAAGGGTCATTCGCGCAGAAGGCATCGTCGAAGCTTTCGAAGAAGCGGAGAAATACGAACTCGCCGGGGAACTGGTGTGGGTCATGGGACCGGTAAGTCATCATCACGCCAGCGACGAATAAAAGCAGTACGTCGCTGGCATCACTTAACTTTTAAATTTATGAAATTTTACAAATATCACGGCGCCGGAAATGATTTTATCATGATAGATAATCGTGAAGGTATTTTTAATATTAACGATGCAGAAAAAATTAAGCTTTTGTGCCATAGACGGTTTGGCATCAGTGCTGACGGAATTCTGCTTTTGGAAAACAAAGAAGGTTACGATTTCGGAATGATATATATAAATAGTGATGGGAGTATGGGCTCAATGTGCGGAAATGGCGGACGATGTATCGTGCATTTCGCTAATAGTATTTTAAAAATCATTAAAAATCCCAAAAAAGTAAAATTTTTGGCTGCAGATGGTGACCACGAAGCTGAAATTTTGGATAGTGGTTTAATAAAACTAAAAATGCAGGACGTGAATGAAGTTGAGCTAAGAAACGATTTGCCTTTTGTTTGCCAGGGCACGACTCCGCATAATATTTTATATGTAACTGATTTGAAACACTTCCCTGTTGTTGAGACGGGTAGAAAAATCAGAAACGATGATACTGATCCCAATGGAGTAAACGTTAACTTTGTGGAAGTAATTAACGATATATTTCATGCACGTACTTATGAGCGCGGAGTGGAGGACGAGACCTGGGCTTGTGGCACTGGCGCAACCTCGGTCGCCATCGCTTCGCACCACTTGGGAAAACTAAAAGAAAATATTTGTCATATCCGCCAACCCGGTGGAGATTTAACAGTAGAATTTGAAAGAACAGCAGATGGAAAATACAAAAATATTTACCTCACCGGTCCTGCCGTATGTGTATTCGAAGGAGAAATAGAATAGCTATTTTATAGTGTTCCCGGCTTTGATGACATGATCCACGAGAGTGTAGGTGTATCCCATTTCGTTGTCGTACCAGCCAAGGACTTTTACCAGATTGCCTCCGACGACACGAGTGAGTTTAAGGTCGGCAATAGAACCGTAACGACTGCCTAAAATATCAGAAGAGACGAGTTCTTCTTCGGTAACAGCAAAAACCCCTTCCCAGCGTTTGTCTAGAGCTGCTTTTTTCAAAATTTCATTTACTTCTTCTTTGGTGGTATTTCTCTTGGCGATAAATGTCACATCCACCATAGAACCGGAGATGACAGGCACCCGCATAGATATACCATCAAAAAGTCCTTCTAATTTTGGAAAAGCTTGAGTGACGGCAATAGCCGCGCCGGTAGACGAAGGCACGATATTTTGTGAGGACGCTCTGCCTTCTCTCCAATTATGTTTATTGATACCGTCTACTGAAGGTTGACTATTGGTCATGGCATGCGCAGTGTTTAAGATGGCTTTTTCTATGCCGATAGCTTCATCTAAAATAGCAATCAGGGGGCTACCTGCATTCGTGGTACAAGATGCGTTGGAAGTAATCACGCATGTAGAAAGTTTGTCTTCGTTAACACCCATGAGTACCGTCGCGCCCTCCACTCCCGATTGGGGTACATCTTTCATCGGAGCGGTGACTACTACTTTTTTTGCCCCCGCGCCCAAATGAACCTTGGCTGCTTCATAAGAAACAAAAAGACCGGTTGATTCTATAACAACATCAATACCTAAATCTTTCCAAGGAAGCTTGGTAGCATCTTTTTCAGAAATAAATTTTATTTTTTTGCCGTCAATCACCAGATCCGCGCCATCAACCTTAATATCGTGTTTCCATTCTTTATAAACCGTATCGTATTTAAGTAAATACGCCATATTGGCAATATCACCAAGATCGTTCACCGCCACAATTTCAATTTCCGGTCTGTCCCAAGCAACTTTTAAAAACGCCCTGCCAATTCTACCAAAACCGTTGATGCTTATTTTAGTTGTTTTCATGCCCATATTGTATCAAAAACAAGTTAAAACAACAAAGCAAAATGTGCTATGATACACAAAATGCCCGAAGAAAACCCACAATTTATACATCTCCATACTCACTCGCATTATTCCCTTCTGGATGGGCTTTCTAAGCTTGAAGATTTGGTGGATTTGACTAAGGAATTCAAAATGCCGGCGCTTGCCATCACCGACCACGGCAATATGTATGGTGCTATTGAATTTTATCAATTGGCTAAAAGAGCAGGGGTCAAACCAATAATCGGAGTGGAAGCTTACGTGTCAAATCGTGGCCGACTTGATAAAGATCCCGGGGTAGACAATAAACGCTTTCACTTAATTCTACTCGCAAAAAATCTGCAGGGTTATAAAAATCTGATGCAATTGGTAACAATTTCGCACCTTGAAGGATTTTATTACAAACCACGCATGGACAAAGAAATTTTACGGCAGTATTCGGACGGCCTCATCGCTCTTTCTGGCTGTCTTGGTGGAGAGCTCGGTCGCGCACTCGCCGGTCGTGATGAAGAGAAAGCGGAAGCAGTAATCAAAGAGCATCAAGAAATTTTCGGCAAAGAAAATTATTTTCTGGAAATACAAAATTATGGCAACATCGCCGAGGGTGCATATGTGCACGAGGGATTAATAAAATTAAGCAAGAAATTAGACATACCGCTGGTAGCAACCATAGACTCGCACTATGCTCATGCAGATGATAACAAAGCGCACGATACCTTGCTCTCTATTCAAACAAACTCCGACATAAAAGATGAAAACAAATTTTCTTTTGGCGACGGCAATTATTCTTTTTTAAATACCGAAGAAGTTAAAAAACTTTTTAAAGATACACCGGAAGCTGTGAGTAATACCGTAAAAGTTGCCGAAATGTGTAATTTAGAGTTGGAGCTCGGCCGTTGGGTATTCCCTGATTTCAAAATAGAAGTCGGTATTACATATAATGAAAAACTGCGCAAATTGACTTTCGATGGCTTAGAAAAAATGAATCTGGAAAATACCCCGGAAGTAAAAGAACGGATAGAATATGAACTAAAAGTAATCACAGATAAAGGATACTCGCCATATTTCCTGGTAGTCGGAGACTTACTCGATTACGCCAAAGAACATAATATTTTAACGGCCATTAGAGGCTCGGTCGCAGGCTCTATGGTTACTTACCTTTTAGGTATCACCAATATCAACCCAATTGAATACAAAATTCCATTTGAGAGATTTCTGAATCCATTCCGCCCTTCTGCGCCGGATATTGATATGGACTTTGCCGATAATCGTCGGGATGAAATGATTGAATATGTAAAACATAAATACGGAGAAGATAAGGTAGCGCAAATCGGAACTTTCGGCACTATGATGGCGCGAGGCGCCGTACGCGACGTCGCTCGAGCACTTGCTTATCCTTACACCATAGGAGACAGAATTTCAAAAATGATTCCGTTAGGATCACAGGGTATGCCGATGACCATAGAACACGCGATGGAAATAGTTCCTGAATTGAAAGATGCTTATGAGAAAGAAAAAGATACTAAAGAAATAATAGACTTAGCAAAAAAACTTGAGGGTTGTGTCCGACATATTTCAGTGCATGCCGCCGGAGTAGTCATCGCCCCAACCCCGATTTACGAATACACTCCCACACAATTTGATCCGAAGGGTGGAAAAATTATCACTCAATATGACATGTATAGTATTGAGGAAGCGGGTTTGCTTAAATTTGATTTCTTGGGAATTCGCAACCTGGCAATTTTGGCCGATTCGGTAAGTTTAGTAAAAAAATTCTATAACATAGACATTGATATCCAAAATATTCCACTGGACGACAAAAAAACTTTTGCATTATTGGCTCCAGGTCAGACCGAAGGATTGTTCCAATTAAATGGATCCGGTATGACTCGTTATTTGAAAGAATTGAAACCTACCTCCATCCACGACATAAACGCCATGGTCGCTCTGTATCGTCCTGGTCCGATGGAATCTATTCCTGAATATATTAAAAGGAAACACAATCCAAGACTCATTAAATATATGGATCCGCGAATGAAAAAATATCTAACCGAATCGTATGGACTCATTGTTTATCAGGATGACTTGCTTCTCTCGGCCATTGAGCTTGCCGGTTACAACTGGGAAGAGGCAGACAAGTTCCGTAAAGCTGTCGGTAAAAAAATCCCGAAAGAAATGGCCGCCCAAAGAGAAAAATTAACCAAGGGAATAATCGCAAACGGCCAAACTCCGGAATTCGCAGAAAAACTTTGGAAAATTTTTGAACCGTTTCAGGCATATGGATTCGGTAAAGCGCACGCCGCCAGCTATGGAAAAGTCGCTTATCAGACTGCTTATATGAAAGCAAACTTTCCGGTGGAATATATGGCCGCTATTCTCACCGCCGAATCCGGAGATGTTGAAAAAATAGCTCAAATCATTGAGGAATGTAAGCATATGAAGATATCGGTTATGCCACCCCATATTAACGAGAGTTATGGGGGGTTCACTTGCCTACCACATGAAAAAGATACAGTGATAACCAAGGAAAATAAAAGTGAAAAAATTAGATTCGGTTTTTACACAATAAAAAACTTGGGAACAGACATTTCTGATGCCATAATTGCCGAACGAAAACTGAGCGGAAAATTTAAATCCATTACCGACTTCTTGGACCGCATCAAACATAAAAATTTAAATAAAAAATCCATGGAAGCACTTATCAAGTCCGGATGTATGGACGATTGGACCGACCGTGGTGTGCTCCTTGCGAATTTGGAAGCAATGTTGGAATACAATCATGAAAATTCCAAACAAAATGAAAATCAAGTTTCTCTCTTTGGCGGAACAAGTGAAATCAAGGCCCCTGAGTTTAAAATGCAAAATGCAAAAGAGGCTACTCAGGCAGAAAAACTGTTGTGGGAAAAAGAACTATTGGGATTATATATTTCTGGCCATCCGCTCGACCGTTTGCGTGATAAACTGGAAAAACGCACGATGAATATTAAAAAGGTGAAAGAAGAGATGGGAAACGGCATGCAAGTCACCGTCGCCGGCATTATAGAGACTTCCCGTCAAGTCGTCACCAAAAACAATGACCGTATGGCTTTCCTAAAAATTTCAGATTTGACTGATTCTATCGAGGCAGTCGTGTTTCCTTCTATTTTTAAAAATTTTATGGATATTTTAGTACCTGAAAAATGTATCGCCCTTTCCGGCAAGGTTTCCAATCGCAACGGAGAAAAAAGTATCATTATCGAAGCGGTAAAAGAAATCTAAGTTTATTTTTATTCTAATCCTGCTTGTTGTAATCCTTCTTCCGGTGTTATGACGCGAGCTTGAACCTCTCTTTTTATACGATCTAAATCAATAGGATTACTCCCCCCGTAATGACTTGCCTCTTGTAATGCCATTTGTATTTTGGCCACAGTTGCTTCAATCTTCTTTGCAAGCATCTCTTCTTCTTCAAAAGTATCTCCGTTAGTTCTTTCTAAACTCATATATATATATTAATTAATTATTATAAATACTCATCGCCTTATCTTTACTTTCAGTAAAAATAACCTCGACCGCTTCGGCTACTTTTTTAGAAAGTTTTTTTAATGTTTCCAGTTCTGATTTTTTGTATTCACCTAAAATGAACTTAATAACTTCTTTTTCCCCATGTGGTTTTTTGAGTTTGCCGGACGGAGTTGTGGGTGCGATGCCTATCCTGATGCGCAAAAATTCTTCACTCTTGAGAGCTTTGATAATAGAACCCAGCCCATTGTGCCCGCCGGAAGACCGGTTGAAAGAAATTTTCATTTTACCGATTGGCAAATCAATATCATCATAAATCACCACTAGGTCTTTTAAGTCTTTTTTAGATTTGACTAACTGAGCCACGGCTTTACCAGAATTATTCATAAAGTTATCCGGCATCAGGAATTTTAGTTTTAATTTTTCAAGTTTCGGTTCAATCAGCCCAACCAAAATCCGCCCAGTATTATGACGTGTCTTTTCGTATTCTTCTCCAGGGTTTCCTAAACCTACGATTAATTTCATATTTCATATAATAACACACAACTTTCTTTCAACTCAATATATTACAAAATAAATCAGACTACCATGTCAAGGACATTTTGTGATATATTTACTGTTATGGAACCTATAAAAACCGAAGAAAGAGTAGCAGAAAAAACCAAAATGCAGGCATTTTGGGAGTTGGTGCGTTTTGCATTCATGGCTTTATTGGTGGTTATCCCCATTCGACTTTTTTTGGCCGAACCCTTCATTGTCTCCGGGTCTTCAATGGTCCCAACTTTTTCGAATGGTGATTATTTAGTGGTAGATAAAATATCTTATGAGTTGGGTTCACCCAAACGAGATGATGTGGTTATTTTTCGTTATCCCGGAGATACCACTAAATTTTTTATTAAACGCATTATCGGTTTACCGGGCGAAACAGTGGATATAAAAGGTAGTGAAGTGACTATAACAAACACCGCGCACCCCGAAGGTTTCAAGCTGGATCAACCGTTTGTAAAAAACACCGCCAACAATGACACTCATTTTCTGCTAAAGAATGACGAGTACTTCGTGTTGGGAGATAATCGTAGCGCCAGTTCTGATTCGCGGTATTGGGGAGCGGTAAATAAAAATCTTTTAGTGGGGAAAGCATTTTTGCGACTATTCCCTATTGGCAATATCGATATAATACCGGGACATTATAAGCAAGCAAATTAAGATGAAAAAAATAAATAAAAATAAGACTGGAGAGATAGCCTCACCAAAAGGAATGCGCGATTTAATGAACGAAGAATATTACGCATTTCAAGGATTTTTTGAAAAAGCGCAAGAGGTAGCGGTTTATTATGGCTTCAGGCCTATCGACACTCCAATTTTGGAACAAGAAGAACTCATCACCGGGGGCATCGGCGCCGGCACAGATATTGTGGATAAAGAGATTTATACTGTCAAAACAAAAGGGGGCGATCACTTGGCGCTTCGTCCAGAACATACTGCACCATTGATGCGCGCTTATATAGAACACGGAATGCAAAATATGCCCCAGCCAGTAATGTTTTATCAATATGGTCCCGCCTTTCGGCACGACAAGCCGCAACGTGGACGTTATCGTCAGTTTTGGCAATTTGATTTGGATTGTCTGGGTAATGATAAAAGTATAATGGATGCATTGGTCATCAAGGCGGGAATGAGTATTTTGGAAGAAGCCGGAGCGGAAGACTTAACAATCGACATAAATTCTATCGGTGATAAAGAATGCCGTAATGGATATCTTAAAGAACTCACCAGTTATTATCGAAAACATATAAATCAATTACCTGTAATTGATCGTGAACGTCTTAAAACAAATCCATTGCGTATCCTGGATTCTAAAGAAGAAAAAACGATTGCGTTAAACGAAGGAGCTCCGGATTCTGTTTCTTTCCTCTGCGCTTCTTGTAAAAAACATTTTAAAGAGGTTTTAGAATATTTGGAAGAAATGGGTATCAATTACAATATCAATAAAAACTTGGTGCGCGGACTTTCTTACTACACCCGTACTGTTTTTGAATTCATTGAACAAAATGGGGGGGAAAATGGTACTCCCCTAACGCTTGCCGGTGGCGGACGTTATGATTATTTGGCGCGACAAATCGGGGGAAAGAAAGATGTGCCCGCCGTCGGTATGTCTATCGGAGTAGATCGTATTATCGCCTCCCCTTGGTATAAAAAGCTATCTCCTCGCATCTTGAAGAAACCTAAAATTTATTTTATTCAGCTCGGCTCGGAGGCAAAATTGAAAAGCTTAAATATTATTGAAATTCTGCGCAAAGCCCACATTCCAATAGCCCAATCTCTCTCTAAAGACTCCCTGGGTTCACAGCTCGCCATTGCGGAAAAGCTTGCTATCCCATACGCTATCATCTTCGGAGTTAAAGAAGCGCTGGATAATTCTGTAATAGTTCGTGATATGTCCAATCGGTCTCAAGATACCGTGAAATTGACCAAACTATTGGAATATCTGAAAGATTTAAAATAGAAACCAAGATGAGGAAAATTCTTCAACAAAGTGAAAAGGTGCTACGCCAAACTGCGGAAGAGGTGCACATTGCGGATATCAAAAGCAAAAAAATACACACTATCCTGAAAGAACTTTCAGCCTCTCTAAAAAGCCAAGATGACGGTGTGGCTATCGCTGCACCACAGATAGGCTATTCTCTGCGAATTTTCGTGGTCTCTGGAAAAATTTTTGGAGCAGGCTTCCCCGTGCGGGGTCTCTCGCAGGCTGACGAGCCGAGAGGGAGCGCTGCGAGAGCACTCGCAGACAGCGACCCCGCACGGGGAAAACCTGCAGTGAAAGATTTAGTTTTTATCAATCCGAAAATCTCTAAACTCTCGCGTGATAAAGAGTGGGTACCCGAGGGTTGCCTCTCCGTTCGTTGGCTCTTTGGCCAAACTTTCCGTTCTAAGAAGGCGACCATTACAGCCTACGATCAAAATGGCAAAAAATTCACCCGAGGCGCCTCCGGCTTACTCGCTCAAATTTTTCAACACGAAACCGATCATCTAAACGGCATACTTTTCATTGACCATGCGAAAGATATAAAAGAAGAATTACCTAAATAATATGGAGAAAATTAATTTTGCATTTTTCGGCACTCCAGACGTAGCCAGCGAAACTTTGGAAATACTAAAACAACGTGGTTTTTTACCATCTTTGATTATCACTTCGCCGGATGCCAAACAAGGAAGGAAAATGATTCTGACTCCCCCGTCAGTCAAAGTTTGGGCAGAGAAAAACAATATCCCGTATATCCAAAAACTGGAAGATCTTCATGATGGTTTTGATTTGTTTGTAGTCGTTGCTTATGGCCAAATACTACCCGAAGAGATTTTAAATATGCCAAAGTTTGGCTCAATAAATATTCATTATTCTCTTTTACCACGATACCGAGGTGCTTCTCCGGTTGAGAGTGTTATCCTAAATGGCGACACAGAAACAGGGGTCACTATCCAAAAAATGATTTATAAAATGGATGCTGGGCCTATAATTGCTACAGAAAAAACAAATATTCTACCAGATGAAACATCTCCAGACTTAAGAAAGCGCTTAATTAAACTCGGCGGAGAGCTTTTAGTAAAAATACTGCCGGACTTTATTAATGGAAAAACAAAGGAAATAGTGCAGAATGAAAATGAAGCAACTTTCTGTAAAAAAATCAAAAAAGAAGATGGGTTAATCGATTTATTGAGTAATGCCACAAAAAATTACAACAAATTCCGCGCGTATTCGCACTGGCCTCGCACTTTCTTTTTCAAAAATGGTAAGAGAATCATTATCACTGATGCTGCACTGGAAGATGGTAAATTTATCGTCAAAAAAATTCTCCCCGAAGGCAAGAAGGAAATAAACTACGCAAACTCAATCTACGCCACGGCGTAGATTAGTATTTAGACGTAAAAGGATTTCTGTTAGATAAACCTTTTAGCATTTTTTTGACACTAGCGGCGCCGCGGCGGAAAAGAGTTTGTCGGCGATCTTTATTCTTATTTATTTCATTAAAAAGAGTTTCCTTCACCGCATCTATGGCGGCATACATGTCCACATTATCGTTTTCGCTGAAAAATTTCTGTCCGTTAATGTTGATTTTGCAACTGGCGTGAAAAATATCCCCTGCTTTATGGTGATTGGTAGTTTTCACAACTTCAAAATCCACTCTCGCCTCTCCTCTTTCTACTTCAATGTTGGTTAGCAGTTTTTCTAAATTAGTAACCCGTTTTAAAACATAATCTTTAATCGCCTCTGTCAACTCCATATTCTTGCCCTGTAGATTTATTTGCATAAGACAATTATATCATACTTTTTTCTTTGAAACTTTTTTAATATTACGAGTCAATGCCCGAATAATAATATCTAGCTCCATCGTAGCCACCCCGACCACTGTATCCGCTCCGCCATAATAGATGTATAGCAAGCCATCTTTTTCAACCATTCCGCAAGGAAAAACAACGTTATTTACCAAGCCGACTCTTTCATATTGTTCCTCTGGCTCAAAAACCGGGTCTGTGGTCCGCGCCAGCACTATGGCTGGATCGTTTAAATCGAGTAAAACGAATCCAATACGGTAGGTATGGTGGTTTTTTGATATACCGTGATACAAAAGTAGCCAGCCGTGTTTGGTCTTAATCGGTGGCGCCGAAATACCGACCTTCAAACTATCCCACATGTTTTTTCTGGGACCAATAATTCTAATACATTTATTGATGGTTTCTTTTTTGAAATTTAAAGATTTAATGTAATCTCCGCAAATCTCATCCCCCACTCGATGCAAAACAAGATATTTGCCTTTGGTTTTTTCGGGTAAAATACAGGTATCTTTATCATCCAAGCCGGCAGGAGTAATAAGAATCGGTTTTTCCCATTGCCAGTTTTTATCCAGAAAATTTTTCTCGGTGATAGAAGTAATGGCCACTCGTGGCGGACCGATACCGTCAAAGGCGGTATAGCACATATAAATTATTTTCCCTGCTTTAGTCAATCGCGGATCTTCACACCCAGAATTCCCGCCCGCAATTTTTTTTAATTCAAAATCTTCTTTCGGTATATATATCGGTGCAGTTTGCCTTTCATCAATTGTGACGCCATCCTTGGTAGAAGCATAACCGATAGAAGAAGTATTGTCTGCGGAGAGAGCCCTATAAAGTATGTAAGTCCTATTCTTTATCCTTAAAGCGGCAGGGTTTAAGGTGGCCTGAGCTTCCCATGCATTGTTTTTATTCGGAGTGATGATGGGATTCTTAGGAGAACGCTTAAAATGCCATTTTGAGGCCGTTTCGGGGCGCATGGTGCCTATCAGGTCTGTAATGTTGACATGGGCCATACAAACGGTAGTATCGGCAGCTCCATAATAAATAAAAAGAGTATCTTTTTCCAGAATTGCCCCTGAAGGAAAAACGATGTCAGGTACATGTCCTACAAGTTCATATGGCTCTCGGGGCGCCAAAAGTGGTCCGCGTGTTTGCCCTATTATTGTTTGAGGATTTTTTAAATCGAGCAACACTGCCTCAAGGCCAAATATTTTTCCAGAATTATTTCCGGAAGAAAAATAATTTTGAATGTGAGAATACAAAAAAAGCCAACCGTGAGAAGTCTTGATCGGAGTCGCTCCGACTTCCACGTGGTCAGAAGCTAATCTTTTCAAGTCAATGGTATGTTTATCCATATTTACATACCAGTCTTCCCAGAAATCCCGACTCCATAAATCTTCTATCTTTTCAAGTTGGGCTATAGCTATTTTAGCTGGGGGCATATCGGTATTAACAGTCAGAATTACCGTAATCTTGCCATTCACCCGCTCCGGGAAAAGCGTCATGGCCTTAGCATTAAAAGGGGTCACTAAGTGTCTTTCATCAATTTTTTTTAGGTCTTTGGAAATAGCCACCGCCACCTTAATGCCACTGGCTTCAAATGGATACTTGGAAAGTGCTGTGTAGAAGGTATAATACTTTCCTTCAAAAAAAGTAATGCGTGGGTCCTCACAGCCATATTTTTCCCATTCTGCTTCCGGCACTATGAACGGAACACGCTCTTCAAAATGCATATTATCCTTGCCTTTGCCGATACCGATGATAGAAAGCTGCTCCGGGGTGCGGAGTTTGTCTTCAGAGCCGACAGCGCGATATACTCCGTAATAAGTCTTACCTTTTTTGACCACACTCATATTAAAAGTAGCAAAATCCTCCCAGTAGTGGTCTCGGTCTGGGTCAAGAATCGGGTTATGGTGTGAACGTTTTAATACGTACATAATTTATTTTTTATTCTGTAGTTTTGAAACTTTGTGCGTCTTGAGCTCTTCTAAGAATTTATCTAGGTCCGTCGTCGCCACGCAGGACACGGTATCTGCTCCGCCATAATAAACAAAAAGTTTTCCGTCTTTGATGACCGCTCCGCAAGAATATATTACCCCGGCTTTAAAGCCTTCATTCTCATACCATAAATCCGGCTCCAAAATCGGTTCACGCGAATTAAAAAGAATTTTGGTCGGATTATTTTTATCCAGAACCATCGCCCACAATTTATAGCGGTGTGTTTCGTGCATTTCCATTTTATGGTAGAAAATCAGCCAGCCATATTTCGTCAAAAGCGGAGAAGGGCCGACACCTCTGATTAATGGATCTCGTTTTTCCCACAGAGGATTATCGCGTGACACACTGTGAATAAAATGCTTGCCGTCGAGCTCATCCAAACTATCAAAATAATCTACCATGATGGTCGGCGAGATGCTGTGTAGTATTGCAAATTTACCATTGATTTTTTCTGGGAACAAAACCCAATTTTTATTTATTTCTCCGGGCGGTGAGATGAGCACCGGTTTGTCCCAATCAAAACGATGTTTGATAAAATCATCCAAGCTGATAGAAGTAAGTGCAATTCGCACCGAGCCCCAACCGTCAAAAGCGGTATAAAGCATATATACTCTATCATCTAAAAGTGTAAGCCTTGGATCTTCGCTCCCCCCGCCCCATCCTCCACCGGACGATGTGATTTGCGGAACTGATTTTTTCTGTATAGTAAATCTGTCTTTTTGATAATAAGCAAGTTGCTTGGAATCTTTATTAAAAGAAAAACCATCGGAAGAATTAGCATAGCCCAACACGGACATATCCCTGTCCCCAATGGCACGATATATGACATGTATTTTACCGTCGCTATAAATGGCGCTCGGATTAAATGCTGCTTTGGATTCCCAATACACATGGCTGGCGGGCTCAATAATAGGATTTTTCTTGGAACGTTCGAGTTTTAAAGGTGATACCTTTTTTAATCTCTTTCTGGTAATTTTCTTTTTTCCACCGACCTTTTTCTTAACAACTTTGGTCGTCTTTTTTTTGATTACTTTCTTTTTTATTATCTTTTCCTTCTTTTTAAGTACGGCCATAGTTGTCTTCATAGCGAACTTCATCTTCTTCTTCGAAATCCCCCAAACTAATTTCTAAATATACTAAACCGTTTGGTCCGGCTACCACGCGATGTTTTGCGTTTATGGGAACGGTGTGTTCATCTCCTTCCACTACATCATATTTATTGTCCTCTATTTGAATAGTGCCATCGCCTTTTATTATTTTAACAAATTCGGAACGCTTAGTATGGCTCTGCAAACTTAATTCCTCATTTGGCATAATGGTAAGAATCTTCACTGTCGTCGATTCATTGTGAGTAAATTGTTCAAATTGCCCCCAAGGCCTTGTTTCAGTAAATATCTTCATATTGTTCCAATTATACAACCAAACAGCTTTTTAACCAATCCAGCTTTTTATAAGAGCTTCGGTTTCTTCGGGATTTTTCACGGCAATAGTGTCAAAACCTGCTTCAAAAACCGAATAATCATTCCCTCCTGGGAAAATTCCATCCCCCACGAACAAAATATCTGATTTTTTTAGCCCTGCTTTGTCCAGAAATCTCATCAAGCCTACCGCCTTATTAAACCCTTTGGGTAGGACGTCGATACTGGAAGTTCCGTTTATCATTAAAGTCACCTCCGGCAGTTGCGGTTCGAGCACCGCTTTAATTTTTTCTCTTTTTCTTCTGTCGGGATCAAAGCTCATTTTGAGTGCCACTGGGGCTTGCTGGCCATTCGGGGTAAAAGTTATCTGTGTGTCTCTGTCTTCGATAATGTTACCAAACGGGTTTGGGGGTATTTCATATTGTGGATCGTCAATGACTGCTTGTAATAATTTCATTGCTCGAACTTTCGCTTCTGCATGTAATGGCTCTTTATCCGTTAATATCCATGCTTTTTTTACTTCATCATATTCATATCTCTGAGTTCCACTCGTCGGCAATAACGTAAAATTCTTTATAAAAGACAACATGGAATCATCGTGCAGAAACGGAGGAAGAAATTGGTTCTCCATTTGATGAAAACTTCCACCGGCAATGGCAATAACCATTTTTCTTTTGACAAGTTCTTTAATCAAATCGGCCATACTGTCGGTGATGAGAGTTTTACTCGCAGTCAAAGTCCCATCTACATCAAAAGCAATAATTTTTTTATCAGGTAGCATTTATTTTTTCTTATTTATTTTTAATTTTGCATTTTTTACTAAATCCGAAGAACTGCGTATTTTACCTTTTTTACCGATATTAAAAACCATTTCAATTCCCAGGTTTTTGCAAAGTTCTACTTCATAGAACAGCGAAGATTCTGGGTTTTTTGCATCTTCTTCGTTTCTATCTCCCCCATTGGCAAAAATATGCGGTCTGATTTTTTTCAATTCATTTATTACACTCATATCTTTGGGAGTTTTGGGGTCTTCGTGCTCCGTGAGTATTACCCTATCCACGCACGCAAGAGATTCTATTATTTCTTTACGGTCTTGATCCGGCATAAAAACAAAACGCCTTTTTGCTCTTTTCCAATTGTCGTTGTTTACAACCACAACAAGTTCGTCACCGAGTTCTTTTGCTTCTTTAAACATGTCTAAATGTCCCACGTGTACCGGGTCAAAACCTCCACTCACCATCACCACTTTTTTCGATTTCTTTGGTGAAGTTTTCTTTTTCATGGAAAAAGGTTATTTGAGCAAGAATCTCAGGGTGGACACTACACGGATTTTTTTGAATTCCGGAGAGCCGGGATCTTTATCTTCAATGCTAAACACACCCTGATTCCCGCGAGAAACTGCCCCCAGGCGAGAACCGGATTTATTCGCAAACTGCGAGGCTGTTTCTTTGGCGTTTTCAATAGCCTCGGCAAGCATTTCCGGCTTGACGCTGTTGATGTCTGAAAATTGGAAATCAATAGAGTTTTGATTAAGGGTTACTCCTTTTTTTACCAAAAGCAATGTATCTTTAGAGGCAGACCGCACCAGGTCAACCTTCTTGGTGTAAACTGAAAGTTGGGTATTGGAATTGTATCGGAATAAAGCGTCTTTGTAGGTATCTTGATAAATATTCACCGGAGCCACATTGATTTCAGAATCGTCAAAACCTTTTTCTTTCAAAAAACCTTTGATCGCCACTATATTTTTTTCGATATCCGCATAAAGCAAATCAACGTTATTCGATTTCACTTCAAAGTTTAGGGACCAAATAGCCACATCCGCCTTCACAATCTTTTCCGATAGCCCTTTAACTTCTACATATTTCCCCTGGTCGGAAAAATTCTTCGCCGCTACAAAAAATGCAACAGTAAAAAGAATAAGCACCACTCCTGCCAACCAAACTCCATAATTTTTTATATTATTTTCCATGGTAATTTTTATCTATTTTTTGGGCGCAACGCTTTCTTCGCAAGCATTTGCCTTTTAATCTCCAAACGTTTCTTGGTCTTGTGTGAACGTCGTGATTTCTTCTTTGGACTCAATGTCGTGCCTCTTTTTGCCATATGATTATTGGTTAACTAATAAATCCTCTTTATTATACGCGAAATAAACAGAGAAATCAATTAAACCCTTTCCCCTATTTGTTGTCGCCACATAGCGGAATATAGACCCTTTTTCTCCAGTAGTTGCATGTGCGTACCCATTTCGGAGAGCAACCCTTTTTCGAGCACATAGATACGATCTGCATGCATAATCGTTGAAAGCCTGTGGGCAATAAGGATGGTGATGCGCGAAGCACCCATAGAAACATCGCGAATAGTTTTAGTAATTTCTTCTTCGGTAATAGAGTCGAGTGATGAGGTCGCTTCATCGAATATTAAAATTGAAGGTTGACGCAAAATTGCCCTAGCGATTGAAAGTCTTTGTTTTTCACCTCCGGAAACTTTCACTCCACCCTCGCCGATAACAGTATCTATGCCCTTGTCTGCTCTTTGCAGCAGTGACTTGGCAGCGCTTTTCTCTAGCGCATCCAGACATTCGGCTTCCGTCGCGTTCGGGTTCACGAATAATAAATTCTCACGAATGGAACCGGCAAAAAGTTGGGTGTCTTGAGTAACGAAGCCAAACTGCTTGCGCAATTTATTTAAATTTAATTCTTCCCCCTTTACGTCGTTATAGAAAACACTGCCGTTTTTTGGTTTATATAGCCCGACCAATAGTTTTACCAGACTTGTTTTGCCTGCACCGGATGGTCCCACGAAGGCAATTGTTTCCCCGGCTTTAACTTCAAAAGAAATATTTTCTAGGGCTGGTTTTGGGGCGCTATTGTATTGAAAGGCAACATCTTTAAATTTTAAAGTTGTTATTTTGCCGACTTCTTTGGCGACTTTAGGCACCGGCTCAATTGATGTTTCCATTATTCCTTTAAACTTAGCGAGCGCGACTTGCGCGTCACGATAATTATTTATAACCGTACCGAGGTCCTGTAATGGCCCAAAAACAAAGAAAGAATAGATATATAGTGAGAAAAATTCTCCGAAAGTAATGGTATGCATAAAAACCAAATACAAAAGAAAAGCTAAAATACTGGTCCGCATAAAGTTTATCAGTGTCCCCTGCACAAAACTTATACTTCTGATATAGCGGAGTTTTTTTAGTTCGAGTTTTAGGATTTTATCCGTGGTGGTGTTTAGGCGCAGAATTTCTTGATCCACCAACCCGAGACTTTTCACCAATTCAATATTACGAAGTGACTCCGTGGTAGACCCCGCTAGCGCTGTCGTCTCCGAAAAGATTATTTTCTGAATTTTTTTTACTTTATTTGAAAGAACATAACTGATTATGCCAATGGTTGGAATAGTTAGCGCAAATACCAAGGCGACTCCCCAATATACATGAACAGCATAAATGGTGACAAAAGTAAATCCAACCAGAGATACAAAAAGCACGTTGATAAACGAGGTAATAAACAGTTCGCAGGCTGCCCGCACATTTTGTAATATACCCAGAGTCTCTCCGCTGCGTTGGTCTTCAAAAATAGCGTACGGCAAGGCCAGTGAATGCTCTATGCCATCGGTATAAATCTTGGCTCCGAGGCGTTGGGTTACGGTGTTTAAATAATAATCCTGAAAATTTTTAGCCACCCGTGAGACAAATGCTACTCCAACAGCCAACAACAATAAAAAGGAAACTCCTCTTAAAAATTCACCCAAGGTAAAAGCGCCGAATTTCGTGGCATAATCATCTATCACATGTCGAAAAATTAAAGGATCGAGCAGAGAAAAAATTTGATTGATAGCCGCCAAAAGAATCACCAATATGCAAAGTTTCCAATAATTTTTTAAATAGTGGTAAAAAATTTTCATTATTGTTTATTTACTGTCTATCGAATAATCAAAACTGTCGGAGATAACCATGTTTCGATAACTAATGTACTGATTTGCGAGGATAATTGCGCCGATAACCGCCAGGACAAACAGCCCGTTGGTAATCAAATCTTTGTGATGATTGCGTAATTTTATAATAATATAAAGAAGTAAAGCGAGGACAATTATCGCAAAAATCGCGACTAATATTTTGTCAGTGGTGTTGCGAGGTGAAGCCAATAATTTTTGCCAGAAAGTAGGCACCGATACGGGCCTATCCGGATTAGTATTTACTGTTTCTGCGGCCAAGACATTCATCGAGTCTTTTTCTGTAATTCCGGAAATTTTTACCGATTGTTTTACTTCTGTTTTAATTGGTTTGGTTGGCAAAAATGTTTTAGGTAAAGGATTGGCATATACTTGCGCCACAAAAATGCTTTGCTTGCCTTGATATATACCTGTGGCAACACCTGTGCCGATTTCGGTGTAATTCCCTTTTACGATATTGGCTTTATGGGTCGGACTATTCATCCAAGCATTGGTGACATCCTGCGAATCGCTGAAATTTACAGCTAGGTTTTCTCCCGCATATTGATATTTGTAACCGACTTTTTCAATCCAATACCACGGTGTTTTGCCTTCCGGGCTGGTGTGCGCGAAATATCCAAGAGTGGCCATGTCGAGTGCTTTCATCTGTGCCGCTTCGTTTAGAATTGGACTGACGGTGAGCACTTCAAGATGTTGTGATTGGCGTTCAGCATTAGTTAAATCATCGAGAACAGCCGGTAGAACTGCCGCCATGCCATCCGAAAGATTTATGCGAGTAAGTGTGGGTATCAGAAAAGAAAATATTTCTAGAAATAGAATCACGACGAGAATAGCACGGATACTTTCACTCCGTAATATATGCGGACGCTGATTATTCCCCTCGTGTGGAATAAAATGCTTTTTTAGCCATAAAAACCAAGAATTCATAACGCTATTATAACCAACAAAACCCTATCTGTAAAGATAGGGTTTTGTTGGGAAAACAGTAATTACTTATTAAGCACCGCGCGCGTGAGGGGTCCTACCCTACCGTCCACCTTGAGTGGAGGATTTGCTACTTGAAATGCCTTAACGGCATCTCGAGTCAACTTTCCAAATTTCCCATCAACCGAGAGAGGACCGTATCCAGCTGCGTTTAAGAATTTTTGAAGTTCTGTGACTTCATCCCCCGTTGAACCTCTTTTCATATTTTTAGTAAATACAAACTTCTCAGCACCAAGAACTTGCTCGTTTGGGCCAGTTGAAGCTCCTAATGTTTGACCGACGGCTACGGAGCCAGAAATATTTCCTCTCCTTTTGACTAATACATTTCTGACCACGGGGACCGCAGCGTTTCCTGCTTCGTCACTCACATTATAGGTAACAGTGTAGTTTCCTGCTGAACCTGTATTAACTGTATTAACAGTAGTAATACTTTCAGTAATATTTCCATCAATATTATCTAGAGCAGTGGCTCCGGCGTCAATATAAGTATCCTCAATGATCAGAGTAACCGTAGAAGAACCCGTTAACGTAATTACCGGAGGAGTAATGTCGTTTAAGGATACTGTGAACGATCTCGTCACATCTTCTGCTGCATTGTAGTTGTCATTACTACCTTGATGAGCAGTAATGGTGCAAGTACCTACTGTCCCAGTTAAGTGTACGATATTTTCTTCAGAAATTGTACAGACACTTCCTTCGCCATTTTCAGAAAATGTTATTGGAATTTCAGAATCAGAATCCGAACTAGCATCTAGTTCAAAATCAGGGTCACCGACAGTTTTATTGCTAAGTTCTTCGAAAGTAATAGTTTGATTTGCTATGGTTATTTCAAAACTTGCTCCTTGATAACTAATGTCATAATTGTCATTACCAAGCGAGCCCTGATTTATATCATAACTACCTACATTCTCACCTTCATCACGAGTAAGAGATCCGGAAAGAATATCTTCCCCAACCAATCCGCCTTCGTTTACTGTGTAGGTCAATCCTGGATCAGTATCACCATAAACTTTTGACTGTGGATCAGCGGTAACAGTTATGGATTTAAGGGTAATATCAAGAGTACTGCCAGTAAATGAAAGATTATAATTTGAATCAAGAGATAAACCTCCTTGACTGATTCCATAAGAACCAACATTTTCTCCTTCGGTGCGAGTCAAAGAACCAGAAAATTCATCTCCCTCTTCAAGCGCAGGAGTAAATTGGTAAGTAAGTTCCGGATCACTCGTTCCATATACTTTTGTTTGCGGATCGGTAGTTACGGTAATTGTATTTGGAGCGATAGTAAGATCAGCACCCTCGTAGGTTAAATTATAATTGAAATTTAACGCTAAATCACCTTGAGTAATAGCGTATGTTCCAACATCTTCTCCTGCTTCACGAGTTAAATTACCAGAAAAACTATCTCCTTCTATCACAGATCCGTTGGTAACTGTGTAAGTCAAGGCGGGATCAGAGTCACCGAAATCTTTGCCTTTTGTATCTGCGGTTACAGTTATATCTCGCGTGGTTATAGTTATGATTGCGCTTCCACTACTATCATTATAATTTCCTGTTGAATCTGTAAATGTCCAGTCAGCGTTACCACCTGGAACATTAGCATAAGAAGAGCCAAGGTTAAGGCCATCGAGAGATTCACCTAATATTCCTGTCGCTGTACCGTTTGCTCCGTAAGAATTGCCATCATAAATACCTTCATAACCGTTAACCTCTATTGTTGCATTCGCTTTATCAATATTGTCATCAGTCGTTCCGTTATCATCGTTATAATTTTGTCCGCCCGTAAAAGTCCAAGCATCAGAATAACTGTTAGCATTTGTGTGTGTGGTATTTGAAAGGTCAAGATTAGCACTTAAGTCTTCGCCAAGCACGCCAGTAGCTGTGCCTGTTGCAGTATGTGAACTTCCATCGTAAGTAACAGTATAAGGAGTAACTGTGATAATCACATCTGCTTTATTAATAACAAAACTTCCAGCTGATGCATCGTCTAGATTGTTGTAATTTACTGTGTCTGTCGGAACAAAATCAGCTGTTATTGCATATGTTCCTACGTCAGTAGGAATAGTGGAAGAGTTATTGTATTTAACATCACTTACAGTTCCAGCTACATCACCATTTACCGTTGCTGATTGCGCAAAACCGTTATAGGTGACAGGAGAATTATCTACCGATAAATTAGGGTCTGTTTTGACTACAAGTATATCTCCCCAGACAACCACGTCGTCCACATAGGCGTCGTCGTTACCATCACTCCCGGTTATGGAAAAACGAAGACCGAAAGAAGAATTATTATCAGTAGTATCTGGAAGCATGAATGTTTGCGGACTGAATGAAACATCATCCGTATTCCCAGTTAAACCATTTAGTGTTTCAAGATTTATCCAGTCTACTCCATTAATAGTGTACTCCGTCTTAAAATCTTCGCCTGCTTCTAAACTATTAACTTTACGAGCATAACTCACATTTATATCTTGTAATCCAACTGTTGAAAATGTTTTTGTTATGCTGTCTGTGCTATCAATATTGGCTGATTGACCGTCAGTGTTATTTCCTTGTGCCGTCCAAATATTAATATTTGAAGCATTGCTATTTACACTTACAGCATTACTTGTAATACTTGCCCCTACTACAGTCCATCCAGTAAAGCCTGTTTCAAAACCATCGTAATAATTAGGCGTCGTATCGCCTGTAATCTCAACATTATCTATGCCAACTTTATCATTAGAGGAGTCAGCGTTTAATACAAAGCGAACTACCAGCTTCGTTTTGTGATTAGGATTTGAGATATTAAAAGTATCTGCTGTGTGTAAAAATGGAGCATTTATCGATGTATATGTTTTGGCCGTTACAAATGAACCATCATCAAGACTGTATTGTACTAAAAACTCATCACTTCCAGAGAAATTCTGTGTTGAGATCGAATAGTTTACTACTAGATTAGCGTTACCTAGAGTTGAAATAATACGCTCAGAAGCGTCATCAGGATTCGGACTACTGCTTCCTTTAAAAAGTAAACCTTTTCCGGTTGCGCCCACGGTAAATGTTCCGTCAATATCGTCCCGATTAATGCCACTTGAATTAGAAATGTTTACATTATCCCATTTTAAATCTGTTTCAAAACTGTCGGAGCCGAAAAGTGTGGCGGCGAAAACATCTTGCGAAACCAAGAGAGACCCTAAAACAAACAAACCTAAACCAAACGAGAGAGATTTTTTCATAGATTTTTACTAATTAATACCTAATAATTTTCTATAGTGGCTAATAATTTAGCCAATTGAAATGAAAAGAGTTGATTGAAAATGTATTCATAATTTTTATAATTTTTGACCCCTAAAGTCAATAAAAAAGGTGGATAAAAGGTGGATAAAATCAAGGTTAAAATACACCCTAAATTAGAGCTTTTTTAAAATTTGCATATTTAATAAATTAGGTTAATAATATCAATTATGGCAGGAGAACAACCATTTAACGGAGGAGATAATACGGTAGTAAATAAAAAGACAGACCTTTCTTCTGTGGCTAAACAGAGAGATTTGGTTGCTTTAGAAAAAGGGATAAAGGAAGCAACGACTCGGGAAACGTTTATAGAGGCTTTGCGTTTAATTGATTCTGTCCCGTCTTCAACCGGAATAGAGATCTCTACAGAAGAAATAATTACTATTTTTAATCAATTAGACCAGATGACACCGGAAGAGGGAGCGTTTATATTTAAGTCTAAAGAAAATCTTGGAATAGTTTTAAAAAATGTTTTCGGTGTGACTAATACCTTTCATATACGAGACAAAATGATTGAGCTCCTTTCTGTGCATATACAGGGTTAAAATAAGTTTTTATTTCCTATACCCCTATGGTGTGATTTTTGCCGAATTTTCGTTCTTCTAACTCTTTAATAATAGCATTATAATATGCTGGCTTAACAACCCAGTCACGTTCTGTCGATTTTATTAATATACCTACAAGGTCAACATCTGTATAATCCGCTACTGTTCCTTGAGATAAAGCTAAGGAGGTTTGAGAATAAGGAAGCTCTCTTATTGTATTTAAGAATTTTTGGTATCCAAAACCTCTAATCATTACACCAAAATATTGAGCGAGTTGGAATGTGGTTTTAAAATTCCCGCTAGCAGGAACACCCATATTGTAATCTAATTGAATAATAGAATCATTTTTAGTTACATTGCTATCTTCAGCAACTTCAACTTTTTTCTTTTTTTGAAAATCAACTTTTATTACTTCGCCCATATATTTATATTATATAATGATTTCTGATTTATAACAAAGTGGTGTCATGTACTGCTTGACTCAGAAATTCAAATAAAGTTCAAGCTAGTGTTTTATAAATAGTTCGTAACTAAAAACCGATCCAGAAGAAAAAAATACCAATAAGAAATATAACGACGCCCCAGAGCGCAGACTGATTTTTAAACATTTGGGCTTTTTTGTTGACACGATCAGGAAACCCAATTTTCTCAATTCCTTTAAACAAAGTAACCCAACCTAAAATAGTGACGGCCACCGGCCAATCTGCAACCCAGACATTGTGTGCGACGACAGTAGCCAGACCCAATAAAAAAGTAATATAACCCGTAGATATGGTAATGGTTTTATCTTCGGTATACTCTATAATTCTGCCTAGTAACTTTGCGCCAACAGACATTGCGCCAAGAATCATAAAAAGACTCCCCCAAAACTTTGCCAAAAAAATTGTAATTTCCATAGTTAAATTATACCAGAAGCTTCTTATCGAGCAATATTTGGCTCCGGGGGTAGAGGACTTTAGAACTTGTTTTTCTTTATAAACCAGGGGAAAAAGTCATGACTAATGTCCAAACGGAGAGCGTGAGAAATGCCCAAGATTGCATTAAACCATTACCCTCTTTATGTTTTGTAAACAAAAAGATTTGTCCGAGTAAATATAAAACAAGTATTAATAAAGAAAAAGAAAATAAAATATGAGCACTAGTATTTCTTATAGGAAAAACTATCAGCACTAAAGAAATAGGCATCATAAAAAAATAATACCTTGTAAAAAAGGTGTGGATTATCTGATGTTTCCTGTAAGTAAAAATTGCAACCAAAATTGTGGCTAAATTTGCGCTTAGATATAATAGACAGCCAAAATTCAGGTAACTTAGAAAAAATTTTTGTGTCAAGTAAAACAAAAACACTATTTGAAACAATGTCCCGACAATAAGACCTAAACCAACAATCTTTTCAACTTTTTTATTTCCAAGAGTTGCTAAACTGATTGTTTCTTTTTTTGTATTTATTCCGTAACAGATTGCAGGATAAACAACTAATATCCACGCAGAAAAAATAGCAAGGACTCCTGAGAACTTCATCAATAACTGAAACATGATAAAGGAATTATAGCAAAATAGTTTTAACCCTACGAGGGGTATCAAAAATAACCACCATAAAATTTAGCTAAAACTTTGGCTCCGGGGGTAGGGATCGAACCTACGACCAATCGCTTAACAGGCGACCGCTCTACCGCTGAGCTACCCCGGAATACGTTTCTTATCTTAACAGAAAATAACCAAAAAACAACTATAAAATCCTGAAAAAAATTCTAATAATCGGTGATAAAACATAGTCGAATAATTTCGGTTTATAGGTCGTGGGGTTAAATAAAACTGCATCTTTTTTCCATTCTTGAATTATTAAAGAAAGTTTTTTGACTGTATTTGCATCTTTTAAAAAAACCCCGACTTCACTGTTTAAGTCAAAGGACAAGAAATCAAGATTGTGTGAACCCACAATTCCCTCCCTCCCATCAATAATCATTACCTTGGCATGGTTCATTTTAGGCTCCAAAAGAAAATTAACTCCGAGCGAAGATAATCTGTACATAAAAAAATACCCGACCCGATTAGCCCAGAAGTGGTTCGTGGTTTTAGGCACCAAAACTTCCACTTTTACTCCGCGCAACACCGCCTGATGGAGTGCCACGATAAACCATCTGGAGGGCATAAAGTATGGCGTCACCAAAATAATACTTTCTCGTGCATGACGTAAATTTTCTTTGTAAATTTTTTTTAAATTATATTTTTTTCTGACAGGGAAATGCTCTATCAGCCAAGTATGGGTTTTATCTAAAATAAGCGGTTTATTTTGTGATAAAACTTCTTTATCGGTACCCCCTGACTGACTATAAACTTTAGCGAAAGATCTAATGATATGTTTCATTAATTTTTTCCCTTTGACTTCTATAACTAAATCATTCCAAAATCTAAATTCTTGACTCAAATTTACTCCCCCGATAAAAGCTCTAAGTCCGTCTATTACTAAAATTTTCCTATGGGTGCGATGAAAAAAATAACTCTGAAACAGAACCTCTGCGCCACTTTGTTGTAAATCTTTAATTTCATATTTGCTCAATTCCGAGCTCCCCAAAGAATCAAGTATTATCCTGACCCGCAATCCACTTTTAGCTTTTTCTTTTAAGAGTGTTAAAAAATCATACTGCACCATATCATTGGTGAAAATATACATTTCCAGATAAATGGATTCCTTGGCCTTTTTTATACCTTCAAACATCGCTCGCCAAGCTCGTTCGGAATTAGTAAAAAATTTATAGCGCATAATATATTTGCATTTTTGGTAAAATAAGATAGAATGTCTTGTGTATTTGGGCCGTTAGCTCATCTGGTAGAGCACCTCATTTGCAATGAGGGGGTGGCAGGTTCGAGTCCTGTACGGTCCACCAAGAGAAACTCTAGTTCTCGAGTAAAATATTTCTTAGGGCCTCCAATACTTCTTCAATCGTAGTCAAGCCGGCTTGAACTTTTTTAACTTTTTCCAGTAAATCATCAACTGCTTCTTTTTTTAATCCGTGCGCTTCCAGGAAACTTTCCAGTTGAGCACGATCCATTTGGGTTAGTTTGTTGTTTTTTATAAGATCCAATAAAATACTATCGACGATTTCCTCTGTGCGGATTTGCACTTCCGCAAGGTCCAGAGGCTTTCCCGCAATTTCCTGGGTGCGAGCCGCCATCTCGTTAAAATAGGGATCCATGGCCTCTACGGTGCTTTTGTCGTTCATACCTAAATGTTTACCCTCTGTCATGTAGTTATTTAAAATAAGTTATTATTAATCTCGACATACCTGGAGACATTTGAATTGTATCATCTACTACCCTTTCTGTAAATTTTTTGGAATAATGCTCAAAACAAAACCCCGCCAGGGGCGGGGTTTTGCGGCACTTATGTTGTTCATGAAAAATGTGAGAACACCTCACACTCACAAACCTAGTATAGCATACTTGTAAAAAAATTGCAAGTATTAAGTAAATATGGTAAATTGTGCGGGTAGGTATTGGATAGCCAAGCTGGCGTAAGGTCGGTTAGGAAAGTCCGAACACACAGCCTTTGCTTAGGCAAAGACAAGCGTAGCGGGTAACGCCCGTCGTCCGCAAGGATAGAGTTGCGAACAGAGACGAACCGATTAAGTTCGGGTGAAACGGCAAAATACTTACGTGTGTGCAAGATCGTGCCCCCACACCTTTCAGAATGAAGTTTCCTAAACCAACCCGCGAATGCGCATCATTCCGAAAGGTGTGGGGGAGAATCGCTTGAGCCTGAGAGTAATTTTAGGCCTAGATAAATCGCTATCATTCTAAGAGTAATTTTAGAAAACAGAATTCGGCTTATAGATACCTACAACAAAATAAGAAAACCCTCGCCTAAAGCGGGGGTTTTCTTATGGAAATTTTTTCTATTGTTGCATCTTCCCCCTGGTTAACGGCCCCACCACCCCATCAGCTACAAGTCCATGCTCTCTCTGGTATTGTTGCAATGCAATACGGGTCCTGGGACCAAAGACACCGTCTACTGTTAAACTAGAACCATTTTTATTGTTCAAGAATGTTTGGAGGTCTTCTACGGCAGAACCGTTACTTCCTTGTCTGAGTGTTGAGGAGTTGGTTTTTAGGGTATCTGTCTTTACTTGCTGCACTGGGTTTACCGTAATGGTAATAGTTGGAGAAGTGCAAGCTTCTTTACCACCTATCTCTCCGAAGACACGGCAAGAGAAGGTTTTGGTTAGGTTGTCTAAGGGGGCAGATTTTGGACCGGCAGAGATGGAGGTTTTACCTATGCCACATTCGGCAAAGGTTTGTCCTTGGTCGGCACCTTTGATTTCCCAGGTTTCGGTGACTACTCCACCGTAGTCTACATTTGTTTTGTCGAAGAAAAGTGAGGCAGTGCAGGAAGTTCCTGGGGCGGGAGGGGTGTAAGGAGTGTCGGGATTAGGGTTAGGATTAGGGTTGGGGTTGGGGTTGGGGTTGGGGTTGGGGTTGGGGTTTACGGGTGGGATTGTGCTCGTGTCACCAGTAACACCACTTGTAATATTCAACTTGTAGATATCAAATCTACTTTGATAATTATTAGAATTGCCCGATATTCCTAAATAGCCATTTTGAGATATTCCTATGGTATTAACATTGTTTGATGTGCTTCGAATATCATAAGTAATTGTGCTAACTTCTTTACCGTCTTTCCATAGCGTTAGATTATTTTCTGAACGACCTTTATCAAATGCAACGACGACATCTCCCCAAACTGCATATATGTTTGAACCCGTCTCAAAGTTATAGTGAGGAAAATTTGCCGGCAAATTTATTGTTTTATCTAGAACCATATCATTTGCGGTCAGTTTATAAACAGAAATTTTTACCGGACCTGTCTGGTTTGTGCCTAATTGATTATTAACTGGATTTACAACTTCATAAAATGTCATTTTGGGTGGCCAGACAGAATTATCAAAACCTATATTAGCGCCCGCCTTAATATCCAATGTAGTAAGTGGTGTCTTAGAACCACTTGCTGAAATTTTATAAACTTTAAATTTACTGACTCCGTCAGTTGGTCTTTCTATCACAAAATCGCCAAATGGGATAAATTTATAGCGCATATGCCTGGAGGCGCCCCCTTCGAAACTGATCCCTGAAGCTGACCCGACCTGGTTCCAGTCAGGCAAAGCATACAATTTACCAAAGGGACTTATGAAGCGATTTTTCAGAACTACCAAGCCATCATTCAACCCCATAGTTAATCTTTGACTTGTTGAAATACTGGGAGATACAGATACTGCATTCATATCCCCCTCGTCGTTTAATTCATAATAAACTGCGCGATTTGCGCCTCCCGGCAACCACTCCGCACAATCCCAATCTTCCCTTCCGGACGGGCCTGGGCGCTCACAGACAGAACCACTTCCGGTACCGGTACCTGTCATTTGGCGCATAAAATTGTTTAAGTTGCCCCAATCCAGAGAAAGGGTGACGTCCATGCTACCGTGTCCTGTTATCCAACTACCTACATCTCCAATAGCGTCACGACAAGCTGCCGTTTTAGAAGTTACTGTTCCATCTTCTTTAACGGCCCATTGACTCTCGAGTCCTACCATCCCGCAAGTAGCACCCAGAATAAATTTATCTTTCATCACCAGCATGGTTTGAATATAATTAGTTATGTTTAGATCAATGACCTTCGTTTCTACTGCAGTTTTTATAAATTGAAATGTAGGCAAATTTTCTGCCTGCGCAGTTGATACCTTAAAAAATAGTATTCCTAATGAAACAAAAACTAATAAAAAAACTGATGTCAAAAATGATATTTTTTTCATACCTAAATTATACTACAAAATAAAAAAGGTGTGTAATATAGGTAATGGGTGGATTTACTTATGATCTCCGTTCCAACCGAAAAGTTTACCTATGGAGTCGGCGCTTTCCCTTTTACGGGCAATGCTAATAGTGCCATCGTGCGCAATTATTTTCATTGGCGCGGAAAGCAGACAGTGGTGTGAGGCCAGCGCATCCTGATAGGCGCCGGTATCCAAAATTGCAATAATTTGATTATTTTCTTCGTTTAATTTCGGCATTAAAATATAGTTCCCGCCGGCTGTATATTTATCATCCGAGTCACAGGTACTTCCCGCCAGCCACACAGTCTTCTGCACACCATCCATATTGTTCGCCGGTATCACATGCCATTTCTGGTGAATTGCCCAAGTATCCTTCAAGTCATTCATAAATGACCCATCCACGATATACCAAGCCTTGGCATTGGCTTTCGGTATAACTTTTTTAGAAAGCACTTTATAGAGCGTCACCTGCGCCGGAGCGACAATATACTGCCCCCATTCTACCGCCAGGTTCGGATGTTTAACGCCCGCTTTGTCTGCCAAATTTTTTAATACTTTCACTATTTTACTGGAAACACCTTTGGCAGTGTAAAACTTTTTCTTTTCATAGGGCACTCCGAAACCTCCGCCAATGTCGAGGGTGTCGAGTGATGGATGAGTTTTCTGCAACTGCGTATAGATACTGAAACCATGCTTCACACCGTCTAGAATGCTTTTCTGGGTTTTAATCTGCGAACCCATATGATAATGCATTATTTTCAAATTTTTTACCTTACCCAAATCAAGCACATCCTTCTCGGAAAGTCCGAAACGATCAAATTTTTTATCCCAGTGAGTGTCTGCTTTGATATTTAAATCCACTCGGACCCCCACATCACCTTTATATTTTAAAATTCTATCCATTTCTTCCATAGACTCGATAATCGGAACGATATTCATCCCCTTCGCGCGCAGTTCTTCCACCAAATCCAGATATTGCTCGGTTTTGGGGCCGTTACACAACACGCGAATTTTGCTGTTAAATTTTTCTCGTTCCCAAAGTTTTTTTACAATCCAAAGTTCGTTTGCCGACGTCACTTCCAAGTTCGCGCCTTCGGATAGAATGGGCAAAATAAATTCTTTATTCTGGTTCACTTTCATTGGATAGTGATAAAAGAATTTGCCTTTATAGCCGTAGATTTTCATATAAGCCTGAAAATAGCCGATCAAATCTTTAAGTCGGTCTTCAATGATGAACGGGAAAATTACTTGGAGTGGCGTGCCATATTTATGCGCCAAGTCTGCGAGATTGTAGATATGGTGTCCTTCGGTCGCGGTAAGTTCCCCGTCTTTATTTACACCAAAATACTGAGTGTTGAATTCGTCCGCTCCGAGTTTCCAAAACTTCTTCCAATTCTTTCCTGCTTTTTTGGTTTTTTTCTTAGCCATTAAAGTAAAATTAGTATACCAACTACATCTGAAATGTAAAGGGTTTTAACCTAAATAAAGGTGCAAAAACTCCTTTTTGAATTCAAAAAAATTATCATCTAAAATAGATTTTCTTATATTTTTTACTAAATTTACAATGAAATACAAATTATGAATGGAGGCTAGGGTCCCCGCCAGCATTTCTTTGCCTCTAAAAAGATGGGATAAATATGCTTGGGAATAATTTATACAGGTATAACACTTACAGCCGTCCTCAATAGGAACAAAGTTCTCTTTGAATTTTTCATTCATAATATTTATTTTCCCGTTTCTGGTATAAAGCGAGCCATTGCGCGCGTTCCGTGTCGGCGCCACGCAGTCGAAGAGGTCTACCCCGTTTTCTACTCCCATAAATAAATCTTCCGGCTCACCGATGCCGAGCAAATGACGCGGTTTTTCTTCCGGTAAAATTTCATTGACCCATTTTACTGCAGTAGACATATCTTCTTTAGCAAAACTTCCGCCAATACCAAAACCGTCGAAATCCAAGCTCCCGATAAACTCTGCAGACTTTTTTCTTAAATTTTCATCCCGTCCGCCTTGCACGATACCGAATAAAGCAGAGCTACTTTCTATTTTTCCGAGCGAGGAATTCGGCTCGGCCGTACGCAGAGAGGAAAAATTGAAAGTAGCGAAGCTATTTAATTTTTGATGTTCTACTAAACTTCTCTCTGCCCAAGCGTGTGTGCGTTCGAGGGCTTCTTCTTGATATCGCAAGTCTTCTGTGGGGCTTGTGCATTCATCAAAAGCAAAAATAATATCGGCTCCGAGGTTGTGCTGGATCTGAATTGATTTCTCTGGAGTTATGTAATGAATGGATCCATCGAGGTGTGATTTAAAAGACACACCATCCTGTCCTATTTTCGCGAGCCGTGGTGCATCACTGTCGTCAAAACGTTCAGGAATCAAGAGCGATGGATCAGTAATTTTGGTTATTTTTGAAATTTCTTTGCCATATGCAGCACCAAGTGAAAAAACCTGAAACCCGCCGGAGTCGGTGATGATAGGTCCCGGCCAATTCATAAATTTATGTAATCCCCCTGCCTTTGCCACCAACTCATCCCCCGGCTGAAGATAAAGATGGTAAGTATTAGCGAGCACCACCTCCGCGCCCAAATCCCGCACTTGTTCAGGTGTCAGGGCTTTCACGGAGGCCTTCGTGCCGACAGGCACGAAGGCCGGAGTCTCAATCACTCCGTGCGCAGTCTCGAGCTTCCCCGCCCGCCCCAAACTATTTTTTAGTTTTTTCTCAATCTTAAAGTTCATGCTCTTATATTAGCATGCCTAGTACTTTATACTTTACACCTCCTTTACCTACCTTGATTATATAAACTTAAAACTTCCGCGGCCGTAAGCGCGCGGTTGTAAATGCGGACTTCATCAATTAACCCATTGGTGTAACCATAAATATCAAATTTTCCGATATGATATGTGACCGCTGAAGTAATGCTCGGCACCGTCTGAGAACCTGATCCGCGGGCTACTCCGTCAACATAAAATCTTGTAGTTGTCCCATCGTTAGTAACCAAATAATAGTGCCAATCATTATCTGCTAAGGTATAAGTAGAAGCTAAGTCTGTGCTTGTATAGAATCTCAATACATTCGCACCCGATAGATAAAGCTGGTATCCTGTAATTCCAGCACCAAACCTTTGAACGAGACCATGGTATGGCGTGACACTTCCACCTGGAGTTCCTGTCTGTTTAAACCATATACCGATAGATAGTGCTGAAGGTAGATTTAAGTCATTGCTGGAGCCGAAACTCACACTATCTCCGTCACCTCCAAAACTAAGAGCTTGGCCTACTTTCCCTGCTGTAGGAGTAGGCCCAGAGAGAGTCCCGTGATTATTATTAACACTTACGTCTGTGGCTGTCGTCGTCGTAAGATCTGGGCCGTTGAATGACCACATACCTACTAAGCCATCGGTGGATTTGGAATTTTGCGAAGAATTTAGTTTGGTGATTTTACTGTTATTATAAAGTACAGAAATCTCTGTAGCCGAAAGCGCGCGGTTATAAATGCGGAGGTCATCAATTATCCCATCAAAGAACCAGGAGCTCGTTGTAGCACTACCCATCGTGAGAGGTTGATCATTTGTAGTTGTCCCTAAAGACCCGCCCTTTAAAGGCAGTGCACTTTCTACTCCATTTACCCATATACGAGAATTACCGCCTGTGCCGCCACCGTCATAGGTTCCTACTATGTGATACCACCTGCCAGTTTGTAATGTTGGTGTGTCAACATAACTATAGTTGGCATCATTGGTTGAAGGCCCGAATCTAATAAATCCCCCATTACGGGTAGCCATACTCCAGCCATTATAAGGACTTGTTCCCTGCATGCGTGCTACAACCCCTCGTACATTTGAGTCAAGTGTTCTTGCGTAAACCCATACCGAAACGCTGAACGGCTCAGTATTTGCAAAGTTTCCAACATTAGTACCTAAATTTACATATTCATTCGTCCCATCAAAAGAAAGACCTGTGCCAATTTTACCAGCCACCCAGTCTGTAGATTCCATATTTGTGAGTGTACCTGTATTACCTTGCCCTGAGAAATCAGTGGCTTTAGTTGATGTGGCGTCTTCCATAGACCAGTAGCCGACGAGGCCGTTTTTGTTGACGGATTTATTGGCAATTCTGCGAACGCTATTTGTGTAAAGAGTGCTAATTTCTGTTGCCGAAAGCGCGCGGTTGTAGATGCGAACGTCGTCGAGAGTTCCGTTGTTATACTGGCTACCATTGTAAGTTGTTGTGATAGGAGTTGTTGAATTATATAGAGATGAAGGTATAGATGTACTACATCCTCCTCCCACGCAAGATCTCGTATTGGCGATAGCGGTACCGTCTAAATACAAAGCCATAACACTCCCCGACGCATCATAAGTTCCAACCACATGATGCCAATTTGTATCAGTGTATGTATTGTCAGATACAAGATATGTATCAGTGGACCCATTTGGACTTAAATTCCAATATATTTTGTTATCTGTAAAATGCTGAAGCAGATAACTTTGTTGATTACCAGTATTTAGCCATTTCCCCACAGCCATGTTCTGGCCGGAAGAAGACTGCTTATACCAAAATGAAACAGTGCCCGCAGTTGAAAGGTCAAGAGAGTTTGCGTCAGGAACTGATATATCATCATTTCCATCAAAACTAAGACCTGTACCTACTTTACCAGTAGCCCAGCTCGCGCCACTTATCGTTCCAGTATTCCCATTCCCAGAAAAATCCGTGGCTTTGCTTCCTGTCGTGTCTTCCATAGACCAGTAGCCGACAAGACCGAGGTTATTCGCCGGCTTCGGAATTACGGAAGCCGAAGCTGTGTTTGCCAAAGAGAGTGAGAATATCACCCCAGCCAAGATCCATAAATTTTTTAATTTAAATATTTTCATCATCTTCCTTGATTATATAAACTTAAAACTTCTGCGGCCGTAAGCACGCGGTTGTAGATGCGGACATCATCAATGGAGCCAGGGAAATAATAAGGACCAGCACTGTGATCACTCCGGCCGATTTTAAAACCTATAGTATTACTGAGGTCACCAATTGTTCCACCCGCTGTGTTTGTTCCGTCCTGTATGCCATCAATATAAAGGGTGGCGGTATCCGCATTTCTTACCGCTACGACATGGTGCCAATTTCCATCATTTATTGATGCAACACTTGTTGCATCAGCCTGAAAACTACCACCACCAAAAAATATATTTAATTTTCCTGCCGCTGAAATAAAAAAATAATAACCAAGACTTGCATTGTCTTTTTTCGCAACAATTATTCTACTAACCGCACCGCTAACAACCTTTACCCAAGTGGAAATAGTAAAATAACTTCCTGAAGATTCAAGAGCAGTAATATCTCCAGCATCCACATAATCATCTGTGCCGTCGAAGTTGAGGGCTTGGCCGATTTTGCCAATGGTGGGTGTAGGGCCGTTAGTAAGTGTGCCGTGGTTGTCGTTTGTGCTTCCGTCTGTGGCTGTCGTCGTAGTAAGGTCGGGACCATTGAAAGACCACAGGCCGACGAGGCCGTCAGTGAGTTTGGAATTTTGGGAATAATTCACTTTGGTTATTTTGCTACCGTTGTAAAGTGCAGTGACCTCTGTCGCCGATAGGGCGCGGTTGTAAATGCGGACGTCGTCAACATAACCTCCGAAGTAGCCACCATCCGGGTCAGAATCGTAATTCCCGATGCGTAAATTGAGTGCAGAATTATTAGGTGTAGTTGTAATTGCAGTGCTGTTAACTTCAGTTCCGTTTATATAAATTTTAACTGTATCTCCAGAATTACTAAACACCCCCACGACATGAGTATACGCAGTAGTAGGAGTAGTCGCGTTCCAGCATGCGACATACCAGGAAGAACCGTCAAATACAGCAAAGAATAGTTCGTTCGCATCCACGCAACCTCCCACTCCTGTATGCCCATAGCCAATTCCAAATGAATTTGTCTTCCACGCAACAGTTTCAAGGGAACTAGAGTCTGCGGGCTTTACCCAAGTCGATACTGAAAAACTGTCGGAAAAATCAAAAGGTGTATCAGAAACATCCACATAATCATTCACCCCATCAAAATTAAGCGCTGTGCCGACTTTACCCGTCATCCAGGTCGCTCCGCTAACTGTGCCAGTGTTGCCTTGGCCGGATTGATCTGTGGCTTTGCTACCTGCGCCGTCGTTTAGAGACCAGTAGCCGACGAGGCCCGTGGTACTTGGAGCTTTATTTACAGTCCGCCTGACGCTGTTGTTATATAAAGTGGTGACTTCGGTGGAAGAAAGTGCGCGGTTATAGACACGCACATCGTCAAGTGAACCGTTCCAATAATTAGCGTCGTAAGACGCTAATGCCCCAACCCCCACAGCGCCATCATAAGTACCTGGGTTATTAGTAATTCCAGTTGTTGCCCCCGCGTCAACTCCATCAATATAAAAAGTTATGGTCCAGTTTCCTGTAGAACCGCTCCGGACAGCTACCACATGGTGCCAATTTGTATCGGTAATGGTACCCGTTGAAAGAGCGTCTTGAGCAGTCGTGCTATTCCACCACGACAATTTATCAGCAGTACGGTTAAATTCAAAAGCATATTGCATATTTCCAGATCCGTTATAATTAGTGAAAATGGCGTGCACCCCTGTGGCATTATTGTCTTTAACCCATGCAGAAACGGTCATTGTCCCACTAAAGTTTAAAGAACTCGGCAACCCCACATTGATTCTATCATTCGTACCATCAAAATTAAGCCCGGAACCAACCTTTCCCGTCACCCAGTTTGAAGTACTGCCAGAGAGGGCGAAGTTGGTAAGCGTTCCCGTGTTCCCTTGGCCGGATTGATCAGTGGCTTTACTACCTGCGGCGTCGTTCATAGACCAATAGCCCACTAATCCTAAATTATTAGAAGGTTTTGGAATGGCGGAAGCAGAAGCAGTGTTTGCTAAAGAAAGTGAAATTATCACCCCTGTTAGCATCCATAAATTTTTTAATTTAAATATTTTCATTAATTCTCAAATTTCCAACTGTTTATTATCTTCTGTAAATCGTCTTTGAAATTTTTATAACTCGAAATTTGGTACAAATAGCCTTTATATGTAAACCAAATTTCATAACTTGCTCCGGCGAAGGCGGAATTATTGCTTTCGAACATTAGCCCGTCCCCCTTTCCGTCTAATTTGATTATTTTATAAGCTCCTATGCTTGTACCAGGGAGATCAATTTTAATCTGTTCGGGGCTTAAAGTAGTCGCTCCGTCCGTCGGAGTGATATATATCTGAAATCCTGACTTGGCATCGGTATTTTGCACGAGAAGAATTTCCCCCAAGTCATCGCGGATTGCGCCCACGGTGTACCCCTCCGGCTTTTCAAAAGAAAAGCCGTATTTTTTATTCTCGTATCTTTGCGCTTTCACATCTTCTTGTATCGCTTCTTTGGTTTCTTGTATTTCCATTTCTTCCTCTGGTACTGGAGCAAAACTTGCTTCCTTTCTGGACAAAAAAACTGCGACGCCCACGAGCGCTAAAATTATTATTGTGATTGTGGCAATGATAAAATATTTTTTCATAAATTAATTATGGTGCTGGGGTTTCGGCGGGTGCGGGTTCCGGAGTGGGTTCTGAAACTGGTTCTGGTGCTGGTTCGACTATGGGTTCCGAAATGGATTCGGGCGCTGGTTCAGGAGCTGGTTCGGGGGCTGGTTCAGTCGCAGGAGTTTGTTCCTGTACTGGCTCGGGGGTCGGTTCTGGTGTGGGCTCTGGGGCTGGTTCGGGAGCTGGCTCCGGAGTCGGCTCTGGCGTAGGTGTAGGTTCGGGGGTTGGCGTAGAAGCAGGAGCTACGCTGGCATTTAAGAGTAGTGCATCGAGCTCCGATTTCGTTATACAGGTCTTTGCACCATCTGCATCCGAAACGCAGAGTGTTTCGGTTTGTATTTCTTTTGTAAATATTTTCGCTATACCGTTCGTAGCATCCGCGAACCATCCAGCAACTTTTTCAAAAAATCTATCGGCGAAAGATTTTGTATTTTCAGTATCTAAAGGATTTAAGGGATCTAGGGGATCCAAAGGCATGGCTATAGATTCAAGATTTAAATTCAAATCTTGTAATGAAATAAGTTTTGGTGGCACAAGCTCAGTTGTAAGTTGTCCGTTCTGTATTTCGTGTACATAATTCCAACCAAAATTTTTATTTATATCTTTCATCATAAGCTCCATATCTATAACCAAGCTCTTGCCGGTTTCTGCGTTGGTAGAATCGAAAACCCAATAGTTATTAATATTTTCGTGCGGGGAAAGAAGAGTGGCGTTACCTGCTGCATCCATTACCCGCAATTCCCCGGAGGTAGAATAAAGAGAAATACCATTGGCTAAAGTTCCCACAGGAGCTGTGCCATCAAAGATGTCTAGGTGATTTGTTCCCTCAGTTGTTGATCTAACCGCCGTACCAGCAAGTTTTATGTTGCTACTCGTAGTATCACGAAGCACAAGAGCTTTTCGCGCCGTAGTATCTCCACCAGATTGAAGGGTAACCCGTCTTATCCCCATATATCCACCGTCTTGGGTATCTCCCCATTGTGTTGAAATTTTAAAAGCATAATACCTATATGCAGTAGTGTTTGTAACTGTAAAATATTTTGGGTCAGCCACATCAGACGCCGTGTGTTGGTCAAATTCTGATACTGCGGCTGTAATCTGGGTCCAGTTTGTATCGGTACCATAAGTAGTAGTAGAAAAAGCTGTGGCATCATTAGACCCCCAAAATGTAAATGCTCTTGCTCCAATAGCTGTATTTACGCCACTATTATGAAAGTTTTCATAATAAACACGCTTTACAACTTTTGCTGAACCTAAGTCTATGTGGAATCTTTGGTTTGTTTGTACACCAGAAGTTGAGAGCCACGAATTACCAGTTTGTGTGCCAGTTAAGGATTTGGCTGGGTCAGTAGCATCATCAGCCGCATATAATGCTGAAGTTGCTTTAACATAAGTTGTTGAATGAGCCGGCGGATATTCAGACACATAGCCTTCTTGATTGTATGTAATTGTTCCATAGAAATTTCCGCCATCAAATTCCACCGCTCCTTCTTCTGCGTTAGTAAGACTGGTCCCAGAAGTAAACTTCAGCGGAGCGGTACTTGCTGTGGCAGTGCCTGCTTTTAGCTGAAGAACGGCTGTCGGACTAACTGCACCTATACCCACATTTCCACTTCCTAAAACTGTAATCGCCGCGGTGTTGTCATTGTTCGCGACCTGAAATATAGTTTCTGCGGGATCAAGATCTACTACGCCAGTACCCGTGCCAGCATATTTCGTACCAACAATTTTAACTGCTGGTACAGTGTCGGTCGGATCCGCAGACTGGACACCTTTCAATAATAAGGCGTTGCCTGCTGCCGCATCAGCCAAGCCCGTAAGCTGTGCTCCTCCCACTAGAGTATCAATCGAGGTTAAGTGCGCAAACACATCCGCTTGTGCTATGTCAGTAACGCTGTGCCCCACGTCATCATCTGATAAAACAAATGCTGGAGTATTAGTTGCGTCATAAAGTTCAAGTAAATAATCTGGCGTGACATCGCTAAGACCGACGAAACCACTTCCCAATATCGTCATCTTTTCGGTTGGTGTATTGTCCGTGGTACCTGTCGTTCCCGCTGTAGCTGTGAAAAATCTAAGAGCAGATGTTCCAGTACCGGTGGAAATACCGGATTTTAAAGTTAGGTCACCACCTGCTAAGTCTGCTGTGCCTGCAATAGATCCACCGGAAGAAAGTGTGAGTCCCTGTCCGGCGGTGGCAGCAGTGGTGTTGCGTTCCATCTGTATGGTTCGAGCTGCGGTACCACCAAGAGCAAGAAGCGCTGTGGGGGTTGTGGTGCCGATACCAACACCAAGTGTATCTACTCCCCCAGCTCCATTACTTTGTCCATATATAGTGAGCATCGGATTTCCATCAAGCCCGGCGGTATAGCTCATCACTGTATTATCTGCGGAGGTAGATGTTACCGGCATATCTACCCAGCTCAATATTCCCGCATCAGCATCGAAGTTCATCGCGCCCACAGTCAAATCGTCAATCGTAGTTGCTCCTCCAGTCAAACTCACATCTCCGACAGCTTGCAGGGCATAGTTGGCAGTTGCTCCGCCAGAAGCTGTAGTATAAAGTCCGACATTCGTGGAAGTAGTTCCGGTATGAGTGTTGGAAATATAAGCTCCGTAGGTGGTCTGCGCGGATGTGCTGTTGGCGCCCAAGAGAGCGATGTTTAGAAGTTTTTGGGTATTGCTTGCGGCTCCGGTAGATGTCGAAGAAATATTCAAACCAGTACCAGAAGAAAGCGCATTGACCACAATACTTTGTCCAATGCCTGTGGTAAGTCCAGAATATGTTTGCAAGAATTGGGTGCCAGCAAGGGATGCGGTTGATGATAAATCAAGAAGCACACCAGTCGTAGTGGATGTGTCTATAGAGGTTGAAGAAAGACGAACAAGCGAACCGCCGTTAGCAATGACAGAAGTGGTGTGGGGAACATTGATTGCCGTTCCGGTAGTGAGAGAGTTCGCAGTAATGTTGAGCAAGCCAGTGCCAGTGTAGGCTCCGGAGTTTACAATGTTGATAGCATTACCGACAGTGGCTGCGCCCATTTGCAAATCAAGCAGTTCTCCGCCGGCAAGTAAGTTTGCTCCTCCGCCAGTGATAGAAAGTCCAGTACCTGTAGTTTGACCAGTAGTAGAAATAGAAGAACCGACTCCGGTGGTGAGCGAGTTCGCTACCACGCTCGCGACATTGCCACTAGTGACGACACCCGTGTTGGTTACTAAAAAGTTACCTCCAGTGACAGATGAACTTTCTGCTTCAAGAAGTGCGTCTGGAGTAGTGTCGCCGATGCCTACATTCCCGCTATTTAAAATCGTCATTCGCTCCGTTAGCACCGAAGGCGCGGCATCTGTGCCTGTCCAAAAAGAAAGCTGCGCCGGCACGCGGCTATCCGCGATGGTGCCGCTGCTGATAGCTTTGATAGCAGCACCGGTAATATACCCTGCGGCGCCTCCATAACCGGTGAAATTAATGACTCCGATTTCGTCAGCGGTAGTAATGACGGTTGGTGTCGTTGCGGTCCCACGAGCTTTTCTAAAGTTTAGGTCGAAGCTGTCTGCGGAAGCATTAGCTTGAGTGAAATATGTAAGCCCTGCCGCAGCAGTATTGGAAGAAACATGGAAAAGGCCTGCGGGCGTCGTGGTCCCGATGCCTACGCCAAGATTGTCAACGGCTCCTGCGCCATCGCTTAAACCATAAATAGTAAGCATAGGGTTGCCGTCGAGACTGGCTGTGTAGCTCATAGCGGTGTTGTCTGCGGAAGTGGAAGTCACCAGCATATCTGCCCAGCTGACAGTCCCCGCGTCGGTTTCGAAATTCATCGCGCCAAGAGTAAGGTCATCAATTGTTGTCGCTCCTCCGGAAAAACTAGCTGTACCTGAGACTGCTAAAGTAGTGGTAGGGGTCGTCGTCCCAATTCCCACATTTCCACTCCCCAATATTGTCATTTTTTCTGTCGGAGCATTGTCAGCTGTGCCGGTACTTCCGGCTGTTGCAGTATAGAAATGTAAACTAGAGGTTCCTGTTCCTGTAGAAGTTCCTGATTTTAAAGTTAAGTCACCTCCAGCTAAATCAGCTGTTCCTGCAATCGCTCCACCGGAATACAAAGTCAACCCTTGTCCTGCTGTGGCCGCTGTTGTGTTTCTTTCCATTTGAATTGTTCTCGCCGCTGTACCACCCAGAGCAAGGAGACTTGTTGGTGCCGTGGTTCCAATTCCGACATTCCCACCGTTTGGATTGAAAACTAATGGATAACTAAGTGATAAATCTGTATAGTTTGAATTCTGGAACCATGCTCCAAAAGGTGAAGTGTTATAAGAACCCACATAAAGACTGTTTCCGTTATCTGTAGTTAATGCCATAGAACCAGTAGGGGTTGTACCAGAAGTTGCTGGTGCAGCAGCAGTTGCTCGTACTTCAAATTTTGAAGTCGGAGTTATTCCAACACCTACTGACCCGGAATTTTTTATTATCATTAAATCTGTAAAACTAGATTGAGCGGTAGGCGCACCAGCTCCGACTTTAGCAAAGGAAATGTCTGCTCCTGAAAATATCCTTGTTCTATATCCCCCGTTATAACCTAAATCCATCCCATAATTTGCACCACCGTTATTATAAAGAGATATGCCGGGGTTAAGATTTGTCGTACTGTCTGCAAGTCCGGCATTTGTATGTAAATAACTTGTTACATTTGCGGCTGCTACGGGTCGTTGATATATTGCTCCATTTACATCCAACGTTGCCCCCGGCGTCGCCGTTCCGATACCGACATTGCCAGCAGTCGGTTGAAGAATTACATAACTTGTAGTTTTAGTAGCATTACTTGTTCCCTCAAGAGTCAGATCTTCGTTTACTCCATCGTTACCATAAAGAGTAAATCCATCCGCATTTACGTTTGCAGTCCATGGAGTTTGCGAGCCCCCCGAAGCCGTCGCCCAGCTAAGACCTCCCGAGCCATCAGTCGTAAGCACTTGTGAAGCGTCGCCGTCATTCGACGGCAAAGTGTAAACAGTGTTTGCCGCAAGCGCCGGCACTTGGAAACTTGCAAAGTTCGCGCCGTCATCCGTATCTTCGAGAAGTGTCATTACTCCCGCCGAAGTCGCGCCGTTGCCTATAGTCAAACTTCCGTTTGCGGTCAGCAATCCATCAAATCCAGAAGTCCCCGCAACATCGAGAAGATAATCCGGGGTAGTGTCCCCAATGCCCACATACCCACTCGGAAGTATTGTCATCTTCGGGGTTAAAGTTTGAAGAGTTGTTCCAGAAGCTCCAGCGTCGGAAGTAGAAAAAATTATTGAACCACCGAGAGCATTTCCTGTTCCTTTACCGCCAGCAAGAGTGAGAGCCCCGCCGGCGATGTTGGTACCACTTCCACCTCCACCATTTATTGTAGATGAAAGTGGCGAAGCGGCGAGAATGGGACCAAAAAATACATTGCTAGCCACGCCCGTAGTTAAAACAATATTCCCCGATGAAGGTGCGCTTGCGGTATATCCAATTGCAATACTGTCGGTTATGGCAGCAGCAGCATATCCTAAAGCTACACCTGCACCCGTGGCAGAAGCTGAACGTCCGAGTGCAGTACTTTTACTACCAGCAGCAGAAGCAAGATAACCGACTGCAACACTATCTAGACCTGCCGAGCTACTAGAACCAAGTGCGGTAGCAGTAGCTCCGGTGGTAGCGGCTAGATCGCCAACAGCGACTGAATAATAAGATGCATTAGAGGAACCTTTACCAACTGCTGTTGAATCTTCTCTGACATTTGAAGCACTTGCGCCGATGGCTACGCTATTATCTCCGCCAAGCGAACATGATTTTCCGATACACACCCCGTTATCTACATTGATTGCGCTAGTGGCACTGTTGCCAAATAAAGTTGTATTGGTATTCGTGGCGCCAATCGTTGCGCCTGAGCCCCAAGCTTCATTAGCAGTACCAGTCGCAGGAGAAGTCGGGCTTGCAGAAAAAGTAGCTACGCCGGTGGAGCTTACAGAAATTCCTTCGTCATCTCCGTCGCCAGAAAGATAATTAGAACCCAGCGCAATGTTGGCAGCTGTACCTGTCATCGTGAGAAGTCCATCAAACCCAGAAGTCCCGGCGACATCTAAAAGATAATCGGGAGTCGTGTCGCCGATGCCCAGACGAGCATTATAATCAATTGTTATCGCAGTATTAGTAATACCAGTTGCATAATTATTAGATGTCCCAATATTAAGGTAGGAGCCATCAGAGGTAGAAATTACGCCAATTCTTGCGTGTGGAGTAGTTGAGACTGAATTATAAGCACTAAAATCAATACCGCTGTAATCAGCGAGGGAAGAAGCCCCTCGAATCATTACTCCCAATCTCGTACCCCCAGTAAAACTTGACACTGAAGTTGGCCCAACTATTTCTAATTTATTCCCTGGCGTCGCTGTCCCTATTCCAACCTCTCCATCAGAATCTACAGCGATTCCCTCATCTCCCCCATCACCGGATAAATAGTTAGAACCCAAAATTACATTCGCGGCTGTTCCAGAAAAAGTTAAGTCGCCGGAAATTGAATCGCCGGTATTAAGCACATAAATATCTTCAATTTCCGTCGCGTTAATGCAGTCGGTGCAAGAGAGGTCGGCAGCAGAGCCATCAATACTTGTAATCCCAGTGAGAGCTAGAGCTGCTGATGCTCTGTTTAATGCTACGGCAGTTGTTCCTATATATGTTGTTGAAGAATTGGCAGCATTGTCCCCTGTGTTTGTTCCAGAAGTATTTCCGACAACCACCAATTGTGCATCGGTGACGTAATTGTCATCCGCGCCGAGGGCTGGAGCGAGAGCAAGATCACCACTTGCTAGAAGTGAAGTAGAGTTTATGGTTTTGATACTGGTGCCGGAAACCAAAGTAGCTTGTTTTGTGGCGATAGAAGTAATGAGCGTGTTGAATTCATCATAGGCTGCATTCTTGGAAGGGGCATGCGTGGTGTCCGCGTCCCAACCAACGCCATAAACAGTATCACTGATACTCGTAGAAGTAAGCGGTGCGCGGACATCGCAATCCACATCCGTCGGCAGACATTCCGGATTGAGTGTGTCCCCTGGTTCATAAAAAGTTCCACTCCAAACAGCAAAAACCATCTTCGAAGAAAATGCCAATAAAACAACTGCTGTAAAAATGATGGTGATTTTTTTGTTAAATATAAACTTCATTATTTATTGAAATTTTTCCACATACACGCTAAGGCTATAAGAAATTATTTTTGTATTTTATTTATTAAAATACCTAAAAGATTCTTAACACTGTTTTGAGCTTCTGTCTCAGTCTTTGAACCGACGAAATTTTGCCATTCCGACATAATCTGATCATCTTTTAAATCCCGCACCGCATTCTCGAGAGAAAGGCGGGTTTCAAAGTCCACTTCTTTGTCTGCTTGCAATACTTTCTTGATAAACATGGAAGCAAAATCTAGGACTTTATCGTTTAATTCGGTTTTAGAGCTGGTGGATTGTATATCTTTCAACTCTTTGACTGTGGTGAAATAATATAATCCAAAAAAAACATTCCCGACCAGAAGTATCCCGAAAACTATAATATAAAAAACTCGTTTATTGTTTTCAATCATTTTTATTTTCTAATTTATTCAATTTATTTCGCAAGTTATTACGATATAAATTATACACTAATAATAAGAACACGACAATTAAAAGAACTGTTTGTAAATCAATATCGGAAAGCCAACTCGACCCAGATTTTAGCTCTATATTTTGGTGAACACCGCTACCTTCTACCACTACAAACGCTTTCCCCTGATAAGACTCATAGCCTGGTGCTTCTACTTGGAAATAATAACTGCCGGCTGGCACTAGGAAAGAATAAGTGCCCCGAATATCCGTAATCTGCGGGTTATCTTGACTGTAATCTTTCGCATTCCAAAGTTCGTATTCTTTTGTAGAAGTATTTAGAACATATAAAGAAACAATTGCTGATGGAATACGTGTTTCTTTGCCGTCGTTTTTCTCAAAAACATAGCCCTCAGGGTCGATGACTGTAACCATACTCATCTTTCTGCTTCCGAGAACTGGATCAACATAATCTATCACTGTAATAATTTCATATTCTCCGGGGACTATAGGAGAGGCGACATCTGCGGTATATATGCCGTCATGGTCTGGATCAATATATTCAAAAGAAGATAAAACTAATTTCTTTTCTACGGGAATTGGATCCGGAATACTTTGCACTAAATCATTCATAGAAAAAAGTACCGAAGCCGTGAGAGATGAACGCAAAATTGAATTTTTTACCACTCTTGGAGTTGACGCTTTGAACACGATGTAGCCTGTAACACTTCGGGCACTACTAATAGGCTTCACGACTAGTTTTAAAATTTTCCCCGGAAGCGAAGATATCTTCTGGGTCACTTCTCCTTTATCGCCAACAGAAAGTGCAACGTTCAAATCTACGAGTTCTCCTGCGCCTCTAGCAAAAACAAATTCTGCTGGTAAATTCTTTTTAGCAGTTAAAGAAAATTTCGTAATTGGTAGACCTGAGATAAGTACAATTTTGCCGGTGCCAACATCGCTTGGCAATTTTCCGTCTATGTCAGAAAGTCCCGGTAAATTTAAACTAACACCACTTATTTTTTCAAGTTCTGCGATTTCGGCAGGATCTATGGTTTTAATAGTTTTACTTAAAACATCAGCGAGGTTCGGAATGTTTAAACTAACGCCGGTTAATTTATTAACATCAGAAAATCTCTCAATACCAACTTCTTTGAGAGTTTTTTCAAGCTCGGGAAATTTATTTGCCAACATACGTATTTCATACGGCAAAGGAGCAAAGACGAATCTATGTATAGCATTTATAGGAAGAAGATTCCACGTTGCATTAAATGCAAATGGTGCAATCTTTGGTACTTCCACTACTGCGTTTGGAAGAGGCTTTTCTTTGCCATTAAATAAATCAGAAATAAAATCTGAAGCTCTATTTATTATGTCAGACACATTATTTGTTATTCCAGAAAAAGGAGGTGGGTTGGCAGGAGGTGGAATAGGTGGATTTACTGGAGGAGTAGCAGGTGGGTTGGCAGGAGGATTTGGTCTGCTACCACTCGAACCTCCGCCACTTGAGGCGACTGTTCTCACACTTGCAGGTCGCCAGTCTGTCTTTACTTTAAAATCAGCCGTAGCACACGAAGCTCCCGTCGCACAATTAAAATTTATTTGACTGCTGTCAGAATCCAAAGTTGCATATCCGGAGAATTCTCCGGTTGTACTTATGGTTACGCCGGTAAAATCAATCCAGCCTAAGTTGGGACTCCAGGCGTGCCCCGAAAGCACGCCGGAAGAAGTATTGAGCACCCCTGCAGTGGTCGGATTTAAATTTATCCAGCCAAATTGAGCATTCCAAGCATACCCCGTAATGCCAGAATCGGTAATCGTAACATCACATTCATCACAACCGAAATTTATCCAGCCGATGTTTTCACCCCAGGCATATTTGCTTGTAGAATCAATACTACCGGTAGTTGTAGAAGCAAAAACGTATTCCGTAGAGAAAAATACCAAGACAAAAACTCCTGAAAGTAATATTTTTCTTATAAAAATCCTAAAATTATTTTTCCGTTTCATTTTTTCTCTAGGACCCTTGTATTATAACAAATACAAGCCTTCTAGAATAAGAAAAGAGGTCAATTGTTGGGGATAACTGACTATTTTGACTCTACTTGCACAAATTTTAATTCTTGTATATTCACCGGGCTCACTAGTAATGCTTTAGTGAAAGGATTGCGTGGATCAGAAATAATTGTTTCAGCGATAGCGACAACGTAGGCGCTGATACCGGGCAATACCACTTGGTCCCCTTTTACTAGAGTAAAATCTTTCGGTAGTATCATTTCGAAATTTCCCCCACCCCGCCCGAGCAGTTCCATAGAAAGATTCTTCTCAGAAACAATGACGGTGGTTTTTTCTCCAGGAGTTGAAAACAAAATTACTTTCGCGGAATTTTGATAAGTTTCCGCCACTTTCCCGATAGGCACATTCCCTAAAGCAAAAACTGTATCTCCCATTTTTAATCCTTGCGCGACCCCCGCATCAACGAGAAGCGTATCATATGGGCTTTGGTTCGGCTTTTCTAAAATCCCGGCTAAAATCATAGGAGTTTTTTCATCACTTCTTCCTAAAATTTCTTTTAAACTTTCATTTTCCGCCAAAATGGAATTATAATTTACCATCTTAGCTTCATTCTCATTTAGCCGTGCAGTTAGATTTTGATTTTGCAAATTTAGGGAATTTTTAGAAATAAAATACGTGCCTAAATTTTTAAATTTTTCGCCTAGACTATTACCCACAACTAAGACCGGATGGAAAATCCCTTGACCCAGCCAAGAAAATCCGCCGAAAATCCCGGAGCGGAAAAAAAATAAAATAAAAAGCGCCACAACGCCGAGCACAATTCTGGAAAATTTCTTTTGTTTTATTTTTTTATCTAGGAGGTAACTCATCTTGGTTCCCAATCAAAATATCTTGATAAAGAGTAAGGTCATCCAAAATAACTCCGGTTCCCCTAGCCACGGCCGACAGTGGATCCTCCACCACGTAAACCGGTATTTTTAAAACGCGTTGCAGTAATTGATCTAGCCCCGGGAGTAGCGCTCCACCACCAGTTAAAGTGATTCCGCGGTGCATTATGTCCGATAAAATTTCCGGCGGAATTGATTCAAGCATATCCTTTATTCCTTCTACTAATCCTTTAATTGAAAGCGACAATGCTTCACGAATATCCGAATCGGTTACCACCACTTCACGCGGTAATCCGGTCAGTAAATCCCGCCCATGCACTTCTGTTTCCATATATTCACCTTGCCCAACAGAACCAATCGCGATTTTTACCATTTCGGCCGTTCTTTCGCCGATTAAAATTTTAAATTCATCCCGCATGTAGGCGATAATGTCATTATTTAATCTGTCGCCCGCAATTTTTAAATTTTTTGATTTAACAATTCCCCCTAAAGAAATAACGGCAATGTCCGTAGTCCCGCCACCGATATCTATAATCATCGAGCCTACAGGGTCTTTGATTGGTAAACGGATGCCAATAGCCGCAGCCATTGGTTCTTCCACCAGAAAAACTTCCCGCGCGCCGGCGCTTCGGGCTGCATCGTATACCGCCCGGGTCTCGACATTGGTCGTCCCTGAAGGCACACCGACGACTACTCTCGGTCTAGCTATTTTTTTCGCAATTTTATCGGCTTTGTTTATCAAATATGAAAGCATTTCTTCGGTCACCTCAAAATCAGAAATCACGCCGTCCACAAGCGGGCGAATTGCCTTGATGTGTCCCGGCGTGCGCCCCAGCATTTCCTTGGCCTTCGTGCCTACGGCTAGAATCTGGTTCGTCTTCATATTCACCGCCACCACTGAGGGTTCATTTATCACAATGCCATGACCTTTCAAATACACCAAAGTATTGCTCGTACCCAAGTCTATGCCGATGTCATTAGAAATTAATTTGTATAATTTATCGAACATGATTTAATAATTCATTTAGCGGTACAACCTTCCCTTTTTCTTCATTGCGTTTCTTTAATTCAACTCCGCCTTCTTTGATACTTCGTGTTGACACCACTAAACGATAAGGCATCCCGAGCAAGTCCGCATCCGCAAATTTTTCCCCGGCGGACATTCCCTCCCGATCATCAAATAAAACTTCCACCCCGGCCTTGGTTAGAGTTTCATAAACACTTTCCGCTTGGTTTTTGATTTCAGCTTCTTCTCCTAAAGACAAAAGGTGCGCCTTAAATGGAGCAATTTCTTCCGGCCAAATAATACCCTTATCGTCAGACAAGACTTCCACAACGGTGCCCATCAATCGGCCCAGGCCAATGCCATAAGAGCCCATAAAAACAAGCTTTTTTTCTCCATTTTTGTCCGTATAATTTAGGTCCAGGGCTTCTGACTTACCGGTACCCAGAGAAAAAATATTTCCCACTTCTATTGCTCTATGCTCTATGAGTTTATCTTTTTCTAAACCCAAAGTTGATAATACTTCGTCCTCCATAACCTCTTTGTTTATGGCTATGGCCTTATCTTCACTCACATATATAGTATCTTCTCCTGCAGAAGTTATGGTTTGAAACTCATGCGAATATTTTGAAAAAGCGCCACCTGAGGCAAAAGTCAAATAAGTCACATGTCCGATACCGGCGCGCTTGAAAATATTCTGATAAGCAACTTTCATTTGCTCATAAAAAATATTGTGTTCGGCTTCATCTTTAGAAAAAGAATAAAGCGCTTTCCAATAGAATTCTCGGCCTCTCAAAATACCTGATTTGCTTCTGGTCTCATTTCGCAAGATGTCTTTAAAATCATAAAGATAGAGTGGTAAATCTTTATGAGAACCGACATATTGTTTTAAAATGTTGGCAAAATCTTCTTCGTTACTCCAAGATAAGCCGACTTCTGTGCCGTTTTTTAATTTGGTTTTAAACCAAATATCCACTTCTTTGTCGTCCCACCTGTTGGTTTTTTCCCAAATTTCCTTAGATTGAATAATGGAAGTTTTCATTTCAACCCCTCCAGCGTTATCCATTTCTTCTCTAATTATTTTTTCAATTTTCTTTAGTACCCGAAGTCCCAATGGTAAATAACTATATACTCCCGCCATTTCCTTATGAATAAAACCTCCGCGAATCAGGAGTTCGGCATTCTTGGAAACTTCATCTGTCGGAGCCTCTTTCCTGGTTTTGGTAAAAAGTTTAGATTGTCTCATACGACCCATCTTACCTGAAAAAACCTTTTCGGTCAAAGCAGAAAATTAAATCTGACGCAAGAATGAAACCAGCACTTTGTATAGATTTTCTAATGCAGAAAGCGACACCCATTCATGGTTCGAGTGCATACCACCCGAGCGCGCCCGTGTAGCAATCACGGGCATACCTTGCCCAGAGAAAAATCTACCGTCATGGCTACCCTTCTGACCTCGAACTTCTACATTTTTACCCAGTACTTCTTCGGCAATACGTTTATACTTTTTTACAAGAGGATGGTGGGGAGAAATAAAAGAAGATTCGGCAGAGTTTTTTATGGTTAACGAATATTTTAGTACCTTGTCGGAGATAAAATGTTTTTTAAGATTTGCAAACACCTCCCGGCTACTTCTTTTTTCAAAACGAATATCCAAAAACAATTCTGCCCGGGAAGGGAGAACATTTCCTTTTTCTCCTCCCGCTATATATGTAGCTTGAACATCTAACGGATTTTTTTGTTTCTTCTGAAACATTTTCCACTCGAAATATTTTTTCATTAATACTTCAACTGCATTTCCAAGGTCAGCTATGGCATTTGATGTACTTCCACCTGTACCTTTTGCTTCAATAGAAACCTGTAAAATACCCCGAGTTGAATTAGAAATTCTGTATTCGCTATCGCCACCGTCAGGGACAAACACGGCTTTACTTTTTATTTTATGAGACAAAAACCCAGCGCTAATCCCGCCAGTTTCTTCATCCGTGACTAAAAGCATAGCGATAGTTTTGTTCTGTTTTTCTCGTGCCAGCGTTTTAAAAGATTCTATCATAACTGCGACTGTACCTTTCATGTCGGCAACTCCGCGACCGTATAATATATCTCCTTTTTTCTTGAGAGTGAAAAGGTGTTTGGGTGCCGGCACCACATCCACATGTCCGAGCAGTAGGATATCGCTTTTTAATTTTTTATTTTTCCTATCTGTGGTGATATATAAGGCCGGGTGATTAGAATTTTTATAAAACCATATTTTCTTCACCGAAAATCCTTTAAACATATTTTCGACAACGCGAAGTATTGAATGCGCGACTTTTCTATCTCCCGTGACAGAAGGTGAGTTTACTAATTTTATTAAAATCTTTTGCAATTTTTTATTTTCCATGTGAATTAAATATATCAAAAAGGTAAAACCCGCGCACGCCTCTTCGTGCGCGGGAGTCCATGTAGCGCGGTCGGCAAACCGCACTCGAGATTAAGAAGCTTGGAGAAAGCCGGATCTGTTGCCGCAGACACCGACTTTCTGGTTGGTTTTGGCCAGCATACCCTCGATCATCTGACGGTAGTACCGCAGACGCCACTTCGGATCTGCCATGTCGCCCGGAAACTGCTTCAGCGTCGGGTAGTGCAACTCGCACGGCACCTCCGTCGCCCGCAGGTTGAGCAAGTGGATCCGAAGCGTCGTCTCGAGCGACAATCCGTATCCGTACTTGCAGACATGGTCACCCATGCCGTCGAGGAGTCGTTCGACGGCCCTACGAGAGAACAGTCGAAACCCAGTGAACGGATCAGTAGAGACGATCCCTCGATCCGCAAGTTCCCGAGAGATGATCCGGTTGACCGCTTCGCGCTCTGGGTAACCGGTGTGCACGGGGGCTCCCAGATAGCGACTGGCCGACACCACCTCGAAGCCATCGAGATGTTTGCGCACCATCATGGGAATGCGCTCTGGGAAATACTGCCCGTCGGCATCGAGCTTAATCACCGCCGTGCAGTTCGGATCCGCCAGAGCTTTCGTAAGTCCCGAACGAATCGCATGCACGTACCCACGGTTTTGTTCGTGGCGAACGACGATGTCGGCGAGTGGCGTGAGCCACTCGCTTTCAGCGTTGCCGTCATCTACGATGATGAGGCGCGCCGCCGGCACGGCGGCGCGCACTCTTCCAACGAGTGGCAGCAGGTGTTCCGGACTTTCCCGGTACACCGGAATGATGACAGAAAGATTCATACCTCCCTCCTGTTGTCGGTTGAGGAAACAGCGAGCCCCATGAGAGCATCACTGGCTCCGTGAATGCGAATGGTGCCCACACGGGCATTCCAGACTCCCCCGGCAAAATCATAAGTACCATCGCCGAGGGTAAAACACGCTCGCAGAATCCACTTTGCAGGCTTATCCCCGAACTCCACGAAGTTACCGTTGGTGGTGCGCTTGGCCTGAAGGACGAACGGGCTCTTCCCATCCAATCCTCGCGAGAGAGATTCGAGCACGCGCCTTCGCCACTGGCCGTCGGAGAACTTGTCTCCGTCGTCAACGTCGTTGGCGCCCCAATCGTTCGCAGGTTTGAGCACCCACTCTCTTCTTTCTTTCCGTTTCCAGTCCCAGATTTCCCGCAGCGTGCGCTGATCGATGACTTGAGTCGGAGGAATGAAGGTCTCCCACCCGTCCACATTCTTCAGGATTGCCAATGTGGCTTTCGAGTGGAAGAAGTGGTTAGGCGGAACGATGAACGGTAGCTTGGAGCCGAGCAGAGTCTCGATGTCTTTGTTCGGACCGTCGAAACGACCGCGAACATATACGGCATCGAACTGCTGGCCGACCATTGAACTGCCCATTCCCTGCATGGCGACACAACAGCTGACACCGCGACGCCGAACTTCTTCGATGAAATAGCTCATCTCGGCCATGTAGCGAGGGTTGTCCTCGGTCACCAGAAAGAGCAACCGCGGATTTTCCTTTCCGCTTCGTCGTCGAGCCATCTCGATAAACCGGTCCACGAAGACCATCGGGTATCCGAAGGCATTCTGGAACCAAGTCTGAATCCCCAGTCCACCCGGTCGTGGTTGAACTTCGAAGATACCGAGTGGATCGAGTGACATATCGAGACGAACGAGCCCCGGCATTTGAAACGCCTGCTTGAACGGACGTTGCCAGAGTTGATGGTCCAGTCCCTGAAACAAGACTTCTTGAGCCGGGACACCGGGGTTTGTGACGAGAAGCTTCCTCAGCGCCGTCTCATAGTTGTAGATGAAACGCCCGAGCTCCTGGAGCAGAAACTCTTTCACAACCAGCACCAGGTTCGAAAGTATGAATCCGGATGTCTGGCCATAATGAATTTCCGTGGGATCGGCACTCAACTGCCCTTCGATGAATGAGTAATCGCTCATGACTTTTCTTCTCCTTTTTGTGGGTTTTTGGTTGGTTTGAAAATAGCGCGCCAAGAAGATCTTGAAACGCTCAGCGCGCTATTTTCAAACCCAAGCTTCTTAGGTTTACAAAGAACAAAAAAGAACTAAAAACAAAACCAGCCTTCTTGTAGAAGGCTGGTTTTTGAGTTGTAAATTTTTGGTTCCTTAATTTGGAGTGTTTACAGCGCAAAGATCAGCCTTCTAGTTGAAAGCCAGCAAATAAAGAGGGCCATATAATTTTGCGCTGTATTTTTGTTCACCTTTTTATTGAAACATATATAAAGGATATGTAAATAGGGGGCCTGGGGATAACTTTTTTACTACAAATAACCTAAAATATCCTGATAAATAAAGATTTGCAAAAGGTATAGCTTTCTGCTATATTGTTTCTATGCAAAAAGTTAAAAACGCCAAAGAAACCAACGATACAATCATAGAGGCTATGTTTAAGGCTGGGGCTCATTATGGATACAGTAAGACCCGCCGACACCCCTCTGTCTCTTCTTTTATCTTCACCACCAAGAATAAAGGCGACATAATCAACCTAGAGAAAACTAGCGAGCTTCTGGACGAGGCTACCCTCTTTATAAAAAACTTGGGAGCACAAAATAAGACGGTTCTTTTCGTCGGCACCAAGCCTGAAGCTAAGGTGGCGGTGAAAGAAGTCGCCGAATCATTGAATATGCCTTACGTTATAGAACGCTGGATTGGCGGTACCCTTTCTAACTTTACGGAAATAAAAAAGCGTATCGTTGAACTTGAAAATTATCAAAAAGACAGTACCACCGGTGGACTGGATAAATATACCAAGAAAGAGCGCGTGGTTATGGCCAAGAAAATGGAAAAATTGGCTAGATATTACACCGGGTTGCTCGGCTTGAAGAAAGCGCCCGATGCACTCTTTGTAATAGACGCAAAAAGTGAGCACATTGCCGCTACTGAAGCCCGCAAATCCGGCATTCCTGTTGTCGCTCTGGTAAATTCAGACTCAAACATCAAGGGTATAGACTTCCCCGTAGTGGCAAACGATGGAGCAATCCCTTCAATTAAATTTTTCGCCTCCGCTATCGCAAATGCTTACAAAGAAGGACAAGCGAATGTGCCTATAAAATAATTATGTCTATCCAAATCACTACAGAGCAAATTAAAGAGCTCCGAGATAGAACGGGCATTTCTGTTATGCAGTGCAAACGCGCACTCGAAGAAGCCGAGGGAGATATGGGGAAGGCGCTCGCTATTTTAAAGAAAACCAGTTCAGATATTGCGGAGAAGAAAGGCAGTCGTGAAGTAAAGGATGGCCGAGTATCCGTAAAAATGGACGACGGTAAAGCAGTGCTCGTATCACTCCATTGTGAAACTGATTTCGTGGCTAAAAACGAAGATTTCACAAATCTATTAAATAAACTTACAGACGAAGCATTTATAAACGGAGTAGAAAAAATGAAAAGTGTGGCAAAGGACATGATTGATCCGATTATTCAGAAAACCGGAGAAAATATTGTCTTGGGTGATGCTTATGAAGTTTCCGGAAATGTTCTTGGAAATTATGTACACAACAATAAAACCGGAGTAGTCGTTTCCTTAGAGGGTGGCGATAGCGTTCTCGCAAAAGATATAGCCATGCACATAACCGCTATGAAGCCGGAATATATGTCTACGAATGAAATTACCGAAGATGCCCGTAAAACCATGACTGAGATTTTCGAAAAAGAAGTGGCCGGCATAGACAAACCTGCAGATATTAAGAAAAAAATGTTGGACGGTAAAATAGCCACCTACTTCAAGGAAAAAACTTTAACCGAGCAACCTTTTATCAAAGACGGAGATATGACAGTGGGTAAACTCCTGGAAAAAAATAAAGCGAAAATCAAGGAGGTAAAACGTTATTCAATATAAAAACATGACTTTTATTTTAATTTTATTTTTTGCTTCACTTATCGCTATCACTTTTATGGTTGGTAGAAAATTGTTAATGTTGCAAAATGGAGAAATACAGCAAGGACAGGAAATAGCTTTCAAGGCTCCAGCTTTGGAAGAATGGAAACATATCACCATCCGGGGAGCAAAAAGACATAGCTATAATATTCTCGTGATAACAATTAGATTTTATTTTAGAACAACTAACCTTCTTAAGTTGAAGTATCAGGACGTTAAAATCAAGGTAAAGAATATACGCCGAAAAAGCCATGTGCAAGCTGAAAAACAGGAAATTTCAAAATTTTTAAAAGTTATTTCCGAGTATAAAAGCAAAATTAGAAAAATAAAACAACAGGTGAAAGAAGAGGAAAATTTATAACCTCGCCGCCTTAGCTGTTTTGGTAGGTATACAATAGAATTATCGCCGCCTTAGCTCAGTTGGTAGAGCAACGCTTTTGTAAAGCGAAGGTCCTCGGTTCGAATCCGAGAGGCGGCTCCGCAATTAAATTCTATATTAAAGACTTGTTTTAGCGTTTGCTGGTTTGGTTTCCTGTAATTTAAAGGATTCTTTTACCCGAGTTTCCAGATCCTCTAAACTATGAAAACCGGTCAAAACGTTATCATCTATCACCAGCGCCGGAAGAACGGTATCTTTTATTTTATAAATTTTTAGCATAGCAGTTACCGCAGAAAGGTCGGTGCTGTAATCAAAAGAATACACCCGAAGTTCCGGATATTCCGTGCGCAAAGTTGATAATACTGAACTCTCCTGTTCACATAAACTGCAGTTTTCGGCTGTTGTATAAAAATAAAGAATAAAGGCGGATTTTACCCCACAGCGCGCAGAAATCTTTTTTGACAATAAATAATCTTTTATTTGTAGCAAAGAATAGTATTTCTTTAAATAAGAGACTTCGTCGCTGGCGCCTAAATTTTTCTGGCTCCACTCAAGCTTATTTCCCAATTCGCTTAGCTGGTCAGAAAGCACCGCTCCGGAAATATTTTTACAGGAAAGTTCTGAAAGCAAAGAGAATTGTGTTTCAGAAGATAAAATATCAATAGATATGTTGTCTTGGATTGATTTCAACTCATTGATTTTTTTATCACCAAAATAATTACTTAAATAGATAGCCGTAAAGAAGAGCCCGGTGGTAATCAAGAATACAATTAAATATTTTTTCCAGTCAATATTATTATTCATATACTTACCTCCAAGAAGGCTTTCTTTGTAATAAAGTATTCAGAACCGCTTTCATTAACCAAAATGGAGCAATAATAGAAAAAATCGGTAGGAAACAAAGCATGTCAAAAGAAAATCCCCATTTACCTTCGGTCATTCTTCTGCCAAAAACCATTGAAAAAATTATGAAAAAATACACAAAAAAGACCAGAAATACGAAAGACTGAGTATTGATGAAAAACATATCAAAATGTGGCAGTAAACTGCCGGGATTATTGCCAAAGTGAAAACCTGTAGAATAGAAAGCAGAAATTTTCTTATACAAAAAATCTCCAAGATTATAAATTATTCGTCCGAAAAGATAACTCACGGAAAAAATGGAGAGAATGCCCATCGGTAAAGTGAATGTGGCAAAATTGCCGTATTTTTTCCTGAACAAAACCTCGCGATAATCAATCGTATTATTGATAAAACCATAAATCCAGCGAGTGCGCTGTCGATAAAGTTTGCGGACACTTGTGGGAGTACTGGTGTAAACAAAAGCATCATTGCAGTGTTCTATATTATAACCATTCTTTTGCATCCTGTAGGCAATCTCCATATCTTCCGTGCTATGCCCATGCCTATATGGACCCAAATCATCAAACACTTTCTTGCGAAAAATAGTGAGAGGCCCCGGAGTCACATTGATGGCATTAAAAAATCCGAGCATTTTTTTGAAGTAAATACCCATGTGATATTCGGCTTTCTGGGCATTTTGAATGATATTTTTCGGATGACTCACCACTACTGATGGAGCGACGGCCATAGCCAGGGGATCTTGTTCAAAATAACTCATGATACGAACCAGGGATTCTGGGTCTGCGAAGGAATCCGCGTCCAGTCCGCCGAAGAAATCGGTTTCCAGATTGGATAAAGCCAAATTTAACGCAGTATATTTACCCCCATTTTTTTTGTGAAAAATTGTTATATTGGGATACCCATTAAATTTGTTTATTTCGTTTAAGGTGCCGTCAGTTGAACCATCATCAATCAGAAATATTTTAATTTTATCTTTTGGGTAATTTAAATTTAAAAGTGAGTGAATTGTCTTTCCAATCGTTTTTTCCTCATTCCAGCACGGCACAGCAATGGTCACAGCCGGATAATTTTGTAATTGAATTTTTCCGTTCCTAATAACTATTTTCTTCCGATTCTCCAAAAAAGTAACGAAGAAAAAGACCTGCACGTACACAGACGAAAACACCAATATATAAAAAATAACGTTTAAAATTGAAGCCATTCTTGGTGCTAGTATAGCATTTATGGCGCTTTTTTGCAAAATAAAAAACCCTTTTTGCGGGGTTTTTTATTTTGAGTTAAATTACATCTTTTTGTCCATATCTCCCGCCTGACAACACGCCATACATGTTTTGCATCGGCAACCAAAAATCTTCATAACTGCGGCCACACCTACGAGCACGTATACCAGAGCTTCAACTGTTGGCCATCCATCCAAAAGTAAATTAACAACATTCCAGTTGCTACCACTACCCATAAGCATAGCCAAACCAACCAACCCCCAATTTAAACCTCCGATTACTAAAAGCCATTTCCCTATCTTCGCAGGAGTACACATACAACTACCACATTTACCATTAAACATATTTTTAATTTTTCGCTCCGATATGCGTCGAAGCACGTTAACTAATAAAGGGACCTTTGATTATAATAATCCGATTATACCATATCCCATAAAAATGCTACAATAAGAGTATTAGAAAATAACATAAAAATATGCAAAATAACGAAATAAAACCAATAGTTAGTGCGATTATTATTGCCGGAGCTTTAATAGCAGGGGCTATATTACTACGAGGAAGTTCCGCGCCTATATCAAAAAATAATACCGGTAATGGTATTCCGGTAACCGCGCTTGCCCCTGTCGGACCAAAAGATAGAACGCAGGGTAGTTCAAGTGCCAAAGTAACTTTGATTTTATACGAGGATTTCCAGTGTCCCTTTTGTGGCGCAATTTCTGGCCTAGAATCCGACTCAGCGGCAATTAAATATTTGAAAGAAAAAATAGACCCTAACTGGACTCCATTTATGCCGGAAATTATAAACAGTTATGTAAAAAATGGGAGCGTACAAATAGTTTACCGAGATTTTGCGTTCTTGGGTCCGGAATCTATCAAAGCCGCTGAAGCAGCTAGATGCGCCGGAGACCAGGGTAAATTCTGGGAATACCATGATTATCTTTATGCCCACCAAAATGGAGAAAATCAGGGAAACTTTTCTGACCCCAACTTGAAATCTTTTGCAAAAACACTCGATTTAGATACTGCCGGTTTTAATAAATGCCTGGATGAAAACAAATATACTCAAGCCGTGGAAGATTCCACCAATGAAGGAAGAGCAGCCGGGGTTGGAGCGCCAGGACAAGGCACGCCTAAAGGATTTATTGTGAGAAACGGTAAAATTCTATCAACTATCGACGGCGCTGAACCATATTCTATGGTCAAACCAAAACTTGACGCAGCGTTAAAATAAACTAATCAAAGTAATTCTTAAGTCGAGAAATTTTTTCATGCTGACGAAGTTTTTCGTGTACTTTGGCTTCAATCTGACGAATACGTTCACGGGTCACTCCGAACTCTTCCCCCACTCGCTCGAGTGTATGCTGAATACCGTCGAGTAATCCATAACGCATCTCCAGAATTTTGCGTTCTTTTGGATTAAGCTCGTCTAAAACTTCACGGATTTGATCGGATAAAATACGCCTTGAAGATTCTTGATCGGGACGCAAAATTTTATCATCAGGAATAAAATTCTCCAGAGTTGATTTATCATCATCATCTCCGACCGGTTGTTCTAATGACACGGTTTCTTGTGAAATATTTTCAATCACGTGAATTTTCTCAACCGGAATACCCATTTCGGTCGCAATTTCTTCCGCCAGAGGTTCCCTGCCTAAATCTTGAGAAAGCCTGCGATGTACTTGTTTATATTTGGAAATGGTTTCCACCATGTGCACCGGAATACGAATAGTGCGAGATTGGTCTGCGAGCGCCCGAGTAATTGACTGACGAATCCACCATGTTGCATAAGTGGAAAATTTATATCCTTTAGTCCAGTCGAATTTTTCGACCGCTTTAAACAAACCCAAATTCCCTTCCTGAATAAGGTCAAGCAGAGTTAAGTTTGCCGAACGACCGACATATTTTTTTGCAATAGAAACCACCAAACGCAGGTTGGCGCGAGCAAGCAGATTTTTCGCTTCAAGGTCCCCGTGTTCAATACGTTTAGCCAGATCTTTTTCATCTCCGGCATGAATAAGCGGATATTGCCCTATTTCCTTCAAATACATTTGAATGGAGTCGTGCATGGTGCCTTTATTTAAATCTTTGTCGTTCAGATCGAGATCTAAATTGAGGAGATTCCCCCCTTCGAGCACATCAATACCGGCAATAGAAAATTTCTCGTAAAGTTCGTCCAAGAAAAGAATATTGTTTTCGATATCCGGAAAAGTCTTTAGAATCTCATCGTAAGTGATAAAACCGCGTTTTCGGCCCTTTTCTATAAGTTCATTTGAGATGCGATTCAGGTTGTCCGCTTTTTTCTCTGCAAAAGAAAGCTTTTTGGGCTTTTCTTTCTTAACTATTTTTTTGAGTTTTTTAATTTTTTTCGTTTTTTTTACTTTAACCTTTTTGGGTTTAGCTTTTTTTACTACCTTTATTTTCTTTTTCTTGTTTAGTTTTTTCTTTTTCATAAATTATTTTTTCAACCTATTATTTTTAATATCTTCTTTCTTTTTATTTAAATCATTTATTTCCTGTAAAATCTTTTTTCCTATATCTTCGTCCGGGGTTCGCTTTAATTCCATCATTTTACGCCCCAGTGTTTCATTTATATTTTCTTCCTCCAGATTCAGAAACATTTCCTTAACACTTTTTTCCAGATTTTCATTGTTTGTATAAAATACTTCCGCTTCAAATATGAGATCTTCTCTGATATTCTCATATTTCTTGGAAACTTCCCCGAGTTTTTCAAAAATTGAATTAAAATCAATAGCTGGTGCTGTAAGAGATTTTTGCCAAAAAGCTACACCTAGAAGCTTGCGCTCAATGTAATCTTTTCGGTACATTTTCGTAAATGCGTCTCCCGCTTCTTTTATTTCTTCTCTTTCGTATTTCAACTCTTGCTCTACCTTTTTTAAATCATCTTGTAGGGCGTTTTGAGCAATCCCTGATTGATCACTTATTATTTTTATGAAATGCATTTGCTCAATAGCACTTTCTAGCGCACTCACAAACGGCAGAACTGTTTCTTTAATAACTCTCCCGGCCTTGCGTTCATCTCCTGCGGAATTTTTTAAAGCTTTATTTAAAAGAAATTCTATAATATGTTTCGCGTTTTTTATTGCCTCACGCCAAGCGTCCACTCCGTTCTTGGAAATCATATCTGCGGGATCAACACCTTCTGGCATTTCCACAACTTTTACATCCATACCGAGGGAGAGCGCTATTTTTCCGGCGCGAATTGTAGCGTTAGCTCCTGCTTTATCGGCATCAAAAGCCAATACAATGTTTGAGGATAGGCGACGCACTAGCCCCAGATTGCTTACAACCCGCTCTTTGGAGACGGTTGAGTCGGATAATGCTGTGCCGGAAGTCGCAACGGTGTTCCTATAACCTGCCTGATGTGAAAGAATTATATCCAGCTGTCCTTCCACTAAAATAGAGAAATTATTCTTGCGAATTGATTCTTTGGCTTTATCTATACCATAGAGCACGGCATTTTTGCTGAAAATCGGTGTTTCCGGACTGTTTAAATACTTAGCGGACTTGCCGTCATCCACAAAAATCCTGCCGGAAAAAGCCACAACTCGCCCGCTGGAATCCGCAATAGGAAACATGATACGCCCGCGAAAGCGGTCATACATTGCCTTCATTTTGTCTTCCGGTTTTTTGACCAAACCGGCAAGTTCTATTTCCGTATCGGTAAAATTCTTAAATTTTAAATAGTCATAGAGTTTACGCCAGTCGAGAATGGCAAATCCCACCCTGAAATCTTTAATGCTTTTTTCATTTAGTCCGCGAGATTTTAAATAGTCCGAAACTTCTTTATTGTCTTTTAGGTTATTTTCAAAGTACAAAGTCGCTTCTTCCATCACTTCGTATAATTTTTCTTTCTCGCTTTTATTTTCCTTGGCTTCTTTGCTATAAGGCTCAAGCGCTACTCCAGCCCGATCAGCCAGCAGTTTTAGTGCCCCCTTGAAATCCAGACCCTCAAATTCTTCCACGAAAGTAAAAATGTCTCCGGAAGCTCCACAACCAAAACAATAATAAGTCCCGCGGTCGGGCGAAATGAAAAACGAAGGCGTCTTCTCGTTGTGAAAAGGGCATTTCGCTTTCAGGTTGTTGCCCGCCCTGTCAAGCTTGATATATGAAGAGACTATTTCTTCAATTCCTAGCCTCTCCTTAATTTTAGTTACGGGAGAGTTCATAAATTACTTTATTCTTCTTTTGGGGAGCTAAATTTACCTTCAAAACCGGTTCCGGCTGGAATCAATCGGCCAATTATAACATTTTCTTTTAAGCCTCGAAGAGAATCCACTCCGCCCTTAATAGCGTTTTCAATAAGCACGCGGTTGGTATTTTGGAAAGATGCTGCTGAGAGCCAACTCTTGGTTCGAAGCGATACTTCGGTAATCCCAAGCACAACCGTTTCTGCTGTGGCTTTTTTCCCATTAATACTTTCTACCCGCATATTTTCTTCTATGAAAGCAGTGTTTTCCACGATATCGCCAGTAGAGAAATTGGTTTCGCCCGCGTCCTTTATTTTTCGGCGAGAAAACATTTGGCGAATAATTATTTCGGTGTGTTTACGGGAAATCGAAGCGCTTTGCAATTCGTAAACTTTATTTATTTCTTCGATAATGTATTCTTCCACGAGCTCTTTGTTGCCAAGTCTAAACATCTCCGCAATATCAGCCGAACCGTCAGTGAGTAATTGTCCTTTTTTCACCTTGTCTCCGGCTTTGACTATCGGAGTTCGACGGAAAGCAACTATGTATTCCATTTCGTTTTTCTTACCGTCTTCTTTTGAGTCGGATAACACTTTAATTATTTTTTCTTTGCCATCTTTGGCTCTCACTTCCAATACTTCACCGTCGGTTTCAGAAATAATGGCCGGATTCTTCGGAATGCGTCGTTCGAAAATTTCTTCAACACGAGGCAAACCGGTAGTAATGTCGGTTCCTGCTACGCCTCCGGAGTGGAAGGTTCGAAGAGTCAACTGTGTACCCGGCTCACCGATAGCTTGCGCGGCGATAATGCCCACTGCTTCTCCTGGCGCCACCAGGTGATTGCGCCCAAGGTCGAGTCCATAACACATCACACAAAGACCGTGTACAGTTTTACAGGTAAGCGGAGAACGGACGAATACTTCCGTAAAGCCAGCACCTTCAATATTGTAAGCTTCTTCTTTGGTAATCAAAAATCCACGTTTGTAAATCACTTTCCCTTCGAAGTCTTTCAGATCAGCCGCCAGGATTCTTCCGCGAATATTCTTAGAAAGTGGAATTTCAATTCCGGAAATGTTTTCCCTGGAAACCATTTTCCCTTCTTTGGTTCCGCAATCTTCTTCGGTAATAACCACGTCCTGCGCCACATCCACCAGTCTGCGGGTCAAATATCCGGCTTTAGCGGTGTTAAGCGCGGTATCGGATGCTCCTTTACGCGCACCGTGAGTAATAACGAAATATTCAATCGGAGAAAGTCCTTCAAAATAGGAAGGAATAATTGGAAACTCCAATATTTTACCCTGGTTATTTTGAATCAAGCCGATCATTCCCACTAATTGAGTTAGTGAACCCATGTTACCTCTCGCTTTAGACGTAAACAAATCATAGGCAGAACCGTTTTTATCGAGAGTCTCTGGTAAAACTTTTTCCAAATCTTTCTTGGTGCGAGTCCAAACTTCAATAATTTTTTGATATTTTTCTTCTTCCGAAAGCAAACCTTCGGTCCATTGAGCCACAATCTCTTCCGCCTGTTTTTTGCCTTGCGCAATAATCGCAGGTTTATGCGGAGAAAGAGAAATATTGTCCAAACCCCAAGTAGTCCCGGAAACCGTAGAATACTTAAAACCAAAAGCTTTAATTTTATCCAGAATAGCCGGAGTATTATCCACCCCTGAATGGATAATCAATTCATCCAAAAGTGCAGACAATCTGTCGTGAGTCATTTCGTCATTGGTATAAGAAAAATCATCAGGCAAAATACTGTTGAAAAAAAGTTTTCCGACTGATGTTTCAAAAATTCCACCGTCAAATTTTCGATACTTGTGTGAGTCTGTGGCTAGGACTTTTATTTTTGCACGTAACGTTACCACCCCGTAATCATAGGCAGTAATGGCGGTATTCGGACTTGGAAAATACTTTCCTTCGCCTTCTTCCCCGTCAACTGCTTTAGTCATCCAGTAACTTCCAAGCACCATATCCATGCGGGGATTCACGATCGGTTCGCCATTTTGTGGTTTAAGCAGATTTTTATTCGCGGCCATCAGGTCTCGGGCTTCTGCTTGAGCTTCTTCTAAGAGTGGCACATACACTGCCATCTGGTCACCATCGAAGTCAGCGTTAAAAGCCTGACAGACAAGCGGATGCACTTGAATAGCATTTCCTTCAATCAAGATGGGGTTAAAAGCTTGAATACCGAGACGGTGAAGCGTCGGCGCGCGGTTTAGAAGCACATATTTTCCTTGAATCACTTCTTCGAGCATACCCCAAACTTCAGGCGTTCGTTCTTCGATTAATTTATTGGCACCACGAATATTGAAGGCGAGCTCCGCTTGCAGAATTTTTGATATTACGAATGGTCGGAAAAGCTCGAGCGCCATATGTTTCGGCAATCCGCATTGATTGAGCTTGAGTTGCGGACCGACAACGATAACAGAACGTCCGGAATAGTCTACTCGTTTCCCGAGGAGGTTTTGTCGGAAGAGACCTTGTTTGGATTTTAAGTTATCGGAAAGAGATTTAAGAGGACGTTTTTGAGATTGACTCATGGCCGCAGAATCATTCTGCTTGGCGATAGAGTTATCAATCAACGCATCCACTGCTTCCTGGATAATTCTTTTTTCATTTCGAAGAATTACATCCGGAGCATTAATTTCTTTTAGCTTTTTTAAACGATTATTGCGATTAATAACCCGGCGATAAAGATCGTTTAGGTCACTCGTAGCATGTCTTCCCCCATCAAGCGCCACCATCGGGCGAAGCACCGGTGGAATAACAGGAATAACCGTCAGAAACATCCACTCCGGCCTGATATCGGCATAGGTCATTGCTCGAATAAGTGATAGTCTTTTTTGTAATTTTTCTTTTTCCGCTGCGCTCGCCTTCTCAACCATCTTTTCGGTAAGATGTTTAAGTTTGCTTAAATCAAGATTTTTGAAAATAGAGTAGATGGCTTCGGCGCCAATGTTCGCTTCAAAACAAGTACCGTATTTTAGGGAATAATGGTGGAAAGAAATTTCATTCAAAACTTTTCCTTCATATATTTCTCCTATCTCTTTTTTGGTAATGGAAAGCAGGTTTTTCAACTTCTCTCGAGTGTCGTCATCCGCAGAATTCTTCAGTTTGGTTTTATATTCTTTATCCAAGCCGGAGAGAATTGTCGCTTTTTCCTCTTCGTGCACTTTGGTGATAATGTAGCCGGCAAAGTAAATAACCTTTTCCAAATCTGAAACCGAAATGTTCAGAAGGATACTCATACGTGAAGGTACTCCACGCAAGAACCAAATATGAGAAACCGGAGTAGAGAGTTCAATGTGGCCCATACGTTCACGGCGAACGATAGAACGGGTAACTTCCACTCCACATTTTTCACATATAATATCTTTATAACGAATTCGGCGATATTTTCCGCAGTAACATTCGTAATCTTTTTCCGGTCCGAAAATTTTCTCGTCGAAAAGACCCCCGCGCTCGCTTCGGCCCGTTCGATAATTTATGGTTTCCGGTTTGGTTACTTCACCAAAAGACCATTCTTTAATTTGCTCCGGGGAAGCAAGTCGCAATGTGATAGAATCAAATTCGGTTGTGTTTAAAGTTTTCATATTTTTTATTCTTTAGCGTTATTACCGGATTTTTTTAAATCGACATCAAGCGCCAAACCTCGCAGATAATTCAAGAGCACGTTAAAGGATGCCGGTGAATTTGGTGGTCGGATAATTTCGTTTTTAATAATGGAATCAAAAGTAGCGGAACGTCCGAGGATATCGTCAGATTTAATCGTAAGCATTTCACGTAGAGTATAAGCTGCGCCGTAACCTTCGAGCGCCCAGACTTCCATTTCTCCGAATCTTTGCCCTCCGCCCTGGGCTTTACCTCCTAGCGGTTGCTGAGTAATGAGCGAATAAGGACCAATCGAACGCATATGAATCTTGTCTTCCACCATGTGGTGAAGTTTGAGCATATACATATATCCGACGGCAATGTCCTGCTCAAAGGCTTCGCCGGTACGTCCATCGAATAGTTGTAATTTACCGTTTTCCGGTAATCCGGCTTTTACCAATTCTTCTTTTATTTCTTCATGACGAGCTCCCAAAAATGGAGGCACGATAGCCTGATAACCCAGAGTGTTCGCGGCCATACCCAGATGCATTTCCAGGATCTGCCCCAAATTCATACGGGAAGGCACGCCGAGCGGAGAGAGAATAATGTCCACCGGAGTTCCATCCGCTGTGTAGGGCATATCTTCTTCAGGTAAAATCATAGAAATAACTCCTTTGTTACCGTGTCGGCCGGAAAGTTTATCTCCGACAGATATATTACGAATTTGCGCCACTTCAATCACTATTTTTTTAATGATTCCCGCTTCGAGCGTATGCCCTAGGTCGCGAGAGAAAATTTTAACACCTATAATACGTCCGCGTTTCCCGTGTTCCATTCGAAGACTTGTGTCCTTCACGTCACGAGCCTTTTCGGCAAAGATAGAGCGAAGCAAGCGTTCTTCCGGGGTAAGTTCCGTCTCTCCTTTTGGTGTAATTTTACCAACTAAAATATCGTTTTCGCGAACTTCCGCACCAATACGTACGATACCGTCTTCATCCAAATCTTTTAATTTAAGTTCTCCGACGTTTGGAATATCGCGAGTGGTAATTTCTGGTCCAAGTTTAGTATCACGTACGATACAGGTAAATTCTTCCACATATACAGAAGTAAATTTACTTTTCTTAACAAGTTTTTCGGAAATAATGATTGCGTCTTCATAAGTAGAACCGGACCATGACAAAAAGGCCACGAAAATATTTTGGCCTATGGAAATTTGCCCATTCACGGTGCTCGAAGTGTCGGCGAGCACATCTCCTTTCTTTACCTTATCCCCCACATCTATCAAAGGTCTCTGGTGGAATACGGCAAAGTTGTTGTTTCTTAGAAAATTTACCAAGGTGTAAGTTTTTTCGGTCTTACCTTTAACCACTATTTTTTTAGCATCTAAATAAGACACCACTCCGTCTTCGAGCGCCAAAACCAGTCGCCCTGAATCACGAGAAGCTAATTCTTCCACACCTGTAGCCACCAAAGGCATTTCCGGCAATACGCAAGGCACTGCTTGTTTCTGCATGTTGGAGCCCATCAGCGCGCGATTGGCGTTGTTGTGTTCCAAAAATGGAACCATCGAAGTAGCAATAGAGAATGCTTGGTTTGGAGCCACATCAATAAAATCAACTTGGTCTTTAGCGATCATCCCCGGTTCTGTTTTGATACGAGCTTCTACTTGATCTTTTGTTATTTTACCGTCCTCGTCATAAGGAATACCCGCGTGTGCAATGTTATATTTTTCTTCTTCAAGCGCGTTTAGATAAACCACTTCCCCGGTAATTTTCCCTTTTGCTACTTTTACATATGGGGTTTCTATAATCCCGAAATCATTTATGCGGGCGTAAGTTGAAAGATGTAAAATAAGCCCGATGTTTGGACCTTCCGGGGTGTGAATCGGACAGACACGGCCGTAGTGGGAAGGGTGCACGTCACGCACTTCGAGTCCAGCACGTTCGCGAGTAAGCCCTCCGGGGCCGAGCGCCGACAACAGACGAATGTGTTCCGTTTCCGCGAGCACATTCTCCTGGTTCATGAATTGTGAAAGTTGGTTAGTGGTGAAAAACTCCTTAATGCGAGCCTGCAATGGACGTTGATTTATGATAGCTATCGGCATCGCCGTATCCACATCAATAATAGACATGCGGTCTTGAATGTTTCTCTTGATTTGCATCATACCGGTGCGAACTTTTTGCTGAAGGATTTCTCCGACAAAACGAACTCGTCTTTGACCCAAGTGATCTATGTCATCCGCCTTGGCGTCCGGAGTGTTATTTAAAGAAATTATATGTGCAATTACTGACACCAAGTCTTCTTTGGAGATTGTGCGTCGAGCCATTTCAGCCTCACCCATATCTTTTCCGAATCTTTGATTAAAACGAAAGCGTCCTACGGGAGAAAGATCGTAGCGTTCTGCTGTAAACAGAGAATTTATAAATTCTCTGGCATTATCGGCAGTAGCCATATCCCCATCTCGTAGACGTTTGTATATCTCAATATAGGCTTCGTTTAGAGTTTTAATACCATCCTTGGCGAGAGACGCTTTAATGGTTTCTTCCGCTTTAGCATCTTTGGAAAAGGCCTTTAAAATCATTTCGTTCGTTTCATAACCCATAGCGCGAAGAAGAGCGGTTGCCGGGAATTTGCGCTTTTTATCTATTCTTATATAAATACCTCCATCCGCTTCGGATTCTATCTCAATCCAAACTCCGCGAGCCGGAATAACTTTCGCACCGAAGTAGCGTGTGCCTTTGGTTTCGGATTCCGTAAAGAAAACTCCGAAAGATCGGGCAAGTTGTGGCACGATAACCCGCTCTACGCCGTTGATAATGAAAGTTCCGTGTGGGGTCATGAGCGGAAGTTCTGACATAAAAATTTCCTGTTCCTTCACGGTGCCTAAAATTTTATTCGTCAATTTTACCCGCGCTTTGAGTAACCCTTGGTAAGAGAGTTTGTTTATTTTTGAATCGTTTTCATTTGTCTTGGATTCACCTAAAGAAAAGGAGGTAAATTCAAGTTGAAACTTTTTGCCGGAGTAATCGATAATTGGTGAGAATTCCTTAAAGACTTCTCCAATACCGGTCTCTACCAACCATTTGAAACTCTTCACTTGCGCTTCAATCAAATTCGGAAATTCTACAAGTGGTTTCTTGTAGCGACTAAAATATTTCTTCGGACGAGATGCTGTTTTTTGCATATTGCTTGAGTCCTATGTAGCAATAAAACACGAAAGAAAAAGTACGGAAAATTGCCTTTTCTTTAGCTTCTTATTAACTAGCTTCGGATAACATTAAAATTAACGCTTATTTAATAAGCCTAATAATAAAACGAGGATTGCATCCGATACTCAATCAATGAATCTAAAGTAGCCTACTCTATTTCCCTCCTTTTGTCAAATATTCTCTGGGGATATTATCTACTTTTCCACTCGTCTATCTTTTTATGGTTGCCAGAGAGTAAAACTTTAGGCACTTTGTAATTTTTATTCTTGTATTTTAAAACTTCCGGACGGGTATAAACTTCACTACTGGAAACTCTTTCTTCTTCTAGGGATTTATATTTACCTAGCACGCCTTTAACTTGGCGAGAAATGGAATCTATTAAAATCATAGACGGAAGTTCACCACCGGTTAAAACATAATCCCCTATTGAAATTTCCTCGGCTTTGAGTATTTTCTGCACTCGCGCATCGATGCCTTCATAACGCCCGGAAATCATAATAATGTCGGTGTATTTCTGCGCAGACTTTTTGGCATATGCCGTATCAAACTTTTTGCCACTTGGGGAAAATAGAATAATTTTAACTTTAGAAAGTTTGCGCGGTGTTTTTGCGAATGGTCGACGTTGCGAAGCAGGAGATCCTGAGCGAGAACACTGCGCAAACGCTTTCTCAAATGCTTTTAAAAATAACTCGGGACGAAGAACCATTCCGGGGCCCCCGCCATAAGGCCTGTCGTCCACACGCCTCTTCGGCTCACAGTAGTCCATCGGGTTATAAAATTTTATAGAAATTTTTTTGTCTTTCACCGCTCGCCCCAAAATAGACTCTTTCAAATAAGAATCGAACATTTCGGGAAAAATTGTAATTATATGAAACCGCATATTGGCATTATATAACAAAAAGAGCGAATACAAAGGTTTTCGCAATGGGAGGCTACTGTATTGCCCATAAGAAAACTTTTGTATTCGCTCTTTTAAGAAACTAGATTCCTTTCAATTCATCCATCGCTTCATCGACAGTCTTGAGTGTCGAAGGCGCTGCGCCAAGTCCGCTACCGGTCGCATTCATGTGAGGGATAGCTTCCCTCTCCGGCCTCATACTTCCCGCTGGTTCGTTAATTTTCAAGTTCACACGAGCATTATTCTTCATGCCGATAATGCGGAGCAATGTACGGATAGCCTTCGCGGTGTTCCCCATTCGTCCGATAATCTTGCCCATATCGGCAGGGTTTACGGTGAGAGTAATCAATACGCCCATCTCATCCACTGTCCTCTCAATCTTCACATCGTTCGGATTGTCTACCAAGGCCTTCACTACATACTCCAAGAATATCTTATCTGCTTCTTCCATAGTATTAAACTTATTATTAATTTTAATCGTGCAGTTGCGACTGGATACTGCTTAATTTATATTATACAGAATTACTTTTTTGCTTTCAACTCTTTGCGCTTAACTGTGGGCTTTTTCTTTGGCAAAACATTAATTTTCTTACCTTCGACTACTTTTTCATGCACTAAAAAATTGTGCATCGTATCTGAAGGCTTTGCCCCCTTACTCATCCAATACTTAATCCGATCCATTTTAAAATTCTTTTCTTTGGCCTTCGGGTTATAAGTACCCAGTATTTCCAAAAATTTGCCACTCTTGGTGCTGTTTTTTGAATCAGTTAAAACTGCCCGAAAAGATGGGTCGTTTTTCCTGCCTATTCTCTGAAGTCTTATTTTTAACATAAATGGAGTTTAACACAGAAACTTTAAAAAGCAATACAATTATTATTTTTATGCTATATTGATAGTGTGAAAAAACAGACCAATAAATTACAGGGAATCATCTCTATCTCTTCCAAGGGGACGGGGTATGTCGCTGTCGGACTAGACAAAGAAAAAGGCAAGGATCCTGAAGTTGATTTTAAGCATCTAAATACTGCCCTACATGGAGATGTGGTGGAAATTTTACTTCACCCAAAAAGTAAGTACAGACAAACTGCGGAAGTGACAAAAATAATTTCACGCGCCAAGATGCGTTTTGCGGGAATTTTAGAGTCGGAAGACGGTATGCTCTTTTTAAAGCCAGATGACAGTAAAATGTATACGGATATTTTGATCCCGAAAGAATCTCAGGGTGGCGCCAAGATGGGGCAAAAAGTTTTCGTGGAAATCACTTCCTGGCAAGACAGTAAAAAAGCGCCTTTGGGAAAAATAATCAAAATTTTGGGACGTCCGGGAGACAATAACACGGAAATGCACGCCATTGCTATGGAAAAAGGTTTCGACTCAGACCTACCGCATAGGGTTGAAGAAGAAGCGAGAAAGATTAAAACTAGTGGCATAACAACGCATGACTATGTTGGGCGTAAAGATTTCAGGAAAATTTTAACTTTCACCATAGACCCAAGCGACGCCAAAGATTTTGACGATGCGATATCATTTAAAGAAGTTGGGCACGAAGAATATGAAGTGGGTGTCCATATCGCCGATGTATCGCACTACGTAAAAACAGGTAGCGCTCTCGACATAGAGGCTCGCGAGCGAGGCACTTCAGTATATTTGGTGGATAGAACCATACCAATGCTTCCGGAAATTCTTTCGAATGATTTATGTTCCTTGGTGCCGAAAAAAGATCGGCTCACCATGAGCGCAGTTTTCGTTCTAGATAAAAATGCCAAGGTTAAAAACGAATGGTTCGGAAAGACAGTTATCCATTCACAGAAAAGATTTACATACGAAGAGGCTGAAATCTCTATCCAAAAAAATACTGCTCCGATCCACAAAGAACTCGCTATTTTAAACAATTTAGCCAAAAAATTAACTAAGGAGAGATTCCAACAAGGCGCAATGTCCCTCGACCAAGAAGAAGTGAAATTTGTTCTGGATAAAAACGGAGTACCGATAATAGTAATAAAAAAAGAACGCGGAGATTCAAACAGATTGATTGAAGAGTTTATGCTGCTCGCCAACAGAAAAGTAGCGGAAATTTTATCGCCCAAAAAAATGAAAGGTGTTTTGGCTGATAGTGTATCCATATATAGAGTACACGACCTGCCAAGTAAAGAAAAAATGGCAGATTTAGCATTTTTCTTGCGAAGCTTGGGGCATAAAATAACTTTACGTGATGGGCTAATTCCGACTCACGAGATAAATAGGTTACTGGAGAGCCTATCTGGCAAAGCGGAAGAAGATACTGTAAACCGCGCCGTCATCCGCTCCATGGCCAAAGCAATTTATTCCACAAAAAATATTGGGCACTATAGTTTGGCTTTTGAATATTACACCCACTTTACTTCTCCTATCAGACGTTATCCGGACATCATTATCCACAGACTTTTAAATGATTACCTGACTAAGAAAAAAATTGGAAAAGATAAATTACATGAATACGAAAATATCGCTCGCATATCATCCGAACAGGAAAAACGTGCTTCCGACGCCGAACGGGCCTCTATTAAATATAAACAAGTGGAATATATGTCTCGACGTTTGAATGAAAAATTTGACGGAGTAATCAGTGGTATGACCGAATGGGGTATGTATGTGGAAGAAATAGAAACTAAATGTGAAGGACTTGTGCGGATGAAAGACATGAAGGATGATTTTTATGTTTTCGATGAAAAAAAATTGGAACTGGTCGGACAAAAGAAAAAACATAAATATCGATTTGGGGATAAGGTTAAAATAAAAGTCAAAGATGTAGACTTGGAAAGAAAAACTATAGATTATATCCTGGTATGAAAAGATTTTTTGTAATATCTAGTATAATAGTTTTATTGTTTTGCCTCTTTTTAGTGAGCAAGATTAAAAACGATTTCTATATCAACAATAGTAGTCAGGCTACAATAATACAAATCATTCCCAAAGAACCCGAGACTGCCAAGACTCAATATTTCTACGTAAACAAAGACACAAATGGACAGCCGAAAATATCCGCCAAGGCATATATCGTAGGCGACTTAAATACTGGAGAAGTAATCCTGTCAAAAAACCAGGAACAGAAATTCCCTCTGGCTTCCATCTCTAAGCTTATGACGGCATTGGTTGCAAGCGAGTTAACCACCCCGGATAATATTACACAAATAAGTAAAAAGGCTTTGGCTACTTACGGCACCAATGGTGAATTAAAATTGGGTGAGAAAATAAAAACATCCGACCTGATTTATCCTCTCTTGTTGGAATCCAGCAACGACGCCGCGGAAGCCCTGGCAGAGCATTTCGACCGAAGCGTTTTTATTTCGAAAATGAATAAAGCGGTGGAGCAATTAAAAATGACCGGCACTTCATATGCAGACCCAAGCGGTCTTTCGGTCAATAATCAATCGACTGTTTCCGACATATTTAAACTTACTGGCTATCTGGCGCAAAATAAGCCGGACCTATTAAAAATCACAACTTTAAGAAGTTATACCGCCAAAAAACATAGTTGGTCAAATATAAGTCAGTTCTTGGGTGACGAAGGATATCTCGGTGGAAAATCTGGATACACTGACCCTGCCAAGCAAACAGTTGTTTCCCTTTTCAATCTCCCGCTTGGCCAAACAGGCTTGCGCCCCATCGCTATAGCACTCTTGCAGAGCACGGACCGTAAAAAAGATGTGGAAACCATTTTAAAATATCTGAAAAAAAATATATATTATGGGGGCCTGGCAGATGCAAATACGAATTGGGTGCAAGAGCGAGTCGGTCGGCCTGAAATCAAGGACCCGGATTTTGTGACCTTAGCCTTCGGCGGAGATATAATGCTAGACCGTGGGGTACGAGCCTCAGTTGTTAAAAATTTTAACAATGATTATTCAGCTCTCTTCGCTAAGGCGGCGATGTTAAAAAAAGCTGATATCGTTTTCGCAAATTTGGAAGGCACCGCATCGGACGTGGGTGTGGATCAGAAAAATTTATATTCATTCCGTATGGATCCCGGTATAGTACCGGCCATGAAAGGCGCCGGTTTTGATATTTTATCCGTAGCAAATAATCACGTTGGGGATTGGGGTCGTCCCGCATATATCGACACCTTGGCCCGTTTGAAGGAAAACGAGATTCTTTACACCGGTGGCGGAAACAATAAAACAGAAGCGCAAACACCGACAATTATTGAAAAGTACGGCATGAAAATCGGGTTTTTGGGATTTTCTGATAAAGGGCCGGCCTTTATGAAGACAGGAGACGACACAGCAGGCCTGCTTCTTGCGAGCGATCCGAATTTTGACCAAATAATTACAAACGCTGCGAAACAAGTTGATTACCTAATAGTTTCTTTCCACTTTGGAGATGAATATAAGACTATACACAATGCAAGACAGGCAGAATTAGCTCATAGGGCCGTAGACAATGGAGCGAAAATAGTCATCGGACACCATTCGCATACAGTGCAAGATACGGAAGTTTACAAAAATAGTTATATTGCTTATTCGCTCGGTAATTTTGTTTTTGATCAATCTTGGAGCAAGGCCACGATGCAGGGAATGCTTCTGGAAATAAAATTAAACCGTGACGGCTCGATGTCGATCAAGAAAAATCCCACCCAGTTAAATTCTGCTTTTCAATTAAATAAAATAATCCCCGCCAAAGAAGAAAAAATAAAATTCCAGTAGAAATGAGTACGCCCGTGGGAGCGGTGTTGTTACACGGGCTCTCACGGGCGTTAGCCCTTCGATATTTGGGTGAGTTTCTCGACTCTGTCGTCCGATATCCGAAAAGCGGCTGCTTTCCGATTGTCTTCCTCTTCAGGATCGACAACGATGACGACGTCGGATTCCGGAAAAATCTCCCAACCAGTATGCATCATGTCGAGTCTTTCCTGAGCTCGTTCTTTCGTCGAAGCCCGGATTGGAATCGACAAGACAGAGTCAACTGATTGCAGCTTCTCTCTTACTTCCTTCGGCCGCAAACCAAAAAATAACGGCATTCGAACTCCCTCCTCACTGCTCCAAAATCAGATTAGCAATTATTTCGCCCTTCGACAAGTTCAGGACAAAATAGTTGCTATACAATTATTTCGCAATCTGGGTGGCTTCTTCGAATTTAACGGAGAGAAGCTTGGAAGCGCCGTCCCCGCCTATCGTTACACCATAAAGCACCCCGGCGCGAGACATTGTCTCGCGGTTGTGGGTGACCACGATAAGCTGGGATTGCTTAGAGAGTTTTTCCAGCATATCGCCATATTTGCGGGAATTGGCTTCATCGAGCGCCGCATCCGTCTCATCAAGTACCAAAAATGGCGGTGGATTTACTTGAGACATCGCGAACAGAAGCGCGATAGATGTGAGTGAGCGTTCACCTCCGGAAAAAGCATTCAATTCTTTGACTTTTTTGTGTGGGAGCGAGACATTTATTTCTATTCCTTTTTCAAAAATAATCTCTTCATCTTCTTCTTTTTCTATCTCATCTTCGAGTTCATCCGGAATGTTGCGTCTTTTTCTGCTTTCGACAACTATTGAAAGCGAGCCGTGCCCCCCGCCGAACATCAACTGAAAAAAGCCTTCGAATTCCACATTTATTTTTTTTACTCCCTCTTTGAATTCTATGTCTATCTTTTCTTTCAAGTCTGCAATTAATTTAGATAAAGATTCTATACTTTTTTCTAAATCCTCCAACTCTTTAGCCAAAAATTCATCCCGTTCGGATACTTGCTTAAATTCTTTCATTAATTCCGCGCTATTGCCGAGACCAGCATCTTCCAGTTTTATTTTAATGCGGTCGATTTTCTTTTTTAAATCTTCTTGCGGAATATTTTCACTATTTTCATTTATTTCATACCCCCTATAAGACAACACCTCACCCCCGATAAATGCTGCGCCTTCTTTGAGTTCAATCTCAAAAGCTTCTCGACGTATTTTTAAATTGCCTTCTTTAATAATCACCAATTCGAGCGAATTTGAGAGCTCTTGGTGCCTTACCTTAAAGGTAAATTTCTCACGCTCCATATCACGAAGAGCTTCCATCTCATTGTTTATTTCTTTCTTAAGTTTTTCTACTGTATCTGAAATTTCTCTTTCTTCGATTTCAATTTTTTTGACCTCAGCTAAGGTATTTGCTTGAGAAGTTTTTAACTCTGCCAATTCTCGTTCTTCATTGTGTCTTTTTTCTACTTGCTCCGACCCTTCTTTTATCTCGCTTCCACAGAGCGGACAACGACCGGAAACTTTCACTTTATTCTCTCGAGCTTCCAAAATTCCTTCAATTCGGCCAAGCTTGCGTTCAAGTTCGCCTTTTCTGCCCCGCAGAGTATTTATGTTTTGTTCTACGATACGCAATTCGTCTACTTTCTTGTTTCCCTTAACTGAATTATTTTCTTCGGTTAGAGAAATCTTCCCGGCAATATTTTTAAGTTCGCTTGAGAGTTTATTTCTTTCCGCCCCTAAATTGTCTTTCTCCGTATCTAAATAAACACTTTCCTTTTTCAAATATTCTCGGTATAGCGTCGCCAGCTCCTTCTGCATTTCTTTTACCTTTTCGAATTTCTCCACCTGCTTCTTTAAAAAATTCAAATGCGGAGCATTTTCTCGACGAAGCATCACCACTTCTTTCATATTTTCAGTGGTTTTTTCCAGCTTTCTCTCGGATTCTTTTATTTTATATTGATAAATTTTGAGCCCGAGCGCGTCTTCCACCATTTCCCGCCTATCGCGCGCACTAGCATTTAAAATCCTGTCTGCTTCGCCCTGAGAAATTATATGGTGCCCAGAGGAGCCGATATTAACCGAAGCAAGTAAATTGTGAATATCTTTCAGTCGAACTTCCGAGCCATTTAAAATATATTTATTCATCCCGTCGGAATAAACTTCCCGAGAAATAGAAATAACGTCGTAATTCAAATTGATATTCTCCCCGCCGTCATTCGTCAGTTTAAAAACTTTATCCGTATTATTAAAAAAGATAGTGACAGAAGCTTTGGAACCTTTGGCTAAATTTTTCGAACCTTTGAATACAAGGTCGCTTCCGCCTTTGCCGCGCATTGATTTCATGGACTGTTCCCCGAGTACGAAACGAATAGCTTCGACTACGTTCGATTTCCCTGAACCATTCGGACCGACGATAGAAATAATGGGACTTTCAAAATCTAAAACGGTTTTTTGCGCAAAAGATTTAAAGCCATTTAATTGCAGGGTTTTGAGTCGCATTCTTATATTTAATCCAACCAGTTTTTTACTTTTAATGCGGCAAGGGCGGCAGACTGTTCTGCTTCTTGTTTGCTCTTGCCCTTACCTTCAGCTATCAAATCTTTTCCAAAATAAATACCGACGGTGAAATGTTTGTCGTGGTCAGGGCCTGATTGATTGAGCACTTTATAGGCTGGAGTCACCGATACGAACTCCTGAGCTTTTTCTTGAACGAGCGATTTTGCATCACGCCAAAGTTTCTTGTTCACTATTTCCTCGGTTTTTGGCAGAAGAGTTTTAGAGATAAATGTATTCACCACATCATAGCCTTGATCCAAATACATGGCTCCGACGAAAGCTTCGTAGGTATTGGCCAAGATATATTGCCTAGCTTTGCCGAAATCTTTCGCCTCACCCTTGGATAAAAGCAAGTAATCATTCATCCCGATATCGCTTGCTATTTCGGAAATTATAATGGCATTCACTAAAGCCGAACGTACTGCCGTAAGTTCCCCTTCGGTGTACCCGGGATATTTTTTATATAAAAAGTCAGTCACAATAAGCTCCAGCACCGCATCACCTAAAAATTCCAAGCGTTCATTGTGCGGAATCTTGGTGTTCGGATTTTCATTGATATACGAACGATGGGTAAAAGCCTGTTCCAATAAGTTTTTATCCTTGAAAACCACTTTTATTTTTTTCTCAAAATCTGAAAATTTAATCATCTTTATTTATTATTTTTTACTGATAATTTCAACGGCTTTGCTGATGAGCGGAATAATGTCGTTGTAAATACGCAATTCTGGAATCGCGGAAAGTTCAAACCATCTGGTCCCATCAAGCCCAGTAGACTTTTCCAGTACAAGTTCTCTGTATTCACTGTGGGCTAAAAAGTAAACTACTTTTTTTAAACTTTTGCCTTTCTCGGGGTGTGAAGCTACATATTCATTTTCACCCAATTTTTCTTCAATGTTAATGTCTAGTCCTATTTCTTCTTTGATTTCTCTTATCGTCGCTTCTTGTTCATTTTCCCCTTCTTCGATACTGCCTTTGGAAATAGTCCAGTAGCCGAAAACATCGTGGACTAACGCAAGTAAAATTTTACCGTCTTGTTTATTGTCTTCTCTGGTATAAACCAGCGCTCCGCCCTTTTTATCAACAGGTAATTTCGTAATATCTAACGGCTCTTGTTCTTTTTTCTTTTTACTGATTTGTTCCTTACCGGGTTCACCGATTTCTTTATACACTGCCCCCAAAACACCATTGATAAATTTACCGGAATTTTCTCCACCAAAAGTTTTCGCCAGTTCTATCGCCTCATTAATAGCAACTTTCGGAGGCACTTCTTTGCGGTCTCCAAAAAGAAGCTCCGCCAGTCCGATGCGTAAAATATTGCGATCTATCACCGAAATTTTGTCGATTGGCCAGTCCGGTGCCGCTTTTTCTATTATTTCATCAATCACCGCGCGCTTTTTCAAAACTAAATCAATCAGCGAAAAAACGAAGGGATCGTCTTCAAATCCGGGGGCAAATTCTTTTAAATTTCTTTTGAGGGCAACACCCAGTTCTTCGGTGCTGGGACTGGCACTCTTTTTATCGGCAGGTAAAAAATCCCATTCAAAGAGCGTCTGCAGAACTATTGATCTTGAAAGGTGCCGATTTGCCATTGTTTTGAAAAACAAAAATTATTTCCTAGCTTTGCGCCTTTTTTGCCTTGGCTTTCTTTTGCTTCTTTTCGGTCTTTTTAATCAAATCCAAAACCTTTTTTCCGCGATAAAAACCACACTCTTTGCAGACTGTGTGTCGGCGTTTCAAAGCCTTGCAATTTTCGCACTTCGTAAAAAGCACTCCAGTTAATGCATGGTGCGAGCGCCTGTTTTTCGTATGCGATTTTGTATGTCTCATTCGTACTACCATAGTGATTTCATACTAGCATATTATGGACAGAATGCAAAATCTAAAATTTGCCTTTGACAAAAAAACTGTCTTTGTTATGATAATAGATACGTAGAGATTGTTATGGCTACCAACCATAATCCCCGACAGAAAAGGGACCTTACGGCCAATCTACATATACTTAAAGAACAAAGTTGGGTGGAACCGCGAAATAGACTCGCCCCGACAAAAAGTGAAATTTTTCATTTTTTGTCGGGGCGATTTTAATTTTAATTAATAAAATAAATATATGAAAAACGAGGAAAAATTACACAATTTAAGACATAGTCTGGCACATTTACTAGCAGCTTCTGTCGGAGAGATTTACAAATTTGATAAAGTAAAACTCACGCTTGGTCCGGCTATTGATAATGGCTTTTATTATGACATTGATTTCGGGGATGAAAAAGTAAGTGACACCGATCTCAAAAAAATTGAAGATAAGATGAAGAAAATTCTACCAAAATGGACTGAATGGGAACATAAAGAAATATCCAAAGACGAAGCTCTGAATTTTTTCAAAAACGAGTATAAACAAGAATTAATAAACGAGATCGCCGAACGAGGGGAGAAAATCACTACATATACGTGTGGAGGATTTACCGATTTGTGCAGAGGCGGGCACTTAGAACACCCAGCCACTGAAATAGACCCTGAATCTTTCCAACTCGACCGCGTGGCCGGTGCTTACTGGCGCGGAGATGAGAAAAATAAAATGCTCACCCGTATATACGGCTTGGCGTTTGAAACCAAAGAAGAACTTGAAGCTTATCTAAAACAAAGAGAGGAAGCAGAAAAAAGAGACCATAAGAAATTGGGAAAAGAATTGGATTTGTTTGTCTTTTCTGATTTAGTCGGAAGCGGACTTCCGCTCTGGACCCCGAAAGGCACTATTCTAAGAAACTTATTGGATGATTTTGTTTGGGAACTTCGCCAAAAGCGTGGTTATGTAAAAGTAGAAATTCCGCATATTACCAAGAAGGAATTATATGAAAAAAGCGGACACTGGGATAAATTTAAAAATGAATTATTCAGAATCACTACCCGCGAAGGACACGAGTTCGCGATGAAACCAATGAACTGTCCGCATCACATCCAAATCTTTGATCGCAAGCAATGGAGTTATAAAGAATTACCACAAAGATATTGCAATTCAACTACTTGTTATCGCGATGAACAGTCCGGAGAACTATCTGGGCTTTCCCGTGTACGGAGTTTTACCCAAGACGATGCTCATGTGTTTTTGCGCATGACCCAAGTAAAAGAGGAATTTCTAAAAGTTTGGGATATCGTACAAGAATTTTATAAATCTTTCGGTTTTGAGATGCGAGTTAGATTATCTCTCCATGACCCAGCCGAACCGGATAAATACTTGGGTGGACAGGATAAGTGGGAAAACGCAGAAGCAACTCTGCGAGAAATAGTTACCTCAAAAGACGTGAACTGGTTTGAAGGTATAGGAGAAGCGGCATTTTACGGACCAAAGTTGGACTTTATGGCCAAAGATGCAATAGGCCGAGAATGGCAAGTCGCAACTATTCAAATCGATATGAATATGCCTGAACGTTTTGATCTATTTTGTATCAATGAAAAAGGAGAACAAGAGCGACTCGTGATGCTCCACGCTGCAATAATGGGTTCGATTGATAGATTTTTATCTATTCTGATAGAACACGTCGCGGGAGCCTTCCCTCTTTGGCTTTCGCCAGTGCAAGTGAAAGTTATCCCTGTCCGCACGAATCATAATGAATATGCAAAGGAAATTTATGAATTATTAAAAACAAACAACATCCGTGCAGAGCTAGACGATAGTGACTCAAACCTTGGCGGAAAAGTCCGCGATGCGAAAAACAATAAACTCCCTTATTGGATAGTCATCGGTGATAAAGAAATTGAAGCCGGTAAAATCACCCTCGAATCCCGCGACCTGCCTACCGGACAGGCAGGCGCAGGCCAGCTCGGACAAATCTCAAAAGAAGAACTGGTTTTAAAACTTTTGGAAGAAATTAAAAATAAGAAATAATACTTTAGTTATTTCTGAGTACTGCAATTAACTCCTCTATAGGTAAACCTGCAACGTTTGTTTTACTTCCCTCAATCTTTGCAATCAACTTGCCACCATTTTCTAAAATGGCATAGGCTCCTGCTTTATTAAGTGGTTCACCAGTTGCTATATAATCTTCTATGTTTTTGTCTGTAAGATTCTTAAAAAACACTTTCGTCTCCACGGCTTTAGAGATGGTGCGGTTATTTTCTGTATCTATGACCGTAAAGCCGGTAACGGCCAAGTGCATTTTACCATTCAGCATATTTAACATTTCTTTTGCTTTTTCTGGTGTGTGTGGTTTACCAAGAATTTTATCTTGATAAACAATAATAGTGTCGGCTCCTAGTACCATGGCTTCTTTGTGCCTCGAAGCGACATCTTTTGCTTTACCGTAGGATAAGTAAATTACTAATTCTTTTGGAGAAATAGGCAATGTCATGTCCTCTTCGTAATGACTTGGGTCAATTTCAAAATTCAAACCAGCTTCTGTGAGTAAATTTTTTCTGGTGACTGAACTTGACGCTAAGACTAATTTTTTCATAAACTGAACATAATAGATTTAGATATCAATCTCAGCTAATTTTGCGTTTGACTGAATAAAAGATTTTCGAGGTGGGACTTCGGAACCCATGAGGATGTCGAATATTTTATTGGCTTCTTCGGCATCAGAGATATCTACGCGTTTTAGAATGCGGTGAGCAGGGTCCATCGTCGTCTCCCAAAGTTCTTCTGGATTCATTTCTCCGAGACCTTTGAAACGCTGGATATGAATCTTGCTAGATTTTTTGGCAGATGCTTCTTCTTTTTCTTCTTCGCTCTCTTCGGTTTCTTCTCCTTCAACAACTTCCACTTCTTGAATTTCACTCACGTCGGCGCCTTTGCCAATAATTTTTACTTTCTCGTCATCAGTGTAGGCATATGAAATCTCTTTTCCCTTTTTTATTTTATAAAGCGGTGGTTGAGCAATATAAATATACCCCGCATCGATTACTTGGCGGAAATATCTGTAGAATAAAGTGAGAAGGAGTGTCCGAATGTGTGAGCCATCCACGTCGGCATCCGTGGCAATAATTATTTTATGGTAACGCATTTTTTCTAAATCAAAAGTGTCTCCAATAGATGTACCCATGGCAATGACTAGCGATTTCACTTCTTTGGAGGCAAGCATCTTGTCTATACGCGCGCGTTCCACGTTTAAAATCTTTCCTCGCAGTGGAAGTATGGCCTGCGTACGGCGATCTCGTCCTTGCTTAGCCGAACCCCCTGCAGAGTCTCCCTCTACCAGGAATAGTTCGGATTCCGATGCATCTTTGCTCTGGCAATCTGCTAGCTTACCGGGAAGGGTCATACCCTCCAAGGCACCCTTCCTTAACACGGAATCCTTTGCCGCCTTAGCCGCCTTACGGGCTTTTAGGGCAAGAATTGACTTATTGATGATGGATTTAGCGTCGTCAGGGTTTTCCTCCAAGAAGCTCGCGAAGGCTTCACCGAAGACCGTAGCCACAGCGCCCTGAGCTTCCATACTTCCGAGTTTGCCCTTGGTTTGTCCTTCAAATTGAATCTCTCGAAGTTTTACCGAAATGACAACAGTGAGACCTTCAAGTACATCTTCGCCGGTGAACCCTCCCTCGGACTCTTTCATCATTTCATTTTTCTTGCAGTAGGTATTTAAAGTTCTGGTAAGCGCAGTTTTAAAACCGGTCACGTGTGTGCCTCCTTCTTGGGTAAAAATGTTATTGGCGAAAGGAAAAATACGGTCCACAATATCATCTACATATTGCAGAGCAATTTCTACACCGACTCCATCCAATTCTTTTTCAACATAAAAAATATTATTTTGTATCGGTTTAACAAATTTATTGTAATATTTTACTAGTGAGATTAATCCGCCTTCGAAATAAAAAGTTACGGATGGCAATTCTAATCCAAGGTCTCTAAAATAAAAAACGTCGCTGTCATCCATGCCCTTGGTGTTGTCCCAATCGCGCGCGTCAATAATTAAAATTTTAAGCCCCCTCACCAGGTATGCCTGCTGGCGAATGTGGTTCACGACAGTGTTCCAGTCGAATTTTATGGCGCCGAAAATTTCCTGGTCGGGTTCAAAGGTAATGATGGTCCCGTGTAGTTTTGATGCACCTACTTTTTTAACCGCAGACTTTCTCTTGCCTTGTGAATATTCTTGCATGTAATCTCCGCCATCACGATGCACTTCAGCTTTACAATAAACCGAAAGAGCATTCACCACTGAGGCGCCGACACCATGCAGACCCCCCGAAACTTTATAGCCTTCCCCTCCGAATTTTCCTCCGGCGTGCAAAGTCGTCATCACTGTCTCCAATGCAGAAACTTTTGTCTTTTTGTGCATATCCACAGGAATACCTCGGCCATTGTCGGCTATGCGTACACGATTATTGGGAAGTAAAACAATCTCAATGTCATTACAAAAACCGCCCATGGCTTCATCGCGAGAATTGTCAAAAATCTCCCATACCAGGTGGTGCAAACCTTCCGGCCCTGTTGTGCCAATATACATGCCCGGACGGCGCCTGACGGGCTCTAGGCCCTCTAAAACGGATATGTCAGAAGCATCATAATGATGAGCCCCGCCGGAGGCAGGGTTTTTACTATCTTTTTTAGCGTCTTTTCCCTTTGTCATATATACCTATTATAGCAAAAAGGGATAATAAATGCCAGCTATCTTTCCCCATAAAAGCTTTACTTTTTATGGCTTTTTTTCTAAACTGAATAAATGAAATATGAAATAAGTGTCGAGGAAGAAAATGTGCTCAGGAAGGCGCTAGAGAAAAGAACTGACGTCGAGGCAGCACGCATGAGACGCTACCTCTCTATGCCGGACCTTTCGCGAACAGAAGGAAGCCCAATTCATGAAATAGTAACACGAATTTTAAATAGTGCTTATTTCAAAGACCTAGACATAATCCAAACCCCTGAAATTGTTCCAGCCAACGTAAGTTTTGATTTGTTTGATTTCCCCGCAAATCATCCCGCCCGCAGTAAATCCGATACTTACTATGCGGATAACACACACATCCTTCGCACCCATACCACCATAATGTGGTACTACTATTTGGAACTCGAAGAAATAAAAAAACGAATTGCTAGCAACGAAGCAGTAGGTTGTTTTAGTTTTGGAAAGGTTTATCGCAAAGATGAAATTGATCGAAATCACATGAATGTTTTTCACCAGATTGATGGCTGGTATCTCGCACCTAAATCACAAAAAATAATCGATCAAAAGGACCTGGAAGAAGCGCTTGGTAATATTGCCAAGGCTGTGTTCGGTCCAGATGTAAAATACCGTCTAAACAAAGATACTTTTCCTTACACGGACCCCTCGCTCGAAATGGAGGTAGAAATCAATGGTAAATGGATAGAGGTAGTGGGCTGTGGTGTGGTTAAGGGAAGCGTACTAGATAAACTTGGAGTCGATTCAAAAAATTATACCGGTTGGGCATTTGGATTCGGACTGGAAAGACTTGCGATTGTCAGTATGGAATTGCCCGATATCCGCCTTCTTTGGAGCGAGGATGAACGAGTAAAAAAACAACTCAAGCTCGGTAAAAAATTTATCGAGGTAAGTAAATACCCTCCTATAGTTCGAGATATTTCTTTTGTGGTGAAAAATGATTTTATACCAAACGATTATTTTGACTTCGTTCGCGAAACTGCCCCAGGGATAGTGGAACAAGTAGAGCTACTTGATAAGTATGAAAACACTGAGAAATTTGGTGCAGAAAAAATTAGTTATGCCTACCGCATCACCTACCGTTCCCTCGATCGCACGTTAACTTCTGAAGAAATAGATACAATACACAAAAAAATTGAAGGTTTGACGACAAAAGTTTTTGGAGGAGTTATACGCTAGATATTGTGGACATAGAAACTAAAAAAATCTATATATTCCTAATCGTGGTAATAATAATTTTCACTATTATCGGATTTTGCCTCGGCTGGCTCAACAACGGACCAAGATTTTTCTAAATAGTATAAACTTCTGCCATTTTGCAATATTCACACTCGGTATTCTTCCCGTACGAATTATAATTGCATGGTCTATTAATCCATTCCCCTGTTTTTACCAGTTTATCGTAATCTTTTATATCTTTGACTATCAAATCAATTTGCTCGTCATTTATCACTGTATCATAAAACATCGCTTTCGGATCTTTAGATTCCACAAACTCCAAACGCGACTCCGTCACATCCGCTTGCCATTTTGAACTTTCTTTTATTAGATACGAATACATAGCGAGCTGGCGCAAACCACTCCCCATTCGGCCTTCGTCGTCTATCTTTTCTATTTCGGACTTTTTACGGACACCACCAGTTTTGAAATCCGTCACTCTAAGTGCACTGTTTGAAAGTTTTTCTATTAGATCAATCCGACCGTAAATTTTCAAATGCGGGAATTTTTTGTCGGTTACTGAAAGCGGGTATTCATTTTCTCGCATTTTGGCAATCTGGGGCAATCTCCTCTCGGCCCAAATTTTTACCACTTCGGCCACTTTTTTATTTTCTGGTAAAGTTATTTTATTCGCTTTTAGTACATTGTCGATGCCCGCGTGCACCTGACTGCCAAAAATCAGATTCTCGTTCTCCGGCTCCGGCAGACCTAAAAAATTCCTAAAATACCACTGCCAGGGGCATTCGAAAAAACTGTTGAGCATCGAAGCAGAGACATAACGCTCCGTATATTGTTCTTTGATTAATTTTTTTAGCTCATGAGGCACAGAGACCTCCTTTTCCACTGTTAATTTTATATTCGCTTTTTCTTTTTCAAAAACTTCTTCGGGTAACTCGGCGATAATTTTGGCAAGTTCCTGCTCCCCTCCCTTCTGCGATGACGAAGCGTAAGAAAGCGCGCAGAAACGTTTTGCGCGGGTAATGGCTACGAAAAGCTTACGTTTAATCGCGTCTATGTCACGTTCTTCTATTTGTGACAAAATACTTTCGGGTAAAACAAAGCCCCACCTAGAGCGACCTCCAAGCGAGCGCTCATCCATATGCGCAATCCAAACAAAATCAAACTCCAAGCCCTTGGCGGAATGCATCGTAAGCACACGCACGCCATTCCTAGAGCTGACAACAAGAGGAACGTCCTCACCATATTCCACCAATTTATCGAGATAAGCTACAAATTGCATAAGAGAAACATCGGGTCTTTTTTCCAAAAGAGTCAAAAGGGTCGTAGCGATTTCCTCACCCGACACAAGCATCGCACTTCTTTTCTGTTCAGATATTTCCCGTCCGATATTTTCTATTAGCGTAGACAATTTATTTTCTTTTGCATCTTTTTGCCATTTCTCAATCTGGCCTAGCCATTTTGTAATCGAACTCTCGCCAAAGAGAGATGCTGGCGCGTGAAGCGCCTGATCTAAAGAAAAATCTCGCATTTTCATCCGAGATAAAAATTTGTGTGCTTCTAGTGGCGGGATGGCAGAGGTATTATCAAAAAAAGAACGCGCGAGCGACGGCACATCACCGGTCGCAATAATTTTAAGTATTCGTAAAAACTCGTGCGCTTCCTTTTGGTCAAATAAATTAAGTGACTCCCCAGGTGCCACCGGCAAACCCATATCGTGCAAAATCTGGAGCGCTACGCGGGCTTGCGCGTTCTTGGGCACCAGCAAAGCGCAATCGTTTGAATCAAGGCCTGCCGCTATTTTCTTTTGGATAGCCGCGCCCGCCGCAAGAATTTCTTCGCGCGGGGTTATGGCTTCCACTAGGCGAATAGAGTGTGTCTCTTGCCTATGGCTTACAAGTTTTTCATCCGAGAGAACGCTCGGTAAAAGCGCGTGCGCCGCGTCCAAAATCACTTGAGTGGAGCGATAATTTTCCAAAAGAGGCACAAGTCGCGCTTCGGGGAAAGTTTTTTGGAAACCTACAAAATGATCAATGGAAGCTCCGGCAAATCCGTAAATGAGTTGGCGATCGTCACCTACCACAAATATATTTGGGGCTTCTACTTTACCCCATGCGCGTGCCAGAAATTCATTTTGAACTCGCGAAGAATCCTGATGTTCGTCTACTAAAACATATAGATATTGTTCTTGAATGTAAGCCAAGGCCTCTTCTGAAATTTCTATGATGCGTACTAAGTTTTCCAAGACGTCATCATAGTCAATCATATTCTTGTCTTTTTTGTGTTCTTGGTAAACCTCCAAAAAACGCGCGACTTCCCGGCTTTTTTCCAGACTCTCAATTTCTTTGATTACTTGCTGCTTCAGTGCACCCTTGCTCTCTCCGCGCGTAGATATATTATCTTCATTTTCGGCAAGCATTTTTATTTTCCGATCAACTGCCGTGGTAAAATTTTCCACGGTAATACGCTCACGCGCAAGCAACGAAGCAATCGATTTCAAATCTTTGAAATACCTGGCGGGGTCACTACGTGGGCGCAAAAATTCCCAATCACTGCCATTTAAAATCTCATCGAAAAATACCGCGCTCTCCGATTCGTCTAAAAGGCCCGGCGCTTGCTCTAGGCCTAGCACTTGAAAATACTTCTCTATGACTGCAAGACCGAAACTGTGAAAAGTAAAAATATTTACTTTATTGCCGACATCTCCAATATAACGCACTAGGCGTTCACGCATTTCTGTCGCTGCGGAATTCGTAAAAGTAAGACAGAGAATGCCGTCTGCCTTTGTGTCCGTCTTGGTGAGAATATTGGCAATTCGAAGCGCGAGTATTTGGGTCTTGCCTGTACCCGGCCCAGCTACCACCATCACCGGACCATCGATAGTATCCACGGCGACTTTTTGTGTTTTGTTTAACCTTTTGTATTCCGACTGAAAAGTTTTCTCAGAATTTTTCATTTAATTAATTTAAGTTCAACTTGAGATGTAGTTTTGATTTCCAAAAGAAAAATCCGATAATGATGAAAGTCGTAAGCGGTGACAAATATTCAGGAATGTGAAATCCGAAGCTATGCAATATCATAATGATACCAAGCACTAATATTGAATACATGGCTCCGTTTTTTAAATAGACATATTTCTTGATTCGTTCAATGTTGCGGGTAGTAAACTCCCGTACAACAAGGGCCCCCAGACCATTCCCCAGAAGTATCAAGGGCACAGACAAAGTAAAGGCGAAAGCTCCAAGAACTCCGTCTATGGAAAAAGTGGTGTCTATTATTTCCAGGAAAAAAAGTTTACTCAAGTCTGATTGCGTGCTATTGAGTATCTTTTTTTCCTGTTCTTCGGCGTTCTGCTTGAAGCCGTGGGTAATAAAAAATAAAGTGGAGCCGACAACTGCGCCAAACCCCATCAGATTACTTTCTTTTAAGGCAAACCATGCGATTATAGAAAGAAGTACGGAAACTGTAGCGTAAAACCAGACACCTTTAGACATAAAGAATTTTTCAGTTCTTGGTAAACCCAGATGTTTGTCTTCAAGGAATAGCCAGTGTAAAAATAAAAATAAAAGAAACACTCCACCAGCCACAAGTAATATCGGTGCGGATTTCTCTATAGATTCGTGCACTATTGGATTACTGGACCATGCGGCGGAAAATATTTGCAGAGCAGAAAGTGTTGGGTTAAAAGCCCAGATTATCACAAATGGCAGAAGCCCACGTACTAAAAAGACGGCTATCAGCATTCCCCAAGTCAAAAACCAGCGCCTTGCTCGTACGCCCATAGTATGCAAAACTTCCGCATTGATTATAGCGTTGTCTACTGATGAGATAGTCTCAAAGAGAGATAAGCCGATGATCGTTATTATAGCGCTAAATATCATTATTGTATTTTACCAAATTTGCCGATTTTTGTCCTTTTGATAGAAAAAGCCAAGGTTGGCAGGTCTATTTTCTCCCCCAGAGAATTGGCTATCCCCCGCACATAGGTACCACTGCCACATTTAATTTTAAAACTTCCGATCGAAAATTGTTGGGGTGTTTTTGTATTTAATTTCTGGTGCCAAATTTTCAAAATTTCCTTCTGCCTGAAATCCCCTTTTATTTTCCTAATTCTTTTTTCGATATTCGTTAAAAGTTTTTTATTGTTTATTTTTCTCAATTTAATAAATTGCAATTTTTTGACATTTATTTCCCTACTGGGCACTTCTACGTCTACACTACCTCTAGCATATTGAAAGAGTTGCTTGCCCTTTACTGTTTTGGAAGAATATATTGGATATTTTTGTGTAAACTTGCCACGAAAATACTTTAAATTACTTTTTATTGTTTTCTCTAATTCTCGCAACTCTAACATTCCAATATTCTTGAGAATGTGAGAATGTTGTACTTTGCCTAAAATATCATAGGTATCTGTGGAGAAACCGAAAAGAATTTCAAATTCATATTCTTTATCTAGTCCTAAATATTTTTCTTTATTTTTCGTCTCTTCACCGGCAAGAACAAGCATTAATCCGCTCGCCATCGGATCCAACCGTCCGGCATAAGTCATTTTCACGCCTAGATAACTTTTATTTTTGCTGCGAAAACGCCCCAAGCACCCTAGGGGCGTCTCGCCTTCTTTTTTGTTTAGTACAAAAACTTTCTTGGTAAATTTTTCCATCTATTGTCAGATTTCCCTATCGGTAAATACTACCAGTCTGTCAGAATGGGTTTTTTCTACTTTATCCCAAAGCCCGGTGCAGGTAATTAAATTCAGATGAGCAACTCCATCGCTTGAACCAAATACATCTGCTGCATTGGCTTGCGGTTTATATCTTTGAATGTCTCGCACCACAAAAGTAATAGTATCTCCCGTTGTATTTTCCACATATATTTTATCTCCTTTTTCGATTTTATATAAATCATCAAAAACTGCTGCTCTTCCGTCTTTATATCCGGAATGTCCGGCAATAACGGCGCTCCCTGTCTCTCCGGGGCGTGGCCCCAGGTCAAACCAGGCCGTATCTGCGGGACCTTTAGGCACATCCATAGCTCCATCCTGCGTTAAACCCACTTGCTCAATAGTAGAATCAACGTTAATCTTTGGAATTTTAAGACGAATTGGAATTCCTAAACTTGCTTGTTCTGCGGCGATGGCATCCTCGGTATTTTTAATCGCTTGATCGTGAACTCGAAACAAAAAAGGAGTTGATACAAATATAACTCCAACAACGCTGACAATAAACCAAGACCATTTTAAAGAGATTTTCGGTTGCATGGATTTTGCAGAATATTTTTATTTATTTCGACGGAGCTGTTTCACCCACCGCCTCATCGTCCGTATCAGCATCAGCCTCGATTTTAGTTATATGTATTCGCCCATCAATATGGTTGGGAGGGGCATAAACAGTATAAATTTTTAAATCTTCCGTACCAGTATTTATAAAATTATGCTCGGTTCCGGGAACTACAACAGCCACATCACCAGGTCCCACGGGAAACTTTTTACTATCAAACTCACCCTCCCCTGTTCCGGACAAAAAGAAAAGTGTTTGTTCGGTGTATTTATGGGTTTCTTTTCCAACTTCACCACCAGGAGGAATACTCATTATAACCAGCTGACTATTTGATCCGGTGAACAAAACACGTCGAAAATATTCATTCTCTTTAGTGTTTTTTATAATGTTTGTATGGTAACTCATATTTTTTGTGGTCTGACCTTTAATCTGGTATAAAATAATTACCTACCGTTTGTATAATATTTTTAATAAATTCATATTTTTCTTTAGATGGAAATCCTGTTATTGGTAAACTTGGAACAGATACGACTACTGTCGCAATTGCAAAGTCTCTTATGGTAATACCATTTGCCACACCTTCCGCGGTGGCGGTATTTGTCGTAGTTTTATTAAGAATTTTTTTACAGGTGTATGTCCAGGTTTCCGTAGTATCCAGTTTAGAATCATTATTTGTATCGCCGGAAATATAAGTTACGGGACTACATTTATCATCAACAAGGTGAACATTGGTAAGTGGAACTATCCCCGGATTCGTAATTTTTTCTGTGTAGGTAATCGTTCCACCGCCATTTAATAAAAATAGCGGGCTTGGAACTTTTGTAACATGAATTAAGGGGGGTGTCACTGCGCCGACGACGACAGTAGCGCTCGCTATATCTGTCGCGCTGATACCATTAGCCCATCCGGTCGCCGTGACTGTGTTTGTATGGGTAGATGATAATGTTGTGGTGCATGTATGAACCCATGTTTCATTTAGATCCAATTTAAGGTCGCCGTTTATATCCCCAGAAATTAATTTTATTGGACTACAAGTATCACCGACCATCGTGATATTTTCAACTGGAGTCGTTCCAATGTTTCGAAGCGTGTAGGTATAAGTTACCGGACCAGGACCATTCGGTAATGCTAGAGGACTAGGTATTTTAACTACGTCAATAAGAGGTGGAACTCTTCTTCTCCCCCCTCCACCACCACCCGATGATACAACTATGTCGTCATTGGTAATGGTGCAAATCTTTATATCGCCAAGCCCAAGAGTAATCGTACCGTCTACAGCACAATGTCCACCAATCGTGGCCGTGTAACTAGAATCAGCAGTCTCCGAAACTGTATGTAATCCTATGGTGGTCGTATTAACTGCTCCATGGGTCACCCCAATACCATCAACTTTAAGTGAAAAATCGGAAGGCAATAATTTAGTACCTGCATTATCATTAACGATAATTTTATTTACGACAAGAGTGGGCGCAATGTCATCATTAGTAATAGTACAAGTATAACTAGTATCTGCGGTTGCGTCCGCAATCGTACAGTCAGCCGAACCCGTCATAAGATATCCACTCGGACCACCACTTTCGGTAACACTGTAGGCTTTACCTGCTTGTAAGGTATATGTTGTGCCTGCTTCAGAACCAGCCGCACTTCCTGTGCCAGTACCACCATTTGAAGAAGTGACCGCTAAATTCCAATTACCGGCAGTGGCCGTACCTCCATTATCCGTCACCACGTGTTTAACAACATGAAGAATAGGATTAGCGGGCGCACATGCTGGTACTGTAATAGTATTGGAATCAGTTGTAACTGTATGCCCAAAAGCCAATAACCTTCCTGTTAAATTTGCAAAATGTCCCAAAGTTATTCCGGTAGAGCCAAGCGCGTCGGCAATTATAGTACCTATAAAAGTAGGGGTAACTGATGTGGCGGCATTTGCACCAAGACTCGCGAGGCCAGTGGGTGCCCAAAATACATCACAAGCTGACGCGCCACCAGCAAGCGAAACAATTGAATCAGCGCCAGTGGTAAGTGCTCCACCTGACCGAAAGATATAAGTTCCTGCCCCATTTAGAGTCACCGTTGTGCTTAAAGCTATATCCATAGTTCCACTACTGGAATAACAACCGGGAGTATAAACTCCTGCCAGCACGACATTAACTCCGAGATCTGTGCAACTCTGACTATTTATATCCGTCAGGGCGCTACTTTGATCAGTTCCTCTGGCGTCCGCACAGGGCACAACTGTTGCTCCGCTAATTGAAATTGGCGCAGTGTCAGGTGGCGTAGTATAACAAACATCCCCAGTGATAGCAGTTTCTAGCCCCGCATTTAAGGAGTTGGTAAAAGTATCGGAAACAATACCATAGGTACTGCTTGAACCGAGACTTGGAGATGTTGCCGCATGTGTAATGTTTGGTACAGAAAAACAGAGGAAAGAAAAAACCAATACATTGAGAGTTAATAATAAATTTTTATTAAACTTTTTCATGTATTTATATGTCGATAGTTAAAATTAAATAATAATTTTTATTTGGGCGAAAAACCTGTTTTGGGCAATGTTGGAGGAGTTACTACGGGCACAGGAGTTGGCGCGAGCGGAACAATCTCGTCTGGAATGACCTCAGGGACTGAAGGTGTTGGGATTTCCGGCTCAGGAGTTACAATTTCGGGTTCAGGAGTTGGAGTCGAACAAGAGGGTGTGTTAATGGTATCGACATTAGTTGTAACCGTTCCACCAAAAGCTAGAGCGCGTCCTTCCCAGGTCACAGTACTCCCCACGGTAATTCCTGCGGCATCGATATCAGTACCGATAAAACTGGAATTAGCACCAAGGGTAGTGGCACTCGTTGGAGTCCAAAATACGTCGCAGGCCGAAGCTCCGCCGGATAATGTGACATTCGAATTCGCAACAGAAGTAAGGGCACCATTTATTCTAAATATATAGGTTCCGGCACCATTAAGAGTGATGCCCCCTGTGCCAATGGATGCAGCAGCTGTAATACAATAAACACCCGGGGTTAAGGGTTGAGGTAAAAGGCTTAAATCAGTTGCAGAACTGAAATTAAAATCACATGTTTGCGCATTTAGAGAACTTAAGGCATTACCTTGATCTGTGCCGGCTGTATTATATGTGCCATCAGCTGTATGCGTCGTACCACTTACCGTAGGAGCCACTGCCGGTCCAGTAGTAAATCCGACATCTCCGTTAACGGTAGTTCCTGCTACTGTGTTGGTATAAGTACTCGCCAGAATTCCAAAATTTCCCGCGGTAGAAAGATCAGCAGATACGGCTGCGGCTGATTGAGAATTTCCAATTCCATCTTTATTACCAACTCCACCCAGAACGGCAAAAGTTATTAAGCCTATCAAAGCAAGCACTAAAACAACTGGTAACACACCCAGACCCTGGTTAAATTTTTTCATATTTTTTGTTGTCAAAAACGCGAGAGTTATTTATTAAAAAAACAGAAAGTATAGACGAGAACCTATGTTAGGGTTAATAATCTATTATAACAATAATAACATTAAAAAGATTAATTTAACATTAAAATGTGGATAACTTTTACCAGTAAGTAAATTACAACCAAAGAACCAAGCAAAAAGACCTGATTTATCCACAGGTAGACAAAAATATGCTAAAATTTTCTTTTGGGCTAAAATAGTGTAGATTAAGACTGAAGGAGGGTTCGCATAGCGGTCTAGTGCGCACGCTTGGAAAGCGTGTGTGGAGCAATCCACCAGGAGTTCGAATCTCCTACCCTCCGCCAACTAAGAAAGCATTTTTAAAAATTCTTGCTCGTTTAAGATTTTCACACCGAGCTTTTGAGCAGTCGTAAACTTGGAACCCGGTTCCTCCCCTGCTACCACATAAGAAGTGTTTTTAGACACCGAACCGACGACTTTGCCTCCAAGTGCCAGGATTTTTTCTTTGGCAATCTCACGCGACATCTGCGAGAGCGTGCCAGTCAGCACAAAATGTAGCCCGGTAAATTTGCCTGTTTTCTTTTTCTCTGATTTTTCTACCACTATCCCATTATTTTCCAACTTCTTAATAAAATTTAAATTACTTTTATCATTAAAAAAACTTAGAACGCTTTTTAAAACTGCGGGGCCAATGTTTTCTATGGTATCAATTTCTTCTCCTTTGTTTTGTGCTGAATTGATTAGTTTTTCTAATGTCCCGAAGTGAACGGCTAAATCTCGCGCTGTCTCTTCCCCCACATGCAATATACCGAGCGCCCAAAGAAAACGAGAAAGAGGAATCTTTTTTTTATTTTTTATTTCCTGCACAATATTTTCGGCGGATTTTTCTCCAAACCTTTCAAGTACTGCAATATCTTCTTTTTCCAGGGTAAAAATGTCGGCAGCGTCGGTGATAAGTCCTTCATCCTTAAACCTTCTTAAGATTTTTGGGCCAAGCTCATAAATTTCAAACACCGAAACAAAATGTTCCAGATATCTTTCGTTTTTCGCCGGACATCTTGGGTTACTACAATAATAAGCGACAGATAACGAAGCTGACAAAGAGTTTTCGAATGGTCTGGGGATTTTTTCCAAGGACCTGAGAAAACTTTTTGTCGGCGTAGTCCCGGAGTTTTTTTTCTCCACTTTACATCCACACACAGGACAATTTGTTGGCATTTTTACTTTTTTCTCTTTGCCGGTACGCATCCGAGTGAGCACTTCCACCACTTTCGGAATCACATCTCCCGCTTTTTCTATGACCACGGTGTCTCCAATGCGCAAATCCAAGCGTTCTATCTGATCCATATTGTGCAAAGTTGCTTTGGAAACAGTCGAGCCAGCCACTAACGTCGGTTGAAATATTGCCAGTGGCGTCAGCACCCCTGTACGCCCTACGTTTATCAACACATTTTTGACCATTGTCGTCGCTCGTTCCGCCGGATATTTAAAGGCGCACATAAAACGCGGGGCTTTGCCGACAACCCCCAAAACTTCCTGCAATTTCAATTCATCCGCCGAAATCACTACCCCGTCCGTGCCATAAGGAAAATCGGGACGAATTTTTTCAAATTTCTTAATGAAAGAAATTACTTCTTCAAGATTTTTACAAATTGCATCATGGCCATCTATCGGAAAACCTAAATTTTTTAAATATTTATGCTTGTCAGAATGGGTATTCAAAGTAAATCCATCAACTTCCGCAATATCATAAGCGAAGAAATCAAGTTTGCGTTCTGCCGCAAGTTTTGGGTCAAGTTGACGCAGACTACCGGCCGCGGCATTACGAGTATTCGCAAAAAGTACTTTCTCTTCTTTTTTATTTTGGAGATTTAGTCGATGTAAAGTTTTTTTACTCATCACCGCCTCCCCGCGCACTTCGAGATACTTTGGAACATGATTCCCGGACAGAACCAACGGAATAGTATTTATAGTTTTCAAGTTTTGAGTAATATCCTCTCCCACTTCACCGTCGCCACGAGTAGCGCCCCGAACAAATTTTCCGTTTTCGTAAATTAGCGATACGGCCAACCCGTCAAATTTTACTTCGCAGAAATAATTCACCTTAGTATTTTTTGACAAAAGTTTTTTTACTCTAGTTTCCCAGTCATGCAATTCCTCTTCACTGAAAACATCATTGAGCGATAGCATTCGCATTTTATGTTTTACTTTCACAAATTTATCGAGCGGTTTTCCTCCTACTCTATTTTCCGGAGAATTCGGATCATTAAATTCCGGATGCTCCTTGAGTATTCCCTTTAGTTCGCGCGTCAAAGAATCATAGACATCATCCGTCACTTCCGGCATATCTTTTACGTGATAGGCATCCCGCAATCGCGCGATTTCATTTCGCAGTTTTTTAATTCTGGTATAAATTTCAGTTTTGGACATAAACTTTTACGGTTGTATAACTATAATCATCGCATTGCCAGCATCGGAATCCCCGGAATAAGCCCTCTTTTCTCCCACAGAACCTGGTGAAACTTTTCCTTGATAAAACATCCCCAGAGATTCATTGCCACCATCACCATATTGATTTACCCCTTCAAACATACCCGTAGGCGCAGTCCAGGATCGTGCAGACGAATATCCATAAACTGCAACTAGCATTGTGTTCGAAGCGGTAGCAGTAACTGTTGGTGTAAGGTGTTCAGAGGTCGCTGGATAAGACCTTCCATTTTCGACATTAATAGGGTTGCTAGAACTTGCACCAGCAAATGCCATTATTCCGCCATTGGAACCTGCTGCTCCGGTCATTTGCCATGTATAGTTTGCTGGTTCATTAGCACCTACAAACTTGCGATAAACTTCTAGATTGTTGGCATTCGAATTGGAATTGCTCAAACGTCGTATTAAAGTCCAGCCCTGGCCCTGGGGTGGGGTTGCGGTTGCCGTATTGGGGCGATACGCAATTGCAGCAATGAGCAGATCGCCTTGTGTCGCATTGGTTGGCTTACTAATGGTCAAACTACCGGTTGTGGTTCCTGCTTTTGCAGATGGCATTTTATAACTAGGCATAGGTTTATATGGCTCGAAACTTATGTAGTTAATATTACCCGATCCACCCTCGGTACCCGAATCTACAACTAGTCTGAAAAATTTTTGTCCTGCCGTCAAATTCACATTAGGAATGGTAACAGTCTCCCAAGTTTGCCACCACCCAGTATTAGGGATGATTATCGGACCAGTCAGGTCTGTCCAACCCCAATCACCATTTGTGGATGATTCTAGGTGAAGAACGCCTCCTTGTTGAGCCGATGCAACACGCAAATTAACGTTATAAGCTCCAGAAGAAGTAACATTGACAGAATATTCAAGATTTTCTCCTGGAGACATCCAACCCACATTGTAGCCACCACCGGTATCTGTAGTTGTTTGAATATCAACATCAGTGGTTCTGTATTCACCTCCTTCATTGCCGGGTGTCGTATCTTCATAACTTATTCCGGCTCCAGCAGTATCAAAATTTTCTGCTTGGATGGTACCCGGAATTGACCAAGCATTACCATTTGGATAAGCCACGGTACCACCTAATATCTTATCCCACCATAATTTTGCATCTGCTCCTCCGCCGTTTTCATACCAACGCATTTGAACATTGAGAGGACCAGCTGGAAGATTAATGTTATTAGAATTATCTGTTGTTGGTCCGTGGTCTGTCCAGTTATTTATGACAATATTATTACCTACTTTTAATTCAACACCATCATCTGTATAAGTGTGGAAAATATAACTGCCTGCCTGAAAATTAATACTTCCCCTCCAAACCCCGGAAACATCGTTTGTTCTACCGCTATTGCCCACTTGACCACTACCCCAATTATGATCAAAAGCCGGATTAAGAGTTCCAACGGGAAAAGTAGCGGAAAGAGTTTCCGTAGATGTACTTAATATTGGTGTTGTACTATCAGTGGGTGCGCTTTGCCCGGCAAAATAACAAACATTAAACTGATTACTTGGGAAAGAAGTATTACAGGTTGGTATAGCATTTACGGTCACAATTGCGTTCGCAACGCTGCTCGTACCTCCTGCATTTGCGCAAGATATAGAGAACGTGGTGGTGGAAGTAAGTCCTGTAATTTGTTGGGTATGTTGTCCATCTGTAAATGCTTTTGAACTTGGGGTATTCCAGGCACTTGTTCCGTCGGTTGCCGTACAAGATGTAGCTCCGCCAGAAACTGTCCAGGTTAGGGTGGAAGTTACTGGTGAAGTTCCGCTGGCAGGGTTGGCTGATAGAGTTACTGTTGGCACAGCAGGAGCATTTACTGTAACTGTTTTAAAATCAGAAATTGAACCTCCGGGGCCTAGGCAACTAATTGTATAGGTTGTGTTTGTTGTTAATGCCCCGGTTGAAACGCCAACACTATTTGATGTGGCACCTCCAGTTGCAAAATCAGTACTTGAACAAGTATCAGCATTAGTAGAACTCCAGGTAAGAGTTGAAGAGCCATTATATGGAACAGTGCCCGGAGTGGCGGTAAGAGTGACGCCCGGCGCAGGAGAAGTCACTGTCACGGTCGCATCGTCGGGAACAGAACCTCCGTCGCCCGTGCAGGCAATTAAATAGGTAGTATCGGTCGTTGGAGAAACAGTCACATCCCCGGTGGTAAGATTATTTGTGGTGAAATCATCGCTGGTACATTGAGTAGCTCCAGTTGATTCCCAGTGTAGAGAAGTAGAATTACCGGAAATAATAGTGCTTGGATTGGCAGTAAGCGTAGTCGTAGGCGCCTCAGAAGATATGGCTGCGCCGTATTTAACTTGCAATACACGTTCACTCACATCTTCTCCGCTAGAGGAGGTGCAGTAAATAGAATTCGGGTCGCTGGTACTGTATCCCTTAGAAGTAATTGTCGTCACAATTTTTGATGCGTCCGGTTTTTCTTTCAAGACATTTACTCTCACGCAACTTTTCCCCGCACTTCCCAGCCCATGAATTTCAAAATCATAAATGGAATCTAGGGTGCCAGAGGATTCGGTAAAGGAATTTATGATGTCGGGAAAAGAAGCGCAATTTATTTTTGTTACATTGTTTTGATTGCCCCAAGAAAAAGCGTTGTTGGCAATTTTATCCCAGTAAAGCGCGCATTCGACTCCGGTATCGGCGGCAAAGAAAGCATCATTGGTATTCTTGGCCGAAGTACCAAACTTAATTTCTTTCTGCGCAATTTCGGCAACGCCCAAAGCAATCGATAAAAGGATAGCCGCTAAGGTGACGGCAAAAAGCATCACAAATCCTTTATTCTTTTTTGAATTTTTTCCCTGCATTATTCTACCCAGTTAAATAAATCTTCTGATAAAGTGATATTGTAACTTCCCGAGCCCTGAGTCCAAGAAACCTTGGAGATGACTTTTATTTCACTAGTCACTCCTCCGACAACTATCGGAGTAGCCTGAATTTGACGAACGAAACCTGAATCATTTCCGACCCCGGAATCTACGCTGTAATTCCCATCACTAATATATAATTTACAATTATTCATATTTGAGCATGGCGCAATGGCATTGGCATCCGTGACTGGAGCAGAAATATCTACTCCGCAAAAATCATTACTACAGACTGGGGAAACTTTGTTTTCAAAAATTGCCCAAGATAAACCCTGGGAAGGATACAAAATATAAGTATCGCGCATATTCCGAACATATTCGATACCTTCTTGAGCTAAATATCCGGCTATCACTTTTTGTTTAGCGTAATTTGTATCCGCGATACCGGAAGAAAGAACGGACAGCAAGCCTAAAATAGACATTGAAAAAATTGAAATAGCCACCAGTGTTTCAATTAAAGTAAACCCTTTATTTTTTTGTAAAAATTGCTGGGTCATATTTTAAATATCCACTAATCTCTGAGAAACAGAAGTTTGTAAAGAAAAAGGGGTAATTATATTATTTTTATAAGTGATAGTACCAACCAAATGAATGGTAATCATGGGTTGTCTATAGTCCGGAGTTGACCCAGTCGGAGGTTCTGCGCTCGCGACTGTAAAACCAGAAGAATCTGCATTAATCTTTACTTCGTCCGGGGTTAATTGAGTGGCGCTGGTCTCTCCATCAACTAACCTAAAAATACTAAAAGCATTATTGTCGCCGGGGTTAACCCCTATATAATAAACCCATCTACTAACAGGGATCGAGGATGATTGAAAAGAAACCCCGCCGCCCCCTGCGCAACTATGTGGATTAATGCCGGTTTCGCTCCCGTCGGGAGTGCCATCTATACAATGATAATCAGACCCGGTTCTCAAATTTCTGGACATATCTTCCATCACAAAACTCAAGCTGTCTATAATAGAACGCATGTCGCGTGATTTTTGATGTAATAGATTGGCGTTTAGAAGCGCATTCGTGCCAGCCATAACGATAATAACAAAAAGAGAAACGGCGATCATTGTCTCAATTATGGTATACCCTTTTTGTTTGTTATTTTTTTTAATCATATGATTCAATAAATCGTGTTGGTTTTATTTTACTTCAATTCTGCCAGAGGGATATATATTTATAAAAACGGTGTGAAATTTAGCTGAAATAACTGTAATTCGTGCATAATAAACATTCGACAATAATGCACCATCATCTCCGTGAAAAATCGCCCCAGAATTCGGTCTGGTAAAATTAATGGTTAGTCTTTGAACTTGATCGTAAGTAGTAGGACCAGAAAAAACATCCAGACTTGAGATACTGCTATTTTTAGTGATCTCAATTTTATCCAAACATTCCCCGGTCGAATCATAAGGATAGCAAATAATATCGTTTAAGGTGGTACTGTTGTCCAGGTCTGCAAAATAAATAAAACTTTTTCTGTCGGCCAAGTTGTCGCTGGCGGTACTGAAATAAACTCCATATGAAGGCTTCCAGCCGACAATCGGAATATGGGTTGATAAATTCCCGGAGAGAGAAGCCTTCTGCGCTTCTACAATTTTCAAAGCTATATCGCTACCTAAATTTTTAATATCAACTTTATCTTGAAAAGTACTGAAATTAAATATTGACACCGATGACAAAACAGAAAAAATTGAAAGTACCACAATCAATTCTACGTAAGTCATTCCTGCCTGCCGGCAGGCAGACCTCTTATTCCCTTTAATTTTTTTATTTAATAAAAACATTTTTGTCTAAAAAAGATGCACTTCAAAAAGAAAGGCGATGAGTGCGCCTAAAACCAAATACGGAGCAAAAGGAATCTCGCTTCTCATTCCGTGTTTTTTGGAAAAAAATACAAGCGACAATCCGACAATAGCTCCCATCCAAAATGCTATCACTACTCCGGAAACAGCGCGAGAAATACCAAATAACCACCCCAGCCCAACAGCCAATTTTGCATCTCCTAAGCCCATCCAAGTACCTTTAGATACAAGCCAAACAATAAAAAAGGGCAGGGTAATGAACACTCCGGATAAAAACTCCAAAACTGAAGGCATTTGCGGAAAAAAACGAAGAGAGCTGTCGATATTTACGAAAAATAAACCAACAAAGCCCAGTATGGCTAAAATTAAAGCGAGCGCGTCCGGAATTATCTTGTGTTTAATGTCATAAACGGCAATAACCAAGAGAAGAGAGAAGACAGCGGCATAATAGGCGTAAGTTAAAATAAATACCGGCGTATTAAATAAAAAAATGTCCTGAAATTTCAAAAACAACGCGCCGAAAAGAAGTCCAGTGGTAAGTTCCACTAGTGGATATTGCGCCGATATTTTAGACTTACAGCGTAAACATCTACCCCAAAGAAAAATAAAACTGAAAACCGGAATAAGCTCATACCAGGATAATTGGTGTTTGCAGGCCATACAGGCGCTCCGTCCACCGAAAGTTTTTTGAGTGTTTATCCGAAAGATAACTACATTTAGAAAACTCCCAATAATGAGCCCGAAAATAAAGAAAATTGTGGTTAAAAAAGTAATCATAAATAAAATGAACTACTTGCAGGTAAACGTCGTAGTGTCGATGGCCGAATCAGCGGTAAAAGCTGTTTGTTTATTAGCTCCTGTATTATCAATACACCAAGAAGTATCGGCAGTTACTTTTAGATCGACAGCAACCGCCCAAACACTTGCAGAATTGTAACAAGAGTTGCCTCCACCTCTTAGTGTAGCTTCTTTGACTGCATCAGCAATAAATTTATTTTTAGAAAACATGTTTGTCCCAGCAATATCATATGTTGGACAAGTGTCGATACCAAAAGCCGTGCTACTTCCAAGTGGTAAATATGTGTTATTGTTATCAACATAAAAAAGCGCAGCTTGATTAATAATAGTATGTAAATTTGTTTTTACGGCTGCATCTATCCCTTTATTCTTAGCACTACTCAAAACAGCCAGAACAACTGAAGATAAAATGCCTATTATGGCCACAACAACCAAAAGCTCAATTATTGTAAACCCTTGTTTAAAATTTTTCATAAGAAAATTATAATAACTCTTTATAATTTATACATTATATCACATACACCAAAAACAAAAAGACCTACATAATATAGGTCTTTTTGTTAATTCAAATGTCTATTAAACCCTAGATAGCAGCACAAGCTGTCCCAGAAATTGCTGTTGTGATTGTTCCAGCTCCGGTTCCTCCTGTAAGATTTGTGGCAGTAGACTTTACTGTCGCCCCTGTGCTATCAACACAAAATGCTTGTCCGGTAGAAAGTAGCGTTGCTGCTGCCCAAGTGGCACCATCCACAGCTCCAGCTGAAAAAGCAGAAGAATAACAAGCAGTATTGGTTAGAGTCATACCAGCAAGCAATCCCCCAAGACCGGTATTGGCTGTATCAAACAATGTCCCTGCAGTCGTTGCGCAGTTACCAATACCAACAGCTGTTCCTGCCGCACTATATAAAAGAGCTTGAGCTCTCATGCCACTCATTTGTGCAATAAGCTTTGCATCTGCTCCCTTTGAACGCGCAGTATTTAGAGAAGCCAAGACAACTGACGCCAAAATACCGATGATGGCCACAACCACCAAGAGTTCAATCAAAGTGAAACCTTTATTCATTTTCTTCATAATAAATTTATTCCGCCCCGCGAGGCGGAGCATTACTGTTAATTAATAATATGATTTCGACTAATTTTTAATGCTTTAATTATAACATACCGGCAAAAATCCATATGCAACATAGTTATCCACAGGGCCTAACTGATACCCCCAGCCATATTGTAAATAGGCATCAAAACGGATACCAATAAAATACCCACTCCAAAGCCAAGAACCACTATCATCACCGGCTCAATCAGGCCCACTAGGGTATCTACCGCGTCATCCACTTCTCTTTTATAGAAATCGGTTAAAGTTTTCAAGATATTGCCGAGTGAACCCGTTTCCTCACCCACCTGCACCATTTGCACTAAAATTCCGGGTATTTCCTTCGGATGTTTTTCAAAAGCTGCAGATAATGCCAAACCGGACTTTACCCCGTCAGCTACGTCATTTAATAAATTTTTATATACTAAAGACCCTACGACATGGGCGGTAATATCTATGCATCTGACTATCGGCACTCCGGAAGAAAGCATGGTATTCAAGTTGTCGGTAATTCTGGAAAGATATAATTTGCGATAAAGATTACCGACGCCTGGGGTAGAAAGACGCAATGAATCCAAGTACACTTTTCCTTTGTCCGTGACTGATAACCTCCAGACCCAAATCCCTAAAAACACCAAAGCAATCAGGATAAAGAATCCGTAATTCACAAAGATATTCGAAATACTTATAACGATCTTGGTAAAAAATGGCACGACTTGACCGGAATCCAGAATAATAGAAGAAAGTTTTGGAATCACTATCGTAAACATCAAAGTCATCACAACAAAAAAAGTAACAATAACGAAAACCGGGTAAATGAGCGCATTGCGGGTTTTAGAGGTTAGAGAATATTGACGATCTAAATAATCAGCTAAATGTAAGAAGGTTTGATTTAGTTTCCCTGTTTCTTCTCCTACTTTTACCATGTTGATATAGAAATCAGAAAAAATATCCGGATGATGAGAAAGCGCATCGGAAATAGAAACTCCGGATTGTAAATCATCTCCGATTTGAGTAAGTTTATTTCCTAAAAGTCTATTCTCGGTGTTTACCGCCAGCATCGTAAAGGCCTTGAGCGCGGATACTTGGGCATCGAAGAGTGTGGCAATCTGGCGTGACAAAATCACCACGTCTTTCGGTTTTACCTTGTCAAAAAAAGAGAGTTTTAGGATTGATTTTTTTTCCCCTTCTTCTTTAATAGAAATGACTACAAGCCCCCTGCGCTGCAACCCACTGATGGCAATATCCCGAGTAGGCGCGTCAATTTCTCCTTCTTTATTTGCTCCGGTTGTGTCTATCGCTTTATATTTAAATAGCATACAAAATAATTTTAATTAGATCATGCGCTCAAGCCCCTTCGGGTTGAGTGAAAACTGGTAAGCGTTCTCGATGGAAATTTCACCGGCTCGCACCAACTCGACTAATGAGTGGTTTAAATCCACCATACCGGATTCCATTCCTGTTTCAATCACCACATCTATCTCGTGAGTGCGTTTTTCCCGAATTAAATTGGCAATCGCATTATTGTTCAATAAAAGTTCATAGGCTGGAACCAATCCGCCGGCAATCCGAGGAATTAATCTCTGGGAAAAAATACCGAGAAGCGATGATGCCAGCTGGGCGCGAATTTGGTCTTGTTGGTTTCCCGGGAAAGAGTCAATAATACGATCAATGGTTTGAGAAGCGTTGTTGGTGTGCAAGGTGGACAAAACTAAGTGCCCTGTTTCGGCAGCGGTAACTGCGGTAGAAATAGTCTCTGGGGTGCGCATCTCTCCAATCATTATCACATTCACGTCTTCTCGGAAAACTTCTTTCAGGGCCACATGGAAATCTTTAGTATCGATGCCCACTTCTCGTTGATTAATAACGGATTTATTCGCTATATACACATGCTCAATCGGGTCTTCGATGGTTAAAATATGCCTGGTCTGTTCATTGTTTATTAAATTTATCATAGCGGAAAGTGTGGTCGATTTACCTTGCCCAACCGGACCCACCACCAGGAAAAAACCTTGTTTTTTACGAGCCAAATCGGCTAAAATCGGAGGTAGTTTCAGCTCTGACATGGTTTGCACTTTCGGCACTAACCTAAAAACTATATTTACCAAACCTTTTTGGAAGAAAGCATTTCCCCGCAGTCGGGCTTCGCCGCGAAAATCATAAGAAAAGTCCGCTTCCAGATTCTCTTTAAATTTATCAACTTTCGTTTGGTCTAAAATTTCCCCCATAATACCGAAAACATCTTCCTGGGTTAAAACTTCGTGCTTTGTCAAAAAAATAAGCTCTCCGGCCACACGAATAGCCGGCACTCGCCCAGCGCCTATGTGTAAATCCGAACCATTTTCATGGATAACGTTTAAAATAAGTTCTTCAAGCTCTTTTTTATAATCCATAATCTTTTATTAAAATTATTTTACTTCGGAACAACTACTTTTTTCTCCAAAATCTTTATAACTTGATCAATAACTTCAGCCGGAGTGGAATTCGCTTTAACGATATACCCTGCGACTCCGAGACGGGCACCTTCATCGATGTCCTTTTGTTCGCTTTTATTGGATAAAATTATTTTCAGACAATTTGGACAAAAGTTTTCCTCGTTTATTTTTTTAAGTGTTTCGAAACCATCCATCTCCGGCATAATTATATCCATCAACATCACATCTGGCGAGAGTCCTCCTTTTAATTTCTCGAGCGCATGCACACCGGAGGGCGCTGTATAAACTTCAAAATTGTTTTGGCTAAACTTTAGCGCATACATATCAAGCAAGAAATTGTCGTCGTCCACTATTAAAATTTTTTTCTTGTCTCCTTCCATATTTTTGCCCTTAAGCTAATAACCCTAATTATACTATAAATTATACCTATTTGGAACCCCCTGTGGACAACTTATTCATTGTCATTATTGAAATTATAGACTTCGGTAAAAGGAATTAGGCCGGCGATGGATTTGAGCATAGCATCTTCGCGCATCATTAGCATTCCTTTGCTACGAGCCAGTTTATAAATAGCCGAATTTGTAGGATTTTTTAATATTACCGCCTGCATTTCATTGTCAATTTTAAACATTTCAAAAACCGCGATACGGCCACGGGTGCCGGAGGGACATTCGCTCGAAGGAACGACATCATACATTTTATCTCCTATTTTCGGCTTGAATTCTTCGGGTAAATCTTTTATTTGTTCCTCTATCTGGGTGCGAACACTTTCCTCCATTGGCACTTCTTTTCTGGAAGACGCGCAGGTTAATCGAGCGAGACGTTGTGCGATAGAGACAATCAAAGTTGGCGCAATTAAATATGGGTCCACGCCCATATCCACCAAGCGAGGGATTGCGCCGATGGCCCCATTGGTGTGAAGAGTAGAAAGCACAAGGTGCCCGGTTAGTGCTGCTTGAATAGCCAGTTGAGCTGTTTCTTTATCTCGAATTTCTCCAACCATGATAATATCAGGATCTTGACGCAAAATGGAACGAAGTCCGGAAGCAAAAGTATAACCAATCTCCGGCATCATTTGTGACTGGTTAATGTCCGGCATATGATATTCCACCGGGTCTTCTAGGCTCACAATGTTACTTTTTTCTTTATCGAGCGCGTTCATCATTGAATACAGGGTCGTTGATTTTCCGGACCCAGTCGGACCGGTGATTAAAATAAGTCCATATGGTCTTTTGATGGCTTCTTGGATTATTTTTAAATTTGTTTCAGAGAGCCCAAGCTGTTCGAGCGGCTTTACACCTCTGTCTGAATCCAAAATACGCATTACTACTTTCTCGCCATAATACGCCGGCATAGTGGAAACCCGGAAATCGATTTTATGGCCATCAATGTTGGCACTAAAGGAGCCGTCTTGCGGTTTGCGTTTTTCATCCAAACGCAGTTTGGCCAGGATTTTTATGCGCGCCACAATTCCGCCATAAACATTGGCCGGCAAAACTATAGTAGTGTGTAAAATTCCGTCTACCCGAAAACGTACTTTAACTTTTTCGCCGGTAAATTCAATGTGAATGTCTGAAGCATTCCCCTCCAGGGCTGTACGCAATATCACCGCCACGATTTTTATCACCGGCGCATCCTCGACAATTTTTACCTCTTCTCCTGGTTTGAGATTTTTAATTTCTTTGCTTAAATTGTCTCCGCTTAAACCATTATCGGCTGTTTCTTCTTTATTCAGTTCCTCCAAAGCTGATTCCACTTCGCTACCCAGGCCTTTATAGCTTTGCATAATAGCTTCGAAATCGCTTTTAGAAATTAAATAAACTTTAAACGGAATTCCAATCTTGGTAGAAATAAATTGCAACGCATCCATGGCCTGAATATTTTCCGGATCCATCACTCCGACCGAGAGCACGCCATCTTTAAGTTCAATTGGCACAAAATGATAGTGTGTAGCTGAATCTTCGGAAATATAACGAAGAACGTCAAAAGACATTTCCTGAACATCTATATTTTTTACAGGTATACCCAAATATTCTCCTTTTATTTCAAGCAGTTTATCTTCAGAAACGCCGGACTCTATTAAAACCGCATCCACGTCGCCACCATATTCTGTTTTGGCGCGATTTTTAATGTCCCCTATTTGGCTCGCGTTGATTACCCCTTTTTTTGCTAGTTCTTCTAAAAAACTCATAATTTTATTATGCTTATTATACTACACAATATCAAAATGACGCAAAGTGTTTAGGGTAAAACCGTAAAATCTAGGCTATTGCTAGCACCTCCTAGGTTAATCACATAAGTAGTATAAGCATGCGCAGTTAGAGAGGTCGGGACAACTACAGTGAGTTTTGTGCCGTCAGTTGACGTTAAATTTTTTACATTGGCACTTTCATTTGTATCGGGAGAATAAAAGTAGAAAGAATTGCCTGTTTTCGAAAAACCAACTCCAGTGACTGTTAAAGTAGCACCGACTTTAGCAGAGGTAGGTGATAAGCTGGTTATATTCAAATGGTCAGTAAAATGAGTCGTGGCTTTGGTAGTATCCGGAGCTTTAGCTGGTGGCGTTACACAAGTATTTGTTTTGGTGTCTAAAACTTTTGGCAAAGTGCAGGTCGGCGCCGGGGTAACACAGGTGTTTGTTTTGGTGTCTAAAACTTTTGGCAAAGTGCAGGTCGGCGCCGGGGTAACACAAGTATTTGTTGCTGTGTCTAAAACTTTTGGTAAGGTGCAAATCGGTGGTATTGGATTTGCAGGTACGTCCGGTAAAACAAGAGAGTTTGGATCCGTAGTATTGGCCCCCGAAGTATCCGGCAACGTCGTCGGCACAACTGGCTCCGGCACAGAATCGTTGCCAAACTGGGCAAAAGGATTGGGTCTGCCTTCTGTGCCATCCTGGGAAAGAGTGATACTAGAATCGCGCAAGCTGGCAAAAGCAGGATCGGAAAAAATTGAATCGTCTAATTTTATATTGCGAACATTTAATAATAAAGCCAGAAAATCTTTAGTGACTGAAGTTTTGTCGGTAGTGTTAATTAGAGACATAGAACCATCGATGTTTGGTAATCCGGAAGTAATCGGAGCGGAAACCAAACCAGCTTGCTCCGAAGGTGGTTTAATAAAATAAAAATAAACCAAAAAGGCCACAACCGCGATTACCAGGAATATTATGATGTTTCTGATGATTGACATTTTTAATTTTTTAAATAATAAGTCTTGATTTTAAAATCATATTTATAAGTTTCTGAGGAATTGGGTTGAGTTAAAAGACCGGCGCCGCTAGTATTGGAAGAAAAACTGATGGCCGAGATATCTACTATCCTGAGATTTTTCTCCAGGTCTTTGGTGAAATCAATAAAATTATTGTAAGTTCCGGAAGTAGAAAATTGCAATTCAAAAACCCCGTAATCACTGGCAGCGGTGTTTCCGCTACCTTGAACTGTTACTGCCCCCACACCAGCACTGGCTTCAGCTGGAGTATTGTATCGAACATCTTTCAAAATCATGCCGTACGGAGTGGCCACTTGTTCGATTTCCAAAACCAAGCGTATGTTATCAACGTTTTGGGGTAAAAATTTTTCCAATTTTGTCAGGTTGCTTGGGTCAATATCATTATATTTGGCGGTTAATTTATCACGCTCATTTTCAAGCATTTTGGAATTACTCAGGGCATCATCATAAGAGCCAACTTGCGCCTTGAGATTGGCTATATCGTTATAAATAGGATTGGTAAACATGAAAAAGAGAGAGGCGGTGATTCCTATTAAAATAATCGGCATAATAAATCTGGTCATAAATTAACTTTGAGTGGAAAGTGTTTGTTTGTAATTTACGAAAGATGGATCGACCGAAAATTCCAGATCAAAAAGTACATTCCCACTGGTATCTAGAGTTAAATTGGAAAAAACCGGATCAATTAAATTTTTATTTTTTGTAAACAAATCCGCCTGCAGGGCTACTGAACGGTAGCCGATAGCTTGCCCGGATATTCTAATATTTACCACGGCATTTCTGCCGGTCCCTAAATCATAACTGAATTTAGTGTAACGAACTGTTTTCATGGTAATTTTTTGAAGCGCGTCAAAGACCGGAGTGATGACAACGTGTTTCGCTAAAATTTCACTGGAAGCGCGCAGACGTTTATCCAATACCTGCAGTTCCGATATTTTTGAAGGCTCAAAACGATTTTGCGCCAAACTTAAAGTGTTCTCCATCCCAGTAATATTTTTTTGCACAATTCCCTTATAGAAATAAAGTCCGCCAGTTGCCAAAATAACGACAAATAAAAGAATCATAGAAACCACAAACAAAATACCAACGGGCTCTGAAGAAACAGCGCGCTCGGGTATCATCGGCTTTTTGGGTATAAATGATGTTTGAAAATTTTGTTCCATGAATTGCTACTACCTATGTATTATATTACAAAAGCAATTTTTTATGAAGGAAATTGTGTATAACTTATTGCAATTTTCTAAGCGCCAAGCCTAAGGCTACGGCAAATTCCGGCCCCATGTTGTCAAGAACTTTACTTAAAAACGCCGGAGCGCTCACTTTGGAAAAAGGACGCCCAAGTTCTATTTCCGCTTTGAAATTATTCACTGCTACTTCCTTAAGACCTTTCAGGAGTGAACCGCCACCGGTAAATATAACCTTACTGATAGTTCGGTTATATTTTTTTTCATAACCCAACAATACATTATTTGTTTCGGAAAAGATATAATCCACATGAACTTTGATAATATCCGCTAAATTTTTATCCGCGGGATTGCCGAAAAGCCCGAAATCCTTTTTCATTTTCTCCGCCTCGGTAAAATGAATGCTTAAAGACTTAGAAATAGAGTTTGTTATATCCGCTCCTCCGCGCTCAATCGTGTGATAACCTTTGACCATGCCGAATTCAATAATAGAAAGCTTGGTGCGAGAAGCACCAAGGTCGATAAGTAAAACCGGGGAAAGTTCGTGTTCAAAATTGGAACGAATGGAGGAAAATATTTCAATTTCAAAAAATGATGCCAAGAGATTGCAAGCTGAAACAACCGAACGGTATTTAGCCACAGCTTCATTCTGTGTTGCGACTACCAGCACATTTATTTTCTCTGGGGAGGGAGCGACATTACTTGTACTTGTATCGGTATTCACTTCTGCAAAAGATGCTTCTCTCTTAGGTAAAATAAAATAGTCAATTGAAACTTCGGTGATAGGCAGAGGAATATATTTGCGCGCTTCAGTTGGCACAACAGATGCGACTTCGGCTTCGCTTATTTGAGCCGGAAGTTCAATGGTAAAAATTAAACTGGATTGTACGGGAATAGCCATAGCGAGGGAATCCCCTGTCGCACCGGATTGTTTTAAAACTTCCTTTAAAGCGATTGCAATTCTTTCCGCCGGAAGATTGGTAACCTTGCCTGGTTCCGTCTCTTCGTATGGCCCAAGGGCAATGGACCCATATGTTTCAAGTACGGCTTTACCACCTTTCTTTTTTATTTCCACTACCTTAATAGCCGAAGAACCGATATCCACTCCGATAGCATTATCTCCTGTGTTTTTGCCCAACGAACCCAAGCCGGAAAAAATATTCGTGAATAAATTACTCATTTTATTTATGCTAAAATACCCATTAAGTATACCATATATGCATCTTTTAGACACCATCTTAGATATAATTTTCCCGGATAAATGCCTTTTGTGCGGGAAAAAGGGTGTGGATTTATGTTTAGATTGTTTACGGGAGGCGCCGGCAGCAGAACGGGAAAGTGCTAAATGGATTTTCCCTATGTATGATTATCGACATCCTGTAATCAAAAAATCGTTATGGTTTCTTAAATATAAAGGCAGAAGAAGGCTGGCACGAGTTTTTGCCGAGATGCTTTATGAAAAAATTTTGGAGGAATTATCCGAGTTGTCCATAATGGAAAATTTCACAGATTCAATTTTAATTCCCGTCCCTCTCTCCCCTAAACGCTACCGTGAAAGAGGTTTTAATCAAGCCGAATTACTATGCCAAGAAATAATAAAAATAAACAATCTCCGCGATAGCGTAGATAATACACATTTACGCCATGGCGTAAATGTGCAATTGGGGAAAAATATTTTAATCAAACCAAAAGAGACCGAACATCAGGCAAGAATTCGAGATCGAAATGCCAGGTTAAAAAATATTGCCAGGTCATTTGTGGTAAAAAACGCACAGCTTATAAAAAATAGAAATATAATTTTGGTTGATGATATTTTAACCACTGGCGCGACTTTAAGCGAGGCGCGAAAGATTCTAAGGCAGTCCGGCGCACGAAAAATCATCGCCTTCACGGTGGCACATTAGAATATGGTAAGATTAATTGGTAAAAATGATAGAGCTTTTGATAACATATAAATATTTTATTATCTTCCCCTTGGCCTTCTTTGAAGGTCCGTTTGTGATGATGATCTCCGGTCTTCTGGTAAAACTCGGGTATCTGGATTTTTTCTTGGCTTATGCGCTTCTCATGACCGGGGACTGGGTGGCAGACATGGGATGGTATGGCTTGGGTTATAAGTTTGGTATGCCCTTTGTGAGAAAATACGGAAAATTTTTTAATATTACCGAACAAAATATAGAAAAAGTTAAGCAAATATTTCTAAAATATGACGCATCAATTCTTTTTATTTCAAAAATAACCATGGGCTTTGGTTTTGCTTTAGTCACTCTGGTAACTGCAGGATTGGTAAAAATACCGTTCAGACGATTCGCTTTTTGGATCGCCATTGGTGGATTCCTTTGGACGGCCGGTTTAATGACTATTGGATTTTCTTTGGGAAATTTTTACCTCCAGGCGAACAGTGCCCTTGAGAAGTTGAGTGTGCTGGCTTTGTTTGTCGTAGTATTTATGTTGTTGACCGGCTTAGCTAAATATGTACGGGGCCAGCTGGTAATAAAAAATTCTTTATGATATCTATAATCATCCCCACGTTGAACGAAGAAAAAACCATTGAGCAGACTATCGCGTCTTTGAATAAACTTACCGACTACGAACACGAAATAATTATCTCTGACGGCAAAAGTAAAGATAAAACAATTGAAATTGCCAAATCTTTGGGTGCGAAAACAATAATTTATCAAGGCACCGTTCGCCAGACTATCGGTGGAGGTAGAAATCTCGGGGCCAGCATTGCTGGTGGTGAATTTTTGGTTTTTATGGATGCAGATGTGACACTAGGAGATGCAAATAAATTTTTTATCTCCGCACTCCATTTTTTTGCAAAAGATAAAAATCTGCTGGGATTGGCCGTGCGACAAAAAGTGGCACCCGAATGGGCTACTCTGTCGGACAGAATTGCTTTCGGTTTGGTAAATATTTCTTACTATATCCAAAACAACATACTCCATACCGGTGGTTCCGGTGGCGAGTTCCAAATGATTAGAGCCGATGCTTTCCAAAAACTCAAGGGTTTCAATGAACGAATGCCAGCGGGTGAAGACAACGACATGTTTCATCGTCTGGCCAAGCTCGGCCACACCAGACTCGCTTGGCCTTTAGTCGTTTGGCAAACTGGGCGTCGTGGACACAAACTCGGCTGGATCAAACTCCTTTCTCGATGGGTAATTAACTGGTTTTCGGTATTTATTTTTAAAAAATCTCACGACGAAATCTGGGAAGAAGTCCGCTAATCATCAAAATAAAATGTTATGAAAATCAGTATTGTCATACCGGCCTATAACGAAGAAACGTATATAAAAAAGTGTCTCTTAAGCATTGAGCAGTATCGGACACCGGATCTTTGCCAGGTACTGGTCGTGGATAATGCGAGCACTGATGCGACCGCTACTATCGCCAAGCTATTTTCCTTTGTGACAGTTCTTTCGGAACCACAAAAAGGCAATGCCCATGCGAGGCAAATGGGATTAATGCATGCCACCGGTGATTTAGTGGCCTTTTTGGATGCCGACTCCACTATTACTGAAAACTGGATTCAAATAGCCATGGCTGAATTCAAGACCGATGAAAACATCGTAGCTCTGAGTGGGCCTTGTGTTTTTTACGATTTAAATAATCGATATTCTTTTTTGGTTTGGATATATTTTAATATTATAGTTATTCCATTTTCTAAAATTACGAATTCTGTGGCGTTATTGGGGAATTTGGTGATCAAAAAAGATGCTATAATAAAAATCGGAGGATTTGACACAACGATTAAGTTTTATGGTGATGATGCCAACATCATCAGGCGACTAAAAAAAGTCGGTAAGGTCATTTTCCGCAGAAATTTTATATTTTATACTTCCGCGAGAAGATTAAATAAGGAGGGAGCAATCAAAACCGGTTTTACTTATATTATTAATTATTGTTCGGAGAAATTTTTACATAGACAAATTACCAAGCAGTATTTGGACATTAGATAATAAAATCTATCGAATATGCAGGCCTATAAAATATATTTTACTAATAAAAAATTTCTTATTGCTTTTTTCAGCGCGGCTATACTACTGGTCGCCAGTCTGGTCGTGCAATACCATGCAAGTTTTTATGTAACCCGTTCAATCAGCGAACCAGTGACGGATATTGTCCTATCTAACACTCGAGTCTGGGACGTGGGAGGCATCTTCGTTTGGGGAGCGTTACTCTTAACTTTTATAGCTGTTATTGTTGGGTTTAGAAAACCGAATTACACTCCATTTATAATGGATAGTATCGCTTTTTTTACATTAATTAGATCCTTTTTTGTGAGTCTCACCCATATCAGCCCGTTCCCCACTCGCGCTTTAATAGAATCGGCATTTTTCCAGCATTCTTGGTTTAATGGAATTTTTACCGGCAACGATCTTTTCTTTTCGGGGCATACCGGAGTTCCTTTTCTTCTGGCGTTAATATTCTGGAAAAATAAAACTTTGAGATATGTTTTCTTGGGTTTCTCTGTTGTCTTTGCGGTCGTAGTTCTTCTGGGACACCTGCATTACTCTATCGACGTCGCCTCGGCTTATTTCATTACCTATACTATTTTTCACCTGTGCCAAGTTGTGTTCAAAAAAGACTGGGAGTTGTTTTTGAAAGAATAAATCAATTTGCGGAGAGTGCTGGACGAAGTTAGAACCTCTCTTATGCTATCAGACCTAACTCGCTTTGACATAGTTAAGCGTTGGTAACACCTAAACCACTACCACTCTGGAGGGCGTAAAGTTGTCCCAGGTGAGAGTTGGGGTTTGCCACCAAACTATCGTAAGTGCCTTCCTCAAGGATAGAGCCCTCTTCAAAAACAACGACCCGGTCAGTATCCTTAAGCGTGGAAATACGGTGCGCAATGATTATGAGAGTTTTCTCGTTGCTAAATTTGGATAATAGCTTATCCATAATCTTCTTCTCGGTCTTACTATCCAGAGAGGAGGTTGCCTCATCAAGAAGTAGAATTGGAGCATTTTTACAGATAGCTCTAGCAATACCTAATCTCTGCCTCTCACCACCAGAAAGTTTATAACCCTTCTCTCCTACCAGGGTGTCTAAACCATCGGGCAACTTCTTCAAAACATCTTTGAGTTGAGATATGTCTATTGCCAGCTCAAGCAAATCTGGGTCTACGATTTTAAGTCCAGTGATATTATCCTTAAGAGATAGATTGAATAATTCAGTTTCTTGTAACACGACTGCTATATTGTGAATTAGGTCATCGTGAGCAATATCATAGTAGTGTCGGTCTCCGATTCTAAAATCACCCTTCTCTAGGGCATATAACCCTAACAACATTTTAACTAGAGTTGATTTACCACTTCCCGAAGCTCCTGCTATACCAAGCTTCTCGTTTCTACCTAAAGATAGATTTACATTACTAAGAGCTTTTTTACCTGATGGATAAGAGAAATCTCCATTCTTAATTTCAATTTTATCCCATCTTCTGGGAAATTTCTGATGCCCTGTTTTTATGGTTGATTGCTCCAAGAATATAGGCATCATATTAGCCAAGTCAGATTTAAGACCAATTATTCTTGTGACGGCATCAGTGGCATCGCTCGCAGCATCACGAAGTTTATTGAAATAGGTGTAATACACCATAATTGAGCCGACCGTGAGGATACCCGCAACCAGTTGATGACCTAACAAGATGAAGAATAGAACAAAAGAAATTCCATTGATGGTTTGGAATGTATACCATTTGCGACTACCTGTATCAGCTATTGTGTATTGAATCTCTCTCGCAGATTCTTCAGTTTTTTTGATTCGTAAATTAAGATGTTTTTCAGAACCCATAGCTTTGATAGACAAAAGGTTGCCCGTGCTCTCAACATAAGTTCCTGTTGATTCTTGTTTAGAACGATTGTATTCCTCATTTAGTTCCGCAATTTTCCTATTAAAATACCATTCCGTTCCAAAGAATAAAGCAGTGTACGTTACAAGAAAAATAAAAAATATCGGGCTTAAGAAAATAAATACCGTTAAAACACCAATGAAGGAAACTGTGACTGGGAATACTGTATTATTAATAACACTAGCCCATTCTCTAAGAGCTTGGCTGCCTGAAAATACACGCTCAATCTTGTTCCCAGTATTTTCTTGAGCGTGCCATTGAAGAGGTAAGTTAATTAGGTTTTCAAAACCAGATACTCGTGCACGACTTCTGGCGGAAATGCTGATTTTTGAAAGCTTATTCTTAGTTCCTAATCTAATAAGAGAGATGACTGTGTGGGCAACCCCTAGGAAAATTATATAGAAATAGAAAGTACGCAAAGAATCACCTGCTTGATACCTAGTAAAAAAATCAATTATCTTGCCTACCACAAATGCAGGAACTAAGTCGTAAAATAAAATTACAAATAACAAAACATTAAAGAACGCCCACCTCGGTTTGTCTTTGTCTAAAAAATGCCAGATTGACTTTGGTATGTCTAGCCAGCCAAATTTCTTAATTACCTGATTATCCATAAAAGTAATGTTATCAGAGAAATGCATAAAGTTCTAACGTCTCATCCCCTTAATCAAATTCACTTCAAAAAAGCTATACAAATCAACATTCTTACAAAGCGGAGCCGGGCGGATTCGAACCGCCGAGGGGTTTTGAAGCCCCTGCCTCTTTAGCAAAGAGGTACGTTAGACCGCTCTGACACGGCTCCGTTTGAACTTATTTACTCTAGCATATTACTGCTATTTTTCCATTATATGCTATATTGAAATAGTTTTAGGAGGATTGGGTATAAAATATAAACTACTTTATATTTTATCTGATTCTGCTGTGGCAGAAATTTCTGATATGTTTTAGCATGAAGAAATAAGGAAGGGCCCGAGAGGGCATGAAAACATGACGACGAGCGAAGCGAGGAGGATTGGGTGAGTGGTTTAAACCAGCGGTTTACTAAACCGCCGTCCCTTACAGGACCGTGAGTTCGAATCTCACATCCTCCGCCAAAATTTACTTACTTTTCTTTTTTAGAGTTTTGGCAGTCTTTTTTACTGTTTTACTGACATTTGCCCATTCACTTTTTAGTTTACCGGCAATGGTTTTAATATCTTTCTCGTGCAGTTTATATTGCTTAGCATAATTTTTCGATACCGTGTCTATGGTTTTATGGTAAAACGGCGGAGTAATTTCTTTCGCTTTTTTAATTTCTTTTTTTACTTCCGTCTTCATTTTGGCGTAGAGCGCCTTCGCTTTCTTTTGGTGCAGCTTGGCATTGGGCCCAAGTAAATAATATGCTCCCGCACCGATAGCCGCCATCCCCGCAGCTGTGGCTGTTATTTTCCCTCCAGACATTCCTTTTTCTTTTTTCATAAACTTTATTCGGTTAAATTTTTAATCTTTACGATTTTTTCTTTTCTTTCTTAAGAAGAAGTTAAATAATATGCTATCTCTCAACTCTCCCAACATTTCTTTCGTCGTGTCTCCGATTCTATTCACATTGTCCTCTATCTTATCCATAATAGCCGAAAAGGTATGGGTTATGCGGATAAGATAAAACAAAAGGATAGCAACGAAAATCCACAAGATTACAAATCCAACCGAAGAGATTATGAAGAAAACTTGTGATGCTAATAAGCCGTTCATAAATGAAGTATATTACATTTAGTTATATAATACAAACGTGGAACTTCATGATAAATTAGACGTTAAATTTAGGCTGGATGAAAACCAGAAAAGGGCCTTGCGAAGACTCAATCTTTTCTCAGTGGCAGATTTGCTATTCCACTTCCCCGTCCGCTACAGCGACATAAGTGAGGTGAAAAATATTGCGGAATTAACCGCCGGAGACATAGCCACGGTATACGGCAAAGTTTCAAAATTAAAAACCAAAAAAGGATTCCGTTCGAAAATTCCGATGGGTGAAGGTGAGATAGCGGACTTGTCGGGAAAAATAAAAATCACCTGGTTTAATCAAGCGTACTTAGCTAAGATGATACACGAAGGTGAAAATGTAAAATTAACCGGTAAAGTTACTCAGGGGAAAAATGGTATATATTTAGCCAATCCGGAATTTGAAAAAATGCCGAATATGCCTATAGATATGCACGAAACATTGTTTACCAAGAACGGAACACCGAATACTGGTTTTTCATATCCGATTTACGTAGAGACTCGAGGCATCACTTCCAAGTGGTTTTATCATGCTATTGAAAAAATCTTCAAAGAAAAAAGTTTAGGCCATGTCGACGACTATATTCCGGCAGATATTTTGAAAAAATATCACTTGCCCACCCTAAAAACCGCGCTCATTTGGATTCATAAACCAAAAAATAAAAATGACGCGGAGAGCGCTCGGAAACGTTTCGCCTTTGAAGAAGTTTTTTGCATTCAGCTTGAACGCCAACATGACAAACACGAATATAGAAAAAATAAATCTTTCCAAGTTAAGCCGAACGATGATAGCGTACAGAATTTCTTAAAACGTTTTCCTTTCGAGCCAACAAACAGCCAAAAAAAATCTATCGGGACAATCCTTGCTGATATGGAAAAAACTTTCCCGATGTCTCGATTATTGGAGGGTGATGTGGGTAGTGGCAAGACTGCCGTCGCAGCCACGGCAAGCTACGTGACAGTGCAGGAGCGCCCAAATGGCCAGAGTTTTGGAAACTTACAAGTAGCCTATATGGCTCCAACTGAAATACTGGCCACTCAACATTTTGAATCTTTTATCCAATATTTTAGACACCTGCCAATAAACATCGGACTTATTACCGGCTCCGGTTGTCGGAAATTTCCTTCGAAGGTAAATCCTGATGGCTGGACGACAATTTCTCGTGCCCAGCTTTTAAAATGGGTAGCTAATGGAGAAATTCCAATTTTAATCGGTACACACGCCCTGATTCAGAAAACAGTAAAATTTAAAAATTTGGCGTTGGTGGTAATTGATGAACAACATCGCTTCGGCACCGCTCAAAGACGCAAACTTGTCCGCAAAGACACAAAGGGAAATATAAGCGCTCCGCACTTACTCTCTATGACGGCAACACCTATCCCCCGCACTCTGGCACTTACAATTTATGGAGATTTGGATTTATCACTTCTAGATGAAATGCCCGCCGGACGCAAACAAATAATTACCGAAATAATTACGCCAAATAAACGTGATGAAACTTATGAAAATATTAGAAAAGAATTAGAGGCAGGCAGACAACTGTATGTCATCTGCCCCAGAATATTTGAACCGGATCCGGAAAAAGAATTAGCGCTCAATGTAAAGTCTGCAGTAACTGAAGCCAAACGCCTCAAAAAAGAAGTATTTCGTGAATACGAAATTGGGGTGCTCCATAGCAAGATGAGCAAAGATAAAAAGGAGGAAGTCATGCAGGAATTTACCGAAGGAAAAATAAACATTCTCTGCGCTACGTCAGTTGTCGAAGTTGGAGTGAATGTTCCGAATGCCACCATCATAATAATAGAGGGGGCAGAGCGTTTTGGTCTTGCTCAGCTGCATCAGCTTCGTGGGCGAGTCATCAGAAGCACCCATCAAGCATATTGCTACATTTTCGCCGAAGCTAAAAGTGAAAAAACAATTTCTCGTCTGAAAGCCCTCAAGACTGCTAAAAACGGTTTCGAGTTAGCTGAGCTAGACCTCACTCTCCGAGGCGCAGGAGAGCTCGGTGGCACGAAACAATGGGGTATTACTGACCTAGGTATGGAAGCCATAAAAAATATCAAAATGGTAGAAGCCGCTCGCACGGAGGCAATCCGCCTGATAGAAGAAGACCCCGAACTCACTAAGTATCCCCTTCTAAAACAAAAATCCCGCGATAAAGCAGGCGAGTTTCATTTCGAGTAAATTTCCCCATTTCAGCCATGGCGTAGATGTAAAATTTTCATTTTAAATACTCTAATCTTGTAAATAAATTTATAGATGGAGGAGTAAGTTTTATATTTTTTAAATCCATTAAATCAAACCATTGATATTTTACCAAGTCATCGTTGAGATTTACAGACACGTCTTTTGAGTTTTCGTCTAAAGTTACCTTGTATACATTAAATTTCATTTTACAAAGCACTAATTCGCCCGTATCTTTAAGAGTTTTCTCAGACTCTCCTTCTCCTTTCTCATCTATAAGTTCTATTTTGCAATTAGAAATATCTATGCCTGTTTCCTCTAATACTTCTCGAATAAGGGCAGCCAGTTTGCTTTCTTCGTCATCAACTCCCCCGCCAGGTATATGCCAACAATCAGAATAAACACCACCATCTTTCGGGTTTTTCATTCCCTGAAACAGTTTTTGGTCTTTAGAAAAAATAAGTGCGGAAACAATTTCTCGATTTATAGTTCTCATTTTTTATTTGTATTCAGGTTTTAACTCCTCTTTACCTTCTAGGTGACTGGATATGCGAGCTAGCGCATATAGCAAACTGGAAAGACGGTTTAAGTAAGACATAGTTTCGGTGGAAATGGTTATTTTCCCTTCTTCTTTGACTGCCACCACTCGCCTCTCAGCACGACGAGAAAGTGTGCGCGCAAAATCAAAAATCCCACCTAGTTCTGTGGCTCCACTGATAAAGAAACTTTTTATGGGTGGTAAAAGTTTTTCAATTTCATCCACAATCATTTCTACCCGAGCAATTTTATCTTTTGATATAGAAAGAGTAGAACCGGCGACCTCCGCTTGCACAATAAATAAGTTTTGTTGAGTTTCCAAAATCAAATCGGCAAATAAAATTTTGTCATTGCCGAGTTTGAAGCTTTTTCCGACAGTTTTGGCCCGAGCCAAACCCAAAAAGGAATTTGTCTCATCGAGCGAACCGAGTGCCTCTGCCACGAGCGAGCTCTTCGAGATACGCTGGTCACAGCCGAAAGTCTTGGTAGTCCCACTATCTCCTTTTCTGGTGTAAAGCATAGTTATTTTATTTTACTCTCAAGATCTATATCTCGCAAACACCGGAAACACAAGCGAATTCTTTGGCCCCCGTGGTGTTGTCTGCAGCTTCGTATTGAGAAAGTTTAGAAAAATCAATTTTACCGATAAATCTGGTGCGTTTTTCATATTCTTCTTTGGTGATAGCTTCATAAGGAGCAAGTTGATAAACATGCTCAGAGCGAGGAAGAAATGAAAGTCCGCCAATCCAATCCCAGTTTTCGTAAACGAAATTACCAACTGCGATCCATTCGTCGGGACCGACATAAATCGTCGCTGACGGATTGTGTTCTACGAAATGTTCCTTGAGTCTCTTCCACTCTTTCATTAAGTCCAGAGCCGAAACTTCATCTTTAAAAATTGCTCCGGTCGGCGCTTTAACCGGAAACTCCAACACATAAGTAGTAGCGCTCCCTTCTGATTGTCCTACTTCCGGCAGACAGGGTACTCCTTGATCACGAGCCATTTGAAGTAATGTGTCAGTGTGTGAAATACGTACTCGACGAATAAAATACGGAGCGAACCAAGGATGCATACCGGAGCCGACGCCGAGGAGTTGTCCGGAGTTGCCATGTGGCTTCACGCAGGTTATAGCCGTAGAAGCATTTATACCAAAACGCTTTGCATATTTTTTATTTGTTTCAATTGAATCTGCTTTCAAAGTATCTAAAACTTTATCATCTCGAATCACCGGATTGTCATAATATCCGGTAAGAGAGACACCGAGCAATCTTTCTTCTTCGCAATTTTCTTTCCATTTTTTCGAAAGGTAGCCAAAATTTGTCAGAGTGGATTGATAAGTCCCGAGCAAAGTTGCCAACTCCATTTTGCGTTTCAATGTAGCCACAGTATCTTTCGGACGAACCACAATACTGGTCAAATTACAAAATTGTTTGGAACGCAAATAAATTTCTCCACAAGGATTGAGCCCCATTTGTCTTTCATCTTTGATTGCTGCCCAACGACGAGCCGGTACTTGTTTCTCGAGTCCTGCGCGATTGAAAATTCCGCGTTCTCCGGATTTTGATTTCACGAGAGAAGTCCATTCATCTAAAAATTCTTCCGCTCCGGGCTTGCCGTTGTAAACAGCGGAATTGTTAGCCATACTTCTCTGTCCTTCGGTTAAATAAAATTGTCCTTTCTTGGCATCACGCATTTCCGTATCTTCGAGTTCAGAGAGAGAAATAAGCGCGCTTCTGCGGACTCCACCGGCGACGACTATCATGCCAATCTGACAAATCAAATCATGCATATCAATATTAGAAAGACGGCGCCCTTGTTTAGATAAAATTTTGCGACGAGCAAAGTCCATCAAATCCATGAGTGGTTGCGGTCCGGAAGCTTTTCCACCAGCTGTTTCGAGGCGCGCACCGGCCGGACGAATCATAGAATAATCGAATTTCACATCATGTCCCCCAAACCAAGCGGTCAATCCTAAAACAAAAGCATCTGCCCAGCCTTCTTTGCTGTCTATAACTACGTGGGTAGCAACTTTTTCCTTTACTTGCTTCTTTATTTGTGGAAATTGTTGAACATTTTCCCACTCAACGGCAAAACCAAGCCCAGCCCCACACATGGAGATATACATTATTTCCCCGAGATCCTGTGGGCAAGTCGGAGCGATATAGGAACAATTGTAGGCCCAGACATTTGACTGACGGCAAGCTTTGCCTGCGGACCAGAGTAAACGCATAGAAGGGCAAATGTCTTGATTAATGATAGCCTGACGCACTTCTTCATATTCTTTTTTAGTAAGTTTCTCGCCTAAATTTTCCTTCATATAGGCCATATAGCGATCAATCGTTTCTATCCAAGTTTCGCGTCGTCCGAGCTCCGGCACCCAACGGGAATAAAATTGATAGAAAATATATTCGGAATAAGCGCTGGAAAAATATTTACTGGACTCTTCCACCGCAGTGCGCACCGCTTCTGACACCGGACCAAAAGCCGCACGGAGTTCGGAGCGTTTGTTGCGGTATAAAATATATTTCTTTGCCGTGTCGGTGAAACCATTTTTCATTAATTCTTTTTCCACGAAGTCCTGCACCAATTCTACCGTCGGCAAAAATTTTGCATTTTTGTTTTGCTTTACTAATTCGTTTCGCAAATCCATTAGAGTTTTGAAAACACTGTTGGCCACCGCACGAGATTTATTTTCATCACCTTCTCCGGAAACTTCAAAAGCCTTGAGGATGGCGCCAGCGACCCTGTCTAATTCAAAAGGTACCACTTCACCAGTTCTTCTCCTGATAGATTTTATTTTCATCAGTTCGCTTTTGGAAATTTTTTCTGTTGTTTTTGTTTTTTTTGTCATTTGATTTAAATTATTTTTGGATTAAGAGTTTTGATAAAGATTTCTTTCGGCTTTTCTCTTTTCTTAATCAAGAAATGATAAATCCCGGGAGATAATACTGCGGCAAAAACAACGTTGCCGAGTAGGTGCAGAGCCGTGAATGGAATTTGCCCGACAATGGAGGCAACGATCGATTGGTGAAAAAAAATCGGACCGACGGTCAGACCCGTAACTACATCAAAAAATAATGTCCCGATGATTGCAAAACTCACATAATCGATAACTTTGCCTTTTTTATTCTTAAAATAGCTGGTAGCATACAAACCGAGTGCTCCGTAAGCTCCGGCGGTAAATAATGTTTGCATTCCTACGGTATGCGTTGCTAAATCGTAAAGTAAAATACTCAAAACGGCAAAAGAAAAACCCGCAAGGGCTCCAAAAGCTTTACTCATTGGCATTGTCGTCGCTAAAATCGGCTCTATGTTCGGTGCGCGAAATGGAAGAAGTCGCACAAGTAAACACAACGCAAGTGCCAGAAAAAATTTAAGCGAATATTTAGAATAATTTGTATTGCTCTCCATTGGACTATAATAATAGTCCAATTCACACCTCTCTCGCAAGTGGATAAGCCCTCTTTTTGGAGAAAAAATATCTTAGGCAACGTAAAAAAACATAAAACAAGAGTGCCTGCCAGAAACTCAACACTGGAAGCCTTTATTGGGGTAAAATTTTAGAAAATTTTTGTCCGTCCTCTTGGATTCGAACCAAGGACCCCAGAGGTATAAGCTCTGTGCTCTAACCAACTGAGCTAAGGACGGAATATTGGTTATATTTATTATTATAAATATTTTTGTGGTACTGGCTTAACTAACCAAAACAGTTAAGGGACAGGTGTTTCTATAATATCTTTCTTTTTTAACATAATACCATGGGCGGTAAGAATTTTTTCGTATTCTTCCTGTTCTAAGGTTTCTACTTCAATTAATTTCTTGGCAATAGCGGTAAAAGCTTTTTTGTGTTTGGTTATTACTGTCTCTGCGGTTTTCATCCCGTCATTTATTATTCTGGAAACCTCTTCATCTATTTTTGTTGAAACTGCTTCACCGAATTCTTTTTCAATGCTTTCACCATATTGGGCTCGTCCGGGAGAATCGACGAGAGCAATCGGGCCGATCACATCAGACATACCCCAGCGTGTCACCATAGCCCGCGCAATGTTGGTCGCCACCGATAAATCACTCGAGGGGCCGGTAGTGATATCACCGAAAATCATTTGTTCAGCCACATATCCACCGAGCGACATCGCGATATCGTCAATAAATTCTTTTTTGGATTGCAACCGCCTTTCTTCGAGCGGAAGTTTTAAAGTATATCCTCCGGCATTCCCGCGAGAGATGATGGAAACTTTATGCACCGGATCTGCATACGGTAGAACTGAAGCGACGATTGCGTGCCCCGCTTCGTGATAAGCGGTAATTTCTTTTTCTTTTTTGGAAAGTAAATGACTTTTACGTTCAGGGCCGAGCATTACTTTTTCGATTGCGCGGATCAAGTCAAATTGGAAAACTTTTTTACGATTCTCGCGTGCCGCCAATATCGCCCCTTCGTTCATAAGCGAATATAAATCTGCGCCGGAAAAACCCGGGGTACGTTCCGCAACTAATTTTAAATTTATATCTTCCGCTAGTGGTTTCTTCATTGCGTGAATTTTTAAAATTTCTTCGCGGTCAGCGCGATCCGGAAGATCGAGTATTACTTTTCGGTCAAAACGTCCCGGACGAATAAGCGCCGGATCGAGCACATCGGGTCTGTTCGTGGCCGCCATGACGATGACTTTATCATTCGGTTCGAAACCATCCATTTCTACTAAAATTTGATTTAAGGTTTGTTCACGTTCATCATTGCCTCCACCAAAACCTCCGCCACGAGTTCTTCCAATTGCATCTATTTCATCTACGAAAATAATAGCCGGTGCTGCGCGTTTGGCCATCTTGAAAAGGTCTCGTACACGAGATGCTCCTACTCCGACAAACATCTCCACGAATTCAGAGCCCGACAAGTGAAAAAACGGCACGCCTGCTTCCCCGGCTACTGCCCGTGCGAGAAGGGTTTTTCCTGTGCCCGGAGCACCCGTCAATATTACCCCTTTGGGAATACGGGCCCCGATATCTAAGAATTTCTTTGGGCTTTTCAGGAAATCCACGATTTCTTTGAGTTCTTCCTTGGCCTCTTTACAACCGGCAACATCTTTAAAAGTTACCCTATTGTTCTTATCGTTCGGATCGGTAATGCGTGCCTTGGACTGACCGAAAGTAAACGCTTGCATCCCCGCGCCTTTGACCTGACGAGACAAATACCAGAAGAAAATTAAAATAAAAACTATCGGTAAGAGAAACGGCATAATGTTTATAAACCAAAACATAAAGCCACTTTCATTTTTAATTTGGATAATCGTTTTACCGAAAGCTTCTTTAGTTACTCCGTAATTAAAAAGAGTTTGAGACAGAGCGGAACCGGGCTCTTTTTTAGATTCTTTCACTTCAGCATTTTGATAAGTAATGGTGAGCTTGTCCCCTTCCACCAGAATATTTTTTACCTCGCCCATCTGCACACTTTTTGCCAAATCGGAAATTGCTACTTCCGGAACCATTTTGCCGTCTCCGGCCACCACCAAATATAGCGCCGTGATAAGCATAAAGAAAAAAATAGCGGTAGCAATATTGCCCCCAAATCCGCCTTTCTTTGGGGCTTTTTTACCCTTACCTGTTTGATCGTTTTGATTTAAGAAATTAAAATCCATAAATAGAGATTAGCATAAAATATGACTAAAGAAAAGTTGTGTTAAGATTAACCTATGTCTGATTATGCATTCAATCGAAAAGCACGATTTGATTACGAACTCTTGGAAAAATACGAAGGGGGTATTGAGCTTTTGGGCACAGAGGTTAAATCCGTGCGGAGAGGACAAATGTCGCTTGAGGGAGCTTTTGTGGTGGTGCGAGGCGGAGAAGCTTTTTTAATCAATGCAAACATTCCGCCATTTCAACCCAAAAATGCGCCGCAAGATTACGACCCGCTCCGCAATCGTAAACTTTTATTAACCAAAAAAGAAATTGCGGAATTGGCGGGAAGTGAGAAGAATAAGAGTTTGACAATTGTGCCTATTTCAGTGTATAATAAAAATAGAAAAATTAAAGTAGAAATTGCTTTAGTTAAAGGAAAAAAGAAGACCGACAAAAGGCAAACCATTCAGAAAAGAGAAACTGATCGAGAAATCAGAAGAGAATACAAAAGAGGTTTGTAAGAACGTTGAAAGTAAAATAATGGGGATGCAAGGCATAGACAGTTGGCCTTTTGTTATTGATGCATACCGAGCATGAACATAATCTCGTAAAAATTTGTTCAAATGTTAATTGCAAAATTGACTACTAAGGTAAAAGATGCACTTTCTCCATACTTCGGTATGAAGGATTTCGCTTTTGCTCTAGCCTAACTTCGGTTAAGCTAGCGTCTCTCTTATAGACTTCCGATATATAAGCTGAGGTGTAATATTATCGGGATAGGGAAAAGATTGCTCTGACTTTTTTCCAAAACAAAGGAGCTCGATTAAAAAATATTTGGCTCGTTTCTTAATTTTTTAATCTAAACCAAAAAGCGCGCTACGTATGTAGACTTCTTGATAAAAACCTTCTGCACGGGGATTCGATTTCCCCCATCTCCACATAAAATAATTTTATTCCCTACCTACCCAACGGCCGGCGTTTTTTAGATTTTGAATTAATGACCTTTTCTTATTCTCGAAATCTTTAGGGTTATTGGAGCGAAAACCCTCCACTCCCCTAGCCGGGCTTTTACTGCCGTCTTCGTAAACCTCTGACATTAAAAGCTCATTGCCGTTAAAGCTAAACTGCAAATCAACGACTTTTTTATCCTTATCTTCCCCCGGGGCTTGTTCTAATGTATTTAGTGAATCCATGGATTAATTATATACCTTGCCCCCTTGGTGTCAATTCGTTGTTGACTTTGAGGCCTAAATACGCTATTATTTCCTGGTAGTTAAAGCCCGCTTATCCCAATTTGGGGCTTACTTAATATCAATTGCGAGAACGAATAAACAACCAAATACGGGCGAAAGAGGTGCGAGTCCTCGATAGCGAAAACAAAAATCTCGGTGTTTTGAGTATCAGAGATGCCCTAGAAATGGCTCAGGGTAAAGGGTTAGATTTAATCGAAATAGGCCCTAGCGGCAATCCGCCCATTGCCAAGATAATGGATTTCGGTAAATATCAGTACGAAACAGCCAAGAAATTAAAGAAAGCCAAGGCCGGAGCGAATAGAACCGAAACCAAATCCATCCAAATAAAAATAGGCACCGGGGATCATGATTTGGAATTAAAAGCAAAAACTGCTTCCAAATGGATCAAGGAAGGACACCGAATCAAAGTTGAACTCTTCTTGGCCGGCAGAGCCAAGTATATGGATGAAAAATTTTTGCGAGAACGTTTAGACAGAGTATTACATTTGATTACCGAGGATTATAAAATATCAGATAGTTATAAAAAGGGTCCGAAGGGTTTAACCATAACAATAGAAAAGAAATAAAATCGCTTAACACCACAGAATATTATGTCAAAAGGAATGAAAACAAATAAATCATACAGCAAGAGACTCAAACTTACCAAAAACGGCAAGGTACTTTCTCGCAAAGCCGGTTTCAACCATTTCAACGCAAAACAATCCAGGAACTCACAACTCGCTGGGCGCAAAGGAGTAAATTTTGTTATCAAGAATAAACCAAAGAGCCACCTATTACCATTTAGTTAATATTCAATATGACCAGAGTAAAAAAGGGAGTACATGCATTAAAGAGACGAAGAAGTGTTTTAAAACAAACTAAAGGCATGCGTCATGGACGCTCTACTAAAGAACGTCAGGCCAAAGAAGCTCTTTTGCACGCAGGCAATTATTCTTTTGCCCACAGGAAAGACAAGAAGTCTCATAATCGCAAACTTTGGAATATTAAAATTAATGCTGGCGCTCGTGAGCTCGGCATGTCTTATTCGAAGCTTATCGGCGCGCTGCATAAACAAAATATATTATTGGATCGCAAAATTTTATCCGACTTCGCCGAACATCACCCAAAAACTTTCGCTAAAATTCTGGAAGCCGTAAAATAAATACCAAACAAACAAAAAATCCTCCGCTTGGAGGATTTTTTGTTTGTTACTGGGAATCCGACACTGAGGACTGCATAATTTTATATTCCACTTTATCTTTTTTAACCAGCGCGATAACCCCGGCCACGAGCTTCTCCGCATCGGGTCCGGTAACGATTTTAGGATTCTCTCGGTGTCCTTTTTCTATTATTTCTTTTAGTTCGCCACTCATTTCCCAGGTACCTTCGAAAATACCTATCGGCTTTTTGTCTTCAAAAGCAACGGTAAACTCATGAATAGTGCCAATACGCCCACATCCACAAATCACTGCGTCAGCTGATCGAGTGAGAAGCAGGTCTCGCCCCGGATAACCGAAGCCAGTGTAAATAATTAAATCCATATAATCTAGCGGGAGTTTATAGACTTCTACATGCTCGCGTTCAGTAGCCGCCGGAGATATGCCAATGCATATTCCCCCCTCTTCTTTGGCACCCATGGCTGCCCAAAGCGGAAACCCGGTCGTGGCTCCTGTCACCAACACTGCGCCCTGGCGAGCAATCTCTCGTCCGAGTTCTTTGGCCTTATCTAGCGCGCCGACACCGCAGTGCCCTGTTTCGGCAGCACCGGATACACATATTTTTATTTGGTTGTGCCCGTGTTTGGTCGAAAAATTACTTGGAGTATCCATAATTTGATTCTAACGAATAAGTAGATAATTAACAAGTATTAAAAATCCAAAATCACGCTACTGCCAGCCTCTGGCGCGTAGGCTTCAATCCCCAGATTGTCGCGCAGTCGCTGCACTAAAAACATTTCTGATTTTGGTTCCCCCATAACCACAAAAACTTTTTTAACCATGTCTTGCATATCTTCCACAAAGTTTAGCAAGCCATCCGAATCTTTATGCCCGGAATATCCGGAGATAGTGGCAACATGCGCTCTAATCGACACATCTTCTCCAGTAATCCGAACTACTTTCAATCCTTCACGAATTAAACGCCCCGGTGTGCCGACGGATTGATAGCCGGTAAGCAGTATCGTATTGTTCGGATCCGGCAAGTAATGTCGTTCGTGATGTACAATACGACCACCGGTAGACATTCCGCTTCCGGCGATTACTATTTTCGGGTTTGGTACATCGGCAATCAACTTGGATTCCTCTGATTTTAGAGTGTTATGCAACCCCGGAAAATCAAACAAATACTTGCCCGGAGAAATAGCCTTTTGCGCTGTTTCATTAAAATAACTTTTATATTGTTTAAAAACTTCCGTTAAGCGAATCGCTAGCGGTGAATCAAAAAATATCGGCATAACCGGAATACGATCTGCTTCTAAGAGCGCGTCGAGCTCAAAAAGGAGCTCCTGGGAACGTTCCAGAGAAAAAGTTGGAATAATCAATGTTCCCTGTCTTTTGTGGTTATCTTGAATAATCTCCGCCAAGAGTCTGCGACGATCATCTCGTGATTCATGGTTACGATCACCATAGACCGATTCCATCACTAAATAGTCGATATCGGTAATCTTTTCAGTATCGGGTAAAATGGGTGAAGGACTATTGCCTAAATCTCCGGTAAAAAGAATTTTCTTTCCTTTATAGGTAAATTCAACCATGGCTGAACCCAGAATGTGTCCGGCGTTCAAGAGATTCACCTCCAAATTGTCGGTAATTTGTATTTTTTCGTGATATTTAAAACCTTGCCATAAACCGAGAGCTAATTTTATATTTTCGGCGCTATAAATTTTATCTAAACCTAATACGGTGTTTTTGCTCAAAATGCCGGCAGTGTCTTCGAGCATTGGACTTGCGAGCCCACGAGTTGGCTCGGTGGAATAAATTTTACCTCGAAAACCTTCGGCGATTAATTTGGGAATGCGTCCCAGGTGATCCACGTGCGCATGCGTCACAAAAAGAATATCTATTTCTTTGGGATTATAAACAAAAGGGGCCCAGTTGATGTCATCCGCCATTTTTTCGCCCTGGGTAAGACCACAATCCACTAAGATTTTTTTGCCATCAATTTCCAAAAGAAAATTCGCGCCCGTCACCGAGCCCGTTCCGCCATGAAATGTTATCTTCGCTTGTTTATCCATTTTCTTATTCTACCTTATTTAATCCTATCGACATAATATGCTTAACATAATACAAAAAAGCCAAAGACCCACCCGCTAAATCAAAAAAAATGTCTGAAGTTGTATCCAATATACTAAGAGATTCACGTCCAATTAAATTGTTGGTTAAAAATTCCCCCGCTTCCCAAGATACCCCCACTAGAAGAACAAATAAAATACCATACATAATAGTTTCTCGGTTCATTTCTCGAATTGGGCGCCTGCAAAACGGCAAGCGAACTTCTGAAAAATACCACAAAAAAAATATCCCCTGCCAAAGGCCTCCCAGGAAATGCACAGGCATGTCAAACCACCAAATTGAGTAATACCAGTATAATTTTTGCGCTATGGTGTTGGCCAACAAAATAAAAATGGCAAGGAAGATTATGGGTTTAAAGAGTTTCGTTCGGTCCATGGCAGTATTTTAGCTTATTTTCAAGAAAAAATCTCCCCCAGGGAGAATTCTTCTTAGGACTATTTCAGAAGTATTACCATAGCTATTAGCTAAGTGGGTGTTAGACGCTTGCAACCAAGGTTGCACTCGATCGAAACTCCCATAAATAAGTGTTCTAGGTAATAATCGGAAATAACCCTACTTAAACTATACACCTAGCATATTTTTCCGCAACATAGACAAAAAATTTTTAGTGTTTCCAAATTTTTTGAACAAAAAATGTAATTAAAATCTCATATTATACCAATTGAGGCCGTAATTTTTTGTTATTATATCTCTTTCTCCGAGTGGCGTTGCTATTTTATTTTCTAGTCCAAGTAGTGTAATCGCTTCTTGAATATTTTCTTCACTTTTACCTTCGATTTCTAAATAAGCGGGCATGTTTGGATATTGATCTAGATCAAATTTCCAGTCTTGGTACTTCCACGAAACACGATCTTTTTCTTGATGACCATAAAGCTCCAGACCTATCTCCGAAAATAATTCTTCATGCATTTTTGGGTTGGAAATTTGCAAATTTATTTCTTTTTTAGTACTGGAAACACCCAGGTGTTCTCTTTTGCTTTTCCAAGTAATTTCACTGCGACCTTCTTGGTCAGTTCGGATCCGTAAAAACCACGGATCGTCTCCCTTGTGGGTCAGCCCTTTCGGTCCATACCAATCTACTGATAATCTAGTATTCTGAATTTCCTCCGCACCTAGCGATTTTATTTTTTGTTTTACCGCTTCAACATCTACTTCTAGTATTTTTGTTTCAATTTCTTGCATAAAATTACTTACCCTTGTGCTTCTCATGCAACATGATATCGTATTTATGATTTACCAACATATCTTCCTTGGCTATGCCGACAGTTTCAAGGAAGTCGCACAATTCTTGTTGCACATTTTTCCGATCTTCCGGATTCTCGTGAGTCACAATTTTTTCCGCTTCGATAAAGTCTCCGAGTCCTATGACATCATCCAGGGTGACTTCTATCTCCCCTACTTTTGCCTTAATTCTTTTTTTATCTACAAGTGATGTCTTTTCGTATTTTATGAATTTCATAATCTCCATCATCATTGGACCGTCAGCAATCTCAAGTTCTCTTTCGATAGAATCCTGTCTGCCGGATTGGGAAATTTTTAAAGTAAAAAAATACTTCTTATTTTGATTGCGAACACGAAGCACTGGAGTAGTTATAGCTGGAGGAAAAGATTCTCCTTCCGGGGCAAAGATGTAATCCACCTGATGAAGCTCCTCCGAAAAAACACAGCCGAGATCTTCCAGTTTTTTTCTAACTGAAGTTTTGTCTCGGAGATGCGCTTTTACTTCAACTTCATACATAAATTTATTTTTAATTCTAGAGTTCTAGCGCTTTAACTAGTTGTTTAAGCATACCTACTACTACGGGCGGAGCAAGTAAGCTATAGGAATCTTCTCCTTCGTCGTCTTTAATAATCCAGGGTTCTTCTTTGATAGTCACCTTTTCCGTCTTTTCGTCATACCCAAACACGTATTTGGGAGTTATTTCATATTCATCCGCAATGCCATCCTTGATGCTGTTAACGGGTATGGCATTTCTTAAAAGAATCTTGGGGATTCCGTGTATCGACATAACTTTCTTAATTAATTTGTCGTCCAGCTCCAGGCGTTCTCGAATACTTTCAATGCCGGCACTATCCCCCTCTTTGCCCACCATTCTGGCTCCATTACATTCCGCATTGTCACATTTTAGAAAAAACTGTTTTGTGTTTTTATCATATCCGGCTTCTTTGGTCGGAAAAGTGGTGAGATTTCTGGGTGATTGACAAATAGGACAAACGACGCGGTTACGCATGCGTTCATCCAGGACTGATTCCGGAATATTAATGGCCACGAAAATATCCGGGTCTTCACGATAATTTATTAAATCTCTAAAATATAAAGCGTACTGCACTTGATCCAGGTCGCGAGGAAAACCATCCAAAAAAACAGCTTTGCGCCCCAGCTGGTCGATGGCTCTTTTCACCAATGCCATAATAAATTCGGTTGGCAGTAGTGATTTCTGATTTTTCCCTATCAAGGCATCAATAGCATCATCGATAGAAATGTGTCCACGATAGTTTTTCTCCATGTATTCCACAACTTTCTGTCGTTCAGATGGGTCTTCAATAATTTTATGGGTCTCGCGCACTAAGTCACCGACAGAAACATGCCCGATTTTATCTGCCCCGAAAATTTCCGCCATTAATTTAGTATAAGTTCCCTTGCCCGAGTTTTTCTTGCCGAGTAAATACGCAACAAATGTTTTGCTTTCAAAATATTTCTTAAGTTTGGCAATTTCTTCGCCAACTTTAGCCTCAAAATATTCTTTACGCTCAGTCTTATCGTTAAGATCAAACTTTTTGGTAAGACTAGGCACTGTCGTTTTTACAACTGGGAAATGAGTTAATGGTCCTTTCATAGTGATATTTAAACAAAAATAGAGCTCTCCCGCTCAATAGTTATAATAAACGCATTATAGCAGAAAAGGGAGTTTTTGCAAAATTGAAATTTATTCCATTGTTTTATAACGGCTCATAATTTCAGCCTCTACTTCGGCGCGATCTCGGCCGTATTTTACATATGAAAGTTCTTTGAGGCTGTCTACTATATCTGGATTTCCTTTTTCTGGCGCAAGAGTACGAATGTTAAATGGTTTTGTCGGCTGGCCCTTCACCAACATGCTCATATAGGCATTGTAGTTGTCGAGTTTGGTAATATCGTGCGCAGTAAATTGTGGTTTAAATTTCGGCTCTAAAAATGTAGCGTCCTCGGTGCCGACACGAAAGACCGTCATAGAACCAACGTTACCAAAAACTGCATTTTTAATATTTTCTTCGAGTTGAGTGATATATTGATGCGCGATATTAAGCGATAGTCTGTATTTACGAGCTTCGGATAAAATAGAAGCGATGGAATCTGTGGTGACATTTTGAAATTCGTCTATGTAGAGATAAAAATCATTCATTGGTTTGCCAAACATATCCACTCGAGAAAGCGCGGCCATTTGGATTTTACCAACCAAGATTAAACCGATTAAGTTTGCATTAATGTCCCCGAGTCGGCCCTTGGAGAGATTTACCAGAAGAATTTTCTTCTCATCCATAATTTTCCTAAAATTGAAGACTGAATTCTGCTGAAGCACTACCGGACGCATAATATCGTTTGAAATAAAATTGTCGAATTTAGAAGAAATATAGGGCACAAAGTTGGCCAAGGATTGGTCGCCGGTGGTCTGCTCCGCGGAAACCCAAAACTGTTTAATGATTGGATTTTTACAACGAGCAAGCTTCATATCTCGAAATTCTTTATCCCCCAGGACACGAGTAATTTCGAGCAGGGTCGAACCGGATTCCGGGTCCTCCATCACTAAAAAGGCGCTATTTCTAAAATACTGCTCAAACATCGCTCCACCGCTGACTTTCATATCAAAAAGTTTATTAAATATCCCCATCATTTCATTGACCACAAAAGTCTTCTGCTCCGGATATTTTGGGTCATACTCGAGCATGTTGAGACCCATCGGCCGTGCAGTATATGCCGGATCAAAGTAAATCACATCATCGATGCGCTCCTTTGGAATACGTGAAAGAATTGTCTGGATGTCCGTGCCGTGCGGGTCAATATAACAACAACCGTCTCCATTCTTAATATCTTGAGTAATCATATTGAGCATGATGTTTGTCTTTCCGGTTCCCGTCTGCCCGATGACATACATGTGTCGCATACGATCCTCGCGCGCAAGGTGAATCTCGGTATCACGACCGCGATAACTATTTATGCCAAGAATTATTCCCTCCTGGCCCATTTCTATTGGTGCCGGCGCAATACCGGCCCTAGCTTCCCTGAGTTGAGGCTGACTGCCGATGCCGACCGGGAAGTGAAACACCGAAGCCAGCTCTTTTAAATTCAAGGGTAAAATTTTATCATGCGAAAAAGTACGGTAAGAAAAATCACGAAATAGTTGTTTCAATTCACCACCGCTGGCTTGTTTAAACACAAAAGAGTTGCTGGCTGCCTCTGTGAACTGATTGAAGGAAGATTCTATTTCGCGTAAAATAGCTTCGGCGCGATCTTTCGTCTCGGCTGAAGCAATCACTCGAATGTTGGCTTTCATGATGCTACTTTTCATTTTATTACCGATTTTTTCTACCGCTCCTTGGTCTACTGCCCGCCTGCCAGGTGCATCCTTCTCTTTCTTTTCGCTTTGACTTTTTTCTTTAACGCCAAAGACCAATTCCTTCCCGATTTTTGCAAATTCTTTTCTAAATTTATAAAAACTATCGGCTGCGTATTTTACCGAATATCCGTCTTTGACGTCATCTAAAATTTTATGGAATTCATTTATAAAAGTGTCCCCCGCCGGCGCTATCACAAATTGAATCGCCGCACCCTCACCCGTTTTCTGTAATTTGGAAAATACATTCAGAATCGGATTCATCGGATCATGCTCAATGTTGTCATAGGTCTTTATCGGCATCACGGAACGTTCCGTAAAACTAGCATACGCGCCGACTGCTCCACCTCGCTCGTTGAAAATATTGTAATCGTCGTCCACTTCAATAATTTTAGCGTCATGATAAAAAGCTAGAACTTGTTTTTCAAAAAGTGACAGATGTTTATTTGGAATTGCTGCGTAAACTATGACTTCATCGCTTTGATTGCCGAGCGCTACTTCTAATACAAAATAATTTTCTTTTTCGTTATATTTATCTTCTCCGATAGACTGCATGCCGGCATAAAATTGTTCCATGGCGCCAATGAATTCTTTGAAGCCTTTGGATTTATCCGCCTCATCGGCTGGTGGTGGCAAAGTGATTTCAAAAAGAGTCATATTTAATGCTTTATACATCGGTGACCCTTCCTTAAAATCAAAATTAACCTGTCCGGTTTTTAAATATTGGATTAGAATTCTATGAAAATCGTCGTCTACATGGGGATTGTTCATGGTTTCTACCACCGACAATGCATTGCGCACACCCTTGGTAATAACAATCCCCAGTAGCTCTTCCATCACACTATCGTGTGACTCGGGCTTTAGCGCGAGCACTATCCCTTCGGCTTCTTTTGAATCAACTAAGTTATCTTTGTGCACTAAATCTTCCGCCGGTATTTTCTTATATTCCCCGATTACGTCACGACTAGCATTTTCGGTAGCATGTTCTATGTGCCCTAATTTAATAAGTTCTTCTTCACGAACTTTCACGTGCGCACGCAAATACTCAAGCTCCTCTTCGGGCGTCTTGAACTTCGGCATCTCCTTAAAAAATGACGGTTCCATTCGCTACATTATATAACAAAATTAAATTTTTGTCAGAATTTCTGGATCACCCTCGGTAATTAGAAGGCTGTGTTCAAAATGCGCGCTTTTTTTGCCGTCAGCGGTACGAATAGTATAGCCGTCATCGTCTATGGTGACATTTTTTGTACCCAGATTCAGCATCGGCTCTATGGCGATAATCATGCCCGGTATAAGCTTCGCCCCCTTCCCCTTTTTTCCAAAGTTCGGAATATACGGATCTTCGTGAATTGCTCGCCCAACACCGTGCCCGGAAAGCACTTCCACAATGCCATACTTTTCTTTTTGCGCATGTACAAAACTTTCAATAGCATAGCCAATGTCGCCCACAGTGTTCCCAGCGCGCGAGGTATCGATTCCTATATGTAGAGCTTCTTCGGTAATTCGTAAAAGTTTTAACTCCGTAGAGCTTACTTCCCCAACTGGTACCGTCATGGCCATATCTGTAAAAAGATTTTTGTGTTTTACTCCTAGGTCAATCGAAACAATGTCGCCGTTTTTTAGGATTCTACTTTTTCGGGGTATACCGTGCACCACTTCGTCGTTTACTGACACACACAAAGCAGCTGGAAAAGGGCGCATGGCTCCTTCCGGGCGATAATTTAAAAACGCAGGCTGGTCCCCTGTCTCTCGAATTAATTTCTCCGCATACAGATCGAGGTCTTTAGTAGAAACTCCGGGCGCCACCATATCCCGCACCTTATATAGCACGGTCGCCAAACGCTTGCCACACTCACGGATTATTTCTATTTCTTCAGGTGTTTTAATTATAATCATGATTTTTTAAACTTCTTAAGTATTAATTTTTGAAGGGGTTTCGAAGCTGACGAGCTGAGAACTTCAGGATTTTTTTAAGCTTAAAAAAATCCGTACCGAAAAAAATTAATTACTCAAGAAATGATAGTTCCGGAAAACTTTTCTCCGTTCAAACACCTTGCAAGATTGTCTATGGGCTTACCATTCATTATCATTACAGAAATTCTTGCTTCTTCCGCTGTCCTTGACGCTATAGGATCAAAAGGGGTACTCAAACCAGCCGAAGTCCACTCCCCTGGAATAAGATTTCGATAATCCGCCCAGGAAATTGTTTCAAGTTTTTTAGCATTCGGATTTACTTTTGGATCAGAATCGTAAACGTGGTCAATGTTTGATAAATTTACTATCTTTTTTGCTCCGACCGTTTTCGCAGCCAAAACTGCGTCAAAATCTGAACTATGCCCTGGCTCCAATGCGCCACCAATCACAATTGGTTTATCTAAAGAAAACGGTTTTGAAAGATCAATGATAACTTTATTAAACGCTTGTTCCTTAAAAATTACCCGCAAAAATTCTGCATTTAAATTATTTGTAGCAATACCAATCCAATCCAGATCCTCTTTTGACGCAGGAGTTATGTCATTAGCTGTATTTTGATAATTCCGACAAGTTTTCCCCCCGCCGGTAATAATTATAAATTTTTTACCTTGCGCTACATGGGAAAGAATTAATTCTTTAAACTCTTTCAGAAAATTTATATCTAAACTATCGGGAACAATCATTGACCCACCGAGTGAAATTATTATCGTTTCTTCCATTTTAAAATCTTAAGGCCTTAATAATATCCTTGTGCACATTTTCTACCGACTGTTCACCATTTATGGTGTAGATAGTATATTTATCTTTGCCCTTAAAATAATTCATTGCCGGAACGACGCTATTTAGGTATTCATCAAATCTTTTTTCTATGCCCTCCGGGGTGTCATCGGCTCGTCCACGAAGCAGGTTGCGTTTCATGGCCTCCTCTTTACCCACTTCAATATAAATAATATCCACGTGGTCGCGCTCGAAGAACTTTATCATTTTTTCAAATATTTCAGACTGAGCCACGGTACGCGGATAACCGTCGGCAATCAAATTTTTCTCCGCCGTCAGGTTGGTAATTAAAATATTTGTGAAAATTGCATTCGTCAGAAAATCCGCAATCAGCTCCCCCCTGTTCATAGAGTCTTTAATCAGACCACCCACATAACTGTCGGTACTCATTAGCTTGCGAAAGCCTTCCCCGGTACCAGCGTAAACTGTTTCCCGGTTTTCTTTGGTTTTAAGAAAATCGGTTAAGAGCTTTACCTGGGTCCCCTTGCCGGAGCCCACTATTCCAAAAAAGACAAAAGTTTGTGGTTTCATATACTTAAACAATACAAAAAAAATCAATATAAATCAAGGTTATCTTTTTGGTTTAAAATATGTTTTAATTGTTACTAATATGGAAAAGAAGGCAATAATAACAATCTGTGGCAGTTTGGGTGGTGGAAAATCCAGCACGGCTGATTTGGTAGCTAAAAAACTTGATTTTAAACGTTTTTCCTCCGGGGATTTTACGCGCAAAATTGCTCTTGAAAGAGGGATCACTCTTAATGAATTAAATATCTTGGCAGAAACAGATAAAGCTATCGATGAAAGTATCGATAATGAAGTGAAAAAAGCAAGGAACTTAAACCAGATAGTAATTGACTCCAGGACAGCCTACCACTGGATTCCTGAATCTTTCAAGGTATATTTGGACCTACCTCCGGAAATAGCAAAAGAGAGAATTCTGGCTGACTTAAAAAATAACCCATTGCGAAATCAAAGTGAATCGTCTAATGATTCTGATGAAATTTACAAAAAAATAAAGGAGCGATTTGAAAGCGAACAAAAGAGATATTGGGAGTTGTATAAAATCAACAATAAAGATAAAAACAATTTTAACCTCGTGGTAGACACAAACAAAAACAACCTGGAGCAGGTTGTTGACATCATCGTCTCGGAATATAAAAAATGGATAGAGAATTAATATTCTCGCATTGACACTTGCGCGTCGACTTTTTTCATAAGATCAAGAACGACGGAAACGACGATGAGCACAGAGGTGCCCCCCAGCGCTAGAGAAGCTATGCCGGTCAGATGTTGCATAATTAGAGGTAAGACGGCGATGAAACCGAGGAAAACCGCTCCGAGGAGAGTAATGCGAGTTAGAACTTTTGAAATATACTCGGCAGTAGATGCCCCCGGACGAATGCCCGGAATAAATGCGCCGTTTTTTTGCAAATTAGTAGAAAGCGCTTCGGGATCAAAAGTAACCGCCGTGTAAAAGTAAGTAAATAGAAAAACAAAAATAAAATAAAGAATACCGTAAAGCAAACTCGTTTGCGAAAACGACAATAATATAGCGGAAATTTTCGCCACAATTGGATTTGCAAATCTAGCTAAAAATGTGCCGATCATTTGCGGAAAAAGTAAAATAGACAACGCAAAGATTATCGGAATCACCCCCGCTTGGTTTACACGCAACGGCAAATAAGTAGACCCACCGCCATACATTTTGGCCCCACGGACTCTTTTTGCATAAGTCACAGGTATAGGCCGTTCCGCCTCGGTTACTAACACAATCCCTGCAATAATGATAATGCCGGCCACCATAAATCCAATTAATATCGGTAAGATACTGGGATCAAATGTAGGATAAATATAAGTGAAAACAAATTGACTAACCACAGATGGAAGTCTGGAGACGATACCAGCAAAAATTATTAATGATACGCCGTTCCCGATACCAAATTCGGAAACCAATTCTCCGACCCACATCAAGAGCACTGAACCGGCAATGATGATAAATAAATTCGTCACTCGATCAAAAGCTGTTAGGTTTATTAAAATATTTTGCTGTTCGAGGATATACAAAAGACCAAAACCTTGAATCGCAGCTAGCGGCACTGTAAGCAACCTGCCGTATTGCGCAAAACGTTTACGGCCAGCTTCTCCTTCCTCTTGATAAATACGCTTGAGAGTTGGAATCATGATGGTAAGCAACTGCATGATAATCGAACCGGTAATGTATGGGCCAACACCAAGCATGATAATAGACAAGGTTGTAAGACCACCACCGGAGAATATATTTAAGATACCAAAAAATTGGTTATTGGATAGGAACCTTGAAAGCTCCTGGGTATCAACGCCGGGGATAGGCAGAGCCGCCAATAACCTGAAAATCACCAACGCGAAAAGCACAAAGAATACTCTCCTGCGTAAAGTTTGGTCTGTCCAGATTAATTTCATTTTACTCCAAAAATTCTGCATAATTGTGTGGCGTTAAGCGACTTTATTTTATCCTTATCTTCTTGCCTTTGATACTTAGACGTTTACGAATCTCAGAGAATTTCTCTGTCTTGTTGATTAGTTTATCTTGTTCCACCACAAAAACTTTTTGAATAGATTTGAACTGGTATCCGCGGTTTTTGGGCAACTTCTTAATGATATCACGAAGTTCCGGACGTCGCTTATTCCCGGCACGAGCTGTCTGCCCCTTCCCCCCTCGACCACTGGTCTTCGCATGTTTGCCACCTCGGCCAACGATGCGATCTTTTTTATTCTTATGTACTCTTTTTAGGTTATGTATTTGCATAAATTTTATTTAGTTTCTTCAGCATCCGGTACAATGACTTCTTTGTTGGCAACCACGATTGTTTCCGGAATTATTTTGGTGTACTTTGAAGATACTTGAGATAAAGCCGCCATCACCGCCTTAGCATTGTTCAATTTGTTCTTGCTCTTTGATAAAATCTTGCCGGTGATATCTTTGACGCCGGATAATTTGACTATGTCACGAATCACGGAGCCGGCTACGAGTCCTCGGCCTTTATTTGGGCGAAGCATAACTTGTGAACTAGAGAACTTTGCAGAAAGTTCATGCGGAATGGACATCGTCTTCGTCAAATTTAATCGCACCATATTTTTCTTGGCATTGCGGAGAGCTTTGTTGATAGCGAGTGCGGTGTCTCCGGCTTTACCGAGGCCTAGCCCCACACTTCCTTTTTTATCACCTGCTACAAGCGCCACAGAGAAAGAGAATCGGCGACCACCAGCAACGACACGAGTCACACGGCGAATATTCAAAATCTTCTGATCGAACTCCGGCTTGACTCTGTTGAAAGAGCCCCCGCCTCGTCGGCCTGAATTTTTTCTGTCTCTGTTATTTCCTGTTGTGTTTGGTTTTGGTGCATCCATAAAACTAATTTAACTTGTGTTAAAATTCTAAACCTGCGGTTCTCGCTTCATCCGCTACTAATTTGATACGTCCGGTATATTTGAAACCATTTCGGTCAAAAACGACCTTCTTTATTTTGGCTTTGCCGGCCACATCGGCAATCATCTTCCCTACTTCTTTTGCGCGTTCGGTCTTGGTGCCCTTGGTCATTTTTACATCGCTTGCTTGGGCTAAAGTCTTGCCGGTTAAATCATTTATCACTTGGGCATAAATAAATTTATTTGATCGGAATACGGTCAAACGTGGGCGTGCTTCTGTCCCTTTGATTTTGGTGCGGATCTTTTTCTTCAGTCTTATTCTTTTGTCGGTTTTTGTTTGCATATTTTATTTTTATACAGTTTTCTTACCCTGCTTGCGACGAATAACTTCACCTTCATAGCGCATACCTTTACCCTTATAAGGCTCTGGCTTCTTGAGCGCACGAATAGCTGCGGTAAAACTACCGACTAATTCTTTATCTATCCCCGTAATCGTAATATTGTTTTTCTCGGCCGTAGCGGTAATGCCCTCAGGAATAGGCACAATGACTGGATGCGAAAAGCCTAAAGCGAAATGAAAGTCTTTGCCTTTAACTTCGGACTTGAAGCCAACTCCTTCTAAAATAAGTTTTTTGACGTATGGGGTTTGCACTCCGGCAATCATATTTTTAATATGTGAAGCGTATGTACCCCAAAGAGATTTGGAAAATTTATCATTTCTCTTGATATTCAAAGTGACGTTTGTAGGGGTGAACGTGATAGCGATATCGTCGCGGAAAGTTTTTGAAAGTGTACCTTTTGGGCCGACAGCAGTAATAACACCGTCAGCTTGGCTAACTTTTACTCCGCTCGGTATTAAAATTTCTTGTTTTCCTATTCTAGACATATATTCTTTTTGATAATTACCAAATTCTAAATAATGCTTCGCCACCAACTTGTTCTTTGCGGGCTTCCTTCCCTGATAAAATTCCTTTCGGAGTGGAAAGCACCAATAATCCCGAGCCGTTGCGTACTGAATGAATATCTTTCATCCCAAAATATACTCGGCGGGATTGTTTAGAAATTCTTTCTACTTCAGCGATTTTTGGCTTCTTGTCTACGTATACCAGGCTAACTTCCAAAACCGGCTGGCCCTTTTTAACTTTCTTGGAAACCTCAGAAACATAGCCGGCTTTCTTTAAACATTCACCTATAGCATTCTTCATCTTTGAATACGGAATAGAAACAGACTCCTTGCCCGCAAGGCTTCCGTTCTTCATTATGATGATCATGTTTGAAATTGAATCCATAAGTTTATTTGAAATTTACCAGCTTGATTTACGAACACCCGGAAGCATTCCTTCGTTTGCTAATTCACGGAAACAGATACGACAAATTCCAAAGTCGCGCATAAAGGCATTTCCTCTTCCACAACGAAAACATCGATTTTTCGCTCGAGTGGAAAATTTTGGTTTCTTTTTGCTTCTTGCTACAACTGATGTTTTTGCCATAAATAAATATTGCCCATTTATAGGTGATATCTTGTGTATTTTCTTAAAACCCCAAAGGAGTCTTAAGGAGAAACACAGATCAAACCTAGACTTTAGGACTTGCTTATACTAACAAATAAAGCCCCCATAGTCAACCTTACTTTTTCTTACTATCTTCCTCTTTCTTGAAAGGAATACCCAGGAGTTCGAAGAAGGCTGTGCCTTCTTTTACATTTCTAGCAGTAGAGACTAAGGTGATAGACATACCGAAAACGTCGCGGATATCTTCGTCCGCTGTTTCGGGAAAAATTGTGTGTTCTTTGATACCGAGAGTAAGGTTTCCTATGTTATCTACAGCCTTGCGGTTAATACCACGGAAGTCTTTCGTACGAGGAAGAGCAACGTTGATGAGTTTCTCTAGGAATGCAAACATTCTCTTCCCGCGAAGAGTCGCGGAAACTCCGACTGGGTCACCCTGACGGATTTTGAATGAGGAAATGGATTGCTTGGCGCCACGAAGAGTCGGTTTTTGTCCGGTAATTTTTGCAAGTCTATCTGTAATAGCCTCATTTTTATTCTTATCCTTCTTGACCATGGTACCTGTGCCGACATTGATAACAACCTTCACCATCTTTGGCGTCGCCATTTTGTTTTTGTAACCGAAAGCACCTTTTAGCTTCTCATATGCTTCACCTTCTTTCTCTTTTACAGTTAAATGTTTCATAAAAATTTAATATTTATTCGGCTTTCTTTACGTTAGACGCATTGATAGGCATGGCAATATTTATCATTGTTCCTTTTTCTCCGGATTTTCTTGGTTTTTGGTGCTTCTTCATCATATTCAAACCTTCTACGATGATTTTGTTTTCTTTCGGCATCACGCGAACAACCTTGCCCTTTTTGCCCTTATCTTTCCCAGCGATTAGTATTACATTGTCTCCTTTTTTTATCTTCATATTAATTTTATTTTCTAATGTTTCGCCTTTTGTGATTTTTGAAGACCGTAGTAGGGCTAAAAAATTACAAAAGGCGAAACATTATTATACATTATATAACCTCCTGCGCTAATGAAATTATCTTCTGAAATCCTTTTTCCGCAAGCTCTCTTGGAATTGGTCCGAATACACGTCCGGCCTTCGGGTCTTTCTTGCCTTTTTCCAGTATCACTACGGCGTTGTCATCAAAACGAATATATGAACCGTCTTTTCGGCGATATGCGCCACGAGTGCGGACAACCACAGCCTGATGCACATCTTTCTTTTTCACGGCTTTTCTGGGGCTAGCGACTTTTACAGAAATGATCACAAGTTCCCCCAAAGTGGCATATCTTTTTTTTGAAGAGCCTAAAATCTTGAACACCTTTCCTACGGTGCCTCCGGCGTTATCTGTGATTTTTACTAAAGTTTCATTTTGAATCATATAATTATTTTATGACTGTAAATCTTTTGTCCTTGGAAATTGGTCTGGTCTCTATGATTTCTACTTGATCACCTGTTTTGTATTTATTTTCTTCATCGTGCGCTTTGTATTTTTTGCTGATTTTATAAAACTTTCCATACAGCGGATGCTTCACGAAACGAGAAACGGAGACCACTATAGTTTTGTCCATTTTATCTGAAACAACCACGCCTTTTAAGACATTACCTTTATTTTCCACTTTTTCTTCTTTTGTAATTTTCTTTGCCATATAATTTTTATGCTTTTACGCTATTCATCGCGGTCAAAACTCTCGCGATATCTTTTTTCAATACGGACATTTCTTTTACGTTCTTGGAACGTGAACCTTCAGCTTTGAAGTGTATTGTTCGCACTTCTTCGCGAAGGCTTGCAAGCTTCTTTATAAGCTCTCCTCCTTTTAAATCTTTTAAATTATCTTTTTTCTTTGTGGCCATATTGTTTTTATTGAAATTATTGCTTGTGCGCTCGGCTAACTATTCTCGTCTTTATTGGTAATTTACTTCCGGCTTTGCGAAGCGCCTCGTGAGCCACTTTTTCTTCGGCACCATCTACTTCAAAAATAATGCGCCCAGGGAAAACATCAAAACAATATCCTTGGGGATCTCCCTTTCCCTTTCCCATGCCCACTTCGGCTGCTTTAGCAGTATAAGGTCGGTCTGGGAAAATTCGCACCCAATATTTGCCAGTCTTAGTGAGAGTACGAGAGATAACTTTTCGGGCGGATTCGATTTGATTAGATTTTACGCGTGCCTGAGTCTCGGATTTCAAGCCATAAGAACCGAAAGCGAGCTTTATCCCGCGCGTATCGGCAGTGCGAGCTTTTGGGTTGCTCCTTTGTGTCTGCCATTTTCTAAATTTTACTTTTTTCGGTATCAACATAAATAAATAAAATAATGATTAGTCAGTTTTTAAATTATCTTCCCTGTCGTTCTTTGGCGCGGTGCTATAAGCGGTCTTAGCTGGTTTTTTGTCGGCAAAAATTTTACCGCGATAAATCCAAACTTTGATACCGATAGTACCGTAGGAAAGAATCGCCTTTTCACGTTTGAAATCTATGTCCGCGCGGAAAGTCTGAAGCGGGATACTTCCGCGCTTGAGCTCTTCCGTACGAGCAATTTCTGCACCACCGAGACGACCACCAAGCACTACCCTAGCTCCTTCGACGCCGTGCGCTTGCATAACCTTTTCAATCACTTGTTTAATAACTCGACGATACGGCATACGCTTTTCCAGGCCTTCGGCAATCATATAGGCCACGATAGCTGCATCAGCTTCTGGATTGGTAACTTCCATAATTTCCAGTTTGAAATCTTCCGGTCGTGGCAGTTTCAAATGATCCATCTTTTTTAAGATATCCTCTTTGAGTTTTGTTGCCCCTTCGCCATTTCGGCCGATAATCAGTCCCGGACGAGAAGTCTTGATGATGAAACGAGTAGCTTTTCGACTTCGTTCAATTTCAATGGTAGAAATATACATCCCGCGCAATTTCTTTTCTAAATATTGACGTATCAATACATCTCCCTTTAAATAGGTGATATATTTTTTGGGATCAGCAAACCATCGGGACTTCCAGTCTCGGAGTATTACTAATCTATGCGCATATGGGTGGACAATTTTACTCATGTTATTTTTATAAAATTACTTTGATTTTTTTACTTTTTTAACTTTGGCTGCTTTTGATTTTTTAACTCCTAAAACTTTTTCCGCCAAAAGAATTTGGATGTGGCTGGTGCGTTTGTTTATTCTGTGTCCGCTGCCCATGGCCGCCGGCATCATACGTTTCATGACTATCCCTTTATCCACGCGCAATTCTTTGATATATAAATTTTCTACTGCTGCGCCCATATTTTTCGCATTGGCTACGGCCGACATCAAAAGTTTCTTAATCGGCTCTCCGGCGCGCTTTGCTAAAAAGTCCAGCTCCGCAATGGCAGTCTGCACGTTCTTGCCTCTAATAAGCCCCGCAACTAGGCGAACTTTTCTCGGTGCTTGTCTGTAATTTTTTAAAAAAGCTTTCATGTTATTTTATGTGGCGTTAAGCAACTATTATTTTGCGCTCGCCTTGGCGTCTCCTGCAGCGGCAGTCGCGGATTTAGCTTGAGCAATTTCGGCTTCTTTCTTTTTCATCTCAAGTTCTTTCTGCATTTTTCCTCCGTGTTTCATAAATTTCTTGGTTGGAGAAAATTCGCCAAGTCTGTGCCCCACCATATCTTCGGTGACCAATACTTCCACATGCGTCTTGCCGTTGTAAACTCCAAAAGTAAAACCAAGCATCTCTGGAGATATCACACAAGCGCGCTTCCATGTCTTCACCATAGGTGTCTCTAATGGGTTTTTGCCGGCTATCTTTTTCAAGAGCCTTTCATCAATATTTAGTCCTTTTTTGATTGATCGTGTCATTATTTTTTCCCTTACATAAACAAAATGGCTCTCATTTGAGCCTTAAACCATATTACCAAATTAGAGAAATAAGTCAAATGGCACAATGTGAAAGGCCGCCGCAAGATAAATCTCGCGGCGGGCCTCGGGGGTGGGTGCGCTTTCGCGCAGCAGGAGAATGTCTGGGTCACCCACGACCTAGACATCTTCCCGGAAGGAGAGGCTGTTGGGTTACAGCCCCCTTACTGCCTTGAAACTACTGAGAGGTGGGCGACATCGCGAGAGAAGCGGCCTTGCCGGCCTTCGCCCTTGCCAGGAACCTGGCGAAGGGTGTGTTCTGCCAGAAGTCACGGGGATGCTTTGACTCCTGTTTCTTCGCGTTTGCAGCCTTGATCTTCTCAGCTCCAGTCTTCATCTAGAAACCCTCCCAAAAGATGTAATCTGTCCACGAGAACAGATCCGTTTATATTTATATCACACATACTTAAAAAAGCAATGTCAAGATGTTGATAAATTGGCTAACAAAAAATCCCCTTACGGGGATTTTTTTCGTTTTTATTTATTTTTTCCTGTTTTTCTTCGAGAAACAATAAAGACGTTTGAGTATTTCTTCGGTCTTCGGCTCTTCCTGCCTCCAGTAACTTTACCCCACATAGTCTTTGGTCTCTTGGTTCCGCGTCCTTGCCTACCTTCACCTCCTCCATATGGATGGTCTACGGGGTTCATTGCCGTTCCTCGAACAGTCGGACGAATTCCTTTCCAGCGACTGCGCCCGGCCTTTCCGTAATTTTCCAAATGATGCTCTTCATTCGAAACTGTACCTACGGAAGCCCAACAATTTTCATTTATTTTGCGCACTTCGGTGGAAGGCATTTTTAGGTTTGTGTAGCCGTCAGCATTCGCCACCACTTGGGCGAAGATTCCTGCGGATCGGCCAATCTTGGCTCCGCCCATTGGTTTTATTTCAACATTGTATACAAAAGTTCCGACTGGAATATTTTTAAGTGGTAATCTATTGCCAGCGGTAAGCGGAGCCTTGGGAGACACGACAAATGAATCGCCGGGTTTAACGGATTTTGGTAAAACTACATATCTTTTCTCTCCGTCTTTATAAACCGCAAGTCCGATAAAAGCGCTGCGGTTTGGATCGTATTCCACAGATTTTATTTTGGCGGGAATTTCTTTTTTATCATATAGAAAATCAACATCTCGATAAAGACGTTTGTGTCCGGATCCTTTGTGCCTCATGGTGATGCGCCCGGCGCTGTTGCGCCCCACGGCACGACGAAAACCATAAGTCAGGGACTTGGTCGGAGTCGAGGTTGTGATGACTCCCCTGTAGTTCACATTGGTCATCTGTCTGCGTGATTTACTTGTTGGTTTATAGGTTTTCATATTTCTTTAGTCTTAAATAAATTCTATATCTAGTGCCTAAATGAACTCTATCTTATCGCCTGGTTTTAGATATACTAATGCCTTTCTGCCTCCGCCTCGTACCCCTTCCTTGCTTCTGCCCTGCATAATTGTCTTTCTTGGAATAGCGAGAACATTTACTTTTACCGGCTTCACTTTATACAACGTAAAAATCGCCTTCTTTATTTCTGTTTTATTGGCATTTGCGGAAATATCAAAAGTGTAAACATTTTGTTCAGCAGAAAAAGATGCTTTTTCGGTAACTCTTGGATTTTTGATAATTTGCGTTTTCATATTATTTTTAATTTTTTTCTTTGTAATTTTTGCAGACCGTAGTAGGGCTAAAAAATTATAAAGGGAAAAATTATCCCCTCGATTCTAAAAATTTTACTGCTTCTGCCGGATTTTCTATTAAAAGATACTTATGGTTAAGCACATCCATCGGATTTAAATTCTTCAGGAAAACTATTTCCATTTGGGATAAATTACGGAAACTCTTTTCTGCCTTGGGATCTCGCTCGAACAAAGTAGTCAAAATTCTAGGCTTAGTTGATTTGGTGGCTACTTTAAAATTCCCTGCTTTAATTAAATTATTCATTACAGTTTCAGCGCTTTTGGTTTTGATGGCAGACATAGCCAGACTATCCACAAAAAGAATTTCATTGTCTTTCAACTTTCTAGAAAGAACTGAAAAGAGAGCCTGAGCGCGCATTTTCTTTGAAATTTTGCGCTTGTAGTTCTTCTCTGCGAGCGGACCATGAGTGACACCTCCACCAACCCATATTGGTGAGCGGGTAGACCCGTGTCTGGCGCGTCCTGTTCCCTTTTGTTTCCATGGCTTCTTGCCTCCTCCGCGCACTTCACCACGGCCTTTTGTGTCTGCGGTACCAGCGCGTTTATTGGAACGCATTCCTTCTACAACTTGATGCACCAAATCTGCGCGCCACTTCACACCGAAAACTTTCTCCGGAAGTTCTATCGTTCCCGTTTCTGTTCCTTTCTGACTATATATTTTTCCTGATATTTTTGCGTCCATATAATTATCTACTGACTATTTCCACCAATGTTCCTTTTCGGCCGGCGATGGCGCCTTTGATAAGCATTAAATTATTTTCGGTGTCCACCATAACTACTTTTAAATTCTTCTGGGTGATTCTGTCAGAACCCATTCGGCCCGCCATGCGCATACCTTTTGGCACGTGTGTTCGAAGTCCCCCGCCGATACTCCCAGGCTCACGCTCGGAATGCTTTTGACCGTGGGTACGAGGACCTCCGTGGAAACCATGTCTCTTGACCACACCTTGAAAACCCTTACCTTTGGAAATACTCGAAACTGAAATTTTATCTCCCGGAGCGAAAGTAGAAACATCTATTACATCACCCTCTTTTGCTTCATTTTTATCGGATGGTTTGAGTCTGAATTCTTTCAAGGTTTTATAAAAAGCACCTTTCATTGCTCCAGCTGCACTCTTGGTGACACGTTCCTTTTTCTGAATACCAAAACCGACTTGCACAGAATCATAGCCGTCACGCTCCTTAGAGAAAATACGAGTGACCGTGGCAGGGGTAACAGAAACTATTGTCACCGGGGTGACGACGCCGTCCTCGGAAAAGTACTCCGCCATATTTTCTTTTGTGCCAAGAATAAATTTCATATTGTTACATCATTTTAACGTCAATATCTACGCCGGAAGGTAGTGTCAGAGACGAAAGAGCCTCCACGGTCTTGGCGTTTGGATTTATTATGTCAATCAACCTTTTATGCACTCTTATTTCAAACTGTTCTCGGGCATTTTTGTAAATAAAAGCGGAACGATTGACGGTATATTTTTTTATTTCAGTTGGTAATGGCACCGGACCCACGATATTGGCATCGTAGCGGGTAGCGGTATCCATAATTTGTTTAACAGAGGCATCCAAGATCTTGCTCTCGTAAGCGCGAACTCGGATACGCAACACTACCTTGCCTTCAACCCCGCCCGCGCGCGCAGGTTTTTCTGTCTTAGCGGCAACTTTAGCTTTGGGTATTTTGACTTTAGCGGTAGAAGCTTTGGGCTTTTTTGTTTTTGTCTCTGTTGTTGTCATTGAACTAAATTTATTTTAATTACAGATTATCCTAAGATTTTTGTAACCACTCCAGCTCCGACGGTCTTACCTCCTTCACGGATGGCGAATCTTTGGGATTCCTCAAGCGCGACTGGGGTGACTAATTTAACTGTAATTTTTACTGTGTCTCCGGGCATAACCATCTCAGTACCTTCAGCGAGAGCTACGTCTCCGGTCACATCCGTAGTTCGGATGTAAAACTGAGGTTTGTAGCCCTTGAAGAATGGAGTATGGCGTCCGCCTTCTTCTTTCTTCAAAACATAAATTTCAGCTGTAAAATTATCGTGTGGGGTAACTGTTCCTGGTTTTGCTAAAACCTGTCCTCGGGTAATATCTTCTTTCTTTAAACCTCGTAGGAGAATACCGGCATTGTCGCCAGCCATACCTTCTTGAAGATTCTTGTTAAACATTTCGATGCCGGTAACGGTTGATTTTTGAGTAGGTTTGATACCGACGATTTCTACGTCTTCTCCGACTTTCACTACTCCTCTTTCTATCTTACCGGTAACCACTGTTCCTCGGCCTTCAATAGAAAAGATGTCTTCCACGGGCATAAGGAAAGGTTTCGTAATATCACGTTCTGGGACTGGAATATAAGTATCAAGAGCATTTACGAGCTCAAGCACTTTCTTGGCCCATTCATCATCAAGAGATTTTGCTTCGAGGGCTTTAAGGGCAGAACCACGAATGACTGGAGCGCCTGCACCGTCAAAACCTTGTTTGGTTAGAAGTTCACGTATTTCTTCTTCGACTAGGTCAATCATATCTTTATCATCAACCATGTCGCATTTGTTTAGGAAAACAATAATCTTTGGCACGCCAACTTGCTTCGCGAGCAAAACGTGTTCACGAGTCTGAGGCATTGCGCCGTCTGTAGCCGCAACCACCAAAACAGCACCGTCCATTTGAGCAGCACCGGTAATCATGTTTTTAATGTAGTCAGCGTGTCCGGGAGCATCGATGTGCGCATAGTGACGCGCGTCGGTAGCATATTCGTTGTGGGAGATGTTAATGGTGATTCCACGAGCCTTTTCTTCGGGAGCATTGTCAATCTGATCAACACCTCGAAGACGAACTGTCTTTCCGGCCATATTTAACACGTGCAAAATTGCAGCTGTTAAGGTGGTCTTTCCATGGTCAACGTGACCAATGGTGCCGACATTGATGTGCGGCTTATCTCTCTTAAATTCTTCTGCCATATATCTATTGATTAATAACCAAAACTCAGCATACGAGAACCAGTTGCTAAGGCTTAATTACTAACTAAATTAACTATTAATAATTGATAAATTAAAACAAAAACTGCAAAAGTGCAGTTATTTAGATAATAGCAGAATATAAACTATTGTCAAATAGACATATCTTTATTGCTCAAATATGCTAAACTTTGAAATAATGGACGGTAAATCCCCACAAGGAAATATAAGGATTGAGGAAAACGGAGTTGAAAAAGATTTAAGCTTAACTCTGGTTTTTGCTGACGGAAACAAAAGATTGCATATGCAAGATTTAAGAGCAAGGGGGGTATCAAGCCCAAATCCAGTAGCTATGTGGGCTGGAGTAAACGAAGCTGTGATAGACACTAGGGCTTATGAAATTTTAAAAAAAGAATGTGGAACTGATAGAGAAAAATTGGAATCATATCTACGCGCTATCCTTAATTTTGAGTTACAGTCTTCGGGAGATTTTGAACGTCATGAAAATCGAACTCCTGTTGAAAAAGAAATTTTAACTATTCTAAAAGATAGAGGGTATTTTATTTCCTAGCAGCGATAATAGTCTCAGCGACGTTGTTCGGTACGATGTCGTAGCGGAAGAATTCCATAGTAAAACCAGCTCTTCCTTCGGTCATAGAACGAAGTCCGGTCATGTATCCGAACATTTCGGACAAAGGCACGATTGCTTTAATAACTTTATTCATCCCCCTGTCTTCCATACCTTCTATAAGTCCGCGTTTGGATGAAAGGTTGCCGGTGACGTCTCCCATAAATTTATCTGGAGTTATAACTTCTACTTTCATCATTGGTTCTAGAATAACTGGGTTCGCTCTTTTACATGCATCTTGGATGGCCATAGAAGCTGCGATTTTGAAAGCCATTTCGTTGGAGTCCACTTCGTGGTAACTTCCGTCCCAGAGGTCCACAGAAACGTTGACCATCTTAAATCCAGCCAGAATTCCACGGTCTAAACCTTCTTTAAATCCTTTTTCACAAGGAGCAATATATTCTTGCGGAATAACACCTCCTTTAATACTGTTAACAAATTCAAAGCCAAGAGAACGTTTCGTGTTCTTGGGTAAATCTTCTAATTCTTCTTTTGTAAGCATCGCCATCGGCTTAACTTTGATTTTAACGTGACCGTAGTTACCGCGCCCTCCGGACTGCTTGATGTATTTTCCTTCGGCATCCGAATTGCCGGTAATAGTTTCTCGGTAAGCTACTTGCGGTTTACCCACATTAGCTTCCACGGTAAATTCTCGCTTCATTCTGTCTACGATAATTTCGAGGTGAAGCTCTCCCATGCCGGCAATAATAGTCTCCCCTGTTTCTTGGTCGGTTGTAACTTTAAACGTCGGATCTTCTTGCGCGAGGCGGTTAAGTGCCATACCCATTTTTTCTTGGTCAGCTTTTGTCTTCGGTTCTATGCGAAGTTGAATAACCGGTTCAGGAAATACTATTCTGTTTAATTCAATAGGATTATTTTCGTCACAAATAGTGTCTGAAGTAATGGTATCTTTGAGTCCGACAGCGGCAGCAATTTCTCCCGCGAAAACTTGTTTCACTTCTTCTCTGTCGTTCGCATGCATACGAAGGATTCGGCCGATGCGTTCTTTGTTTCTTGTTCTTGGATTATAAACATAGCTTCCCGCCATCAAAGATCCGGAATAAACACGGAAGAAAATAATTTGTCCGACGAATGGGTCAGTAGCCACCTTGAAAGCAAGTGCCGCGAATGGTTCCGCATCGGAGGCATTTCTTACTAATGGTTCATCTGTGTCTGGGTTTACTCCTGGAATAGGTGGAATATCAGTAGGAGCTGGAAGATAGTCTACGACAGCATCAAGCACGAGCTGAACACCTTTATTCTTAAGGGCAGAACCGGCAAAAACTGGGAAAATTTCATTATTGATTACAGCTTTACGAAGAGTCTTTTTCAAAACATCAAGATCAGGGATAACCCCTTCCAGATATTCTGTCATCATTACTTCATCAGTCTCAACTATTTTTTCTATAAGTTCTCCGTGGAATTTCTCTGCGTCCGCTTTTAAATTTTCAGGCAAAGAACTTAAGTCTTTTTCAATAACTTTGTTTCCCATTTCTCCCTCGAAATAGTATGCCTTCATTCGCAGAAGATCAATGACGCCTTCATGGTTTTCTTCAAGGCCGATAGGGATTTGCATGCGAACTGCCTTTTTAGTAAGTCGGTCTAGAATCGTTGCAAAAGAATGTTCGAATGATGCTCCTGTTCTGTCTAATTTATTGATAAAACAAACTCGAGGGACTTTCGCTTCGTCAGCATAACGCCAGTTGGTTTCAGATTGAGGCTCTACTCCAGCCACTCCGTCAAATACCACAACGGCTCCGTCGAGCACACGAAGAGAACGCTTCACTTCTACGGTGAAGTCTATGTGTCCAGGTGTATCAATAATATTAAAACGGTGCTTCTTGGCTTTGTCTTTCGGGTCAGCATAAGTCGGGGTCCAGAAACAAGTAACCGCGGCAGAAGTAATAGTGATTCCACGTTCTCGCTCCTGCTCCATCCAGTCGGTAGTAGTTTCGCCATCATGCACCTCCCCTATTTTGTGAGAAACTCCAGTATAAAAAAGCACACGCTCTGTTGTGGTCGTCTTGCCCGCATCAATATGCGCGATAATTCCAATATTTCTAACTTTTTCTAAAGGATAATCTCTTTCCATAAAAAATTACCAAGCGAAGTGAGCGAAGGCTTTGTTGGCTTCGGCCATCTTGTGCGTATCTTCTTTCTTTTTAATAGCTGCGCCTTCGTTCTTGGAAACTGCAATAAGTTCATCAGCGAGTTTTAAATGCATTGGTTTACCCTTTCCTCCGCGGGCAGCGTCACGAATCCAGCGCATAGCTAGAGCAAGGCGACGTTCTGGGCGAACTTCAATAGGCACTTGATAGTTCGCACCTCCAATTCTTTTGGAACGAACTTCCGTCATCGGGCCAGCGTTACGAAGAGCTGTATCGAAAACTTCCAAAGGATTTGGATTGCCTGTTTTTTCTTTAATCACATCAAAAGCTGCATACATTACTTTGCGAGCGGTTTCTTTCTTGCCGGACCACATAATGTAATTAATAAACTTCTCTAATTTTTGAGAGTTGTATACGAAATCCGGTTCAACTGTATTACGATTTTTTACTTTTCTACGCATAAATATTTAAATTATTTTTTAGCGTCTTTTCTTGGTTTCTTATTTCCGTATAGAGATCGTCCTTGTCTCCTTTTCTCAACGCCTTGTGTATCTAGCACTCCACGAACTATGTGATATCTTACTCCGATAAGGTCTTTCACACGACCTCCACGAAGCATGACCACGGAGTGTTCTTGAAGATTGTGTCCTTCACCCGGAATATAAGCAGTCACTTCCATACCGTTCGTAAGGCGTACGCGGGCGATCTTTCGTAGGGCAGAGTTTGGTTTCTTTGGGGTAGTGGTAGAGACTTTCACACAGACGCCTCTCTTAAAAGGTGCCGGGAAATATACGGGACGATTCTTAAGAACGTTAAAACCCTTCGCCAGGGCGACGGTCTTGTGTTTGGAGTGAACTTTCACTCGATTTTTCTTAATTAATTGGTTTATTGTTGGCATTAAATTTGACTCAAAAAAGACTTATGAAACAAAATAGCCCCAATAGGACTATGGGCATAATATACTATTTTAAATCTTAAAGCGCAAGCCCTGTCGTTAAATGAAAGGAGAAAGCCAAAACCGGATACAGATAGTCTGCAAAAAACAATACGAAAATAAGCAGGATAATTAGGGAATATTGCTCATAGCTATACAACTTTGATGCAAGAGATTCTGGTAAAAAAGAGAAAAGTATCTTGGAGCCGTCTAGCGGTGGAATGGGCACTAGGTTAAAAATTCCCAGGGCTAAATTCACAATCACAATAGCCGAGGTAATAAAGTAGAAATTTTCCGATAAAGTAAAACCGGCTGAAAAACGAATAATCAGGCCGAAAAGAATTGCTAGGAAAAAATTGGCGAGAATACCGGCTGCTGAAACCCAGATGGTCCCCCATTTTCTGTCTCTCAAATTATATGGGTTATAAGGCACCGGTTTAGCCCAACCAAACATAAAGGGAGCATGCGAAAAAACCAGTAACGCCGGCAAAAGAATTGAACCAAATAAATCTAGGTGCTTGATGGGGTTTAATGTGAGCCGTCCGGCGTTCCTGGCAGTATCGTCTCCGAAATATTCCGCCATGAAACCGTGCGAAACCTCGTGAATCACGATCGACATGATTAAAATGATTATATAAAATACGGCGTTGGTTGCGTCCATATGTTTTATATGATAGCATACAAAAACTATGAAAAAAGTGTGTGCCATAACCAAAAAGGGTTCAATCGTCGGGGGCGGATATTCTAATCGCACCCGTGCGACCAAATTCAACCCTACCGGCAAGAAACGCAAATACCCAAATCTTCAGAAAAAGAAGCTTTTTATCCCTGAATTAAATAAATCTATCAATATCGAAGTCTCCGCTCGTGGTATGCGCACGATGAAGAAACGTGGCACCTACGCCACCCTCCTCAAGGCAGGACTTATCGAAGTAAGATAAAAACAAAAGCCCTAAATGGGCTTTTTAGTTTATGTCCTTGCCTTCCGTGCGTTTGCGAACTTCTTCTATAAAATCTCGCTGGACCTGTTCTTGCATTTCTGGTGACATAACTGGCGCCTTTCCTGTCGTCTTTTTTAAGAATAAAGCCCATTGGTTGCCGGGAATTTTTCTCTCAACATCTAAAACTCCAAAATTGCCTCCAGGATTCTCTTTCATTGTCACAAGTAAAGTTTCTATATATTTTTGAAAATCCGGGCGAAGTTGTTCTGCTAAAACTGGTAGTTTTTTCTCTAGAAAAGAAAAAATCTTTTGTTGAATATCAAGCAACTTTTCCTGAACCACCTCGGAAGCAGCCTCTTCTGTGGAAAGTTTTTTTGTGGGCTTGGGTTCATTATTCATCTCTATATTATATAGAGTCAATGTATCAGAGTAAACTATTGAATTGTTACGCAGGCACGAAGGTAAGCGCGGTGCCTTTTTTGCCACTGCGGCCGGTTCGGCCAATGCGATGCACGTAGGTATCGTAGGTTTGCGGTACGTCGAAGTTGATGACATGGGTCACGTCTGGAATATCAAGGCCGCGGGCGGCAACGTCGGTTGCAATTAAGATATTTATCTTATCTTTTTTGAAATCATCCAAAATACGAATGCGCTCTCGGCTTCTTTTGTCGCCATGAATCCCGCCAACTTTAAAACCCATATGCGAAAGCTCTTTGGCGAGAGTGTCCACGCTGTGTTTCATTTCACGGAAAATTAAAACCTTGTCGGACCCATCTTTTTTCAAAACTTCATGCAATTTTTCCAGTTTTTCTTCTTTGCTTCGCACGCGAATGACATCTTGGTCAATATTTTTTGCTGTCTCTCCTGAAATCACAGATATGAAAACCGGATCTACTAAATAATGTTCAGTTAACTTTTTAATTTCTGGAGAAAGCGTGGCTGAAAAGAAAAGTGTTTGCCGACCTTCTTTTGGAGTCTTGCCGATAATGAAAACCATTTCATCTCGAAAACCCATGTCGAGCATTCTATCCGCTTCGTCGAGGACCACGCTATGGCAAGTAGAAAGGTCTAAAACTTTTTGTTCAATTAAATCTCTTAGTCTGCCCGGAGTACCAATAACAAAAGAAACTCCCATTTTGATTTCGCGAATTTGCTTATTAATCGGTAATCCTCCGACGCAAGCCACCGAAAACATCCCGAAGCCAAAAGCCAGATTTTTGAAATCACTTTCTATTTGAAGCGCGAGCTCGCGGGTCGGCGCCATGATTAATACAGTTTCTCTTTTGCCCTTACCTTTTGTCTTGGCGATTTTTTCAATAAGTGGAAGAAGGAAGGCCGCGGTTTTGCCGGTACCGGTATTGGCCATACCAAAAACATCCATCCCTTTCATGATGGATGAAATAGCCTGGTCTTGAATCGGTCGCGGATTCGTATATCCGGCTCGAGTAATATTTTTATAGAGTTGTTCGTGAAAAGGAAAGTCAGCAAAGGTGTGTTTGGCTATATATGGTTTTTCTTCTACGTGTATACCTTTCTTGATGAAACGCGAAAAATCGATCCGTTCTCCTCGGGACCTTGTATTCTTTTTTGCGCTGAAATTATTTCTTTGTGATCTTCCCTTAAAAGAAGATGGGCGACGTCCGAATTTCTTCGGAGCAGCCGAATGAGGTTTGTACATAATGGGTCACTCCCCAAAATGACATCATAGTAATTAGAGAGAATGATAAAGAAAGAGTAGCATTTCCGTGCTACTTTGTCAATATTTCTTTGGCTTTGTCTACTATGTCGTTAACGGAGCTATAGGTTTCAAACCTAAAACCTGGGTGAGTAATCCCTCGGATAATTCTTCCAACAACTCGATTTTGATGAGCCATGGCAAGGACTGATATATTTTGTTTTTCAACCGCAGTAGCCATCTCATAACCTAAGCCCGTTGAAGGAAAATCACAGATGGCAAGCATGCAGTCCGCTTTCATCACGCAATCTTTGATATCATGATTATAAATATCTTGAGGAGTAAGCGGCTTATCTGTCAGCATATCATCCATACCTTTAAATTCTAAAATATTAAAAACTGGATTGAGTTGTTTTTTTATTTGCAGAATCATTTCCAAAAACGTAGCTCTCTCTGCTTCCGGCAAATATGTTAATGAGCACCCTATGTATAACTTCTTTTTCATTTATTCAAATTGGTGCCCGATTGTATTTTCGGGATCTTTTTTATTAAAAAGTATTTCGCTCCCCTCCAATAAGTAGACATTTCTGATGCCCGAGGTAATCATTTTCTCCCAGCAATTTTTGCAACACCACCAATGTCCCCACATATATAAATCTGCTCCCTTCATGTCATTTCCTTTTGTTTCCGCATCGGCAATCGCACGACCCTCTCCATGATTTTTAGGATGACAGCCTTCACAAAGCTCATAACCTTCCCCCGTCGGGATATTTCTTTTCACCCTTTCACATTCGTGTGTCTGATGATAAGTGCTGCCGTTAGCGCCGATACCTATCACTTCATCATTTTTAACAATGACACTAGTATTGGGCATTTCTTTATCAAGAGAATGTTCTCTGGCATATTCTCTGGCTTGCGTCATGTATTTATTGGAAAGTGGAACATAAAAGACTGCACGTCCTTCGGGAATGTATGGGCTTTCGTATTTTGGATGTTTCTGTTTACTTTCCATAATATTTTGATTTATGTATACTCTACTATATGACCACTTTTGACACAATATACCAAAACATTATTAAAAAAATAATGGCTGAAGGTATCGAGGAACTGAATGAGCGCACGGGGCATAAACTAAAAATGCTACCGGGGGTAAGTTTTCAGATAGATGTTGAAAAAGAAGGTTTCCCGATATTAACTTTACGCAAAAATCCAATAAAATCCCCCATAGCAGAACAAGTTTGGTTTATTACCGGAGACAAAGACACAACTTTCCTTCGTCAATATACTAAAATGTGGGATGAATTTATTGAAGCGGATGGAACTATAACTTCCGCTTATGGTTATCGCTGGAGACATCATTTCGGCCGAGATCAGCTTAATCAATTAGTAAAACATTTAAAGGAAGAACCACATTCAAGGCAAGGCGTGGTAATTACTTGGGATCCTGCGGACGACGGCCTGTATGGCAAAGACTTAAAAGCCACTTATAAAAAAAATGCCCCCTGCCCTTTTGCTTTTACGGTAAACATAATCGGGGGTCGACTTCATTTGCATAATATTGTTCGTTCCAATGATATGATGCTGGGTTGTCCGTTTGATACTTTCGGTTTTTGCCTTCTAATGTATGCGCTTGCGCAAAAATTAGGGGTCAAACCAGGAATTTATACTCATAGTATTTCCAATGCCCATATCTACGACAATCATTATGTCGGGGCTGAAGAATTAATTAAAAGAAAAAATGATCATCCTAATATTTTTCCAAAACTTCCGGAAAATATTTATGATCGGGCTGAAAAAAGAGATCCGGCTTTGGTGGGAGAAATTTACGAAGCTTTTGCGCCTTATTATAAACCAAGTGATCCGATAATGGGTCTGGATATAGTTAAATAATGATCTCACTTATCGCCGCCATCGGGAAAAATAATGAATTGGGGAAAGGTAATACTCTGCTTTGGCATTTGCCTGCAGATTTGAAACATTTTAGAGACACCACTGCCCTACATGCAGTGATTATGGGGCGAAAAACTTTTGAAAGTATCGGGAAACCTTTGCCGAACCGTAGAAATGTAGTGATTACCCGAGATGTAAATTATAAAAAAGCAAGGGTAGAGGTCGTGCATTCACTGGCCGACGCACTAAATTTGTTTCCGGACCAAAAAGAAGAAGTTTTTATCATTGGCGGAGGAGAATTATATAAACAAACGATGCCTATCGCTGATAGACTTTATATCACACACGTAAACGCTACTGATAAAACTGCGGACGCCTTTTTCCCGGAAATAATTCCGGTAGTTTGGAATGAGATAGCGCATGAAGAACACCCGGCAGACGAAAAAAATCCGCTAGCTTATACTTTTTCAGTCTACGAAAAAATTTAAGGATCTTCTGGGGTCCTGATACGTATAAATACGTCTTTGCCGTCTGGGGATTTTTCCTTTTTATATTTTCTGTGCTTGTTGATTTCAATTTTACGAACCAACTCTTTTTCTAAATCAAAATTAAGTTTTTCACACATACCGAGAATAAAAATCATCACGTCGGCAAATTCCTCCGCCACCCCTGGCTGATTTTTGTTATATTTAGAAAACGCTTCGGAAAGCTCTTCGTAAGCACGACAAAATTCCTCCGCGGTATTAGTGGTGTTAAAACCGTGTTCCAGTTTATTGCGCATCACTTCTTTTTGTAATTCTTTTAGATCAACCATATCTTTAATATACTCCAACTAGTCTTTCTTTCCAAGCGCTTTTAGGACCTTCAGATACATAGCCTCTACTGTCTTTTTTTGAACAACCCCTGTGGTAACATAATGGTCCAGCCCGGGCGCAGCATTAATTTCAATAATATAGTAAGAAGATTTTTTGGGATTTTGGGTGATATCTCCTTTGGTGACCATAATGTCTACTCCTGCCATCCGCAAACCCATATCTTTTGTAAGTTTTATGGCAATTTTGCGAAAACCGACATTTAGAATGTTCGTCACATCTATCGCATCTCCACCGGTCGACAAGTTTGCGTTGTCTAATAAAAATATTTTCTGATTTTTTGAGAGAATACTTCCAAGGGAAAGGTTCTGCCTCCGCAATTTTATTTTTATTCTTCTGTCCTTAAGATTTATTTTGGTATCCCTACCACTTTTAATAAAATCATTTTGTTTTTGTTTGAGCAAATAGAGAATTGAGTTTTTGCCGTCGCCGATGATATAAAGCGGAATACGTTCATAGGCGGAAATAATTTCTTTATCTAAAACAACAATACGATAATCACGCCCCGGTAAATATCTCTCGATCAGAGCCACTCTTTCACTCCTAAAAATCTCCGATATGGCGCTACGTAATTCTCTGGCGTTCCAGGCTAAACATACACCTGAACCCTGGCTTTTACTGTTGGGTTTTACGATGACCGGATAGCCTAATTTTTGGGCATATTTTTGTGCTTCGAAAATATTTCTCTTGCTCTTTAAAATTTTTGCCCAACTTTGTTCAAAGAAAGTCTGTCCTTGGGCTGTGGGATAGCCCTTTTCTTTCATAAAAAACTTTGCGTAGTCTTTGTCTTTGGCAATATCAGCAGAGGCAATGTGGTTCAAGTCGAGCGAATACATCCGAAGTGATCGAACTACTCCGTTTTTATAAATTATTTGTGAGGCTATACCCCACTCTGGCTCTACAACAACCCTAGCTCCAATCTTTGGCGCCAGTTTTTTAATAAGTTTAGTTAAATATGGAAGTTCTCTTTTCAAGTATATATTTTACTTCACTTCGATACCCATACTTCGTGCGCTTCCGGCAATGATATTTATTGCTCCTTCGTCGTCTTTAGCATTTAAATCTGCCCGTTTTTTGTTGGCAATTTCTAGGGCTTGGGCTCGAGTAATTTTCCCTGCCTTGGTGGTAGTATTTTTCCCGGAACCTTTCTCCACGCCGGCTGCCTTCAAAATAAGACCGGTAACTGGAGGAGTTTTAACCACGAAATCATAACTGCGGTCCTCGTAAACTACGATATTCACCGAAACTTTGTCTCCCGCCATTTTTGCTGTGGCCGCGTTAAACTTTGTCACGAAATCACCGATATTAATACCGGCCTGTCCAAGCGCGGGCCCAAGGGGTGGAGCAGGTGTTGCTTTCGCGGCCTGAATTTGTAGTTTTATTTTTTTGGTTATCTTTTTTGCCATATATTTGAATGAATCTATAGATTAACTTATATTTTCTTTACTTGCAAGAAATCGAGTTCAACTGGGGTTTCACGTCCAAACATTGAAACCAGTACCTTAACCTTGCCTCGGTCTTGATCGACGGAATTTACCTTACCTTCCAAGTCTTTAAACGGACCATCGGTGATAAGCACCGTTTCTCCGGTCGCCATATCAATATTGTGTTTCAAAGTTCCGGCATCCATTTTCTTAAATAAATAATCAACTTCTTCTTTTTTTAATGGAACCGGGTTTACTCCGGCACCAACGAAGCCGGTAACTCTAGGGGTATTCCTCACCACGTACCAAGAATCATCCGTCACAATCATGTCTACTAAAACATAACCGGGGTATATTTTTTCTTCCACTTCAGCGCGTTTGCCGGCTTTGATTTTTATCTTTTTTTCCACCGGAACAATAACATTAAAAATTTTATCGTTCATCCCGAGAGAATCAATGCGCTGTTTCAAATTACGCAGAACTACGTTCTCGTATCCGGCGTAAGTGTGTATGGCATACCAATTTCTTCCCCCTTCCGTTTCTTGTTTAGACATAAAATAAAATTAGAAGCCAATTAGTTTCTGCAGCCCCAGAGAGAAAATAAAATCAAAAATACCCAAATAATAGGAAATCACAACAGACAGGGCGATAACCACTAGGGTATAGTAAAGGGTCTGGCTTCTGGTGGGCCAGATTACATGTTTTAATTCTGTCTTGGTCTCATTTAAATACTCAGTAATTTTTGACATAATTTTAAAATACTTTTACCCTCTTAAAAAAGCCCCTCGCAGGGCTTTTTTAAATATACTCTTTTGGGCTAAAAAGTCAAATAACTACACTAATTTTTTATCAATTATGTGTTTGATCAGAGATTCCGCCGCGGCCTCTTTTTTGGGGCTAAACCCAACATCTTCGATCTCGGCCACAGGAATGCCTGCTCGGGTAAATTCATTTTTGGCTCGTTCTTTATCAGGTAAACTACTGCTGTTAAAAACAACCTCTAATTTTATAGCTGATTGCCCATTTTCTAATCGACTTTGATTAGATTTACTTACTTTTTCTTGTATATCTTTGAACACTTGCATGCCTGCTTCAGTAGCACCAAGCTGATCGCCCTCATACCAAAGTATATCTTGGTCAAGGATTACAAATATAGTATTGTTGCTCTGAGATAAAAATTGATCGAAATGAATCAGGGCTTGTTCATGGCTAGAAGCAACAAAAGCGTCTGTTTTTCCTATTTTCCTAAATTCTTCTTGTATAAGTCCAAGAAGACCTTCTTTATCCTCCACGATCATTAATGTGCTCTGGCGAATTTTTTCTATTGCAGCCTCTCTTTTTTGTTCTGGACTGTTTTCATCCTCACGTTTTTGGGGTAGTGGAAAAGTCGGATTTCCTACGCTCATAAATTTTTTAAGTTAAAGATTAATACCCAAAGTGTACCCCCCCCGATAGGCTCTGGCAAGGATGAGTTATGCACATATCAAAAATGACTATCCAATACACATATACGCGATAGCGTATATGTGTAAAACATGTTTTTAGGTTAGAGATTCCCCTCTTTACCAGTGTAAGCCTTAGCTAGTTTGAATTTCTTTACATGAGCCTTAAGCCCCAAACTTTTTACATATTTCACAAAATCTTCTGGTAGTGGTGATGGCCCGACCCACACGCTACGCTGAATCATTATGTAGCCAAACTTTATAAGGTGTCTTCGGAGCCAGTCTCTCTCCTTTTTTTTAATATCTACGATGTCATACATCACCATTAAGTTCCTGGGTGAATTTTTCTTGAATGGCGAAATAAAACTAGCACCATAAAAATTTCTTTTCCGGTTTACATACTTTTTGCGATCTTTTTTCTGAGAAGAAGTTAAAATCGGAAGCCCAAAAGCGTTAACCCGCATCCCTTTATAATAAAAACCTCTATCTGTCATTCAATCATTATAAAACACTCCACACATATACGCTATCGCGTATATGTATATAAGTTACTTCGGGAGAATAAATAACAACAAACAGAAAATCCCCTTTCGGGGATTTTCTGTTTAACGATTAAAATAGTTTATACTTACTTAATTTCGTAGATTATAACTACATCTGCACTGATTGTGTTTTCTCCTTTAGGAATACTAGCTGGCGCAGGAACGGTGTTGATTGAAGCTTCCATCATTGCTGATTTACCATAATACATATCCATTGGATAACTTCCATCTTCGCTGAAACTTATAATCTTTCCTAATTTAACCCCCAAGTCGTCTGCCAAAATTTCTGCTTTTTCTTTCGCATCCTCAATAGCTTTCTTCCTTGCTTCCTTTTTTAGATCTTCTTCTTTATCAATTGCAAAATTTGGACCACTTAAATCAGTAACTCCTAAGCCACCAAGCCCCTGAGTAATTTTACCCACATTGTCAGTATCTCTAACCTTTACAGTAATGCTTTCGTAGGCTTCATATCCCACCAATACTTGTTTCCCCCCACCACAATAATAAGGCATACTGGTTACTTTGATATCTCCTGCCGCTTCACTCCCTACTGTAGTTTGTGGACACAGTGTTTGTTTATACTCATATTTTGGATTAAAAGACACATTAGCTGTTTTAATGTCTTTATCTTCTATTTTATTGGTTTTTAAGAAATCCAAGGCTGATTTTTCTACAACTGCGACTGCATCTTGCGCTATTTTTACTGTTTTTCCTTCTTTATGAATAGTAAAGGACACATTGGCAATATCTGGCACAGCAGAAACTTCTCCGTGTCCAGCTAAAGTTATACTACTACTACTGTAGTTATCCATCATACGATAAGATTTAAATTCAGATAAAACTCTAACCGCATAAAGCACAGAAAGAATAATAACTAGGGTAAGCCCCGCTCTGTAAAGATTTCTTTTGTATTCGTTTGGTATTTCCATATATATTATTAATTATTAATTGATAAAAGTTCGATATCAAAGATTAAGGTCGCATTTGGTGGAATTACTGGTGGACGACCAGCTGCCCCATAAGCATCTTCTGGAGCTATGGTAAGAGTCTTTTTATCTCCTGCTTTCATTCCGACAATACCTTTGTTCCAACCGGTGATTATATTCGGAGTACCTAATTGAAATTCAAAAGGCACCAAATAATGCAATTCTTTTCCACTTGCCGGATCTTTATAACTAAATTTTGGATCCACATTTGAATCAAAAACAGTACCATTTTCTAATCGTCCTGTGTAATTCACCGTGACAGCATCTCCTGTTTTTGCCACTGCGGTTGAAGTTGTATTGTCGAGTGTCGGAGTCATATCGTCGGGTATATTCCCGGAAATATTGCCCGTGTTGTTAATGTTATTATCTGTAGCCATATTTACTTTATTGTTTATGCTGATAAAAATTAAAAATCCAACTAATGCCAGGCAGATAACAACTGCCACAACCATATTCATACTATTTTTGTTTTCCATCGTTTAAATTCATTTAAATTACTAATAATTTTATTATACACACTTGGATGGCTAAATCAAATTGACCTCTGCCTCCAGTTTTATCCCATACCGTTCGAAATAACTCTTTTTGATTTTTTCCGCAAAATTCACTACTTCCTCGCCCGTGGCCTTACCATTGGTCACAATTACTAGAGCATGCTTGTCATGAACTCCGACATTCCCCTCCCATTTTCCGAGCCAGCCAAGCTCTTGCAAGAGTCTGCCAGTAGCAACTTTCACAAATTCCTGCCCCTGTAGATCTATGCTATTTAAATTTTGATAGTGTAGTTGGTCGGGAGGATAGCATTGCAATTCGAAAACTTGTTTTTTTAATTCCTCATATTTCTCTCTGGTCACTACCGAGTTCAGAAAAAAACTTCCCACGGTGGGTATCTTGGCCGGATCGGGAAGTTTCCGTTTTCGAATATTCACCACAGACTGATAAACATCTTTTATGGTATATGGTGGAGCAGCTATTTTTTGTAATTCGTCTTTAATGGAATCACGAGTTATGCCGATTTGATAATAGGAAGTCTCAATTTGCGGATTTTTTGAAAGTCGAATACGAACCTCAAGAATTATATATTTGCCCTTCAGTTCTTTTTTAAAAATACTGTCTCGATAGCCGAATTCACATTTTTCTTTGCTAAATTTTTCAATTTCGCCGGTCTCAACATTAAAAGCGTCAAGTGAGTCAAAAACATCCGAAAAATTTTCTCCGTACGCCGCAATGTTTTGCACCGGGGCTGCACCCACTGTTCCGGGAATAAAAGCCAGATTCTCTATGCCACCCCAATTATTCTCCACGGCATAGGTAACCAAGTCATGCCAATTTTCCCCTGCCCCAATTTCCAACAATACATTTATATTATTTTCTTCTAAAATTTTCTTGCCCAACACGGATACTTTTACAATAATTCCTTCGAAATCTTTTGTAAACAAAATATTACTTCCTCCTCCTAAAAAAAACTTTTTATTTTCTGTAAAAACAGGGTCGGCTGCAAGTTCTTTTAGTTCTTCTTTATTCTGCACCACAACAAAAAATTTTGTCTTGGCGGAAATACCAAAAGTGTTTAGTTTGGATAAATTATAATTTTGCTCTATTTTCATTTTAAATAAAGATAGAAACGATCGCCCCGACTCCAACCAAGGAAATCAAGACAAAAGTAAGCCATCCTAGAATATTGCCAACTTTTTTATTTTTAAAACTACCCATTATTTCTGCATCTCCCGATAAATGCACAATAAAGAAAATCATGAACGGAGAAATGATACCATTTAACACTGCAGAATAGATGAGCGCCTTGATAGGATCAAGGCCAATAAAGTTCAAAATAATACCTAGCGCCATTGCCACGATAATAACTCCATAAAAAGCTGTCGCTTGTTTCAATTTACGATAAAGGCCTGTCTTCCAGCCGAAAGATTCAGAGATAGCATAGGAAGCCGAACCGGCCAATACTGGAATAGCAAGTAGCCCTGTACCTAAAATCCCCAAAGCGAAAAGAATAAAGGCGAAGTCGCCGGCAAAAGGACGCAGGGCAATAGCCGCATCGGAAGCTGAAGCAATATTAGTAATCCCATTGGCAAACAGTGTCGCCGCGCAGGCCGCAATAATGAAAAACATTATCATATTAGAGACAAACATTCCGGACCATACATCAATACGCATTGTTTTAATATCTTCAGTCGTGGTACTGGCGATGCGTACAGCAACTGTTTTTTCACCGTGTAAAATTTGCTCTTCAACTTCTTGTGATGATTGCCAAAAAAATAAATAGGGGCTAATGGTTGTACCTAGCGCCGCGCACAAAAGAATAATTTCTTCTTTGGAAAAATGCAGAGTCGGGATTACCGTATGACTGAGCACTTCTCCCCAATTCATTTTTACCGAAAAAGCGGAAACAACATAGGCAAAAAGAATAAAAGTGAGGTATTTCAAATATTTAGCGTATTTTTTGTAAGAAATAAAAATTTGCAAAAATAAAGACAAAAGGGCAAAGAAAAATATTAGTAACGAAAAGGAAAGTCCCGGAAATAATAGTTGGGTTCCTTTGGCCATTGCCCCTAAATCTGCGCCGATATTAAAGACATTAGCAAAAAGCAAAAGCGCCGTGCATAAATAAAGAATTTTCTTGGAATAATATTTACGGATATTGGCGGCCAGGCCGACACCAGTAGCAAGTCCGATGCGGGCGCACATTTCCTGTACCACACCCATTAATGGAAAAGAAAAAAGTGACAACCAAATAAGTCCAAACCCTTGCGAGGCCCCCATCTGCGAATAAGTAGCTATCCCGGATGGATCATCGTCTGCTGCTCCGGTAATAAGTCCGGGGCCCAATGTTTTCCAATATTTTTTGGCTGCTTTTACCGGCATTTCTCCTTTTATTTCATGTTCCAGTTCACGCCCTGCCTCTACACCTTTTTCGAGTATTTTTGCCGGAGCGCTAAAAAAATTTTCCCATATAGTCTTTCTCATTCTCTAAGTATATTAACTGTCCCGTCTTTATGCAATTTAATAATTTTTGAGGGTTTACCAACCAGTATTCCTCCGTCTATATATAAGTCAACATTTTCTCCAAAATAATTTTGGGCATCTGAAATGTTTTGCGCTGGAGTTAACCCTTCCGGATTGGCTGAAGGCGCGATAAGTGGTCCGGTTTTTATCAATAAATCTCTGAGCTCCTGTTTCACGGGCATACGAAAGGCCAGGGTTTTTGTGCCTCGATGTAAATAAGAAAATTCAGTTCCTGGACAATCTAAGATAATACTCGTGGGACCTGGCCAGTACGTTTTTACTCTGTCTTCTTGCTCCGATGACAAAACTACGGAAAATTTTTCAAGCTCTTTGGCGTCTCCTATTAATATGATAGAAGGTTTCTCGGGATTTCTTTTCCGTAAAGTATAAATGCGGTTTATTGTCGGAACGCTAAGCGCGCTACCGACAATGCCATAGATAGTGTCGGTCGGCATAATCACGACCCCACCTTCTTTTAAAATTTTTACCAGTTTTTCGTTATTCCAAATAATATTTTTATTTCTCAGACTTATAAAAATAATACAAGGCTAGCGGTGCTGCCCAGTTAGCCGAGCGTTCAACGAAATCGAGCCAGCTTTGCCCCACGAGCGGACGCACGAGAGCAGTCCAGAATCCCCAAAAGGCCATCCACAGCAAAAGCGGACGAATGGGTTTAAACAAAACAATCAATGCCATAACGACATCGACTATTCCGACTAAAACTAGTAAGGTGGTGGCGGTTGCTGTATCGACATGGATCATCTGACTAATCCAGCCGACCCAGTCTGCTTTTTTCCCAACGGCCAAGAGGCCATGCCCAACAAACTCTCCGGCTACCCCAATTCTAAGCAACCATTCAATTTTTTTATCGTTTGTCATGTTTATGATGATTATTATTAATATGGGAATTATACCAAACTACGAGTAAAAGTCATTTGTAAAGTAGAAAAAAACACGCTCCTGGTGTATGATTAATTAATATGTTAAAGCAAATACTGGATTTCTTTGAAAGAATAGAAAACAAAATAAGGGCCAGGTTGAGTCGTTATCCTATTATTTATGCAATTATTGGAGGTGTCGGGGTAGTGCTTTTTTGGCGTGGAATTTGGCACACAGCTGATGATATAAACATGAGCAGTAGCCTGTCTTTGCTTGTAGGATTTTTGATTCTTCTTGTCGTCGGTCTTCTTGTTTATGAATTTATCGGAAGTCGACTTATTATCTCCGGTCTTATTGGTGAAGAAAAAATTGCTAAAAAAGAAGAGAGCGAAATTAAAACTGAAGAAACAGAACTTAGAAGTTTACAAAACACTTTGAGTAGACTAGAAAAAAAACTAGAACACATAGATAAAGAAATAGAGGAAAAATAGCAATTCTAGAAAATTTTATCCCACAAAACGATAAAACTAAAAATACCGAAGAAAATAAAAATAATACCAATAATAATTTTTCGTATCCAGGTGGGGCGGAAAACTTTTGATAAACTTTTGTGATTCAGCCAAAAAACTAAAGCCAGATGTACAAACATTGCAAAAGCATTAATTACCGCCCCTAGAACTATTAATGTTTTAGGCTCATATACATTAAATAAAAATAAAACTATCCCGAAAAGAATTTGCGCCCAAACGAATAAGTAATATATTTTAGAAAGATTAATTTTCCCCCTCTCTTTGCCGTGCAGTCTTTTAATGGCTAAATTCTCAGCCATGATACGAGAAGTAGAATCCATCACTCCCAATTGTGTTTGAAATAGCATGATAGAAACTACCACTAAAAATAAAGTGCCGACAAAAGGAAACACCATATTCCCAATTACTGCCCCCTCGTTAATGACAAAATTAATTCCTTCAGCATTTCCAGCTAAACCATGAGTAGTGGCATAAGACAAAAGCATAAGGAAAATCATGGAAATAGCTCCTAGAAACCAGAAGACAAAAGCATGTTCAATACTGATTAATCTCCACCATTTTTTAAAACGACTCACATCCTCTGCCGTCGCCGCACAATCCGTACCGTCTAGAATAATCTCTTGATCTTTTTCTTTAGAAAATAAACTGGCAATTTTTTGTGAGTAAATTCCCATACCATAACCCTTTTCTTTTATATAAATTGATTGAGTCAAGTTTAAATTTCCTCCCGCTCCTGAATAAGCGAAGGCAGCCAGAAAAGTCGCAATGCTGATGCCCTCAGGTAAAAACCAAAATCCTTCTCCTTTTCCAATCATTCCACTGAACAACATTGACCAATCTATTTTTGTGGCCAGAAAAACAGCCAATAAAAATATGAAGGGGACTCCGATAAGAATAATTATTTTCGTAATACGTTCCATCATTCCATAAACAGTCTTTCCCATACTTAAAATTAAGCCGATAATTAATAAAAATAGAATAGCAATCCATTTAAAATTTGCTACACCGAGCACGCTGGCCATGACTTTCGCTGAAGCAGCTACGATTCCCGGTAAACCAAAACCAATAAAGGTAGAGAGAATAAACCAATAAACTGCTGGTTTAAATAATTTATATATACCTACAAAAACACTCTCGCCTTTTACGAGAGCATAACGCTCAATTTCCATATTCATAAAATACTGAAAGGTAATTCCCAGTATGGCGCCCCAAGCAATACCTAAACCATAGTTGGCCGTCAAATAAGGCCATAAAATAACTTCCCCGGAACCAAGCCCAAGCGCCAAAATAATAAAACTTGGACCAATGAGTTTTCTAAAAGATATCGGCTCTGGAAATAATTTTGTTTCTTTCATGGGGTGCCTACAGGGATTCGAACCCTGACTAAGAGCTCCACAAGCTCTAGTGCTAACCATTACACCATAGGCACCATGTGCTCTAAGTTATACCAAAAAATATAGATTTTTGCTAGCTATTTTTACCATCTTTTTTAATTATCTGATTCGCTGCATAAATACCGGTAATATATGCATCCTCCATCCCTACGATATTATGATCCCCAATGACAAAAAGGTTATCATTGAAACTACATGGTAAAAATTCATGTCCTATAAAAAATGCCGGGTGCCAAAATTTTTCTGTAATAATTTCGTAGTGTTTGAAATACTTCGATAAATCATAATTGGGGTTGTGTGAATAAAAAAGATATGAATGGTCAGGTTCTTTGGAAATTACGATGTCTTGTGTTCTGTGGGAAGAGAATAAGATAAAATTTCCAGCCGTTTGGTATTCCTGAAGGAGTTCCCCGTGAACATGTGCCATGTGTACAGAAATTGAGTGATTGAGCGGCATATCGAGTTTCAGAAGTTGTTTTGTAATGTTAATGAGAGTAGCCATCACTAGATTTCTGGAATGATATTCATGCCCGAGGCTTGTTTTTGTAACCCAGTAGTTATTCTCACGCACGACAGAAACGACTTCGTCTTGAACAAAACGATTTCGAATACCAGCAACCAATGCTTCTTGTTGCATTCCAAATTCATGGGTAGGATATAGACCTATAAGCAACAGAAGAAACATCCCCGCTGCAGATAATGGCATTTCTTCTACGTCTAAAAAGGCTGTACTTTTTACTAAAGGATCAATTATCGTTGGGGTTAATTTGGTAAAATTATGCTTTTTCAGAAAATCACTTGCACGCATTTCATGCATCTTTTTTAGATAGAAATCTTTCTGAAGAGCATCGATTTGAGACATATTTTCACAATTTTTTTTAAATTTTTGGTAGTGAAAATTAAAAATAATCAGATGAATGTACATCATTAAAATAGCGACCGGATGCCTAAGAACTACATCCCAAAATATCCATGATTTATTCCCGCGCTGGAATCTTACTGACCGGAAAGGTATTTTTCTCTCAAGACGTACAAAGGGAAGAATATGGTGATAATCGCTTCGAACGTAGAAGGCGCCATAGTTTACATTCCCGTCGGCAGAAGTGGTAACACGACCACCAATATTTTTGCTAATTAGTAAAAAATCTTGTTGTTTTTCTGAAAGTCTCCTTGCGCATCCAATACCAGCCATCCCTCCGCCTATGACTATAGTTCCATAAATTTTTCGCTCCACAAAGAAATTATAGCAACTTATCTCCTTCTTTCAAATCTAATATTTTTTTAATTTTACTGGTGCGCAGGGGGGGACTTGAACCCCCAAGGATTACTCCATACGAACCTCAATCGTACGCGTATACCAATTCCGCCACCTGCGCATATTTTTTCTGTTGTTTTTTCTCAATTAAAAGAGCTTTTTTAATTTTGTTCTTCTTTCGAGACAACGAAACAGCTCTTGGATTGTAATACATTTTTTTGATAATTTCCAGCGCTTCTCTTTTTGCATATCTAAGACCATAAATTGAACCTTTGCTTTTTGACTTAGAAATATACCCTTTTATTCGTAATTTATTAAAAATTTCTTCACGAAGCCAAGAAATATGCTTAAGACTAGCTGAATTAAAAGTTAAATAAAACATATAACTAGATCTCCAGCGTGGATCCCAGTACGAATAGAAAGATCCGTCTCCATCAAAACATCCACGCAAAAAATCAAAAAAATATCTATCTGGTATTGCTAATCTTCCAATGGTTAAAGATTTTTTAGGAGTTAATCCAATAGATAGAAGAAAATCATAAAATATTCTATTTTTGAATTGAATTCTTAAGCACTCATCCCCTTTGCTGTTCCATTTATTACCTATGGTAAAATTCACACCTAAGCATTGAGAAAAATTTAATAACTGCTCCCTATCCTTTGAAGTTAAATCAACCAATAAGCCATCGCTTGATAAATATCCATCTGTGGCAATTAAACCAACAGCATAAGCCAAATTAGGTCTCCATTTTGTATCTACTATTTTTTTTGGTTGTGGTCCCCTCTTTCCCATCCTATATATTATATCACCTCAAGTATATAGCGTCTACCAATTATAATTAAACAAAAACCCACTTTCGTGGGGTTATGTTTTTCTTTAATTATTCTGCAGCTTTTTCTGCAACTTCCGGGGTTTCGTCTTCGAGAGTTACTGAACGCATTTTTCGGCGAACGTCTTTCACCGCCTTGGTGCGGATATAGTAGAGCTTGCTTCGGCGAGCACGAGCTCTTTTTGTTATTTCAATTTTTCCTATCATTGGAGAGTACAGCGGGAAAATTCTTTCTACACCTACACCGGAAGCAACTTTGCGAACAGTAAAAGTGGCGCCTGCTTCCGCCCCATGCTTACGCGCGAGGACAATACCCTCAAAAGCCTGCAAACGATATTTACCTTTTTCATCAAGAATTTTAGAAGAGACGTTGATAGTGTCACCAGCTTTAAAATCCAAAGCCTTTCGCTCTGCCAAATCTACCGGGCTAAACTTTATTTTATTGATTTTATTTCCTGCCATAGTTGGTTTAATCTAACATAATCAATCTATTTTTGCAATTTATATGAATTCCTGCTGATAACATTTCACGCAATACACTATTTCGGAGCGATCTGGTGCGTAGGGAGTATAGATTGGTGCTTCGCATTTCATGCAGTTGCGGTGATACATCCCGGGTTTGTTTTCTTTGGCAAATCTTTCGTTTTCTCGACATTTTGGACACTCATGAGGAAGGGGTAAATTCAGTTTACGCAAAAGCTCTAGTTCTCCTTGGATTATTTTATAACTTCGTTTGCAATTTATACATTCAATAACTTCTTGTAAAATAGAATCTTTCGTTTCGCTAATAGTTTGGGGTAAAATTTCTGATTTTACCGTAGATGCTACATTTGGATTCTCTGTGTCGTCCCAGTCATACCCCTGTGATATCGCCTCCTCTTTCGTCTTTGGTAAAAATCGCATTGCGTTTGATTTGTTATATGGAAAGTTGCCAAACCCCAAAGAAAAAAACTCTCCATAGCGCCATACCCTACCTAATTTATCCACCAAGGGATTCTTCTTCATATCTTCTATAATATCTTTTTTTAATTTCTCATAATCTTCTTTCAAATATTGCTTGTTCAAAATACAATAGCTCTTGTGTTTTAAATTCACACAACCAAAATTATTTTTTCCAGAAATTGACCAATGAGAATATTCGGTATTCAAAGCGTCAGGAAAGCTGTGAGAAGCAAACTTGCAATTACTAGCTCCATCTCCTGTTTGTGAACACTCGTAAAGAAGCTCTGCGCCATTACCCCAACCCGTATAATCCATACAATCCCTAGAGCCATCGACAGTGATGAGCTGACACCATTTGCAATTTTCTGCACCATTTAAGATATAACACTCTTTGGAATTCTTTGATGTATATACATACTCGCCCGTTACATTTAAATTAAAAGAGTGCCCATGATACTCGCGATAAGGACGAGTAAGCCAAAACTTATTGGCTTCTTTCTCTAGTTTCTTTATCCCAGCCGAGGTATCTAAACTCATTTCTTTAAATTTTTTCTCATATTCTTCTTTGGAATACTGAACATTAAAAATACAGTTTTTAGCCCCGCGTAAATTTACACAGCCAATACAATTTGTAGAGCCATAACAGTTGCGCGAAAACCAAACGTCCACACAATCATCACACTCTTCGGAGAAAAAAACTCTGTACCCCCTAATAAAACTTCTGGACCCATAACATAATTCCGATTTCCATCCTCGAATACAATCTGAACTCCATTTTAAGGTATTTAAAATCGAAGAATAATATACATCTTCACAAAAGTCCGCCCAGATGGTCATAAAACAATTTTTAGAATACGCGATTGAGTTTGAATATTCACAATTTTTCAGAGTGGTATAGGTGCTTTCTAGGGCAGAATAAGGTGTTTTCATCGCAAGTTCCTTCACTTGTTCTAAAAAAGGCCTAGAAGGATCATAGTCCATAGCATACTCTGTGCCATCCCACGAATCGCTCCACCAGCAATGCTGACAATACACAGTCAATTTTTTTTCTGGCGAAAACATAGACAGCATCTTTTTCTCACATTTATTACAATTTCGCCAAAACGGGAACCAGCTGTTGTCGACAGATAGCCTTCTCTCCATCCGACATGGCGGGCACCAGGTCGGCGGAGGAACATTTATTTTTTCGTAATAGTTAAAATCCTCCGGCTCAATTGTGAAATCTTTTTTGCAGTTCTGGCAAGATTTTGTCTGTGCTTCCATGAAATTATTTTACCCCCACACCTAATTTTCACCTAATCCAAATTAGGTGTGGGGGTTTATCACTTTTTCGAATTCCTCACATGTGTTATATTCATAATACACATGGCAATTATTATTTTTGATCTGGATGATACGCTTTATGATACAACCCGATTCAGAAAAGATATCGAGCAGGTGTTCGCGTCGCATGGATTCCCTGAGGCAGACATACGTGAATCGTATCGCAGTGTAGTTTCTACTAGAGGTTACACCTTCGAAGAACATATACGGGAACTTGCAAAAAAGCATAGTAATCTTGACCCGATTCTTTTTTTACCTAATCTACTTGCCCTATTTGAAAAAACATACATTTTCCCGGGAGTTTTAGAAACGCTGGAGCAATTAAAAAATTCATATACACTTGTCCTGGTCACGTTGGGTGAAGAAAAGATTCAGCGACTTAAAATTGAAAATGCCGGCATCGAAAAATATTTTAACTCCATTCATTCAATAGAAAAAGATAAAGAAAAACTTCTTAGGGATCTTAACTTTCAAGGTGAAATATATTTTGTTAACAACAACCTCGTTGAAAACGAAAAAGTGCGAAAACATTTTCCGCATTTTGTTGTCATAGACGCGAAAAGCGGAGAGCCGGTAGTAATACCCAGCTCCCCGCTCGATCGATAACAGTCACACTCACACAAGATCAGCGCGAGTGGGGCCGTTCGACCCTCCTCGCATCGTGATCTTCCTCGAAGCCACCTTGGCCCCGAAGTTGCAGGCCTCCTGCAGGACCTCGGACGGCATAGTGAGAAGAGACATCCCCCTCCCGCCGTTCTCGATATGGCTGACGAGGTAACTTGCCAGTCCGCCGAGGAACCAGTCGCCTGCGCCGATCAGGAACAGTTCGGAGCCTTCGGGAGGTTTTACCGCCTCGTAAGAACCGGTGGCCTCTCCGGTGCTGTTGCGGAGAGAGAAAACTCCCCCCTCAGCGCCATCAGTGACGACCACGACGGACACCCCCTGGTCGTGAATCTCCTCAATCGTTCGGCCAAGTGTCTCAAACTCGAACCGGTTGAAAATGAGTAGATCACACCGATTGATCGGTGACCTGGACAGAGAGAAAGTGCGAAATCTCTCGTCCTGGCACAGTGTCTGGTTCGGACCGAAGACCCGGAACCCCGGTTTTTCTCCGAGCAGGCAGTTCGCCGGAATGAGAAAATCTTCGTTGACGGCTGTGGCAAAGCGCCACTGGCCGTCGAAACCGATGATTTTCTCAAGAGCCTTCCGAAGCAGTTCGGGGTCGCTTGAGCGCTCACCTTTTCGCCCATAGAGAGCGGAGGTGGAGCCCCGCCGATCGCCGATCGGGTACACCGCCATCGAGGTCCTTTGCAGGAGCTCGAGGCGGACGTTGAGCAAACCGGACTTGCGCAGGGCGCGCTCGAGCAGGTTTGCTTCGTCCGAGTCTCCAAGCTCAGACGGGACGATGAGAAGCGGATTATGTCCCATGTTCATGAGACACCTCGCCACATTCGCCGACGAGCCGGAAAGCTCGACGGAAAGGAAGTCCAAGGTCCCCTTCTTACCTTCGCCATCGGTGAATCCGAAGGCTATCTCTGGGTTCACGGAGAACCCAATCGTGATGCCTGTGGTGCTTTTCATCAGGTCCTCCTTATAAGACCGTTGTTGTGAGTTGTGGTGTGCAAATCAGCCCGTACTATAGTATCAAAAACATAAAAAAACAAGATGCGGGTTTCTTTATCGTTTGCATGTTTTTTGAAAGTTATTTAATTATTTTTTCGAACTCTTTAGGCAATTTAGATTCTACTTTTACTGTCTCGCCTTTAAGATTTTTAAATTCTATAGACCGAGCGTGGAGCGCTAAACGTTTAATACCTTTTGGATTTGAAGCGCCCGGATTATACAGAGTGTCACAGGCAACGGGGTGATTTATGAATTTCATGTGCACGCGAATTTGATGAGTCCGACCCGTTTTCGGCCGAACTTCTACTACAGTGAAGCCCGGCAATCTTTTTAACACTTTATAATCTGTAATTGCTTCCCGCATTTCTCCTCGTGCCCCGCGACCGGCAAGGTACCTGCGAAAATCTTTCGGGCTTCGGCCAATGGGTCTATTTATTATTCCTCGCTCGTTCTTAACATTGCCGTTTACAATAGCGACATAAATTTTCCTGATTGTTCTCGCCTGAAATTGTTCTTTTAAAAACTGATGTGCTTTGGCGTTTTTTGCTAAAAGCAAAACTCCGGAAGTTTCTTTATCTAATCTGTGCGCTAATTGTATTTTAGGATATTTTTTTACAAGCAAATCTACAATTGTTTTTTCTTTACTCCTGTCGTCTCCATGCACCAAAACACCGGAGGGTTTCTCGATAGCTAAAATATTGGGATCTTCATATAGAATTTTTATTTTCATTTGTGCCCTTGGTAGGAATCGAACCTACATCAAAGCCTTAGAAGAGCTTCGTTCTATCCATTGAACTACAAGGGCATTCTTGGGCACATGTGCGCGGTAAGGGACTCGAACCCCTGACCTTCCCGGTGTAAACGGGTTGCTCTACCAACTGAGCTAACCGCGCAAGACTTAGGTAAACGACCTATCAAAACAGTTAACCGCGCAAGACTTAGGTAAACGACCTATCAAAACAGTTAACCGTGCAAGACTTAGGTAAACGACCTATCAAAACAGTTAACCGCGCGAAATACCTTTTCAAATTAACATTTTTATATCGAAGGGTCAACGACAGTAGATGGAGAATTCAGAATCTCGTAAGATTTTTTTTCTCTCTCGGAAAAATAATTCAATGCTTTTTCCAGACCATCCATTTTTACCATTGGAATTTTCACAGTGGCGCCGGCATCTGGCAGAAAAAAGGTTTCGTTCGTTTGCACAAAAAGAGAGTATCCAAAAAAACAAAAAGACAACACGAACAGAAAGGATACAAAAACGGCGATCTCCCAATAAAGACTTGTATTGAAAACAAATTCTTTTTTCTTAAAATGTTTTTCTTTTTTAAAAAGTTGTATTTTCATTTAATTATTCGGTGAAACTTAAAAGTTGTATTTTAAAAATCGCTTCCCAGTTGCCCCCTTTTTTATTAACCGTATCAACTTTATCTATGTTCATGGAAATAAAATTGAGTTCGTAGGGAGAGTTTTCTAGAAGCTCTAAAAATTTATAGACTGAGGTAAAACTTCCCACGGCTTTTAACCCTACGACAAGTCCGGTGTTGCTCGGAAGAGTGTCCACGGAAATCACTTCCGCCTTGGCGCCAGCCATGGGCGCCAATTTTTCAATCGTATCCAAAAAGGGCACAACGTCTGAACTTTTTGCAAAATGTGTATCGAGTTCTGCCCTCTGTGGGGCTATTTTTAAAAGAGAGCGATCAAGGGTTCGAATGTCGTCGCGCCTCTGCTTTTCAATCTGCCAGGCTGTCCTTCCTTCCTGCGTTCTTTGATTATTATCACTGATAATTCTATAAAAAAATACAAGAGCAACGGCGCACAACACAAAAAATATGGCGGCGGTCAGTAATGGAATTTTGGGATAAGTTTTTTTCATATTAGGCTGGAATTAGACTTAAAGAAAATTCTATATTGGACCCTTTCACGAAATTGGAAATGGGTAAATCGACACTTTTAAAATTGGGGCTTTCCTCTAGCGCCTGGCGGAATAATAGTAAAACTTCTCGAGACGGAGCGGTGCCACTAATATTTACTTTTTTACCCGCATTTGCTTCAGTTTCATATAAAATTTGTGTCAATTTTATATCAAATCTTTTCTTGGAAAGAATGGCGCGAATAATGTTTATGGAAGGCAGAAATTTATTTTTCTCCGCACTTTCCACTAAAGTAATTTTGGTATTGATATCTTTGATGGCAGCTAAAGACTGTTCTCCTAGAACTGGGAGGGGTTCTTTTTTTTGAGCATCCAGTTGTGCGTTAACCAAATTATAATTTATAGAAGAAGAAAAATAGGCCGGTAGTAAAGATATACCGCCAACCAAAAGGCAAAAATCTATCATCACCAACATCAAAATTAAAAGTCGGTAATGAAAATCCGCCGTCATGTTTTTCTTTTCTTCTTTTGGAATTAAGTTAATCATTATAATAATTCAAGTTAATTAATTTGGTCTCCAAGCGCCAAGCCGAGCGCGGTCGAAAAAGCTAACGCCTGCCTAAAGGGCATGTCTGAGACATAATTATGAGTATTGGTGATATTAATCCAAACATTGGCCATCTCCACCGGAGTTTTCATACTCACCGAAATATAATCAGCCAGTCCGATTAGATTCGAATCGCCTCCGCAAAAAATTATTTTTTTAATGAGCGGGTGATTATTCCCTTCCTCGTCTTTATGGGTATTCCAATATAAAAAGTGTTTAACTATTTCATCACGTAGGACTGAAACACTATTTAGCAATACCGCAAAAATTTCTTTATTGGCGACATTGCGCTGGAGTCCATATTCGTGTTTCATTTTATCCGCTTCTTCAAAAGAAACATTGAAATTCTTCTCTATCATATTGGTAAGCATCATTCCACCCAAATCGAGAGTGGAGGTAAACATTACAATACCACCTGAGACAATAAAAATACCTGTACGTTTTTTACCAAAATCTACCACCATATAAGTATCCAGGTCTCCCCTTTTTATAACTGCCCGGCAAATGGCCTGTGCTTCCAATTCGCAAGATTTAACTTCCAGCTCTGAGTGTTTAAAAAGTAACAGATAATTTTCAATTATATTTTGAGGAATAGTAGCTACCTGCACCTCCAGGCTTTGAGCATCTTCCTTTACCAAATCATAATCAAAAATCGCATCTTCAGCTTTTATCGGCACATGTTCTTCCAGGGAAAGCTCGATGCCTTCACGAACATTTTTTAAACCGTTTTTTTCCAAGCGCAATTGAAATAAATAAACCTGTTCCTCCGGTAAAGAAACTCGCACGGACCTAACCCCGTCTTCTTTTCGAAGTTTGGTTAAAATCTCTTCCATCATTTTCGAATTTTTAATTTTACCCGATTCAATAACACCCGGAGGGATAATTCGTTCACCATATCGGCCTACCCGAGTACCATTTTTTGTGGTAATAAGTTCCACAAATTTCAAAGATTCATCTGAAATATCCACACCGAATGAAGGCGCTACAAAAAAATTCGGAGGAGGAAAAATCCTAAAGAAGAATTTATTAAACGAATCCATCAACATACTAATAGTATATGATATTTAGCTCTTTCTCGCCATTATTTAGCGTGGGTGCCGATTGGAATTTCGCTATTTGGTTCCAACAGTGAGAATTTACCGTCGTCAGTAGACACTGCCAAGATCATGCCTTGACTTTCAACCCCCTTGATCATTCTAGGCTCCAAATTGGCAACAAACATACAATTTTTTCCTATCAATACCGAGCAATCCGGAAAATATAAAGAAATGCCCGAAACTATTTGCCTTGGCGTTGCTTCACCCAGGTCAACTGACAGCCTTAAAAGTTTGTCCGTCTCCGGCACTTTCTCCGCGGATAAAATTTTCCCTACTACAATTTCAATTTTTTTAAAATCTTCTATGCTAATCATTGATTTAGCGAAATCATGTCACGCAATCGTTCATTGAAGCGCGACTTTATTAATTTTATCTAGATAACGTTGCAATATGAGCGCCGCCGCCGATGCATCTACTCTACCGGATTTTATTTGTTTAACTTTGCTGTGTGATTGTGTTTGGTTTGATTCTTTTTTGCCATTCTTTGAACGACGGGCCTCGACAGAAGTTAAAAATTCTTTTTGTTTATGGACGGGTAAATTGAATTTTTCGGTTAATTCCAAAATAAAAACTTCAATCCGACCAGAAAGCACATTTAATTTCCCCGAGAAATCCACCGACTCCCCGACCACTATTTCCGAAACTTTTTCCTTGTTTATTATATCCCGAAACCGGTGAAAAGCCTTTGGGTCGTTTAGAACAATTTCTTTTGGGAAAGCGAGAATGCCGTTTTCGTCCGAAATCGCAACCCCTATCCTTTTTGTACCATAATCTATGCCTAAAAATCTCATAATAATAGAATACTAGCACAAAAAGTTTGTAGTGGTATAATGCATTATATGAACCAATACAATGCATTTTTTATGAATAGTGGTTGGGGTTGGGTTATTTTACCAGTATTATTATGGACTTTGTTTTGGAAGGGTTGCGCTTTATGGTTTGCCGTCAAAGACAATAAGAAGTGGTGGTTTCTGGTATTTCTGGTGATTAATACTGTAGGAATTTTAGAGATTATTTATATTTTCTATATTGCCAAAAAGAAATGGGTGGATATCAAAGCACTTTTTTCCCACCCCGCTATGTAAATTAAAATAACTTAGACCAAAAACACCCCAGTAGGGGGTGTTTTTGTTTTCTTCCAACTTGAAAAAAACCCCTAGATAAAGTAAGGTTATGAGGCAGAGGTGTCGCATAGTATTTGGTGTGGTGGGGGTCTCGAAATTTAAATAAGTATATTAAAAATTGAACAGCTGGAGGTGTCGCATAGTGGTTTAGTGCACCTGTCTTGAAAACAGGAGTACCGCAAGGTACCGTGAGTTCGAATCTCACCACCTCCGCCATGAACAAAAAGAGTACACATTATTTATGTATACTCTTTTGCTTTGCTTGTCTCTTGTTGATATAATTATGTCATGGATGACAAATTGGTATGGTCCGCTCTCGAATACGAAGACAAGGAACGAAGCCGTGATTGGTTTTGGGCGCTTGGAATTATAATAGTGACGGCCGCCATCGCTTCAGTGATTTTCGCGGATTACTTTTTTGCGGCGCTACTTCTTCTCGCGGGATTTTTGCTGGGATTTTTTGCAACCAAAAAACCGGAAATGGTTACCTATGAACTCAACATGAGAGGACTAAAAATCCGTAACAGTCTTTATCTTTATGAAAATATAAAATCTTTCTGGGTACAGTTGGACAGATCTGGAGAAATAAATATAAAACCGACACTTTTCATTCAATCCGAAAGAATTTTTATGCCGATAATCTCCATCCCCATAGATGAAGAACTGGCCGAAGACATCCACGGCATAATGGCTTCACAGGGTATACCTGAAGTCCCAATGAAAGAACACCCTTCCGAAAAAATAATGGAAGTGCTAGGATTCTAAACGTACGCCCTCATAGTTTAATGGATAGAATGCGAGCTTGCGGAGTTTGCGATCCAGGTTCGATTCCTGGTGAGGGCACTAGGCCGAAAGAAGCCAGTTTATTGGCTTCGTCGGGAAGCGAAAAGCTTTTTCCTATTTTTTTGTAAATAAAAAATGAAAAAGGTATACTGTTCCTGTAAGGAAAGATATCCTCCTGAGGGAACCAGACAAAAATATGAAGCACGAAAGTATAAATCGAAGTGAACGTGAAAAAGAAGAACCTCCAGTGAAGTTGGACAAGGAAGAAGTGCAAAAAATCTTGAAAGAATTTAAGGATGCGAGAATAAATGCGGATGAACATCCGGAATATTTTAGTATTCATCTAAAAAATGGAAACATCGTACGTATTCCAAAATGGGAACATATTTTCTACAAAGACGGTTCAAATAAAACTATCAGAAAAGAAATAAGAGACGTTTTGAATGCTGAAAAATAAAAAAATTAATAAAAATCTCCTTACGGAAAACTTAATGCGGATTTAACTAAATTTGACATTTTCGCTTGCTTATGATACAATCATGAGTGAAAGGTGTGGGGACTCTTTGCGGGGTCTTCCCGCAAAAGTACCTCACATTAAGGAGAAGCAAATCATGAGGAAGCTCGTTTCAGCCGTGCTGTTCGCTCTCGTCACCCTGGTTCCCGTGGCGTTCGCCAACGAGATCCCTGACTGCAGGTTGGGGGTTGCCCCGGTCAACGTCGACCGAGAAGCTCAGCCCGGCGACCAGAAGTTCACTGCACCGAAGGGGGCAGTCGTCCGGATGGAATTCCGGAAGGAGGGTCAGCAACGACTCTCTTACGTTCGCTGCAAGTTCGCTGCCGACACCGAGTCGTACGCCGTGGCTCCGGGTCTCGCCTGGGACATTCCCTCTGGGAACGACTTCAGGGCCGAGAACTGGACGATTCCGTATGAAATGTCGGAAGGACGTCCCGGCAAGGCTGCCACAGTCGAGATCGGCGCTGTCACCGCTGGAGCACCTGGCGAAGCGGACGTGACCAACAGCGGAACCGAAACGGCTGCTGTACTCAACTTCACGATTCCGGAAGGACGCCCGGGCGTGAACTGTTGGGACACCAACAAGAACAGCAAGGATGACCCGAACGAGGACATGAACCACGATGGACTCTGGGATGCACACGACTGCATTCCCACCATCATCCCTCGCAAGAACGCATACCTCCGTTGGTGGGATGATCACCCGGTCATCGCGACCGGGGTGCACGTTCTGGGTCTCGCTGTCGTCGTCTGCGGGACCGGCAACTGCAGTGGTAGCAACAACTACCGCCACGAGCAAGTGCACTAGTGCACTACTGAAGTATCGCGGGAGGAGAGTTCAGCTGGACTGGACATCCTCCTGCACTCTCTAAAGCTATGAAAATAAAATGTTGCATATACGTCATATATATGTAATATGGTTCATATCCTTAGAGAGTGAAGAGAATTGACTTTTTTACTCAAATATGGTAAACTAGTAATTATTAATTAATAAGCCAAAAGGGCATTTATACGATATGAACAATAAAATAATGGCATCAATAGGGTTGGTCTTAAGCATATTTATGTTCTTGGGGCTTGTTGTGGCTGGTGGAAATGTAACTCCTGCCTTTGCAGCATCCGCTGTACCAGATTGCAATAGTGCCACATTAAGTGGATATATAGAGGTAGGTAGCGAAAACAGTACTTATGTATGGTTTGATTGGTGGGGTCCGGATGGTTTTACTCACAGCACTCCCCAGCAACATTTTACTTCAGATTCAGATTTTAGTGCACGCATAACAGGACTCAGTGAAAATACCACATATTCTTTTCGACCAATGTCTTCTAAGTCCAATGGGGAAACTTCTCAATTTACAACTTCTTCTTGTGGTGGAACTCCCACAGCCAAACCTATCATAAATTATTTCCGCGCTAATCCGACCTCTATGACTTTGCCGGAAAATTTCACTATGCTTTCTTGGGATGTTGAAGGCGCAGATCTCTGCTGGGCTTCTACTTCCCCTTCTTCCCGTGACCGTTGGTGGAACAGCAACAATCCAGTTGACGGTTTTACAAACACCCAACCAATTCCGGATCTAGAAGTCGGTCAAACCACTTTCAGTCTTCGTTGTGAAAACTCCGCAGGTTCAACCAGCAAATCGGTAACGGTTACTGTTAATCAGCCGACGACAGCACAACGTCCTTCTTGTTCTTCCGCCGGACCTGATTATGATACTGTTTCCGGAAGTACTACAAAGCGTTATGCTTACGGTGTTCAAAATGCAACTGAAGTTCTCTTCCCTACTTGGTCTTCCGACTTCGCTCAAGATGATATCATTTGGTATAAAGGTATAAATGACGGAGGTGGAACTTGGCATGCGAATATTAATGTCTCCAGTCATACTCCAATCGGGGTCAAAGACTACAACATAAATACACACGTATATCTTTACAATAATGACTACAAAGAAATTTGGTGCGATACCGCCGATTTTAAAATTTCAAGTCCACCTCAAGGCTACGCCCCTACTGTCGACCTTACCGCTGACGATATGAGTTTGAGTTACGGACAAAGCACAATTTTAACTTGGACTACCAGCAATAATCCAACCACTTGTACCGCTACCGGTGCTTGGTC
>Ga0172379_10000136_pt1 | contig 199871 bp, 321 predicted proteins | sample GrowelOW334metaG_FD_119756 | JGI IMG/M metagenome (GOLD analysis project Ga0172379, IMG submission 119756) | Groundwater microbial communities from an aquifer near a municipal landfill in Southern Ontario, Canada - Groundwater well OW334 metaG | ecosystem: Environmental > Aquatic > Deep...
CGGAGGTCCGCGCCACGGAGGTTTGCGTTATAGAGGTCCGCGCCACAGAGGTTCGCGCCACAGAGGTTCGCGCCACGGAGGTTCGCGCCACGGAGGTTTGCGTTATAGAGGTCCGCGCCACAGAGGTTCGCGCCACGGAGGTCCGCATTGATAAAAACTCTTTCACCCTTTGCATAGGCTTCTAGTAACTGCTTACTTTCCATCTTTGTCCTCCTTCGCCAGCAGAGCGCTGGCCTTGTTTAATAGGCACTGTCGGCATTTTTCAGAAGAACCCCCATCAAAGCTTGCCGCCATTTTATCGGTTTCTGTTAAATCAATATTGGGACAATCGGAGCATGTGTAATTAATGAGGTGGTTGGATATAAAACTCTCCAACTCCCCCACCCGCGCCAGCAGGAAGCGGAGGTCGTCGGGGGTGTGGGCGATGAGGGGGATAAAGTCGTCATAAGCAGAGCAAACAAAATGCCTTTCTCCCTCTTCTCCCCAGACAATGTAATGTTCTACAACATCGTCTTGCCGCCATCCCTTTGTTGCCTTCTCCAACCTCTCCCTGATTTCGTCGATGCGGTTCAGCTTACCCATCTATTTCCCCTTTCTATTAATAGGTTTAAAGTAATATAAATCCTTACAAAATTGAAATAGCTCTTTATGTCCGTCATAAGGATATCTACCTCCCGGCCCATACTCTTTTCCAAAATCTAATTCAAATATTTCAGCATATCCAAATCTAGGGTATATCTCAGCTACACACAATTTTGTAGCTGATTCTTTTACTATACCGAAAAACCAATTATCACTCTTTGGCATTTTTAGTATATCTGTTTTAGTCCACCAATATTTTTCTTTCAATTTTCCTCCATTAAAATACTACTAGGACAGACATAGAAAAATCTACACCATATGCATGGAATGACACAACCATTATTATTCATAATTAATCTCCTCAAATAATTTATACCATAATATTAATATTTTTAGCGCAAAAAATATTAATATATTGTTATATAGTATTTGAGGCCTCTAATAATATGTTGGAGGTAGTTTAATGAATAAAGGAGAAAGTATGAGTATAGGTGAGAAATTTGCTGCTGCGGCTATTGGCGCAATTAAAAATGGCGCGAAGAATATTAAACCTACCGGAAAGAATAATAAGAAGAAGTCTAAATAAATGTTTGAAAATAAAGAAGTTATATTTTTGGAAGGGATAGACGGAAGTGGAAAAACTTCTGTCTATAATTTTTTACAGTCCAACTCTAAAAACTTATTTTTTAAAAACTACCCTAAACCTTGTAAAGATCTACTGACTATAACAAAGAAAACCAATCCCGAGGCCTCACTCTTTTTGTTTTTAGCAGATCTTAAAATGGGCGAGGAAGATATAGATCATTATTTAAATAGTGTTAATAAAGGTGCTGTAATAACTGATAGAAGTTGGTTAAGCACATTAGCATATCAAAAAGAAACTTTAAGTAAAAAGTTATATGAGATAGAAGTTAATAAGCGTAAAGTTTATATTGAAGATACAGATAAAGATGTATATCCTTTTGTAGAAAATTATTGTTTTAATAGTTGTTTAATTCCTGATGTAGTTATATTGTTTGATATAGATCCAAAAACGGCTATTAAAAGATGTATCGATAGAAGTGGTGGAAAAGGAACTCCTAGACCTGAAGATATTAATTTCCTCTCTAGAGTTAGGAATAATTATAAGAAGTATTCTAATCATCCGGCATTTAAGATGGAAATTATAAATACTAGTAGTATGAAGTTGGAAAAGGTTATTGATAGAGTAGTAAAAATAATAGCTGGATAAACCAGCTATTTAAAAATTAAAACTAGAGAAATCTAGTTTTTTTAGCTATATCCTTCCCCAAACACAAGGCCTATGTTCTCCGGGCGGAACATCAACAGCTACAGTACTGGAAGCTTGTTTACCAAAAGTATCATCTATATCATGTCCAGCAGTAGGTTCATCCCATACTGCGTCAGCTATGGCATTATAATCTATAGTTCCACTTCCAGCTAAAGATAATGATTTACCAGTACTTCCTGTAAGTACATGACTAGCCATAGTAGCATCCCATATAATACTTTCCTCGTCATGTAACATCTGTCCTGCTGTATTAGGAGTAGTATAGGTAGATATGTCTTCACTCCAAACTGCGTCTGCAATAGCGGAAGGATCTCCACCAGCACCAGCAGTACTTAATGTTATACCTGTACTTCCAACGTCCTCATGGTCTGTCATTGTCGCATCCCATACGGCATCTTCTACGTCAGTTGCAGATAGGTTATTCAATCCAGAAATAGCCCCCGTAACTACGCCTTCGCTAGTCGTTACATCTGTAGTAGAGGCTGGATCAGCCGGAAGATTAGTAGTTTTGTCATTAATAGAATCTATCAAGTAACCAGCCGTTCCTGCCCCGTAAGCGCCAGGAAGAGCTTCACCCCATACTTCAGCCACACTAATATTGTTTAGTCCCGAAACATCACTTGTAGCAGCAGGATCAGCCGGAAGGTTAGTCGTTTTATCATTAATTGCGTCAACAAGATATCCTGCTGTTCCAGCACTATAAGCTCCAGGAACAGCTTCTCCCCAAATATTAGCTACACTGATATTATTTAATCCTGATATCGCACTAGTTATCACCCCTTCACTAGTTGTTACATTTGTAGTAGAAGCGGGATCGGCTGGAAGATTAGTGGTTTTATCTTGTATCGCATCTATTAAATATCCCGCAGTTCCTGCACCATATGCGCCGGGAAGAGCCTCCCCCCATACTTCCGATACTGAAAGATTATTCAGTGCACCAACAGCAGTATCTATTCCGTCAACTACACCATCTACAGTATCTAAGTTATCTGACAATACTTTCAAACTATCTGTGGTTGTACTAAAACTACTACCAGCTAATTTATCTAGTATTGCAAATACCGTACTTGAACTATCTACAGTAACAGGGGCACCCACATCATCTAAAGTAACTTCACACACCATCATTTTAAAATCTATAGGATCTCCACCAGTAGCAGTTATGTGAAATAACAGTTCTCCCAAAGTATCTGTGTAGGTAGTGTCATCAAAAACACATTTATACCACCCATAAGCTAGTTCAGTAATTGTGAAACTAGATATAGCGTCTGCTGAAAAAGCTTCACCATTTTCACTAACAAATATAGCAAAATCCGTAGCTCCTTCACTTAATCCTGTAACTCCAGTAATATGATCACTAGAACTTACTACTAAAAAGGATATTGTAGGAGTACTATTTTTCTTTATTATTCTCATTAAAATCCCCCGCCATTAACTACCCTTGATCTAGACATGCCCCCACCTAATCCTTCTATACCTACAGTATATCCATTATTAATTATTGTATTTAGGTGTGAAAGTTTAGACTTTAAAGACAGTACTGCATCTGCCTCAAATGCTATATCGTACCAACTCATACCCTCAGTATCAAGTGTACAAGAAGAAGATATATGCAACATAGAAATATTAGTAGTTGTATCAATAGTTCCAGATAAATATTTCAGAGTTCCGCCGCCATAGTAAGGATTTACTCCTACTAATACATCTCCATCTAAAAATAGATTTTGCACACCTGTAGGCCCAGATGAGGTATCCCAAGTTCCTCCAGTTAAATAAACTCCTGAAGTTCCTGTAATCGTAGGTGCTCCAGTAAACCCGCCGCCCAATATTAATTTATCTCCAAGTATTTCACTAATTCCAGCGGTGAAAGATCCAGATAACGTTAAGTCTCCAGATAATGTAATATGGCTACTATTAAAGAAAGACATATTACATGGCACCACAACTCCATTAGAAGTTATTGTCGTAGTACCCCTAACTATTATGAGTCCTGTACCAGTTATGGACATTCCTGAATATAAGGTCAGATGGCTATATACATTTAAATTTTTTAATGAGGTAACTTCTATTTGATTTCCTGCCCCCTCAAAAGTTAATGTTTTACAAGCTAAAGTTCCAGCACCTAAAGTAACTAACCCCGTAGATCCGGCATCAAATATAACGTCTACAGTAGAAGAGGGGACTGTACCTGAAGAAGCTCCTGAAGAATCAGTATCAGACCAAGTTCCTACAGTGGCCCACGCACCTCCAGCCGCTCTAGCATAAAGTGTAGCCAAATTAATCTCCTATATAAACTACACTAGATAAATAAGCTAATAATCTAGCTATAATAGCCGGATCTGATTCTACTAAAGTAGCGTAAGGGCCTGAATGAAAGTGATTAGCATATTCGCTAGTTAAAAAAGAACCTAGTATAGCCTGTTCAAAATTAGTTGATCCTACCGCCCCTAATTTAACATGCCCCGTAGTAGTTAATATTTCTATATTTCCTAATGTTAAAGTTCCAGTGCTTTCTATTTTTTTACTAGTACAAGTTTCTATAGATTTTCCTGTAACATCTACAGTAGATTTATATAATTCAGTTCCTAGTAAATCTAATACTCTAACTTTTATTTGCTGTAATGCATCATCTATTATAGTACCTATATCTATCATTATAGTACTATCTAATCCATCTGCTTTTCTAAATTCCGCTTTTAAATAAGTAGGGGATACTCCTGTTGGAGATGGATTTAAATTATCCGTCCCCCATTTCATATATCCCCCCGAAGTTTCTAAAGTATAATTACCGCATATATCTTTTATACTATTATCTTTACCAGTATAGGTTCTCATGGCTAAACCAGTACCGGCTGATATAGTTATTACATCTCCTCTACGTACTATTACTTCATTACCAGAAGTGCCTCGCATTACTATATCGCCCGGATTTATTTCTGGGCGTCCAGCCTTAAAATGTTCTGAATGATTAAAAGGTGTAGAATAATAACTTAATACCTTCTGAGTTTCTCCTTCTCCTGTTAATATATATCCAACACTTCCTACTTCTGGTAAAGCTCCTAACATAGCTCCATTAGTAGAATTTAGATAAGCGCTACCTATTTGTACTCCTCTATATAATTTATTAGAGAGTACGGTAGATACTGTTACAGTCCATGTCTTAGCATCTACCTCTTCTATGGTAGCTAACTCCATAGTCGTCTTATTTATCATTTAATATAGTCACTATATTTTCTAAATTAGGAACAGAAACAATTTCTGGCCGCGAAAAATTACTCCAAGGATTATAGACATAAACTAGTTTATTCACTTTTTCTATACAACTAGATAAAAAAGAAAAATCGCGGTCTATAATAGCTACAGGTTTAAAATCCTTAATAAGATTTTTCTTACCTATAGTAGAACGATGAAGAACTATATCAAAATTAATTTTATTTCTGACCAGCCAGCTTAAAGTTAATCCTTTATCCATAACTCTATCTGTAGTTATAATTATATTATAATCTAACTTATTTATATTATTAGCAAATGGAAGTAAATTCATATTATTATAGAATTCTTTACTTCTATGCATATTTATAATTTCGCGCTCAGTTAAAGTATGACCGTACCAGCTATCATCAATAATTACTTTATTATATTTTTCTAAAGCATATTCCCGCGCCGAAAAATAGTAATTAGATAAAATACCATCTAACTCTATAAAAATGTTATGCTTTAGGTCCGGGGCCATCATCACCATCCTCCTTAGATTCTTCAGCAATCTCCACACTAGGACTATAAATCTGATTACAATTTTGCCCATTCTGTGTCTGTAAAAGTCCTGAAAATATTGAAGATTTACCTCCTAAATATAAACTTCCCGTTACACCAAGTAGTCCAAAAATTATATAAGCTATAGGACCAATTGCTGATATTAGAAGTGCGGTTGGAAAAGCTATTACTTTAAAAATAAGAATAGTAGATATAACCATACTCCATAGCCATGAAATAAAAAATATAAATTTTTTAATACTAAAATCTTGAGTTCTTCTATCATTTGTAAGTTTTTTAATTAATTCCATTTTTGGCCCGCCAAAATAAATAGTTAAAAAAGAGGAGACCCCCTTTTTTATCTATAATATCATATTAATTGCTTAGTATTCAAATAATTTACTACTTAACACAAGTTTCTATCTCCATCCCATCTATTATCAGGATCTGGCACAGTTTCAAATTCCTCTTTAAGTTCTAGATATTGCTGACGGCGTTTTTCTTTAGACCTTTCTATTTTAATTTTTTGAGTTTCTTTATTTTTCATACGCCTATTAAATTCTTTATCTGTTTCTGGCCGCGACCAAATTTCATAAATTACTATCCCCCAATGATCACTATAGCACTCATCAGGTTCGTGACGTATTTCTATAGTAGAATTTTCTATGTGTATGTGCTCATTAACATAAGTTTTAATCTCTTCCATCTTAACAATTAGATCATCTAAACACTTGCAGCCTTCAAAATCATTGAGATCAAAAGTATAAATCTTCTTTTTAACTTCTATGTTTTTTCTTTTCATATTCTCTCCTTATCTACACCCAAACCACTGTTCTTCTATTTCAGAATCGGGTTTATTAGTTTTTAAATATCCAGAACACTTACACTCAGTAGATTTACAATAACTCTTTCTTTTTAATATCCAATCTATAAATCCTACAGTATAGGGTGTAATAGTAATACTAGACATTCCTCTAGCTTCCCAATTACATTTTTCGCTCCATGTGCAGCCGCGAGTTCTTAAACTGCTGTAAAAACTACTACAATCATAATTATCTATAGGCTCAAAATTTAGTTTTTCTGACATTTACCCCTCCAAATCTTTAAGTTTCAGACCTCGATTTACTATAGTTCCTTTTCCACATTTTTCACTTTCAATAATACTTGATAAATATTACTGACTACTCTCTCATCAGAAAATCCATCTTTTCTTAAAATATCAATACTTTTAATCAACATTTCGCACATTTGCTGATGGTCTTTATTTATAGTAATATGCATCTTATCCTTCCAAATCTTTAAGTTCTTGTTTTAGATATTCTTTCCTTTCATTTATTACTTCAGCAATAATTTTCTTATTCCTTTCTTGTTTCCATTCAACATAATGGAACTTATCAGACCAAGACCAATTATCGGCCATTTGATCTCCGACACTCTTAAATTTTTCTTTTATAGTCTCACCTTCATAAATATGGACTATTTTTCTTTGCCACTCAGAAAACCCCCAAGAATGAGAAGTTCTATACTTCATAACTACGTATTTATCTTTCATGTACACTCCTTTCCATCCTTCTCATATCCAACTAGCGCACGGCATTCATCACAACGATGAGTTCTTCCAGAAGCTACACTAAATTGGGCCAGGTATACACTAACATTGTTACTTTAGCCATTACTTCTCCCACGGAATCATATCATCTCGTTTACCGACCCAGCCACAACTACAAGTTACTCTATTAAGATCTGGAGGATTAGAATATCCTAATAGTGTTACTCTAAAACTACGTTTCTTACATATAGGGCATATTGCGTGTTGGTCATAGTATCCGCCCCACATTTTATCCCAAGCAGCTATATGTTCTTTATGCTCCTCATAATATTTTTCATTATGCTCTTCTATTCTTTTAAGTTCTCCATCTACATCACTTATCCCTAATCCTTCTAAAGCACTTCTACTAGCATGAATGGGACCTAATTCTTCATAACATTTCCAACCTATTACTACTCTTTCCACCATTTAGGCCTCCAGTTGAGGAAATTATTTTCTAAACAAGTTTTCTTCCATTCTTCCACCCCTACTGTGCAGCCCGGACAGGTTTCACAAGAAACTACTGCCTCTTTAAACATATCTTCACATGCATGTACTTTTATTAAAAATTTATCTCCCCGGCAGTTTTGTATTTCCCTCATTCTATTACATACACTACTTAGAGGATTACTGTGTTCACAGTATTTACATAGCGGCATTATTTTACCCTCACTCCTCACCCTTATTCTCTAGAGTCAAAGTATAATTTCCGGGCTTACATTTTTGGCCGGGGGTCAAATAGATACCTTTTACTTTAGTTCCTTTAGCTAATTTTAAAATACACCTATCCTGTCTAACACTTAAAGTATAATTCATATCAAATTTAACTTGATGAAAAGGGCAATTTTCTGAACATATTGGATAGTCATACTCTACATACTTATCTGGAATAGGAATCTCTATTTTAACACTTTTAATCATAATATCTTCCTCTTAATTCTGGAAAAGAACTATCTGATTCTCCAGTTTCTATAACAACGCATATATCACATACCCCATAGACTCTAGAATCGCATTTAGTACAAAATAATTCCCCGCACCGACTACAACGAATTCTTTTATAGTTACAGTCTCCATCGCATACGATACAATTAGCTTTACCTCGTTTAGGAAGATCATATCTCGTCATACTCATCTTCCCATTTGGCCGGGGAATGGCAAGAACTACAACAAGGGATAGCGTCTAAAACATCGTATTCCTCACTATGAATAGTATCGCTCCCGCGCTCATCCTCTAAATACCTATCATCCAAACCATAATACTTATTTTCTTTAACTAAAACTTCTTTTAATAAACTTACTAAAGCTATTCTATCGCATTTAGTACATTTCCACATAATTTTTTCCTTTACAAGTATAAACTACTTTAGGGTAACATTTAGAACATCTAGAAACCTTTCCATTACTAATTACTGATATAATAGAATGTTTAGATCCTGAAGACATTTCTTCTAGAATAATACTATTATCCTCAAAAGGTACTTCCATAATATTGCCGCAATTACATACTACTTTTTTATGTCCTTGATTCATTAATATAAGCTCCCTTCTGCTTCAGAACATTTATAACCCTGCTCACATCTTCTAGGATAATTTAATTCTTTATCATCTATCACTGTTTTAAATAAGTCGCACCAATGCGTGTAAGGAAATCCATATCCTTTAAGATATTTACACCATCCCCTACTCATATTTCTTCTAGAGCCATCTACATCTATAATCCAAGTACATCCGTCCCCTTCAAATTCTATTTCTATGGGAGGATGGATAACTAATTTTTTAGACATTATACGCACCATCCACAACTTCCGACATCTAAAGCATCTTTTAATTTTTCCTGTATCTCACGATATTCTTTTTTAGTTATTTTATAATATTTTAATACTCCTTCAGTAGGATCGTTATGTGGAATAAATTGCATATCGCTACAACTATAAGGTTCAGCATTATAACTATCTAAATCTTCTTCGCGGCCAAAATCATCCGTACACGCATTTTTACCTTTAATAGTAAATACTTCAGCCGAGCAAGGTAAACAACCATAAGGCTTAATTACAACTTTCATCGATCTCTCCTTAATCTATTCCTAATGGCCCGCGACTTTTATCACTACCTATACTAGGTTTTTTATTTCTAATATCGTCAAAAGCTTTTGTAACAGCTTTATCTATAGTTTTACTTAAGGTATAAATTATCCAAATAAACAATAAATTATACGTCCCTGCAACTAATAATACTAGTTTTTGGCCGGGAGTAGTAAATAATCTATTTATTCTAGTACTAAATGTGCTTATACTTACAGTGATAATATAATTAAACAAGAAATATCCTATTAAATATTCATAATGCATCACACCCACTCCTTCTCAGTTATGAAACTCATTTATATCTCCTTAAAATAAAAAAGGAAGATCACTCTTCCTAGTTTTTAGTGGCGCGCTTACCTGGATTCCAACCAGGGACTTCGTGTTTAGAAGACACGATTTCTGATGCACTGAATTATAAGCGCGTATTTGGGAGTAGTGGTTGGACTCACACCAACATATAATTATATCTCATCTAGAGTTGATATAATTCAGAGATCTTCTCCTGTGTCTATTTGCACCACACTACTCATATTTATTATACCTTATTTTTCTATAAATTATCATTCTAGAAATTCATTCTAGATAATCATCATATATCGTAATCCACATGTTGCCAGCCATTTCTTCATAAGGCTTTACCTTTTCTCGTACTTCATCAAGTGAATATTCTGCATCAAAAAAATCCCATAAATCGTATATTTCTTCTTCTATAAAATTTCCGGGCTTTAAAACAATTTTCTTATTAAGTAATCTAACTAATTCTTCTACGTTCATAATATGGCTAACATCATCACTACCAATATCTATCATATATAAATATTTAGTCTCTATTTCTTTGGGCGCGAATTCTATAGTCTTTTCAAAAACTGGAATTAAGAATTTAGAAAGATCGGGGTATTGCTTTTTAAGATCTAAAGTACATAATCTGCTTTTAGCTGAATTTATAAAATATATAGGCATTTTAATCTACCCACTTACATTCTTTACGACACTCTGCACATAAAAGATTGTCTTTTATTCCAGTAGACCTTTCTATGTCGTACTCACTTCTAATATCAGGGTCAGATAATTCTTTATCTGCACTATCAAATATAATTTCTCTTTCTACTTCCACAACTCTTAATACATACACATCACATTCTCCATGTATTTTACACATCCAAGGCATTATAAGCTCCTTTAAAATGGTACTAATGTAGATTCATAACAGCCTGGATAAATATATACCGTACTCATTTTTTATCCTTACCACAAAAATTACATTCTTCTGATTCACTTATACTCATAGATATTTTATTAGAGTCGTCTAATTGACATAATAACTCTATGAATTTTATTTTACCATCAATGTCTATATCGAAAGTAGCGTGGAATCTATTCACGCATCCCATATTTTTTCTAGTCAAAATTACTTGATACGCTTTCTCTATTTCAGAATCTGGAATATTTACAGAAGCTAAGTGTAACATATTTTATCCTTTTATAACCCCTAATGGTTCTAATCTAGTAACTATCTCTACTAAATCTTTCTGTTCTTCCATAACAATATCTATGTCTTTATAAGCTCCCGGCGCTTCTTCTAAATCTTCTTTAGAATTTAAAGAATGAAAAATACCTTTAGATTCTAAGTTATTTAATTCTGCTTGAAAATCTAAAGTTCTACACGCCTCTTTCCTACCCATCTTTCTACCCGCGCCATGAGAACAACTTTTAAAACTTTCAGGATTTCCTTTTCCACGAACTATGTACGAAGCCGTACCTTGAGATCCTGGAATAATTCCTAGTTGCCCTTCTTTAGCAGAGGTAGCTCCTTTACGATGAACCATAACATTACTGCCGAAATGATTTTCCATAGTCGCGTAATTATGATGAATATCTATATCTTGAATAAAGTCTACATCTACAAATTCCTTAAATATCTCTTTAGATTTATCCATCATATGCTTACGATTAGCTTTAGCGAATATAAGACAATTATTCATTTCTTCTATATATTCTTGCCCTTCATCAGAATCTAAGGGAAGAAAAGCTAAATCCCATTCTTTAGGAACCATAGAAAAATATCTAGCATTTAGTTCTCTAGCTTCACTATTATAATAATCCGCTACTTTCTTTCCTAAATTACGGCTACCACTATGGATCATTATCCAAATATGCCCATCACTACCTTTTTGAATTTCTAAGAAATGATTTCCAGATCCGAGAGTTCCTAATTGATGCATAGCAGATTCTGCCTCTAAAGATACTACTCCCTCATTCAGACCATTAGGCCAAATATCGGGCCAATAAGCTTGGGGTTTTTCATGATGATGGAATCCTACAGGAATAGCTTTTCTAATGTTGTTTAAAATTTTATTACGATTAAAATCTTCAAATTCATCTACTTTTATTGAAGTTTGAGTAGCAATCATACCGCATCCAATATCTACCCCTACCGCACTCACGACTATAATATTTTTAGTGGCTAAAATACCTCCGATAGGCATTCCAAAACCTTGGTGAGAATCTGGGGCCAAAGCTATATGATGAAAAGCGAAAGGAAGATGGGCTATATTCAAAGCCTGTTGAATAGCTCCCTCTTCCGGATTTCTACACCAACTTTTAATAACTAATCCATCTTTACTTTTAATATAAAGTAAATCCGATTCTATTTTTTCATATTCCATTTTCAATCCTTTCCATATTCAGGTTTTACATATTTATAATGAACCATATCTCTAGCTCCGCGACTCCATACAGTTCTTCCACATCTATGTCTCATAGGTACTTCAAAAAAGCGGCCACAATGAAGACATTTAAAAGGTTTAGGTGCTCCACCTTTAGTATATTTATGTTCAGATTCTATATTTTGCTTTTCCATTAATTTATAAATATTAGACTTACCTTCCTTAACCTGCTCCTCAGTTAAAGGAATCATTTTGATAGGAGGATATCTATCATCTAAAACCTGCATATTAATAGATGTAATACAATTATTAATAGTATCTACCGCTTGAGCTAATACATTTGTAGAAGCTTTAGTAATGCTAATCCAATTCTCATATCTTCCATTAGTCCCACTACTACATCCGGCGCAAGGCTGAAGATTAGTATGGGCATATTCATAACAAGCACAATTATTACAGGATTTAATATCTTTACATTTAAATTTTTTACTGCATCCTACCACTTCTACATCTTTAATACTATATTCACATGGAACAGCAAAATTTCCATGACATTCTGGCCACCTATTCACGCAATCTATACATTTACCCATTTTCCATCTCTTTAAAATTCAGGTTTAAGAATAAGTTCAATATCAAATCCAAGTATGTCAGCTACTTTAAAAAATTCTTTTATAGTAACATCGGAATCGTCCCCTCCCGCCAAAAAATATTCTATAAAATCACAAGTATCTTTATCATTACTATGTTCAATAGATTTTAAATATTCTTTATATTTTATAGCAACTTTCTCTAACAACTCTAAAACTTTAATCTCTGCTTTAACTTCCACCCTATTTTTAATATTTTCATTCAAATACTTCTCTACCAAAGTTTCATGCTTACTCATCTTTTCTCTCCTTAATCTTCTATTTTAGTAATAGTAATTAAATACTCAGTACAACTTTTCTCTAATCCGCACATTCTCTCACACTCTTTTCGTTGATATAAATCACATCCTGAAACTCCATATTTTTGAGAGTATCCTGGAGAACTATTATAAGAAGTCTCTATTTTAGGCTTTTTACTTCTACCACACCTCCAAAATCTCATAGATATATCCCTATCCATAATTTCCTCCAAAAAATAATACCTTCTTTTACAAAGGTATTATAACAAAAAATATTAAATTTTATATAGCTAAAAAAGGTAGCGTGGCTACCTTTAATTTTCGACACCATCTAACCCGATGGATGAGGGGCTTTTAACAAGCAGTAAGTTTTTTTCACGGAGTCTTTCATCTCTCCCTGTGCCCAAATTTTTCGGCTGGCAACGGCCTAGTCAGTAAACAATTTGTAATTCTTATCGACCCTGACTGTCTTTAAGAATAGCTTCAGCTATAATTATTATACCATAAAAATAAAAAAAATTGCTTAATTATAGTTATGGTCAAAAGGTTCTTTTTTAGAGTACATAGATTTGCCGGGAATGTCTACGACATGCATATCTAATCTAGGATTCTTCATCTGCGCGGCCAAATAAGCTAAGGTAATAGAAAATAGACAATCATCAGTATTATCTGGATCATGTATATATTTAAGTCTATCTGTTTTACTTTCTTCTATACACTCATTTAATATATCTTGACCAAATGGAGTTATAAACTTTTCGGGGTCTGATTTATAAGGAGCTATCATTTCTTGATTTTTAAATAAAGTAAATACATCACTCAATACTCTACTTCTATGTACTACCATCATACCGCCGCCATGCTTATCAAAACTTATTTTATCCTTTTGGGCTGCGCTAAAATAAACTGGAATTACTCTTTCTTTTCCAATTCTTTTCTGTAAATTAAAATTATAACTTACTCCAAAACCCCAGTCAGCACACACTACTCTACAATTCCATAAATGGCATAACTCAGTTATATCTTGTAAAAAGAAATCTTCACTAGCTTCTAAACCAGCATATCTTTTCATATAAGATAATTTATAAGTACCATCTCTTTCTAATGTAAGTATGGTAACTACTGTATAACTTACATTTCCAGTACCGTAGTCTATACCCATAACATGTATTTTACTATCTTTTAAACTAGGCGGATTAGGACTACGTTCGAACTCATAATCTCTACAACAAGCTATTAATTCAGCTTTAGTTATAGGCTTAACTCCTGAGTCCCAAGATTCTCCTAATACTTCATTCATAAAACCCGGCAAATCATAATCATGATATTTATCATGAATACTCTGCCAATTTTTATGAGTATAAGGAGTCATTAACTGATTAATATGATACCCAGCATATAGATATTTTGAACTTCCAGCAACCCATGTACCCAAGCGTATATCAAGGCCCTTTCCACATTTTTCACAAACATATCCTTCCACTCCTATATTTTTCATAGTTGTAGCATTCCATTTACCGCAACCGCATTTCGTCATCCACTCACACATGGACGATTTTTTTGACCAATAATTTTCTATGGTATTTTCCATAGATAATGGAGTTCCGGCAAATATAATTATTTTATTAGTAGGAAAAGTAGCAGCACATTCTAGAATAGCAGGTACATGATCCATACCGACATTCTGAATCTCATCTATAGCTATTAATCTCGCCGCCAAACCTCGAACACGCGATTTAGCAGGATCTACGAAAGAAGAACGTAATCGAATACTGGAATTATTTACCAGTCGTTTTTCCATTACGTTATTAGTAGTTTTACTATTAGTTAATTTTTTTAATATAGGACTTTGATCTATTATTGAATAGAGGCGTTCATTGCTAAAGACGCTCATCTGATCGTGCGTGGGGGCCACATATAAAGCTTTAAAATTAGGTAGTAGAGCACAATAAGTTAGTATCTTATTACCTTGAGTTGTGCTCTTACTACACTGTCTAGAACATTTAAGTAACATATATGTGGAATCATCATCATATATATCTTTAAAGGAACCTCCAACTATCAAATCCATACTCTCCTACGAAAGGATTCCCTTCTACATAAACAGCTCTTTCTACAAACTCTGAAGGAAGTATATTTAATACGTCAGACATTTTTACGTCTCCAAATATATCCCCCAGCAGTTTTTCTTTTTCCTTTACATGCAGAAGAAATATGTATATCTTTTCCTAATACTGTTTTCGCTATTCTCGCACTTTCATATTCTCTAATAAAGATACCTTCCTTAGTATATTGTAATACAGGTCTACTACAGGATTTCGCTCTTTTTTGAACTATTTCAGGTCTTTGTTTTATACCTTTATGGGCTTTACTATTCGCTATTTTTTGCTCTTCAGAATGTTTCCTTCCTCTAATAGCACTAGCAGATCTTTCTACAGCTTCCGCAGAATGTTTACAACCTCTTCCAGGCTCTTGTACTAAAGGAGAACTATTAAACAAACGCCCACCCTTAAAATATAAATCTAAATACCACTGTTCCCTATTACTAAGATTTTCAATATCTACAAACTCAACAATATAAAAAGTTAATTTATCTTCCCCATATTTATCTGAAAATCTTTGAAGTTTAGGGGTAGCCTTACCATACTTTAAACAATGACGATGGCCGTAATAACGACCTCTAAATTGTTGTGCTTGACCAATATAAAAACGATCATCTAAGGAATTCACAATAAAGTAAATTCCAGAACATTTACAATCTTCACGAGGAATGTCAAACTTCATACGTTCCTGAGTATTATTCTCTATCTGTGTATTTAATATCTCAGACATTTTTTAACTATTATATCCTTTAAAATTTTCTCTATAAACCATTTTATTTTAGATAAACTATTATCTTCTAATAATTCTATTTTAAATAAATACCCATTCTCAATATCTTCTTTCCACATAGATATATTTATATCCATTAAAAACTTACCTACAAAGTACCCATTATATTTACCATCAACATCTTTAGTTATATTTAATTTTCCTATTCCTTGAGATTCAAATTTATAACAGTCTTCCGCCGATTTTTCATCAAAATTAAGGTAATCATAATCCCCTGCAAAATACATATATACTTCTGACATTTTTTTCCATTTAGTACTTAACTTCATATCATTTGTAAGTATCCATAAATCTCCACCTACCAGAGGTAGGAGATAATATTTTATTCATTTTGGCTCCGCAATATAGACAAGATACTTTTTTACTTTTATCTTCAGTAGTAATAATTAATTCTTCCTGCTTACGTCCACACTTATTACATTTATATTCAAATATAGGCATTTACTCTTCCTCCCAATCTCTACTACCGCTTTCACATAGACTATCTACCATTTCAGATAACTGGCGTTTAATATCTTCTTTTTTACTAGAGTCGAATTCTATCCTATAGCCAAAACTCATTTTACCTTTAGTACCTTTACAGGGTTTCGATATATACAGTTCTACTTTAGTAGTATACATTATTCTCTCCTATATCCTACACATTGATCTAATACTTTTTCAGTACATTCATCGCAAAACACTATAGGTTCTTTGTCATCCGGCAAACTTAAAGTTGAATATTTAGTATTTATATCAAAATACTTATCGCAATAATCACAAGTATATCCACTTATTATAGGAATTACTGTAGGCACTTTTTTACTTTCAAATCCCATTTTCTATCACTATCTGCACATTGTAAATAGGACTTGAACATACTTTATTAATTACGCCTTCAAAAACTTGAACTCCTAAGAAATAATTACATGAACCTAATAACTTTTTAGATTCAGGAGTTAGTACTATTCTATATGGAGTCACCTTCTTATTTTGTAACTGTTTCATAGCCACTACTATTTTTTCTATTAAATCATCTCTACTTTTAAATCCGCTAATACAAGACATAAATTATTTCTCCTTTACTACCTCTATTTCTAAAATACCTTTGCAAAATTTTTCCTGTTTAATTTTTAAATCCATTCCTACACATATTTTCTTTCCTATATCCGTAAATAATTCTTGAAGTTTTTTTATATCTATAACCACCGGCAAATTCATATCATTAGGATGCACATCTCCTACGACTATAAATTTATTTAAAGCGATAACTTTACCGCAATTTATTTTCTTCTTTAACATTTATTACCTAAATTATTTATACACACTGGATATATAGCTCCTCCATATTTATAAAGCTTGTCTTTAAAATTATCATCAAAAATTGGCGGGGCAAATTTATATAAAACCATACTTTTAAAAATTATATTAGAAATACCTATATCTTTTAAATTATCCTTATCTATTTTAATATTATTTTTAGATGTATAGATATTACACATTATTGGATGTGATTTTAAATAATTTATAGTAATAGCTAATTCATTAATATCTAATTTTATATTTTTATCTATTATTTTTATATATTTAACTACAGTCCGCATAGATAATATTTCATCTATTACTTTGTTTATAGTATCATAATAAATTTTATTGTCTAATTCCCCCTCCGAAGTATATTTATATTTATAAATATTTATATTTTGCAAGCCGTCTAATTGAGAGGCTATTTTACTATCTTCAGAGTTATATATCACAAAAAGTAAATAATTTTTATATGTCTGTTCTAAAATAGAATTTAAACATTCATTAAACTTATCTTTAATGAATAGAATTATACCTATCTCTGCATTAGGTATAGTATTTGTCGAAGCGAGTTTGAATTCCATAGTAATTATGTTATATTAATTAATGTAAAAAATCAAAGTAAAAAGGAGAGTATATGAAAGCATTGTTTAGTGCCGTAGAATTGTTAGGGGACTTAGTAGAGATAACCCCGACTTTGTATGCTTGGAAAAAAGCGAATCCTGAATATGAAATTGAATTAAGATTACAAGACCAGCCTCATTGTCATGTCTTAGAAAACCTTCCCGGTATCGCAGTTAGTTTTATTCCTGGCGATTTTGATTTAACTAGGAATCCTGCCGATAAAGATACTTATGACTTCTTCCACTTATTTGCCGTTCAAAACGCCTCTAAACATAGCTGGAGATTAAATAGGCCCATATCTGAAGGATATGCTGTTCATCTTAATGATGAAATTAGAAGATCTAAAAAAGAAGTTAAGACTGTAAATTTAAAAGATTATACTCCTATATTACCTACTATAGATATTTATAATGAAAAATGGCCTATGGTTAATTCTTATATTTCTGTAACCCCATTTTGCGGAGGAAGAATTACTACGCCTGATGGTGGTGGAGATAGACCTTTAGGATGGAAATTATGGAATTCTATATTTGAATTTCTAACTATTAAAACTAAACACGATATCGCAGTATTAGGGCACGACAGAACTGATTGGACTATGTTTGATAAATATGTAAAACCTAGTAATAGAATACATAAAGTTAGTATACCTAGTGTTAAAGATACTATAGATTTTATATTTAATGAGCCGAGAGGAGTAGGATTTATAAGTCCCGATTCTGGGTATTTACATTGTGTTTCTGGCGGCGTAAAACAATTAAATAGTAAATTAGGATGTATGATATTTCTTACTAAAGCAGTTCCTACTTATGTAAGCTATCCTTACGGTATTCCTAAAGAACAAATAATAGTTAGTTTAGCCCATAATGGAGATTTAAAGTTTACTGATATTAGACAGAAGTTATATTTATTTACAGATATTATATAAGGAAAACTTAATATGTGGCACTGTAAAAATTGCGGAATTATTGATGAGGTTTTTCAGATTATGCGAGATTATCATATCGTAAAATCTTATCTTAAAGATACCTCTAGGGTATATAGAAATAGAGTTGAAATACGAGCAGAAACATTAAAAATAAATGAAGAAGATTATAGGGATGGAGGTAAGTATAATACCTTTAGGTGCGCTAAATGCAACTCTTTAAATGTATGGGAAGGGGCAGAAGAGACTTCGGACGATAACTTAATTCCTTTAGAAACTATTAAAAATTATAATATTGATGAAAAAGATAATACTAATGGATTGAGAGATATGTGTAGCATAATGGGTGCGACTGATTTAATAGATGATACTATCCTCACTGATGAAGAACTAATAAAAATGTATATCTAAGATAGAGTCTTTCGACCCTTCAAAGATATTATAACTAAAAAAAGAGAGGATTTTCACCTCTCTTTTTTATTTGCTACTCTTGTTTAACTTTTATACAAATACTTTCTCTTCCGCGCCAAAAATTAGTTATATCGTCTTGAGACATGGATGTTCTATAACTATAACTATCGTCAGCATCTTCAATATGACAATATATATGATGTTGAAGTAAAGCATTACTAATTATTTTAGCTATAATACTTTTACCTTCTTTAGATTCGCCCTTTATTACTATCTTCATCCACACGCTCCTAAATCATCGAATAAATTTATCACTACTATCAATGGCCATATTTGTATTAAAAGTATTATTAATACTATTTTATTATACCAATGTAAGTTTAGACACCTAGTACTTGTAACTATATAGAGTCCTATCAACAATCCAATTATACCGTATATGATATAGAAATGATTAATTGTAATGAGACTTAATATACTCATCATATCTTTTCCTCATACCATATATCATTTCCATTTTCATCAGCCCATTCTTCCCAAATTCCATCCATACATATCTCTAGCCCACCGATAAAAGTTTGAAACTCAGAGCTAATATCAGCTATCTCTTCTTCACATAAAAACTCAGTAAACTGATTTATAACATCTAATAGATGTTTAGCATGATCTATAGAATGTACTTCTTGTCTAAATACGTTATATAAATTTCCAACATCCTCAGTCTCTACTCCCCACCAAATTCTATATTTAGGTTCCATTTATCTCCTATCTCCAAATAATTTATCTCTTTCTCTAATAGAAGAGATGTGCTCAAATTGTTTTCTTTTTATATCTCCCGGAAAAAGAGAGTCTTTATAATAGTAAGTATGTTTATTTTCTTCCCCTCCTATTAATTCCGGCCCCCTCCAAGTATCCTGTATATATGGAATCCAAATTTTACAATTACTACAAAAAACTTCTCTTCTAGACTTGTCTTCTAAAGCATCAATTATTCTAAAGTCGCAGGTAGGGCATTTAGCTACCCATATAGCTCTAGTTATAATATATTCTCCATCTACTAATTCTCTATTTTTTATCATCTTAAAAAATTTGGGGCCAGAATTACTGACCCCAGTTTTTTAGTCTTCTAAAGAGGTAACGACAATCATATTACGTACTTGCTTGGAAAATTCTTTATCTATTTCAATACAAGCATTAATATCCTGAATACCGCCAGCCATTACTTCAATATACTTAAGTTTAAACTTCTTCTCATTCAAAACATCTGTATATTTTCTACCGGCGCGGGCAGAAGAGAATAAAGAATTAGTAGCATGTTCCAGTAATCCTAATCCACTATCTTCATGCTTAAGATACATACTAACCTGCTTCCTACGACCCTTCTCAGTCTCCTTATAACTACCAGTAACCTTGAAAACTACCTTACTCATTACTTTCTCCTTTTTTATCTATTTCCAAAAATCTTTTAAGACCCTTTGGCGGGTCTATTGGATAGTACGATCCTTCCCACTCACTTATCGCACTAGGATATGTTTTATTTAAAATAAGTGGGCCGACAAAAAACTCCCAAGACTCACAGTTTTTTATAGCATCTTTTTCTTTTAAATATAATCCTTTAATTCCCCACACATAGTATGGGGAAGTATCTATTTTATGCCATTGCCCGCACACCCATATAATTTTATCTTTCATACAATCTCCTATCCCATTCTTTTCTCAAAGTACTATAAACATGTTTATTATATAAACTATATTTTTCATTAAAATCTAATTTATAAATATCCGCTACGAATTTTGCGACCGCCGCACTACGCGAAATTCCTGCATTACAATTCACGACTAAAGTTTTTATATTATTTTTATTGGCTTCTAACCAATCTATAATTTCATTAGCCATACTATCATTAAATAATACTGGCTCTCTATTATCCACACTATCTACTTCAGTATCTAAATCATCGAACCTCATTACTAATTTATAATTCCATAAATTACTTAATTGGAAAGTATGATTTATTTCATTAATAGATATAATTCCATCTGTCTCACACGGCGTCATTTTTTCTGCAATCGCGCCGGGGACGAATACGACTACTTTAATCACTTACCCTCCCTTCTATTTTTTAACCTCAAATAACTCTTTAAAACTATTTATAATAGAGTTTCTTCCTTCTCCATATAGCTCATCGAAAATTTCAGCTAAATACTTAGGAACTTTAAAAACTTTATCTACTGTAGCATCTTCATATTCAGTAGAGATAAGAATGTAATACTGCTTTTCATTAGTATCATTCACGTAATATCTAAGATATGCATACTGATTTTTTAATAGTCTATTAGGTAACTTATTCCACGCAGTAAATCTCATATATCTCTCCTTAAAAAATAAAGGCTAAATTAATAGCCTTGAAATTTGGTGGGCCTAGAGGGTTCCGCCCCCTCGACACCGTGATTAAAAGTCACGTACTCTACTAACTGAGCTATAGGCCCTTACATTATTTATATACCATATTATTTCAAAAAATATACAGCTAAAAAAGGGCTAGTAAATATTTCTATTTAATAGCCCTCCAGTCGAAAAATTATTCGCATTCACCCTGAATGTAACTTCTTACAAATCCATATTCCACGTTATTCCCCACTTCATCACTCATCATAAGATGAAAACCTTCACGCCTTTCATCCCACAATTTTCTCATAGTATGGATGGTTGGAATTTCATTAGGGCGAGTCATTTTGATAATTATCCGCTCGTCTTTCTGATCGATCTTAAGTACCTCGACTCGCCACGTAATATTGTCCGTAGGAGTTCCCACTTTAATATTACTATTAGGACCCCCCAAACATACGGCCATAAGCGGAGAAGAATCTCCACTAGACCACACACTGTTAAAAGTATATTCTTTCATAACATCAATATCTCTTTTGCAAGAGATACTGACTAATGCCAATACCATCAAGCACAAAAATACCTTCTTCATCTTAAATCTCCTTTATGAATCTGAAAACCACAGGCTTTTCGTATCCTTTACCTGAAATGCGGTTAAGATATCTTGCAGCCTTTCTCCTTTCGTAATCTGCACATCTTGTGCAGGTTGTTCTGTCGTTATCATCAGGAATTGAACACGATCTGCAAAATACGTTACTTCCCACAACTAACTCCTTATAATGGAATAATTCCGTAAGTAAAATGACCTTTAGAGACATGCCCTTTTCTGTCATCAAACTCTACGTCTACCAGATCCTCATAAGGACCTAACCGTAAATCCTTATTAATCGCATCTTCTAAATTTCCATACCGTTTTACTACAGTAGCAGACTTATATCTCCAATCTCTATAGTCTCCTTTGCTACAATAAACCACTACCCTACTCCCCGGCAAAATTTTACGATATGCGTTTAACCTCATAATTGCTCCTTATTGACCCACAGCAAACTTTCTTTCATATTCCTGTCTAATAGCTCTATTACGCTTACTTCTCCACTTAGTATAGAAAGTAAGTTTATGGCTATATTGACGCGCACACCATTCCTTTCTTATTCCTTTAACGTCACATAAAACTTGCCCTTCTAAAGGCGGTAGAGTCCTTTCTCCACAAATAGAACATGTAATACTCCAGCCTAGATACTTTACATATTTTTCTATAGGGTCCCCTCCACAATACTCACACTTCACTCTCTTATAGTTTTTAGGTTTACCCATTTTAATTTCCTCCTACTACTTTTATAACTAAAAAAAAGAAATTATTGCTAATTTCTTTTTAAAATTTGGTGGGAAGAGTAGAGACTTGCACTCTACTTTTAGTAGTTGTCGATATCACTTTCTACTAAGTTTTATGGGCTTTCTGTTTACCACCAACATCCTATTATCGGACTAAGGTTACGCCCTAAATTACCTTCCCAAAATTATTCACCAACTTCTATGCTTTTCGTGGATAGATTCCCATCCATCATATTCATCTATCTGCCAATCTACGTCATCAGGTATCTCTACTACTTCTAAGTCAGCATATCTAGCATTAGCCTCAGTACCTAATTGCTCTACTGCCTGTACTAAAGCTGGATCATTTCTTGCTATATCTCTCTCATTTAAATATCCAGAATCAGCATTAAGATCCTCTACCGTATGTAAAATACTTGTAGAATAGTAAATAGTTGCTGCCCTTTCAGATATAGCTTCCTCATCGGTCAGCAATACTAAATTAGTATTAAATGCGTGATTATAATAGTCCTTATACGCATATAATTTAATTCCCTTTAATTCGGCATATTTCATAAGACCTTTATGAGATATGCCAAATCCGCCATAATTTCTATTTACTACTATCTTCAATAGATATCTCCCTTATAATTGCTCTAATATATCTATTACATCAGAAGTATAATTTAATCTAAGTAAATTACGCTCGTCCGTAGATAAATCATCCCACCTCAACCCGGCTAAAATATTTATAAATAAATTATTAGCCCGACCTTTTTGACTATTAGATAAATCTACTTTAGATATATCTATACTATATGCTGTAGAAGACATTATATCCTCCATTATTTTTATGGCTTCCTCGCTACGACTCGAACGTAAATTAATAAGTCCAAGGCCTATTGTCCTACCATTAGACGACGAGGAAATAATTAGTCTTTTATATCCTCATATCCACTATTAATTTCGGCGGGCAGATCATTATAGAGATCTTTAATTAATAACATATAATCTATTTTATTAAAATTATCTTCATGATCCCGCGCATAATCTAACTTAAATTTAATTTTTTTAAGTAAATTATTATAAATACTTTCAGTAGTAGCTATAATAATTTCTTGAGTCTGTTTTTCACTATCAGATAATTCCATTTAATCTTCCTTATTTATAACTATATCTACTCCATTATACTCTTTCTGTAACATGATAATTTTAGCATACTCAATAGCACTACTCTCATTATCGAATATTAAATTTAAATTAACTTCCTCATTACGCTTATTATTATGTTCATCTGAATATCTTATATTATAGAAAATTTCAGTAACATTATTATTTAATTTAGTGACAGCCTTACTAGAAATGGAGCCGGAATAGATGATGGATTTATTAATAGCATCTTTATACGCCATTCCTAATTTAGAATGATATCCACTCCCACACTCATTGCAGATATACTTTACACCCTTTACAGTAATAGTATAATTACCCTTACATACAGGACAAGCAATCTCTACCCGCTTTTCATTTAATTTAATAAAAAATACTTTATCTCCAATATAATACCCTAACATAGACGGTTTTTCAGAATTCTTTTTCGCAGTCATTTTACATACTCCTTTATATAGGTTACATCAGACATAATACTTTGATATGGGACTGGAAACAATAATTTCGAATTCCCCCTCTTGCATTTAAATATATTATATATTAATATATTATTATGATTAAAACAATTAAATTAATTTGTACTCATTGTGGAATTTCTTTTATTAGAGATTTAAAAGATTATAACTATCAAATAAAATGCGGCCAAGTAAATATCTTTTGTAGTCGTAAATGCTCAAGAGATTTTAAGTACAGTAAAGTAACAATTATTTGTGCAAATTGTGGAAAAGAGGTTATAAAACCATTTAAAGAACTCAAAAAAACTAAAAGTGGCAGAAGTTTCTGTAATCATTCTTGTTCGGCCACATATAATAATACTCATAAAACTTATGGAATAAGAAGGTCTAAACTAGAAAAATTCCTCGAAGATAAATTACGTGAAACTTTTCTATCTCTAGAAATATTATGCAATGATAAAACAGTTATTGGAAGCGAATTAGATTTCTATTTTCCCACTTTAAAATTAGGAATAGAGATTAATGGAATTCTTCACTATGAACCTATTTATGGAGTTGATACTTTAGATAAAATACATAATAATGATAATAGAAAAATACTAGCTTGCGCTGAAAAAGGAATTGAGTTAATCGTTATTCCTACTATAGAAAAACATATGTCTAAAGAATTAAAAGATATGTATTGGAAAAAAATAAAGGAGATTATCTCCTCTAAATTATCTAATTCTATATGCGACTGAGAGGGGTCGAACCTCCATGAGCTTACGCTCGGCTGGTTTTAAGCCAGCTCCGTCTGTCCGGTTGCGGCACAGTCGCGTATAAAGTATTTCTACTTCACATTAATATTATAACACCTTATTTAAATTTTTTGCACTTTAGATAATTACTAATCTATATTCTAATTACATTTAGAGTAGTAGAAGCATAAATCATCCGCATATGTGTCAGATTCAATTATGCCCTTCCCCGGTTTTTTATCGTAAGCATAAACCATGAAAGATACAAACTTATAGTTATTATACCCCTCAAACCAAGGAACATCTATAATGAGACCGTCTATGGAAGTATAATAATTACATACATATCTTGAATATATATTTTTAAAAGGATATTCATATGTACATTCTTTAGGTATATTAGTATATATACTTTCTCCAAATACTTCGACCCAAAGTACTATATGAAATCCCAATTCATTATTACTATTATCTTGCCAACTCAAACTAATAGTATTTCCATATAAATACATCTGTCCTTCAGAAGGGCCTTCAGGAATAGTTAATTTATTACTTTTTCCTACTTCTCCCGCGCAAGAAGTTAAAATTATTATTAAAATACATATTAATAATTTATACATAATTCTTCCCCCACACTATTTTCAAATTTTTCGTTTATTTTTCTAAATATAGTTATTCCACCTACCCCCAACTCTACTACCCCTGCTAAAATGAGAAAAGTATTTAATAGATAAATTCCTATTATTATATTTATAATCCCCCCACCAAAAATTGAAGCAATATTTTCCCATTCCAAAGGTATTTTATTATCGATACAATTTTTACCGTCATTAATAGCTATAGCTAGAGGAATAATACCGCTTAATAATTTAGCCATATTTATAGTAGAAAGTTCATAAGCTATTTTATGAGAAAATCCTAATCCTTTTAAAGTATATATAATATTGTGCGGTAGTAAAGGATTAGGAATTCCCCTGGCCGTTAAACTATCTAAACCTATATGGTGTAAAAACTGCGGGAGACTAAATTGCTTATTATTTATAACTATATATCCATCATGAATTAAGTGATGATTAGTTATTCTATGAAAAGCTCCTAAAGGCTTATCCATCCAAGAACCTGTTATACCTTTAATATGGTGAATATAATGCCAATCAGTAATGTGTCTAGTAGGATAAGAATAATTAATAATAGGAGCTACTAAACTAGATAAATATTTTTTCTTCATTTATCCTCCAAAAATTCATTCCATAAAACTTCTAATTTTCTAAGTCTAATGACTTCAGCATATAATTTTTCTATGTCTTCTTTAGAATGGCATATAAAATCCATATTCAGGAGGATCTTCCCAAATATTATCATAAATATCATAATCAGGTACTTCATGATATACACTACTAATTATAAATCCATAAAACAGATATGCTTCTGGATCAGTACTCATTTTTAAACTCCCTGCATCTATTATTAAAATCTACACAAACATCTAAGCAAGTACGACGACAAATTTCTTCTTTTAAAGGATTAAAGTTTTTAAAGAAGTTAACTCTATCTTCTCTCATTCCCCGCCGAATTTCTCCTATAGGTTTTCCTAACTGACGAAGATAGATTACACAAGGAAAATGATATTTACCCTCTACAACACTATCATCTTGAAGTAAATAACATTTATCAGCATCACTATCTATCATGCCCCGCATTTTTACATTATTCTTTATATGAGTTACCCTATACTTTAAAATAGGATGTTTATTTAAAAGCTCTTCAGGCAATTTTAAAACTTCATTTAAAGAAATAGTCTCATTCTCTTGGGCCGCGCTGATAATACGAATATCTGCAACTCCTAAAGAACTAGCAAAATATATAATATCTTTAAGTTCATTAATATTTTTATTAGTTAAAACTACTCCTACAGTTACATAGGTTAAAGAAGATAATAACTTTATATTCTCTACTATTTTATCAAATCGACCTTTAGTATTAGACATTATATCTGCCGTGCTGGAACAACAAGCATCTAAACTAATACTAAAATCATTAGCCCCGGCTGTTACTAATTTTTTATATAAATTAGGATCTGCGGAGCCGTTAGAAGAAATAGCTATATTTTGTACCCCCCGCACATTAGAAAAGTCTATAAAATTAATTAAATCTTTATGTAGGGTAGGCTCTCCCCCCGAAAATCTAATATTTCTTAATCCATCCTTACACCAATCTTCTATAACTAATTCTACATCTTCTTTAGGCATATCGCCTTTTAAATGATTTAAAGGCATACAGTAAGGGCAGTTAAAATTACAACGACTGGTTATAATTATTTCGGCCCGCCACATAGGAGATGAAGGGCTAATATTTTTAGCTCTAGCATCTTCTAAAGTATAAAATCCAATAGATTTAAGCTTATCCATTATATCTCCAATCTCTTACTTTTATCAGTATTTCGCATACTGCATCCTTCGTGACTACAAGGATATTTAGTTCCATAATCCTTACACATTTCGGGCCGGTAAGGATATATAGAACATTTATTATCAACTAAAAATCTACAACCATACTCCCCCATTTTTTCTTTTTTAACTAACATAAATTTAAGTACAGTCATATCTGTTTGAGGGTAATTAAAATCTATTTCAGATTTAAATCTATTTCTTTCAGCTACTATGTCTACTAAATCTTTATTTACATATTTCCAAAATAATAATGCCTCAAATAGAAATATCTTTTCTATAATATCTTCTTGGCCGATTAGAGAATTTAAATAGAAGCTCTCACAACACTTACCACACATATTACATTCAGGCATACTTATTCCTTTTATAAAAAAGGCTCAAAGGCCTTCACGGTTAAACAGTTTAAATGTCTTTTCCCACAACTCGCTTTTTTCTTTAAGCAGATAGAATTCTACTTCCTGTAAAGCCTCTATCCTAGTAGTTACTTTCCCTTCAAGCTGTAAATCTTCTATATGCTCTAGAATAAATTTAAACTTAGGCCCAGGAGTTAATCCTCTGGCGATTAAGTCATTGCCAGTAATTAATCTAACAGGATGTACTTTTTCAGGGTTTTGTTTAAACTCTTCTATCTTGTCTTTACAAAAGTTATAAGTTTCCAATCTACCCCCACTACTTTGAGCGTCTGCCTTATGAAGTAAAAGCATGTCATCAATAAACTCTTGACGCAGAAATCTTTTAAGTCTGCTAGTTCTCATATCTTTAGTACAATCAAACTTCATATGCTGACTAACCAAAGTAGCTACGTACCCTATTTCTTCGTTAGAAAACTTATAATCAGTTAAAATTCTTTCTGCTTCTTTAGCCCCCACAGAATCGTGCTGAGAGAATCTAATCCGATCTTCAACCGTCCGCGTTAAAGGTTTACCAACATCATGTAAAAGACCGGCCAATTTCAAAAGAGGATGAGCTTTATCCTTATGTAAAATATCTAATACTTCCAACGTATGCCTATAGACATCTCCTTCAGGATGAAATTCGGGTGGTTGAGTACAGCCAATCATATTAGATATTTCAGGAAGTAAGATATTCAATAGGCCCAACTCTTTTAATAACTGAATACCTCTTTTAGGATCTGCTTCTAAGATTTTAAGTAATTCATCTTTAAGCCTTTCCTTAGAAATATGAAGTATTCCCTCTCTGCAAGCATATATAGCTTCAGCCGTGGCTTTATCTATAATAAAGTTAAACCTACAGGCGAATCTAACCGCCCGCATCATACGTAAATAATCCTCTCTAAAACGCTCTACAGGCTCTCCTATGGCCCTTACAGCCCCTAATTGGATATCTACTATGCCTTCAACTTTATCGTAGATTTTACCGTCCTCATCCATATAAAGCCCGTTTATAGTAAAATCGCGCCGAGAGACATCTTCTTCAATACTTTTAGCATATTTAACTATTTCAGGTCTACGCCCATCATAGTTAGATTCTGTTCTATAAGTAGCTACTTCGTATTGAACTTTATTCAATACTACAACTACTACCCCGAATTTTTCGCCAACTAATAAAGTATGTTCAAAAAGCTTATTAACTTCTTCTGGAGTAGCATTCGTTACTATATCGTAATCTTTAGGCTCTGTACCAAGAAAAGTATCTCGTACACAGCCTCCGACTAAAAAACTCTCAAAGTTATTAGCTTTGAGAGTCTCCATAATAACCTTTACATCATTCGGAATCATTTAAATTATTTAGTCCTTTCTGGTACGCGATGTCGGCTTCTTATACTCTCTTCTTCTAAACGCAGCTTTTCTACTTTAATCTTGTGTTCTTTTTCTTCGTTAGCTTTTCGAACGCTGCCGTATAATTTGTTTATTTGATAAGCGTCACAAGTACCGTTTTCGTTCTCATCCGCTAAAATTCTACCTAACGCTACCTCGATATCATACAAAGATATATCACTCATTTCTTTCTCCTTTCAGGATCTTGACGAATAACTTCATACACTACCGCTCTTTTTATAGTAGTAGTATAGAAAGTCTTGTTTATCACCACTGGTTTTTCACGGGCCATAGAAACAGTTGTCGAGATAACTATTCCTATCATAACCCCCACCCACACCTGAAACAGCACCCACAACAGTCCTCTCACTTTGCTGTTCATCTAACTCTCCTTTGTTAGCGGACCAAGTAAATTAGAGCTAATCCTCCAACAACTAAAGAATACAGAATCAATGTATCTACCATAATTTCCTCCTTACTGTTTTTATAACAAAAAAAATAGAAAATTATTAAATAAAAAAAGGGCTATTCAAAGATAGCCCCACATCAATCTACTCTTACATTCTATAAATGGTAGATGATTATTAAGTAGCCCACCTAACTTCTGGAATATCAGTTAAAGTTTTAAAAGTTATTTTTTTATTATTAAAAACTGACTTAACTATATCTTGTAAAACTTTAACACTTTGAGATCCAACAACTTCTATAGACTTTTTCTTTTTACTACAATCTATAGACATTTTAACTAAAGACCTACAAAGGTCATCAGAATAAATACCTACTGAAATAGAGTCACTATCAGATACCCAATTTTTGCCGTCTAATATAGTTATATTATTAAAAAATAACCAAACATCGTTAGTAGCTTCGCTCCACTTCCCTTTAGTATCTAAAGTAACTATCATTTTCCAACTTAATGGAGGAGTTGCCAATACATCATCATTTAAATCATAATTAAAAGATATATTTACTATATTACGTAATACAGAATCCATACTTACTCCTTTAAACTATTTCTTTACTTTAATTTTTTAGACTTAGGTAATTTTTTAAGGTTAAGATTCTCATCTATTTCAAAATACTGTTTACTTAAAATATAAGGCGCTGGAATAGAACATATTTGCCTATAATTATCATCTTCAGTACATTTTTCTAAAGCTACTATAATTCCCGTATCGTCTTCTTTAACTACAAAACCGACAGTCTGTAACTCTATGCCTACCTTAGTAAATTCTTCGGCTTTCATGCCATCATTCTCGAACGAACACGCATCTAGCCATTTAATATATACTAATTTCATTAGTGACCCCCATAAGTATAGATAATTATATTATAACATATGAGGGTCGCTAAAAAAATACTAATTACTTCTCATTCAAAGACATTAAAATCGCGCCTAAAAGAATTAACTGAATTTTAGTACCTAAATTATCTAAAGTCATAAAAGAGGCAATAATAGGATCTTCTTTATTGGCATTTAAAAAATCATCAATTAAATTAATATGTTTAACAAACTCGTCAATAGTATCCGCCGAAGGACCGTCATCTTTAGAATTAGCAAAAACTTTAAACTTATCGAACATAGCAAGCATAGTATCGTCTAACATAATATTCTCCTTTTCAATCGAATTTTATTTATTATATCTTATATTTAAAAAAATACAAATTAAAAAAGAGAGTTGGCGGTCCTCTCTTTTTGTTGCGAATCGTTGGTTAGCTTTTGAGGGCTACCGCAACTTTGCCCGCCTTTTCGACCATGCGGGAGATGAGGCTCTCGATGTTCTTTTCGGTGAAGTTGAACTCGCCCTTGTACTCGAACACCTTGTTCATGGCCCCTTCGGGATTGGCGATGGACATCTGGACGTATCCGTCCATGTGGACGGCGACATCGGTTTTGGACTCTTTTTCTTCGCCCTGATTCACTTTCAAAGTATTCATGATCTCCTCCTAAGAGATTCGTTTCAGAAGGTGGGAATACTAGGTATTCTTCCTTCTATATATTTTATAACAAATTTTAGGAGGAATTTGCGATTAACTAATCTTTATAGGTTTTTTAACTTTTTCCACTTTATTTAAAGTAATATATAAAACCCCATTCTCATATTTAGCTTCAATATTGTCTCTATCTATATTTTTATTTAAAGTAACATACTTTTTAAACGGCCCGTAAATAATTCCTGAGATTAAATACTTTCTATTGCTTTCATCACTATACTTCTGCTTCTTACCACTTATAACTAGATAATTATCTTCTATCTCTATTTTAATATCTTCTTTATCAACTCCCGGCAATTCCATAATAACTTCTATACTTTTGCCTCCAACTCCTTCATATACATCTAATCCTACATTATCGCCGCCAATAGGAAGACTTAAGTAATTATCTAAATAATCATATTTATTATAATTATAAAATCCATAACCCCAATTTTTATTAATCCAACGATTGTCTTCCCACGGCCAAAATTCTCTAAAACTCATGTCTAATACCTCCAAAATTATTTTCTATAAATGTAATACACATTCTAATATAGTCAAGAGGCTAGACTAATTTTCTATTTGGCCTATTTTTATACCACTCTATAGTAGTTTTTAAATTGTCTACCATATTGTTTTCGGCCCCCGAAAAACCTAAATCATATAGTTTTTTACTATCTATACTATACCTTTTATCATGCCCCAAACGGTCAGTAACAAATTCTATATTGTCATTATTTAATAATTTTTCAGAATTATACATATATAAAACATTATATATTTTAGATATTATACCTAAATTACTCCACTCATCTTTACAAGATATATTATATATTTCTCCCACTTTTCCTTTTTCTATAATAAGTCTTATAGCCCGCACATTATCACCTACATAAATCCAATCTCTCATATTCAACCCATTTCCATATACAGGTATTTTTTTATTATTAAGTAAACTATTAATTATAGTAGGTATGAACTTTTCTTGATGCTGATAAGGTCCATAATTATTACAACTACGAGTAACTATGACAGGTAAGCCAAAAGTATGATAATAACTCATAGCTATTAATTCGGCGGCGGCTTTTGAAGAAGAATAAGGACTACTAGGATTTAATTTACTCTCTTCTGTAAAAGGTATATCATCTATCTCTAACTTACTACTTCCATATACTTCATCCGTACTTATTTGTATAAACTTATCTATTCCAAATTCTTTAGAACATTCTAATAAATTAATAGTACCTTGTATATTAGTAGAATAGAAGTCATTAGAATTTTTTATACTATTATCAACATGTGTTTCGGCGGCGAAATTAACAATAATTTTAGGTCTACGCTCGAAGAATACTTTACGTAAAGCTTTAATATCTCTTATATCTACAAACTCACAATCTAGACCTCTAAAATCATATTGAGAAGCATAAGTATAGATATCTAAAGGAATAGGAAACATGTCTCTATCTTCACTATCTACTCTTCCAAATGTATTAGACATACTTCTATAAAAGTTATACCCGATAAATCCTGCCGCACCTGTTACTAATATATTCATACTATATTTCTCCTTTATTTCTAATAAGAATCTGAGTCAAATGTGGTCACTTTTACCATCCCCCGTTTAAATATTAACTGCCCGCACGTAACATCTCTTATTTTTTCTATGGGATAGAAATCTATTCTATCGTCCTTATTTGCCCATCCATACACGTAGTCAAATCCCTCTTCATAAGATTTATTTAGAATAAAAGATACCATATCTTTTTTACTATTTTCAGTAAAAGACTCTACTTTTAAAATATGCCTATTTACAAAATTTGGGCCGTAATACGTTTTATATATAGCCCAATCCTTAGTAATTTTATTGTCCTTATAAAAATTTCCAATAAGAGTATAGTGTCCTCTATTATATGGATAATAATTATTTAATCTATGATTTAAATTATACACTTCAAAAGTATCTATATTAGAAATACTACATTCTTTTATATGATTATTAGTTAGTAAAGATCTCGTATCGTATCTATATTCATAAACACCTTCTAACTTTTCCCATCCCAGATGTTTAAAAAATCCTGGAGCAGAGTTTTTATTTGGAAAACCGTATATGCAAGAAATATTCATATTTCTAGCTATTTCATAAGCCTCTTTTGCTAAAGATATGAATATTCCTCTATGTTGATAATTAGGATGAACCATCGTATTAAACGATATAGCAACTTTTCCAAAACCGCTATCTAAAAACTTATCTAAAATTCTTAGCGCATAATGCCCTACTAATTTATTTCCATCATATCTAAGAGTAACTATAGTAGGTTGAGTATAATACATCCAATTATACATACTTTTATGTAATACTCTTCCTGTATCCGAATAGCATTCTTTAAAAAGTTTTATAATATTCTCATACTGTTTTTCTGTTACCAATTCCATATTTCCTTAACTAAATAAAATTTTTCAGCATACTCTGTAGATATTTCCATGCCACGCATTTTAGTCCAATCTTTAACTACATTTAAGTTTCTAGGGTGATATTTCTCAATAGATATTTGAGATGAATAACACTTTATAGACTCAAGTTTATTTTTTACATCTTCCCCACTTAAAGGTATATATACTGAAGAACCATCTATTTTAGGCCCCCAATAGGTGTAAGGAAGTTCATATTGAAGTATTTTTTTAATGGAAGAATTAGAAGAATACGGTCTAAGAGCAGCTATTGCTGCTTTATATACTATTTCATGATCTTGATGAAAACTAGGGTATGGTATAAAAAGAGAATCAACCTTATATGATTTGAAAATATTATCCATAAAAAGTACAAAATTTTTAAAAGGCTCTTTATCGAATTCGCCATCTATAAAATTTCCAAAACATACTTCCATATTTAGATATTGAGCAGATTTAATAGCCTCAGCTTTTCTATCTCCATTATAACAGGAAAAAATTACATTCAAACATTTATTATTAGAAAAAGAAAATTTAGATATAGCCCCTCCACATCCCAACTCTGCATCATCCGAATGAGGAGAAAAAATAATAATCATGTATCATCCCCGTACCAATATTTCAAAACCAGTTTCCGATAAATTATTTTCTTTTTGATACTTTTTTAAAGTTTCTTTAATTGTATCTATTAAGAGCAGCATTTTTTCCTTACATAACTCTTTTTTTATAAAACAACCAGTCCAAGCAGTCGGAGTTTTAAGTATTAATTGATTATGAGTAATGAACATTTCTTTAGGGAAATAATAACTATACCAATCTATGCCAGCAGGTTCTTGACAATCATGATAAGCTACTACATCGAAAATATTAATCAATTTACAAATAGCTATAGTTCGACAAGTGCTGTGGTTATCTACAAATAGAAAATTAGGAGAGGTTTTCACAAGAGATAGTTCTATAAAAAGTTTAGAATAATACTCTTCTATTTCTTTTCTTTGAGTTTCAGTAAGATTTTTAGGTAAAGTTTCCCAAACTACTTCATTAGGGAGTTGTTGATGTCTCAATACTATATTATTACCGCCCACAACAGTTTTTTTTATTTCTCCTATCCATTCCTCATCCGTATCTATCCCAAGATATTTAAACTCATATTTTTGAGGTTTGACCAGAATAGGAGTGGAGAACATGCCTAAACCCAGTTCTACAATTTGAATAGGCTTATGTATCGATATAATTGCTTGTAATAATGGTTGATGAGAACTCCATTCCCATCCATAATGAGGGGCATTTTTCACTTTCATACCTCCAATATTTTTCTAACTGATAGTCCTATATAATTATCCATATCTAAAACAGTTTCTGGAGTAAGTATATTTTGAATTTCTCCAGATTTAGGATGCCCTCCAAACCAATGAAGTCCTATACAGTGCTCCGGTAATAATTTCCCCACCTCTTGAAAAATTTCATCTATATTATTAGCATCAAATGGGCTTATCTTATCCATAGAAATATTACATACTCTTATATTAAAGGCTTCTTCAATATTACTGATATGTGGAAATTTTTTATTATATAAGTTAGCCCCAAATGCCTGATAATCTACGTCTTCTACTTTATTAAGAGCCTCCTCATATAGTGAAAAGAAAAATTTATTATTTGAGGCAGCAAGTAAAAATCCTACTCCATACCCATATACATCATTTCTAGATATACACACATCATAACTTAAATCTAAATCTATAGGTTTTATGTATAGAATATCCATATCCGACCAAAGCCCTCCATATTTACTAAGCAAATATAATCTAAGTATATCTGATTTATGTACTTCAGATAAACTTTCTTTTGTAGTAATTGTTTTTTTCTCTATAGGAAGAGAATTTAATAAACTGAAATAGTCGCTACCTATATATGGTACTAACTGTTCATGACTTATCCAAGGAATATTCTCATTTACTGTACTAGGAATATATAATATGATTTTCCAATCAGGATTATATTTGTGGAAGGAGAAAATAGTTAAATATCTAAGATAAGATAGTTTTTTAGCCCCCCAATAGAAGTGAGCGATTTTAGGTATCACAATACTGTGCCCCACATACCTCTATCAGACATATTAACTTCAGGATAATCTACTCTAGAAGAAAGAAAAGTAGGATTCATATTTATTGTATTAAATATATTACCTATAGATTCTGGAGTACGCAATACTCTTCCTGCTTGTAGTAAATTACCAGTAAGATCCTCCTCTCTAGTAACTTCTTCTCCCACATAAGAAGAAGAATATTGAAATGCGAACTTACCTCCAACAACCAAAGAACTACTTACATTAGTACTAATATTTAAAAAACAGGAAGGAGGGACGTGCTGGAAAACTTTCATGCTAATACAGTAATCAAAATATCTATTAGGCATATCACACATTCTATCGCTGTGACATATCATATCTGATATAGAAGATATTCTAGTTAAGGCAGATTGAGATATATCTACAGAACATACAAAACATCCCAAACTCTTTAAAAATACGGCCATAGTACCGAAACCTACTCCAATATCTATTATTTTCTTATTTCTCAATTCTTCTACAGATAGATTTAAGAAATCTAATACATATATGGGATCGCTTCCAGTTAATGTATCAGAGGAAAGATCTTCCATCTCATGCTGACCTTCCCAAAATTTTTCTATGTATTTTTTCATCAAACAAATTCCTTATGCTTTACCTCAGACATTAAGGTATTAAGTAAATAATTATATTCCGTATAGTAACATTTTTCACAAATAGATCCATTAAAATATTTTTGATTACCCCACATATACTCTAAATTTTCTAACTTTCCCATAATCATTTTTTCTGGAAAAGTTCTATTTTCATCATTTAAAGAATATTGAACTCCACAACAAGGATATATATTTCCATCAGCAGCTACTAAAGGTTTAAGTAAACTTATTAAACATTTAGATGCTCCTTTAGTATGCCTTTCTCTAGACTGATATATGATTAAAGAATCATCTATATGTTCTTGAGATAATCTATATTTAATATCTTCCATAATTTTACTGTCAGGATTGTATATATCTGATACTAACCGAATATGAGTAAAATTGTTATTATTAGCAAAACTAATTATTTTTACAAGATTATTAAAATTATATTTATTACTTACTACGTAACTAAACGCTAAATCATTGCCATTATCTCTCATATATTCCATATTTCTAATAAAATTACTGTCCCAAATTCTATCATCCCCGAAAGAAATTCTTATCCATTTACAACTAGATATCTGCTCTTTGCCTAACTTTTTTAAGACAGTTCCATTACTAACTAAGCCGATTTTTATATTATTTAGACTTAACATATCTATAAAATTATTGATGTGGGGGTATAGAGCTGGTTCTCCTCCACCAGTTATAGTAACTCCCGCAGTATGATAGTTAATCATATATTTCAATAAACTGTCTAACTGCTCAGAAGTTAAAGACTCAGCTTTATTTCTATTTCTGCAACTACAAAATGTACAATTTAAATTACATACATTAGTAGGAGATACTTGAACATGCCTGGGCAATATTATCTTTTGCTCTAGACTACTAAATAATTCTCTATCCATAATAAGTTTAATAGGCAAGCTATTAGCAGAAGTAAAACTTTCTTTATTATTTATATATACCATTCTTAGTCCTTATATCCGTATTGCTATTAAATAGTAATTTATTATTACTATATAAAATATTATTTGAAGAGCATCTCTCATGATATTGGTGTTCTCCCTGGATTTCGTCTTTACACATAAAAGATAGTCCTGCTTGAGAAAATCTTCTACCAAAATCATTATCTTCAAAAGCTAAACCATTCATAAATTCTTCATTCCATCCATTTATACGTAAAATATCCTCTTTTTTGAAATAAGCTAAAAAATACATAGAGGGGTCGTTGCCTCTAAAATTAGAGTTAACTAAAGACATAGTTTCATTTCCTAGCTCATCTAAATCAAATACTTGGCATATATAATTTCCGCGAGGAAGGGCAGATAATTGTTGAACTACATCAGTTTTAGGCATGACTTCTGGACATGTAATTATTATATCTTCTGTTTCAGAAAATCTTACTCCCAAATTAAGAGCCGTGCTAGGATTAATATAATCTCCGGGAAACGAATATTTTATAAGTTTTACCTTAAAATTGCTCCTTAAAAAGCCTAGATCCTCTTCTAATATAGTTCTACTTACTACATATATGATAATATTTTTATGGGAAGGATATTTTATATACTCTTTAATAGAATTTTTAAATAAGCCCAGTCTAGTACTTTCACATGGGAATATTATAGAAAATGTTCTAGCCATTTAGAACTTTTCTCCATCCTCCAATTTTTTTAGATAGTAAATATTTATCATACACATAGTCTTTTAATAGGCCAAATTTATCAAAATTGTTTTTCGCCTTTTCAATACTATCTAACCAAGTACCTTCCTGCCTAATAAATGGAAATATATCAGTCAATTTTTTATACTCTCCTACTGGAGAAGCTATGGGAAATATGCCGCAAATCACATACTCTAAAAATTTTATAGTAGATTTACCCTTATTAAATTGTATATCTGATAAAGGAATTAATCCTATAGAATTAGAATAATTTCTTAGGTGAGTTATATAATTTTCTACCCCAGTATGGAAAACTGAAGAGCATCCTATATCTAAATCAGTAGACCCAATAGACTGTATCTCATATTTTTCTCTAATTTTAGCAAGTTCTTCTAATAATCCAGATCCGGGGATATCATACTCATGCCCATTTAATCCATGATTTAAAGTTATTTTACCATTAAAATTTGTAAAATCAGATTTATTTATCCAATTATCTGGCACACAATTTTCAGCTACTATTATATTCCTGCCACCAGATTTTTCAAACATTCTATTTCCTATTTCTACAGTAGTTGCCACTAAAATATCTGCTCTTTTTAACCAATACTCGCAATTTTTAGAGGCCCGAATAATAGCAGAATAGTGAGGATGGGAATTAGGAATATCCCAAAACGAGTCATCTAAAGAGTAAACTATTCTTTTAGCTTTAGGAAATTGAGTTGCAGTACTTACTCTTACTATTAAAGCCCTATCTGCTAAAATACTATTACTAACTATTGTTCCACCTAAAGCGTTTACAATAATATCTCCTCTATAAAAAGCACTAGGGTCTGGCCTACAACTTATGAAATAGTTCATATACTTAAATTTCCTTTATATAGATATATTAAAAATATTTTCTACTTTAATAATATTCAAACTATCTCCCTCTATAAATTTCCAATTTTTATACTCTTCTGATAATTTTTCAGCTAAATTATTAGGTAAGTAATGCTGATAAGCGGAAGTATTTTTATATTTTGATACTAAACTATCCTTACGAATATGGCACATATGGTGCATCATAATTACATCATCCCCATATAACTTTACAGGAGGACCAATATCGGTTGTACGAGTAGGGTCTATTAAAGCTATGTGTCTGTATTTATCACTTTCTGATAACACGAATTTACTAGTAGGGGATACCTTCTGCATAAAGGCTACCTTTGTTTCAGGAATAGCTACCTCTCTATATATCGGCTCTTTATAGTACATATAAAAGCTACAATATGATATATTTATAGCTTGTTCCTCTATTATTGTTTTAGCTTGTATTAATTCATCATGCTTATAAAACTCATCTGAATCCATAGACATAATATATTCACATCCATTTTTTCTACAATCATCTAATCCTAAATTTCTTTTACATACTTCCTGCTCATGAGGACTCATCCCTGATAAAGCAGTAAATATCACTAAATTATCTACTAAGCCGTCTCGTAGTAATTCATCACACAATTCTTTAGCTTCAGAAGTCCAAGGATTGCCAGTATAACTAAATTCTTGAGCTACTACTACAACATAATCCACAGAATCACGAATACTTTTAATAGAGTATCTAAGTAATTCTTCTCCATCAAAAAAGCTATAAGACGCTCCTAATTTCATGATTTACCACCCATGAGCTTTACCTTGTATACTATTCCCATGATGTAACTTTTCTCCTAAAACTATTCCAGAAATTTTAAATATAGGTCCTCCAACAGCAATTAATTTATTGAAAAATTCTCCGTCAGGAGCTATGTGCTCGGAGTTCTTAGATATTGGCCAATAAGGGTACTCCATTTTATTAAGTAATTCTATTTTATGAGTAACACAACTATGGTCAAGGACCGCCACGGCATTTATTATAGATTTATTCAAAGTTCCAGGTATTTTCCCTATCTTCTGACCCCCAATACTTACTAAATCTATATAATTATAACATGAGGATATGCTGTCATTACTTCTTAAGTATCTTATCGCCAAACTTGTTCTAGTAGGATGATAAATATCATCACACGGCAAATAACTTACATATTTTATATTTGGAAGATTATCTATACATATTTTCAGCATAAAATTTATGTTTCTACAAAAAGTAGAAACTTTCTTTCTCTCTTCATTAGAAGTCTTCGTACTGAAAAAAAGTATATTATCATTTTTACTGGCCAAATTTAAGATGATCTGTTTAGTTTTTTTATTTATAGTATCGCTATTATCGTCTATTATAAGTATCGCAGTTTTATATTTTTGATTAACCGCCGAATTGAGGGCCTTTTCTAATAAAATATCGCGGCCATAACTAGTAATAATTATGGCATAATCGTAATTTTTTAAATTATCAAAACTTCCATACTCTTGAATAATACGTATTTTTTCCATGTAAATAGTATAAAATAAAATTAAGTAAACATCAAGCTAAAAAGAGGAGGAGAATTAATCTTTTCCTTCTCACTTAGACCGCTCCTTCCCCTCAAAGTTGGATAGGCTTTCCTCTTTTTAAGTTAAAGATATGTCTGTCTTTCTTCTAATTTCATACCCTTCATTCTCCAAACATATCCTAATCCTCTACTCCAACAATCATTTATAGTATTATTATCTTCATCTTTTCTAGGCATAATAATTGTATCTAGCAAGTCCCCCTCCGAAGATAATATTCTTATATGAACACAAGGAGAATTGTATTCTACAAAATTATTACAATTACGGCAACTAGTATCCATAATTAATCCTTCTCAATTCCTAAATCAGTAAATACTTTAATAGGAAGTTTGTAATAATCTATTACACTATTTAATTGTTCTAAATAGTATTTATCAGATTCTTTTTCTATAATTAAATATATAGCGGGCTGTTTATGAACTAAAGTAGAATAGTATAAACTCTGTCCAATAGCTTCTTCCCATTTAGAAGCGAATTCTACTTCAACAGCATAATTAGGAGTCACACAATCAATTCTGGCCCGCGAATATTTAACCTCTGTAATACCGTTATGTAACGCACACCACTCATCCCTATAAGTACTTTCAGGGGTATTATGTTTTCGTAAAGCCGCTCCTATACAGCAAGATAATATGATCGGAAACACTATACAATAAATTACTTTCTTCATTTGCCAGTCCTATCGTAAAAAGTTCTACCGAAAAGCTCGTCTGTTACTTCTCTCGATAAAGTTTCTCTATGCTTTAAATTATCATAATAATCTAAAGTAGGAATTGACCTAGATAGATGTAACTCTATATCATCACAAAACTCAGGCGGAATTTTTCGATCTTTCGTAGCAATACGTAACCCTTCGTCCTTTAAAAATCCTCTACACCTTATACTTGACATGCAACCTCCATAATAAAATAGAATTGTTATACTTACTTTATATCAGATTTATTCCATTTTTTTCACGGTAGGCTTAATGCCTAATTCTTTATATTTAAATTGAACTACTAATCCATTAGTAAATCTAATCTCATTCTTTTTAGATTTTCTAGTAATCCAATTATATAATTCTTGAAAAGCTAATTTTTTAAGGATTTTATCTAAGGAGGCGGTTTTTTCATTTATCTCAGAATGAAGATATGCTAATAAGCTTTCAGCTTCTTTTAAATCATTAGCATCTGCTACCGCGCAATAATAAACATTATCTTTATTAGCTGATGCTGTTACTACAAATTTACGATTATTATGACACATAGGGTAGGCTACAAAAGCGTCTTCTTTAATATCTTCTGTAGAAGTATTATTTAAAAGCTTTTCTAGTTCTACTTTATCTATCATTCCAGTAGATTCTTTTAACATACTTAAGTATTCTAAAGAATTATCTACTAAATCATTAGATATAGAAACTATATTATATCCTAGCCCCGCGCTGTCTATACCGTAAATTAATGTCTTATCATCTACTTTCTTAAGTTTAAATTCCCCAATATTCTTTAAATCTATAACCTTATCCCCGTCTTTAATAAACAATATGATCTCCTAACACTTAACTTCTCCGGGATTTACTCTATTAAATATTGTAGGTAACTTTTGCTGTAATATGCTCAATACCATATTCATTACTTCTCGCATTTGAAAATGATTATCTAATTCAGTACGAAGATCTAATACATAATACCACTGATGAATAGATCCACTCATTATAATCTCAGACTTAAGGGATAAGGGAAGATTGTTTCTAGCCTTTTCAGGGGACCAATTATAATCTCTAGATAATTGTATATATCTTTCAGTCTGATCTATTAATCCTTGTGCCCAAATATATTCATCGTAATGATCCCTTAATGATCCATCTGCTTGACCCATTTTCCATATATCATGATCATCATAACTATCTTCCCAAATATGGGATATCCAAGGAGGGATTATATAAGTGAAACTGTTCCTCTTTTGATAATTTATATAACGAGTACTCTCTACTAAATAATTAGAATGTTGGTGTCTTACTATCTCATTCTCTATCCCCCTATCAGTAACAATTTTAAATTTAATTAAATTATGCCTAAATAACCCCCAATGAACTCTTTTTTGATTAAGTCTAGCCTCTACAAATCGTTGAGCAGAAGTCGGGGTTATTTTATCCTCACTTTTATAACAAGTACGTCCATCTAATTCTATTTCTTTTAATATTTTATCTTCATCTAACTCAGTCTTTAACTCTACATAAGGACGAATTAATTTAATTCTAGTCATGGTTCTCCTTAAATACTTTATGATTTACTAAAGCACTAATAACCTTAACTTGTTCATCATTCTCAGCTATAGGTAAATGCCTATGCCAAGTAAGTAATTGAATTCTATCATTACAGTTTATAACTTCTTCTAAAGTAGGCCACTTCATTTTTCTAGCTTCCCATCCAATATACTTACTTTCTTCAGGCGTAAATCTTGGTCCCATTTTTTGCCTTCTTTCTAAGTTTAGCTTCCAATATTTTAGAAGCTTTTGTAAAATTTTTTAGTTTTTTGCTGCGGCCAGAAATATGCTTTAAATAAGATTCTAAGCTTTTACAATCTTCTTTAGCAGTAGGATCTTCTTTTAAAGAATATAACATGCCGCAAGCACACATTATTTTAAATTCTTTAACTCTTTGGCTCATTTTAATTAGATTAAACAGCGGCGTACCAGGATTGAACTGGTGACTAAAACTTGGAAGGATTTTGTTTTACCACTAAACTAACGCCGCAAACTTAGTTAGGTAGGAATATTTATATTATACATAATATAAAATTAATTACCATCTATTAATCTATGATTAAGATACTTAAGAGATTCTTCTAAAGCTTCTAATTTAGATTTACTCTGTAAGGGAATACTTCTAGAAGCTATATTACAATTAAGTAAGGAAAACTCTAAAATAGAATCTTCCTTAGCATCCCCTTCTACTCTTTTATAGCCGCCGTTTTCTTTATCTTGAGTATAATATCCGTATTTCAAATCATAAATATTTACTATATCTCCAGTCGCTCGATATACTTCTACCATTTTAGCTTCTTCTGGATAGATAGCTTTAAGTAAACGAAAATTATCTTTATCCGCTTTAAACAATAATTTAAATAACATTTCAGAAAAACAAGGGTCTGAAGAATCATTTACAACTCCTACTACCTTAGCCAAATCTAATACTAACATTATATCTCCTAATATTTTTTAAATTCAGACATTAAGAACTTAGCCAATTGTGAGTGATAGATATAAGTATTCTTTTCAGGAAAATCAGCGTATTTATCTGCGAAGCTACAACTTCCACAAGTCTTATTTACCGCGTCCACATACATACTAAATTTACCTTCTTCAGTATAATAAGTTCTTTTATCAGCTTTAATCTTATTTAAATCTTTTTCCATTAAATTAGCTAAACTAGTATCTACAGATATCATCCCCGGATACTCTTTAATTCCAGAAATAATATATGGAATAGTTTCTTTTACTCTAGATAAAGTATTACTTTTATCTAATGAAGAAGCTCTCCCTTTAAATTTCGGGCCGAGGAAAAGAACTTTAAAAGTATTATGTCTCATATACTCAATTATATTTTCAACATCTGCGGGCCAAATTATTCCAGGAATTACCTGGAATACTATTTTATTAATATTTTTCTGCCTGAAATATCTTTCGTCTAGTTCGGCAAGATAGCAAGCACTAAAGAGTAGATGATAAGCAGTCTTTAATTCATAGAAATTACTTACAGATATTCCTATAGCTCCACTATTCTCTATAATAGATTTAAAGTTCTTATTAGTAACTAATTCTTCATAATCTTTAGTACTGAAATTAGGAATAATTCTATTAGCCCTAAATTTCTTTAATAATAAATTAAACTTAGGATAAGTTAGTGGATCTCCACCACCTAAAGCTACTTCTAATACTCCCATTTCTTTAAATGCAAAAATTAGATCGTCAATATCCTTATAATCTGCTATTTTCCCATTAGGAGTAGATCCCTGATAACAATAATTACAATGACAATCACACCTATCAGTAATTTTAAGATCTACTAACTCTGGAAAATCAGCCTTCTCTACTACTCCATCCCCGCCAAAATGAATCTTGTCTCCTGTAGAAGTATTAAATAAAACCCAATAATTATTTCCTTTAGAAATTTTATAAGTAGAGTCTCTACCCTCATCGACTAAAGCTTCCAGTAAAGGATGATTATTCTTTGCTAATTGGATATAGCTAGGAAGATCGTTATCATCATTATCGTTTCCCCCAAAAACTACTACTTTAGGATTTTTAATAACTTCGTCCTTAAGAGCCATTAAAAACTCTCTATGGGGATGGCCACTATCATCTACAGGATATAAAAATCTAGATTGATGATCTATTCCATAAAAACTATCGTTTCTAACTTGATCATTAATATAATCTAAATCTTCATCAGTTAAGTCTAACCACTTTTTTATAAAACCTTCATCATATAACTTTCCAACCTGCTGTAAATAAGCTGTTAGAAAATACCATTTCTTACTTCTATAAGTACTTAAAGTAAATTTCTCCCATCCATACTCTAAATCCTCACTATTAGAGCAGTCATCATCTATTTTCTCATTTTTAACTAATACAATACTATGACTGCTACTACTATTAGTGGCAAATCCTTTTCTAATACGATTAATCATACTTTCTCCCTTACAAAAAAATAAAGGCCGATATTACTCGGCCTTAGAATAGATTAGAAACTTCTATAATCCATATCTCTCATCTAAATAGTTGAAGATTCTTTCCATCAATGGCTTCTTCCGCTTCTTTTCCTCTGCCCGCCTTTTTTCGCGTCTGGTTTTTAATACCTGTTCAGCCAATCTCTGCAATCTGAAAGTGCCTACTTCATTAAAAGTATCTATAACTATTTGTTCCTGTTTTCTAACTTCTTGGGCAATCTCGTCTAAACATTTATCTAAACTGTATTTCTCATCTTTTTCTAAAGTCTCTTCTATAGGAGTTTTAGTTAATTCATTCTCTATAACTTTTTTCCATCCCTCTAATTGATCCCTAGTAATGTCCATATAATCGCTATGTATTTTATTATCATAAAGAAATATGTATTGAAAAGCGTAGATGATTCTAAAGAATAAACTATTATGCCTCTTAAACCCCGATTCTCGCCATTCTAGGCCCCAGATATCGCAATCGTCGTCATACCACATACCTAAGTAATGCTCATCACAGAGGCACCACAGCCTCTTTCTATCGACATGCTGAAGGTATCTAACATCACTAGTAGTCTGTTTAGATATCTTCTCATTATCCTCATATATCTTATTCACTTTTTCTCCTTTTAGCTTCTAATTCAAGTATACCATACACAAAATTTTGTATGAATTCTATATTATCATTATTATTTAAATAAGGACCCTTTATAGTCATAGCTATTTGAATTTTTCCACAATTAATATCTATTACATACTTATTATTTCCCTTAAAAGATATTACAGCCGTCCTTCTATATCCATCTTCATGATAGCTCCATTCTCTAATATCAGGTTCAAATTTACTCATTTATATCCTCCTCAAAGAATTCTTCAGCTTCCATACTTTCGTCATAATTTCTAACATTTTTTAAGACTTGTCTAACTTTAGTTCTAGGAACTGTATTAGTTAATTTATGCGGCCCCGCTTTTCTATCTTTTGCATCCTCTACCAATTTTCTACGTTCCTTATTAGAATAATTACGCACTAACTCTCGATTTCCCACCTTCACTCCTTAATAGTTATATGGTTATTTATCATATATTCTAAAATATCTACATCGCTTACTGGATAATAATCCCATACGTCTACGCCGACATTAATTGTATTTTTAACATGTTTAAATAGATTATGTACATGACCGCATAAACTTAATTTTTCGGGAGCTATGACAGTAATAGCTGGATCATGAACTAATAGAGTAGGAATTTTATTCATATATATTTCTAATGCCGTATGCACAGATAGAAACCCTATATCTGTATAATCAAAAGCTCCCATACGATCATGATTACCTAAAATTAAATGTTTCTGGCCAGGTAATTTATCTAATAATCTTTCTAAACTATCTTTATACTTAACTCCCCCCAAACAAAAATCGCCTAGAAAAAATACTTCATCGCTATCTTTTACTTTTTCTCTATATTTTCTAACTAATGTTCTATCCATCTCGTCTACATTATTAAAAGGTCTTCCTACATACTTAATTATATTAGAATGTCTAAAATGAGGATCTGCATAGAAAAACATCATTTCTCCTTCATAGTTAAAATACTTATTAAAATAATAGAAACTACAAGTAATAATATTAATCCTAATATCTCTAGTAAAGTATCTATACCGAATATTATAGAAAATAATATTAGTAAAACTATTACTACTCCCGCCCTAACCAACAACTTTTTCTTATCTAATTTATTGTCCCTTTCTCTAACTATAGGCATTGCCTGTAATCTCCTATTTGGCGGTCGAGGAAAGATTTGAACTTTCGGAGCCTGTAAGGACTCGACGGGTTAGTAATCCGTTGATTTAAACCACTCATCCACCCGACCAATTTCAATACTTTATCATACAAGTATCACTCTTACAATTACCTTTATAACTAAAAAAAAGAAATGTTTGCAGTCCATTTCTTTATTTAATTTTAAAGCCTCTTGAGGCACTCGAAGCCCCGACATTCTGCTTACAGGGCAGACGCTCTTCCAACTGAGCTAAAGAGGCGTATTTGGTGGGGGCAGAGGAGTACGATTCCCCGACATTTTGCGTGTAAAGCAAACGCTCTCCCAATTGAGCTATGCCCCCATTACTTATATTATAACATTAATTCTATAATAATTTCAGCTATCATTACCAGCCCGCCCAAAAAAACGGTGCCGATTAAAAATGATTTATTAGAGAATATGCTACCATTTTCTTCCTGTACCATAAAATTTATATTCAATACTTTCTGTATAAATAGAAGTACTGATAATATCTCTATACAAAATATAGAACTTACACATAATGCTTTTAAAAATATAATCAGATTAAATTATTCCTTTTCCAAAAATTCTGGCGCAGATCTATAATTAATTGAGCTATCTTATATTTATCAGGATGATGAGGTAAGTAGGTCTTATTATAAAGTACTTCTCTTATCTCACGATCCATATCTTTTACATAAATAGATAAATCTTCATAAGATATTTTACCTTTTCGTATTTCTAATAATTCTTCAGCATCAGGACGTTTTATATTAATTTGTCCATCTCTTAAAGCTTCTTGGCCCATTTTCATAAGTCTAACAAGATGCATAGCATGTTTGCACATTTTAGGATCTTTATTTCTATATTCATTTTCTTTGATTTTAAAAAACTGAGCATGTGCGTAACCAGTAGTAGTGTGAGCTATTTTAGAAGATAGAAACATATTCCTATTCCCCCTTAAAATATCATATTCAGGCGTCTTAAATATAATGTCTTCTTCTGAAATATACACGCTCTCTAAAATATTAGGGTTACATCCTACTAGCAAATCTATAAAATGTTGATACTCATAAAATACGATGTCTGTTTCTTTATTCTCTATAATTTCATTTACTTTAAAGAAAGGACTTAGTGTGTTTATTGGATTACTAAAGAATATACCTCTAATATCTATATCACTTTCTGGCGTCGAAGTTCCGTAAGCGCGACTACCAGCATAATGAGAAACTATTAAGTTATTTTTAATTAGTTCCTCATTATTATAAAGTTTATATTCCATTTAATTTCTCATTATATTTTCATTTCTCTCAAACATAATACAGTTATTAGGCGGATCAATATCATCTTTATAAGAAACTACTTCCCCAGTTTTTTTACATTCCCACTTCAGCCAACCACTTAAATTAGAAGTATGGAAACTATGTATACAGAAATAACAATTATGATCTTTTTTACTTGTCTCCATAATCTCTTATTCCTTACTTTCTTCCATTCCCTCTGGAAAATTTAAAATACACTTATCGACGGCGGTCCCAATTAAATCGCGGCTACTAAGGTAATCACTAAAATAGAATATTAATTCAGGAATAGAAAATTTAGATAAATCTCTATTATCTATACTATCTTTACTAGCACCCCAAGGACCCATATGACGCCTGATTAATTGAGTTATAAGTTTTAATTCGGCCCGAGAAATTATATCCAAAATTTCCGACTCCTTCTCTTCCAAAAGCTCTACCGCCTCTAAGGGATGGTTTTCAGAAAGAGAATGATCATTCCTATAATTCGCACGTTTGCACATATCATGACATATTACAGCTATCCGCATACAGTCTATCTCATCGTCAGTCAATACTCTTTTACATTCCCTACTTCCAGCAACTTTAGGGTATCTATACGCTTCTACTAGATAATTTAAAATAGAAATAGATCGTTTATTGTGTATGCACAATCCTCCCATTTTTTTTGTAGCTTCTGGATGGTATCGACCAGAACTGCTAGGTCTAATAGTAAAAGTTCTTTCTGGCATTACGTTATCAATTAAATACTCACATAATTTTTTCAACTTCTCGGTCTTAAGCATAGAAATTTCTTGTATATACAAATCAGTTTTCCAACTCAATTTTTTTCTCCTTTATAATCTTTAGCGTACATCCATTTAAACTTATATGTTGTTTTATGTTTTCCCCTACAAACTCTTCCTATAGATCCGCTATATCTTTTTTGTTTAAGATTTAAATGTTTAGTCATTTCTTCTTCTGCTGAAGCAATACTAGGAAAAGTTTTAATATATTCTCCAGTTAGACTAAGTTGTACTACGGGAATGCTTTTAGCTAAAACACTCATAGCATTAACCCACATTGGAGGCCCTTTTCCCATACGAGATTTACTCATACTTTCACAATGTTTTTTAGAAAACTTCATACCCTTTCTAGATTCACTTAATTTTTTTCTTTGTTCTAGAGATATTACTTTCCCTCTATTAGAATTTCCTATTTTTTCTCTATGCTCTTTTGTTAAATGCCCTCCAGCATTAGATATTTCAGTTCTAAAAGTACTATTCAATGAGTCTGGAGATCCTTTATATCTATCTAAGTAAATTTGTTCTACTTCTACTAAAATATCTACATCCACAAATTCTCTTATAAAAAAGTTCAAATACTGTTTACCATATTTATCTGCCCATCGTTGAAGAAGAATACTATCACTTCCTCTGTTTAATTGAGTATTATGACCATTATTTCTTTCTTTAAAATCATGTGTTCTACCTAAATAAAATTTATTATCTAAATCATTAGTAATAAAATATATTCCAGACTTATTTTTATCTTCTTTTTCAACCATAAATTTCATATCTAATTATATATCCCCAACTACCCATCATTTCTTCCCTTTCATAAATCTAAAATTTTCAGAATAGTTTCTATGTTCTACTTTTTTAACTTCTATAAATTTATTTATAAATTCATTTTGTTCTTGCATTTCGTCATAATCTTTAGCCGCTTGATATCTAGTCCAATAGCCTTTTATAGATTTTCTACAATTACTCATCTCACATTCTCTGCATATATTTTTATCTAACTTATCTTCTGGCCGACAACTTTCAACAATATTTTCATCAGCCAGTTTTTCTAGCCGAGTTTTATATTTTCTTTTATCATCCCAAGGATTCGTCATTTTCCCTCTTCAATATAATCACTCAATTTAATGCGTCTAACCTCTTTAAGTTCATATTCAACTATATCACATTTTAAATATTTTTCTGGAAGAGGATAATCACTAGGCCTACCATACTTACCTATAAACTGTCTAAGATGAAGTCTTAAATTACATAAACGCCAAATTTTACCCCCTTGAAGCCTAAACCAAGGCTTAACTCCTCCAGTAGAGTATTCAGGGTTTTTATACTCATTTCTAGGAATTTCTATTCTATATACTTTCTCTGTAGGATTTAAACTAGCTAATACTTCTTTATCTAACTTTTTCATCTACCGCCTCCTATAAGTACTGCATCTGCAATACTTTTAATTTTATTAACATTATCCCATTTAATTTCTTCATTAAAATCCATAACAGGTAAATCTTTTCTACTTTCAACTACTGCCCAATCCACTGAAGCCGCAAATCCCGGAGTCTGACCATGATCTGCGTCTGTATAGACGATACAATCATCTGGAAGGCCCTCTAGAGCCTGTTTAAGGTCTTTAACTGTCATCTCTTTAACTCCTACTATCATATATTATTTTCCCCATAACACTGTTTTATCTTCATAGCCCCTTCTTTTAATCCTATACGCTTTCTACCTAATTTAAACTTCCTAAAAAATTTAGAGCAGTTTACTTTTTCAGAAGTTTTAATTTCTATACCATTTAATTTTAAATCAAAACTAGTTATAGGAATTATAGGCTCTTTAATATAAAATACTTTAGATATAATTTGCGCCCAAGTATAGTAATCTACATATTCCGGCCCCGATAAATTATAAGATTCGAATATTAGACTTTTACTTTGTCTAACTCTATCTAATATAGCATTTAAAGACGCTATTAAATCAGCTATATATAGAGGACTAATAAAAACATCTTTTACGCCTAATAATTGTCCTGAAGGTTTTAAAAGATAATCTACATAAGTTATTTTATCTTTAATTTTCGGGCCATAAATAATGGGAGGTATTTTTAAATCTATTAAACTAGCCGCCATATTCCATAACTTACCTCCACAATATCTACTATTATTTATAGTAATAATTGGAGCCTTATTCTCATCATCTTCTAGTATATGATCGTAAAAAGCTTTATTAGCCTCTTGATTATATATAATTACACAAGGAGCATGCCTTCTATCTTCATACTGATCTATAGAATTATATATAGGCCCGAATCCCGCTTTATTTAACCATAAATTTTCAAAACTATTCTCACCTATTATCATTAAAACTCCTTATATAAAAATAAAACAAGGAGCTATTCGCTCCTACTAGTTATATTCTTTATACCATAAAATTTTATTTATTTTCTATTTTAAATTTAGCCATTAATTTATTTTTATAGTTAGTATCATTCAAACACATTACTGGCCGCGCCATAGTTAGACTTCTATTATTTTTATTAGGTATAGCAGATAGTACATGATGCCAGCTTCCGCCGCCATAATGATTAATAGGTATATGATAATTTATTAAAGTTTTAAATCCGTTTCTATTTAATCTATAACAATACTCTTTATCACTTTCTATATGTACCATCCGCTCATCTAATATCCCCGACTTTTCCATAGCTTTTCTATCTATAATCCAACAATGGCCGGTCACATAATTAGGAGGAGATATTATTCTAAAATTATTTATATCTCCATGACCGTTGAAAACACTTCCTACTAATCCTACATTCATATTTGGCTCAAAGCCTTTAAGTAAGTTATCTAACCAGTTTTCACATAGTATAATATCACTATTTAATAAGCATATCTTATCGGCCCCCGATAAATAGCTTAAAATTAATAAATCATTAGCAGATCTACTAAACCATTGCTGTCTTCTATGTATTATTATTTTTTTGGCGGGCAAAGACTTTATATAATTATTAGTCTCTAAATTACTACCATCATCTACTATGTATAAAGTAAAATTATTAGTATAAGCTAATAAAGAATTTATCATAGCTTTTAATTTAGGTAATGCATTAAAAACCGGGATTCCGATAGCTATCACGACTATTCCTTTGTAGATTTAACTCTACTGACTTTTCAATAAAAGCTTTTACTAATTTTATATTATCATAATCTTCCTGACTTTTTCTAAATTTCTCATCAAACTTTTCAAAGTCAAAATCTTTAAAATATGCGTCATACCAAAGATGAGCGTTAGTCTCTACATTATATTCTCTCATAACTTTTTCTTTAATTTTAGCGCCCATAGATAATCTTAATTCTTTATTATCTATAAGTAACTGTAAGCATTTAATCCACTCACTATCCTTATTTTTCTTAACTATTAATCCGTCAATACCGTCTTCTATAGTATTTAAATAAGGATAAATAGGGGAGGCTACTGTAGGAATAGATAAGGCTCCATTTTCTATTACCTTTAAATTACTTTTGCCAGCGTTAAAGATATTATCGTGCAAAGGAGCTATACCAATATCCAATCTTAAACTAGCATATCTTAAATGATAATCTCCTATCTCTGTAGCGGGCCAGATTTCTAATTGATCGGGCGGAATATTATCTTTCAAGTAATCAGGAGCATACCCCATAAAAACTAAAACTACATTTTTATTCTTTAATACTATTTCTTTTAAAGCATATAAGGCTATTTTTATATCATGATAATGTGTACTACTTCCAGCATATCCTATTCTAATTTTGCTATCTTTTTTAGGAAAAGATAAATAACTATAACTAGATAATAATGAATTAGGTAATACTTGTATATTTTTACAAAACTCAGAATAGGCATTTTTTAAAGGCTCTGTACTTACTGTCATTACGTCAGACAGTCTAAGACAATGAAGTACATCTTGTTTTACAGTTATATTAATTTCTTTTTCTTTTATTACCTTTCCAGTTTGCTTATCTCTTAATTTAACTATCTCTTGTCTAGTCTGAGTAAATCCATATCTAGCGGGGTTATTAGGATGTATATTAATTAAATTATCATCAGTATCATATACTATCCTAGCCCCCTGATTTTTAAATATTCTCATAGCCATTTGAATTTCAGGCCTATGCTGCCGACAAAAAACAACTACATGCGGTTTCCACTTAAACTTTATATCATCTATAAAAGTAGATACTACTACTTTACACAATTTATTTCTAGTCATTCCAAAACAAGGTAATAAAGCTCTATAATGTGCTGGGCCAGATAAATCTGCCGCGCAAATAAGAACTCGTTTGTCAGGAAATCCTTCTTTCTCTTTCATAAATTCTTTAACTAAATCCATGCTTTATCCTTTTAAAAAATATTTTAAAAATATGATACGTACTCTATATATTTTATTTTTATTATGTTAGTCTATTATTAGACCACTTATGGTATTTTTATTTTAAGGAAACCTCTAATTATGAATGTTGAAGATCCTCGTATTGTTGAGCTTGAGAGACTTGTTGATAATTTAAAAGAACAACTAATCTCCATCCAGATTAAAGGGACTCTCGATAAATTAGAAACGATGCAGTCTCAATTAGATGAGATTAAAAATATAGTAAGAGATATCGCTGCTGATGCCCATCCTACTCCTTGTAATCAACTCGAAGAGGCTAAAAAAACTATAACTGAAACTACTTGTTTAAAATTAGCCGTCATTACGGATAAATTAGACTCTCTTTCTGCCGAATTTAATAAGCATAAAGAGAATCATGTTAGTAATTGGAAATTAATTTTTTCATACATCTCCAGTGGAATTGGCTGGTTAGTAGCTACAGCTTTAGCTATCCTTTCTTATATGAAATAAATTATTTAGGAAGTAATCTTCTTTCAACTCTCAATGTTATTGCAGGGTTTACTATAACTTCGCCCGTAGGAGATATATTAGAAGTAACCCCTACTCCAAGACTTACTTCAGTTTTCTTACCCGTCTCAATGGCTATACGGGCTTCTGCGGGCAATCCTGCAACACCATAACCGGCCTCTACTTCAGCATTTAAACGAATAGGATGATAAGGAGTAGAATCAGCTAACTCCTTTTGAGTCTTAATTAATAAGTTTCTACAAGGAGCCGCAACAGCGTCATCATAAGCTGGAAGAATATTTACGCTTAAAGCATTACGAAGTAAGTCAGAGCTTTCAGCAGTCCAATATTTAGTAGAACTTTTATAAGGTATTGCTATAGTTTCTAAACAATCTTTACAATCAGAAGGAAAATTATCTGCTATAGTTTTTACGGGCACTTTTAATTTAATTATTTTAATAATAGTTTTAGGTTTAATTTTAGCCATTTCTTCTTTTAAAGCTTGGACCGCATCTTCTCTATCAAATTTCTCAGTCAATAATATAGATTCAGTTTTAGCTTTACCATCAGCATAAACTTTAATTTTATTATAAGTATATATTCCAGCTAGTAATACTAATAAACAAATAATTACTATACCTATAATCTTAACTTTACTGCCCGCCAAAAATCCTTTTATCTTTTCAAACATTATTTACCCCTTATATCTAAAAATTAGGGAAGAGAAATGGTTTGAGCCACTTCCCTTCCCAACAGAAGGAGGAGAACCTGAGAAGCTGCAATCTCTTCTCATACTTATTATAACGTATTTTCCTCGCTTTTTTCAGGAGGCATGAAGTTAATGATGTTATCATTTTCTACTTTTTTAACCGCTCCATCCAAAAGAACATAACTGACTGTTTCTCCGATTCGTGCAATCGGTCCACGAACCAACTCTTTTCCTAGTCTTACTTTCACGACATCCCCGATTTCCATGTGTGACCTCCAGTAAAGTATGACATTAGTACAAATATTTTATAACATATTAATTAAAAAAATATCAGCTACTTTTCTACTATATCGATAGCTTTATACGAAATTTTAATAGACTTACCATGAGAAGCGGCCCAGAAAATAGTCTCCAAAGCTTTCTCAATTTTACTATAAGTACCTCTAATATATTTAATATCATCATCTAAACATTTTATAGATACTATCATAGCATTATCTAACGTAGATGTACTGACCTGTACATCATCAGGCGAATTAACCAAACCCTTTACAATTTCAGCCGCATAAACATTAATATCCATCTCTATTTACCTCCACTTAAACTTAGTATACTTATATTATACTTATAATTAATTATAAATCAAATACTTGCTTTTAATAATTCATCCTCATTATCTATATACTTATTCCACTGAAAGTATTTATCCATAAAATTCATCGACCGTTTAAATAATTCATTTCTAAAGTTAGCCATATACCACGGTCTTAACTTGCACAATCTCATAGTTTTATTAAGTACTAATACTTGTCCATTATCTCTAACGCCTATAACTCCAAATGGATGTTTGCGATTAGGATCTGCACTTATTTTTTCAGCTAATTCTATAGGAGCGGCGTACATAAAATAATTCGGCCGCCAAGAGAGATCAAAAAAATTAAGCAGCGCGTCATACTTATATACTGGAGCCACTTTAAAACTTTCATATAAAGACCTTAATTTTTCGGGGGCTACAATTTTTTTAAGTTTAGATATCTCTTTTTCTAAAATTAAATTATGAGCTTTATCCAGATCACTTAATACTTCTCTAAGCTGATAAGTATGTTTAAGTTTATCATTGTTATAATCAGCCCAACTACGCTTAATCTCTACTTCTAAGATACCTTTATGACTGCCCCAAGCAATTAAATCGGCCTCCCATACACTATAAGAAATTCTAGGAACTACCCACCAATACTGGTTCATCTTTAAATATCTATAAATTTTTACTTCTATATCTTTTACAGGTAATGTATTTTTCATACGTTTATATTACCATAATTTATAAATAAAAAAAGGGGCCGGACTAGGTTTCCCCAATCATGCCCTGACCCCTTCTAAGAGAATATTTTCTCTCATATATTTTATAACATATTTTTTAAGAAATTTTCAACTGCATAGCTTTAATAATTTTAGGATTATTATAGAAATGTTCTTCTGCTATTTTTTTAAGTTTATCTATAGCCCCTTCCTCATCTTCTAATTTTTTAACTATAGAAGGGGTATCTGTTATACTATCTGCTATTTCTAATCCCCATACATTATCTCTTTTAAAAATACCGAAATAATACCCGCGATTTATAGATACCCAACTATTATCTTCAGATCTTATTTTCCAATCTAATTTAAAACTATCTAAATATTCTTGATTATAATTTCCTTTAAAAAAGTCATCAAAAATAGTATATAAATCTTTTGTAAATTCATCATACTTAGATATTTTAAGGGCAGATGGGTATAGTTTAACCATTACTTTTTCAAGTAAGTACCATTGAATCTCATTCATATAATTCTCCTAAGTGGTCTGTATATTACTAATGTCCTGCGCTGTAACTAAACCCTTTTCAAAATCAGGACAGTTTTCGGTAGAGCCATAAGGATTAATAAAACCTATAATATTTTGCTGAGTATAATATCTATGACCTAATTTAACTCTATTGCCCTCATTCCCACTTATCGTACAAAATCCTTCTTTTCTATTAGCACTTACATTACTGACAATTCCTATATGACCAGTATGGGTCCATTTTCCCGCCGCGTTTTTATGTTGAATAAGCATGAAATCGCCGGGATAAGGAGTATAAGTTTCCTTTTTAAAATAAATACCCTTTTTCTCACTATATTGCCAAGAATTCCAAGTACTCATTTCAAGATGTTCGCCAAAAGGATATTTTCCAGTCGCCTGTTTAAACACCCAATTTATAAAACAGTCACACCATTGCGCTGGAAAACCAGGAAGATATTTAGTTACTCCATCTCCAGTATTACTGCCATCAGGATCTTCATGTATATTACTTCTATATTCATGAGTAGCTATTTCTAATACTTTCTGACGAATAGGTGTTAAACCTTTAGGGATAATAGGATCAAAATTATTACGCTGATTACTACCACTCGGATTTTCTATAGCCCACCAAGTATTAGGACCTACAATACCATCAGTACTTAAATACTTTTTATCCGGCCCAATATGAGTAGCCTGAAAATCATAAACAGCTTTTTCAGTAGCATCTTCAAAAATACCATTAGGAACTATACGTAAGAATCCTTCACGTACTAATAATTCCTGTAACCTCTGTACTTCAGGCCCACGATCTCCTACTTTAAGTATAGCCATTACTTTTTCTTCTCCACTAAAATATCATCTACTAAAACTTTCAAGGTAACTACTTTAAAAGGAATCTTACCGGCATCTTTAATAGTAATATCTTTCAGCCCGTCCAAGTCTATAGAATTTTCGCCATCAGTAAGAACATATCTATCACTCTGCTTAATCTCATTACCATCTTCATCCTTTCCATAGCCGCGATCAACAATCTTTAATTTCAACATTTCTTTTTTCTCCTTTATATCGATTCTTATCACAGTATATTATAAAAATAAAAAAATACAATTAAAAAGAGTTGGCAGTCCTCTTTTTTAGCATTACTTCCTTACTCAAACATAGGGCGGAACCACGCTTTAGGGATATTTTTATCTATCCACACTAAAGCGGTTTCTTTCAAGCTCATCCACCACACGGTATACATCTGGTCGGGGTAGTCTTCAGCAGGGCTGCTCCAAGCGATTTTGTACCCAGGAACCAGTGCCTCAATCTGAGGGATAGCCTCAGAAAGAACAGCTTCAGCCTGTTCATCAAACATGCCTCTTTCAGTCAGCAGACTCTTCAACTTGTCTTTTGCCATCATAATAGTTTCCTCCTTATATATTTTATAACAAAAAACCCCCGCATTTTGCGAGGGCTAATAAAATATAAAAATTATAATTATTTCTTAAAAGATAAAGGTATTCTAACTAAACTTCCAGCTAATCCGTAATTAGCTACTGTACCGGAATTATCATAATTATTTACAAAGCAATAAAAAGATCCATCACTTAAATAAATTAATTTAGAAGTCGGCCAAGCAGTAGTTACTTCTGGAATATAACTTTTAAAAGTTGTAGTTTGATAAGGAGACAATAAAGTTATTTTGTTCTTCCAAGTAATGCCGTAATCACTACTCATTATAGCTTTTATAGTTCCTAAATTATTCTCAGTCCCCGTACTTTGATCTTCACTAGTAGTATAGCTAACTACTAAAGTTAAACCTTCAGCATTTTCTACTTTTTCTATAGAAGGACTAGCCATAGAATAAGCACTATCTACTAATACTTCAGCATTAGAGAATGTAGCTCCACTATCTTCAGAATAACTATGATATATTTTTATTAAACTAGTACTTGTTTCTTTAGCCGAGAATACTACATGAATGTGGCCTAAATGATTACTATCATTAAGTTCTACCACATCCCCGCCATAAACTGCGTAAAAAGAACTACCCTCATGTAATAATTCTACTGTTTCAGGAAGTGAGAAAATAGAAGTAGTTATATTATTCCATACAAAGTATTCTAAACTAGAAGCGGTTACATAAGCTTTTTTATATATTCTACTTAAGGCAGGACTTTCACTGGCCGCAAAAAATGCTATAAAGTTTTTACCAGTTTGAGACTTTTTTACAGAAGCATTAAATATATCTTGGTGTCCCCAACGAGAGAAATCATTATCGTATCCAGTATATTTCCAAGTACTATCCGCTAAATCATATTTAATTCTTCCTACATATGTTTGCTCATTCGTAATGATATTATCGTCATTAGTATGCCCAAAACTTATTTCAGCTATATCTTTAGGGGCCGCAGGATCGTAATTAATATAACTAGTATTTCCTATATCTCTAAAAGCAGTTATAGCTCCTATAGTTACTATAGTTCTAGAATAAGCTTGCCTAGTTATTACTGTCTGAGTCCACGTAGTTCCTCCATCAGGAGAAGAATATAAAGTTAGATGTATATTTCCTGAAGCTATAATATTCATACCGAAAGCTAATAATTCACTAGATGGTATTCCTACCCCTCCCCCTACAGAATATACTAAAGGTTGAAGTTGAGTATTTTTACAGAAAGGCCAATCTACACTCGATTCGGGTATTCCCGGCCAAACTTTATAATCTACTTCGTCAGGTAAAGGAATAATAATTTCTCCACTCGGAGTAGCATATGGAGTCGTGTCTGTAGGAGTATCAGTATGTGATAATATTAAAGCTTTTATTCTAGCTATAGCTTTATCTAATTCAGTTAAAGCTTGCCGTACAGACATTCCATCTTTTATATAATAAGGCTTCCCGCCGCCATAATACTGACTATATAAAGGATATAATCCATTCTGACGACTTAAAGTATAATCAGTTCCTGCTTTTAAAGATAGATAACTTATATAAGGAACTATGATATCGAAATTTTCAGCTAACTGACGATGGGGCCGATTTAATATAAGTTCATCTAATAAAGATTCTCCGGGCTGTAAGAAAATCTCCTCATCAATCATGTCTCTTTCATCTTTATATGCCATTTCTTATTCCTTATAATTCTGCCGAATATATTCTAGTAGTAGTTAATAATAAAGGTAACATATCTATACTATCTTCAGTACGATAAAATAAATATATCTTACCATTACTTCTTTTTATTAATTTAGGAAATATCCCGGTAACATTTATCTGTTCTGATAATAATGGAGTTGTCCATACAGATTCTCCAGTTCTAAAGAATGAATAACTTATCTCATCATAAGTGCCATAAGTATAGTCGTTATTATAACATACTAATATCCCGCCGTTGGCGATAGGGATTAAAGTAGGATAGTCAAAATTATAAGTAGGGTATAAACTGGCGTCTACTATTATTGAAGGAATAGTAGCATCTTCATACCAATTAATTCCATCATAACTACTTCTAAAATATATATTTCCAGACTCATCTGAAAATACCATACCTATTTTAGTATCAGTAATCTGAGTCATATCCATAGAAGATATGTAATTAAAATCTACACCCTGACCTTCTACATAAATGCCTATAGTTTTTTCAGCCGGAACTTTTCCATCCTCATCCTGTAAATTGGCCGTTATATCTATTTCATAAACTACTATATCTTCAGGCAGTACCATTCTATAAATTCTATCTTCTGAGTAAGTAGGATTACTAGAAATAGTAGGAATTAGATATTCTAATATTTTGCCCGCCAAATTATAAGTAGAATAAGTCTGTCTAACATAATTCATATCACTATTAGTTCTATCTATAACATAATTAGATGGAGCACTACTTGTTTCGGAAGGGAAAGAGATACTATCAGTACCAGTTAAAGTGCCTCTTACTAATTTTAAATAGTTAGGAAATGTTACTCCACCTACAGGAGTATATTGATCATAATACGTTCCAGCTAAATAGGGATTGCCCGCTAGTATTAAACTACAACTAGTTATTTTTTCTAACGTAAAAGCTAATTTAAATTTATTTACTACAGAACTACTTAATAACCATTTACTAGCGTTATCATCTCCAGTATATATATTAAAATCCCCATCTTGATTTATAAGCCACATAATAGATCCTAAGTCTATCACTTTAAATTGAGAGGGGTAGTCACTATTAGTTAAATCTATTATTTGAGCCGCATCTTCGGCCCTAGTAATGCTCCAAGCATTAGCCCCCGAAATAGCTCTTTGATTTAAAACCTCTATATTTAAATCTTCTAATACTCTTAACTCTCTATCTAATACTGATATACCATCTACAAAAGTATTTCCAGTTTTAATATAATTAGTGCTTGTAAAAATAGGAATGCCGGGTATCTTTTTCTGATATATACTTAATCCTAATTTATCGGCCAAATTATCTATTCTAGTTTTTAATTCGTCGCTATCTTCCTCTAATTTTTCATGAATAACATTGTGGGTTGAGCATAATATCCAATTATCCCCATCTTTTATCATATAAGTTTCTAATTCATTTTTATCTAAATAAGTTCCCATAACTTAATTTCCTTCTAATCTAAACTCTATCATATAAATATTAGAAGTATCTCCACTCTCTACTGGAATAAACCCTAATACTGAATTAGATCCTAGCTGTACTAAACTAACTCTTCTAATATAAGAAGAATCTTCTATGTGGGCCGTAGTTAAATCCATATAATTATGATACCATACTGCTCCATCTCTACTAAGCTGAGTATGCACTCTTAATATGTTATCTTCTATAGTTACATAACTTAAAAAAATATACTCATTTAAAAGTCTAAGAGAGCTTATTCCCCCCCGCAGTTTAGTCATATCTATACTAAACCCAGTAAAACTTTGTAAAGCAGACCACGTAACTGCATCGTCTATACTTGTAGAAATTTTTAAATTACCACTAGTATCGCATGTGAGTAAGAATATAGCCGTAATACCGCCAGAAGTAAATTCAAAAAAACATCCAGGCGCGGCTAATTTACTTACAGTACAATTACTTAAAGATTTAATAAGAGTAAATGCTCCAGCTTGAGGAACTGTCCCAGAATAATCTTGTGTAGGATCTTTATAGTAGATATCTAAATCAGTAGATATTACTCCTAAAGGAGCTTTCAATGCGCTAATAAGAGAAGTTCCAGATTTAGTACAATAAATATTCAAATGATATGCATCGACTATACTACTTGACCCTAAATACCACACATACTCTCCATCTCCACCTAAACGCATATATTTAGTAAAAATAGTAATATCTTCATTAACCCCACCATACATACTATTTACTGCAAATATTTGACGAGGGAGATTATTAGTATCTATATAAAAAAGTAAAGATATTTTATAGGCTCCTACTACAGATCCAATTTTAATATACCCACTAGTTACTTCATCACTCCAATTATCTCCATCTTTACTAGTTCTAGCTCTTGGATTACCATCTTCATCGAAATAATACATCAATAAATTCTGAGCAGCAGAATCCCACATAACATCTAAAAATTCTCCGTGAAGATCTGAACTAAATTCCGTATTAGATACTGTAAAAATATCAGTAGGAGTATAAACGTGCATAGTAAATTCTCCAGAAGCGCCCGGAGTTCCACCTTTAGTTACAGTCATAGTATATATAGCATGTAAAGTTTTATCTAAACGAGCTATCGTTTTTATCAAATCTTCGCCGTCAACAATATAAATATTGGAGCTATAATCTGGAATAGTTTTAGTAGTAGATACCTCTATTCCAGCTTGGTCTAATAGATTCAATGTACCTACTAACATAATGTCGGAATTTTCAGATAACTGATAATGAGTAGCATTATGTCTATTAATACTTACAAAATTATCCCCCGGCACCAAATCTAAATTTTCTTGTATATATTCTTTTTTCTTATAACTCATGTATTTATAATAACCGTCCTTAATAATATTTCATCGCTACTATTGCTGCCGATAAGTTTAATTACTCCATCCACATCTTCTATAAATACGGGGCGCACATTTTTCTTGAAATAGTTATCATCATTATTTATTCTAGTAGGCTTACACCACAATCTTCCTAATGTCTTACTTATAGTTATATAATCATCTTCCATCTCATCCTTATAGTAAAAGTATAAAGTATTATTACTAGAAAGGAAAATTTTAGAAGATAATATTGTCTGACTAACTACTGGAGATATACTAGTAGAAGACCACGTTAATCCGTCCGACGAAGACAATAAATGTACTATAGGATAATTAGCTTCTAAAATATACAGTCTCCATAAAGAATTTACAGTATCATAAAATAATTGATTATGGCCTACCTCAGTATAAACTATAGGTAAATCTTTCTCAGCCAATTTCTCAGTAACTGTATATAAATCTGCACAAGTAGGGATATACATTCCCCACGAAGGATGAGAAACTACTTTATAATGATAGGTAGTGTAATAATCTACACTAAATATATCTGAGTAGTCTCTAGCAGTATTTGCTAAATCCCCTACTAATACATACTCACCATCATCTATTTTTCTATATACCCAAAACCCATCCACAGACCCGGTTCCGAATTCCCACGTTAAGTAATTTTGAGAAAACCCAATCTGAGTCACTTCTAAATTGTACGGAGAGTCTTCTGTTTGAATATCTCTATAATAATAAATACTAGACTCGCCCCAATCAAAATATACTTTTACTTGAATATAGTAAATAATTCCATGAGTAAGTCCTGTTGCAGTGTATTCAGTAATTCCTTCTCCTAACTCTACTGTATATATGTATGGGCCTACACTTCCTATTCGCCCATCAATTTTAGTATAATATACTCCACCAGCCATATCCCAATCAGCCGTAAGCTCAGTATATCCAGTTATTAATATCCTTAAATTAGAAAGAATAGTATCTTTATCTGGATACGCTTGATATGCTCCTATATAATAATCAGTACTTGAAGGTCTTGGAAATCCTGCTAAGTCGTAAGTGGAGGTTCCAGTACTTCCTCCCCCACTTAAAATAGAAGCTGGTCCAGTAGGAATAAATCCTGCGGTCTTTAACCAATAATCTGTTCTATCAGTATCGTCCGTATAAATATGAGTAATACTATATAAAATATCTCCATAATTAGTTACTCCATCCAACGCTGTTGCAGATGTTCCGGAGAAAGAACAATTATATACATCATCACAAGTTTTTATATTATAAAATCCGCCGCCAACAGTATTGGTATCGAATATACAATTACGAATAGATTGAGTACGATTTACATTAGTGGAAGTATTTAATATTAAATCATGGGTACTGCTATTTTTATAGAAGGTACAAGAATTTATATTTGTAGTATTATAATCTAAATATGTAGGATCTATATTATTAAAGCTGATTAAATCAGTTACAGTATTTTCTATAAATAATGAATTAATAATATTTACTTGAGTATGTCTAGTGCTGGGGACCTGATTAAATCCATTGCTATATATTACTTCTGAGACAGTATTATTTTCAAATACACATCGATCTATACTAATATTTTCTGAGGCAGCTACTTCATGATAAAATAAAGAGTTGTTGGAGCCCCCAGAATTAATATTATCTTTAAATAAACATTTTTTATAACTTCCACTAGATACATCAAACATAGGATATCCATAAAAAGTATTATCTGTAAATTCGCATTTCTCTACCGTACCAGTATCAGCCCCTACTCCACTACCTATACTTAAAAGCTCAGAGTATGTTACAGAACTCCCATAACAATTTTTTAATTTACAATTATAGGCATGACTATTTTTACCTAATCTGACTATTCCATAAGGGGAACTAGCTAATCCATTTCTAAATGTAAATCCATCTACTATACAATTAGTATAAAGATGCATTATTTCATGACCATCTACCACGCCCGGATTATGAAGTCCGTCTAGAATAGTCTCATTAGTAGTTAAATCTCTAGCTCTTAATACATCATTATCTATTGCTGTAACTACAGTTACTCCATCAAAACCTCCATATACTTCTACATCATTTTTAAGGGTAGTCCAAGTAGTAGTATATGAATAGGCATCAGTACTATGTTTAGCAATAATTAACTGATCACCAGTATCTAGTGCAGCCAAACCTTCTTCTATAGTTTGAAAAGCAGTACCCCAAGAATACCCATCGTGAGTAGGGCCTGGAGCATTATCTTTAACTCTTAGTATCGTCATTTAATAATCCGTTTTAACATGTTCTAAAGTATAAATATTTAATTTAGTCTTATCTGATTCACTAATACCTATAACTAAAGCCTGACCAGTTATAGGGTTAGTACAAAAAGTACACTTACTATTTATGTCTAATCCCCGCGCATATTTAGCTGGAGCTATACTAGAACTAGTTACAGTATTTAACTTTAATATAGTACTTTCATATCCTCCAACTACTGTAGCTTCAGGAGAATCTTTGGCTAAACCTCCTACTATCTCTTCTACAATATCTATAATTTCAGGCAACTCTGTCCAAGCATTATTTATAAATACAAAAGTTTTAGTTCCTATTGTTATAGTTATATTAGCCATTACACTAATGGATAACCTCCTAAGTCGCTTTCAGGAACTGTAAAGTTCGGTAATAATATAGTTTGAGTCATTCCAATTCCTATAGAATAAGAGGTAACTCCTAATTCATCTAAATCTATTTCGTCAGGTAATAAATCTTCTCTACTTGGGGAATATCTAATTTCATTAGAACCATTATATACGAATTCTCCCGGCAAAAATATATTCTCATCTCCTATAATCTCTGCAACTACATAAGGAAGGTATTCATGATTACCTACTACAAATAAAGGAGTAAAGTCTTCCATAGTAAACCAAGCGCGAGTATCGCTAGGTTTGAGATGATTTATAAAATTACAAACCATTATAGATAAACTCATCGGGGTTAATTCTATAGGCTTTAAAGCTATTCCAAAAGATTTATATTTCTGTAAAGTAAAGTTTGAAGTAGTATTTAATAAATGATATAGCCACCAATTTGGAGAGCTAATATCATCTACTACGCTTAATGCGTCTGAAAGAGCTTCATATGCTTTAACCTCATCCCCCGATCTATACTCAACTCCAGTACGAGGATTAATAGCTATTCCAGATACTTTTTTAAATAAGTATGGTAATTCTTCTCCTCCATCGCTGGGCCTTATAATTATAAGACCGTATAAAGTATTATAATCAGAAGTAATATAAGATATAGTCCCATCTTTAAGAGAATAAGGCTCATTGGCTAAAATAGATAATCCTACTTCTATATTAGATATAGTAGGACCAAATACATAGCTATGCCACATTCCTTTTACATTATTTAAATACTCTTTAGTAGTATGTTCTAATAAATCTTTTCTATAATCTACTAAACTACCGAAGTTAGATTCTACTGCATCATTATCATAATATACTTTTTCGGCCCACAAATACGTGGCCGGAATAATAGTTGGAAAATAGAATTCTGAACCTATAATATTATAATCTGTCCCATAAGTTAAAATAGATAAAGGTTCATCTAATTGAGATTGTAATGTAGGTATAGATTGTATACTAATATCAAAACTTGGATCTGCATACCCTATATTACTTACTCTAGCTGTACCTGAAGTAGATACTATATCTTTAAAATGATCGTAATTATTTTTATAATTAATATTTCCTAATCCAAATCTATTGCATTCGAATACCCCGCTTGTCCCGCCAGAGGCTAATGTCTCTATAGTAGATATTCCTACAAAAGTACTATCTAATAAATTATTATTAGTATCATAACAATTTATCTCTAAGTTTCCCCCGCTGGCTAAATAAGTAGCAGTTATAACATAAGCGTTTTTAACCTGCATAAATTCAGAAGTACTATTTATTTCTATATTATTAGAATCATCACATATAACTCCATATACTTTCCCGCTATCCCAACAGAAAGAAATAGAATTAGTTAAATCAGAATTATATTTATTAAAATATCCTATTTGCCCGCCAGCCCCTAAACTATCTATATATATTTTAGCTTCCCAATATAAATTAGCTTGATTATCTACAGTACTATTTAAATCCTTATAATATAGTTCTCCACTACCTTTAGGAGTAAAGGAACAATCTATATATCCTTTACTATCCCATTTAACATTATCATAATTTAACTTATCGTAATCAAATACTGGATCTTCTTCACAACTATGATAGTTCCATATATTAAATTTCCGCCAAGTCTTTTTTAAATAATGCTGAATATCTGATAGAGATTTATTATAATCGTACTGATATAATTTAGAATACTGCTCCCCCGCCAACTGCACATATCCCATCCAAATATTCATTAGAGCTAATTGATCTTCTTCAGGCATACTTGTCCAAGAAGTTCCTAAAGAGTCTAATAAGAATTTTGTCTGTTCTATTTTAAAAGACATTTAATTACCTTAAATAGTAGAAGTCTGTGTTATAGATAAATTCCTAGTTACAAAATGTATACGTTTTTCAGTTTTATAACTATCTTCAAATCTATGAGATTCTATAGTCCTATCTTTCTGTAAAATTATAACTAATACCTCTATAGGTAAAGATACTTTAGTAGCTCCATAAGAATATAAAGTATTAATTAAATCTGCTATTTCAAAATCCGCGCCTTGTTCTATAGAATTAATAAAGTTTCTAACATATACTTCTACATCTTCAGAATTAATCGGACCAGAATAAGATATAGCCATATCTACATAAGCTGGCTGGAAATGTTTTACTAATATATCAGTAGTTACTACTCTATTCTCATCGTCCTCTACATAATCTTGAATATCTTTTATAGTAGGTGCCCACTCATATATTATTCTAATAGCCTCTCCAGTTACTACAATTCCATCATTAAATGTAGTAGAGAAAGTTAAATTAACTGTCTCTCTAGTAGAGAAGGCTAATGAAGTACTTGTCGTACCTAATGTCCACCCTTCTGAAGTATAGTTTGCCGGGGCCAGATAAGTATTTTGAGCTAATTGAGTATAAGTACTTCCAGAAATATCAGATACTACAGATATATCAAAATAATAATATTTAATATTATCAGAATAAACTATATTAGTATCCATCTCAGTACTAGTTATATTCTGCCCAGTGTTTAAACTCATTCCCGAAGCCGGAATCGATTGAGTACTTATGGGCCTAAATACTAATCCATCTTCAGTAGTAAAAGTAGTATTAGTAGAATCTACCCCAAAACTAGTAGGCCTATCAAAGAATAGTCGTAACATACCTACAGATCTATCTACAAAGTTTGGGTCTTTATCTGTATAAAAATCTCGTAAAACTCTAACATCTACAGGATGTGCATATGGAATATATTGTCCAGTCGCGCTCATAGAGATGGGGTCTAAACGCTCTACATCTTTAACTCTTATTAAAGGCATATTAATAGAATAAGGAGGAAGACTATTCATATCTATAGATACTGAAGAATCTAAATAACCTATATCTACATACCCTTCGGCCAAATTAGTTGAGTATACATATACATCTGATTTGCCCCCAGCATGTACCTGTAAAGCTCCTGTAACCACGCTAGAGCCTACTGGAATTAAAATGCTGCCGCTTAGTATGTTAGTTATAGTAGTGGTCGTAGAATAGCCGGTAGTTATTAAATCCCGCTCCATTTCTATATCGCCAAAACCTATAACCTCTATATTTTCTATATTATTAAATTCGCCTAATAGTACGCTTCTTATACTTTTTTTACTGATTAAATTACGTACTGTAATGGAGTCTTTAGCTCTAGTATATAGATCATCACTTGTTTCTTTAGAAGTACCGCCATTGAAAGCTAATAGATTAGCTACTTTGACATAACTAGCATTTAAATTTTCGACCGAAACTATAGTTTTGGCGCTAATATTATATTCAGTTCCCGTGCCTTCAGCTATAACAGGAATATCTACATAATATAAGTTTCCTTCCTGATTAAAAGACATAGCATCTGCTTGGAATACTTGAACTGAAGTAGGTACAAAACCTAATCCATCATTATTTTTAAATTTAACAAATTTAGATACTGAAAATCCTACTGGAGAACTGAAATATACTCTTACGCTTCCAGAGGCATAACTTCCAGGATTTCTAGATAAAAAATAATTAGCTACTAAAGAATCAACTTCTTCATCAGGCATACTAGTATAATTATCTAAACTCTGATAAGTCTTTAATGCGTTTATTTCCCACTCTAAAGGCTCTAATATAGCTCTTAACGGGCCGACTAAAATATCGTAGTTAGCACTACCTTTAGCGGTCACTAAACTAGGATTAAATTCCTCCATTCTAGCAGTTAAGAATGCCTCAAAATCTTCAGTACTGTAATCAGCAAATAAATTAAGTAAAGGCTTTACTATAATAGCATCTACTCTAGATCCTACCGAAACATCCGCATTAGGCCAGATAGCCTGTATTTTAGTAGTTATAAACTCTCTCGAAATTGTAGCCATAATTATTTCCTTAAGTACCAATTTCTATACTAATTGGGTAAGAACTCTGTGGAGTAGAAATTAATATAGTTATATATAATATAAAAGTTTCTGGATCATAATAAAATCTATATAAAGTCATACCAGTAACTCTTTCTTCTTCTAATATAGAATATTTATTCTGATACTCATCTACTAATGAAAATACTTTATCTACCATAGTGGTTGTTTCTGCCATAGAAGATTTTAATATCTGCGAATTTATAGCTTGACCTAATATAGAAAGTAAATCACAGCCCTCATCAGGATTAAATATATTGCTCCCGCGAATGGTAAGTAAATTTTTAGATAATAATTGTATAGCATACATAATTTTATTATATTTAGGACTACTTTCTACTATTCCTAAACTAACAGTATTTATACTAGTAGCCTCGCTTGGAGAAACTTTTATGCTGCCATAATCGTCCATTTTTTACCTTATATAGTTCATAAGTTTAAAAGAAGTATTAGAACTAGTGCCTACAGTTTTACGTAAATAGTTGGGATCTAAACCCTCTTCATTTGCTACTTGTTCAGACTCATTTACTAAATCTCCAGCATCAGCTACTTCAGCATTACTAGAGGTTTTAGCTACTAATGTCTTCACACATTCCTGGCTTTTTAATAAAGATTCTATTTTACTAGTAGGTCTATTACTTTTAGCTCCAATAGCTCTAAAGGCATCTTGAGTATTATTAACAGGAACTGTAACACCTTTGGCGGTAAACTGTTTTTTTATTTCGCCTATATTTAAAGAGCCGCCAAATTCTATATTACCAAAAAGCCCGCCCAAATGATTTTTAATTAGACTTTCAGTACTTCCAGAATAAATTTTAGCTGTAGAGTCGGCCTGTAAATCCTCTTTAAATTTACTGACACTTCTACGATCTTCTATAGATAAATTCATAGTTATATTATCTCTATTTATAATTTATTATTCAAATAATAAATGACTTATATCTAAAAAAAGGGATTAAATCCCTATTTTTCTTTCTCAGGCCACATAGAGCTATTCACTTTTCGACACATGATTAGGTAATCCCTATCTTTCATGTCTTTTTTAGCTTTCTTTTTATCTTCTTTTACAATTTTATTCCACTCTTCTGTTAAACTCTTAATATTCAGATACATATTAATCTCCTTTTTATCTACACATATTTATACCAATATATTTTAATTTTTAACTAAATCATTTATCTTACTTATAATAGTAAACTTACTGGAGGCGGTATTTAAAGTAGTACTAAAGAATTTTTTAACTTCTCCATTTAAGAAATTATCTCTCATAGTATCTAAATCATATTCTTGTAATATATCATCTACTAGTTCTATTTCTTGTAGAGAAGGATAGCAATACCCTCCTAAACTACTACTTATTTCATCTATAATATTTTTATAGTCAGTAAATTTAGTAACTATAGCTGTTACTTTCTGTTCATGTAAAGTAATATCATAATACTTATTTCCATATTGAGTTATAAATTCCCATACTGCCTCGCCCAAAATTTTACGAATATCATTAAATTGGGAGGTAGAGTGGTTCTCTCCTAAATCAAAAGAATCTGGTAAATCTATATTATTTATATATTCACTAACCGCTTTATATTTACAATATCTAGCACTATCTGAAATACAATAATATAAAGTAGTTCCTGTAGTAGGCTTAAGTACTCTATTATCTAATATAATATTATCCGTAGTAAAACTTAATATAGTAAATTCTGTGGGATAATTATCGGAATCTATAGAAGCAGTATGAAATCCTATTTTATCTCCTATAGTAGGAGTACCTATAGTATTAGTTACTATATTACTATAATAACTTCCATCTTGATTAACCCATTCTACCGTTCCTGTAGTAGCTGCTGTAGTATCTACCGCAGAAGGATCAAATATACCTTCTACAGTTTGTTTAGCCGTACTTAAGAATAGTAATGTATTTCTTAATTCAGTAAATTTAGTTTTATCTTCTACTGTATTAAAGTATCTATTCCAATAATTAACCTTATCTTTTATATTATTTAAAATAGCCGTTGAAAATTTATGACCTATTTCTAAATTAATAAATATATCTACCATAGTCCCAAAATTATCTTTAATATCCATTAAATTAGAATGAATTTTAGATAAATAGTCTGCTCTAACAATTAACTTACGAATAGCGTTATCGGCCTTATTATATTCAGAGGTAAACTCACTAACATTCTCATCTTGTAAAATAGTATTTATAGAGTTTTTAAAATTATCTACAGACATACTATTACTATTACCTTTTTCTGCGGACAATATTAATTTATCTATACTAGTTTCTGCTTCTTTTAAAATATTAGCGTAGTAATTGGGAGGGAAATTCTTTACTTCTTTTATATCTACAAATACTTCTCTTCTAGCTAGGCCTTTATTATGTTGATACACTAACGTATTGTGGATTTCATTTATCAAACCAGTTATAGGAATAAGGGGAGGGGGATTAGCAGAAGTATTACCTATAATAGATTCTATTATCACACTTTCAAATGTAAGTAATACTATTAATTTCTTAGCTACTACTTTAGCCCAATCATAGATATATTCAGAATTAAGTACGGAACAAGTTCCTATAATTTCTAATATCTTATATACAGCTAATCCTGCCTTTCCTTCCCCCGGATTTGGAGTAGAGTCTAGCAAAGACTTTAGAATAGTATCTAACATTGTGTAGACTTCTTCATCCTCTACACTAACTCCGTATGAAGCTAACTCACTTTTTATATTACTTTTTAATTTTTTACTATTAGATTTTTTAAGTTTAGAAGATGTGCTTGTTTTAAGTCGGCCTAAAAAAGAAAATAATCCTACTAGTCTAGTTATCTCTTGCTGTACATAACTAGAGTATCCAGTTAATATTTCAGTTTCTAATGACATTACATTAAAGGTTTTAAATATTCTAAATTAGCGTATTCTAAAATCATCTTTCTTAAAAAAGTGGGACTTAATTCTAATAAGCTACAAATATGGTCAAATGTAGTTACTTGTATTTTTTTAATATCTTCTTCTTTTAACCAAGAATATGTATTTTCTATATTATTTTCTCGTTCTAAAAATAACCATACTAAAGCCGTTCTACCATAATATCTTTGCTCTGGAGTAACGTCCTCTAATTTTAAATACTGTAAATCTTCTATAGCCTTTTTTATTATATGAAGTAAAAATGTTCTTTCTGCTTCTTCTGAATTACCTATACCTTTATCTTCTATAGGTTTAAATAGAATAATTATATCGTTAGATAAAAAATTATTCATAAACAAAGTATTATTAATTTCCATTATACCGGCTCAAGCTCATCTTCAGCCGCATCCAATAAATCAAATATATTTGCTGTCGGCTCATTAGGTACTTCTATTGTTTTTACTATTCCTAAACTTCCAATTGAAACTCTCACACTTAAACCTCTCAATAATCTAACTTCAAAATATCCTGTAATGTCTGTAAATATTCTAGATCTTCTAGTTACTGATCCACCTAAATCCGCGAAATTTGTGGGGCTATAAATATTTTCTAATATAACTTCTGTAACCTTATTATACGGCTCTCCCTGCATATCTATACAGTTTCCAGAAACTATACAAGTACCTTCTACAGTACTTACACAAGTAAATATTCTATTTGAGAAAAACCAATTATTTTCTGAACTAGGTATTAGCGTAGATAGGAAAGCTCCAGTAGCATTCAATTCGGTAGGAGTATATCTAATAGAATAGTTTCCATCCCCATCATTAACAAAGTTATTATAATTTAATACTAAGTCTCCATAATTATCTAAATATCTATTCCAATATTTACATATAATATCATCATGAGTTAAATCTAATACTGGATTATTATCCGAATCTACTACGCTATGAGTGACCCAACTGGTAGAATTTATAAGTAAAAAAGGATATTCAGGATCTGGAGGAACTATACAAGTATTATCTATTAAAAAAGCTGCTAATGTAGAGGGTTGAGGAATTATATCTTCCGCATCTATTTTAGCAGTTACCTCTACATAAGCTATTCCAGAAGCATAGTTAGATAATTCTAGATCAGTAACATATACATAGCTATTTCCATCAGTATCCGTGCCTTTAACTAACGCAGGAGTAGAAATTGTTGTAGCGGTAAATTGTAAAACATCATCATTATCATAAAACTTAACAGATAAAGTAGAGTCCCAATCAGGCCATGATTCTCCCCCATCCAATTCGAAATCGAAATATCCTAAATCATCTATACAGTATGTCGGTAAGTAGCTCATATTTTATACTCATTAATTAACATAACCCAAGAACTTAAAGTGAAATAATTAGTATCATCGCATCCAGTAGAGACTGCTTTAAATCGTACATAACTTCCAGGAGTAGATATCTCATAACATACTTTTAAAGAAGCGGTTATAGTTAAAAATGCGGCAGCATTATAAGTATACCAATCTACACCTTGATTAGGGCTATACTCCAAAAATAATGTTATATTAGTAGGGCTATCAGTTTTAATAGCCTCTACCATTAAAGCTACTTTTTTAATATTATATAAATTATAAATAGGAGAATAAGTTGTAATATTATCTTTAAATTCTACTGGAGTTAATGCGGAGCATTTCTTCTCATCAGCATTATCCCCCGTCCCAAAAACAATTTTTCTTTCTTTTGTAAAACGTATCATCATATCCTCCAACCTAACATATATTAACCTAAATTCAAATTATTTACCCAATGCGGATCGGGATATTTAGATTCCATAGAAGCTATTTGATATAATTGGCCAAACTCAAATGGGAAAATTATAAATATATAACTTCTTCCCGGAGTTAAGTCTACTAATTGATGATGCCCTGTCCCCTCTAAATACTGTAATGCCACATCATCAATACTTCCGTGACCCGGATCTGTATAGAAAACTAAAAATATTGTGTCTGAACTTAAAGTTGTAGTTATATCAAAATCTAAAGTAGTGCCATCTTCAGATCTTATTAAATTTGAAGTATCTACTACATCTCCATTAAACATAAATAGTGTAGGTAGGCCGTGGGTACATGTAGCAGTTGCTCCTACTCCATTTTCTGTAACTGCCCATAAAGTATACGGAACTGCCATAGAATGAGACCACCACACATTACACAATAAACTCATATCTAATGTAACAGTACCCGGACCTGTTATTGTCCCAACATGAGCTACAGTAGTAGGATTCGTAGTTAGAATAGCTCCATAAATTTTTACTACCTCAGTAGATCCTATTTCAGAAACATCTATAGTTCCAACATTAGCAGAAGTTCTAATATGATTAGTTATAACAGGTACGGAAGGAGGCATATAGATAGTTTCTATATACTCTATTCCCAAAACTGGAGATACGTCATATGTCCAATGAGCTTCCCATGTTCCGAAATAATCATCATCATCTATAGTAACGTCTGCATGATATACTCCCAAACTTTCTCTAACAGCGGAAGCAGTAAAATAAGTAACCCCGGCATAATCAAAAAACTCAACAGTTGCAGCATTTCCATCCGGATCAAAATTTGTATTAGTTTTCGGATCTAAAAATGTTTTCGTAACTCTAACTAATTCAGACATAAATTATTACCTCAGTATGATAATCTATTTCAATATAACTTATTATATTGTATAATTATAACATTAGAACTTATAACTAACAACAATTTATAAGTCTTATTTTGGAGATATAATGCCTGATTTAAATGATAATATTTTAGTAGATAAAGGATTAGAATTGTGGAAGATTTGGAAGAAAGCGCCCACAGATATTAATCTTAGAAATCTATTAGAATTCTATAATACTATAATTATGAAACGAGTAAGTATGTTTTCAGGGGCTAATATACCTAAACCTACTATGATAATAGCTGCTAAAAAATTAGCTGTAGATGCATTCAATACTTATTCTCCTAATAGAGATACTAATCTTCAAACTCATATTTATACTAATTTAAAACGTCTTTCTAGATTTGTCGGAGATCGTCAGAATATGGGTCATTTACCTGAAAATAGAAGATTAAAAATTCAACAATATACTAATATGAAAAATACTTTAAGTGAAAATTTAGGTAGAGAAGCTAGTAGTTTAGAAACTGCTGAAATGTTAAATTGGCCGGTTAGTGAAATAGAAAGAATGGAAAAAGAATTAAGGCCCTCTATTATAGCCTCCACTTTTGAAAGTGATGTAGGAATAGCTACTCCTGGGCATACTAGAGAACATAGAATTATAAGAAATATATATTATGAGTTAAACCCTCAAGAACAGGTTGTCTATGAATATTTAATGGGAATGAATGGTAAACCTAAATTATCTGAAACTAAAATAGCTGATAAATTAAATACTAGTGTAACTAAAGTAAGTAGAATTAAAAAAGGTATAGTTAAAAAAATAGAGAAGTGGAAATAGATAAAAATGGGGAGATTTCTCTCCCCATCAGTTATTAGCAGAAACTTATTTCTTGATGATTGAAACGAGAGAAGAGATGCTCGAAAGAATTCCTTCGAATCGTTTCATTTCTTCCTCCTTGAAACCTTCGATACCACTGATGGTAATCACGATGGTCCTACCATCTTTCTCCTCCACAATCGGCGCTACAGGTTCAACAACAGGTTCAGCATACCGCTTTACGATAGCGGCCAAGGCGTTCCGTAATTTGGTATAGGTGCCTACTTGGAAAGTCTGTCCCTTTTTGACCCGCCCGAAGCAGCCGTAGAGGTAGGTTTCATTTACCTCTGCCTCTCTTGCCAAGAGAGTCATCAACCCCGCCTCTCCGTCTTTTCTGATTTTGGAATTAAGAGCATTACGAGCCTCTTTAATTTCTTCGACCAATGAAATCGCATTTTCCTTTTCAACACAATTACAGAAACTTCGATTCATCCTTCTTTTCCTCCATCCTTCTGTTTTCGACGCCAAAATTGCAGCATCGCATCGTCTCATGTTGAACGGAGCCGAAGAGAGTATTGAGATGATAGTCTCTTTATCTTTACCAGTAACATATTCCACCAGTTCAGAAAACTCCAAAACTTCATCCAATACTCCCTCAGCACATTCCGGGCAAATCACCTTCCCGGAAATTTCAAACCACAATTCAGGCTCTAGGGCCTTATGAATTTGTCCGCAGCATCCGCAGTTCCAACTGCCGGTTATCAGCCTAACTCTATCGCATCCCTCTAACTTCTTGTGCATAAGATCCTCCTTATCCTTCTATAAATTTTATAACTAATTTTTAGAAGAATTTTCAGGATTAACAGAAATATGCATCAACTCCAGCTTCAGCTAACATTTGCATAGAAAGCTCTATATCCTTTTTCCAATCCTCACTCCAAGTTTTTATACGCTCATTGTGAGTATTAATATTAACTACTACTTTAGTAATTCCAGATTGAATTATTCCTCTAGCACAATCGGTGCAAGGAAATATATTAGTATATAAAGTACAGTTTTTTATAGATACTCCTATTCTAGCACTATTATAAATAGCATTACGTTCTGCATGTTCATAATATTTATATTTTAATGGCCGCTCATTACGTACCGGAATATCGTCCTTCATACCTCTAGGTAGTCCATTAAATCCAGTACTTCTTATTTCATTATCTTCGCCAACTATAATAGCCCCTACTTTAGTACTAGGATCTTTACTTTTAGAAGCTATATAATTTACCATATTTAAGAAGTAATCTTTCCAAGTATTTTTGGGTATATCTATAATCATTTACTTACCATATAATCTATAATTTCTTCTTTAATAAATTCTATGTCTTTTCTACTAAAGTACTTAACAGGAATATCTGAATAGTGTTCAGGACAATTTTTGGCGGGAGCATAGATTAACTCATTTACATATAATTTCATTCTATTTTCTATATCTTTTATAGAAGAATTTTCATTATTAGGAATAAGTACGTCATGTCCATCACAAGTATAGAAATATATTTTAGTATTTTTAAACATTTCATTTCTATAATCCATAAATTCGGCCCGCAAAATATTTACCTTATCTAAACTTAAACGAGTAGACATATAAGCAAATACATCCAAAGGAGAACGATCACTTATAAAACTTCTATTTATCATAAAAGAATATTTAAAGTAATAATATAGCGCATATTCTAGAGCCTCAAAAGTAACTAAATCCATATTTTGATAATCTAATCCGTACCTAGTTAGAAAATCTCTAGCTTGCTCATCTATCTTTAAAATATCACTATTAACTATTCTTTCATCCTGAAATATCTCATCTACTAATGTAGTCTTACCAACTGAATGCGCCCCAATTACTGCTACTCTTTTCAATTTACTCTCCTTTATATTTATCTACTAGACTAGATAAATCTATCATACATAATTCTTTTAAATGATATAAAAGCGGGCAAGAAATACTTTGCCCCGTAGTTTCTAGTCTATCGCAATTTTCTTTACTATCACACCACTCACATACATAATCTACCGCATAATTTAAAATATAATTACCTATGCTATCTCCATCTTCTTCGATTTTAGGAACTACTTCTACTATTTTCATAATTACCTCAACATTCTATTTTTTCGCGGCCAGACATAAATTCTTTTAAAGTTTTTTCTAAAGTAGTATATAAAGTCTTCTGATTAATATCCCAAGTATTAGGATCATATTTACCTATTAAATTAAAATCAAATAAATCTACTTCTACTATAGGTACATAATCTTTATCTCTTAAATTCTTATAGAATAAATTACAAAAATCCATAACTTCTTTATTAGATGTTTTATTAATCTCCATTTAGTTTTCCTCCCCCGCCAAGGCAGGTGCTATATGATGTTTTGAGAATGCCCTTGGCCACGCAGACCTCAGTATCGGCGCACGATTTGCCCAGGTTGCAGGGATCATGACACGGGTCTTCCACCGCGTCCGCGAGGGGGCAGCCGGGGTGGATGCCGGTGTAAGGATCACCATCCCAGTCTTTTGCAAATATCTGACTGCAATCATATATCTCCCCGTTGTGGTGATTGCATCCCTGTTGCGACTCCGAAAAATAGATGCAGTTACAGCACCTCTCAATCACCCTCTCCGGTATGATCTTTTTCATCGTATTCTCCTTCCGCTGGTGTCGCCTGGTTTGAACACCGGCAGATGCAGTCGCACTTTAGCAACTATCTCCTCCTTCATTTCTGTGCCGCAATCATCATCCAAAGGATGAGGTCGGGGAGTAGTGTCTGTCTCTTTTCTCGCGTCCGGTATGATCTTTTTCATCAGTCCTCCTTCTTCCTTGACCCCTCGAAAAACGATTTACGGTCGATGCCGAGTTTCTTGTCTATGTACTCCAATTCGTTTCTAAGACCGATACTTCCACCGAACACGAACACCACCCCTATTACCTGCATCCAACCCGATTCCCAACACGCCAGACAGATGCCACTCGCAAGAATTACCAACCAATCAAAAGTATGCCTCATCCTTCCTCCTTCGCGGTCTTGCCTGATTTCTTCCCGGCAACAATTTTTCCTACCCGCTTTCCCAGCGCATCCAACCTCCAACGGGGCCATGTCTGGGGTTTATCGATATCGAATTTTGGCTTGCTCATTTGTTTTCCTCCAATGCGGGCTTGCCGCACAGCGGGCAGAATTTCCAATCGTGGTTCCAGTGTTCGCTATTTGGGCCATGATCGCGGTCGGGATAGTTGCGGAAAAATTCCTCGGTATAATTATTACGGCCATTCTCTGTGTAAAAGCACTTCTCCGCGCACTCATCCCCTGGCTTGCTCATTTGCCCTCCCCGTGGCCGTCAGTGATGGTGATGGTGATGGGTTTAACTTCACTAGTGAGGCAACACCCAAAATAATCGTTGATATTTTTAGGTGGACACACAGTACACCATACTCTCGGACTTCCATCATCATCAAAGTGACAAGCCCAAACTTTCTTGACTATCATCCCTTCTCCTCCTCGATGGTGAGGGTTACGGGGACAGAATCCATGCACATGTACTGCCGCATATAAACGGTAATCATGTCCACATCGCGCCCAACAAGCCCCTTGTGCACCCACCCCTTCACCTTCCTGCCGTTGTTCATGTCGAGGGCGGTATTGATGAGGTCTTTAGCCTGTTCGCGATCGGCTTCGAGTTCCTTGACGCGGGCGAGGGCGGCGTCCAGCTTGTACCCGAACAGGTCGAGTTCGTTCTGGGCGGCGTCACGCTCCTGCTCCATCGTTATGAGGGCAAGTTCGGCTTCGTGCGAACGATGCTTGAAGGTTTGACAATCATCGAGGGATACCACCCGTTTCTTTTCCTCATCGTTAATCTTGGCGACTAGGTTTACCCTGTCAGCTTTCATCTCCTCCACCACGGCTTCGAGCTCCTTCACGCGGGCGAGGGCAGCGTCAAGCTGCTTCTCGACAACCCCTTTAGCACCCGTAAACTCGACACACTCATCGTGCTTACCGGCTTCGGAACATTTGTCCCGCGCAATACAATTCGCTTTAGGCTGAAAGTGGCGGGCGCAACCCCTTACGATGTTGGGGCGATCAGCCGAGTCAGATAAGCTCAAATAGCAGTTCGCCTCCGCCCCGCAACTTGGCCACATCAACGCACATTTATTACAAGTACCTATACACATAATTTCTCCTTTAATTTATAGTACTCTACTATAAACATATTTTTAATTTCACTCATAGAATATTCTTTTATTTCTATATAAGGAACTTCAATATCTTTTTTATACCAATCTTTTCCTTTATCCGCCATTAATTGCTGAGCCTCATTTACAAGTAATATATAGTCAGCATCATGAATAGCTTTTGAAAAGGGATAAATTATATTAGCCCAAGAACATAATTTAATTTGTAAATTTTCTTCTATCAGTTTATAGTCCGGCAAATATCTTTTTAACGGTCTACTTACATCCCCTAAATATGCTTCCGTAGCATCGTGCAATAATCCAGTTAATTTTAAATCATTAGACATTAACTCACTTACTAATAATGAGTGCTGAGCTATACTATAAAATCTATTAGTATGGCCGACAAATCTACATTGATGAGAAAGCGCATGAGCAATATCTATAATATTAAATTCAGGATCATCAAATTTGAATTTAATTCCAGTAAATGTCGATATATCCCAACTATCTTTCATATATTCTCCGTGATTTTAGCAATATTGACTAAATCATCAAGTATTTCTCTATTTTTATATACATATCTACCTACTATTTTTCCTATTTTTACAGCCTCTCTATTAGAATTTATCTCTAAATTAAGATCCTTAATTATATCGTATTGCAGCATAATTATATTTCGTAAATAATTAACATCATTACCGCTTTTAATAAGAGATTCCTGCCACTCTCTAGGAAAACAAGAATCTATATACTCTTCCCATTTTAAATCCATTACCTATTCCTCCAAATACTTTTCTACAGCATTCTCATCCCAATCTACATCCCAAGTCATAGGATATATAATAATGTTATCCTTACTATCTAATTCTCCATTATCATAATCCTTAACTATAATATCTATACCTGCCGTGCTAAAATTAGATACTATATTTTGTATATTTCCACCCTCAACATGAATTACTATAGTTTTTTATCTAACATATATATACTCATCTAAGATAGTTAATAACTTTTCAGAATACTCTAATCTCATCTTACAAGCCTCGTCATATGCTTCCTCTCCCCCATTAGGAAATTTTCGTAAAGCTTTTTTAGTAATAGCCCAATCCACAGCATCAGAAAAGTTTCTACTGAAAACTTTATCTCTACTTTTTTCCAAATCTTCTTTAGATATTGGAGAAGTAATACCTGCTCTAATTTGTTTCATAAATTCTTTAATCACTTTAATCTCCTCTTTGAATAATTACATCTCCATAAGCACTTATAGTCGCCCCAAAATTTTTATCGTTTAATGGGTGAGCTATTTTATATAATTCTATAGCTCTATCTAAATAAACCTCTACTATTTCTTTTTCGTATCCTGCATCACTAAAACAAATTGCTCTTCTAGAAGCTTTATTATAATCAGTAATAGAATTAGCGGTTACTTGAGATATTCTAATCTTCTTTTCTAAAGTCTCGTTTATATGCTTTTTAAAACCAGTAACTCTTTCATGATCGTGATCATCGGGCCGATTTTGAAACTTACCACTACCATATACAAATTTAATTTTCTGTATCATAGTTCTATCAGTATATATAGTCCCATGTAAATTAAAGTTATTAGGAATAACTTCCTTAATAGGCTCAGTCTTTATTTTAGATAATTTATAAGTCTCTTCTTCATTTAAACCTTTAAATCTATTTTCTAATTTTCTAATTTTTGGTAATTCAAAATTACCTTTCCACTCTAATAATTCCTCACAGTTATTGCAATAATAAATATGCTCATTACTTATATTACTATTACTATCTTCCATATCTATAGGTAATGGAATATCATCTTTTTCAAAATTCGCGGCCAGATAAGTATATTTGTAATTACCGATATATTTAATTACTTTTTTTACTTCCCCGCAAATAGGGCATATAAACATGTATAACTCCTTTCAAAAAATGACCTCCGTAAAAAAAGACTTTCTACGAAGGTTATATAACATAAAAATAAAAAAATTAACCCCTGAGATTTTATCGTCTAAGTGTAATCCTAAAATCTCTTATTCCTGCTGGCGACAAGGACAAAAATCCATGCGCCGACACGAACATAATGGAATATTTTATAGAGCCTTTATACTGTAGCTTAGAGCAGTAAAGGTTATACAGAAGAGGGGTTAGTCCTTCCGTAATAATTATAACATATTATTTTAATTTTTAACGGCGCAAATAGATATAAAAAATTGTTATATAATACTTGAATCAAATCTATTTTAGAAAGGACTTTATAATGTGTAATCCTAGTCTTCCTCCCGAGTTGGAAAAAGATTATTTTCCTGAAACAAGAGTTTTACGTATTTTAAAATTAGAGTATACTGCTCTAGTTTACATGAGAAATAAAAAAGTATTGCCTCAGATTGTACAAAAAACATTTACAAGCGGTACTACTGGAGGTACAGTAACTGCTTGGTTTTATAAAAAAGACCGAGAACGGGACTTGCTAATAACTATTATCAAAGAAAGATTAAGTGGATTTTATAATAACCCTTTCGATTATTCAAATATTTTCAATAATAAGCATCTTGACGTACAGCAGCAAAAAGAACTTATAGGATTATTTGCAATAGCAGATTATGAAAATCGAAAAACATACAGAGAGAATTGGGGGGACGGGAAATTAGGAGATAGAAAACATAATGCCTTTTACACATATATGTAAAAAGCATTTAAAGAGGAAAAGAGGACTGCCTACTCTTTTTTAATTATTTATTAGATTTATCTGAGGGTTTAGTTTCCATAGTTATACCATTCCTACCAGATAAGAAATTTTTAACTTTGGATATTCCTATCTTTCTAGAAGAATTTTTAGCTGGAGTAATTATAGGAGTATGGTTAGTAGTCCTTAATTGTTTTAAGAATTGTTTAAATTCATCGTTTTGTTTAGCTTTTCTAGAACTTATACTATCGACAAACTCTTCCACACTTTTTTTGCGTTTCGTCAAATGCCATCTATTAAGAAAAGTCTCAGGTAAAGTACTTATATATTTCTTAACTACGACTTTTCTATCTTCTGGTTTACGATTAGATTGTCCTTTTAACCGAACGCCCCTTGCCACAGCCTGATTTTCTGCCTCGGGGTTATAAGTATTTGATAGTAAGGATATGTGTGTAGTATTTGGAAGGTCAATTCCTTCCTTTCCACTAGAACTTACTAATAATACTTTACTTTTACCTACATTATATTCTTTAACTGCCTTATTCCTATCATTACCTTTAAATTCTTTGTTTCCCTTTCCAACAAACAGCCCGTGTTTAATATTTTTAGATTTAAGACTTTCAGAAAGTGTTTTCAACCCGCCATTTATGAAATCCGAGTATACCATAATCTTAGCATCTGGGGTTTCTTTTAAAGTTTTTTGTATGTCTTCTATAACAGCTTTTATTTTAGGAGAATCTTCTATAGTCTTTTCTATAGGTTCTTTATTTCCCCATACATCGGTACTAACAGAGGCTTGTCTAGCTCTAAGTAATCTAGTAAATATATGTTTCATTTCTTTAGCAGAAGAGGGAGGAAGGCCTTGTTCTACTCTCTTTCTATCAGACCTAGATAAGTCCCCCATAGCAAAATCATATAACTGCTTTTCGCGGCCAGCTAAAGGTATTTTAATAGTCTCTTCTATTTTTTTAGGATAATCTTTTTCTAATTCTTCTTGCCCATAATAGAATACGCTTTTACCAAAAATTTCTTTTAAAGAACGCATATTCTTAAGCCTAGTCTCTTGTACAGGATGGCCATGTTCGTCTTTAACAGTTACATTCTGCATAAACCGCCTTTTAAAATCTGCCGGGTCTTTAATAGAAAAATTACTCCCTAATATAGAATGTAACATTGGAACTACTTCAGACGGCGTATTCGAAGAAACACTTCCGGCGAGTCCAATAACATTTCTAACTTTATTAGAAGAGTTCATCAAAGCATCAGCTAACTTACTATCAAAGTTTTTAGCCCTAGCCATTTCATCTACAATTAAACTATCTATAGGACCTTTAGCCGTCATTAAATACTTATCAGGATTTAATCTAAATAATTCTTGGCTGACAACATGATAGTTTAATGTTCCATCTCTAGAACTTTGCACAGCATTCATTTTATGAGAACCTTGGATATCGTGAATACTCACATTATCAGAGAATTTCTTAATGCCGCTATTTATAAAATTATCTTTAAGCGCAGCCGGTACAATGACTAACACATTCTTAGCTTTACCCTGTTGAGCCAATGACTCAATTCCGGCAATACTAGTGACTGTCTTCCCACTACCTGTAGCCATTGCCAACAAAATTCTTCCATTATTGGAATGTAAATTTTGTAAGGCTTCTTCCTGATGCGGCTCTAATTTAACATCTTTTTTTAACATATAATTATTATACCCTATTTAACTATTCTTTTTCCACATACTAAATGCATTTTTATTAGTTAATATTTTCCCATAAGTAGCTGCATTTTTATACCTATCTATCATTTTCTGCTCTACATCTTCGCCCACGTTTTTCCTAATATCATCTCCAACTGCTTCTGAATATTTCCCACCTTTACCGTAAGTATCAAATTTAAAAAACTTTCTAACCTGATCTCTAGTAGCCATTATTCTAGGAGTATTATTTAATCCTAAATTATCATATAAATCTTGTATTTCTTGAGTAACAAATGGGGTATAGAAAGAAGCTATACTATGTAGTTCCGCATCTTCAGCTTTAGTACGTATCATACTTACTTCTACATCAGTAGTATAATTACCGGAGGCTATATCTATAGTATGTCTTACTCCTTCTACATATCCGTAGATAATCTCATTCTCCCCGCCATCATAAGTATCTTCTATCTCAATTGGAAAACCAGGCATTATATTAGGATTAAATGGCATATGTAATTGCCCGCGCCGTTGAGAGTATCTCCTTATTTGAAACTCATAACGTACTATAGATTTCATTAAACTAAATACTTCATTTAATAATTCTGTCTCTGCTTGTTCTTTAGATACTGCCGCAACATCTGAATCATTTGCTACAACAGTATTGGCAGTATCTGTCTTTATAGTCTTATCATTTTTAAGTCTATTAGCAGAAAGATCTAAAAATCTTATAGTGACTATTTGAGGGTAACTAGCAACTACTTCTTTTCCATTAGATAAGGTAGTTTTAATACTTATATACTCATCAGTAGCTATAGTAGATATAACTAAAGGCATTATTGTTTTTATATTAGTAGTAGATACTTCTGAAGAAATTAGATACTGATTATCCTCTAATCCATATATATTATTACAGTCTTTCCAATAAGACTGTATTAATTGTTTATAAATATCTAATTTCTCTGGAGTAATAGTATATGAAGTACTTTTATTTATTTTTTCTAAGGTATCTCTAAGCGCCGAATTAGATACTAAAGGCCCTATAGTAGAGCCTATAGTAGCAGTACTAGCATCCCCAGCCCCCTGCATAATACTTATAAATAAATTATAATAAGCTCCATAATTAGATGCTGAGGCATTAGCAACTATAAATGCAGACCTTAAATCCGCTAATATTTCTCTTATAGTAATCATTTAGTACTCACAGAAGCGACTATCTGCTCATTTTGTTTTATAATATCTTCCACATTCCTACCCAGTTTAGTTAACATATCAGCCACCGTATTTCCTTTAACTTCAGCCTCAGTAACCGCTTGACCATAGCCGTAAGCGCCATTATCTACATGCTCAGGATCATTTCCTACAACTCTTCCTACAACTTGACCTAATCTATTCGAATATTTAGGATTTCTTTCAACAAAAAATTTCTTTAAATATCCATCATAACCAAATCCTTGAGGCTCTTTATCATAACCTCCCCACCTTAAATTTATATTTGGATCTACAAAAGCTATTCCTAAAGCAGTAATTATTTGTGCTGAAGTTAAAGACTCCATTTGATTAGTGTTATAGTTTTTATACTGTCTAATAGTTTTACTAGACCAATCATCTCCCCCTCCACTTTCTTCTACACCTACTCCATTACTCACTTCATGAATATCTACAGCTTGAGCTATTTTATGTCTACTCTCTCCCTCTCCAGAATATCTAACTCCGCACTTAAACCAATAATGAGTTCCATACGTAAATCCATAAGTAGCTCTTACTGCAAGACAAGCCTTCATTAATCTCATCCAGAAAGGATAGTACAATCCTGCTAAATCTTTACGAGTATTAAAATCTATACCAAATGGATTTATATCCTTATTTTCTATATTTAAATTAGCTTCTAATGCATCTTGATTAGCATACTTTAAAAATCCTGTCCCATAATTCTGTTCAGCCTGATTTTTTAATTCAGCTTGAGTAGCCGCACTATAATAATCTGTAGCATCAATCCAATCTGGAAGTATGCCAGTAAATATTTCCCAGGGCATTATTCTATCTACATTAGCCGGATCTTCAAATTCTTGGGGCGCATAGAATTTAGTTTTTAATACTGAAGGTAAATTTTTACCATCCCAAAATTCTGTTAGATTATTACATATACCTACGCCGCGAGTTATATCTGTTAATGAGTGTCTATCAAAAGAAAAACGAGTATATTCAGTACTAGATAACTTATTACATTTAGGCGCTTCTTCAAAATAAATTCTAGGGACTATCATTCCAGTACCTAATACATTTACATCCTGATCATTCGCCTTGATAGATGGGAAAAGGGCTGGAACATAACTATAATATAATTTACTGAATATATAAGAAAATATCTGATCCACATTTACTTTCCAACCTGTAAAAATTCCTAATTGACTAGTTAAAGTTGTTTGAGCAAATTCTAAATCAAATAATTTACTTATATTACTAGTTTCTCCTACTATCTGATCTAATAATTTAGTTCTAAATAATTCAAACTGTTGATATTTATCTATGTAGTTATTATTGCTAAATTGAATAATTAAATCTTTAACTACCGCAGCCATACCCTCATTTCCGGCCCGATTAAAACTATTTTTAATGTCAGTTAGAATAGCATTTCCAGCAGTAGCAGATTGAGCATACATTTGTATACTAGCATTATTTACTCCTCCAACTACTCCTGAGCCTAATTGAATGTCTTGACTCATATAATTTAAAACTAAAGGAACATATTTTCTAGTCTCATTTTTAGTTATATATGGTTTTACTTGGTCGTAACTAGTGACATGATGAGAATCTAATAGTCCTTGTATATAAGTATCTCCTCCGTTATATCCCGCCGCTACTAGACCATAATCTCCTCCAAATTTTTTAAATAATTTAGATATATAGTAAGTGCCTACCATAATATTTTGTTCGGGGTCAGATCTATCCTCAATATTTCCTCTCAATCCTAATTCTTTAGAAAGTCCTGTCCAAGTATTAGGCATAATTTGCATTAATCCAACAGCCCCGGCCCTAGATACTTGATATTTACCTCCTTTAGATTCTTGCCATATAATAGCCTTAACGAATTTAGGATCTACTCCATAAATTTGAGCATACTTATTTACTATATCTTCAAAAGGAACTACACTTCCCGGCGCATAACTAGTGCCGGAAGTAGTTACTTGCTGCCCATTATTAGAACTTGCAGTAGTTATAGGACCAGTACTAGAAGTAGATAACGATTGGTCCCCCCACATTATAGAAGTTTTTCCAGAACGAGTCATGTATTCAATATATTTTCCAAATAAACTGGTCTTTAAAGACTGCCAATTTTTAAGCTCTATATAAACTGTAAAAGTCATAAAATTATATTTAGAAGGAGCTACACTATTAAGTATAGATGAACTATAAAATTCACTACTCACACTAGACGCTCCTACACTCTTACTTCCATAATCTATATTTTTAACATCACTTATAGATACTTTAGATAATTCGTCATGACTATTAATAGTATTTATAAATTCTTGTATTATAGGATCTCCAGTAGCACTAATTCCAGAGGGATTTAAAATTCTTACTGTTACATAAGTACCCAATCCCCATACAGAACTTTCTTTATCCTTATTTAAAGTATTGCTAATTTCTAAAAATCCATATTTAATCATGTCTTTAATTACTATACTAGTATCTAAATATGGAGCTATTCTTTCAAATCTATAAGGATTAGATTCAGTATTTCCAGCTACTCCTCCAACATGATTAGAGTCAATAATTACTGATCCAGGAGAACTATTTTCTATGACAGGCCAGCCGCTGCTTATACTTAAATCAGTAACATAAGCATCGGGGCAGACCTCTATATTCTCATTATTAGTTCCAAATACTACGCGCTTTATACTATTTACTCCATTATTATAAAAACAAGTTTTAAATTCTGAGGCATACATACCTCCATGTCTTTTAATTAGAATGTTATTTAAATCTCTTTGAAGTTTTACATATTGGGTCATTAAAGATGGAGATTTACCTTTATAATATTTTACATTATTTCCCATCGCCCCATTCATCATCCCAAAATATTCCACATATACTTTATCCATCGGCCTTCCTAACAAAATTTTACCGCTATATAGATAGTCTCCTATTTTAGAATATTCATTTCTAGCATCTGGTACTAATAATTGCTTATCTTTAGATACTGCTTGATCTGAATATAACACTACTCTTTCATTAGAATCATAGCCCCATTCTACAGCCGGATTTAAATAATTACCGTCCGCACTACGAATAGAGTTTGCAGATATGTCTACAGTAGTCCCAGATAAGTCACTTAATTTATCTGTTACATTTTCAGCAAAATCATTTTCTAAAACTGTTTCAGCATTAGCCGACACCAATGCTTTACTACTTAATATGCCTGAGAATGCCTCTAAGAAGGTCATAGACTGAGGATTAGTGTCTAACTGGATGACGAACATCAAACTAAGTAAAGTATAGAAATCTGCACACATTATAGAAAAACTACGCGTACTTCTATCTTTTACATAACTATCACTTAAATAATATCCAGAAAAGGCGGAATAATACTGTACCGCAGGTTTTCCAGAAGAATCTATAATTTGTTTTCCTATATATAAATTAACTATAGATCTAGGTTTTAAATCTAATACTTGTTTTATAGGAGGTATAGAAATACTTATTTGCGCTGAATTATTTACTGTAGCCATAATAGTAATATTACTAATAGGCACATCTATACCTTCAATCTCGCATTTCCAATATATATTTTTACTCTGTACTGTTCCTAATTCACTAGATAATGGCATTTATAATATCCTTCCTATATCCCATAAATCACATCCTTTACTTTCAGCGCGGTCAGATAAAGCAATTAATCCTACATTAGCTACTGACTGTATTTTACCTTCACTCATTAATCCGCCCAAAACTTTAAATCTACTTATAGAGGCTAAATCAAAACCTATATATTTAGATAAAGCATCAGACATTGTTTGAGATAATTTAACTATAACTTTAGGACCATTATTATTACCATCACTATTTGTCGGTCCCCAAGCCCCCATATATTCATAATCTAAGTGGCTGCTACTTTTAGGATCAGGCACTATTAAAGGATTGCCTTCACTATCTTTTTTAGTTTTACTTACTTTAGTTGGTTTTTGGGCCGGTAAAGTATAATCATAACTAGGAACTATATCTATCTTCTTTACTAAAAATTCAAAAGTAAATCTACTTAATTCTCTCATTTCATTATCATCAGCTATACTTAAATTAAGTATATACCCTTGTATGACAAAATCATCATAAGCTAACACAGCTATTCTACCTTCCGCCGTAGCTTTAGAAGCTCTTAATACTTCCTGATAGTTACGTAAAAAATCATTACGCCAATTAAAATCGCGGCTATTTAATAAATAACCTTGAATAGCTACACTAGTAGGCTTCTCTCCAAAAAAGAATAAGTATGTTTTACCAAAAGTCTGCATTATCTGGAAATTCTCTACTCGCTGCTGAGATGCGTTGGTTATCATAAAATTAGTAGTTATTCTAGAATTTTTAGTAGTTCCTAATAAAGAATCATATAAAGTATTATCTGTAGGCATAGGAAGATCTTTATAATCCATATCACTAACTAAAGATAAACTAGCATAAGTATTTTCTTTAGGAACTACTCCTAATGTAGGTCTACGAACTGCCAACCCTGCCTCTAATTTACCTTCTTTAGAAGCTTTAGTTAATTTAGGAGGGCTAGAACTAATCATATACGCCGCGAATTTAGAAGTAGGAATAGGTATATTTTCTACTGTAGCTGGAACATTAGTTGGAGTACTATCATTGCCTAATCTAAAAAAATGCTTTAAATCGCTCATCGCCGGGGAGCTAGTAATAGGATTAGAGAAATTGGCTAATCCAGAAGATATACTATTAGTAATGCCTCCACTTATAGTCGGGCTGGTTATATTAGAACTATTAGTAATCTTACTTTTAAAAGCAAGCATTGAAGTAGTAAAGTCCATATTATTTTTCCTTTATCAACCAATCTTTAATTCCACGATATGTAGGAATTACTATATCTTTACGCTCACTAATTATTTGATGAATATTAGTCTTAGCTCTGAATATTACTAATTCTTCCCAAGTTAAGTTATCTACAACATCTACCTCTACTGTAGAACCATTAATAGAAGATTTAGTTCTATGAATTATAGCCATTATCGTCCTCCAGCAGCTTGTCCATCTTGATCTGTCCTAGCCTCTTTAATTACACTTTCAGTAACCCCACTAAAATAAACTGCTGTAGGGGCCGATATATTGACAGTACCACTTTTAAAGTTAACTGCTTCTCCACTAGCTCCTAAAGACATACCTTCAGTAGTTTGAGAACGCAATAAATCCCAAGCCCCAGCAACATCATTACCTTGTACACCAGACATACTTTGCCATAATAAAGAGTTCGCTATTTTAGCATCCTTACCTAATTTACTTCTTTGAACATCAGACATTTTCTTATATTCTTGATATAAACCTTTAAATGAGTCTAAGTCTCCAGTAGATTCCCAATTTTGTAATAAATTACTGCTAAATCCTCTACCTCTTAAAGCTCCAGAATCGGGGCTTCTATATCTACGACTTTCTACTATATTTTTAGCTTCTCTTTTAGCAACATATTCGCTTAATCCAGCTTTTCCACTAGCACTAGTAAGTCTGCCCATTATCTCACTAACTTCTTCAGTACTTTTACCGGAGGCTAATAAATATCCTTTTAATTTTTCTTGGCTCTTATCCTCACCAGCAGAATAACTAGATAATAAATTAAGTAATTTTTCTTGACCGCCTCTTTCTATATCACTACTTATATCTCCACCTAAATTAGCTACTGCCCACTTTTTCATTTCTGCACTTAAACTTTCAGCACTTCCCCCTCTAATGCCCCTAGCTAATTGGCTGGCTCTACGTCTAGCAGATTCATTTATCTTTACCTTACTTCCATAATTATATGCTACTCCTTCTTCACCAGATAAAGTCTCCCACATACGCTCACCCCAAGCTCTAACTTTGGGCAGTCTATCGCTACGTAAGCTTACAGCCTCTGATAATCTATCCATACTTTGTCCATAACCTCTACCAGCCTCTGCACCTTGTACATAAGAAGCTCTCATTCTACTGAAAAATCCACTATCTTCTTTAACATTCTCATTCCAATATCCACCATATCCAAAAGGATTAAATACGTTTACTATACCTAAAGCCTTTTGCCAACCGCTTCGTTCAGGCCCTTCTATAGAAGTAGATCCAGCATATTGGCTTCTAATATTAGCCCTTATAGCTTCTTTACTTCCTTGAGTCATAAGATTTCTAACAGTATTAGAATCCATACCAGTCTTCATAGCTATAATTTCTGGTGTTACAGCCATACCAGCATCTTTCAATGCTTTAGCCATTTGATTTACTATTTGTACTCCAGCGTAATCTCCCATCTTACCTTGTAACTGTGATTTAGAATTAGCGTCTAATAATCTAGCTATCTGTGCTGGATCTGCACTCATTCTACTAGATATAGCCGCCAAACTTCCACCACCGCCCATTTGTTGAGCAAGCATCATTGTACCAAATGCAGTATTCTGTAAAGTATTAGTAGTTTGTTGAACAGCTAATAAAGAAGCCTGTTCTACTCCACCCATCATTCTTATTCTATCTGATGCCGCTCCTCCGCGAGAATACGCATATCCTAAACTTCCAACTAAAGAAGTTGCTTGTCCTGCTCCCCATTTTCCACCAGCTAATTGAGCGCCAGTACCAGATATTCTCATAACATCTGCTACTCCCATTCCGCTTAAATTAGCCGCGCCAACCATAGAGGTCATTTGATTCATCTGCCCTTTTAAATCATAATAACCCATATTTTTTAATTCAGTTAATAATTGCATTCCTTCTTGAGCAGTTACTTTTAATATCTTACTTATACGTTTAGTAGCGTCATAATACTGTTTAGTAGTTTTGCCGAATTCTTCGAAATTTCTAGTATTATCGAACATTCCACCAGCTATGCCAGCACTAGTAACGTCCATAAATTCCGACATACCGACATTCTCACCCGCAGCGTATCTACTTTTTAAACTAACGCGAGTCTCTTTAGCAAAATTATTTAATTGACTAAATCCAGCATGAAATCTATTTAAACTAGGATTTCTACGCATCTCCATTTCCATCTGTCGCGCCATTTTATAATCTTGAGAAGGACCTTTAAAAGGCATTCCAGCAACTTCAGATATGCCCCATCCAGCAGCCATAACTCCTAACGCAGCAGGATTTACTATTCCTACACCAGGCATCATCCACGCCGCATTTTCAAATACTCCTGAGCCTAATTCTGGAAGAGAAGCGAAAGCTCCAACTGCCATATCGCCCATACGTTCTCTCATATACCGTCTACCCGCTCGACTAGATTCTGCTCCAGTATAGCCAGGACCTGCGGGCATCCCCATCATTCCTCGTATAGCCGATCCTGTAGTCTGATAAAAAGGCTGAACCATACTAGGAGGCATCATCATACCGTTCATAGCCATTGGCGGGGGAGGAGGAGCATAAGAAGAAATAGCAGGAGGAGGAGGTCCACCAGTCTCTCTACTTCTCATACCCTGATTATAGGCCGCATTCTGCATAAAGAATGCTTGATCTGCTCCTATAACTCCTTGTATATAATTTGAATCGTAAGGCGGCATTTAAACTCCGTTAAATAATTAATTTAGTATAGTCTTTCATATTACTATTTAAATTACTTATATTCTCCATAATCTTATCTTGATAGACTCTTATTATAGTTTCATCATTAGTATTTATATAAATCGGTCTGGGAATAATATCCTCAAACATATGATTATCATAATCTACAGTAACAACTATATCAGCATTAGTAAATATTGGCCGCTCCGAAAATTTAGTTCTTAATAAAGTAAATATCTTATCTAAAGATATATTCTTAAAATAAGTAGTATATTCAGGTATCAATTCCTCTGTAGTTTCGTTAGCCCCAACCATATCAGTACCTACTACTTGAGTAGTTAAATCATCTAATATTCTATTAACAGTAATAAATCCATAAATAGGAGGAACCTTTATTTCTCTAGCCACCCCGCCAGATTTACCTTTTCTAACCTCGCCTTTTTTCCCTAAACAAATTACTAATTTAAGTGCAAACATAGTATTCTCCTTTATTATTATAGGACTTATACTATATTATAATCAAAAAATAAATAACTACAATCAGAAAAAAATTTATATATTATGTTATAATATTTTCGACCGACATCAATATTTTGGAGGATTTAAAATGTCTCAAACTGTCAGAGCTAAGACTACTATTACTAAGGTTATTCCTAACATGATGAAAAATATCATAAAAAAGCTGGCTGAAGAAACTAAAATGCGTGTTATTAGAGATAATGATACAGGCATACGAATTGAAGGTAAGTGTAGATATGATTTCGTAGAAGCAGAGTGGAAGGCAGATGGCAGCAATTTTTCTTTGTCATATGATGATGATAGTCGCTATCGTAGAGAAGCTGAAACTAAACTTATACAGAATAGATATATCATAGGCGTAACTGCTATGATTGGTGAAGAGCAGGGATTTACTGTTTCTAATTTTATTACTGCTAAAGATGGCAGTATGCAAATTACTTTGGAAGTATAGGAGTTAAAAAATGGGAACTAGTATTAAATTTATGCAGACTAAAAATTGCGAGAGTATTATTGACGCCGAAACTGGAGATGGCTCTTGTGCTAAGAAAATAGAAGAACTTACTAAAAAATTAAGAGAAAACGGTATTGACCTTAAAAGTATAAATGTAACTAATAGAAATGAGGGGGAAGATGACTCAAAAATTAAAGTCCAGTGCTGATTCATCTACTGAAGAAATAACTATAGATAATAAATATCCTTTAGATACTCCTGAATGGGTTGAAGAATTAATTTCTTATAGAATTACTAAAAATAATGCTGTATTTCTTTTACATGGCCCCGGCGTAAATGATTACTTTATGACTAGTAATGATGATAATAAATTAGTTAAAGGATCTTTATATAGTTATTTAATGCTACATTTAGCCAATCATTTAATGAGCTTACATAAATTTAAAGCCGAAAAAGAGGTATTAAAATTTGCTTTTGATCCTATTCGAGGGACTAGAGTATTAGAAAAGAAATTATCCCCAGAATTAGAAAAGCAATTAGAAGTATCCTTAGCTGATAGTGATGTTTCCGCCGCCAACGCTGCTTTAGCTGGAATAGGAGCTAGTGTTCAAGAGAATAGAATATTTACTAAAAATCCAGATACATTTATATCTAATCTATCTTCTTGGATGATGGAATCATCTGAAATAACTATCCCTATATTAGGTCTTATGCAGTCTATAGAACTATTTCTGGCCGCGAAAGATTGGAATACTAATATAGTAGCTAATAGAATAGTAAATAATTTAATAAAAAATATAGCTTTATTCTCTCACATTACTGAGAGGAATCTATTACATACTTTACTACTTATCTCTGAATATGATTTAGACGTTCTGCACCCCGCATTAAGAGATGAGAATAATGGAATTAAGCAAATATATATTCCTTTACCAGATCTTAGTAATAGAATTGCTATGATTAATAAATTGAAAGAGACGCCTAGTATTAGTAAAGATATGAATTTATCTGAAAAGGAGGTAGAACTAGTAGGTAAAAATTCTGCGGGCTGTTCTTTAAGAGAGTTAAAACATTTAGTATTAAATAGTATTTATGAAAAAACATCTATTCCAGAAAATATAACTAAGCATAGAAAAAGATATGTAGAAAAATTCGGTAATGGTTTAGTAACTATAGATACTCCAATTAACGATTGGAGTTCTGTAGGTGGATTAGATTATGTAAAGAATATAATGGATAATGAAGTTATTCCTTTTCTTAAAATTCAAAGTCCATTAACTCCTAGCGGATTATTATTTACCGGCCCGCCAGGCTGCCATAGAAAAGGACAAGGCATTCTTATGTCTGATGGTTTGATTAAGAAAGTAGAAGATATAGTTCCTGGAGATAGACTAATGGGAGGGGACGGTAAATCATTTAGAACAGTTTTATCTCTTTGTAGAGGAAGAGAGAAAATGGTTCAGGTAACTCCTAATAAAGGAACCTCTTTTGTAGTTAATGAAAACCATATCTTAACACTTGTACGAACTACCTACGATAATCATGTCGGAGGAGAGCTAATTGATATCTCTATAAAAGAATTGGAAAAATTGTCAAAAAATAGAAGACATCACTTAAAATTAATTAGAAGCGAGGCAATTTTTGAAGGTGCTTTAAGTGAAGAAGAAATGTTGTTAGATCCGTATTTCCTAGGTGTTTTATTGGGAGATGGGAGTTTTAAATATGGCGGTGTCGGAGTAACTACTTGTGATGAAGAAATAGTAGAGGAGATAAAAAATCAAGCTTTAAAATTTGGATTAAATATAAGAATAAATGATTCAAATGCTAAAGCCCCTACATATTATTTACACGGTAAAAGTGGAAAACTAACAACTAGAGATGTTAATTTAGTGATTTGCGGTCTGAAACTTTTAGGATTATATAGACTAGGATGTGGAGAAAAATTCGTTCCATTTTCCTATAAGACGGCGACATATGAAGCAAGACTAAAAATTCTAGCAGGACTTATAGATACTGATGGTAGTTTAGGTTGGAGTGCCACAATTGATTTTATATCGAAGTCCGAGCAACTAGCTAATGATGTAGTATTTTTGGCTCGAAGTGTTGGTCTTGCTGCTTACATAAAAAAATGTAGAAAATGTTGCCAAAATAATTTTGAGGGAGAATATTTTAGAGTCGGAATTAGTGGAGATATTGATAAGATTCCTGTAAAAATTAGACGTAAAAAAGCACTACCAAGAAAGCAGAAAAAAAGTGTTTTACGAACTGGATTTTCAGTAGTCGATGTGGGAGAAGAGGAATATTTTGGATTTACTTTGGATGGAGACGGCAGATACTTGCTGGACGATTTTACAGTAACGCATAATACGGGCAAGAGTGTCACAGCAGAAGCCATAGCTTATAGTTGTGGATTACCATTCTTAACTTTAAATATATCTCAGGTATTTCATTGGTATGTTGGAAGTAGTGAAGCTAATATTAAAAAAGTAACTGAGATAATTAAAGCCGTAGCTCCTTGTATAGTATTTATGGATGAAGTAGATCAGATGGGTATGCAGAGAGGCGGATATCAAGGAGATAGTGGAGTAAGTGCTAGAATATTTAAGAAGCTATTAGAATTTTTGGGGGACGATAATAATAGAGGACAAGTGGTATTTATAGCAGCTACTAATAAGCCTAAACTTATAGATAGTGCTATGAGACGTACTGGTAGAATAGACTTTAAAATTCCTTTTGTCCTTAGAGGTAATGAACCCCGCGCTTCTATTATAGATGCATTATTGTGTAAATATAAAAATGTTATAAATGATGTAGGTGTAGAGGTAGAGGTTAATTCTTTAGAAGTCTCGCCGCATTTAAGAGAATTAGTAGGTTCTGATATTGAATGTTTAATTAAAGACTGTATTAGAAAATCTTCTATTACTACTAAAAAATTAACTACTACTCAAATGATAGAAACTTCTAAATTTACTAAACCTTCGGTATCTAAAAAAGATATTGTAGAGGCTACTAAGGAGGCTTTAGAAGAATGTAACGTATTTCAATATCTACCTCAAGATGTAATTGATAAGGCTAATATAAAATAAAAAGGAGGTTGCCCTCCTTTTTTATTATTCATCATCCTCATATTGAGGAATATCTAATTCTAGTATTTTATCTATTGTCTCTTCTACTATGCACATTAAATGTAGGGCCGCATCATTTCTTATTCTTTCTATATCTACTGGAGTAGCACAAGCTGATAATTTCTGTTCATATCTTTTAAATTCATTTATAAACATTGGCAGATATATCTCTCGGCCCATTTAAAACCCCCGTGGAACTTTTTTATGAGTAATACCTTGATATAAAGAAACATCACTATCGACAATTCCACGATCTTTAAACATTTCTAAAGAATTAGCATCATTCAATATGGGAGTAGCACTAATTCTAATAGGATTAGAAAGGTTCTTTTCCATATCTTTTAAAGTTTTTAACATATTTTCTTTAGATTCATTGAGTTTAATATCTAAGTATTTACCTAAAATTAAATTAAATGTTTCTATAGCTTTTTTACCGTCACCTAAAGATAGACTTATATCTAAACTTATTTTATGTAACTCTTCTAACTTTACTCTAAATTTTACTAATTCTAAAAACGACTCCTCCAGAGGATTTTTCGGTCGCCCACATTTATCATAAAATACTAATGCCCGTATCCATCCTGAAGGAGTATTTAAAAATTTATAATTTGTTCGGAGAACTGTTTAATAGCTAAATTATTAACCCGCTCAATAAACCACATAAGCTGAGTAGAAAGTAAGAGAACTATAGTACTAGGCATCTGTCTAATATGATCAAACTTTTCTTTTACATTTTTAATATATTCTTCAGTCTTATCTGGAGTATAAGTTATTTCTATATTAGAAATAGGCTTACCATCAATAGCTACTATAGAAGCGGCTAATTCTAACATTGGCCCGATTTTTCTAACGTCTTCTTTAGTATTCTCACAATGTTCAAAAGCAAGTTTATCTATAACTGATTCTGCCCCGGCTTCGAGAGTAGCAAAAGTAACCATAACTTTCTTATCTTTGCTCTTGTAAATTGGGACTTCTTGTGTTAATTTACCCTTGAAGATTAAATCTTCAACTTTCAAAGGATCGAGTAGTTTTTCAACTTTTTCCTTTAAATCTTTACGATCAAATACGCTACGATCATAAATTTCTGGCGTAGCCTGAATTTCGTTTTTCTCTTCTTCCATGTTACCTCCGAGTTATATTTTAATTAAATATAACATCTATACGGTAGGTAGTCAAATTTTAGGTATTTAAAAGGATATTTTATATCCTTAATTTTATTATAAAAAGGAGTCGATATGCAGAAACTTGGTCCAAATGCTGAAAAGGTTTTGTTAGAAAAAGGTATTATAAAGGAGGGAGAAGATTTTAGTAGTGTTCTTAAAAGAGTAGCAAAAAATATAGCTCAAATAGAAACTCCAGAAAGAAGAGAATATTGGGAAAATAAGTTTTTCGATATTATGGATAAAAATTATTTTTTACCCAACTTTCCCACACTATTACACGGAGCTAGAGAAGATGGTCAGATATTAGGAAATCTTAGTGCTTGTTTCGTTTTAGATATAGAAGACTCTTTAGATGGAATATTAAAGACGTTACACGATGCTGGAATGATTCAGAAAAATGGTGGAGGCACAGGATTCTCTTTTTCTAATTTACGTTCCAAAAGTTCTAAAATAGCTAGTACTAATGGTGTAACTAACGGCCCCATTTCTTTTATGGAAGGATATGATTATTGGTTAGGATATATAATTAAACAGGGAGGAGTTAGACCGGGAGCTTCTATGGGATGTTTATCTGTCTATCATCCCGATATAGAAGAATTTATAGCTATTAAAAAGGATAGAAAGAAACTTACTAATTTTAATTTATCTGTAGTAGTAGATGATTATTTTATGGAACGCGCCAAAGCTGGAGAGACTATAGAATTAAAAGATCCTCATAGTGGTAAGATAACTAAAGAAATAAATGCATCTATATTATTAAAAGAGATAGTTAAGAACGCTAAAGATAATGGGTGTCCAGGTCTTTTATTTATAGATACTGCTAATAGAGATAATCCTTTCGATAAAAAATATAATACTACTAACCCTTGTGGAGAAACATATTTGTGGGGAAGTCCCGCTCCTGAAGCCTGTAATTTAGGTGCTTTAAATTTTAAGCAATTAGAACAAGACGGTATTTTAGATAGTGATGAAGAATTCTATAAGATAGTAGAAACCTCCGTTAGATTTTTAGATAATGTTATTGATCTCAATAATTATCCTTTACCCGGTATGAAAGAGATGGCTACTGCTTATAGAAAAATAGGTTTAGGAGGTATGGGAGTTGCTGACGTTTTAATAGCTAAAAAACTTCCTTATAATTCCGAATTAGGTAGAGATTTTGTAGAGGATTTATATAAAAAATTAACCGCATTTTCAGTTAAAACTAGTGAAGAATTAGGTAAAGAAAAAGGATTTTTCGGAGCTATTGCAGAGGCTAAGATAGCTACTCCTAGAAGGAATAGTTATATAACATTACAAATGCCTACGGGTACTTTAAGTATATTAGCTAATTGCTCTCCCGGCCCGGAACCTTGGTTTGGGTGGGTTATGAAAATAGCCACTTCTAAATCTAAAGAACCTTTAAAGATTATAAATTCCGCATTAGTTACTACACTTAAGCGTAAAAAATTGTGGGGAGATGGAACAGAAATATTAGATCAGATAGAAAGAAATAATGGGTCTATACAGAATATAAAAACTATACCTGATGATATAAAAGAAATATTTGTAACTGCGTTAGATATGAATTATGAAGATCACATATTAATGCAAGCTAGAATACAGAAACATGTTCATAATGGTGTAAGTAAAACTATTAATATGAAAAAAGATACTTCTTATGAAGATGTAGAAAAAGCTTTCTATCTGGCCCACAATTTAGGATGTAAAGGTATAACGGTATATTTAGATGGAACTAAATCTGATCAACCTGTTACAGCATCTGATAAAGCTGAAGTTGTTAAAGAGACTAAAGTTTTAAGTCGGGAAAAAGTATTAGCTGGCGAAACTGAAAAGTTTAATTTAGGTAGTTGCGGCTCTATGCTTGTTAATATTAATTCTATTCCTGGAACTAGAGATATAAGAGAAGTAATAGTAACTAAAGGTAGTTCTGGTTCATGCGTAACTGCTAATATAGAGGCTACTAGCAGACTTATTACATTATGTCGTAAACATAAAGTTCCTAATGAGGAAATAGTAGAACAGTTGGGTGAAATTAAATGTGATAATGTTTGTTGGGATACTGCTGTTGGCGGGCAAAAACCTGATAAACTTATGAGTTGCCCTAATACTATTGGAGTAGCTATTAAACGATTTGCTCAAAGAAATAATATAGGCGCGATTAATTATACTACCTCTACTAAGAAATGCCCTAAATGCGGTGGAGATATTCAGGTTGCAGGAGGCTGTGAGTATTGTAGTGGCTGTGGAAATAGTAAGTGTTAAAGGAGATATATGAATAAAAAGAAAAAGAAGAAAAAAGTAGTATGTTTAACTTGTGGTAATCCATTTCCATCTAAAACTAAATATTTTAGAACCTGTCCAAATTGTCTAGAAAAAAATAGTAAAATAAATGGGGATACTCATATTTTACATAGTTAAAAAAGATTGGGAGATTCGTCTCCCTTTCTTTTTATCTATTCAGAAATTTCATTAAGTCTATATACTTTATTGATAAGCTCTTCGGCCACTTCAGAAGGACTCTTGTAAGGAGCGATATGCTCGACCGGAACGATAACAGAGCTATTGAAGACGATCTTAGGGCTGACCCATTTACGAGGATAAGTAGAGAATCTAAGCACACTACCGATGCCTACTGCCATCTTAGACTCTAACCGCTCCATCCACTTATCCTGATCTTTACCCTCAAAAATGTTCATGAGAGTATTATTATCGAAATAAGGCTTGCCCATCGGATTCCAGCCGGGAGTACAATTAATAGTTTCATCCTGACCGTTATGCTTATTGCGAATCTTCAAGATGACATGAATATACTTATCGCCTTTCGGATCATCAGGAGAAATCTTATCTACTCCAATTAATTTACCGCCCTTTAAAATAGGAGAGATGGAGTTCTGAGACTTTACCATACGATAATGAATATCCATCACTTCCCAATCAGTCCCGCAAGCTACTTGACCTTCAAACATTTCTTATCCTCCACTTTGACTAGTGTATCTAGTATATCTTCTACTAGATCGAACTGTTCGGCAGAATTAGTAGGATCTATACTTAAAGGCCGATTACAATTTAAACAGATAATGAATAATCTGTCGTAAATAGTATTTGCCGAAAGTATAGATACCTTACCTTTACTGCCAGTAAATGAGATTTTAGCCGATCCAGTAAAATCGACTTTGAAATCTCCCCCTCCACACTTACACACAATCTTTTTCACTAATAATACTCTCCTATATCTTTTCTAACCCATACCGTATCCTTAATCAATTTTCTAACTGTTTTATAGAAATCATCTAATTGCTCTTCATCTACCGCCGTTAATTCAGGATATACCTCATAAGGGTAGAAAGCTCTTAAACTTACACAACTGCCATGAGATATATATCTATTTATAAGAGCTGCTATATAATCGATATCATCTTTATTCCAGAAAGAGGGAATATATAACCATGTAATATTTATTTTATTCGGCCCCAAAGTACTTATACTTCTTGAAATACGATTAGAATATTCCTTATAATCTATTCCTAACCATTTTTCAGTACCAGACTTATCTATAGGATATTTAATATCTAGATCTATATAATGAAATAAATCAAAAACAGACATACCATAACTAGCATACATTCCATTAGTAGAAATGTATGTTTTAAAGCCTCTCTCTAAGGCATACCTAGCCATGAAATTTAAGTTAGGATTAAGTGTAGGCTCATTATAACAAAATCCAATTACAGTATTACGATTCTGTTTACTTATATCTTCTAAAACTTTTTCTTCACTATGTACACACCCCTCTCCTAATCTAACTAAATTTTTATTTAAACACCATTTACATTGTAGGTTACATCCTACAGTACCTATACAAAATAAATCGTTAGTATTAAAGTGTATATTATTCTTCTTGGCCGCACTTTCTAAACTTGTATAATACATAGTATCCTCCAATTTCTTTATACCAGATATTTCATAAATTTATACATAAAAAAAGGGCCAAACTAATTGGCCCAATTTTCATATATTTAAAAAATTATCTAGGGAAGTACATCACGTAAAGTATTAAGAGCTACATCCTGAATACTATTACTTTCAGTATGAACAGGAACTATACGGCCAAAGCTTAAACTAGCATTTTCCTGAATTATAATACCCTGCGGATCTATGCTTAAGTTATGGCTATGGACAACACAACGCTCAAGATAAATAGTGGCAATATGATCTAACTGACTAGTTCTGATTATTAACATTAATCCAAAAGGATTCATGAATAAGTCAGAAGCTAAGTTTATAAACATATTTTTGGGGCCAGGACTTATAAATACATCATTTAAAGTTCCACTAGCCGCCGCTACGCTATTAATTAAAGGCTTAATATCTATACGAGCATTAGTAGCATAATAAGCATAAAGTACTCGTAATAAGCTTAAACTAGAATATACAGCTTTAGAAATGGTTATCTGTCCTACACTTTTACCACTAATTATATAGTCCCAACTTCCACCGATTTCGAATACGCGCATCTGCTGGCGATTCTGACCGATAGATAATCCTTGGCACATACCTATAGGATAAGCAGAACAAATCTGAGTACCATCACTATTAATAGTGGCCTCACTATTAAAGCTTCCACCACTCATACTTAACATCGGAGGTCCAGCCGCTAACAATACACTTTCTGAACCAGCAAAATTACCATCCTTCGCCCCCGGCTCTAAAGCGCGGTATAAGTGATGATCCCACTGGCTAATATCAATTGGTCTAGATATAGGTACGCCCATATTATTCTCCTTTAAACAACCAATGTAACTTTAATAGTATTAAGAGGATACAATGGAGTTATATTAATTTCTACAAGTACGGTATCAGGAGCAGTAGTAGACTGAGCTAAATTAACTATCTCATATTTTCTAATAACTCCCGCATCTACTAAAGCAAGTAAATAACCATTTACTGCCGGGGCAATAGTTCCAGATAAGAACGAATCAGTAATTACATTAATTCCTACTAAAGGAGTTAAAGCATTACGTAACGCTTTAGCCACATAGTCAATCTGTTTAACAATAGACAATTCAGAATACTCTGTAGTAGTTACATTAGTAGATAACTGTCTACGGCACATAACAGGACTATCGTCAGTATTTTTAAAGTAAATATAACTTCCGCCGCCAGCAATTAAGTTTAAATTAGTCGGACTAAAATAATCTGTAGAATGCTGTAATCCTTCTACGCCAGCCAAAGGATAATTAGATAACGGCTGCTGAGGAGGAAGCTCACCTATAGCTCCAGCAGTCATGCAGTTATTATAAAAACCAGGAAGTTCATATAAAATACCATTTATAGTTATCTCACAAATATCGGGTACAGAATTATAGACTCTATAATTTCCATATCCTTCTCCAATAGCCGCCCAAGCAGTAGCTATATCAGTTTTAGAGGTTATAGCCGCACCCGGAGTAGCAATGGACCAAGCTAAAGAAGTAGTACCGCTTAAAGTGGCAGGTAATACATCAACCTTAGTTCCAGATATAGACTGAATAACATATTCAGTAGTATCATTTACTATAGTTAAAACGTCATTAGCACTTACAGTAGTTAAATCACCAGAGGTTTCGAAAGTATTAGTATCGACTACACTTCCATAACTTCCAGAAGCCTGAACCTCATCCGCGAAATGATCAGGTATATCAGTACCGACAAAAGCTATACGTTCCATCTTCCCATTTAACGCGCTCATAGAATTTACGTGCGTGGGAAACTGAGCATTAATAGCCGCAGACATAGTTAAAGGAACCATAGCATATACATCAACCGATTCTAAAGCTTCTAAAGCACTAGCATAAGCTACACTAGTTCCATAAACTTCATCTCCAGTACTTGTATCGTGGACGCCCAAACAAAGTATACTAGTTGTAGTCGCATTAAGTTTAGCCATATAAGCGCCTAAAGCTAATGGATTACGAGGATCTATAGTACCTAAATAGGTTTCTATATCGTCTACAGTCTCTATATAAATGCCTCTAGGAGTGCCTGTAATGCCCGTAACAGCCGGGGAACAGGTAACTGCGGTACGAAGGGCCTCATACTGATTATAGATGTTTACAATGACCCCACTTCCACTAGTTACTCCAGCCGCATTATCGTGTAATCTAATACTGGCCGGTAAATTAAATCCGTCTAATACTATGTCATAATCAGCAGTATCAACTAAATTTAAAGTACTAGAATTTCCATACTGAGTATAAATTTCAATAGTATCTGTATCTACTTTAGCCCCATCTTCTAAATCAGTAAAAGCTAATACAGTTTCACTACCATTAAAAGTTCCAGCTAAAGCATCACTATTGATATTTCCATCAGCATCTAAAACGTCTACTAACTGTTTACACGGTCCTATAATTGCCGCTAACAACCGAGGCAGTCGTATAACAGGATTATTAGTACTTCTAACCTGTTCTATCTGTACGCTCGGTGGATAAATATATCCCGACATATTTTACTCTCCTTATTAATTCCTATTTAACACTGGACCACCAGTGTATCCGCCAAAATCTTGTCTATTATTAAGCCCACTAATAACCTTACTTCCCGCATAGCCTACCCCAGTTACTGCTCCAGCGCCTAACATAGTATTACCATATAAAGGTAATCTATTTTTTTGCCTAGTCATCCAATCTCCAGCAGTAACTTTACTTTTTCCGCCCATACCTTGTTTACCTGCTCCTATCCAATTACGATCTTTAATAGTATCTTTAAAATGTTCAGCTTTATTTTTATGGAAATTTAATCCTTTTTCTAAATGTTGTTTATACTCATCTAAAGTATTAAATTCTCGTACTTGTCCAGTAGCTTTATTTGTCCTTTTTATAGGAACAAATTCTTTTCCTCTTAATCTATCCTGTTCCAAATTTTTTAATCTTTGCTCAAAAACATTACTTCCTTTAGAATGTACTCCCTCTCTAAATTTACCTATTTGAGTGGCAGTCTCTTTTAGTTTTCTGCCCGCCGCGCCGGAAGTATATAATTTTTTAAAGTTTTCAGCCACACCCATTATATCTTTAGCCACATTAGCTTCTTTAATTATATTAGCTAATTTTTCTATTTGATTAATTCTATTCAATTATACCTTCTCTAATTTCTATAGCTCCTAAAGTATGAGGAGGAATATTAATATTATTAGTTCTAGGATCTATTCCTGTACGCGCAACATAATTATCAAATTCTTCTGTAGTTTTCCACCTATTCTGCCATCTATCGACCATATAAATTACACAACTTACTCTAGTATCTATTCTTTCTATTTTCGATTCCCCCGGCAAAATTTGCGCGGGTTCTGGAGGATCTATACGATAATTTTTAATTGCCATTAAACCTCTACGTAATAGTTCTTCCTTATAATATTTTATACTTTGATATACTGTAGAAGCAAGAGTTTCTGAAATTATTACATCATTGGCGCGGCAAGTAAATATCATATTTACTGATAATATATCAGCATGTTTACTATTATCACCAGCAATATTATAACTACTCATACTATTATTTAAAAACATTTCAGCCGGGGCCATAGAAGAACGAGAAACTATAATTAATGGAATCTTACCAGTACTATCTGTATCTCTAGTCCAACTATCTCGTATAAGTACTTCAGTTAATTGCTCATCTTTATTCCACCTAAAATTACCACTCGGAGCGCCAAAAAACATCTCCTGTAAAAAATCTAAAAATACTATTCTAGATAATATAGTAGGAGGATATGAATTGTTTAAAATAGAAGTATTTAAATTTTTTAAGTTTGTATCTGACATTTAATTTACCCTTTCCCCACGCTTCCAGATATATCCGCCAGCAGGCTTATTTTTACCGTATGACTGACAAATAGCCTGACTAGTTATACCACAAGATTTAGCTCCAGCTTTTACACTATCATATTTCTTAATAAATTTTCCATCTATTGAATACTGACTAACTGATATACTCCAATTCTTTTTATCAGGATTTATTCTCAATTTAAACAATCCTTCAACATCAATTTTATCTAATACTTTACCATCTACTAAGACATCTTCCTTATACTTAAAAATAAATCCGTGAGTAACTTTTCTACTATTATTACAAACTCTCCATACCATAGAATTATTTATCCCTAATTCCTTAGTAATATCATTCATCCTATCCCATTCTTTAATTAATATTCCATCTAGAGAGTATTGTATGATAGGGGTTACATATGTATTAGAGTTTTTATCTAATTTAGCTTTAGATAAATTATTTTTGTGTTCTTTTGAAAATTCTCTTCCTTTCAAAGAATTACTAATTTTTTTATTACGTTCTAAACTAAATTTTTTACCTTTTAACTTTTTTGATATAGCTTCTCTATGTTCTTTAGTAATTATCTTACCTCTATGCCTATCTCCTATCTTTTTTCGTGCCTCTTCTCCATATTTAATTCCTAAAGTAGTATGAGTCACTTCTTTAGCTATATTAAATAAAGGACGAATTTCACCTAATTTAAATATTTGATCCTGCTCTACTTGTAAACACTCTTCGGGAATATCTAATATATTTAAAATATTAAATACTAAATGCTCTATGCCATACTTATTTACCCATCTTTGAAGATGTATATTGTGATGTTTATTTTTTTCTAGTTTATCTATATGCTTTTTCCATCTCATCCAAAAATTTTCAAAAGTACTTCCTATATAAGCAGTTTCGTCTAAATCATTAGAAATCAAATAAACACCTTTCAATTTTTTCTGTTCTTCTAGAATATTAAACTGCATACTTTCTCCTCTAAAATCAATAATTTATGCCGGTCGGTAGAAAATACAAATATGCATAATCCGACCCTAAGCTACCTCTAACGTCGTTCATAAATAAGCTAACATTTTTAGCCGCTTTATAATTCCTTAATCTACTTTCAAATTCCTGTTGATACATACCTAGTAATGTCATATAACCTTGAAAAACATTTCCCTGATCGTCAACGCTTATATTTCCATCATTATATGCTAATCTATTTCTAGCTCTTAAAAATAATACACTTTTCATAACTTGTATAGAAGCGCCTAAAACAAATATATATTTAGCTTCTGTAGGTACGGCTACCACATTAACATCTCCAGAAGCAGCTATAGTTAATGTACTTATTCCAAAGGGCGGTAATGAATTCCAAATATCACAAACTTGCTCCGCTGCGAGGTTTATACTTTCATCTAAACTTTCGACATCAGAAATTAATCTATTTAATTCCGCATGGTCGCGCATAAATAAACGAACTTCATAAATTAAATCTGTAACTCTATAAGCCATTTAATTAGCCCGCCTGACTAGTAATTCTATTTTGTAATTTATTCCCCATACGTTGTTCCATACCTTTAGGCGCTTTTCTTCTACTAAGTTCTCTAGCTGCTGCTTTAGCTTTTCGCATAGCTAATAAATGTTTAATATACTCTATCCCACCTTCTAAACTATTATTGAAATATTTATGTTTAGGATTAAGGATTCTTTTTCCATTTTGGATAATTACTTTAGGTCCTCCCAAAGTAATAGCTAATTTTTCTAACTGTTCTATTCTACTCATTGACTACCGCCAACAACTTTTCCTCTACTCATAGCTCCTGCAAAAGTTTTACGCTCTTCAGGAGTAGCGGCTTTATGACTTAAACCATATACACTTTTTTTAGCATCACTAGCCGCCGCGCCAAAATGCTGTTCAACTTTTTTAGCTACTCCATGATTAGGATTACGTACATACTGAGCTACTCCATTAACCATTTTTTTAATAAAAGGCGGTTCCGCACCTAATTTTAATAATTCAGCTAATTTCTCTATTTGAAAAGTGCGGCTATTATTTATATTTTTAGAAGTAGATATAACTTCCGATAATTTTATTAATTGTTCTAATCTAGTCATAATAACTCCTTATAATGGCATATCGTTCCATCTTTGTTCGTCATCGGTATAAATTTCATACATATTAGTTTTGGCCGGATATTTAGGATATGCGGTAATACTTATAGGTACTTTAAAGGCTATATCACTTCTATCTAATTGCCCTAAATTAAATTGCTGAGAAGTAGTAAATCCTAATTTAGTACTATAATTAACCGGCGTTAAAACTCTATATCGTTCATTATTTGGAATGACTATTAAATCTCGCGGGCTAATAACAGGATAATTAGAAGTCCATCCACGCGCCATATTATTTTCTATATCTCCCATTGCTGTATTGGTTAAATCATTAGCCCCGCGAACTATATTCATTTTACATTTAATGCCGCGATTATATCCACCTGTAAATGTTATATCAAAACAGCTTTCACAATTATGTCTTATTTTTGCGCCTAATTTAGCATCATAACACGAACAACGTACACCCTGTTTTTTAACTTGAAAAACTATTACATCCATTCCAACAAAATCTAATAATAAATTACTACGTCTAACTATATCTAAAGATATAACATCAGGCAACAATTCTAATCCAGCAGGATCATATTCTACTTCTTCACCAGTTATAGTATTTACTGTTTTTAATTTATAGAAATATTCGCGGTTTTTAGAAAGTAAATTTACTCTATGATCTCTAAAAAATAATCTAGTTATATCAAATCCTGTGGGAGTCATTAATTCCCAAGTACCCGCTTGGCCGCTAGATCTATAGATATATAATAAATAATTACTCACTTCTCCAACAACTTCTTCAGTATATTCCCATATAATATCTAAATGAGATATAGCAAAAGAAAGTATATGTATATTTTTAAGTAACATTATTTAAGTTTTCTGTCTATAACTCTTCCGGCCTTAGTATGTAATTTAAGCATAGCTTTAAAATTTTCGGGAGTTATTTTATACTCTCTACCTAATTGTTTTAAATCAGGACTAACATACTTAAGCTTATTAGCCAATTTTTCTATCTGACCTATCCTATTTACGCTTCCCTTTTTTATTATACTTTTCATCTGCCCCGCTAGATTTCTTCCCTTCTGCAACATTCCCATATAACTCCCCGTCCGTATTTTCGGAGGTAATAGACTGTTCATTTAAATCCTCTCCAACTTTAGTCTCTATAATTATAAAATCTTTCTCTATATTTAAATTACTAGAAATAGTTTTAATCATAGGAGCTTCAATATTCTTTTCTATTTTACGCTTTTTTAAATCTACATATTCTACACTAACTAATCCACACCTTTCTAAAGCTTTTATCGAGCCGGAATAAAGATTATCTTCTACTAAAATAGATTTGCCTGGATCGATACATTCCTTAATAGCATTAATAGGGACATCAGTAATATTATAAATTCTATACATTATTTTTTATCCTTTTTAGATTTTCTTTTCTTTAACTCTTTAACTTCCTCAGTTTTTTCAATTATAATTTCATTGTCTTTTGTGATAATCTTCTCTATCTCATCGTCTTTTACTTTATCAACTATAGTATTTAAAATATCCTCGCCCCTTTTAGCTAAAGTATCTACTACTTCTTTTATTATTTCAGGAGTAATAAGCTTTTCTATAGGTTTTTCTACTATAGGATTAACAATATCCGGGCCGCTAGTAATTATTATAAAATCGTCATGCTCTTCTACTTTACTTACTTTACCGCTCTTACTTACTGTCTTATAGATAATAGGGGCATTAGGAACGGCGGCGTAGCTACTAGAATAACTAGCATCATCTACTACATCACATACTCCTAAGTCTACTAAATAATCTATATCAGATTTATATTTATCATCTATTTTATCAGTTCTATTAGGAGCTATTTTAACCCCGCCAATACGTAAAAATAATCCAGTCGTATATCCCTTTTTAATAAGAACGTCGAAATTCCTATTCAATTTATGTTTATCCAAAGTATTTCTTACATTATAAAATCCCATGACTTACCTCACTTTTTTAGTTATTAAATATATTATACTATTTTCTTAATATAAAATATAGAGCATTCTATTTATTTAAAAAAAGGGGCTGGGGCAATTCCCCAACCCCGTTTTTCAGGTTTAAAAATAAGTTAGTAAATATTGATCGTGGGAGTCGGAGGCGGAACCTGATCAATAGTAACATCTCCATCCTTGGGCGGGATAGCGATGTCGGGCTTGAACAACTCTTCCTCAGTCGGCAGACTCTGAGTAGTGCCAGCATAAAGCTCTAACTTCGCCATAGCGCGACCATTAGCAATCGACATACCAAGCATTTCCCAAGAACTCCAAGTAATCTTAGAGCGTTCCTTACGAACTTCAGCCTTCGGGAAGCCAGCTAAGAGGAGGAACAGGCCAACCCATTCAGGATCACAGAAGAGCCAGATATTACCAGACTTCAGAAGATTAGTTTTGGCGGTACGAATTACCTTAAGACCAAAGATCTTATCAGCCTGAGCATTACCCCAAACCTGCTCACCTTTCCACTTATCGCCCATCTCTAAAGCGTTCCACTTCATAAGACCGTTAAGGTCAACATCGTTAACGAGTAAGGTAGTACCCGCTCTACGATCTTCAGCTAAAGAATTCTTTATATGCTGAATGTCATCAACTTCGATATCGCCACTCGCAGTACCGGACAAGCAGTTAACGCCCTTCACAACCTTGCCAGTCTGAACCGCACAGGCTTCACACATAGTAAGGAAACGATGGTCTTCAACAGTGCCCATATCATTAATGGCATTTTTCTCAACGATCTTGGTCAGAGCTAAACGAGTAGCCATCAGTTCGTTCTCATGAATAGCAAATTCCTTAGTACCAATCTGGAAGAAAGGAATCTCATATTTCTTGGGACGGACATACTGAGTCCAAGGTTCGCCAGTCCAAGCCATCGACATAGCCGAAGAATCAGGCTCCATTTCATGAATGTATACTAACCCTTCATGACGAACGCTAACCTGACACTCCTGCGGAGTAATAGTATGGGTGCCTAAAATCTTACGCGCAAATACCGTATCACGAATACGGTCACGAATATAACCAGTTAATTTAGCAGAAGCCTTTTTCTCAAAATCAGGCTCAGAATCCAGCTTACGCAGGAACATATTGTTTACAACAGACGGATCGAAAGTACTCATTATAATATTTCCTCCTTACCCTAATAATATGCGTCTAAATTTTAAATTACCATTCGCATTCTCGGCAGGAGTTTCTAACAAAACCGCAACCTGAGTGCCGGTAGATACGTTGGTCAACTTACCATCGGCATCCACATACAGAGAATCTCCAATAGCGAAGGCAGGAGAAGGACTAGCGGAATACTGATCAGTCTCGGCCTCAAGCATACCGCCTATAATTAAAGTTACTTTACCCAACGCCTGAGTAGAAGGCTCGCCTTTACGACTCCAACAAGGAGCAGCCGCAGCACCAGTACCTAATTTAACTTTGCCAGAAGCGGCAGTATCTAAACAAAACCACATACCCTGCTCAAAACAATCGGCATCAGTCGGATCGACCTCTTCCGTATTGCTAACAGGATAGTCCCCAAACACCATTTTCTTAATATCAGTAAACGGACTTAACATTATTTACTCCTTTTATCCATTCATTACCCAATCATCAAAAGCATGACCGGGATCTTTAAAATGTTTTCCACCAGCTTCAGTTCCCGCCCAATTTGAGGGGTCTGGCGAAGAGCCGACCATATCAGCCGCCTCTTTTACTATATTTAAATCTTTATCGTTAGTAACCCATTCCTCAGAAGTAGAAAGAATATCCTCACTATTAAGTAATCCACGCTTAGAAAGATCTCTAGCTACCTTAATAGCTTCGTCCTTTCTAGTATAAATACTTAATCTACTCTTTAAATCTTCATTCTCTTTAGCTAAGTTACGTAATGTATCCGCAGCTAATTTTAATAATTCCGCACTCATGTTTACTCCTCCACCGTCTTAGTAGAAAGTTTTTGGGTTATAGTTTTAACCAAACTTTCATCAGCGAGAATTTTGGATATTAAAGTATTCTTTAAAATATCCTCATTAGGTAACTCAGAGGCTACCTTCTCTTCTGACGGCTCATTTTCGTCAGTATCAGCTACCGACAGATCTTCGGCCAGCTTCTCAAGCTGACTTGCAAGCTTCTCTATATCAACAGTCGAATCTTCAGAGGCAGTCTTAGTTATTTCCTCAACTTCCTCTTTAGCTCCAACTTCGTTTCTAATTAAATCAAAAAAATCCATATTTTACTCCTTATAGTAAAATTGTATACTTAATTACTCTTTATCCTTATTCTTAAGCAATTTTCTAGCACCTAATCCGCCAGCACCGACCGCGCCAGCCGCAACGCCCTTAGCCGCATAAGACTTAGCTAATTCTTTTCTAACTCCACGACTCTGAACGCCCGCAGCTTCCATACCCTTACGAGTCATAGGACCTTTAAGATAAGCATAAGCTCCTCTAGCAGCATCTTTAACCTTCTCAGTTTTGGCTCCAGCTTCCTTCTCTATCTCATCCATAGCATCAAGAAAATCGGCGGCAGAAATCTGAGTCAAGTCAATCTCTTCCTCAGCAGTTTTAATAGTAGATAACTTCTTACCGCGAACCTTATCTAAAATAGACTTATAACTTAAAGCGCCAGTAGTAGCAATACCTACTCCACCCGCGCCGATACCGAAAGCCTTTTTATGCTTACCTACATAAGCTCCAGCGGCTCTAGCACCATCAGCAATAGTCTTACCGAATTCACCAACCATACCCGCATCCTTCTCAATCTCGTCTAACGCATCGAGAAAATCAGCAGCAGAGATCTGAGTCAGATCAACTTCTTCATCACTAGCAGTCTTTTCAGTATCAGATAAAAGATCTATAAGTTCCTGAGCAGAATGATTCTGAACCCATTCCTCTAACTCACTTTCATCAACCGAAGCAGTCTTTTCCTCATTCTCTAACTCATCTATCGCGTCAAGAAAATCAGCCGCACTAATCTGAGTAAGATCTACATCCTCATCACTAGCTGTTTTCTCAGTATCTTCATTTAAATAATCAATTAAATCCTGAGCCGAAATACTCTGAAGCATCGCCTCTAACTCGTCTTCCTCACTAGCAGTCTTAGTCGCAACAACCTTATTTTTTAAAGTAGCAAGAACGTCATTAATATCCACTGTATTCTCCTTTTTATTTTCATCAGCCTTTTTTTCCTCGGCCTTTTTCTCAGGCTGAGTTTCACTAGCCTTATTATATAAAGCTATAATCTCATTCACACTCATCTTCTCCATAACTTCCTTAAGTTCAGGGGCCTTAGATAAATTAGCCTGTTCTTCAGCAGCCTGTTTTTCTAATTCCTCCAGAAACTCATCAGACTGATCAGTTACCTTATTACCAGTAACCATCTCAATCAAACTATCAACGCTTCTATTCATTCTATTACTCCTTTGATTAAATTACTTTTAAGTATTAGTTTACTTTAATATAAAATTAAATAAAGTAAAGAAATATCGCTTATCATTCCCTGGGCGATTTTTTTAGGAGTACTAAGCTCTTCAAAAGACGCCATCTTGAATTCGGGGATCGTTGTCTCTAAATAACTTCCTATAACATTAGGATGTTGCGACATATTCATAATTAATTTTTCAGTATTTAAATTTTTAATTAAATACTCTCTATACCCATTATATAGCGAACTTATTTTTATTAGCAAGGGATTTTCAAATATTTCAACATCTTTATTTATTTTAGCCGCCGACTTAATCATACGCTGACTTAAGAAAGGTTCAAAACTAGAACGACTAGCTAAAAAAGGAGAAAGCAATTTATTTATACTTTCATTAAATAATGTCTTATTAGAATCTATTTTAATACTATCATCTACACTAGGAAATATTAAATTATGTTCAGCATACTTTTCAGCTAAAGTATCTTCATTGGCGCGTTTCAATGCGATATATTGAAATTCTTCCGGCCTTAAAACTATGCCTAATAATGAAGTAGTACTTATCATTTCTTCAAAATTTATATTAGCTAATTTATTTAAAATATCTTTATCAAAAGATTCTTCTTTAGCCCGCTGCCAATCTATTACTTTACGCGCCTTTTTTATAAAATGACTATCCGTACTTTTTTCAGTATTACGAATAGTAGTTAAAGGATTAATTTTAGCTTTATCATTTAAATCTTGAGCAACCTTTTTTAATATAGCACTTTCATTAGCCGCAGGAGCTTCGACCATTGAGAGGTCAAAAAACACGGGCTCCGGGTTATCCGCGTATACTATACGACCATCAGGTAACATTTCATTCATCATAGTAGATAAATGCTCACAATATTCTAAACGAGATTTATTAGCCTTACCGCATATAGAACATCTATCACCACTTAATAATTTACAGCCCATAGAAATACCATAATTATCGTCAGGTATTTCTCCACCAGCCCGTTTTTCCTCATTACGTTCTATCCGCTCTGCAACATGAGGAGCTTTATCTCTATCTATCTTCATAATAGTTTCTACTCTATGAAGATCTTTATTATAAGCCGCTACATCAATACTGCCTATAGCTTTTTCAGGATCTTTATTATCATGGCCTTCAAATATATTAGCCCGCTCAAAAGTTTTATATCCATAATCTGTTCTACCATCAGGAGGATTAAGAGCTTTTTCAGAAAAGAAATCTCCATTCCTATTTTTTCCATAATATTCAGAAGCACCCATAGGAGTAGAAAGTAAATACATGTATTTACTATCCGGTTTTAGATTAGCAATATAGCGTTTAATTTCAGGAGATATATTCTCCTTTAATTTAGCCGCACTTTTTTCTAAAGTAATAGGCTCAATAGAATTGGGTAAACTGAATATTATTTCTTTTTCCACCAATAGCTCCTTAAGTAATTTTACTTACTATTTAATCCTAAAAAAGAATTCATTATAGATTCACTAAACTGATCACGTACTTTAGATCCAGTATTTTTACTTCTATTAGCCTTCGCTTTCATTTCTTCAGCCCGAGATTTAATAATTTCAGAAGCAGCCTGATAAGGAACTCCTAACCCGCCTTCAATATGACTACGAACAAATGTAGCGGCAATAGTAGGCTGAGTAGCCATAGTAGGATTAAGATCATATAAAGTATTATAATAAGTTAAGGCTTGCATTTTATCTATATTATTCATTTCAGGATCTGAATTCATCATCTTTAAAAAGCCTTGCTGTTTATCTCTATTCTCTAAGAAATTTTCTAAACCCCCGGCTATAGCCGTGCCGCCTAATACTGTAGCTACCATTGGCATACTGAGATTACTAGGCAATTTCTCTCTTAAAGTTTTTTCAGTAGCTCTAGCATGTAAAGCTTTAGCAGCCGATAAAGATCCTTCTTCTTTATTAGGATTAGTTAATATACCCAATAAAATTTCTCTAGTCCTACTGTCTGCATTATTAACCATTCTTAAAGCATTTAATCTATCAGCAAGTAATTGACTTTTTACATATATAACATCAGTATTTTCTTTAAATTCATTCATATTAGGCTTACCTTCTCTAATCCTGCCCAATGCTTCTAATATCCTAGTATGATTAGAACTTTCTATATTAGGTAAACTACGCACATTTACGTCTACATCTTTAGCTATTTCTTCAAACCCTGGATGAGAAAATAAATCTAAATGCTTTTTTAAATATTCATTTAATTCTCCCTTCGCAGCTTCTCTACGTCTACCGGCCCCAATTCCTGTCCAATTAACTAAAGAGGAATCTTCCATAGTATTTCTTCCTTTATTAAAAGATTTTCTTAATAAGGAAAAGGCTTCATTAAGTTTAACCGGATTTTTAGCGGCAGACTTTTCTAACTTCTCTATCAATTCTTTTTTAGTCATTATTATCCCTCTTAACTTTGAGTATACGGATAATATCCGCCCTCATCCTCTAAAGCTTTAATCTGAGCGCGACGATCTATAAGAGTTTTGGCACCTTTAGGAATACCATATCCAGCACCGACTAATCCCACCGCTAAAGGAACTCTATATCTAGATTTTATTAATTTTTCTCCAGTATACTTAACTCCATGCCCCGCACCTTCTACGCTTTTATTAATTCCTTTCCAAACTTTACCAGCAATATCTTTCGCCTTAATAGCTTCTTTAATTAATTCCAACTTCTCTTCATCTATAGAAGCGAACTTGAAATCATTAAAATTACTTTTTAAAGTCCCATATGTTCCTAACCCTGTCCACGCCCCCATCTCTATTCCACGCTTAACTGCTCTAGGAGATTTACTCCAAGCATTACCAATGCCTTTAACAGCACCTATAGCCCTGCTTCCAATACCGTGAGCTAAATTAGATCCTGTTCTTCCGACAAAACTACCTATAGCAGGTAATACCTTAGCTGCGGCATTAGCAATACCAGAATTTTTTTCTAATAAATTAGATAGAGCCTGTATTTGTTCTAATCGAGTCATATATTTCTTACCATAGCCTCATTTAATTTCTTTAAAGCAGAATCTTTAAATTTATCTATTTCAGATAAGTCTTTAGACATATTAGAAATATTATCTTGAAAGGAAGTAATCTGTTTTAATAATCTAGTAATAGGATGCTCTTCATTTAAAGTATTAGAAATATTATCCGCCGCGCCTTTTTCTATATACATAAAACTACCATCTGTAGTCATATCATTAATTAAAGATTTATATACATTCCATAAAATAGGATATTTATTAGCGGCGGTTTTTACTTCCATCGGAGTTAATTCATTATCTATTAATCCTTTTCTTAATTCATCACTCAATTCCATCTTCATTTCTTCAACATCAAATTTAGTATTGCATATTCTACTAGATAATATATCACTAGCAGTTTTAGCATTCTCATAATTATTTTTAGCTTGAAGCAGCAGGGGAACATAAGTAGGAGAATCAATATCTTTTTCAGAAAGCTCTATTTTAGTCGGAGCTTCTTTAAATATGTCTTTAGGATCTGAGATATAGTCCCTACTAATTTCTTTAGCAACTTCCGGGGCCGTAGTAATAGTAGACAATATTTCAGTAGGCTGAACTAGATCAAATCCGCCTGTACGTACATTACTATTACGTAAATAAGTTTGGGCTAAAGTGGAATTAGTATATTCACATACACGTTTAATATGCTCTTGAGACAATCCTTCCTCTTCCTTTAACAATTCCAATATTACTTTATTCGGCTTCTCTCCACCATCAATAATTCTCTTGGCCGCACGAATACCTAAATGTTGAAGTTCGTCAGCACTCTTAAACGCAATTTTAACTTGATCCATTAATATCTCCTGAAAACTAAGTATTTGAAATACCTTGTTTCTTTAATTATAGGTAATTATACTTCCTTAGTCAATATTATAATTAATAGTTAAAAAATACAAGATAAAATCTTAAATTTTATGTTATATAGTTATTGACAAGTTTTCATTTTTATTAATTTTTAAAAAGGAGAAATCATGTATTGTAGAGGAAATAGTAAAGATGTACTAGATACTGCTCTTAGAAATAGTACTATTAGAGATAGTATTAGAATAGATTATAACAAGTGGCCTAAAGATGTAGCATTCGAGTGTAAAGGAGATGCGAATTATGCTAAGTTAGATAATGAGCCTTTAATTCTCCCACATAGTTTTATAATTAATGATTTTGCTACTACTCAGCTTTGTAGTAAATTAAGGATTCCAGTATCTTATTTCAAGCGTTGCCCGGATTTTTTAAGAGGCCCTCAACTGGAGTATTGGAAAACTAAACATAAGAGAAATTATAGTAAAGAACGATATTTTCTGTTTAGAACTTGGGGAGAAGAGATTAAAGGAGTATTGTCAGACCTTTACTATCCTATAGATAATACAACTATTTTAAATAATTTAAATAAAGTAGTTAATACTTCAGATCTGCCCTCCAATAATAATTGGGCCTCAATTACTGATAATTCTATGTGGGTCGTAATTTCTCTATTAGAGTATACAGATATAATCCCAGTAACTGTCGGCTTAACTATTATTAATAGTGAAGTTGGGAATAGCTCTCTCTACTTAAAATATATGATTACTTGGAAGGATGCCTATAAGATTCCAGTACCTGAAAAAATATTTAAGACTTTAACTGGATATAATAGTCTTTATCATAAGGCCGCGCATGTACAATATAAAAAGCAAGAATTAGTAGCTATCGAAAGAATGGATTTAAATTATCATAATAATTTGGCCGAGCAAGTTTATAAGCAATTTAAACTTTTATATGATCAGTATCTTACTAATAATGAATATGAAGCTTTAGAAAAATTAGTCGGTAAGAATATTATGAAATATATTTCCAAGGAATTCCAAATTAAGAAATTAGAGGCAGTAGAGATTATAGCTAATCATTTTACTCCTAAAGATGAATTACTTTATTTAAGTGAGATTGAAGATATTATATGGTAAATAAAAAAGAATGGGCAACCATTCTTTTTAGCTAAAAAAACAGGAGATTGAGTATTACTACTTTACCTCTCTTTGTTTTTTAGGAACTACTTTTTGGACGCCTTGGCTTCGGCGGCTTTCGCATTCTCCATGCGGCACCCGGTCGCACTTCCCATGAAGCTGGCGGCGAATACGGTTCCGATGGCCAGACCTGCCAGACCCACCCGACCGGCCCACTTCAGGGTCCAGGCCAGCGCCCCGTCATGGTTCTCCAACGTATCTTCGACCACAGGCTTCGTCTCGGTCTTCTCATTCTTCTTTTCTTCGCTCATGGCTTCCTCCTTAGAATCAGTTGCAGTCACGGAGCTATCAACTCCCCCCGAAATCGTATCTCCCAACAACGCATCTTCCTTGACTCGATTCTCGTTCAAGATTTCTTTGAGTTCTTCTTGAACGGGGTCAATCGGTTTTTTACGTTTAGTCATACTTTCCTCCTCTATATATTTTATACCAAAAAATCTAACTATTTTTCATATTGCGATTTTATAATTATTTATATATAATTAAAGTAATTTCACAAGGAGATACTATGAGTAAAATAAATAAATTAGTTGCCGCGCCGAAAACTGTTCAGGCGGTTAGTAGATTGATGCAGAAAGAAATTAAAGGTAATAGTAAATTAAGCTATTTACCTAATGATAAAACTAAATTATCTTGGGAGCTATTTTCTGGCGGGCCGAAAGTAGTAGGTCCAGTTAAATTAATTATAGATACTATTCAAGCAGGTAAGGTAAGTAAAATAGAGGGTATAAAAATGTTATTGAAGTATCTTAAAGATGGGACTTTTAAAATAAATAGATAATCTATCTTCTAGATTCATTCATTAGATGGAAAGGATTGGGAGGCATATTTATCTTATTGAAACTTCTTTCTAACATAGATATGCTTCCTTCTAAATCTTCTGGTAACTTACATAAGTCTATTATAGTATTTATATAACTATTTATAGAATACTGTCTATTGTATAATTCATCTTCACTAAATTTATTTATTTTATTCCATTTAGAGCATAATTCTAAAAGCTTAAAATCTTTCCTTTTACATTCCCAATTTCCCGGCCTACTTTCTCCCCAACATATAGAACATTTAACTTCTCCAGTTAAATAATATAATGTTCTTTTTCTGGCCCCGCAATTAGGACAGATAAGAAACTCATCGTATATCATATTAGCATCATCTTTCACTACTTTTACTTTTAAAGTTTTAATATTACCATTATTATTTACTTTTAATTTAATAGTTTTATTGCTGCCGCCAAAAGAAGTAATAGGCGTTAGAGAATATAATAATAAGTCATGTAACTCATTATTAGATAAAGTACTAAGATTTTTATTTCGAGGGTTTATCAAGCTGTAAGTCACAATACAGTCCTTCATCTATACAAGTTAATTTTAGATGGGAGCAATTTACATTAGAATTTTTAGCTTTAGTATACATATTCCATACTCTATATAAACATTCTTTTACAAATTCAGAGTCTGCCTCTTTTTCTAAATACCTAAGTCTAACTTCTTCAGACATCCACCCTAAAAAATCTTCTCTCATTTCTTTACTTGTCTTCATTTTTAACTCCTTTAAATTTTCTAGTTACTTTTTCTTTAGACTTAGGCGATAGGCACCTTATTTCAGTTATATCTGAATTAATTAAATGTATACCTTGAGCTAAATAGACAAATTGCTGAGTTAACTTTTCTTTAATAGCTTCTAATTCATGGACGAAGGTATTAGCTGAAGGGGTAGTACCTATTAGTAATTCAGTATCAGGATATTTAGCATCTAGGTAGGTTAGATAGAATATAACATTACTTAACCGTTCTATTAATATGATTTTAACTGGATCTCTAGTCTTTAGTTTTTTTATGAGACTTTTTTTAGTATTAGCTATAAATTCTTTTTTATTACCTATATATTTATTAAAGTCTAATATAGTATCTGTTTTAATAAATATAGGGTTTTCTTCTAGCTGCTTTACTGCTTCGGCCCGCGAAAAATGATAGGGGATTATATCGACATTTTTAGTAAAAGATACTTTTAATAATTCCCTTAAAGTTTCCTTATTGATTAGTGACCTTGTTTTCATCTGCTAATTCCTTACCGTTCGTTATTTCTTCTAGCGTAGGATGCGTCAAAGGTAATGTCTTTAAACTTACATTCTTCTTTAAAGCCTCTAAGAAGCTCTCATACTGACTCTCACTTTCAACCTCATGTAACTTACTTATAAAGCTATTTAATTGCATACCCCAATTGGCCGCAACTTTAGAATTGTCTACTTCATTAATAGTAGATATTCTACACTCCATTAATTTTCTATAACAAAGTTCTATAGAGTTGCTTATAATGTCTTTATTAAATTCAAAATTTTTACTCTTGCCCATCTTCCAGATAACATAACCACGATCTCCAGAATTGGCTAATTTATAAGTATTTTGTAAATCTTTATTTTCTAAGCAATTGATAAATCGCCGCCAATATTTACGAGAATTTAAAACTTCTGAATTCCAGAATAAATATAAATATCTTTCTATTACTTTAGGCTCACCGCTAATTCCAAAATTCTGGCAGTCTTTAGATAACTCATATAAATTAGTATTATTAAGAATACATAATACGTCCAATAACTCCCTATCTTTATGATCTAACAATCCTATAGCTTTAAGAGTTAACTCATCTATTCCCTTTCTAGTATTAACAGGCATATCTTCAATGTCTTTATTTATATCTAATAATTCAGTATTAGAAGAAACGACATTGGAGGCAAGTTTATCCAAAAAATCAGATGGAGGTATAGCAAGCTCATTTTCAATAAGAACTTGAGATACCTCCAACCTGGACTTACCCTGTTGAAATAAAAAGAGAATAAAATTTTCGTGCGGAAATTCGACCATACTTTATATGATATACATTAAATTACTTAAATACAAATAATTAAATTAATTATTTTGAGGAACTGGAGAAGTAGCCCCTTCTTTAAGTATTCTTAAAGATCTAATAACCTGTAATAAATTCTTAATTGCACTACGAATATTCTTCTCAGGTAAAGAAGTTAAGCCTAATCTAGTAGCTAACATAAAGGAAGCTAAAGTACTAGCAGTCTGTTCAAACTGAGGTAATGCCTCTACGAAGTTATTTATATTATCTTCATTAACAAAGTTTAAGGATAATAAACTATCTACAGTTTCAGTACGGATATCATTATCCGCGCCCAATTTAGTGAAGTATTCTTCTAAATCCCCACTGGCTGTAGCTAAAGCATAAGCAGTAGAAGTTATATCATCATTTCCTACTTTAGTTAAACTAGCTAATTTTTTAATATAAGAATTATCAGGAATTATTTCTTTATTAAATCTTTCAGTAGTATAGAAAGTAACTCTATTACCGGCCTCGGCTAATTCCATATATTCTTTTATCTGTTCAGGAATAGCGCCTAATCCAAGTAATACTACACTAGCTACCTTTTCAGGTAAATTACTTAATTCCACATTTCCTAAAGGATTGCCAGAAAGAGTAAAGCCAGTATTATCTAACTGCATATTAACTTTATTTACTTCAGATAATTCTTTTCCAGTCGGCGCTAAAGATTCATGCATATTCCCATTGATCTGAGCAAATTTACAAGTATTAGGAAGCATGTAGGTCTTTCTATCTTTACCTAAAGTCGGCTGTTTAATAGATTTAGTAATAGCTACTTTAAATAATCTTCCAGTATCAGTCTCTACACTATATGCCCCGCCAGATTTACCTTTAACGGTTACAGGAATTGTGCATTTCTGAGTTCCACGATCATCATAATAAAATACGCCTTTACCTTTAATTTCATCATTAGCGTATACCTGATCTAATATTACTTCCCCCGCAACCTTCTCCTGCATTGAATAGAAATCTTTGCCTATAAAAAGCTGATAAGGAACTCTACGGCCATCTAAACCGACTACTTCAGTAAAAGCATATCCTTCACCGTAAGTAGGAACTAAAAGCTTACCAGTTTTAGAAACATAGTCTTTAGGTTCATATACTCCTTTACCAGTACCCATAAATAATCCTTCTTCAGGTACTTCACTAGCTATCTTAGTTAATTTATCGCCTTTATAACTTATAAATTTAAAAGGATCTTTAGATAAAGAAATACTTTTAACTTCTTCGCCGTCCTTATAGATAACGCAAGCATCCGCCTGTTCTTCTTCTATAGAAGCTTCTTTAGTAAAACTAAAGTTATTAATACTATTTATAAAACTAGAAAATGCTTCAGTCTGATTAGGAGTTAAATTGGAAATGAATTTATTAATATCTATACTAGTATTTCCTACACTAGATAACTCGCCTATATTATTTATACTAGCTACCTTACCCATTGGGTTTCTACCAATAGCGTTAGAAGCTAAGTTCATAGGGAATATATTATCAGTCATCTGAGCATTCTGACCGCCCTTCTGACGTTTAATTAATCCTTCAAATAAGCTAGGCTCAAAGAAATACTCATTAGCCGATTTTTCGGTGGCGGGCATCATCTTACCATTTATAGATATAATATCTAAAGGATATAAATTACCCTGATCTATTACTACAGGAATATTCATAACCTTATCCTTAGTACTAGATACTTCTATAACACCAATACCAGACTTATTATTCTGGTCTACCTGATTCAATACTACATTAACCTCTTTACCCGATAAGTAAGGTAATTGATTATAAACCTCATTAGTAATTTCAGCGGGCCAATTACCTACTTCTGGAGATAAACCAATAGCAGCCCCGGCTACTTTAACCATCTCCTTTTCAGATATCTCTTGTATGTCCGTCATAAATAATTTCATTTCATCTCCTAATAAAAATATATAAATTTATTATATATCTATTTACTCCGTTTTGCTATGTTTTCTAATATAGCTATAAACTCCATAGCTTTATCAGGACTATCAATTCCTAAGTCTTTTAATTTCGCGGCTAATTCTGGATTATTTTCTAATTTCATAAAAAAGTCTTCGTACCACTGACTAGGAAATTTAGTTCCTTTTAATTCCCTCATCCTTTCTATATAAGAAAGTATATTCTCAAATCTATGTTTAGATTTTAATAATTGTAAAGGATTCTCTTTTCCAGCATGAGACCATTTAGCAGCCCCGCCTTCTATTACTTTAAACATGTCTCTAGCTACTGAAGCTTTTTTAACTATTTTTTTATCTTTTTTTTTATAATGTCTATATGCTCCATAGCCAATTCCAGCAGCACCTAATCCTGCCCCAGCTACCCATAACTTTTTATTCTTTAAAAGTTTATGAATCTGACTTTCTCTTTTACCAATACCGAATTTTCTAGCCTCACTAACACTTTGGATAGCGTGAGTAGTAGAGTTATCTAATTCAGGCTCTACTACTTTAGCTCTACCCATATATCTTTCTTTAGACTTATTTGTAGGAGGAGCATAGTTTTTATCTACACCTTTTACTTTACCACTTTTAGGGTCTATATCAATAACCGTCTCGCCAATTTTTAATAACATTATTTTTTTACCTTACGCTTATTAGTTTTAGGTTTCTTATATCCCTGTTGAGATAAGTACGTACCCGTTCCTACAGATAATATTTTAGCTAATGCCGCTAATTGTATTTTTCTTTTAGAGGGGGCTACATTATGTAATGCTTGACGCATTAAAAAATCAGTTCCTAAATTAGATAGCCACGATCCCCAAGCCGCAGAAAATTTATTTCCTCTATCGGCTATAATATAAGGAGCTAGAACATGGGCACTGAGATAAGGTATAGGCTGACGATGATGAGGAAGTAAACTTAATACTCCCGCACTACCAGCAGCTACTCCTCTTCTTAAATTATATCTAAGTTTCTTCTTATCAATTTTCTTAAAACTATATTTACTATTTTCACTAGCCTTTTTTCTAAACTTATCTTTAATACTTTCTTTCAAACTTTTTTTACTATTTTCTTTTAACTTCTGAAATATAGTAAGTACATAAGCATAGTTCTCAGTTTGACCTTGAAGAGCAGCCATTATTTTAGACTGCTCCCAAAGTTTTTCGTCAGATGTATTTTTAAGTATAGGCAATTACTTATCCTTAGATTTTTTTATTTTAATAGCTTTTAATTTCTTCATAACTTCCGGGCTTATTTCCTTATTCCTCATTCTATCTGAAATATTTTCAAAATCTTTAAAGAAATGGAAGGGCATAACTTCTTTTTGAATCTTACTGGTTTCCGACCAGCTTTTAATGATTCCTTTTTTCTTTCTAATACCGTCCATAAGTCTAGCATATCTTTCCCAAGATTCCCGCTCCTCATTTAGCTTTTTCTCAGTACCCCATCTATGTAAAGGCTTACCCATATTTTTACGGCCCTCTCTAGCCCTATCACTCGGTACTGTATTTGGACTATTTAAAGCCTTTAAAATTTTATATAATGTCCCATTCTTCATCTCTTTTTCCATTTTTAAAGATGTAGGGAGAGCGACCTCATTAAAATATCTAGGGTCGCCTATTCCTAAAGGATTCCAATTCTGTACTCTACTTATGGCCCTACTTATGGGATATGTAGGTTTATCTTTTTCAATCTCTTTAGCTAATTTATCTATTTGTTCTGATCTGTTCATATCAATCTCCTTTAACCCTATTTTTATTTCTACCAATATCGTATCCCCGCTCTTCTAAGAATCCTCGTAACCACTTATTAGAGCCGGATATTTTTCCATTAACTTTACCTAAAAGTAAAACTAATTTTTTTAACTGTTCTTGTCTCAAAATAAACTCTCTTACTTTTTAAGTTTATATTTTAATTTTTCTAACTGCTCTTCACGCTTACTTTCTTCAGCTTCATGCTTTTTAAACTTTTTACCTTTAGAACAATTAGCCTGTTTACTAAGTTCATTATTTTCTAAAGTAGCATTATTACCTATTAAAGCCATTATTTTAGCAATACGTTCATCCCAAGCATTTGTTACTTCAGGAGTCATGCCTAATCTCATATCTTCTAAAGGATCTATTGTCTGGCCGAAAGTATGACGACGACTTCTATATTCTCCATCACTAGGCCCGCGAACTATTAAAGCTAATTTTTCTAACTGATCATTTCTCATATCTTCTCCTATAGAAGCAGTTTTTTTATGCTCCATTTTATCTCTGATTTTCTTCTCTAACTTTTTCTCATAATAACCTTTTCCAAAACCTGTTAAAGTAGCTAATCCCGCTACTCCTAAAGCAGGTTTAACATGTTTTTTTAGACCGCTTCCAATATCCTTTAAAGCTTCTCTAGGAAATTTTTTATTTTTAATACTGTCTACTATTTTATGGTAGAACTCATGTTTACCAACTAGTTTTTTATCTTTTAAAGCATTTAAAGCTGATACAGCTTTAGGTAAATCAGTTTTTTTGGAAACTTCTTTATCTGCTTTATGGACAGCGGCTAAAGTAGCTCCGCCTATTAAAGCACTAGAACCGAAGGAAGTTATGCCTCTACTTAAAGCCCAAGGTAAGGAACTATCCTTCTTTTTCTCTTCCGCTTTCTTACTTAATTTATTTTTAAATTTCTCATCCAATTTTTTTTCACCATATCCCTCTAAAGTATTTAAACCTCCCACTATTCCCGCTACTCCCAACATAGGTCTAATTTTTTTAAAAATAGGAGCATTTTTATCTTTTAATAAAGCATTAGATTTTTTAAGAGCATGAATTATAGCAGTAGTAGAAATGACACTAGCCCCTCCAGAAGTTAATGCTCTACTTCCAGCCCAAGCTAAGTTAGATTTGGTATCTTTATCGGGGGCCAAAATAATCTCCTTAATAAAATACTATCTTTAGTTTACTAGGTTATTATTTATAATTCAATATATAATTAAAAAAAGGGCCTAAGCCCTTAAAATAGAATTAATTATTGCAAAAGTCTTTTTTTGACCTCCTCCTAATAATTCTTGTATATATGCATCAGCACGTACTCTATTAATTACTACTTCAGTCATGTTACCCTTATCGTCCCCCTCCCTATCTTCATTAATTTTATAATCTTCTGGAAATTCTATTCTCATAAAAGCTTCTTGAACTTCTAGGGCAATCTCTAAATTATGTCTAAACTTTCCACACATTCCTTCCTGTGAATAATAAACAATATCCCATCGCCCCTTTTCAAATATATCAATACCCCACCCCCCACAACTTAAAGGCCGTCTTTGAGTAATGTATTTACGCCTACATAAAATTTTCTGTACCGCATCTAATTGTTTGGAAAAATTGTCTTGCAGCATCCCTATCTCCTTTATTAATCTTCAGGTACTAACTCAATAAGTACATTTCCTCCAGTTTCTCTTTCATCTCTAATTCTTAACATTTTATTATCAGGAGTAGAGATTACAATATCTACTGAAGTAACTTTTGTTATAAGACTTAGTTCCTGTGTCGTAAAACTTCCCTTTACTTTAAACTCCATTTTTCCTCCTAGACTATAATTAAAACTTTATCATAATTTTATAACAAATATTTAATAGAAATTTCAGCCCGCCAAAAATAGTTATTTTATGTTATATAACCATGAGTAAACACTACTCAAATTTTTATCACGTAAGGAGTGACGATGAGTAAGAAAAGTGGAGTAAATTATGTACATACTATGGATGGGAAAGAAAAGAAGAAGTATATAGAAGTTGTAGTAAATCAATATAAAAATGGAAAATTACTTAAAAGTACTACGTTTGGAGATGAGAATGTAAAAACTATTACTACATCAGCCTATACTATAAAAGAAAGTAGTCCTATCTTATATATTGGAGATACTATATCTGGTAGATATACTTATAGCTCTCATCCTAGCCCGCGAATTCCTATCATAAAAAAATCTAAAGCTATTATTGAAGATATGATTTTTGATCCTAGATTTCCTAATAAATATAAAGATGCTAATAATAGAGTTAGATCAGTGTATGGTAAAAGTCATATTGTAGTAGAGGAGTGTACTCCAGCAGGAGTTACTAAAGCGTATGAGAATAATCTTAAATTATTAGCAGATGGCTTAGAAATTAGGCGCTGGGGATTTGGGTTATTTATGTCTATTCGAGACGTAGCTAGTGTTATGAGAATTTCATATCAACAGGCTTATAAATTATTTAAACATAATAAAATCAAAGGCGTAATTAAAGAGCGAGTCGAAAATTCTACTAGATATCGCGTACATGAAAAGTATATTAGAGATATGGGATATGATATATGAGTTATATTATTCTAATTATTTTACTAATAGATGTTTATGTAAATCTTAATACTGCTAAGACTGTAAATTATCATGGTTTCAAAATTAGAGAGAAACTTAATTCTCTAATTAAAAAGAGTAATTAATACTCTAACAAACTGCCGTAAGGAGGCAAAAATGCGTATCGAAAAAATCAGGTTCTGTCATCTCTACAATACCGATCATCCGATTGGTGAAAAGACTTTATTGGAATATCTTGAATATCGTCAGGCCGCTAAAAATAAAAAGAAGATTAGTTTTGCTAGATATGCTATGGAAAAGTTTGAAGCTCATATCAAGCGCAAATATCCTAATTTCAGTCTTAAGGGTATTCATACTCACGAATTTGGAAGCGCCTATAATACTATAGGTAAGCTTATCAATATGGATAAGTTTAAAGGAGCTACCTTTGCTTTCGATATTGAAGGTAATTGCGGGTTTAGTATTTGTTTAGCTCCAGACGACTTTGATAAAGAAAAGGGCCGTATTATTGCGCGAGGTAGATTAGTTAAACATTATCTAACCCCTGAAGGTATTGACTGCCAAACTATTACTTGGGGCGAATTTGTAATTATCGCTAGTTTAGAAGAAGACCTCTCTCAGTTTGTAAAGTATGAAGATATTCAGAAAGCTTATTATAAGCAGAGAACTAATTTTAATGAGTAAGCCTAAATGTAAATTAATTGGAACTGATGGAAATACTTTAGCCCTTTTAGGACAGTGTACTAAGGCTTTAAAAAAAGCGGGCCTTACTAAAGAAGCCTCTGAATTAACTAATAAGATATTTAAATGCGATAGTTATGATAAAGCTTTACAAACTATGATGGAATACGTAGAGGTAGAATAGATGAAAAAAACCTTGGTAGGAAAAACTGTAAAATTATATAAGTTAACTAGGAGAAATAAAACTACTAGAGGAGATAACACTTCTCTATATTCAGGCCTATCCACGAATACCTATTGGGAGATAGGAAAACCTAATAGGATAGATGGCATATATAGGCGGCCCATATTATGCTCTAACGGAGTTTTTCATGCTTATTCACATCCTCTATTAGCATCTTTATTTAGAAATACTCATGTTGCGGGTAAAAACTATAGTCATTTATATGAGTGTGAGCCAGCAGAAGTAGTAGTCGATGATGGCACTAAAGTAGGAACTTATAAATTAACTATTTCTAAAAGAATTCCTTTAGAAAAATTGTATAAAAAAGATCTACGTAAGATAGCCATATTGACTGCTTTACGTATTACTAGATCTAAGGCAATTAAAGAACTGTTAAATGATAAATTACATAAAAATAGAAAAGTATCTAGACCCTTTGAGTTTGTAGATTCAAAAATACTGGAAGTGTATATGAACACTAGATTTAAATCGGTCGATATGGCTACTTTCGTATATAGTTTAGTCCGTAATAGACAATATACTAGAGATTATATGGATATTATACAGCGGGGAGCTATGATGGGAATAGACGTTGTTTCTATAGTTAAACAGGTAATAGGCGAATAAAAAATCGGGGAATGTAAATTCCCCCTTTTTTTAGTTATAAATATATAGATAAAAATCTATTAGGGAGGATTTATGAAAACAGACATTTCTACTAGACACCAGATGTTAAAGAACCAAACTAGGATTAAAGAATTAGAGTATTCTTTATACACAAACAAAGTGCCTCAAATGTATAATGCCTATCCGTCCGTTAAGTCGTATATTAGATTTTTAAAATATACTGAAGGAGGAGTATGAATAATGGAAGTATATAATATCTACGGAATTTTGGTCATTATAACAATCCTCTTAACCTCTATCATAGTAGATAGAATTTTTTAAAGGAGAATAGTATGAAGAATTTATTGCCCAAGGTAGGCATTCTATTAATAGTAATTAGTCTAATCGTACTCGCATATGCCTGTTATCTCATATCCCCTATCGTAGCCGCCATTTTTGGAGGATTCATATTGATGGGCATAGGCGGGATGTGCATATCTTTATTTTTGATGAATTAAAAGGAGACTAAACATGCTTAAATGTTTTAATTGCGGCGGGCCTAATATAGTCGAAGTAAACGCTAAATGTTCTGATATGTGCGTAGTAGAAAAAGCTGATGAAGATATTCTATTAGAAGGATATGTTCCTCGTAATATCGGAATTGGAAGTGGAGACTATATTGATTTTGACTATTGTTTAGATTGCGGCCAGATACAAGATGATTGGCCTAAAGAGTTTTTGAATTTTAAGGAGTAATGTATGAAACTAACCATTACTATAGAAACAGATAAAGATTATATAACTAATAAAGAAATTATAAATGTTATAAATGTAGGAGTCCTTCATATAAAAGAAGAACTAAAGATTAGAAAATGGAAATACCCAGAAAAAGCTTGGAAACTTAGAGAATCTTTTGGAAATTGGATAAAAGATAAAGATATTATAGGAAACGTAACTATCTTAAAGGAGTAAAAATGATATTTACTATCAAACTTAGTACTACTCACGAATACGCTTCTGCTAAAGAATTAAATATCTTCTTAGATGAGATTAAAAAGATTATAACCGAAAACGGATCTTTTCCCAAAGGATATGGAACTTGTGAGCCGCTTTATATTAAAGAAAAACTTATAGGAGAAGTAAATATTAGTAGAGAACCTGATGATGTAACAAAAGAAACTCTTTCACACCATAGCCGCAAAATTATATTCGGTAAAATACGTCCTCCAATACTGGACTTAAAGAAAAAGAAAAGGGCTTAGGCCCTTTTTTATCTAATAGGATATTGAGTATTGTAATTAGGAAATGGGTTGGGAATTATATTAGCCGGTCTGTTATTTTCTACATTATTTTTGCGGGCCGATAAAATATAAGTTAGTAAAGGAATGGCAAGTAATAGACTACTCTTCCTTAATATTTCCGATAAATACATTACCTTATGATTGAATATCTCTTCTGGGCTAAATCCAGCATTTTTTAAATTATTAACATTATGTAAATACTTAATTACCGATCCAGCTAAAGCAGGAGTAGCTACCCCAACTTCTGCGCCGGTAAGTAAGGTAGTATTAGGTTCAGATTGTACTATAGCTAATCCTAGACCAGGCATCTGAGCTTTAATACTAGTAGATAAAAAACTAGCTAATTTATTTAATTGAGCATATCGACTCATTACTTTCTCTTACCCATAGAAGTTAAATATTTAGCAGCAACCTCTTTTATACCTTTCATTTTAGGGGCCGCATATTTTAATTTAGCCGCCAGCTTAATAAGTTGTTCTATTCTATTCATTTAATCCTATCCTTAATATAACTTTTAAGTTTATTCTTATTTCCAGTATGCCAATATTTATTAGCCGCCCTTTCCATTTGCTCTAATCTATCATAATAATCGGGATATTCTTGTAAGTGGTCACGAGAAATTTCTAAAGCAATATTAGGATCGTGCGTATGTTCCATTTCAACTTTTTTACCCATACTTAATTGTTTAGGATCAAAATCCTTATTTAACTTCCCTTCTCCTCGCCCGCCCGGAATAAAATCTAAAGTAGAAGATTTTTCACTATTTTGTTTACTATAACTAAAAGGTTTTAACTTATAAGTTAATTTATCTATTTGTTCTTTACGCTTCACATTAAACTCCAGAATTTAATCCATTACTACTTTGGCTGCGAATTTGAGATAATTCTTCGCCGGTAGTTATATCAGATTTTGTACTCGTTTCACCAGACACGTTTTCTTTATTAGTAATAATACTACCTTCCCGATCTAAACTCTTATTTAATTTATCATTTCTAATTTTATTTACTAGTTTTAATCGGCGCGATAATTTATTACTATTATTTATTTTAACATTTTTAGGCCGCTCAGATAAAGACATTTTAGAAGTATTTATTTTACTAATATCATCTTTAATAGAATGATTTCCCTTTTCATCTGCATCTAAATCTGAAAGTCCCTCGAAATTGTGAGTAAGCATTGTAATACTTATTTTTTCCATAATCGTCGCCAATTTTTCTATTTGTTCTATACGTTTCATTTAACTTACTCTCCTAGCAGTAATTCTAGCTGATTTAGCACTTATATTTCCAGCATTAGCGTTTAATCTAAAGTCTATATCTATATTATGGGCAGTAGCAGTTAAAGTAACTTTTTTAAATCCTTTAATATCTACATACTCTCCAGCATTGACTATACTACGAGTTATTTCAGGAAGAATGTCAGTAGTGTCATCTAGTTGGCATCTAACACTAGGATATCTATTAGTAGCGGTAGAAGTAACTAATACCATAATATCTATAATATAATCCCCGGCAACAGGAGGAGTAAAAGTTAAACGTAATTTTCTATTTCCAGTAGGACTAGCACTATCTACGTATGTAGTACTTGTAGTGGCTGTAACAGTTTCGTCCTCAGCATATTGCATATCTTCCCACGCAGTAGTTCCAGGTATATTTCCCAATTGAACTTTCTTTTTAGCATTAGTAGCCGCACTATCTTCTATTAACACTAAATCGGCAGCTATTGGAGTAGTTTTCTCAGTAAAACTATTTGTATCTCCAGCCGCACGTTTTAATTGAGCATCGTCAGTAACATTAGTTAATCCTACTTGAGCTTTAGTAACTGTGTGAGGATTAGAAGTACTGCCTATATGACTATCTATAGCACTATGAGCATTAGTACCTATATTTTTAATTAAAGTATGATCTATAACTTGATTAATTATAGCCGCTCTAAGAGCTTTTTTATCGTATTTAGGAGCCGTTTCAAAATCTTCAATTAAAAAATAATCATCATCTACTAAAGTAGTTTTTTGAGCAGCATCTAAATACTGATTTCTTATATCTACTGTTATTTGAGGATTATTAGTTACGTTTCCTAATCCAACTTGAGTATTAGTCACCTCATGAGGATTATCTATAGCCGCAATATGCCATACTATAGTAGGAGCGTATGCTTGCATAGCATCTGAGAAGGTCTTATCCGCCCCGCTCATTAGCCCCGCGTTATCCGCATCAGCAACAGCTATAGGATCTGCACCCCCAGATAAATGTCTATCTGCGTGGGTTTCTAAAGTAATACTATTTATAGTTCCTATATTAGTTATATTATTAGAATTAAAATCTAAACTTCCGCCTAAAGCCCTAGTACCGTCTGCTAATAAGTATTGGGTATGATCGTCTACATCTAAATCAGATAAACTACCATGACTTAAGGGAGATCCCCCAGCTTGTGCAGCGGTGCCATAATTAATAAAAGGACGAACATCTATAATATCTGTTCCTTCAGTCTCAACTCCAGTTCCCTGTTTAACTATAATTTTAGCTAAGGGGATAGCAGTATCTGTTATTTTAGTCCATACAATAGCTCTAGCTTCTGCTCTAGCTGTAACCGGGTCGGCATTAGTAGTAGTTCCATATTTAATAAAGAATTTATTATCTGAGGTCATAAATATAGTATCACATCTATATTCTCCAGCGCCCATTCCAGTTAAAGTTCCAGAACTATCATAATTAGTTATGTCTAATTGAGTTTGAGCTAAACTGCGTTTAGTATTATCGTTACCTGTTCCATAATAACTATCAAAAGTTAAATCGCTGGCTGTACTAAAAGATAATAAATTATCCCCCGCCCAATAGCTGCCTTGCTCGCAATCTAATTTACGAGCAGTAGATCCTTTAGAAATAGTTAATCCAGTATTAGCTAATATTTTATGAATAGAGTTAGCATAATCACTTAATATATGGCCCGCATGAGCCGCAGGTCTATTATACGCATGTATTACATCTATAGCCCCGCTACTAGCTAATACTTTAGCTAATACTATATGTTCTACATCGCTAGGTTGAGTAGCAGAAGTGGCTACTAAACTAGTGCCTCCATTTACATATATCCAAGTAGTAGCGTCATCAGTAACGGCTACTGGAGTAGTTAATGCCCAATCTACTCTCCACGCTTGTTCATCATCACTAGAATGTACTATTCCATGCCCCGCCGCTACAGTTACATTTAATCCAGAAACTAAAGTAACATATTTATCCGCAGAATGTACTCCAGAACTTAGAGCATCCGATAGCCCTTGATTTATTTTTAAATATTTATTTGCATTATCTATATATCCTAATCTAATAGGACCGTAGAAATCTGTATTACCATCTTCTTCGCCCCAAAACGCGCTGAAATAATCTTCGCCGCCAGATGGTAGAGTTACTTTTTCATCGTCTGTAGTACAGGATAATATTCTTATTGGAGCAGTTACTAATTGAGAAGTTACATTGCTTACACAATCTTCAAAAGTACTTCCATGTACGAATACTGAAGTAGCTGTAGTAGTCAATTCAGAGTTTACATGTATAGCCTCATTAGCATTTCTATATTTAGAACTAAAACTATTAAATATAGCATCATTATTTAAATTGACAATACGTTGAGTATTATCATAGTAAGCTACTCCCGCACTGCCTGATACTAAATCTAAACGACTATTATTTATATTAAAACAATATTTAATAGGATTAACACTAAACCCTACAGCAGTGGGGGCTTCTATAATATAATTAGAAATTAATATTTTAGAAGAAGTTGTGCCGGTTATTAAAGTTCCTACAGCTTGAGCAGCAGTAGACACTATTTCTAATAATTCTATTATTATACAAATCCCACCATTATCATTTATTAGGCCATTACTACATCCGTAGAAACTAATATTTTTACCGAAGAATACTGTAGAATAATTACCGCTTTGTCTAATACAGCATTTAGTAGCTGCCGTAACCCCCATAAACGTCATGCCTTCTACCGCGCTTGCAAAATTAGCTACTACATCACAAGTTATTAAATCATTATTAGCATCTTTAGCTATAACTATAACACTAGGGGCAGTTGTCCCGCCTTTCAACCTTACACTAGAAGGTAAAGTAAATGGGTCTTCATTATAAACTCCCGGCGCTATATGAATTTCGTAAGGATTGGTTGAAGTAGCTAAAGCCGCTACTGAATCAACCGCAGCTTTAATAGTAGAATAAGTTTTAGTAATAATACTATCAGTAAATTCGGGCGAGACTATAATAATATTATCAGGGCGCACTTCCCCAATAATATCTAATATATGAGGTTTTCCTAAACTAAAAGGCATTATTAAATTCCTTAATAGGTAGCTATGACTTCGTAAATAGCGGAAGCATTACTTTTACCACGAACCATTAAATCATTTCCACCTACGCCGCAATTTATATTACCTTCATAACTATCTCCAATACTTAATTCCAACCAACCTTCAGTGCCAAACTGAAATTCTAAGTTATGAGTACTATCTTCAGGACAACGGATTGTCAATTGTTTAGTAGTTCCAATTACAGGAGTTGTAGCATTTATAATAGTAATAGCAGTAGTAACTGTACCTGTTAATAATTCAGGTTTACCAGAAGGTATAGGAGAAGTAATAGTTACATTACCTCCATTTATTCCAGCCGCGCCACCAAAAAAATCTACCATTTATCTATACCCCATAAACCAAACTGATACTTGATAGCTATTAGTTAAATTACTAGCCCCAGTAACTTTAACTCTAGTCCAAGAGGCGGGTAATGCTATTCCACCAAAAGCAAAACTGGCGGGCAATGCAGGACTACCAGATAAATTATCTACTAAATCAAACCAATGAGTCCCTTGATCAGGACTTACTTCCATTCCTACTGTTAATCCACCACTACCAGATCCAGATACTTCTATCATTAATCCGGCGTAAATAAAATCAAAAGTATTTATAATATCTGAATAAATAACTTGATCTGCTACTACCGTAGCATCATCTACAGCATGTAGCATAGTCTTTTTATTTCTGTCTACCATCGACATACCTTATCTCCAGTGTGCCTTTAAAGGCATTATAGTTTATTTCATTATATTATAAATACTTTTAATATACTACCTATAACTTATAAAAGTACTGTTACTAGGAATATTCTCATTAGTCATATCATTATTTACTTCTTTAGTAATATCCTTATTCACATCCTTTTCTATTTTTTTCTTGGACCGCGAGGAATTAATGGCTAATAAAAGATCTAACATATTATTTTTATTATTAGTTATAAATTTAGATTTAGTAGAAATAGAAGCCTTCTTAATAGTTTCTAATTTAATATATTTTCGATGCCCGTAAGGTATAAAAACTTCAGAATGAGGAATAGGACTTCCTGTTAATCTATTATGAATACTTACCACATTCTTATTTGGATATTTTAGAGTAGCTACAGCATCTCCATATTGAGAAGCAATATCTTTTACAGGAGAGGTATATAATCCTCTGTAGTATGCTTTAGTTTTTCCGGGATAATAGAAAACCGCATCAGCCCTAGACATAGGACCTTTAATAGCAGAAGACAAACTAAATTTTCGCCCTCCAGAATATAGTGTTAGTAATTCATTAGCATTAGTTCCTAATTGAGGATCTAATTCATTCATCCATCTTCTAACATGATTTAGTCCAAAAGCTTTTATTCTAGGAGAAGCATCTATTACCACAGGCCTACCTGTCTTTTTATATTGCTTATAATATTTTAATCTCTTCTTTAAAGGTATATCTTTATATAATCTATCTTTATATGCTTTTCTTACAGCCTTTAAAATTATTTCATCTTTAGTCGCAGAAACTCGTTTTCCTTTTTTTACTACACTTTTTACTAATCTTCCAGTACCTTCAGGCATTAATTTACTTATAATAATACTTGCTTCTTCAGAAGTGAGCACTCTACCGGCTAACTTTATTATTTGATTAACTCTTCGCATTTAATATATCTCTTAACTTTAATTTTGAAACTATTTATTTTCTAGGCCAACCATGATCTGTTGTTAATAATAATTGAGGCCCCTTCTTTTCCATTTTTTCCTCTAATGTCTGTGGACTAAACTGCCTATACTTTGCTGTATCATACATTGGATGTGTATATGCTTTTCTCGCTGCCGCTTCTCTTTTCTTAATAATAGCCTTTCTAATTTTATCTTTAGGAGCTACTTCATTTTTAGCTATATCTTTTATTACTTCTCGGCGTTGTTTAACTACTTCATTGTGTTTTTTCTGGTATTTACTAGCTCTTTCTTCAATTCTTTTTCTATGGATCTTTCCCTCTGGAGATTTTAGGTATCCGTAGTGTGGATAAGCCATATTAATCTTTTTTGCATGACTTAATACTCTAGCTTCAGCAGATAAATTACCTACACTAAGTAATTCTGGAGTCTTTTCATTTATCCCTTTCGCCAATCCCTTAAATACTTTAAGATTACCTTCTGCCCTTGCTTTTCGTAAAGCACGAAGTCCTGCAATAGTTCTACTCATATTTGAGGATAATTTAATTAATTGTTCAAATCTAGACATAGTAGCTCCTTATTTTTGGCCGGGAGATGTGAGAAAATAAATCATATCTTGATTGTACTTTATTATTATAAGTACTTCAATAGTATGTAGATAAAAAAGGAGTATTACTCCTCTACTATTCCTTTATAAATAATTTTTTACATTTATCACTTCTAGCTACTAAATAATTAGATATACCGTTTCTAACTTTATTAAGCATAGAGAAATTATAAGGTAGTGTACAAGCATAATGTTCTCTTCCATCTGCGCCGCAAGAATTATCTAACCAAAAACATTCAAAGCTACATATTTGATCTGGTAACTCGTAACATACTCTTATAGTAAGAGGCTCCCTTATAGAATGCCTATTACAAATACACTCATTTAATTCTATATATAAAGACACCTACTTCTCCTTTTCCATACCTCATTTTTATCTATCACTAGTAATCACTAATTTATCTCTTGGAATAACAGTAGCTAATTTTTCTACTTTATCTTCATAACAATCACAGGGGCATTGAGATATTAATGTACTTATTCCATCAGCACCACGTATAAAATTTCTACCCTCACAATAACATTTTCCCCCCTCTTCCCACCAACAACGAGAATATTTTTTATATCCAATACAACAATTGGCTAAAGAAGTTATATTTTTTATATATTCACTATCATTACCGGCCACAATATCTTTTTCGAATGCTGAATAAGCACACGCGGCTGTCTCACAACCCAGATAATTAAATTTGCATGTTCCACATGTTTTAGTTTTATCTATACCATTATCACTCATCTTTCTGCTCCTTCTCATAATTTCCTCGTAAAATCCATCCGGCTACGAAAGCAGTTATTTCTAATATGGAAGAAGATACATGGATTATTCTATCTTTTACAAGTAATTGATATAAGTAGTGATTCATTCCTCTATCATATTTTTTTACATGAAGCTCGGTTCCAGGAAAATATTTATCCTCAATAAAGCCGGGGTTTAATAATGGAATCATTTTTTCCGGAATAAAAGGAGCGTTTGCTAATATTCTATTACCTAAATCTACCATTTCTGGAGGTAAAGGATTTTCTCGTATATCTTCCATTACCTTTTCACAAAACTGTTTATTTAATTCTTCCATCTTTTCCTCAGCCATTTTCATCTGCTCAGGATCAAATAGATTTTTTGATAATGCTTCCTTAAGAGAACTATCTATTATCTTTATTTGTTCGTCAATATCCTGATTTTGTCGCTGGCTACTTACATAACTATAACAAGTATAATTATGTGTTTCTCCAGTTTCGTGATCCATAAAAGCTCCTATTCCTGGAGGATACCAAAATACCGGAAGCGCATATTGATTACTTTCCTTGGTCGGAATAGGAGTATTTTCTTTATGATAAAAACAATGTACCTTATGCACACACTTTTCATCACAAGAAGTAATAAACTTAATACTATTGCCGTTATTTGTCATACATTAAACTCCTTTTATATCATCCTGCTTATTTATTTCATCATAAACAGAATAAGTTTTATCCCAATCTATATTAATTTTATTGCCATCATCATCTTCAAGATTCCAAATATCTGAGCTAACTGAAGTAACTCTAAAACAAACTCCTACAATATCGTCATTAGTAGAATTATTTTTTAAAAAATCTGCTATTGCGGGCCAATGATTTATTGCTGCTCCATGACTAATTAACTGCCAATTATTAGTTATATCTTTTATAGCCCTTCCAAAATGCTCTTTTTTAATATAGCCATAATCACAAGTCATTAACATCATCGTCCTTAAATCAGTTGGTACTTGAGGATCTATACATAGATTCCATAACCGCGATCCACTATCATTTAACCAATGATCATATTCATGTTTTTGAGGGACATATTTGAAAAATAGATAGTCCCATAGTAAAGAAGCAAATCCCCAACTATTATGAAGAGTTTGTTTAGTTATAATTTCCTTTGATGGAAGTATTACTTTAATTTCTGAATAACTCATATATATCTCCTTTTACTTTGCTATATTCTCTATAACAAAAAATAGGTATTATTTTCATAATACCTATTTAAAAAATTCGGCTAATACTATTTCTTTAACTTATCTAATTCTTCTTTACTAATTAACTTAACAGTACCTATATTCATAGATAAGGTTAATATAGTAGGTATATTTTTTATATCTTCAAATAACATTTGATCATATAATATATTTCGCTGGCCGACTTTAAAACTATTTACGCAACTTAAAGCTACTATAGAATTACTTACATCATCTTGTAAGTATATCATCATGCTTTCATTAGATATCGGTAAATCAGGATTAGAGTTTACTAAAAATACGTTAATCATTTATATCCTTTTAAAAAATCGGCGGGAGTAGTTAAAAAATAAAATTACTTATTTTTCTTCCTCATCTTATTAATCTTATATAACCCCGCTCCTACTCCTGTAGCTCCAGCAACCCCAATACCGGCATTAACTAATCCAAATCTATTACGCATTTTATAATAATTATGGTTCCTAGAATGAATTTTTTCGTCAAAATCTTTATCTAACTCTTTTTCTTTATTTTTCAATCCTGAATTATTTAATTTTTCCTTTATTAATGTTCTATATTTTTCTTTAATATCATCTTCAGCCTTATCTCTACCTTCATGCAACGGATTAAGCCTATCCCACCTTTCTGTAAAATCATCATTTCCTTTTAAAGCTTCTAATTCAACATCAATTTTTTTTCTCCATTCACCTCTCACTTTTTCTTGTGCCGTATTCATTTCCTTATTCAAAGTATCATTTATTTCTTTTGTAACTTTTTCACTCACATGCCGATGATTTACTAACGCATTATAAGCATCATCTCCTGCCTTCGAAGTAGATATTTGTTTATTGATATTCATTAAATTGCGTAATTTTTCATGTTCAGGATGTGCCTTTAAATAATTATATATTTTTCTAGAGGGGAGACTATGGTATGTTTTCATTATAGCTTCTTCATGTCTATTAGCCCAATTATTAATACCTTTACCGATACTAAAAGATAATTTAACTATTTGATTTTTTCTTTCCATTATTTTTCCTCATCTTATTTAACGCCAATAAACTAGCTCCTACTCCAGCAGTACCTAATAGTCCAGCGCCTAAGTTTAATTGATTAAATTTAATTTTCATATGAGAATGTGCTTTTTCGGCTTCATGAGAATTTGCCACATCTTGAGAATTTATTTTCCTATGCTTATAAGTATAATCATCCATATAATTTCTAGAATTATCAATTTTATCATGTATTAAATTGTGTTCTTTTATTATATTATCTCTCTCATTCATCCAATCTTTAAATGACTGTCCGGGTTTCTGTTCCATAGATTTATAATCATCTGAATTATTCAATTTATTAATCAATTTATGTATTCTATCTTCTTCTCTTTGTTCTACTCTATCTATATCTCCTTGTCTACGCATTATAGCATCATGAATTAAGTATGGAGAATTCTTTTTTTCGGTTTTCATTTCTTTTATTAATTCTTGTACCTCAGGAGAAAACTTACTCATAGCCTCTTCGTGCTTAGTAATACCCATCATATTTCTTAACCGCGAAAAACGTGGATGACTTTTAAGAAACTTATATAAAGGACGATTTGCTAGTTTAATCATTTCTATTTTATTCTACCCCATTTTTTTAATTGTTTTAAATAGTACCTAGATTTTGAAGGTACTTCTGGATGATCACTCATTAACCTATTCATTGCTCTAGTTACTTTCCCCGTTCTAGGATTTACTTTCTCATCAACGATAATTTTAGTTAACCAATCCTCTACTCCTTCATTTTTAGTTAATGAAGGCTTAATATAAGCTTTAGCTAACTTCTCTATCTGTTCTATCCTAGAAGCTTTTTTATCCATAACTCTCCCCCCCTATTCGTACTCTAAACCAATAGACTTAATTTTTTTATCTTTAATTAATTTATTCATATGAGTAATTAACGCTTTTCCATACCTATCTACATCTTGTTTATTTTTCTTAATATTTTCAGGAGTAGTAGGAAGAGATCCCCAAGTTTCCTTTCCTTTCATTCCTAATAGTTTACGTATAGTCCCCGGCTCTTTAGTAATTTTTCCATACCCACCATAATTAAAATTCTTATCATCTGACATATATTTTTTATGAGCCTCTACGTATTCTTTTAATGCTTGTTTAGCCTCTTTTTTAGATAAAAATTTTCCGCTCGATTTATCTCCATATACGTGATCGGAAGTAAATCTATCAAAATTTTTTCCGTAATTGATAGTCATATTGTCATTATATTTATAATTAGTATCTTTGCTACTAACCCTTCTATTATAATAATAGTCATCGTCAAATTTAGACATTCTTTTAAATGCTTTTTTAGGATTATCGGGATATCCATGAGCATCCCATCCTACCCCGGCTAATTTAGCTATCCGTTCTATCCTATTCATTTTAACTCCTTATAAAAATCAAGGTGTAAAATTATTTCTCACCCTTTCTAATCTCTTTCTTTAATAACTTCTTCATAGAATATATTTAAATTAATATCTGATATTCTAGTATTTAGATAATTAACTACTTCCTTATCTACCTCGCAATGTCTACAATCGTGCTCACGTAATTCAGGATGCTCATTATCTATAACATATCTACAACATCTAGTACATATAAATTTAACTGTTATATCTCTAGCTAAAAAATTCGGAATACCATTTTTAACCATTACGTTTATTTACCTCTCTAATTAATTTATCTATACTCATATCTCTTAACTCATCAGCTTTTAATTGTTTACTTTGGCGGCGGCCAAATAATTCTAAGATATTTTCATTATTAAAATATTTATTTATAAACTTTTTATGTAGTAAACGTCTTGTACTATTAACGCCCTTTAATAGTTCGGCGCGGGAGTGTAAAAAAGAAATAGAATCTTTATTTATTATATCTTTCCTAATACGTTTAAGTAAAGTAATAGTATCTTGTATATTATGAGATAGTTTAATCATTTTCTTTCTAACGCCTTTTTCCAAATATTAATATCTGAAATAAATCTACCCATAGTTTCTTCAGTCATAGTAGTAGGTTGCATATTTTTAGGGCTATTTATATGGCCCCAAAAATCATTATCCTCACAAGCTAAATGACTTTGCCAATTATAATCAGGATCATTTTGACATTTTTTACACATTATTTTATTCTCCTTTATTATGATTCTATTTTTAATAATTTTATTTTTCGGCGGGCCGAATATGGAATAAATACTTCATGACCTTCCAGACCTTTAGCGTGTATTACCTCTCGTTCAGGAACTCTCAATGAGGCTAATCCCGGAGGAATTCTACTCATAATAGAAGATAGTCGAGTGTGCCCCATAAAATTATTAGCTATCTCCCTATTAGGAGAAGTATAAAGTCCTACAGTAGGAGTAGTTAGTTTTCCAGGAATATAAAATAATTCATCTGCCTTAGATAAAGGACTATTTATAGCCTTTTCTAAAGTTAAAGAACTCCCTCCAGTATATAAAGGAATATTCTTTGTACTCATAACATGTTTTATTTCTTCTTTATATCTCCCCGTATTTTTTTCTGTATGTTGTTTTCCAAATCCTATAATTTCATCTGTATAATTATTTTTTAAAAAAGTAGGAATTGCATTAGTATGTTTATATTCTTTAAAAGCTTTTAGCCTTAAATTTAAAGGAATAGATAAACTATGAGGATTTTTTAAAAGTCTACGTAAATCTTCTATCTTAGAAGTTCGCTCTTTTAAAGGAACTATTCTACCATTAACTACCCTCATTAAACTCATTACTGGATTCTTACCCCAAGAATATTGCATATCTTCATCAGTTAAAAATCTTTTAAATCCCGTTGAATAAGCATTATGCTCTATAAGTTTTTCATCATAGCCGCTAAGTCTAGACATAATTTTATGTATCATGGGAATATCTAACTTTCTCTTAGAAGCAATTTTAATTAAATTAGATAATGTATTTATTTGATTTATTCTATTCATAATCATCCTTAGATAATATTATTTATACTTTGGCGGGCCGAAAAAGTATTTAAATAAAAAAACATTTATTTAATCTTTCTCTCCTTCCGCAATTTAGTTAATTGGGATATATTAGACCCCAATAATCCACCACCAACTCCATAAAATCCGCCGAGTAATGCGAGTTGTATTAATTTCTCTCTACTAAAATCTCTATTAAGTATACTTGGAACTAATGTTCCAAAAGCTACTCCGCTTCCTATTCCTATTTTAGTTCCCCTACTTAGTTTATTAGAAGAATTGTTATCCCGTTTATATTTTCTATCTAAATGCTTATTTATTCTACCTAATGCTATACGACTACCTATTAGACCTGTTCCAACAATTCCTGCCTCAGCAAGAGTAAAAGCTAATTTAGATAATTGCGATACTCTACTCAATCTTTCTCTCCTTTATTATGTCTCTCTATTATTTTTTATTATTTTAGCCTTTTCTTCTAAATCTTTTTTTAATAAACTTTTTGCATATTTTAATTTTCGTATGAAGTGAGGTTTACCAAAATCTTGATGTATTTTAGCTCCTCTTATTAGGTCTGCCGCTTCATGAATTGCTCTAGAAGAATTAACATTTCCACTCTCATACTTAAGGATAGGAGAGATATATTTTTTTAACTCCCCAGCCAACTTTTCTAATTGATTTAATCTACTCAATCTTTTTCCCCTCGATTATGGCGTTCCATTATTTTCTGAATATCTATACCTTCAGCAATTGCAGGTATAGGATTAAGTCCATGTTTATTACTACTCTCACCATATAATATACTATTAAGTAAGCTGCTTTCTATATGATGGAAATTTAACTTAGCCATCCAATCTTCTATTATTTCTAACGGCGCGACATTAATTCCTTTTATAATAGGCTTATACTCTATTGGAGATAATTCTATAGGCACATTATTTAACTTTATCTTAGGTAACATACTCTTGGTAACTACAGTACCTTTACTATAACCTGGAATATCTTCAGATAATTTATGTCCTATAGCTTTACTTTTTTCTATCTCTTTAAAACGCTCACTCTTATTATAATAGTTTATTTTAGAAGTAGGAACAATATCTCCGCGCAAATAATTGTTATTATCTCCAGCGTGAGTTACTTCTCCCATACCGCCAATATTACGAACTACTAATTCAAAGTTTTTACGTTTAGTAGCTCCAGTAATACTCATTAGATCTCTCATTTCATCTATTAAGTAATTCTGGGTAGCTTCTGGTCCACGCAATTCTAATAATTCGCGGGGATCGATAAAACCAGCAGATAATACTTGCCCTTTTTTAACATCATTACCTTTATGTACTTTTAATTCTAATCCTCTAGGCACCCAATGTTTAACCGCACTTTTCATACTCTCACTTTTTATAAATACATCATAGCCGCCCATAACAGAAGGTTCTATATTTTCTACTTTACCGTAATATCTAGATATAGTAGCTTTATTTTTTACGTTCTTAGGTAATAGTAATAACTGCTGTAATCTAGTTAATGGGTCTACCTGTTTACCCGCAACGCCTCCAGTATGAAAGGCTGAAAGGGAAAGCTGTACTGTAGGCTCTCCAATAGATTGAGCAGCTTTAATACCTACATGTGTTCCCATCTTAGGTTCATGACCTGTCTCATCTAAGCCCATACATTTCTGACAAACACCTTGAGGTAATTCACAGCGTAAAGGAGATCTTACTACTATATTTTTTATATTAGCTTTTTTAAATGTAGCTAAAAGTGCGGGAGTTACTAGAGTATTATGATTATAAATATCATCTCCTACTTTTACAGTTTGAGATAAATATCTATCTAAACTTTCTGGGTCCTCCGTACTCATATTAATCCCGCGCTTTGTATTACAATCGGCGGATATTACTATAGTGTCTAACATTGTATTAACTAACTGCTTAGATAAATATCCAGGGTCTTTAACTTCTTTCTGTTTAGAAGCAGTACCCTTACGAGCGCCATGAGTATGGGCTAAGTATTCAGCTATATCTAAACCCTTACTAAAGTTTCCTTTAATGGGATATGGAACAGCTTCACCAAAGATATTCTGTACCATACCTACTGATCCTAATATCTGTGCTAAGTTTCCCCACTTACCTTTCGCGCCAGATATAGTTAAAGTATGTAAATGATTATCATCCTTTTTATCAGCCTGTAATTCTAATCCCGATTTTAATATTTTATCCGCATCTTCTTTAGCATCATTGAATATACTTATTTTTTCATGATCAGTTAATTTGCGGCCAAATATTTTCTTCTCAGCTTCTACCCATATATTTTCTATGTCTTTATTAACCTTATCACTCATACCAAAGTCTTTCATAGAAAGACTAAAGCCGCTATCATAACTTTCTTTAAAGCCGTGATCTTTAAGATTATTAACTATACGAGCATAACTCTCAGGATGATCCTTAGCTATACTAGTAACTATCTTAATTAATTCTTTAGAGTTAATAGGATAAGATATTTTAGTATCAGCCGGTAAATCCTTAGCAATTAATTCGCGGCCAGCAGAAGTTAATTTACTGCCTATATGAATCATATCAGTAATACTTATAACTCCTTTATTCAGCGCGGCTATAACAGATTCTGAATTACTAAATTTTTTATTAACATGTTTTCCTTCTTTAGTCATAAGATAAATACCTAATGTACTTTCCTGTGTAGGATAATATACTATTCCTCCATCTCTAGGACTAAATAAATTACTAGAAGGTAACATAGCTCCCATCTCCCCGATAGCCTTATCGCTAACGGGGGCAAAAAGAGCTACTGTATCTTGTAGTATAATAGAATTTGCGGCCATGAAAGTATAACTTCCAGGAACTGTAAAATCATAAGCAACACTACCAGTAGTAGGAGTAATTTCTTCCACTATATCCCAAAAAATATGATTGTTTAATACTATATCTTTCCACATAGAACCTTTATAAATATTATGAATATTTTCTCCTAATATATTTAAAGTCTCTAATGCTTTAGCTCTAGAAATATATCCTCTATCTATACTTTTTCTAAGCTCTACATATAAATTACTATGCCCCTTATTAGATATATACTTTTTAGTAATTTCATTTAAAGCATTTCCATTTGTAGGGACTATATCATTTCGCGCCGAAGAATTAGCATCAAATCCAATCTCGAACATATCTTTCATATGTCCTAATTTTGTAGGATGATGAAGTACTAATTTATCTTTATATTGGATAGTGTCAGGCAAAGATACCGTAACATAAAATGCGTCTCCTACTCCATTAGTCTTTTTAGTTCTAGTTATCCCCGACTTTATTCCTAAAGATGTTAATAATAAACTTACCTCATCAGCCAATATTTCACTTATAGTACAGTAGTTAGACATATATTGAGGTTTCTTTTTAGACTTAGCTTGCACCTTACTTACGGTGCCGTCTCCGTCCATAAGACCAGCTAATAATCCCAATCTAAAGTCTTCACACGCATCGAGATAAAAAGGAGGCAAATGCTTATTTCCTGCACGATGACCATTTAAAGTCATTATTAGAGAACTTAATTCAGTTGAAGTAGCTACTACTTTATGTGAAACATATTTACCTTCACAAAAATCTTGATTACGCTGTTCATAATCTCTAAAACTTAAATCATCACTAAAGTATTTAGATAACCCCTCTTTTACATAATCTCTTACTTCAGGAATTACTGAAGCGAAATTAATAGCTTTACCGTCTCCCCACCCTTCCCCTACAAATAATCCGAGAACATACCCAGTATGATAATTTAAAATTAATTTATCATTAGATACTTTTCCCATAACATCTTTCTTATTATTTCTATAATAAGCGTCTATAGGAACCTCAGTTAAGTTTTTACCTTCTAAAATTCGCGGGCGAGGAGTAAGTTTATTAATGGCGTTAGCAGGAGTTATCTTATTTAAATTTAATTCCTCATCTATACAATATAAACTCATATCATCACTCACTATTACTTCTCTATTGCCCCGCGTTTTTACAGTAACTAATTTTAAATCCTTATGAACACTATATTGGGTTATCATAGTTCTTTCAATTTTCTTAGTTTCAAAATTATAACTATGTATATAAATACCTTCAGGCACTTTATATAACTCTACATTACCTCGTATCTCAGGCTTACCAGTTTTCGGAAAGTCTTTTATATGTATTGTCTTATTACTAAAAAAACTCTCTTTATCATTCACTACAATCTTTGTACTACCATCTATCATATTACATACCTCCAAAGCTTTATTGTCAGAATTATATAACTGATTATTTATTTTATTTTCAGTTATATCTTCTAAACTTAACTTTAAGGTATCACAACTTTCAAGCCCTGTCAAATTCTCCTCAAAATATTTTGCTATATCTTTATTCGCTGTATTGTAACTGATTGAAATCATTCCGAAATAGCAGTCTCCGTCATAATCCGCACCCAGTCCTTTATTGATCATACTATTAATTTCAATAGCATCTCCAGCAATTAATTTAGGTTTAACTGCCATAATACCAAATTTATGTAATACAGGGTCGCGTTTAATTTTAAGAGGTCTTTTAGATACTTCTAATTCTAATGTTCTAAAAGCTGATGGATGTTGATCATCTATCATCTTCATAGCTTCATTAGGTTTATAACCAGCCTGGACTAAACGCTTCATAATAAACGGCTCATATATCTTCCACGCCATTTTTATAGGCAAACCTATCTCGTCTAATCCTAAAGCAGGGTTAGGTACAATAACAGAACGACCGCTAACGTCCTGTTTACGTTCACGTACTAATGCTTTTTGGAAATATCCTTCTTTAGGACTATTACCTTTTATAATTTCCATAACGCCTTTATATTTCTTGCCCGCTTGCATAGAACCACTTAATTCTAAGTTTTTAACCGCAGTATAAAGATTATTATAACTTTCGTTAACATCTTCCTTGGTTAATATTTTTTTAGCCGTTTCTAAACTATCATTATGTAAGCTAATATCTTTATATAAATAATTAAGATCATCTATAGTAGGAGAACCAGAGCTTAATAATCCTATAGGTCTAAAAACCGGAGGAATGACAGGTATTAATTTTCTAATATAAGCTTCTCTAGGAGAGAGATTAAGCTTATCAAGGTTTCTTAATATTTTAACTCTTTTCCTTACTTTAGCTAATTCACTACCAGATAATTTATCTAACATAGCTGTATATTTAATAAGATCGGCTTTTACATTTACATTATCTAATAATTTTATAAAAGCTTTGCTAGTAGTATATTTATAGTCTTTAGTAATTTTATTACTATCGTCTATACCTAATTTGCCCGCCATTATATTATTAAAAGTTTCATAAGTTATACCTAGTATACTTACTATAGCATCTTCAAATACTGGATTAGGAATAGAGTCGTTTAATGATATATGAGTCCATTTATTACCATCTAATCCTCCAGTTAATTTTTCATCGAATATTCCGCCCTTTTCAGGCTTCTGATCCTTACCGCGAATGGCCTTCACAGCGTCTACAGCGCCCCTAGAAAGCTTTGTAACATCACGATCCATCAATGGGGTAAGGTTAAGTAAATTACCCTCTTTTACCGTATCTACTCCTAATACTTTTAAATAGCCTAAAAATTTCTCATAGCTAAAAGGTATTTTTGGCGGAGGTAAAGGCTGTCCTAAACGTAATGCCTCCCAATACTCTGGATTATAATCACTTTTTATAGTATTCATTTCAAGTAAATTAGCAGGGGCACCATGAGCTAACATAGCGTATAAACCTAAATGACCAATAGCCTGTCCTCCACCTTCAGAGCCTTTAGGTATTCTATTTATATTATAACTCTCTCCAGCCCCGCCAGATCGAGAGGCCATTTTATGAGAAACCTGCTGTTTTAATTTAACAATATACTGCTTACCAAACATTAATTCGCCTAATTCTTTATCAGTATTAGGATCAAACATTATTTCAGTATCTTTTAAATTATATTTCTTTAATTCAGCTTTTATCTTATCCATATAATTTTCGCCGCCAGAGAAATTCTCTACCATATAAGGTTTGCCAGTCTTATCAGCTATTTTAGAGGCAGCAGACTCTAAAACTTGCCCTACATTCATACGAGTAGTAATAACTGTTGGACTAAACAGTACATCAGCTATTTTATCATCATGAGTACGAGGCATTTGATCAGTAGGTACTATATGAGTTATAACTCCTTTACTACCTACTCTATTAGTATTGCCTGTCCAACATTCTTTACCATTTCTACGTACATACATAATATGAGTAGGTACTGTGCAACAATAGATATAATTATCGTAATCTATCCACTCACTTTTATAAGTATCATTTAAATAAATATCTTCTAACCCCCCCGCACTATTTTTCTTTAAATAACAATAACTTTCGCGGGGCCAGAATGGTTTATCTAAATCTTTAGCCATTACAAGCTTATAAATATCTTTACTATTAGCATAGTTATTTAAAAGAGTATTTATATCTTTTATATACATATTATGTTCAGCATTAACGCAAATACTTAATTCATCTCCTTCAACTAAATACATTCTATCTTTATGATAATAATTAGTAATTAATTCAGGGGCGTCATATTGTATTTTTTGAGTAATAGGATTCCAACTACATACTTCATCACTATATTTTAAATCTTTAAAATACTTCCAGCCCGATAAAGTAAGTACTTCTGTATTTATATCACAACAAAGTTTATCACCAATAACAGCTTTTTCAGCAGTTTTAATATATACATCTATATTCTTTTTTGTCCTAACTACATTTACTACTTCGCCGCGCACATGGTTATCATACTCAATACTTCTATTTTTCCAGGGGTTAGATATTTTCTTATATAATTTTTTTACTAATAAATCTTCCATAGTAATAGGTTCTTTTTTAAGTAAAGCTATTAACACATCTCCGAATTCTACTATAGCCCCTTTTTTTATAATTCCTTCGGCGTCTAATTTATTAAATTGTTCGTTATTAATCGCCGTGGGATATAAAGCTTTGAATTTTCTACTATTTAATTCTATTTCAGTATCTAAACGTACACTGAACTTATACATATGTTCACTAGTTAATTTCTTAGCCGCCGCGTCAGAAATAACTATACCATCATCAGTATTTAAACCCTTATAACTTAAATAAGCTACATTAAGATTTTTACCATATGCATAGCTTCCTTCTTTTGTACTATAATTAGTATGAGCTACCATAGTTTCATTAGTGACTTTATCTCCTATTTTAACGACTGGAGTTGAAGTCATAAAACCAGACTCACCTAAAGGAAAGTTATTATATAATCCTACTTTATGTATTTTATTATCTTTACCTTCTATTATAATTTCATTATTTTTAATATCTTTAACTATACCTTCGGCGGGGGCATATTGATTAGTTAAAATACCTACGAAATCCTCATAACTAGCATCAGAAGTATATTTAGATAATGATGTTCTAACTAAAGGGGCTTCAGGCTCTTTAAGGCCGACTGTAGCATGAATCATTTTAGTAGATATCTGTATTCTATTGCCTTGAGTATGATTAATAAAAGGTATTAAATTAGTTTCTAACGCGAATACTTGAGTATCATTTAAATGAATATAATCTACTTCAGTGGGTTTAACTTTAACAAAATCTCCTTTCTTAACCGCGCTGACTAATTTATGTTTAGGAGTAAAAACTAATTTTCCCGCGCCAGTATGTTTAATATTATATTCACTAGCAAATCCAACTATACTTTCATCAGCCGTAGTAGGATTCATAGTATCTAATTTATTTAATTTTACATTCCAAATATTAATTTTTAGATCTTTACCATCTTTAAAAGCATTAGTCGCTAAATGTAATATAGCCCCTGCTCTATCATTGTCAGGAGTATATAAAGGGTCGATAAATCCGAAGGTTGAAGGATTAATAGCTCTAGCTGCATCGTGCAATTGATAGATAGATTCTATTCCGCCCTCTCCCAAAGGTGTAATTTTTGAGTTCTCAGAAATGTAACCTAAAGGGCTTGAATGCTCGGCTGCGTTAGATAAACTAGTCTTTTTAAAAAAGCTTTTAATAGGTATAGAAAAGATATCGTATGTTAATATATCTTTAACTTTATCTTTTCTATTTAAGTTATTCTTTATTTTTCTAGTTATACGCTGTACACTGTCTTTTATACGTTTTTCCAAGAAATCATCTGTAGATAATATATTTTTATAGATTAGACTATCTCTATCATCTTGTTTACTATCGCCGCGAACTACAGCTAATAATTTCTTACTAGTATCTAATAATGATTGTGGAGTTACATGATCATAAGCAGTTCCTAAGTTATGTTTATTGATATCTCCATCCATTTTAGATTCTTTAAATTTATCTAATATATTATTAACTTGTTCAGTTCTATCTTTACTTTCTATACCAGATATATTTTTTGACATATTGAACATGATAGTATCGGTATCGCCTCTATCATTTATTTTATATACTTCTTCTCCCCATGCATTTAAGATATCTTTATCACTTATTCCTAGCCCGCGCAAAAAAGGTAATAGTGGTGTAGCTTTTATAGAACCATAGATTATAGTTAATCGTCTAGTTTGAGGATCTAATTGAATACCAAATTCTCTTTCTATTCCAGTAGCTAAGTTATACCATCCACGATATAATCCATCGCCTTTTTCATGAACATAAACACCAGGTTTTAATCGCATTTGGTTAGGAACCTGATATTCAGTTCCTTCTACTACATATGAATATCTATGAGTAATATGAGGAATATCTAATATTTTAATTTTCTTATTATTATCTATTACTTTACCTTCTTTATCTACTAAGGTTAGATCAGCATATACAGGTACTTGCCAGCTTCCACCAGTTAATCTAGCATCTTGTTGGGCGCTGATATCATTTATATTATAATTATTATCTTCTACCCATATGTTATTAAGGATTAATTTATTTTTATATCCTTCAAAAGGGAATAAGCTTTTAACGGCCCCCAAAATTTTATCGTAAGTATTAGACATTATTTGTTTGTGATCGAAGAATGAACGCATATTATCTCCTTACCTTAATAGAATATCATTCTATTGTATTGGTTAATTAGCGAGTAAATGTATTAGATCCATTCTGGCCCGCTGATTTTAATTATACTTTTATTATATTTTAAATACAATAATATATAGATAAAAAAGAGACTAATCTCTTTTTCGAGGATAATTTACTACTCTTAAAGAGTTATACTTTATTATCCTTACTACGTCTTAGGATTGTATCCTAAAGAACTTAAATAGCTGTTATGAATCTCGTAGCAGATATTAGGTGAGTAGATTGTCCGTAGCTATAATTATTATAACAATATTTATATTATTTTTTCAGAAATATATAGATAAAAAATAGCTTGTGAGAGGCGGTGGCCCCATAATATTTCTATTATGAGTCTTCCCACAAACTATCTTTAGGAAAGTATACTAAGGCCTACCTTCCCACAGGCATAATATTTATACCATAATTTATATCATTTTTTCGGCCCCGCGAAATATTAATTAAATATATAAAAAGAGCCGAAGCTCTTATCTCAATATTTGGTCATAGATACTCATAAATTCTGCTATTCTAGCAGTTTTAGGACCTATGACTTTATTAATAACTTGTTTAAGATCTTCAATCATATTAGGCATAAAGTTTGGAGATAGAATATAATCTAATTCTTTACATTCTCTTTCTTTATACCACCGCAATTTAAACTGTGCTGGAGTCATATTACCTACACCTCATCAATTCCGTTTGCAATCAAAAATCCGCCAACAATACTTAGTACAAACACGCATACTAAATTATCTAGGTTCATACAAGCTATTGTTATTGCGCTAATACCTAAAGCTACTTTTAGCATACTCCCCCCCTAAAGTTATTGTTTATCCAACCACTTTCTCATTTTATCGATAGCTCTGAATATAACTTTAGTATCTCTTTGTATATCCGCATGAGAAAGTATGCTTAAACATTGTTGCATTCCACCTCCATATGCTTTATTTATAATACACTCATTGCAATTTTTACATACAGCACATAAAGGGCATCCTTCACACCTTTGTTCTCTATCAATTCTTTCCCAAGACCCAAAGTTTTTATTATAATATAAGGTCTTATGCCATCTATTATAAGTATTGTCTAAAGCCTTATACCATTTTTCTTTTTCTTCATTACTCATTCTATCTTCAGAAGGTACTTGTGCGTCTATCCAGTTTTTCATATGTTTTAAAGCTCTATAGATAGGCTTAGTATCTCTTTTATTATCTGCCCGCCAAATAATATCTAAGCATGGAAAAGACCATTCTGTATTTGTAGTTGCTCCAGATAATACTATAGGACATACAGTACATTTACTTTTATAAGGATCTTGATTTAATCTTTCAGATAATTCGCATATACTACAATTACTGCATCTACTTTCTACATTTTTTATCTGCCAACTTTTTCTTTCACTATCATAATATAATTTTTTATACCATTTATTAGTTAGTTGTTCTAAGGCAATAGTCCATTGTTTCTTTTCTTCAGTATTCATTATTTATCCCTTTAAAATTTTATAAATAGCTTCATCTATTCTATCCGCGCCAAAAAATATAAATCCGCCAGATAGAAATAGACACACACTTCCAGCTATATTAGTGAGTAATTCATGAGAGATATTATCTCTCAATAACATATGGCCTATCGCCCAAAGAATCCCTCCTACTAACAATAATCTCATCTTCCCTCCTACTCAAAATGTTTTAAGAAGTTTATTACTTTGTTTAAAGTAATATGTGGAATTATAAGTATAATTCCTATTATGGCCGCGATTAAAAACAATAGATTTAAATAATATAGAAATAACATCTATCCTCCCAATTATTTATACCATATTTTCTTAATTTTTATACAGATAAAAAGAGAGTAAAGACATTACTCTTTACCCTTATTTAAAAATAATTTCATAATAAAAAAGGGGGAGTAGTACTCCTCTTCCCTTTTCATGTATGTATGTATAGAGTCAGAATTTTAGATTCCGGGTTTCATCAACCCTAGCAGCATAAACGGGTCATCGTATAGCACTTACTCCTATACGACCGGAAAGTTTTTAATCGAGGATTTCAGCCCCGGCAATAATTATCTGGATCGTTCCACAACTTATTAACATCATTGTGGCAGGGAAGAGAATTGAAGCTTCCACTCCAGAGAGATGTAAATCGTATCCTCTCATATATTTTATACCATATTATTTATAATTTTTTCATGACTCATCTGTATATATAAGCTTATCTAATTCTATATTTTTATTATTATTATAGAAAAAATCTCTAAAAGCTTTTCTAGCTAATTGAGGATTTAATGCATAATTAGCGCAGCGACTTATCTCCCTTCCATCCATATACATATTAGTACAAGGAGTAAATTCACCTGAAGGTTTGTAATTACAAGTATCACAATTTTCAACTATATTTATATCTGGAGTTATGTACACTTACTTAGCCCTTATTGGATATATATTTAATTCTTCTATTTTAGGATATTTATATTCTGCGCCTTGAGCTATTACTACTATATTTTTGGCGGGCTGATAATGAGCATAACAATGAGTATGCCCACACAATACTGTTACTTCTATATTAGGATAGTCCTTAAGTTTATCTATAATCTTTCCTAATTGTATGTTAGTAAATAGAGGTAGAAAATTACTATCAGTCGGCTTCATATTATACTTAGCACTATCTTCATAAGGTGGAACGTGAGTTAATATGAATAACTTACAATGCTCATCTCCATGTTTATTTAAGAATGTATTTAATTTATTATCAAATTCATTATTAAATCTGGCCGCGATTTTTTTAACAGATTCAAATAATCTTGGCTTATAATAGGCGAGAGCAAAATCAGTTATAAGATCGAAATCATTTAACCATACTGTAGTATTTTCTTTAGCTCCAGCACTTATATCATACCACCCTGAAGTACCTATTATATAAGTATCTCTATTATATTTACTTATATTTATATATTCCTCATTATCTAAATAATGTAATAATGAGCTCCCTATGTCTAAATGCTCATCCTTATTAAATCCCATTTCTTTAGATATTTTACTATCATTATTTTTATTGCTAATATTTTCAATAGTATTAGCTATAATACTTCCTATCCTACCGCCCCAAAAATCATGATTACCTAATACGAAATATATAGGAATATTAAGTATATTAATCATTATCTTTAAGTAGTCTATGAAGTTATTATCTACACTATAATTAGATATATCTCCAGTTATAAACAATATATCTTTTTTATTAATAGGCCATTGTTTACATAGTTTTCTAAAGTTATCTTTACCTATCCATTCTAGATGTAAATCAGTTCCCCAATAGATCATAATAATTTACTCAACTGAAAGATTTTTAATATATTCAATTCTAGTAATACCGTCTATATCTTTATAAGTATCTCTACAAATATTATATTTCTTCATAATCTCTCGGCGCATTTTTCTAATAGCATCAAAAATTGGGCGGCGAGACTTAGAAACTTGTGCTTTTTCGCGTATATCATAACAAGGTAAATAATCGGGAGTTTCTTTATATTTAAGTACAGTACATATGGGACATTTAATGCAATAAGTGTAGTTAGGATACTTATCTATATTTAAATATTGTTTACATAATTCACAAGTCTTAGAATTATCTACATCATGTCCTTTATAAGCAAAGTAGTTATGCTTTTCACTATACTTATATTTTCTCCAACAAGCTTCAGTTCTATCTAAACACTTTAACATACTAATAACTTCTCTAGTTCTCATTTGATATTTAATCTCCTATCTATTTTAATAAATCCATACCATGCACATAGAATGCCGACTACTAGAAAAATTGCCTCAAGCATACCGTATTCTTCATTAAGATATAAACATCTAAATCCTATGGTTACAAAAATTACAATTCCTATAAATATATTAGCCATTTATAATTCCTTTCTATTTAATCAATTCTACAAATTTAGCAAACTCCATTCTAACTTCGCGTTCTCCAGCATAATATCTATAACTCCAAGCTAAATCAAAACATTGTTGAAGTTTAGGATTATCTTTTACTCCATACATATCTGCTAAATTATTCATTAAATTAAGCTTCTCTTGTCTATGTTTTTCCGCCCTTTCTTTAGCCTCATTTTGTTTCTCAATGGTTTCTCTTTTTTTAGCGACTTCTATTATATTTAATAAAGTTAGTGCTTCTTCGTCAGTAAGATTGTTAGGTAAATTTCTTTCTATATATCTCTTCTTTTCTTTTCCGTCCATTACTTTTATTCTCCTATTTTATTAAATCTGCTAAATCTGCGAAATGTATCTCTACTTCATTAAAACCAATCGAATGCCCTAAGTCCCACGCCTTATCATAAAGTAAATCTAGTTTAGGATTATCTACGACACCGTACAGTTTAGATATTTCTTTTTTATGAATTTCTTTTTTAATTTTCTCCTCCTCCATCCATTTTCTATTTCTTTCTAGCCTCTGTATTTCATCAAACTTTTCTCTCTCATCTTCTAACTCTTTTAACTCTTTAATAATATCTTCATATCTACCCACAACAATCTCCTTATAAAAATAAAAGGAAGGTCAGCCCTTCCCTTTTTCAAACTCGTACATCCCTGTAAATATCCCCATCGGGCCGGAATATTCGATGGGATTACTTTTTTCGATACGCGGGCACTCAAGCCACTCTTCTTCATACGGACATGGCTTTCCGTCCTTTTTACAACACTCCGTATCCTTTCTGAAGTCGCCACAGTAGTTTCTCATATTACCTCCTTATGGGTCTAACTCCACGGGGCCGGTGAAGGAAAAGAGTTGTCCAATAATATACTTTACCTGCCAGTCCATAGATCAGTAGGGAGTATACCATGAGACATGAGGTAGTGATGATGAACAACTTCAAAAACTCTAAGTTCATCTTAGCTCCTTTTTGAGGGCTGGACAGTTTTTAGGTCGTTGTTTTTTGGGAGGACAATACCCACGAAGTCCTTTAGCCCAAGGACAGTCAGCAGGACAACCGTTAGGCATGGCTCCTCCTATCGTCCCGCCCGCTTGAGGGCAGCGCGGGCCGCAATCATGCCCGGAGTGTCAATAATGCTACCTGCAAAATGGATGCTCGTCCGCTCCTGCTCGCGTAGATTCAATTCCAGCGCGTCGGCGAGGTCTTGCTTGATGCTCAGCAGCTTGGCAACGTCAGATTGAGCCTGTTCAAGTTTCGTCATGGTTCCTCCTACCTCCCCGCCCGCTTCAGGGCAGCGCGGGCGTTGACAACCAGATTGTGGTAAACGAATGTTTCCCCCAACTCATCGATTAGCTTCTCCAGCGCGTCGGCGAGGCCGTCAATGATTGGCTCAAAATGAGCCTTCATAGCATCCTCAGCCGCCCCGGTTGCAGACCTTACAGCAGCCTCTTTTTCTGCCCTCAATCGCTCATAGTTGTTGCATGCCTCCACGATGAAGGCACAATTAGCCACTTGGTCACCATCGACCATGAAGGCTACCTGCTCATCCCCTGCGAATACTATCCTGTTGATGCCTTTGTACGGCCCCGGCGTGTGCTTGCTCATGTTCTCTCCTTTTCAGTTTGTGGGTTAGTCCCAGTAATAAAGGGCTTCACCTTTGCCCTCAAGCATGGCATCAATATTCGCAACCGCCTTGAGGTAAAGGGGTTTGATTTGCTTGCGGATGATCGTTTCTAGGTCGGCCCGTTCGGTGGCGTAAATAATGGTAGCCCAATCCTCGTTGGGTGCCAGATAAACAGTGTCCTTGCGGGGCATGTAGTTTTGAAAGTGTAGATACCATGTGCCGACGGGGACGGGGTGTCCCTCGTCTTCCTCAACCCTCCCAATCCAGATATTGACAGGCACGTTTGCATGATCGCAGAAAAATCCCTTTCCCTCTCCATGCTCCTCAATAATCATGGTTCCTCCTTCTCGGTTTGGTTAAATCCTGCGCTCCCGTTCGTGGTCTATCTCCCCGCCCGCTTGAGGGCAGCTTTAATAAATCCCGTATCGATATGATCGCCATTCACGACAAACAAGTCGAGCATCTTTTCCGCCATTCCCAGCGCATCGGCTAGGTCGTCCCGCTGCTGCATGAGTGTCATAGAAGCCTCAGTCATATTTCTTTCAGACTCCTTTAAACCTTCATAGTTGTTGCAAGCCTCGACGATGAAGGCGGCATCTGCTTCCTGTACATGGATTCCGGGGGCCGATTCCTCATCGGAATTAAACCCAGTTTTACAAAATTCGGGGTCTATGGGCATACCTGCCCGCAGGTTCTTATAGGGGCCGTCTTTGCTCTGACCACAAACGATCCCCTGCCCATCGGGACCAACCAATAACTGCCATCCCCACCCACCCCTGTAGTCTTCTCCTTGCCATTTCCACGGTATCGGCGTGTGCTTAGTTTCCATGATAGCCCCTTTCTAGTTTTAGCGTCCCTCTCGCTTGAGAGCAGCACGAATGTTTGCCAAACGATTTTCTACCTGAATATATCTTGCACTATCAGGTTCGCACATAATCAGAAATTCAGATAGAAATACCATTTCATCCCCCAACACGTTAGCAAGGTTATCACGCTGTCGCATCATTAAAAGAGCTTCCATGTTAGGATCGCCAGACCTATAATCATCAAGTAATTTTTCGGTCAGGGTATCAGGGGTACTCATCTTTCTCCTCCTTAAAGAGATTTTAAAAGTTTGTAGGATTAGGCTTCACTGAGGTTCTATTCCTCTGCCTCTCCCGCGATACGGAAGTTTTCACCTAAATTACCTCTCATGCATTTGAGTATCCTACATATATTTTATAACAAAAAATATAATTTATTTTCTAGCTAAAAAAAGAGCCTAAGCTCTTTCCAAATAATTATTACTAACTATTTTTAAATTAGCCCGCCCAACATGAGGTACATATTTTTCTTTAATACTTTTAACAACTATTCCCTCTCTTATATTAGCTCCAAATTCACTATTACCTTCGGCCATAGTAATTAACCTATCATAATCATATTCAAATGTGCCGAATAGGGGAACAGTAGGAATATTATTACTAGTCATTAAGTGATAGCCTTCTTCAGCATCTAACCATCTCCCGTCTCTCATAACATCAAAAACAGCCAAGCTAAATTCATCTTGTTTATGATCATATCTTAAATCCTGTATCCATCCATATATTTCTCCATATACAACAGTATTAGGATTTTCTTTTAAGAATGCTTTAAGCGCCGGATATTGATGTAAGCATTTCCACCACACACAATCTTCAGAAGGTTTATCCTTTTTATATAACCAAGGAATATGGCTATTATAACTAGGATCATCTTTAGACTTCTTCCAAGTAGTATGTGATCCACAATGATAGTCTTTACCATCATAAACAAACCTAGCATTAGTACCGTGTATCTTTTCAGTTACCCATACTAATTCTCCCGGCTCAAATGTTTTAGTAGCATATTTTCTAAATGCATCTACATCATATTTAGGAACAGGGAAATTTAAGCTAGGCCCTTTAGCACACTGAGCTTTAAGCATTTTACCAGACATTCCTGGTCTATATCTTTTAGGCTCAGGAGGATTATAATGTGTTACTCCTAATATACCTGCTACATTATCTCGTTCCTTACTACCTTTAGGAGCAGGAACTAAAAGCCCCATACTCCATTCCCCGCGCAAACGTCTAGCCTTAATACGAACTAATGTGCCTTTAGGCTTGCCTGAAGGGAGTAAGAATTCGAATAAAGGGTTATTAGTATTAACCATAGAATCGGGAGGAATATAAGCGCCTAATTGTCCGTCAACCCAATCATCAGTTCTAACTACAGCCTGATAACCGTCAGCCATTACTATAGACAAACTATCAGCGTTAGAATGTTTAAGTAATTTAACTTTAATTACTTCTACAACATGAGTACTTTTAGTTTCTCTATTAAATAATTTATATAAATATATTTTTATAATATTATACAGTTTTCTCATTTTTAACCTCGGAAATCTTAGTAAATATCATAGTCTCTCTATACGCATGTAATAAATTATGCCATAGCATGTAACTATGAATATCTATTTGTTTAAGTCTAGATCTTATGAACTCTCTTCTAACCGCCAAATACATTCTAGCTTCATCTGAAGAATTAAATTTAAACATATTAACAACTCGGCATTTTAGATGGGTCCATATCGCCTAAAAGTCTATCAAACTCTTTTTCTAATTCTTGCTCTTTAGAAGTCTTATCTTTCTTATTAGCTAAATAGGCGCTGGCTTTAGTAGCTAATAGAATACTAGAGATGCCCATAGCAGTAGCTACAGCTTCGGTAATAGTAGCAATACTATCTCCCTCTTTCATTAAATTATCTATTTTTTCAAATATAGATAAACAGGCGTCTATATCTATTTCTCTCATAGAATCTACTAAAGCTGTCCATAAAGGAATTAATAATTCAGTACTTCCCCGCCGAAATAAATAGGCCTGTACATTAATATTATCAGTACTAGCTGGAAGTAATGCCATTATAGAAGCAGGAACTTCAACAAACTCATCAGTAATAGTTGTACGATAAAAAGTCTTTTCTTTAGTTAATATAACTAAAGCATCTTCAATCTTAATATCAGAGATATTCATAATAATCCTTTCTTTAAAAAATAGAGGGAAGAGTATTCTTCCCCCTATTTATTCAGTTATAACTTACTACTTAATTTTAGCTTTAGGAATTAGAATGTTTCTAATATCCTGAATGCTCAACTTGCCTAAATCCTTAACCACTTCCGACTTAGAATAAGAAAATACCTGAGAGACGAAAGACAATAAATTATCTACCGTACAAGATTTTCTAACATTATAAGTATAGAACTCAATAGCTTCAGAAGCATCCCCTTTAGTAGGAAGATTACCAAAATCATATTTAGCATTAAGGTCGTCTAAATTAACATTCTCATGCGTAAAAGGACCATTAGCATTATTAAACCCAATAGCCCAAGCCATTGCTACACTATGATTCTGATCGGTAATACGATCATCAATGCGCTGCAACATATTTAAAATAGTTTTAATACAAGGGTCCGGATCGGACTCAGTTTTATTATCTACTTTAGGAGTCTCTTTAGTCTCGGCTTCAACAGCAGCGGTCTTAGGCTTACGCCCACGCTTCGTAGCAGGAACGGCTGTAGGAGCAGGAGTAGACTTAACCTCTTCCTCAACTTCAACAACCTTTTCACACTTCTCTACAACCTTTCCATTCTTCCAATTATCAAACTGAGTTACGAAAAAATTAACGACATACTTCATCGAGTTTACAACAGAATAGCCTTTACCGTCAGGAGGGACTAAACCATATTTCATTCCATAAGCAACAGCATCATCTACCGAATCAGGCAATGCTTTCTTAACTATATCCTTAAACTCTTCTAAAGATAATTCCTTCTTAGCCTTCAAACGTACAACAATAGTTGGAGTACCAGTCTCATCAAACTGCTTACTCAACGCCTTCTCAATCTGCTTCTTCGTTTCATCACTTAAACCTCTGCCCATTTATATATCTCCTTTTTGATATTGTTTCGCACATACTATATAACAATAAATACTTAAAATTTACAGATACTTATAATAGCTTATAATTGCATCTATATTATCTAATTCGGCTTCCCTTATTTTAATTTGATCTATAATTAAGTTTAGATGTTCATCTCTACTTAATATTATAGGTTTTTTACATTCTGCTATCTCTTCTATAATCGGCGCGGATATTTTATTAGCAAATCTTTCTTTATTATCTATATAGAAGCACTCTATTATTCTAGCCACATTACATGCATGACAATCTAATTCACAATTAGCTTGCAGTTTTAATTGTAAATAATTAGCATTTACAAATCTTTTTAACTCTTCGCGCTCAGATGTAAGTAGTGTACTTAGTTTTTTCTGTATTAATTCTGAAGTATTCATCGGAACATTTTTCAGATTAATATTTTCATCTGCCATTATTAGCTTCCTTACTATTATCTCGTTTAGAATTTAAATAATGAATTCTAGAATAGTATCCTTGTCTCATGGATAATATATTTGTAGGCACTGTGTTCTTTGTCTTCCAAGCTCGTCTATCTCTATGAAGATAATTACAAGAATCATATTCTAATATCTCATAAGCCTGGTCGCGTTTTATTATTAAATAAGGATATAAAGCTTTCACTACTGCTACCGCTCTATCTCCAGTTATTTCTAAAGAATATTCTTTTTTATGATTACTTTTTCTAGGTCTATTATTACTTACAATTCGGCCCCCCAAAACTAATTGAAGGCGCTCAATTAAAGAATAGAAAGTATTACATACTCTAACGCGGGGATTAAGAGAAAATGAAGGGAGTTCTTCATAATAGTCAGCAGCTAGATAAGCTTTACTATATTTTTTATCGAAATCTATCGTACCTTCTCCATCTACAATTCCAGCTATATAAGATAACATATTTGCATTTACGTGATTATAATCATACTTACTTAAGGTATCCTTCACTATTATCAATTACCTCCAATGTTATTTCTACACGCTCATCATTACTTTCTTTTTTCATCACACTTATATTAAATATATTCCTATCATCTACTCCAATAGATTTAAATACTACATCATGTAATAATTTAATTCTATTATCCACATCTATTTGTTTATAGTATCCTTTAGCAGTCGGGCCGTTACGAAGAGTTTTAAAATATATAATAGAACTTACTTTAAACATAGTTTTATCATCTACCTTAAACTCAGACATCTGTTCAAAGTATTCTCTACCTATTAAATCTTTAATATCTCCAGCATACTTTTTACCTATTTTATTTAAAGCGCGGCCACCAGTAGGAAGATTAAAATATAAATGATTGGTACTCGGAGGTACTCCATTTATAGTAAAAGTAATATTATTCATTACCTAAAACAGTTTTAATTTTTTTAATATCTATTTTAATTGTCTCACACACATCAGAACAATCCATAAGTTTCAAAAGAAGATTCCCCGTTTTAATAACCTCCTCTATAAGTTCGCCTTTCTCTTCTATAACGGTCGCTCCTCTTAAACAATTACTATCTAAATTAGACAATTCTTTTTCAATAAAAATTAAATCTCCATGTAAACTATTAATAAGAGATTCAAAAGAGGAACTTTTATCTTTTACTGCATTTACAGTTTTCATATTTTCAATAATCATTATTTCTCCTTTAAAATTTTCTACTATTCCCAGAAAATGCGTCTTGAGAACGCCTAGTTATTTCTCTAGATATAACCTTTAAATTCATTTCAAAACTATCGTGTTTACCTTTTAACATATCATAAACACTTTTTCTTATTTTATAATCAGCATCTGCCCGCATAAAACGAGAATCCGTAAGCACTCTATCATCTTTATCGGCTTTGGTTTTTTTCTCAGATACATCTTCCAATCTAACCGCCGCCCATAAAGCATCTTTTAAAGACTCACAAATACTCATTTCTAAATCGGCTAAAGTAAGCTGAGAAGTTATATATGAGAAATAAGAATTACACATAGAATATATAATTCCTATTTGCTTAGAACTTAATATCGTTAAATCTTCAGGTATCATAGGTTCCATATCCTCATTTAAATCTATCCCATCTACTTTAGTAAATACGGGTTTCGCTACTAAATTAATTCCTTTCTTTTTTAATAGCGCTTCTACTTGTGCTGTTACATCATAAGTACTTATTATTTCTCTAACTTTTGGGTTTTCTGAAAAGTCTACCACTCTTATCTACCTCCAAATCTATATTCTCAATTTGGTCATTATGACACTTATCCCAATAATTACAATATTTTTTATTACATAAATAGCTTGTACTGTTTCTAGGAAATAGATTAGCATTAATGCTTTTATCCATTTCTTGAAGCATAGATACAAATCTTTTTATTTCTTCCAATCCAATTTTAAACGTATCAACAATTACTATCTTAGGTGTTTTAGTTTTTATCAGAAAATCTAGTCGGGCCTTAAAAAAGGGCATTTTATTTAAAGCATTTATTTCTACTTCAGATAAGTCATGCCTCATTTGTTTAAGCTTTAATAACGCATAAGAGTATCCACACAACTGCCTATGATAAGGGCCTAATTTAGCCTCTGTGGGCGATTTAGAGGCAGTTTTGAAGTCTATCAGTAATAGTTTATTATCTACTAAATCTATATAACCTTGTAAAGGTTTACTGACACCCGGAACAGGCACTTCAAACTTATGCTCTACTCTAGAAGGTATTATAGTTTTAGTATAGCCATCATTCATATAAGTACGTAATAAAGCTACACCTTTATCTCTTTCTGATACAAAACTAATTTTATCTTTATCTGTTTTATCTCTATTCTCTTCATCCCAATTTATTTTATCTTTACTAGGTTCATAACTTTCTACAAACTTATCAGACACTTCATTAGCCGATAAATCGGCCCACGAAAATGTCTTCTGATGAAAGTTATGTTCCAGTCCTCTATGAACTGAATTTCCAAACTCTAAACTAGCACTAGTTGGAGATGGAATTCGTTCTATATATCTATATTTATATTTAGCAGGACAAGATATATAACAGTCTAATTGAGATATAGAATAGATTTTGGGCGGATTGAAAGTAGTAGGACTACTATTTTCCTCCACCACTTTGATTTCTAAGGGCATTCATTAACTCCGTATAAACAAAATTTGGAAGTATTATATATGTCTCGCCTACACTTTCAAAATCCAATCGTAGTACAGGCATGTTGTCTATACTTAAAGCCTGGTTAGTTATTTCTAATAAATCTTTCAATTTTAAACTATAACTTTTTTTACCAGTAGCTTTATTCTGTATTAATACTCCTCTATAACTTCCAATAGATTCACTTATCTTTATATCCCCTTTAGTATGCCAAGAAGCTCCAGAATTAGGAGTTAACTTTCCTCCTAATTCCTTAGCCCCCCGCTTTTCACTAGCTATTCCCTTTTTATTCATTTAACTTCTTTTTTACTATCTAGCAGAGATTTAGTTATATTTAAATATCTACTTATTTTATAGAACGTATCATTTAATTCTTTATCTTCTTCATAAGATAATATCAGTCCTTCATTTAATAGTTCTTTATTTATTCGATCTAAAATCTCATCTATAGTAAATGTATAATCTTTAATTAAAGAAAAACTATTATTCGTCATAACTTTCTACTTTTGCCGCCAAAAGTATTTTGGCACGTAAAGCACTTCTGAACTCATCATCCTCTCTGACTAATCTTTCAAATTCATCCATAGGATAATTCTGTTCATTATACTTTACATATGCCCCGGCGCGAGAGACAACACCATAAGTACTGGCAATAGTTTTATACTCATTACCAATATCTATCTGACCTTTCTTTAGTCCATTATAATCCTCCTGCATTAAAATGAACATACCCGTTCCGCCCTCATGACAACCAGCTTTACCTTTTAATATTTTATAATTAATTTCTTTAGCATAAGGAGGACTATCCTTATTTTCTTTTAGAGGAGCGCCAGAACGAAGCTGTATGTCTAATAATTTAGCATACTTTAATGCATTTCCGCCGCCCTGCTCTACAGGTTCTCCAGTTGGAGAAAAGCCTCCAATTTTGCTACTAAACTGATTTATTATAACTATGCTAGTATTATTAGGCTGTCCGTCATCTCTTATCTGTGACCCCCAGACGCATTCTCGGACGAACTTAGCCACTATTCTAGCTCTAGTGGCAGGAATAGACTCTCCAAAGGCAGTCTCTTGTTCAGCATATGTATTTAAACCATTAATAGAGTCTACTATTATAAGCTGACTGGAATTAGATTTAATAATAGTTTTAAGAGATGTAAGATATGCTTCAGCATTTTTAGCAGTTACATTTATAACTCTATCATTAATTTCCATACCTACTGCTCTAGCTCTATCTACATCTAAAGCCATTTCTATTCCAGCATAAGTTATAACCGCATTCTCTTTAAATCGTTTCTGAACTTCGCGGGCTATAGAGAAAGCTAAAGTAGTTTTACTAGAACTTTCTTTACCTATAATCTGAGTAACTCCACCTCTAGGAATTCCGCCGCCAATTACACAATCTAATCCTATACTACCCGTACTTATCCTATCTTTAAATGGATTAGGAATCTCTGCTCCTAATTTAATACTACAATTTCCTTCCAATTCTTTATTTAATTTATTTACTAAAGCTCTAACATCTAGCTTTTCAGTAACTTCCATTTCCTTATCTTTTTTTGGACGCGCCAAATTCTATCCCTCCGTAGTAATGTCCTCATACATATCACATACAATATCATTTCCTTCCAAATAAAAACCTATTGAATTATTATCTAAAGGAATACAGCCTCCTTTATCTTTACGATAATGTTTACAATATTCACACTCGTCCCAAGTACAATAAGCTATAGATCCGGCCAATTATTAAGCCTCTACTATATTTAAATTAAGTATGTATTTCTTTTTCCCTTTAAAATTATTATATTCTAAAGTAGCATTTATTAATTGGCTATTTTCCTCTACAGTCCCTAATGATATATCCAACAACTTCCAATCTCCTTCAATTTGAGTACCCTCTCCAGTCTCATCCGCTATAGAATCAATAATACTTCTTATAGCACCATCTAAACCATCCTTCACAAACTTTTTATTTCTACGTATTTTTTCGGTTATAAAATCGTCTATAATCTTATTATCGGCACTCATTACTTACTCTCCTTATCTATATCGATTACAATTCCTATCCTAATATTGTCCTCATGATTATCACTAGCATCCATAAACTCCATAAAGATACTACTATCTTGGCCCGCCATATCAGTATCTACGGCAATTAATTTCCATTTAGTAGCGTCAAAAGGATAAGCACCTTTTCCAGACCTTATTGTGGTGAGACGTTTAACAACATCTTTTGCTATATCAAGTAAATAAACATTTTCTTCTTGTTCCATTTCTATCTGATCAATAACTTCATCTAACAAATTAGTCTTCATACTTTATTCTCCTTTCTACCTATTCTTGTATACACGTAACTCAATTGTATAGTTTTCAGTATTTCCTGTCTCATTCCCTTCACCCCCTACAAATATAGAGGTTACAACAGTTCCCCCATCCATAAGGAGACATTCTGAAAGATCATACCTAGTTTTATCTGGAACCTGACATGGGCGAGACTTCGTAATTACTTTAGCAAGCCTATCCCAAATATCCTCAAATATATAATATAGTACGATTTTATCGTATCCTTCTTCTATTAAATCCTTACGTAAATTATCGATATTCATATAGTTTCTCCATACTGATCTGCAAGAGCTTTTGCTATACCTGTATACGTATAACTTCTTATTTTTCCTCTATCTTTAGAAGGCGGTAAATTATGTATCCGCTGCCTGACTTTAATAGGTAACTTCATCATCTCATCATAAACATTATCAGTAGATTTAAGTTTAGGTAAATTTTTGAGCCATAAACAAGTAGCCTTAGTCTCCATATGTCCAAACATCCAAGGCTGTATAATTTGTTGAGGCTTACATATTCTAGTACTTATAATTCCTACTGGATTTTCTATACATATTCTATTTATAGAAGCATTCATTAAAGTTCTAACAAACTCCAATGCTTGTTTTTGTTCTTCTACTTTATATTTAAACCAACGCGCCCCACTTACTGCTAAATGAGTACAAGGGGGAAAGGCTATCATTAAATCCCAGCCATCATTTAAGTGATTTAATACATCATCTTTTATATGATATTTAGAGCCGTCTTCACAATCTACAATATCACAACTCCAAGCATCGTGGCCTAAGTCTTTAAAAGCCTTACGAACTACTCCTGACATTTCACACGCCACTAACACCCTCATTTAATCTCTCTTAATAGGGGGCAATAGCTTGGAATGCAGGGGCCTGAAGAAATGCCTCCATAATATCTACATAAATGTTCTATATCTATATAATGAGCTATTATATTATCTTCTAAATAATCTCCCTCCTCTATTCCACTATTTTCTAAGTCTCTACTCGCATAAAAACTGATAGTTGAATGTTTACACTTACCCTCATTCTCTATAAACTCTTTTAATAATTCTATTAATTCTTCTTTTTGCATACTTTACTCTTTTTGGATTTAGAAGGAGTATTGGCCTCTCTTGCTACTTCATCGGCCTCTTTTTTAGTCGAGTATATCTCATCTTCAGGAACACTATAAGTACAAGAGCAATGATAGAATACTCTATTAAATTTTTCTATTACTATTGATGTTATCATCTCATCAACACCCTCAAATTTTCCATCTGAGTATATATCCCCATGTCCGAAGCACCTTAGACAACCATATTTTTTTCCATCCAATCCTAAAAGTTTTCCAGATCCATTACAAGCAGGACAAGTAATATAATCTTTTTTAATTCGTACTAAATATACTTTCTGACCTATATCAAATTTAGTTTTTATATCCACATCTTACCTCGCAAGTACTACAGTCGTGAGTACGACAGCATGTTTTTTGAGGGGCCAAATTTAGACAAGCTTCTTTAGCCTCTACTGCTCTATAATTATCATTTATTTTTCTACCGTGATAAGGAGTTAGAATATCCACATAACGATGATATTTTTTAACCTCATGCTCATTACGTACCATCATACGTAATTTAACATTAGAAGTTTTATACTGTCTTATCCATTTAGGGACGCCACTATTAAAATCTAAACTATAATTAATAGTTAAGTTTTTATACTTATTATATTTTTTTACAAATTCTGGCTGTTTAGTAATAGCTTTCAATCTTAATCCTGCTAATGCAGAATCGTCTAATATATTTTTAATGTCATCGTCCATCCAAGGTTCATAATCTCCAAAGCTAAACATTCTTAGCCCGCCCATTTTATTTAATTTAACTAATGTAGAATCTTTTAATCTTAATATTTCGTGATTATAATGAGTCTCATAAAAACCTTTCGCTCTATATTTTTTTCTACGACTTTCTTGAACATAGCAATAACTACAGGGATTACCTGCTTTTAATCGCGGGCAAATAGTTGATAGATCTAAACTCCTATATGTTTTACTATTATCTTGTATGCAATTTATCAATTCATTAATACTCCTTATTTATTTTTTAATGTCTATTGACATTAAATATCTATTTGTTCTATACTTGAATTATGAAATTAGTAGTAAATATTAAGTTACTTCCAACTTCTGAACAACACACTATATTAAAAACTACCTTAGAAGTAGCAAACGACGCCTGTAATTATTTATCTAGTGAGGCCTTCAAAAGTAAAATTTTTGGGCAATATAGTTTACATAAATTATATTATTTAAAAATCAAAGAAAGATTTAATCTTTCTGCACAAATGGCAGTCCGTTCTATAGCTAAGGTGGCTGATACTTATAAAAAAGACCATAAAACTATTAGAAAATTTCGTACTTACTCCGGCCAACCTTATGACGATAGAATTTTAAGATTTACTGAAAATCAAGTTTCTATCTGGACCGTAAACGGTAGAATTAAAATTCCCTATCAAATGGGAGAATACCAACGAAAACTATTTCCTTTTCGTAAAGGAGAGTCTGATTTATTATACATCAACAATATTTTTTATCTAACTTGTGTTTGTGATATTGATGACCCTGAATTAATTAAAACTTCTAAAGTATTAGGAGTAGATTTTGGAATAGTTAATATTGCCGTAGATTCTAATGGAAAAGAATATAGTGGTAAAGCTATTAATAGAAATAGATGTAAATATTCTCATCGTCGTAAAAATCTTCAGAAAAAACATACTAGGTCAGCTACTCATAAACTTAAGAAATTATCTGGTAAACAAGCAAGATACCAAAAAGATGTAAATCATTGCATTTCTAAAGCTATCGTGTCAGATGCTAAACGCACTTCTTCTATAATTGCCTTAGAGAATCTCAAAGGAATTACCAAGAAGGTTACGGCTAATAAGCAACAGCGGTCACGATTGTCTAATTGGGGATTTTATCAATTAAGAACTTTCATAGAATACAAAGCTAAACAGGCAGGTATTCCCGTAATATTAGTAAATCCTCGATATACCTCTCAAGAATGCCCTATGTGTAGACACATCTCTAAATCTAATAGAAAAACTAGAGATAGTTTTATTTGTGTTAAGTGCGGTTTCGCTGGCCCTGCTGACACAATCGCAGCACTAAATATTAGTGCTAGGGCTGTCGTCAATCAGCCGATGGTAGCGAACACTTGTTTAGCTACAAACTTATAACTTTAGTTAGTTATAGATAATTGATTGTATCGATGGTCTATCTATACGCTAGTTCTAATTGAACTAGGTATATTATATCCCTCCAAACTAAGTATATAATTATCCATAATTTCTTTTGTCACTATTTCATATTTAATTGGATATTTTGCTAACTCATTATCGCATTTCATTTTCATTATCCCATTATAATTACTCTCTTCTGCATCACTTAAAGTAATTTTAATTTTAGGGTCATTTGTAGAAATCAGTGTAATTTGACCATTATCACACTGAATATGAATACAACTATCAGACATTAATCCTCCAAAAATTTATTTATGATAAATATAGTCCTCTATACCCATCCGAATTTATACGCTTATTCAGTTTCTATATAATGATGGACTTTTTGAATATATGCATACTTATTTTCACATTTACAAATCATTTATACCTCATCATTAGTTATATATCTAAATGCATAACATTCGCCTATAAGATTTGGGCGTAAACTCCATATACATGTGAAATTCATACATCCCGCGCAGCCAAAACAAATAGCTTCGTCATAAGGAATTGTAATCATTTTTAAATTACCCATTTTTTAAAAGCCGTATCTATTAATCTATCTTTATCTATACATTTAAATACATCCACTATTTTTCCTTCAGGATGCCCTAATATCAATCCCTCATAACAAACATAATTAGGATATAAAATTTTAAACCACATAGTTATTAATTTATGAGCCATTTTTTTAATTATCTAAATGAGTATCATACTTAAATAATATACACTCATTTCCTCTTAAAGGCTTTAAATTTAATTCCTCAGCCATACAAGGATTGTCTTTATTTTTTAATTTAAATGGATCACACCATACGCATTTAAAACAATTAAATTCTTCATTTAAAACTTCATTTATTAATCTTTTTAAATCTTCCATTAATCTTTTGACCACCTTACCATATCTTCTTCATATAAAGCTGGCTTATGTATAGTTTTATCATCATCTATAACACAAGTACGAATAAAAAATCCTATCTCTTCCCACTCATATCCTAAAGGATCTATAAAATTTGGGTGCTTTACAATAGTTGTATAGTTAAAAGGAGAAGTAGTCTCTTTAATATGTTCTCCTGATACTGTTTTAAAAATATGTATAACTAATTCTTTCCAAATAGAATGAGCTCCTGATAAAGAATAAGATTCATAGTTAGGAGGATAGTCACATATCCAATATTTAGATTTTCCTTTATATAACACCGTTATTTAGTCCACCTATCAGATGCATGTATTTCGGTTTCTAAAGGTAATATAAGTTCTATACCTAAATCATCCCAAGGATGAGTCATATAATGTTCTATAATAGGCATAGCCATTTCTACATTTTCATTGGGACATTCAACTACTATTTCATCATGTATCTGAAGTAATAATTTACATCCTAATTCTTTTAACCGCTCATCTGCATCTATTTTTATCATAGTTCCGCGCAATAAGTCTGCTACTCCACCTTGAGGGCCTACATTTACTATTTCACGTTCCGCCGCAGCTACTGACCATTTTTCTAATCCCATTAATTCAGGCATTCTACGATAACGCCCAAGTAATGTCCTTAAATAAGGCATCGGCTGTTTTTGGCGGGCCAGAATTGGAGTATATTTTATATAATTTGCTAATTCAGGATATTGAGCAAAATAAGTAGCTAACAGTGCTTTACATATTTCTACTCTTTCTTTAGGACTTACTTTACCATAAGGAGTATTCTCCCACCCAATATCGCTTTCTATTTTCAATGATAGCGTTTTCGGCCCCATACAATAGTTAGTACCTAATACTATTACCTTAGCTAATTTTCTTTGAGCACTAGATACGTCATCTATAGACATACTAAACATAGAAGAATAAACTGCTTTATAAATATCCTTAGTCTTTAAATCTTCTACTAATCTAGTACAGCCCGCCAAATGCGCTATTAATCTTATTTCAGCTTGAGATAAGTCAGATATTATAAACTGTTTTCCAGGTTCGGGCCTGAAACAATTTCTAATCTTAAACTCATCACCATCAGGTCTAGGCATATTCTGAGTATTAGGATTAGATCCACTTAATCTACCAGATACTGTATTGGCCTGATTTAAACTAGGATGTAATTTACCATCTTCAGACCATTTGATAGAATAAGCAATTCCAGCAGCATAAGTACTTTTAGTTTTAGCTATAGAACGATATCTTAATATTTTTCCTATCATCTCAGGATTTTTAGCATATAATTTTTCTAATACTTTAGCATCTGTGGTAGGCTTCTTATTACCGCTTTTCCCACCTTTAGTCATGCCTAATACAGGTAGCTTTAATTTCTCATAAAATAATTTAGCTAATTGATCTGGGCTATTTAAATTAATAACTTCTCCTGTTAAAGTATTAAAATAAGTTTCTATAGTCCTCATTTCAGCTAAACAATTCTTTTCTATTACCCTTAAATATTCCTCATCAACCCATATTCCGTTTCGCTCCATTTTATATAGAACATCTGTAAACTGTCTTTCTATCTCCCAATAATAATCCCATAAAGTTTTATTCTCATACTTATATTGAAATTCCTCTTTAACCGTAGGTATCCAAGGAATAGCTTCTAATTTTTCTTTAAGTATAAAAAATAACTTGGCGGTCAAATAAGCGTCTAAAGTAGCATACTCAACCATTTTAGGAGTTTTAATTAAACTAGTATCAGGTTTTTGGGGTCTATTAAACTTCTTATTTATAACTTCTTCTATATCTTCAGCATATATATCCGGACTTCCATCCTCATTAAATAACTCATCTTCGTCTATATCTGCGTCTAATACTTCACGCTCTTTTTTATTAAATACTTTATTATAACTAGTCTTACCCATATCTAATAATTCTTTAGCACACGCATCTAATCTATGAAATTTTCGTTCGTCAAATAACCAATGCCCGATCATAGTATCTACATAAGGATGTGTTAATAATATGCCTTCATTTTCTAAACAATGTCTATCATATTTTAAATTGTGAAATATTTTTATAATATTTGAGTTATTAAATAAACTTTTATCAAACTCTTTTAAATACTCTGCTTCTATATAATATCTGTCAATACCGTCACTCAAACTCCAACAATTAATAGAATCTAAATTACAAGGACTTATCTTATTCTTAACACTTAAGCCATTTGTTTCCGTATCTACAGCATAAGGAATATTACTATTTTGTAGTATATCACTTAACTCTCTTGCTTTACGTAATGTATCGATTACTATGGGTTCCGGTAGATCATTAAACTTCATCTAGCTTTTCCTTATAATTATAACTCCATTTAAATCCTCCAGCTTGCCTTCTACCTTCCTCACTACTACATACAAAGCTTATATTAGGGAAAGGAATTCCGGTAAGCCTACCTGCATCATGTATACTTAGATAAGTAGTAATATAATCTCCTTGTAATGAATATTGATATACTTTTTTACTAGTAGGTTGGCTAACCATACTTTTTTTTCTAGATTCTAAAGTCATAGGTCTTCCCTTACCTGCCTCGCTAATTCTTTTTCTAGTTTCTAAAGACCTTTTCTGCCCTATACGCTTCAATCTTCCTTTTTCAATAGAAGCTTGAGACAGTTTTTTACCCATATGAGCAATACTTAAATTTTTTCTAGCTTCCTCACTTGCCTTAGTTCCAGTTCTAGATAGTCTTAATTTTTCTTTATGCTCGTCAGTCAATTTTTTACCTTTACAAGATCTAGCCGTAGGATTTATATTAAATGAAATTTTATTTTTTTTAAAAAAATCTATAAATTTTTGTTCTTCAGCTAAAGCTGTCTCTAAATCATACGTCTCTATCATAGGCTTAAAAACTAAGCATTTTTCTCCATATTTATTATAAAAATTCTGTAAAATATAGTTTCCATGATCTTTTCTTTTTAATTCTTGACTATGCTCTACATCACGTTTTCCCAACTTTCTTAAAGTATGGCCTACATAAGTTCTAGCATCTATAGTGCTCATAATAAAATAAACACCGCTCTTATCTTTCCAATACTCCTTATTTATAAACTCGATCACACCTTACTCCATAAAAATATAAGGGTATCTAGTACCTCAATTATTTTTAAATACTTAATTACTCAGTCTTTACGAATTCATCGGCCTCCGCAGAATTAACAGCTATCTTATCAGATATCTTCCACGGATTTGCGAGGCTAGTAAAAGCACACTGTTTATCAATATCTATAGTTTCGAATATCTTACTGAAATCATAATCAGGAACTTCAATAAGATTTTCGGGAATAGGTTCAAACTTCATGGTAGGAGTTATGATTAAAGTTACTGATTTAGGATTATCCTTCGGGGCAGTTTTTTCTACGACAAGATTAGTATCATAGATACCCGCTCTAACAGGATGTTCGCAGCCATTAGAACATTCAATACTCTCAACCGGCATTCCTACATGGCCGCAGCTAGAACACTGAATATCCTCAAAAGCCATCTCAGTAAATTTCTCCGGAGAAATATCGGCTTCAGGATCTATTAAGTCACTACCACACTCGGAGCACTTTAAAGCTATAGTCTTTATAGTACCAGTCTTACAAGTTAAACAAGTACCTCCAATATCCATATTAGCTTTAGCCAATAAAGTCTTCTGATTCTTACCTACCGCCCAATGCCTACGACCTACAGTAACTAAAGGAATTTTGTTTTTACATAATTCACAATTCTTACTTTTACTGCACTTTTCAAAAGTCTTATTTCCGCCAGCCGCCAATAATTCATGCATCTGACGTAAATCTAAAATAGTAAATACAAACTGCTTGCTATACCCTACTGCCTTCTTCTCCTCCAATAACCCAGTCTTAACTGCATCACCGTATTTGCCATAATAGCAGCCAATACAATTACCATCAGTTTTTGGATTATTTTTAGTACAAGTAAAACGAATAAAATTACCCTTCTTGTTATAGCAAGCATGTTGGGTAAAAGTGTACATCTCTTTAGGAAGTACTCGTATTACTGCCTTACCTTCATTAGCTTTCAGATTAAAATACTCAGATCTTTCGGGAACGATCTCATTTTTATAACCTTTATTAGTGGTTTCCTTCATTGCCGCGCCGAATTTAAAATACCCTTCACTCATTTGAAATCTCCTTTATCTTTAATTTTAGGGTCATCGGGCTTATTGAGCTTGAAAACAATTTTTCCAACTCTTCCTTATTATATTCGTCAGGTTGTTTTTTATCGCCTAATACTATCCTGACTGTGCCTTTATTCAATAACTTATCGGCTACTGTTTTTTCTTGACCTGTGCCTAATAGTTGCCTAAACCCTCCTTCGTCATTATCCAAAAATAATATAAATTTATTTGTCAAAGAAGTTAAAATATCTACTTGAGCATCACTTATAGTTGCACCCATTAGAGCTACTGTATTCCAATATCCGTGCTGTAATAGCCATAGACAGGCTTTAAAGCCCTCTACAACTATTATTTCTTTACAATCGTCGAAGTATGCTCGACTATACACTTCGTCTAAATTATAAAGAAATTCCCCTTTAAGGAATTCATATCCCGGCGCGATATTTTGAAAGTCCTCAACATAAAATTTATATCTAGAACCTTGATCATCAAATACTCGTCTACCCCCTATTCCAACTAAAGTTCCGTCTTTATCTCGAATAGGAAAAGTAACGCGATAATTAGCTTTATCGAAACCGATCTGCTTTTTCTTTAATATGTCTAGCGAGAATCCGCTATTTAACAAGTCTACTGGAATAAATTGTGTATAGGCATCTACGATAGATTCTGGTAAAGTATGTACAGCATTTGTTATACGCCGTTTTTTATACTTTGAATCGTCTAATTCAATAGAATCTATTATATCACGATCTCCTAAATCTCTCAAAAGCTTTTTGAAATTTCCCCGCTCGTCGCAACTAGCATGAAAACATCTAAAAAAGCCGGAATCGGGATAAATATATAAATGTCCTTTCCCATGATCATGATGATATATACAAGGAACTTGAAGAGATTTTCCAGATATATTTACATGTTTAAATTTACTACGTACATATTCTTCTACATTCATTAATCTGGCAAACTTTTTAAAAGTTCTTTATTCTTCTTTATAAATTTTTCTACAAGACTTAACGCTTGCTGCTGTCTTTCAGCTTCAAATATAAGATCATCTCCTACATAATCACAGGGATCTAGAGAATTACCTAAAGCTAATTCATATACTATATCTAATGCCTTTTTTACAGACATCTTTTTCTTAGACATTATTTCACCTTTTTAACTTTAAACATTTTTCTAGTAGTATTTAAATACTTCATTATTCCTTTAGCAACTTTTCTACCTGCCGCTTTTTCTTCATCGCTAATATTTCCATCAAAATAATCCATAACATACTTATTAAAATCTTCCGGCTTCATTATTTCACCCACTATTAAAATTAGTTTCTCTAATCTTATTTAATTTTTCTTCTACATTATCTGTAGACTTACCCTTACCCTTGCTTTTCCCATTCATAGCTTCGGCGCTTATAGTAGCGTCTAATTCACTTACACCTAATCTATCAGCACTTAAGAACTTCTTCATATTTAACTTATCGCTATATTTAACATCCATATTTTCAGCTAATAGACAATTTATAACAAAAGCTTTTTCTTCACCTTCTCTTATAGCTTTAATTACTACAGCTATTTCTTTTTCTTTATAATCTCTAAATATTCTAAGTACTACATCAGCATCTCTAGTAAAGCTGGCACTATAACCTATATCATCGTATTTACTAGCACTATCTCCTCCACGATTTGCTTGAGTAGTAATTACTACAGGTATATTTTTTATTTGAGCTAATTCTTTTAAATCCTGAGTAATATGGGTTATATTTTTATAATCTATTGTACGTTCTTTAGTTCTATCGTCTGCAAGTAGATATACCCCATCTACAAATACTATATCAGGTCTATATTCATCTACTTTAGCTAAGATACTACTTACAGATACTGCCCCTCCCGCCGCGCCACGACCATCAGAAATTATAAACTTACCTACACTAGGAGTATCAGCTTTTTCTTTACTATCTATAGCCATCTTTTCTAATTCTTTACGAACTCTAATTTCTTCTTCAGTATCTAATTTACCTTTACTGAATTGTCCATAATTAACTTTAGCATATATGGCTACTGCTCTTTTAGCTATTTGTTCAGAACTCATTTCTTTAGTAATTACTAATACTCTTTTTCCACACTGTTTATAAAGATGGATAGCCATATAAAGCATTACCCAACTTTTACAGCTTTTAGGAGAGCCGTAGATAACGATTAAGTTCTGAGGATGCATACCTCCAGTCTCTTCACTTAAAAACGGCCAGGGATATGGAAGCCCTGTTACACCCCTAAATAATTTAGTAGATTGATAAGTATCTAATATAGGTCTAACTTGATCGGTTAAGTTAATATCATTAGGAGAGAACTTCCATTTAGACTGTAATTCTCTAGCCCCCTTGGTCATAGAGTTTAAAGCATCTTTAGGACTAGTATCGGCTAAAGAAGTTACCTTTTGAAGTAGCTTACCCATCTCTATTTCAAAGTTAGATTGTACTACTTGTTCACATAAAGCTTCTATAGTATCTGTAGATTTTACAGGTTTAAATTCTTTTATTTTTTCTTGTATTAATTCAGCACTTGGCACCCCGCCAAATCTATTACGATGTTCTAATATAATTCCGTAAACTCGGCGGGCAATAATATCTTTAAAATGATCTCCTTGAATTCCATATTTGATTAAAGGAATATCTGGATTGTTACTTTCTATAATCTTACTTAATAATCTTATCTCCCAATTAGCCAACTATTCCTCCTGATCTATAATTTTTTTATTTTCTATATCAATAAAATAGCTATGAGGATCTCTCCTATTTCTCCATCCCGGATCTAAATTATATCTAATTCCAGAAACTATACTTACAACTTTCCAACCTCTAGAATTTATACGTATAGAAGGATATAAACCTGTACCCCTATTTTCGATTAAAGCCATTTCTTCTAAGTCATCAAATGTATCTATATCCTCATCACTTATTTTAGATACTAATCCAGCTCCTCTAGGGCTATATTCCCCATTTTCATCTTCTTCTATAAAATCAATCCATCCCTCTCTATCAGAATCGTTCCATGAACAAAGTACTAAAAATCTTAATAAAGAATAGTGCTTACTATTAATCTTAATCATCAAACAATCTATGCCTCACTTCATCTTCAATTAATTTACATAACTCATTTAACTTACTATTAACTTCATCGGACATAATATAATTGTTATTAGCCTCTAAATAAGTAAACCCCATTCCACTTTCCATATAGTCAGACACATTCTCTTCTGGGGCTACAATCTTTTTTAAATCGGCGGGCAATTTATTATATTCTTCTATTAAATTTCTTTGATCTATTTGAGCGATTAAATTTAAATTAACTTTAAACTCAGGGGTATCTCCATGTCTAACAAAAGATATATCTCTAACTCTAACATCACTTATTCTACTCAATCTCATTTTATCGGCCATATCAATTGTCGCCCTTTTTATTTATAAAATCTTTTGTAAGTTCCTGTATTAAAGTTTTTAATTCCTCAGTTATAATTAATCTCATTTCCTTATAGGCATCTGGAATATCTATTTGCCTAACATCTACAGGCACCCTAATACCCGCACTTCCGCCGACACTAGCATACATATCTTTTATCGATTCTTTATAGTTAACTTCAGATTCAAGATAAATAGGGTATTTAGGTAAATCGCCTTCTATAGCCTGTTCTATAATTCTAAAGTTTTTAATCTTCTTAAGTACGACTCCATTAGCCGTCAATTCTCCAGTACTAGCAATATACCCGCTCTCATCTTTTTTACTAGAATCCATTATTTCTCCTCACCAATTGTAATAGTATCAATTAATGTGCCTTTTCTAATTTTATACATTCCATCTCTTTTCGGGGTATATACTTTAATTTCTACAGGATCTAAAGTAACCTCATAAATAAATTCTACATCACAATGTAATCCTGTAGTCGGCTCATACGCTCCTACTTTCCAATTACAGCTACCGGGGCCGCTAGGAGAATAATCTTTTAACTTTATATCTTTATTTCCAGAAGCATTCCAAGGTTCTCCTAAATATTCCTGCGCCCCACAAAGGATAACCCATCCACAAAATTGATTTAAATCATCTCTAGCTCCTTTTTTTAATAATCCTAATATATTTTTTAAACTAGGAATTACGCATGAAGGATACCCATCACTATGTCTATAAAAATATAATCTACTCTTTCCTTCTCTAAATATTATGTTAGCTCTTGTACTCATACTAATACTCCTGTTTTTTCTTTATAAATTTTCGATAATTCTAATGCTTTAGCATAGTCACATAAACAATCATGTAAGGGATCTTTAACTACTACACTTGGATTACGTAATAGATAAGCTATAGGCCACGTAGCTAATGCTGGATATATTATAGCCCCCTCTTTTCCAGGAACTGTAACTAATTGAACTTTACCTCTAGCATTAGATAAAGATGTCTTATCCTGCCTAACTAGATATTGAATCGGAGGCTGGCCTAATAAAACTATTACTTTAGGGTCTATTATGTATATTTCTTTATTTAATCTATCTATACAATTACTTACTTCTAAGCTATTAGGTATTCTATTTTTATTTATATTATCTGCTTCTACGGATCTACATAAAGTTAAATTAGATACATATACTTCATTTCTTTTCAGGCCCACTTTTTCTAATAGAGCATTAAATATACTTCCACCCGATCCAGCTAAAGGAGCCATTTCAGATTCCTCATCTTCGCCGGGGGAGATGTGGATAAACATTAAATCAGCATTTATATTACCAGACCCGAATACTTTATCTCTTTCTCCCATAATACATTTTTTACAATGTATGTATTCTTTACATAACTCCATTAATAATTCACGTTTCTCGTCTGAAGATATCAAACTATCCTCCTCATTCTTTTCTATTTAAACAGATTTGTAAATGTTTAATATTTTGTTTAAGTTCCTTATTCTCTTTTTTTAATTCAAAATACTCAAATAGAGTATTCATTATTACATGAGTAGCTTCGTCAAAAGCACTAAAGTCCGGGTCATCATCTTCATATAAAGATGTATGGATTTTAATTAATCTATCTTTAGTTATAAGTTCTAATTTATCTTTTGCCATCAAATTCTCCCTTAGCTATATATAATAGTGTATAGTCCACATCAATGCTGAATGGAGTAGCTTTACGGCCTACTAATAAGTAATTTATAGGAACTAATTCTGATAATCTAAAATTTATCACATATATAGACATATTGCCTACATTTATATCCTTACCAATATCTTCTCTATTTAAATACATATTACTAGGAAAACCTAAGTCTTTATCTGATATTTCAGTATTCGGATTTACTAATCCTTCTACCTCATATCTATATTTTCTATAGTAATTAACTACATTTAAAAATTCTTCCATAGAAAACAATAGGCTATCCATCTACTGAAGCGCCCCACGCAAATATATGGTTGAATCTATCAATACTTTCTCTAACTTCGTCTGGCTCGTCGTAATTATATAATTGATTAGGACAATTAATTATAATAGCCTCTTCATTGCCTATATTTTTAAAGCCATGCCAATAACCTTTATATATAGTTATTAAACTAGGATTCGTACCGTCCATAACTATCTTTTTCAAATCAGCCCGTTTTTGTTCTTCTAAAAATAAGGGAGGATAACTTTGTAAATGATTAGGTTTGGGAAGGGCGTCTTTATCAATTTCAGGAATAAATAAAGTTACAAATAATACTCTTCCTTTCACACACACCATTCTATCTGTTTGTTCGCGGTGGAGATGCCAAGCCTTAGAAATTCCCGGCAATACTGTAGTCATATATACTTGTTGTATAGGACCATTAGAATCTCTATCTATTCTAACTATTTCAGTTAAACTTCCCCGCGCATCAAATATAGTATCTAATTTAGTTACATTTGTATTATTCATTCTATCTCCTTTTTTATATACTTATCTATATATGATTTAGCTTCTAAATCTCCATGTCTATGGTAGTACTCTAATATAATTTTTTCGGCCTCATTTAAAAGCCGCGATTTTAAAAGCCTTACTTGTTCTAATAATATTTCTACATCAACATCTACTAAAGAACTTAAAATAGAGTTAGATCCAATAATATCTCCTTCTATCTCTTTCAATTCTTCATCAGTTATAATATTCACTTATTACCGCCTAAATATGTTTCTACATCTACGTAAGTTTTAACATCTGCTGTAGGCTCCAATTTTATTTCTTTATAAATACTATTTAAAGTATTATTTATATTCTCTAATAGAATTAACATTTTCTCATTTATATAATCTTTTCTCGCCTCTCGCGCCGAAGTTTGTAAATCCATATTAATCTCCTTTAAAATAAATAGCTAAAAACTATTAAATTGTAGCCTAAAATTAAAAATTGGTTGAGGGTTAATAATTAAATGAACACTTTGACTAAAAAAGAAGAAGAGAAGATCCTGAAAGGAAAATGTCTTTTGCAAAGGAGGTTTGAAAATGACGACTTCTCTTCTTCAATTATTATATAACATATTATTTTAGAAAATTGCGGACCAAATTATCTAAGTAATTTACTAGACCATTTAGGATAGACTACATGACAAAGAGTAACAGTATCTTCACAACTTATATTAAGTCTCATAGATAATTTAGATATAATTCTATCTATAGGGGTTTTCTTACTTATCTCATTCCTTATAAAATCTCCAACATATAACCTGGCCGCAGTTACTATTGCCTCTAATTCAATAATATCCCCATTTAAAGTTCTACTAGCTATGCCTACTTTCATTTATCTCTCCACACTCCTTCTTTTCCATTTCTATCTTTATATACATATACTGCATTAGGAAATCCTTCATATTCAACAGTTATACTATTAGACATTTCAAGCAATAGTTTACTAGTCAGTAAAAATTCTAGAGGAACTTCTGAAGGATAGTCATGATTCATATCTATGTCTATTGTCATACGCATATCTATCTCCTTATAAATTAAAAAAGTTCCGAAGAACTTTAATTCTTATGGTGGACCCTGCATGATTCGAACATGCGACAGTTCGGTTATGAGCCGAGTGCGCTACCAACTGCGCCAAGGGTCCATAATACTGGTAGTCCCGGTTGGAATTGAACCAACAGCCTGTCGGTTATAGGCCGACTGCTCGAACCAATTGAGCTGCGAGACTATAAAATATTTTCATAATCTATATAACATAGAAGTTATATTTTTTTATAGATTATATCTCAATCTTCCCCACCACACTCTTTTCTAACCAAATTCTTGGAGTAGAATTATATTTATCTATAATTTGCTTAATTTCTAAGCTCGATATGTCATAATTATGCGGCCTATATTTCGGAATTTCATAACAAAATATTTTCCATACAATGCCATTATTAATGAATATAATATCCATCTTTTTTTGAACACGGATCATGTCTGATAGGGATTCTATAAAAATTTCTTTAAATATGCTTTGCATTTATTAAATTACTCCTAATATGTTATATTATATTTCGCTGGCTATTTTATCCTATTTTCACCAGCAGATCCGAGTGTTTGCAACTTCGTTGTCAGTCCATTAAGTATCGTACTTTTCAGTTTTCCATACTTAACTTCAATCCGGCAACTAGGACTCGGCATAATATTTATACCATAAAAAATAAAAAAATATCATACTAAAAAATTTGGAGGAGAATTAGTCCTCCAATTTTTTATCTATCTTTCTATAGGTTTATTACATCCATGCTCAACTTTATATTCAGGATTAACACATTCTATTTTATAATTTCCATCATATTTAATAGCTACATAATCTGTGTAGATATGTATCGTAGTTATCCAGAAAAATATTAATATTAATATTGTAGAAAATATAATAGGGACACTTGTTACTGCCTTTTTTAAAGTATCATTAGTATTTTGCCCTAACCAGAAAATTATTGTAATTGAAATCGCCGCCGCTAAAATAGTTGCCAACATTGCATATAAACTAGGCAATATAATCTCCTTTTTAAGTTTGCAAATAGTATTACTATTTAGTACTTTTTATTAACCTTCTCGTATAACTTTAACAAATTTACAGGCCTTGGCCCTAATTTTTTGAGGATATTGAGGATGTCCTCCAAAACACCTACAATCACTTAATTTTGCTCTAACTAAAAGTATTTTGTATTTCACATTTTTAGGTATAAATTCTAGTAGGCCGCTTTCACTGTCTGCTAAGTGTAATCCAGGCCCGCACTCACCTGTAAATGACTCATTCCAATCAGGACAAATAATCTCTTTTCTCGTAATATAATTTATTTTTCCAGTATAGAAATCTGTCCCATTATATTTTACTGCTTTATAAAAATATCCGTACCCTTTTACAATTCTAATTCCTTTTAAAGCGCACCAATCATCTATATTTGATGGATATTTCGGATTAATAATTATGGCTTTATTAGAAATTAATTTTATTTTAGAATTTCCATATTTAATTATAGACGTATAATCCCTAGCCTCGACATGTGCGCTTTCCCAAGCCACGACATGTGCGCTTTCCCAAGCCTCGACATGTGCGCTTCCCCTAGCCACGACATGTGCGCTTCCCCTAGCCTCGACATGTGCGCTTTCCCTAGCCTCGACATGTGCGCTTTCCCAAGCCTCGACATGTGCGCTTTCCCAAGCCACGACATGTGCGCTTTCCCAAGCCTCGACATGTGCGCTTCCCCTAGCCTCGACATATGCGCTTCCCCTAGCCACGACATGTGCGCTTCCCCTAGCCACGACATGTGCGCTTTCCCTAGCCTCGACATGTGCGCTTTCCCAAGCCTCGACATGTGCGCTTCCCCAAGCCACGACATGTGCGCTTCCCCTAGCCACGACATGTGCGCTTCCCCTAGCCACGACATGTGCGCTTTCCCTAGCCTCGACATGTGCGCTTTCCCAAGCCTCGACATGTGCGCTTTCCCAAGCCACGACATGTGCGCTTCCCCAAGCCGCGACATGTGCACTTCCCCTAGCCTCGACATGTGCGCTTTCCCAAGCCTCGACATGTGCGCTTCCAGAAACTAATATCCTACTATCTCCAGCAGCTATAATACTTCCTTCATTAATTTCATGATACCCTGTATCATATCTTTTTATATCACTCATCTTTAACATCCTTTCTTAGCTAATCTAGCTTCTTCTTCACTATCATAATAGTGATGGTGTTTAAGTAATTTTTCTTCTATTTTAATTACTTCTAAACAGCCGCCCAAATCTTCAGACCACATAGAACATTTAGGCTTAATAAAAGCACAATTATCAAGTAATTCTTCAATAGGCTTTGTTTCAGATTCATGTAAATAGTATACATAACCATTATGGCACCATATAGTATATATACCTGTAGTACTTAAACCTCTATGACATTCTTTATTCCAATTTTCACTAGACATACTATCTCCAATTTAATAGATATCTATATAGACCTAATTCCTCATCATTATCGTGCCTTAATCTATTAGGTAAGGCTTCTTCTCCGATACACTCTCTAATATTTTCCCACATCTCTCCTACTATACATCCCCCATCTAATATAGAATCTCTTATTCTCGCACAAGATAAACAAGTATGATATGTATTTATTCCAGGCCCTCCATAAACACTATACTCATATTTTTCACCCGACAAAATTATATCTCCGCACTCACAACATCTACGCCATTTTTTAGATTTATGAATAGCATTTCTATAAAAATTTGAACTATCGTAATCAGAATCACAGCTACAAGTACACCCCATCACTCTCCTCCAATCCATAATCCTCTATTACTTAAATTTATTTCTATGAGTTCTTTAGTACGGTCACTAATTATCATTTTATCTCTATTTGTCTTATACCATCTATAAGTATCTGGAGTTCCTTGAGCCTTTCCCGCGCCAATCCAATCACATATCATTTCTCTAATCGCATTTTTAGGCATATCATGTTTTTTAATATTACCTTCAACTTCAGTATCTACTACAGTCCAATACTGCCAATGATGATCGTTATGATGAGTATGATGAAGCCAGGCTAAATCAAAATCTAAACTTCCAGTATCCGTAGGTTTATAATATCCAGTAGCATTTCTTATTTGTTTTTTAGTTCCATCTTCATTATAGAAAAATTTAGCATATGCTATAAATTCTAGCGGCATAAATTTACTCATATCATGTTTTAATCCGCGCCAATAAAGGTTGCATTTAAAACACTCTACAGTTACGTAGTATTTGTGCATAAATAAGTATTTAAAATAATTTAGATATCTTCTCATAATTAATACCTCCTTTTAGTTTTATAATAGAAAATAAAATACATCTATCAATTTCTTCGATTTTATTTTTAAACTTATAAAGAGTGGGGGGAGTATACTTCTTCATAACTCCTCCTCATTTATAAACTTAAAATCATATCTAAATAAACTTATACCTCTATTACTATTAATATCATTAGGAGGAATTCTAATTATGTATCTATCGGTTTTGCCGTGATATACAAGTAATTCTCCTTTTTCCCCAGCCGCCGCAAAATTACCATCCATATCTGTTACATCTTTAGTTACTTGAATATATTCTTTCATATTAATCTCCTTCAAAGTTATATAACAAAAAATAATGTTTTTTGGCGGGCCAAAATGTATAAATAAAAAAGAGAGGGGTGCCTCTCTAATTGATTCCTAGAAATCCTTCCTTACTTTGTAAGGATTTCTTGCCCGTCGAATTTTGGGGCACTCAATTGGAGGAGATGTAAGGAACACTCCAAAAGTTTTGGTAGAGAGGAATCACTTCTCTACATTATTTATATAACAAATAATTTAATTATTTTTCACTAATAAAATTTTCTACTAAATCCTCTTCTTTTATATTAATAGTCGGTTCTACATTTTTCTCAATCTGATACTTACGCTTCTCTTCTACTAATTGTATAATATTATTTTTCTCGACATCTGTTAATTGTTTTCCAGAGGGGTTTAATAATCTATAAGAAGATTTTATTCCTCCATAATTATTCCCATATTTTTTAGCCCCCCCTTCTATATCCTTTAAACACTCATCACAATAAACATTAATTTTGAGGGGGTCTAAAAATGGGGCGGGGCCGTTAGATACTTGTAAGTAAGTTTTCGGTAATAATTTATCGCATAAAGTACATGATTCTTGAAGTAAAAATACAAAACTCATATCCTTATTTATTTCATGAATTTCATTATCTTTAGTGACATACCATTCTTTAACTTGTGTTAAACTCATTCATTCTCCTTTTTATCTTCAACTTCTTTCCACATTCTTATTACATCATCTATAGATACTCTATCTTTTAGAAACTCTATACTATCTTTTATTTTCTTTTCATATCCTCTACAAGAGGCTACTGATCCAAGCCACTCACTGTATTTATCTTCCGGATCTTCACCATAATTCCCATACTCTTTTCTAATATGTGGAAATGGATCAGGTTCCCCACAAAGTTCGGCGGCTTTATTGCATATTTTACTAGCAGTAATGACTTCTCTATCAAATCTTTTTGAGCGCCAAATATGGTATTTGATAGCTCTATTTTGTAGAGTCTGTAATTCCCTATCACTTATATCTTCTTTTTTAATTAATCTCTCAACTATCCAAGTCAAAGTATTTACTGAATGCCTAAGTTCTACTACCTCTCTTTCTAAATCACTGTCCATTTTTATTTTCCTTTTGTTATCTCATCAATAGCATTAGATATATCAGTTCTAACGTGTTTTTCTTCATCTGTTAATGAAGGGATATGATGGCAAAGTTTACTCATTAAATCGCAAAAATCTACACAAACTAAAGATTTATAATGCAGCCCGCCCAATTCCGTATTTAATATATATCCATTATCTTTACGTTCTATACTAGTCATCTGTTTCTCCTAATGTAAATTGTTCTATTCCCATTAACTTATATACTTCCATCCAAGTAGCTCCACAAGTAATACAATATATATCTTGATAGTATATATGACTATTATAATCAGTCTCTCCAGAATCTACACTATCTAATTCTTCTGATCCACAATTAGGACATATCGGATAATTCTTTTTTAAATATTCTTTAGATAATTTATCGTCAAAATTATTCATAAACTTATATGCTTAACCTCCAATTTTAATGCTTCCATAACCTTTCCCATTTTTATACATAATGCTTTCATCGGTCCTATATTAATATCTTCTATAATATATATCTCAGGACTTTTCTTTGTCTCACATTTTCTAGTAATTCTTCCTACAGCTTGTCTAATACGTCCTTCATCTGACATAGGAGTAAGTATTATCATCGAATCAAGATCAGCTTGATCAAGCCCTCGTTTAGATAATCTACTTATAGCAAATATAACTTTACAATTTCTTAACATTTCCATACGCTCATCTACATCTACTTCTGCTATACATAGCCCCGAATTTTCATATTCATCGTGTAAATCTTTTAATTGTTGCTTACGCTCCCCAAGTACAAGTATTTTTCTACCTTCTTTTAAACGGCGGTTAATTAAATCTTTTATTAAATTATTCCTTTCTTTATCTAAACTAGCATCAGTATATAATTTAGCAAAATTAAATTTATCCGCCCACCGCAAAATATAATCTTTTATTGGAGGATTATAAGTACTTTTTACAAAAAATGCTTTCGGATATTGCATAAGTTCCTGGTTAGTAAAAAGTATATTACCCATATGATATTCAAATACTTTTTCAGCCCCATCTTTTCGTTTGGGAGTAGCGGACATGCCTAATCTATCTCCAATAAAAATATCAGAAGCTTTAGAATAATGAGGTGTAGCCACCTCGTCGCACTCATCCCAAATAGTAAATCCAAAATACTTACGAATTTTATAATTAAAATCTTCGCGCCTAGACGAAAGTGTTTGTATCATAGCTATAGTAATAGGATGCTCATAATCACAAACATCGCCTTTAATTATCCCCACGCTTTCTACTTCTAAAAATTCCGCTATTCTATCTTTCCATTGTTGTAATAACTGTCCAGTATTTACTACTATAAGTGTAGGTACTTTACGTCTATATGCTTCTTGTAAAGCTATAACTGTTTTTCCAGAACCACATCCCAATACTAGTATTCCTTCTTTATCATTTATAGCTTCATAACTTTGTAACTGCATACTTCCCCGCCAACTTACTTTAGATTCTATTTTTATAGTCTCATATTTTTTGGGGCGTAAATCTATAACTTCCATTTTAGAATTTAGTTTTTCAATAGGTATAAATCGGCGAGGCACTATAATATGATTTTCTAATTCAGTATATTGAGTAAATTTTTCACCGCTGGAATGTTCAAATGTTAAAGCTTGTTTAATACTTTCTATATGAACTTTAGATTTAGGAATATATAATCCCTCTCTAATATATAAAGTATCTTTATCAGATGGTTTTAAATAGAAACTCATTAATCGTGTTTATATCCTTCAGGATATACTATAGATATTCTTGGAAAAGAGTCCACTTCTAAATTTCTAACTTGCCAAGTATTAAATAAATCCAACTGTTCTCTACTACAGGTCATAGATAATTCTTTCAAAAAATATCTCATAGCTTTAAAATATCCTGCTCTATCTCCTTCAGGATCTCCTGTTTCCCAATCTATAATAGCATTACCATCTATAACTTTATGAGACATTACTCTACCTCCAAATTATCTTTCCAAAAAACTTTTCCATAAATACATCGATCATACATTTTTTCTATAATATCTGTACATTTAGATTTCATAGTAGTTTCATCGTTAGGAAAATCTATACAGGCATCGTTGTAACAAATTACCCCTACAGTTTTCTTATCTTTAGAATCTATAATTAAATTAATATCGTCGCATATTCCGCCCAAACCACATTTTTGTTCCATTTTCAAAATCTCCATTTAATAAACTGCCAAGACTCTATTATAATTAACTTACAGAGGCTGTTTTACTATTTTTAAACTCTGTTATTAAATACTCTCCTAAAGCTACAAATGCTGCGGCTGCCATAATTCCGGCTGCCAATTTAATCTTTTTAAACTCCTCTGTCTTAGAAAACTCATTGTACATACCCTTTATTTTTTCCATCCTTATTTACTCCTTTTGTCATGCTTATGCATAAACTATATACCTAAAAACATTATACTATACTTCAAACAATTTTTTAGCGGGCCGAAAATTTTTCGGTCCTTAATTAAAAAGAAAACGAGTCTTGGCAATATCTATATACCACAATATTTTAATTTTTTTCATATAAATAAGAAAATGCTCGGAAGGGAAACTTGTTCGTCCGCATCCGACCGCATTTTCTTTTATCGCAAACTCAAGGTGTCTCTTCATATATTTTATACCATATTTTTTAAGAAATTTTCATTTAATCTTATACTAAAAAATTAGCTGTAAAGCACCGCTTTACTTCACAACTAATTTTTACCCGACATGAAGTAGTTGAAAGCTATCCACTACTCCAATCTATTTTTTGGTTCGAAAGGAACTACATACTTTTCCCTTTTCAGGCCAAGGACCACAATCGGGATGTCCATCTACACAGTTCCTACAACACCTCTCTTCTTTATATTGAGAATATGTCTGCCTTCGCATATACCATCTCCAATACATTTTCCCATCTTTCAAGAGATAGTAAAAGTTAAACTCGCTTCCAATAGTTGAAGACTTCAAAACTATAAGTGACATAATTACCCAAAACCAAAGATTGGGAATTGGTTCAAAAGACAACATTTCTTCCCTCCTTTTTAAAATCTGAGAGTATTAGCAATATCCTTATCACATATTTTGCAAGTATGGTATGGATCATCGTCAGAGTACATATCTATTTGAGCCTTGTTTAAGAGTGCTTCCTTCACTGCACAGGCAAAACAGATTGGTTCAAGATTTTTTTCATGATCTTTTGTAACTTTAAAATAGACGTTTATCCTACCTTCCATCAATCCCTCCTTTTAAATGGTTATGTATCCCGTGCCTTTACCATCTTTAGGCCACCGAGAATCTTGAGAATGCATCCACTCATGCATCAAATATGTTTTCCCTTTTTTAGTAATGAGTAGAGCACCACAATTACAGCAATCAGAAGTACAGTCATTAACTTGTTCTTCGGTCAAACCCGGAAATCTAATTACTTTAAAACAATTAGGACAAGTAGTTGTAAATCCCTTTCTTTTGAACCGCGCCAATTTGAACTGTGCTGAAGTCATTTATATTCCTCCTTTCCTCTATAATTATATAACAAAAAATTTTTATTTTTAACAAGTTATGCTTGATTATTAAATTAGCATATGTTATATTTAAACTATGCAGAGTTATAAATTTAGACTATATCCTACTAAAATTCAACAGGAAAAACTCAATAATATGTTTGGGTGTTCGAGGTTTGTATATAATTATTTTCTAGATTTAAATAATAAAATATATTTAGAGGCTAAAGAAAAAGATTTAAAAAAGAAACATTTAAATTATTATGGTTGTGCTAATAAACTTACAGAGCTTAAAAAAGAAAATATTTGGTTAAAAGAGGCCAATTCCCAATCTCTCCAACAAACTCTAAAAGATTTAGATACAGCTTACAATAGATTTTTTCAGAAGAAGTCTGGTTTTCCTAATTTTAAAAGTAAGAAAAATATCCAATCTTTTAGAATTCCTCAAGATGTTAAATTAGGAGAAAATAATAAAATATTTATTCCTAAATTTAGAGAGGGGATTAAAGTTAATATTCATAGAGAAATAGAAGGTAATATTAGATTTGCTACTATTAGTAAAACTAGAACTGGTAAGTATTATATTTCAATTACTACTGATTTCGATGCAAAGAAAAAAAGAATTTCTGACAATCAAGTAGGCATAGATTTAGGAATTAAAGATTTCGTAACTTTATCTACTGGAGAGAAATTTAAATTAGAAGTTAAAGAAGGAAATTTAAAATATTTACATAAACAAGTTAGTAAAAAAGTTAAGGGTAGTGAAAATAGAAATAAAGCTAGAATTAAACTAGCAAAACAGTACGAAAAAATATATAATAATAGAGAAGATTTTCAACATAAACTTTCAGATAAAATTTGTAGAGAAAATAAATTAATTGCTATAGAAAATCTTGATATAAAAAGTATGTTAAAAAATCATAATTTAGCAAAAAGTATTTCCTTTCAAGGTTGGTATTCGTTTATAGTTAAACTTGAGTATAAGTCTAAAAGATATAATGGTAAAGTCGAGAAAATCAATCGGTTTTACCCTAGTTCTAAGACTTGTAATGTTTGTGGATTTATAAATCAAGAACTTACTTTGAAAGATAGAACTTGGATTTGTCCTAAGTGTAAAAATACTCTTGATAGAGATATCAATGCTAGTAAAAATATATTAAATCAGGTTCAACGAGAGTTGAATTTGAAAAGCTGTCGGGATGACAGTTTAAAGCCTGTGGAGCTATCATCAATAGATGAAGCTATGAAGCAGGAAACTCGGAAGAGTAGTCCATAACCTCCGTTGTTATTTATTTAACCGGGAGAAATAATGATTGAAAAGGAGTTAGATAATGAAATATGCTTTACCTAGTATGAATAAATTTCCTTTAAATAATTTAGAAGATGCTAAATTAGCTGAGGAATATTTTATAAAAAATGAATTAGATATCCCTATCCGCTCTCGCCGCGAATTTTGTGTAAATGTGTCTAACTATAAAAAAGAGTTAGGACTTAAAACACATGAAAAATTAGCTAGTTATGCTAAACCTAAGTTAAGTAAACAGGGCTTAAATAGTTTTATAGGTACTAGAGAATTGTATGATGAATCGGCGGCTGCTAAAGTAAATGAGATTATAAAAACTGCTGAAGCGGTAGATGATGTAATAGAAGGATTACTTAAGTTTGATGAGAGCCTCTTAATAGATAAGTTTTGGGATAATAGATTAGAGAATCCTATAATTACCGCGACTGAAGATATAGAAGAAGGGCTTAGTATGATTAAAATCGGCGGTAAAGAAATTAGTGTTACTGATTTAATTAAACTCGCCCAAAATACGGAATTACTCTCTAAACATTTTACAGATTACTTTATATCTACTTTCTCAGTCGATCCTATAAAAGCTATCACTTTACTTTCTGATACTGAATTAGAAGTTTTAGAAAATTTAATATAAGGAATTAAATATGGAACCAGCAACACTGTATTCTGCCTGTATAAAGCATTTAGGTAAAGATTTTTATCTAATGGATATTGAAACTATTAGTGATACTTTAGAAAGAAACTTAAGTGTCAGTTTAAATAAAGAACAGTTATCTATGTTAGCAGCTATGACAGTACTTAAAGTAACTGATACTCCTTGGATAGATTATAGTACTTTTGAAAATATAGTTTGGGCCTTAAATGGATATATTCCTAATTTAAATACTATGGTCATACCTCCTAGTTATTATACTGCTTATGGTGTATTAATTATGAAGGCCGTTGAAAAAGATAAGGAATATACGGATGATGTTAGAGGATTTATAACCGCTATTTTACTTAATGAAGGATTTGTAGTAGCTCCCTCTCCTTTAGAATTCTGTCAGGATAAATTAGATACTTTTATAGAAGATAAAGAATTACAGAATAAAGTTAAAGAAGCGTGGGCGGGAATGAAGGGTAAAGATAACAGTAATTTCGTTTTAAATACTGAAGATCCTATTAACTGTCAATTAAGTAAGTTATTAACAGTAGATACTTATCTAGCCAGAAAAGAAACTATTTTGCGTGAGGAATTAAATAAATGAGTGATGTAACTATAGGTCAGGTTCCGCCGCCGACAGCATTTTATCCTAGCCCTTTCTTAGATATAGCTAGTACTAAAACTCCTAATAATATTAAAGATATGTTTGGGCTGGCTGAATATTATTATAGCCAGAATAAAATAGTACACGCGGCTTTAATTAAAAAAGCAGCTTATCCAGTAACATCTATAATATATAATCATCAGAACGATTCTGTAATAGATACTTGGAAATTTATATTAGAAGATAAATTAAATTTTCCTGAATTATTAGAAGAACTTAACCTTAATTATTACGTATATGGAAATTGCTTTATAAGTATTTTTCAGCCTATTGCTAAATATACTAAGTGTCTAGCTTGTGACGCAGAATTTAAATTTGAGCAGGGAAATACTTATCGTATAAAAAATAATAAATTAGTATTAAGAGAGTGCCCTCACTGTAAAGCTACAGATCCTGATGTTGAATTTAATGATAGGCTTGTTACAGATCTAAATCAGGTTAGAGTCCAAACATGGGACCCTAATAGAATGGGTATTAAGTATAATAAATTAACTGGAGAATCTAGATATACTTACGATATTCCAGCTAAAGAAAGAGATGAGATTAGAAACTTAACTATGCCTTTAAAAGAGTTAGCTAAAATACATCAGATGTATATTAATGCTGCTTTATCTGAAGATCAGGTAATAGTGTTTAAAGAAGGCACTATATTCCATTTTAAAGCCCCCTCCATTGCTGGAATAGACCCTGGTTGGGGATATCCTATCTTACTTAGTGGAGTTAAAGATTTATATCAGCAGCAGGTGTTAAAGAAAGCTAATGAAAGTATTATGACTGGCTATATGACTCCTTTTAGATATTTATATCCTAGCGGAAGTAATATTGCAGGTACTGATGTTCCTTGGCAGGGTATTAATTTAAATCAATGGAAAAGTCATTTAGTTAATGAGTTGACTAAATGGAGACAAGATCCTAACTATATATCTTTACTACCGTTCCCTGCCGGACAAGGTACTTTTGGCGGCGATGGAAAAATGTTATCTACTTTTACTGAAGTAGATATAATGGATAAAAATATATTAGCCGGTTTAGGTATTCCTTTCGAAGTAATTTTCGGGGGAATGCAATGGAGTAGTACTAATATAAGTATGAGATTCTTAGAGAATGAATTTTTAAATATACGTAAACAAAATTTAAAAATATTAAAATTCGTCATCAAAAGAGTTTGCTCTATATTTAGAAAAGAAGAAATTGGCGTTAGCTTTACAGAATTTAGAATGGGAGATAATGAGGCTAAAAGGCAAGCATTAGTAGGTCTTTATCAACAGCAACTAATAGCTCCTAGTACTTTATTATCTGAGTTTGGAATAGATTTTGAAAAAGAAATGGAAAAGAGAATATCTGATATGTCTAAAATAGAACAGGTACAGAAAAAAGAAGCTATGAGCCAAGCTACCTTACAGAATGAGATAAGTAAATTACAAATGGAAGCAAATGCTAGTCTAGGTATCGGACCTGACGGTCAGCCTCTTCAGCAAGTTGATCCTGATGGCAAGCCTATGGGCGGCGCTCAAGGAGATTCTCAGGATAAACCCGCCCCTAAAAAATCGGGCGATTCTGGTAAAAACCCCAATACTAAAATAGAGCATAGTGCTGAGAATGGAAAAACTAAGATAGAGATTAGTCAAGGAGCAGGTAAAGCTCCTAAAAAGAAATAAAGAGGTTAATAATGAATAGTTATTCTAAAAATAGATTAATAATTTTCGGTAGCGGGGATGTAGATTCTACTACTCAAGGCGCATTAACTGATATTACTATAGAAGATAATAATGAAGTTAATTCTTCTAGTTTTAGTGGATATAAAAATTATCAAGGAATACTTTATATAAGTATAGATAAAACAGGAGATCCTGATTTACCCGCACTTACTATAGAATTTAGTCCTAATCAGGGAGTAGATTGGTATGCTTTATCTGCTAATCCTTTTGCTTCTATAGGATTTGGTAAAAATGCTTATTCTTTTAATTTACCCGGTTCTTTATTTAGATTTAAATTGGCCCCGGTAAATTGTGATAGTAGTAATACTTTAATTATAAATGCTTGGGCTATCTTAAACGAAGATAGGTAATTGAATGGCTGAGTATTCTGATAAGTTATTAGAAAAACAGGGAGTCTATATTATTACTAATACTGTAGATATGAGACTCTACCCAGGAAGTACTATAAGACCTTTTAAAGAAAGATTTGAAGAACATAAAAATATGTTACGCAAGAATAAACATTACTGTACCCATCTACAAAATTTTGTTAATAAGTATGGAATAGATACTTTATTATTTAGGCCTTTAGAAATACTTACTCCTCTAAAAGATAAAAAACTATTTCAAAAAGAAGCATTAAAAAAAGAACAAAGATATTTAGATATTTATAAATCTACAGGATTATTATTTAATAGTGCTGAAAATGCCCTCGCTCCTATGGAGGGAAAACACCATACTTCTCAAGCCAAAAAGAAGATATCTGAAAAAAATAAAGGTAAGATCGTGTCTAAAGAGACAAGGATGAAAATGAGTGATGCTAAAAAAGGAACTAAAATACCTGAAACAGTTTTGTTAAAAATGAAGGAAACAAGAAAAAATAATCCATTTCATCCGACAGATGCAATGAAAAAACATTTAAGCCTTTTACGTAAAGGAATTCCGAGATCTAAAGATGTTATAGAAAAAATGAGGCTAGGGCATATAGGAAAGAAATTATCAGATGACCATAAACGTAAAATAAAAGAAATACATTCTAAAAAAGTTTTACAATACTCTTTAGAAGGTAAATTTTTGAGGTGTTTTAAAAGCATTGTCTCTGCCCGCGCTGAATTAGGACTAGGAACTTCACATATATCTAGTGTGTGTAGAGGGGAGAAAAAATCTGCTGGAGGATTTATGTGGAGACTATATAAAGAAGGAGAGATTATAACGGACATACCCCCTCTTAAGAAAAGACAGCACAATATTGGAAAAGTAAAAGTTGTTCAATTTGATTTAAATGATAATTTTATTAAAAAATATTCTAGTGTAACTGAGGCAGCACAAGAAAATAATTTATTTGGGACTAGCATAACAGCTACTTGTAGAGGAAAGTATAAAACTTGTGGAAAAAGTAAGTGGAAATATGTGGATGATTAAATATTCTAAAGAGTGGGCTAAAGGAGTACCTAATCCTCCTACTAAAGAAGATATTCCTACTATTACAAAAAGGGAGATATGGAAATTATCTCTTCAAAAACACTCTACTCCTCAAGGTAAAGAAGGAACTAGAATCCATTATGATTTACGTTTATCTCCTCCAAACTCTTCTAAAGCATATTCTTTTGCAATTCCTAAAGGACTTCCTTCTCCTTCAGAAAAAGTATTATCTGTTTATCAACCATTACATACTAGAGATTATATGGATTGGGAAGGGAATATTCCTAAAGGAGAATACGGCGCTGGAAAAGTAGAATTAGTGATGAATGAACCTGTAGAGGTACTGAGAAGTTCTCCTGATCGCCTTATTTTCAATTCTTATAGCTCATATAGACCTCAAGAATATGCCTTAATAAAACTTAAAGATGATAATTGGATTATAATTAATAGAACTACTACTAAAAAAAGTAAAAGTATGGAGAATATATCCTTAGCTCGACCTAAATTTAAATCTACTAAATTTGAAGATTTAGATATAAATACTTCTCATGTAATGTTAGAAAAAAAAGATGGAGCATTTACTAATATAGTAATTACTAAAAAACCTAAACCTGATTTAAGATCTTTTAGCTATAGAACTAGTAAGCGTACTGGAGATTTAATAGAATATACTCATAAGATAAAATCTTTAATGTTTTCTCGTCCTGATGCCGATCTAAAAGGGACAGTATTACAAGCAGAATTAATGGCTCGTAAAGACAATAAATTTGCCCCGGCCAATTCTATAGGAGCTATTTTAAATAGTAATGTATTTGAGTCTAGAAAAAAGCAGGAGAGTTTAGGAGAAATAGAACCTCACGCATTTAATATAACTAGATATAAAAATAAAGATGTTAGTAATTTATCCTTTGAAGATAAAAGAAAATTATTAGAAGAAGTGGTTAGAAAAATTCCGGCTATAAAACTTATAGATGTCGCTAAAACCCCTAAAGAAAAATCTAAGTTAATTAGACAGATAATAGCTAAAAAAGGAGAAGGAGTTGTTTTGGTAGATCCTATATATCCTTCTCATATGATTAAATCTAAATTAATAGATGATTATGATGTAGTAATTAAAGGATTTACTAAAGGTACTGGTAAACTTAAGGAGACGGGCATAGGAGCCATTCAATACGCCCATGAGGATAATCCTCAAGTAGTTGTTGGAAAGGTCGGTACGGGCCTAAATGATGCCTTAAGAAGGGATATGTATGAGCATCCTGAGAAATATATAGGTAATATAGCTAAAGTCCAAGCTTTAGGATTATATAAACGTAATAATAAAAAAGGAGCTTTACGTGCCCCCTCTTTTAAAAGTATGCATTGGGAAAAGAATCAATAATTAATCCTTTAACATCTCATTTGTAAAAGATATAATATTATCTATTAAGTTTTTAGTTGTTCCTGAAGACTTATCAGCTATTTCTAATAAACTAGATTTATACAACTTATTTGTCTGTCTTAAAATTACATGTTCTTTAGTTTCCGGCCACCAAATACTCCATAATTCTGATCTCATTTGACAACTATAGTTTGTAGTTATTCCTGAACATTTTTCTTTAGAAGAACATTTATCACATATAAGAAGCATACTTCTCTGTAATCTATCATTTACCTCTTCATAATTACCCACCTTTTCTTTCCTTCCATATAGAAATATACAACAACACATAAACGATAAATACTCCCATCCCCAACCACCATCTTATATTTGCCCATCCGCCAATAATCATGCCCCACATAATTGGATGGTCAAGGGCAAAGAACTCATACGACACTTCTCCATATTGAAACAGAAGTTTCATTTTCCCTCCTTTATCGCGGCGGTGGCGGCGGAGAGGGCGGAATTGAGGCATCTCTCTTCGCCTTGGCTCGTCACCGCTATCCCCTCATAGCCATTTTCATCACTCTGTATCCCGGAGTACCAAGGATAGTCGTTGTCGCGTCTCTTGTTTACGATGGCAGATCGGTCAACATACCGGCCAATCCACTCACAACAGTTCGCCTCCCACTCCACCCCATCCACCACGATCACGTCGTCCGCGAGGATGGCGGCGATGGCGGATTTAATATCTTTCACCTTCGACTTGGTTCCTGACATTGGAGCCGCGCAATCGTACCCGTTATTCCACGCGTCATCCATTAAATCCATGATCCTCTCCAGCTTACTTTCCATCTTTGGCCTCCTTTATGGCGGCGGTGGCGGCGCATAGTTCTTTGAAGCACTTGCGGCAGAGATACACGCCCTCGCAATCGGTGTCAGCGCACTCATCGCAGATGACCGATTCGCACCCCTCGCAGAGTAGAATCCCATACAACTCTGTTTCTACTTTGCACTGAGGGCAGATGGCATAGGCCGATCCCATCGCTTCAACCTTGTTCATCGCCACCCGGTACTCTTCCAATTTCCTCTTGATCGTCGCTGATTTTTTCAACATGTCATCCTCCTTTGACGGCGGTGGTGGCGGCGGAGAGGGCGGAAGATGAATCATCAAAGGCTCCGATATATTCTTCACCATGATATACGTGCCATCTATGCCCGCCCTCTGTCACTACCCAATCGCCGTACTCATAATGGTCTGGTTTTCCAGGCACCCAACTCACCCCATCCACCACGATCACGTCGGGCTCCGCGAGGATGGCGGAGATTGCTTCAACCGTGGGGCATTTCCAGTCGGGGATATCTCCGGCAGACTTTTCTTTTAGCCGCTCTGCATATCCACCAGAAAATGCACAATTGGCCTCGCAGTGGCGACACACCACCTCCATTATTTGTTCCAGCTTACTCATCTGTCCTCCTTGATCCATCCCCGCGCCTTCGCCTCGGCCTCGGCGTAGTCGATTTTTCTAAGCCATTCGTCACCATGTACGCGCTCCTTCTGATATGACTCCCCCCAATATTCTCGCGCCTCACCTAAAGTGAACACATGACACCCGCCTCGGAAAATAATTTTTCCATCTTTTGCCTTAGACACATAACAGCCGTATCCTCGGCTGCAAGTACCAAGATAAATCAGGTTTGCGCCACAGAGGTTCGCGTCACGGAGGTTTGCGTTATAGAGGTCCGCGCCACAGAGGTTCGCGCCACGGAGGTTCGCGCCACAGAGGTCCGCGCCACGGAGGTTTGCGTTATAGAGGTCCGCGCCACAGAGGTTCGCGCCACGGAGGTTTGCGTTATAGAGGTCCGCGCCACAGAGGTTCGCGCCACGGAGGTTTGCGTTATAGAGGTCCGCGCCACAGAGGTCCGCGTCACGGAGGTCCGCGTCACAGAGGTCCGCGCCACGGAGGTTTGCGTTATAGAGGTCCGCGCCACGGAGGTCCGCATTGATAAAAACTCTTTCACCCTTTGCATAGGCTTCTAGTAACTGCTTAC